>Ga0247768_1000002_pt1 | contig 437179 bp, 405 predicted proteins | sample UWRJL016104C6_FD_179944 | JGI IMG/M metagenome (GOLD analysis project Ga0247768, IMG submission 179944) | Plant litter microbial communities from Arlington Agricultural Research Station in Wisconsin, United States - UWRJ-L016-104C-6 | ecosystem: Environmental > Terrestrial > Plant litter >... | reverse complement strand
GGACGGTGCGGCGGCGGCGGCGGACGGTGCGGCGGCGGCGGACGGTGCGGAGTCGGCGGTGGGTGGTGCGCTAGCCGCTGCCACCGTCGAGGCCGTCGTCAGCCCGGTCAGCTCGCTCGCCCAGAACTCGCGGTCGCGCTCGTGCTTCTCGGACGTGGTGTAGGCGGCGTCGAGGTCGTCGAGGGCGTCGAGGGTTCCGAAGGCGGAGGGGTGCTCGTCGGCGTGGTGCTCGGCGGCGCGGCGCAGCAGCAGCGAGGTGGCGTAGGCGTCGGTGGCGAGGTGGTGGATCGCCTGGTACCACCAGAGGCGGCCGTCGGGCAGGCGGAGGATCGCCTGGCGGGAGAGGGCGCCAGAGGTCAGGTCGAACGGGTGGGTGAGGTCGGCGGCCATCCAGCCCTCGGCGGCGTCCGCGCCGGCCACGTCGACGACCGGGACCGAGACCGCTGGCGGCAGCAGCTCCTGCCATGGCTCGCCGTCGTCGCCCGCGCCGAAGCGCGCGTGGAGGCCTTCGGCCTCGGCGAGCGCGGCGGCGATGGACGCCGCGAGGCGCGCGGGGTCGGTGGCCGCCCGCGGCCCGGCGGCGGCGGTTCCCGGCGCGGCGCCGAGCGGTGCGGGTGCGCCGTCGACCTCGATCACGTCCGCCGTCACGAACGCCGCGCTCGTCGGGTCGAGCTGCTGGGCGAACCAGATGCCGCGTTGCGCGGAGGTGAGGCGGCGGCGCGATGCGGTCATGCGGAGGCGGAGGTGAGGCGACGGTGTGGTGTGGTCATGCGCGGGCGGAGGTGAGGCGACGGCGGGCAGGGGCGAGCCGGCGGCGGGCAGCGGTGAGACGGCGGCGTGCGGTCATGCGGGAGCGGAGGCGGAGGGTGTCCGCTGCGCTGCGGTCTCGATGACCGACCACCAGGCGTCGAGGGTCGGCTCGACCTCGGCCAGGTCCTCGAAGGACACGTCGACGCCCCGCTCGCGCCAGGCGGTCAGCAGCCCCATCACGGCGATCGAGTCGAGGCCCAAGTCCATCAGGTCGGTGTCGCCGGGCAAGGACGGCGGCGCATCCGCGAGGACGGCCAGCAGGTCGCCGGCGACCCGTGCGCGCGTCAGCCTGGCGCCCGCGCCCGCGTCGGCATCGGCGACCGCGCGTGGCGATGACGAGGACGCGACGCCCGCCTCGCCATCCGCGACCGCGCGCGGCGGTGACGAGGACGCGACGCCCGCCTCGCCATCGGCGACCGCACGCGGCGATGCCGCGGACGCGACGCCCGCCTCGCCCTCGGCGACCGCGCGCGGCGAAGCCGCGGACGCGACGCCCAGCTCCTCCAGCACCTTCGCCGACGTCGTCACGACCGCGCAGCGCTGCGCGCCCCATTCGAGCGCCATGCGGTGGTCGGCCTCGGAGAAGTCGGCGATCGCGTCGGCCACCAGGAACGGCTGGACCTCCTGCATGAACGCGTGGCAGGCGGTCATCAGGCAGCCGATGTGGCCGTAGATCCCCACGACGAGCAGCTGGTCGCGGCCGCGGCGACGGAGCTCTTCGTCCAGCTCGGTCCGGACGAACGCGCTGTAGCGCCACTTCGTCAGCAGCACCTCGCCCTCCGCGGGCGTGAGCTCGCCGACGATCGCCTGGCCCTCGGGGCCGGCCGCGATCCCGTCGCCCCAGAAGTCCTGCAACAACCCGCGCTGGTCGAGCGTCTGCCCGCCGGGCTGCGCGGAGAACAGGACGGGGATCCCCAGCTCGGCGCACCGCGCGCGCAGCGCGTTGATGTTGGACAACAACTCCGGGACGGGTGGCGCGCCGCGGTCGAACGCGCCGAGGAAGTGCTCCTGCATGTCGTGGATCAGCAGCGCGCAGCGGTCGGCCTCGGGCCGCCAGGCGACGCGGTTCGCGGGCAGCTCCGCCGCGCTCGGCATCGGGTAGGGCGTGATGCGGGGAAGGCTCATGCGGGCTCCTTGACGCTCTCGTGGACATCGCTCTCGTGGACATCGCTCTCGTGGACACCGGTCGCGGGGACATCGGCCAGCGACGCGGCGAGCGCCGCGCGCAGCTCGCGCCGGCTGACCTTGCCGACGCCGGTCTGGGGGAACGCCGCGACGACCTCGACGCGGTCCGGCACCTTGAACGCGGCCACGCCGCGCTCGCGCAGGAAGCGGCGCAGCTCGGCGGCGCTCGGCGCGGCGTGCTCCGGCCGCGCGACGATCACCGCGCACGAGCGCTCACCGAGCCGCCCGTCCGGGACGCCGACGACCGCCGCGTCGTGCACCGACGGGTGCGCGAGCAGGTGGTCCTCGACCTCGTCGGGCGCGATCTTCTCGCCGCCGCGGTTGATCTGGTCCTTCGCGCGTCCCTCCACCACGAGGTGGCCGGACGCCAGCCGCCGGACGACGTCGCCCGTGCGGTAGTAGCCCTCATCGGTGAAGGACCCGGGATCGGCGCCGCCGTAGTACCCGCGGATCGTGTACGGCCCGCGCGTCAGCAGGTGGCCGAGCGCGCCGTCGACCACGTCGACGCCGACGTCATCGACCACCCGCACCTCGTCGAACGGGCTGATCGGCCGCCCCTGCGACCCGACGACCAGCTCCTCGTCGTCGTCCAGGCGCGTGTAGTTGACCAACCCCTCCGCCATCCCGAAGACCTGCTGCAGCCGGCACCCGAGCACCGGCCCGACCCGGCGCGCCGCCGCCGGCGCGAGCTTCGCCCCGCCGACCTGCACCAGCGCCAAGGACGACAGGTCGTCCCGCGGATCGGACGCGCGCGCCTCCAGCCACGCGAGCAGCAGCGGCGGCACGAGCGCGGTCACCGTCACCCGCTCGCGCGCGATCAGCTCGAACGCCGTCCGCGGATCGCCCGACGGGGCGAGCACGACCGTGCCGCCCGCGTGCAGCACGCCGAGGATCCCCGGCGAGCTCATCGGGAAGTTGTGCGCGACCGGCAGCGCGCACAGGTACACGCTGTCCTCCGTCAGCCCGCAGATCGCCGCGCTCTCGCGCACCGAGTACAGGTAGTCGTCGTGCGTGCGCGGGATGAGCTTCGGCGTCCCCGTCGTCCCGCCCGAGAGCTGGAGGAACGCGACGGCGCCCGAGCGCGGCTCCCAGAGCACGCGGCGCTCCGGCCCGCGCAGCGCGTCCAGCTCGCCGTCGACCACCACGTGCGCCACCGACGGCACCGCCGCGGCCACGTCCCGCGCCAGCGCGCCGTGGTCGAACCCCGCGTGCCGCTCGACCGTCACGATCGCCGTCGCCTCGGCCGCCGCCGCGAAGGCCTCCACCTCGGTCCGGCGGTGCGCGGGCAGCGCGAAGACCGGCAGCGCCCCCGCGCGCCACAGCCCGAAGATCACCTCGACGTAGGCGGGGATGTTGGGGAGTTGGACGACAACCCGGTCGCCGGGGGCGACGCCGAGCGCCGCGAAGCCCTGGGCCAGCGCGCTCGCGCGCTCGTCGAGCTCCGCGTAGCTCCAGCGCTCGCCGCCGCCGCCGACCACCGCGGTCCGGGACCCGAACCGGGCCGCCCGCGCGGCGAGGAACGCGCCGAACGTCTCCCCCGTCCACAGCCCGGCCTCGCGGTAGCGGGCCGCGTCGGCCGCCGGCCACGTCGGCGACGCGCGCAGCGGGAACGCGCTCACGCCGCCTGCCCCTCGCGCGCGTCGTCGGTCGCCAGCGCGTCGTCGGCCGCGAGCGCGATCTCGGCCCCCGCCCCCAACCCCAAGGCCTCCAACATGGTCTGGCACTTCGCGGTCGTCTCGGCCAGCTCGTCCTGCGGCCGGGATGCGGCCACGACGCCCGCGCCCGCCCACATCCGGACGGACTCGCCCTGCACCTCGCCGCAGCGGATCGTCACCGTCCACTCGCCGTCGCCGGAGGCGTCCTGCCAGCCGACCGCGCCGGAGTAGAAGCCGCGCGGGAGCGCCTCCAGGTGCAGGATCGCGTCGCGCGCCGCGTCGCGCGGCGTCCCGCACACCGCGGGCGTCGGATGCAGCGAGGCGAGCAGCGCAAGCGAGCTCAGCGACGGGTCGACGAGCCGTCCGCGGACGCGCGTCGCGAGGTGCCACATCGTCGCGGTGCGGTGCAGCTCCGGCCCGGCCGGGACGTCGAGCACCGAGCACAACGGCCCCAGCGCGGCGCCGACGGCGGCCACGACGACCGCGTGCTCGTCGCGGTCCTTGACGGACTTCAGCAGCTCGGCGGCGCGGCGCGCGTCCTCGGTCGGGTCCGGATGGCGGGCGATCGAGCCCGCCATCGGGTGCGCCACGACCTCGAGGCCCATGCGCCGGACGAGCAGCTCCGGGCTCGCGCCCACGAGCGTCCGCGGGCCGGCCGCCCCCTCGCTCGAGGGCAGGTCGATCGCGAACGTGAACGCGCGCGGGTCCGCCGCGGCGAGGTTGCGGACGACGGCGCGGGCGTCGACGGGGACGCCCGCCTCGACCTCCAGGCCGCGGGCCAGGACGATCTTGCGCAGCGTCCCTGCGTGAAGACGGCGGAGCGCGGCGGTGACCGCCGAGGCGTAGGCCGCGGGCTCGGGCACCTCGCGCAGCCGCACCGCGCGGCGGTCGAGCGCGGCGACCGCGTCGTGCGGCCAGAGCAGCAGCGGGCCCGCGACGTCGAGCGTCTCGGGGACGACGAGCCGCGCGCGCTCGCGGCGGTCGAACGGCACCGCGCCGAGGACGACCGCGGCCGGATGGCCGTCGGCGACCGTCTCGTCGAGGATCCGCGCGGCGCGCTCGGCGATCGTCGTGAGCTGATCGCGACGCGCGGTGATCGGCACCGTGGCGTGGATCCCGCGCGCGAGCATCGTCCGCTGGCCGCCCGCGAGCAGGCTGCCCTCGCCGGGGACGTAGGCGTTGAGGAGGTCGTGGGGAGAGGGAGTCATGTTCTTCTAGGCCTTGAGGGTCGCCCCGCCGTCGACGAGGAGGTCGTGCATCGTGATGTGGCGCGCGCGGTCGGAGGCGAGGAACGCGACGGCGTCGGCGACGTCCTCGGGATCCGCGATCCGGCCGAGCGGGATGCCCACGCGGAAGTGCTCCGGCGAGCCCTGGATCGCGCGCCGCGGCGCGCTGCCGTCCGGCCAGAGCGCGGACTGCATCGCCGTGTCGGTCGAGCCGGGCGAGACGACGTTGCAACGCACGCCGCGCGGCGCGAGCTCGAGCCCGACGCAGCGGGTGAGCATCGTCGCCGCCGCCTTCGAGGCGGCGTAGGCGGCCATCCCGGCGCGCGGGACGCTCGCCGCGTTCGAGCCGACGACGACGATCGCGCCGTCGCCGCGCGCGGCCATCCGGCCGCCTGCCGCGCGGAGCAGGTGGAAGGGCCCGTCGGCGTTGACGGCGAAGGTCGCGCGCCAGTCGGCGTCGGTGGTCTCGGCGAGGCTCGCGGCGTGCAGGACGCCGGCGACGCTGACGCCGATCGTCAGCGGTCCGAGCGCCGCCTCGGCACGGTCGACCAAGGACTCCATGTCGGTCGCGTCGGCGACGTCGACGCGGCAGCCGAACGCGCTGCCGCCGTCGGCGACGATCGCGGCGGCGACGGCCGCGGCGCCGGAGGCGTCGAGGTCGGCGACCGCGACCGCGGCGCCGCGGGCGGCGAGCGTGCGGGCCACGGCGGCGCCGATCCCGCGCGCCGCGCCGGTGACGACCGCGACGGCGCCGTCGAGCTCGCGCGTGGCGTGCGGCGGGCGGTGGGCGGCGGACGCGCTCACGCTCCCTCCTCCGGCGGGTCGTGGTGGTCGGCGGTGCCCAGGCGCCAGTACCCCGTGACCTTGGTGTAGGCCTTGGACAGGCCGCGCTCGTCGCGCAGGTGCGCGCGGAGGCGGCGGGCGACCTCGGCCTCGCAGGCGACCCAGGCGAAGCCGTCGCCGGGCGGGAGCGCGAGGTCGCGGACGGCGTCCTCCAGCAGGTCGGTCGTGCCCGCGGCCGCGCCGTCGCGGTGCAGCCAGGCGAGGCGCACGTCGGCGGCGGTCTCGAGCGGCAGCTCGCCTTGCGGGCCGTCGACCTCGACCAGCACGGTCGCACGGGCGCCCGCGGGCAGCTCCTCCAGCCGGCGCGCGATCGCGGGCAGCGCGGCCTCGTCGCCCGCCAGCAGCCACCAGTCGAAGTCGGCCGAGGCGACGCGCGAGCCGCGCGGCCCGGCCTGGCCGACGAGCGCGCCCGGCACGGCCCGCGCCGCCCACGTCGCCGCGGGCCCGTCGCCGTGCAGGACCATGTCCACCGACAACGTCCCGGCCGCGACGTCGAACGCCCGCGGCGTGTAGTCGCGCATCGGCGCGTCGCGCTCGCCCTCGGGGCGCCGCAGGCCCTGCGGCGTCAGCTCCGGCAGCCGCGGCGCGTCCTCGCCGGGCAGCGGGAAGATCAGCTTGACGTGGTCGTCGGGCGCGGCGGAGGCGAAGTCCGCGAGGTCGCCGCGCAGCACGATCCGCCGCAGGGTCGGGGTGAGGTCGACCACCTCGGCGACCTCCAGCAGGCGCAGCCGCAGCTCGTGGCGGACGCGCTCGATCGTCGGCATCAGGGCCTCCTCACCGTGAACGCGCGGCTCTTGACGCTCGTCGCCGGCTCCGAGGCGAGGAAGCGCAGCCAGTGCCGGCCGGCCTTGACCTGCTTGGGGATCCGCACCCAGCCGGAGAAGCGCTTGGCCTTGATCGGGAAGATGGCCAGGATGTCGCGGTCGTCGATCTTGACCGTGACCTGCGCGCCGTCCTGCACGCGCGAGCCCTTGGACCTCCAGCTCGTCCCGGTGACCTTGATCCGCCCGCCGGCCTTCACGGAGGTCCGGTCGAGCGCGACCTTCGCGCCGTTGTGGGTCGAGGTCGGGCCGCCGGGCGGCACCGCGACGGCGGCGGAGGCGAGCGCGAGGGCGAGGGTCAGCGCGAGGGCGAGTGCGCGGGCAGGAGGGGTCATCGAGGGTCCGAGGTCGGTGGGAGCGCTCGGGATCGAGCGCTTAGGGTAACCTAAGACAGGGCACCCTAACAAGGATTGTCTGCCTTGCCTTTTGCGCCCCGCGCCGCCGTCCGAACATCGCTCATCGCCCTCCTCGCCGCCGCCTCGCTGAGCGCCTGCGGCACCTCCGCCGGACCCGCGAGCGACGCCGGCGGGACCCGCACGATCACCGACGCCCGCGGCACCAGGGTCGCCGTCCCGGCCCATCCGCGGCGCGTCGTGACGCTCAGCGAGCCGACCCTCGACGGCGCGCTCGCCCTCGGCCTGCGGCCGATCGCGACGACCAGCGGCCGCGGCCAGGGCGGCGTCTCGTCCTACCTCGCGCGGCGCGCCCGCGGCGTCCCGAGCGTCGGCGTCCTTGGCCAGCCGAACATCGAGCGCGTCGCCGCGCTGCGCCCCGACCTGATCCTCCTCGACGGCACCGCGGTCCAGGACCAGTCGGTCATCGACAAGCTGCGCCGGCTCGCGCCGACCGCCTACGTCAGCCGCACCGGGCAGGACTGGCGCTCCGCGTTCACGGCGACCGCGCGGATCCTCGACCGCGCGAGCACCGGGCGGCAGGTGCTACAGGAGTACGACGACCGCGTCGCGGAGATCCGCGCCAGGTTGGGCGCCAACGCGACCGCGCGCGTGAGCATCGTGCGCTGGGGCGGGATCGGCCTGCCGTCGGTGCTGATGAGGGAGCTCGCGGCCGGTCGCGTGCTGGCGGACCTCGGCCTGCGCCGGCCCGCCTCGCAGGACCGCACCGGCCCGGGCCACTCGGTGCCGATCAGCCTCGAGAACCTCCGCCAGATCGACGGCGACTGGATGTTCCTCGGCGCGCTCGGCACCGGCTCCTCCGGCGGCGTCTCGGACACCCCCGCCGACCTGACCGCCGCCCGCGAGGCGCTGCGCACCGCGCGCGACACGCCGGGCTTCACGCGCCTGCGCGCCGTCGAGGCCGGGCACGTCGTGCCGGTCGACGGCTCCGCCTGGACGAGCGCGGGCGGGCCGCTGGCCGAGCGCGTCGTGCTGGACGACGTCGCGCGCAACCTCGCCTCGTGAGGCCGCCGCGGATCCCGAAGCACCCGCCGCCGGAGGTCGTCGAGAGCCCGCGGATCGCGCGGCTGCGCGCGGACGGCCCGGGCGCGGTCGCCGCCTTCTGGGACGAGGTGGCGGCGCGCGGCACGCCGCTCGTCGAGCCGCGCGACGGCGAGCCGGAGCACCGCACCGTCACGTTCCTCTGGCGCGGCGACGCGGCGACGACCGCCGTCGTCCTGCTCGCCAACAAGCTGACCGACCCGAGCGTCTGGGACGCCTCGACGCTCGAGCGCCTCCCCGGCACCGACGTCTGGCACCGCGCGTTCCGGCTGCGCGCCGACTGGCGGGCGACCTACCAGCTCGCGCCCGAGGCCGGGCAGGACGGCGGCGGCGCCGTCGTCGCGGGGCCGCCCTCGCGCTGGGGCGCCGCCTCCGCCCGCGCCGTCCCCGACCCCTACAACTCTCGCACGTTCCCCTCGCGCTACGGCGACGCGCCGCACTCCGTCGTGGAGCTGCCCGACGCCCCGCCGCAGCCGTGGTGCGCGCGGCGCCCGGGCGTTCCGCGCGGAACGCTCACCCACCACCGCGTCGCGAGCGCGATCCTCGGCAACGAGCGCGACGTCTGGCTCTACACCCCGCCCGGCGCGCCGGACGCCACGCGTCCCGCCGACGCCCTCGTCCTCCTCGACGGCGAGGACTGGGCCACGCGGCTGCCCGCCGCGACCATCCTGGACAACCTGCTCGCCGACGGCCTGATCGCGCCGACCGTCGCGATCATGCCCTCGACGCGCGACAACGCGACCCGCTGGCGCGAGCTCGCCTGCCATCCACCGTTCGTCGCCTTCGTCGCCGACGAGCTGCTGCCGTGGGCGCGCACGCGGCACCCGCTCACCGAGGACCCCGCGCGCACGACGCTCGCGGGCCGCAGCCTCGGCGCGCTGACCGCGCTCTTCGCGGCGCTCGAGCGCCCCGGCCGCTTCGGCCGCGTCCTCGCGCAGTCCGCCTCGCTGTGGTGGCCCTCGGAGACCGACCTCGACGCGGGCGCCGGGGCGCTGACCGAGGCCTACGTGAACGCCCCCGCGGTCCCCGCGCGCTTCCACCTCGAGGTGGGCCTCCAGGAGTGGGCGCTGCTCGCGCGCCACCGCCACCTGCGCGACGTCCTGACGCTCAAGGGCAACCTGGTGTCCTACGTCGAGTACCACGGCGGGCACGACGCGATCTGCTGGCAGGGCGGCCTGGCGCACGGGCTCGTCGCCCTCGAGGCGATGTGCGGAAAACCGGACACGGAGCGCGCCGCGCCCGCGCGACAATAGACGCATGCCCCGCTTCCTCTTCGCCCTCCGCTACGTCATCCCGGCGACGGTCTGCGCGGCGGGGATCGTGATCCTGATCGTCGCGGGCGCCGGCGGCTACGGGCCCGACGCGGTAGCCGGGCTGTTCGGCGCGGGCGGCGCGATCTACCTGATGAACAAGTTCATGCGCATGGGGATCGAGGGCGACGGCGACCGCGACGTCGAGGAGGCCGGCCGGCTCTTCCTCGACCGCTACGGCATGTGGCCCGACGAGGTCCCGGCCGGCTGGCGCCCGCCCGACGGCGAGCCGGACGCCGCGACCGCGATGCGCAAGCTCGTCGCGCTGCGGCGCGCAAGTGACGTCGCGGCCTGAGCACGCGGTAGCGTCACGCCCGTGGCGCCGCTGCGGGTGGTCATCGCCGAGGATCAGGTCCTGCTGCGCGCCGGGCTGGCGCGCCTGCTGGCCGACGCCGGGATCGACGTCGTCGCCCAGGCCGGCGACGCCCCCGACCTGCTGCGCAAGGTGGGCGCCCACCGTCCCGACGTCGCGATCGTGGACGTCCAGATGCCGCCCGACCACACCGACGACGGGCTGCGCGCCGCGATCGAGATCCGCCGCGAGCACCCGGAGGTCGGCGTGCTCGTGCTCTCCCAGTTCTCCGACGAGCGCTACGCGCTGGACCTCATCGGCGAGGACTCCAGCGGCGTCGGCTACCTGCTCAAGGACCGCGTCGCGGACCCCGACACGCTGGCCGACGCCGTCCGCCGCGTCGCCGCCGGTGGCTCGGCGCTCGACCCCGAGATCGTCGCGCTGATGCTCGGCCGCCGCCGCAAGGACGACCCGCTCGAGGCGCTGAGCCCGCGCGAGCGCGAGGTGCTCGCGCTGATGGCGCAGGGCAAGTCGAACCCGGGGATCGCGGACGCGCTGAACGTCACGCTGACCGCCGTGGAGAAGCACGTCACGCGGATCTTCACGAAGCTCGAGCTCGGCCACGAGCCCGGCGACCACCGCCGCGTGCTCGCCGTGCTCACGCTGCTGCGGGCAAGCTGACCCGCAGGCGCGTCCCGCCGCCGGGCGGGCTCACGACGGCGAGCGTGCCGTCGAGCGCGGCGACGCGGTCGGCGAGGCCCGCGAGGCCGGAGCCGCCGGAGCCGCCCGCCTCCGCGCCGCCCCGCCCGTCGTCGGCGACCTCGACGACCACGCGATCGCCGTCCACCGCCACGCGCACCCGCGCCTCGCTCGCCCCCGCGTGCTTGGCCACGTTCGTCAGCGCCTCCGCGACCACGAAGTACGCCGTCGCCTCGACCGTCGGCCCGAAGCGCGCGTCGACCACGTCGAGCGCCACCGGCAGCGGCGCCCGCGCGGTCAGCGACTCGAGCGCGCCGCGCAGCCCGCGGTGCGTGAGCACCGAGGGGTGCAGGCCCGCGGCCAGCTCGCGCAGCTCCTCGATCGCGCCCTGGGTCTCCGCGACCGCGGCGTCGAGCAGCTCGCGCGCCTCGGCGCCGGCGGGCAGCGCCCGCGCCGCCAGGCGCAGGCCGAGCGCGACGTTCACCAGCCGTTGCTGCGCGCCGTCGTGCAGGTCGCGGCCGAGCCGCCGCCGCTCGGCGAGCGTCGCCTCCAGGATCCGCGCGCGCGAGGCGTGGATCTCCGCCGCCGCCGCGCGCGCCCGCCGCTCCGTGATGTCCTGGAAGACGACGACCGCGCCGCGGCCGCCCGGCGTCTCCACCGGCGCGCTCGAGTACGCGACCGGGACGAACGAGCCGTCGCGGCGCAGGAACCAGTCCTCCTCGACGCGCACGACCTCGCCGGTCACGCGCGGCGCGAGCAGCGGGCACTCGGCCTCGGGGAACGGCGTGCCGTCGACATGGTGGTGATGGATCGTCGCGTGGCTCGGGCGCCCGAGCAGGTCGGCCTCGTCGTCGTAGCCGAGCAGCGCCACGCCCGCGGGGTTGACGTACTGGACGCGCCCCTCGGCATCGACCGCGTAGACCGCGTCGGCGATCGACTCGACGAACGCGGCGAGGACGTCGGCCGCGCCGGAGCCCAGGCGCGCGTCGAGGCCGGAGCGCTCCATCGGTCAGTCGTCGCGTCCGGCCGCGACCGCGGGCCGGCGCGCCGGGAGCCGCGGCGCCGGGACGATCGGCATGGGCGGCGGCGCGTCGGGGCCGAGCGCGCGCGCGGGATCGGTGAGCCGCTCCTCCAGCCGGCGCAGGTTCTCGAGGTGGCGCGCCGCCCAGGTCAGCGCGAGCGCCGCGCGGACCGGGCCGTCGTCGCCCGCGGCGACGGCCGCGCGCGTGCGGGCCAGGACGCGGTCGCGCGCCGCGTGGTCGGTGGAGCGCGGCGCGGGCGGCGCCACGCCGTCCTGCAGCGCCTCGCCGAGGTCGCGGTACCAGGCGCGCAGCGCGTCGCGGTCGGCGTCGAGCGTCGCGACGGTGGTGGCGTCGAGCGGCGCCTCGGCGGTCAGGCGGCGCAGCGCGCGCAGCGACCGCGCGGTCCGGCGCAGGCGCGCCGCGCCCGCCACCAGCGTCGCGGTCGAGACGACGTCGGCGCGCTGGACCGAGCGCTCGGCGAGGTTCTGGCGGAACGCCTCGTCGAGGCGGCGGCCGGCCTCGTCGGCGACCTCGATCGCCCGCTCGGCGCGCCCCGGGTCGGCGCCCGCGACGCCCGCGTCGAGCGCGGCGGCGACCGCGTCGGCGGCGCGCCCGTAGGCCGCGGCCAGGCGGCGCCGCAGCAGCGCGCCCGCCCCGCGCGGCCAGAACAGCAGGCCGAAGAAGAGGCTGATCGCGGTGCCGATCGCGACGTCCTCGACCCGCACGAGCCCGACCTTCCACCCGACCGGCGCGATCAGGTTGAACAGGATCAGGAGCGCGAGCGTGAACCCGGCCTGGCCCGCGGCGAAGGAGATGACGCGCGGCGCGTAGGCGGCGAGCAGGACCGCGGGCGGCAGCGCGACCCAGAGCAGCGCGTGCTCGGTCCCGATCGCCACGACGAGCAGCGCGCCGACGACGATCCCCGCCGACGTCCCGAGCAGCGCGCCGACCACGGTCGCGCCGGTGCTGAGCGCGTTGGAGCGCAGGACCGACAGCGTCCCCAAGACCACCCAGAACGCGTGGCCGAGGCCGCTGCGCTGCGCGACGTAGACCGAGACCGACAGCGCCAGCGCGCCGCGGACGCTGTTGCGCAGCCAGACCGACCGCGCGCTCGCGTGCTCGGCCGCGCGCTGCTCGGTCGCCGCGAGCGCCGCGGCCGGCATCCGCCCGCCCTGCCCGGCCTTGGCGATCCGGCCGATGTGCAGCGCGGCGCGCGAGATCGCCATCGCGGAGAACGCCGCGTCGATCGCGGCGCCGAGCGCGTGGTCGTCGGCCGACGGCGAGAGCTCGTCGACGCGCGCGGCCATCACGGCGCCGTGGGCCTCGCGGGCCTGCACGAGCGCGTCGAGGTCCGGGCCCTCCGGGTCGCCGTCGATCGCCGCGGCGCTCTCGCGCAGGGCGGTCGCCGAGGCGACGAGGACCGGGCCGTCGCGCTCGACGTCGATCGGCGACGAGCACACGAACGAGAGCAGCCAGTCGAGCTCGTCGACCAGCAGCGCGGCGGTCTCGGTCGCGCCGGTCGGGCCCGAAGGGCGGTAGGGCGTCGCGAGGAACTGGCGCTGCGCGGCGGTGACCGCGGCGCTCGCGGCGGCGTGGAGCTCCACGGGTCCGCGGCCCTCGCGCGCGAGCGCGTCGACCAGGTCGGCGAGCGCGCGGGCCGCGGCGACGACCTCGGAGCGGAGCCGGTCGCGCGGGCGCGCGGGCCAGAGCAGCAGCTGCGCGGCGATGCAGGCGGCCGCCGCGAGCGCGTAGCCCGCCCAGCGGTCCGGGATCGTGGACGCCGGCGCGGCGAGCGAGACGGGGATGATGAACGTCAGCATCGCCGCGACGCCGCCCGCGGCGAAGTAGCCGCCGAGCACGCCGGAGAAGAGCACCAGGAACGAGACGGCGAGCATCGCGCCCGCCGCCAGCCACGGGTCGCGCGAGGCGAGCGTCCCGATCGCGATCAGCGACGCGCCGACCGCCGCGAGCGCCAGGTAGGCGCGCAGGCGCGCGGTCCAGGCGCCGCCGAAGTCGGCGAGCACGAGGAACGAGAAGGACCCGAACGCCGCGTAGGTCGAGGTCTGCGGGTTGTCGATGACCGCGACCGCGAACGCGAAGACGCACGGCATGACCAGCGCCGCGCGGGCGGCGGCCTTCAGCGCGAAGTGACCCGGATCGGCGAACGAGGGCAGCGGGACGCGCATGGGGACTGCAAAGGTACGCCGCGCGGGGCGCGCCGTCGACTCAGGCGCCGCTGCCGATCGCGCCATAGGCGACGGCGAACGCGTCGCCGGCGGCGCTCAGCGTGCCGGGCGTCGCGCCGCCGCTGGCGGCCGCGGTCGTCTCGGCGACCCCGCCGGGGCCGTCGCTCCCGCCGCCGCGGCCGCCGCCCGGGCCGCCGGGGAAGCCGCCGCCGCGGCCCTGCGCGGCCGGGCTGAGCGTGATCGCGACCGCGTTCCACGCGCGGTCGAGGACGGTGCCGGCGTGGCCCGCGCGCGTGGTCGCGCTGGCGGCGCTGAAGCCGGTGCTGCCGAAGTTCGCGAGCGTGGTCTGCTCGCAGCCCGCGTCGGAGGTCGCCGAGCCGCTGCACAGCGCGGGCGCCTCGACGATCCACTCGGCCGAGGTGGTGTCGACGGTCGCGGCGCGGACCGTCTTCGTCGCCGTCGTCCCGCGCGTCTCGTCGGTCATCTTCAGCGTGACGAGGTGGCCGCTGACGGCCGCGCTCGCGGAGACGACGTCGCCGGGACGGACCGTCAGCCTGGCGGTGGTCGCCGCGGCGGGCACGACCTCGAACCACGCCGAGTAGGTGGCGGTGCCCGAGCGGCTGCAGTCCGACTCGGTGCCGAGCTGCTCGAGCGCCTGCGAGGTCGCGGCGTAGCCGCCGAGGCCGACCCAGCTGGCCGAGGAGGCGGCGCCGCCCGAGGAGCAGTCGACGGCCGGGACGGTCCAGGTCCCGCGCACGTGGCGGAAGCTCACGCCGGCGCGGCGCGCGACGTAGCCCGCCCAGTTGGAGCTCGTCGAGTGGATCGTCGCGGCCTGCGCGCCCGCGGCCGCCGCCGCGACGAGGCCGAGCGCGAGCCCGGCCACGACCGCGACCGCCGCCGTCCGGCCGCGAAGGCGCGCCACGTGCGTCCCGCACCTCCGCGGCCGGGCGCGCATCAGGAGCGCTTGGCGTGCTTGGCGCGGTGCGCGCGCTTGACGTGCCTGGTCGTCGCCGAGGTGGCCGTCGTGCTCGCCGCGTCGGTGGACGTCGTGGTCGTGCTGGTCGGGTAGGTCCCGGCCGTCTCGCCCGGGTAGGTCCCGGCGCCGCCGCCGCCGGAGCCGTCGCAGGCCATCGCGACGCCGGCGCCCGAGAGCGCGAGCACGGTGGTGGCGGTGATCGCGGTGAGCGATCGCTTCATGTGGTCCATCGGTTCCTCCTGGGTGGGGTGCGGATACCGGGACGACGCGCCCACCCGGGAGATGTCAGGGGTTACGAGGAAGCTCTCAGGATCCCGCGCAGGACCTCGAGCGCGCGGTCGCGGTGCGCGGCGAGCTCGGCGACGAGGCGGTCGGCGTTCCCCGCGCGGATCGCGTCGAGGATCCGGTCGTGCGCCGAGAGCGAGGCGTCGCGCTCCTCGGGCGAGTTGTAGTACATGGCCCGGTAGGCCTCGGTGGAGTCCCACAGCAGGCGGATCACGCGCAGCGCGTGCGGCCGGTCGGGCGCCTCGACGATCCCGAAGTGGAAGCGGCGGTTGGCGGCCAGCTCGGCGGCGACGTCGCCCCGGCGCGCCGCGTCGGCGCAGTCGCGCGCGGCCTGCTCGATGCGGGCGATCGCCTCCGCGTCGAGGCCGGGGAGCGCGTGGCGCGCGGCGCGGCCCTCGAGCAGCGCGCGGAGGTCGTAGATCTCCTCGAGGTCCGCGATCCGCAGCTCGGTGACGAAGTAGCCGCGCCGAGGCAGGTAGGTCAGCTGGCCCTCCTGCTCGAGGACGCGCAGCGCCTCGCGGACCGGCGCGACGCTGAGGCCGACCTCGGCCGCGAGGTCCTCCTGGTTGACGCGCGCTCCGGGCGCGAGCGTGCCGGAGATGATCAGCGCGCGCAGCGCCTCGACCGCGTGCTGCTGCGCGGTCGCGAGGCTCATCGGAAGGCCTGGATCCCCGTGAGCGCGCCGCCGACGACGAGCGCGTGGACGTCGGCCGTGCCCTCGTAGGTCACGACGGACTCCAGGTTGTTCATGTGGCGGATGACGGGGTACTCGAGCGTGACGCCGTTGGCGCCGAGGACCTGGCGGGCGTTGCGGGCGACGTCGAGCGCCATGTCGACGTTGGCGAGCTTGCCCATCGAGACGTGCTCGTTGCGGAGCAGGCCCTCGTCCTTCATCCGGCCGAGGTGCAGCGCGAGCAGCGTGCCCTGGTTGACCTGCGTCGCCATCCGGGCGAGCTTGAGCTGCTGGATCTGCGTGCCCGCGATCGGCTTGCCGAAGGCGATCCGCTCGCCCGCGTAGTCGAGGGCGGCCTCGAAGCAGGCGCGCGCGGCGCCGACGGCGCCGAAGACGATGCCGAAGCGGGCCTCGTTGAGGCAGGAGAGCGGCCCGCGGAGCGAGTTGGCCTCGGGGAGCATCGCGCTCTGCGGGAGGCGGACGTCGTCGAGCAGCAGCTCGCTGGTGACGCTCGCGCGCAGCGAGAGCTTCTTGTGGATGTCCTGCGTCGTGAAGCCCGGGGTGCCCTTCGGGACGACGAAGCCGCGCACGCCCTCGTCGGTCGCGGCCCACACGACGGCGACGTCGGCGATCGACCCGTTGGTGATCCACATCTTCTGGCCGTGGAGGATCCAGTCGTCGCCGTCGCGGCGGGCGCGGGTGCGCATCGCGCCGGGGTCGGAGCCCGCGTCGGGCTCGGTCAGGCCGAAGCAGCCGATCGCCTCGCCCGCGGCCATCCGCGGCAGCCACTCCTGCTTCTGCTCCTCGGAGCCCCAGCGCCAGATGGCGTACATCGCGAGCGAGCCCTGGACGGAGACGAGCGAGCGGATGCCGGAGTCGCCGGCCTCGAGCTCCAGGCACGCGAGGCCGTAGGCGGTGGCGGACGCGCCCGCGCAGCCGTAGCCCTCGAGGTGCATGCCGAGGACGCCCAGCCTGCCCAGCGCGGGCGCGAGCTCGGCGGCCGGGATCTCCGCCGCCTCGAACCAGTCGCCGACGTCGGGGACGATCCTGTCGTTGACGAACGCGCGGACGGCGTCGCGGATGTCGCGCTCCTCGTCGGAGAGGAGGTGGTCGATGCCGAGGAAGTCCTTCGGCTTGATCGCGGGCGGGGCGGCGGCGGTGCTGCTCATGGCGTGGGGTCTCCTTGCGCGTGGATCTTCGAAGATATAAAATCTTGCCGGATGACGCAACCCGCCGCCGCCCTCGACGACCTCACGATCGTCGACTTCTCCCGCGTGCTCGCGGGGCCCCTGGCCACGATGGTCCTCGCGGACCTCGGCGCGACGGTGGTCAAGGTGGAGCGGCCGGGCCTCGGCGACGACACGCGCGCGTGGGGCCCGCCGTTCGACGAGCGCGGCGCGGCGACGTACTTCCAGGCGGTCAACCGCAACAAGTCGTCGGTGGCGATCGACCTGGGGTCGGCGGACGGCGCGGCGCGCGCGCGGGAGCTCGTCGCGGGCGCCGACGTCGTGGTCGAGAACTTCCGGCCCGGCGTGATGGACCGGCTGGGGCTGGGGTGGTCCGCGCTGTCCGCCGCGGACCCGCGGTTGGTGTACTGCTCGATCACCGGCTTCGGCGCGGGCCCGGGCGCGGCGCTGCCCGGGTACGACCTGCTCGTCCAGGCGCTCGGCGGCCTCATGTCGATCACGGGCGAGCCGGACGGCGAGCCGCAGAAGGTCGGCGTCGCGCTGGTCGACGTGATCACCGGGCTCTTCGCGAGCACCGGGATCCTCGCCGCGCTGCGCCACCGCGAGCGCACGGGCGAGGGCCAGCGCGTCGAGGTGGACTTGTTGTCGTCGTTGCTCGCGGCGCTCGTCAACCAGGGCTCGGCCTACACGCTGGCCGGCGCGGTCGGGACGCGGATGGGCAACGCGCACCCGTCGATCGCGCCCTACGAGCTGCTGCCGACCGGCGACGGCGACCTCGTCCTGGCCGTGGGCAACGACAAGCAGTTCGTGGCGTTGTGCGAGGTGTTGGGGGCGCCCGCGCTCGCGGGCGAGGAGCGCTTCGCGACCAACGGCGCGCGCGTGGCGCACCGCGAGGCGCTGCGCGCGGCGCTCGTCGGCCTGCTCGCCGCGCGCGGCGCCGCCGACTGGGTCCTGCTCCTCTCCCCCGCCGGCGTCCCCGCGGGCCAGGTCAACGACGTCGCCGGCGCGTTCGCGCTGGCGGGCGAGCTGGGCCTGGCGCCGATCGTCGAGCTGCCGCGCGACGACGGGTCGGTCGCCCGGCTCACGCGCAACCCCATCGGGTTGAGCGCGACGCCCGCGACCTACCGCTCCGCGCCGCCGGACCTCACGGTCGCGTAGCGCGGCAGCCCGTCGTCGGGCACCGGCAGCCAGGGTGGCGCGTCGGCGACGAAGTTGTGGAACCGGGGCCGGATCCCGGGGTCGTCGTCGAGGGTGCCGAGGCGGATCGAGACCTCGGGGCCGTCGGGCCAGGTCCCGCCGAAGAGGCTCGAGCCGCAGGCCGCGCAGAACGCCTTCGCCATGCCGCCCTCCGGCCGGTAGGTGGTGATCAGCTCGGCGCCGGAGAGGAGGCGGAAGGCCGCGATCGGCACGCGGCCCTGGGTCGAGGCCGCGGCGCCGGTGTGCTTGCGGCACCGCGAGCAGTGGCAGAAGTTCGCGCGCAGGAACGGCGCGGTGACCTCGTAGCGGACGCCGCCACAGAGGCAGCGTCCGCGAGCGGGGGCGTTCGGCGTCGGCATGGCCGAAGCCTAGGCGGAGACCTCGTACAGCGTGCCGGACGTCGTGGTCACGGCGGTCACGGCCTTGCCGTGGGCCTTGACCCACGTGGTCAGCGCGGAGGAGCCGCCTCCGCCGCCCGGCCCGCCGCCGCCGTCGGCCGAGATCAGCACGTACCGCAACTCGCCCTTGGCCACCATGTCGGCCAGCTGGGCGACGGTCGGGGCCGGGTCGCTGCCGCCGAAGCCGCCGATGGTGACGACCGGCTTGCCGGTGGCGATGATCACCGAGGCGGTGGTCTGCGAGCCGCTGGCGGCGAAGAGGTACTTCGCCGAGCCCTGGTGGGCCTCGAGGTACGCGATCACCGACGCGCTGATCGAGCCACCGCCGCCCATGCCGCCGCCGCCCGCGCGGGCCGTGCCGGCCGGGGCGGTCCCGCCGCCCGCGGCCGTCCCGCCGCCCGGCGGGGTCCCGGTCGGCCGCGTGCCGGAGGGCGGCTGCCCACCGCCGCCGGGCGCGCCGCCGCCGCGCATCCCGCCTGCGCCACCGCCGAAGCCGCCGCTGCTCACCGAGGAGGGCCCGGCGAGCACGTTGTTGCCGTCGAGCGCGTGGCCGACGTTGGCCACCGCGTAGGACGCGGGGCCCGCGGCGAGCGCGACCGCGCCCGCGACCGCGGTCGCGGCGAGCAGCCCGCGGATCCTCCCGGCGCCGGCGCGCAGCGCGACGATGCCGCCGGTCGCGAGCAGGGCCGCGACCGGGATGGCGATCCGCAGCGCGGGCGCGAAGTCCGCCGTGCGCTGCAGGAGCGAGACGGCGAGCCACGCGGTCCCGGCGATCGTCGCGGCGAGGACCGCCGCGCCGGCCCAGGCCTCGCGCGCCCACTTGGCCATCATGATGACCCCGATGCCCGCGAGCGCCGCGACGGCCGGCGCCAGCGCGCTGACGTAGTAGGGGTGGAAGATGCCCTTGGCGGTGCTGAAGACGAGCACGTGGACGAGCGCCCAGACGCCGAAGAGGATCAGCCCGGCGCGCCTGGCGTCGGTCCGCGGCGCGCGGCGCGTGAGCCAGAGGCCGGCGAGCAGCGAGACGCCCGCGAGCGGCAGCAGCCACGCGACCTGTCCGCCGACCTGCTCGTTGAACATCCGCCAGAGACCCGCGACGCCGCCGAACGTCGGGCTGCCACCGCCGCCGCCCGTCCCGCTCTCGTCGCCGGTCAGGCGGCCGAAGCCGTTGTAGCCGAAGATCAGGTTCCAGACCGAGCCGTTCGTGCTGCCGCCGATGTAGGGCTTCGAGCCCGGCCACAGCGTCACGGCGACCGGCCACGCGGCGCTGACGAGCACCATCGTGGCGAACGCGCCGGCGAGCTGCGCGATCCGCGTGCCGAGCTTCGGCGGGCCCGCGAAGAGGTAGGCCGCGCCGAGCGCGGGGACGATCATCCAGCCCTGGAGCATCTTGGTCATGAACGCCAGGCCGACGAGCGCGCCCGCGATCAGCAGCGGCCGGGTGCGGCCGTTCGCGATGGCCTTCTGCGTGAAGAACGCGGAGGCGACGAGCAGGAGGATCAGCAGCGCGTCGGGGTTGTTGACGCGGGCGATCGCGATCGTGATCGGCGTCGTGGCCAGCGCGAGCGCCGCCGCGAGCCCGGCCGCCGGGCCGAACGCGCGCTTGACCGTGGCGTGCAGCAGGCCGACGGCGGCGATCGTGCAGAGCGCGTCGGGCAACAGCATGGAGAAGCTCGAGAAGCCGAAGACCCGCGCCGAGAGGCCCATCATCCACAGCGACAGCGGCGGCTTGTCCACCGTGATGAAGCTGCCGGGGTCGAGCGAGCCGAAGAACCAGGCCTTCCAGTCGACGCTCGCCGACTTCACCGCCGCGGCGTAGTAGTCGTTCGACGTGCCGCTGATCGTGAGGTTCCACAGGCAGAGGACGGCGGCGAGCGCGAGGACCGCGACGAGCGCCGGGCGGGCCCAGCGTGGATCGCCGGCGGCGCCGGCCGCCGCGGCGGGCCGGGTCGGCAGGCGGCGGCGGGGCACGGCGGGAGGCGGGGCGGTGGTGGTGGCCATGCGCTCACCATCGACGCCGCGGCCGGGAGGCGCCCGTGAGCTTCCTGGGAGCCTCCTGGGCGGAGGCCGCCGCTGGGCGCTACTCGTGCTCGACGAGCGCGCGGATCCGGCGGTACTCGTCGGCGGTGAGCGCGCGGCCGCGCACGGTGGAGAGCGCCGGGTCGCCCTCGAGGTACGCCGCCTCGTTGCGCCGCCAGACCTTGATGTAGCGGTAGAACGGGATCACCGGATGCAGGTGGTGGACCAGGTGGTAGTTCTGGTAGAGCAGCAGCGGGGTGAGCAGGCGCTCGGCGCCGACGCGGTTGCGCGTCGCCTTCAGCCGGTCGGACTGGGGCGTGTGGTGCAGGCGGTGGTGCGGCAGGTAGTCGAAGGCCCACGCGAGGTAGACGAGCGCGATCCGCGAGGGCAGGTAGAGCAGGACGACGACGTCGAGCCCGTGGCCGGTGAGCACCGCCGCCACGGTGACGGCGGCCAGGGCGGCCATCGCCGCGAGCTGCTCGCGCTGCTCGGCGCGCGGGCGCGCGCGGCGGTGCCCGAGGTAGAACACCAGGTACCGCAGGTCGATGGTCATCCAGCGCGGCAGCCGCTGCCAGGCGGGGCCGGCCTTGGTGTAGTGGTCGGGGTCGCTGCCGTCGGCGTGGTTCGTGAAGCGGTGGTGCTGCATGTGGATGAAGCGCCACGTCGGGAACGCGGAGATCGGCGCGAAGAGCGGGACGGCCAGGCGGCCGATCCAGCGGTTGAGCGCGGAGTCGGTCGCGGCCGCGTGGTGCGCGGCCTCGTGCGCGACCGTGAAGAGCAGGTAGGCGGCCAGCGCGTTGAGCGCGGTGCTCAGCGGCCACGGCCACGCGCCCGCGAGCCAGAGCGCGGAGGAGCCGCCCCACAGCGCGAGGCCGACGACGAGCAGCGCGACCGTCGGCCACGCGACGCGCGGCGCGGGCTCGCGCGGATCGGGGATCCGGCGCAGCGTGAGCGCGGGTCCGGGCTCGTCGGCGGCAGGCGATAACATCGTTATCGTGGACCGTACCACGACCGCGCAACCGCTCCGCCAGGAGCTCCTCGACGCGACGATCGCGCTGCTCGCCACGCGCGGCCCGGCCGCCGTGCAGGCGCGCACGGTCGCGGCGGCGGCGGGCACCTCGACCATGATGGTGTACAAGCTCTTCGGCTCGATGCCGGCGCTGCTGGGCGCCGCGTGCGACGAGGGCTTCCGGCGGCTGGCGGCCCGCTTCGACGCCGCGCCGCGCACGGGTGACGCGGTCGCCGACGCCGCCGTCCTGGCGCTCGTCCACCGCGCGGTCGCGCGCGCCAACCCGCACCTCTACGACCTGATGTTCGGCCTCGCGACGCCGAGCGCGACCCAGGACGCGCCCGGCTTCGCCGCCGCCTACGCGCAGCTGGTGGCGTGCGCCGAGGCGCTCGCCGCCTCCGGGCGGATCCGCCCGGCGGCGCCCGAGGCGGTCGCGGCGCAGCTCTGGAGCTTCGTCCACGGGGCGATCACGCTCGAGCTCGCCGGCCACCTCGAGCGCTACGACGACGTCCTGCTGACGCTCGCGTGCACGGTGATGGTGGGGCTCGGCGACGAGCCCGCGCGGGCGCGGGAGTCCGCCGAGGCGGCGCGCGCCGCGGTCGCGGCGGCGCTCAGCGCAGCGGCGTGAGGACCGCGAACATGCGGTCCGGCCCGGCGATCGCCGCCAGGCGGCGCGAGCGGCGGCCGGAGAGCCGCGAGGTCGCGATCAGCACGGTGCCGTAGCGGTCCTGGCAGAGGATCCGGCCCAGCCACGCCTCGGCCCGGCCGTGGCGGCAGACCACGCCGCACTCGGCGTCGCCGCTGATGGTCCCGACCTGCTCGCGCAGCTGCAGCTCGGCGCGGACGCGCGTGTCCTCGGCCCACGGCCGCGGCACCATCATCCAGCCGCTCGCGGCCACCGCCCACCAGAACGGCATGCGCGCCGTGCCCGCGATCGTGACCCGCGCGCCGAGCGCGGCGGCGCGCGCATGGGCGATCGGCAGGGCCTCGGCGAGGGCCTTGCCGTCCAGCGCCACCACCAGCACACCGCCGGCACCGCTCCGCGAGCGCTCGGCCTCGTGCCGCCGCTCCGGTGCCTTGACGTTGATCACCGCGTCTCCTCCTCCTCGCTGACCAGGAAACGACCATACAGATGAACTACGAGCGCGGCGTAAGCCGTTCGTCCAGGGCGGCGGTGGGGACGTCCACACCGCGACGGTCGGGTAGCCGCCACCCCGTACACGGGTCATCACGGACGCGGCGCCGCGGCGCCGTTGCGAGCCTGGACGGCATGCGCTCCTCCTCCCCACATCCCCACGACCTGGTCGCCCGCGCCACCCACCTGCGGCCCGACCTCGAGACCGCGCTGACCGACGACGGCTGGCTCGCGGTCCGCATCCGCGACGTCCTGCTCACGAGCGCGGGCCTCGCCTTCCGCGCGGGCGACGTCGCGCTCGCCCGCCACCCGTCGGACTTCATCGCGTTCAGCGAGCGGCTCGGCAGCCTCGTCGGGCTCCGCCACGGCGAGCACTTCCGCTTCGGCGACGAGGTGGCGGCGTGACCGCGACCGCGCTCCTCGCCCCCGACCTGCGCGCGCACCCGCGGGAGCGCTGGGCCGCGATCCTGACCGACCACTACCGCAGCGGCCTGCCGGGCCTGCTCGGGCTGGAGGTCTCAGGCATCGCGCCCGGCCGGATCGACGGGCGGCTCGCGCTGCGCGACGAGCTGCTGCAGCACGCCGGCGGGATCCTCCACGCCGGCACCGTCGTCGCGCTGGCCGACAGCCTCGCGGGCTGGGGCTGCCTGGCGTCGCTGCCCGAGGGCGCGACGGCGTTCGTCACCGGCGAGCTGAAGGCCAACCTCGTCGCGGGCGCGCGCGGGGCCGACGCGCTGACCGCCGCCGGCCGGCTGCTGCACGGCGGGCGCACGACGCAGGTGTGGGATGTCACGGTCGCGCGCGAGTCCGACGGCCGCGTGATCGCGCACTTCCGGTGCACGCAGCACCTGCTGGGATGATGCCGCCCGCGACGGGCGTGATCGCCGAGCCGGACGGCTCAGCCGCCCGGCTGGGCCGCGACGTCCGGGCCCATCGCCGCGATCGCGTCGGCGCCGGTCTCGGCCAGCACGAGCCCGATCGCGCCGAGCACCTCCGCGCGCTCGCCGAGGCTGGCGGCGACGACCTGCGCGTCGCGGCGGATCGCCGGGATCGTCGCCAGCCCGATCCCCTCGGCGACCGCGTCGACCAGCACGTCGCCGACGACGCTCATCTCGCCCCCGACGATCACGAGCTCCGGGTTGACGATGTTGCAGATCGACCCGACCGCGCGGCCGACGGTCCGCCCCGCGTCGGCGAAGAGCCGCCGCGCGCCCGCGTCCCCGCCGCGCGCCAGCGCGACCGCGTCCTGCAGCGTGATGTCCGGGCCGTGCAGCGGACGCAGGGCCACCAGCAGCGCGGCGGCCGAGGCGACGGTCTCCAGGCAGCCACGGTTGCCGCAGCGGCAGATCTGCCCGGCCGGGTCGACGACCACGTGGCCGAGCTCGCCGGTCAGCCCGCTGTGGCCGCTGAACAGCGCGCCGTCGAGGATCAGGCCGGCGCCGATGCCGCCGCTCAGCATCACGTACACGACGTTGCGCGCGCCGCGGCCCGCGCCGTGGCGGACCTCGGCCAGCGCGCCGAGGTTCGCGTCGTTGCCCATCAGGACCGGCCGGCCGAGCCGGCGCTCGAGCTCGCCGCCGGGCGCGAACGGCCCCCAGCCGGGGAGGATCGACGTCGCGCCCGGGTCGTCGGTGTCGCGCAGGATCGGCGCCGAGACCGCGACCCCGACGCCGACCGTGCGGTCGAGGTCGAGCTGCAGCCCCGCGAGCTGCTCGTCGACCATCGCCGCGGCGAGGTCGATCGCCTGCGCGGCCTGGCTGTCGACGTCGATGTCGCGGCGCGCCTCGGCGATCACCGCGCCCGAGAGGTCGGCGACCGCGACGCGGACGAGGTCGTGGCCGAAGTCGATCCCGACGACCGCGCCCGCGGCCGGGTTGAGCGTGAGCGCGACCGGCGGGCGGCCGACCGCGTTCGCGGAGGACGCGGTGGCGTCGGCGTCGCCGCCGTTGGTCCGCTCGACCACGAGCCCCTCGGCCTGCAGCTCGCCGACGAGCTTGGAGACGGTCGTGCGCGAGAGGCCGGTGTCGCGGACGAGGTCGACGCGGCTCGCGCTCCCCGCGCGGCGCAGCACGTCGATGATCCGCAGGCGGTTGCGCTGACGCAGCGATCCGAGCGAGCCCGGCGAGTCCTTCATCGCCGCTCACGATATCCGCGGACGTCGAGCGCGAACGTCGCGCGGAAGGTCTCGCCGGGCGCCACGCTGCGCAGCCCGCGCCCGCTGACGAGCGCGTTGACCGGCGCGGTCATGGGCTCCAGCGAGACGACGTCGACGGCCGTCGGCGCGAAGACCTGCGCGACCGGATAGCCCTCGAGCAGCCGCAGGCGCACGCGGCGGTGGTCGTCGCGGAGGCCGAAGAGCGCGCCGTCGGCGAGCTGGTCGAAGCCGTCGTCGAGCGCGCGGCCGTTGAGCGCGTGCTCGTCGGCCGGCTCGTCGCGGTGGCGCCCGGTCGGCAGGCCGAGGCCGTCGAGCGTGAGGTGGCGGCGCGCGGGCATCGACAGGCGCCAGCCGCTGCGCGGCGTGCCGGGCAGCCGCAGGTACGGGTGCCAGCCGAAGGCGACCGGGACGGCAAGCGCGCCCGCGGCCTCCAACATGGTGGTGATCTCCAGCCGCCCGGCGCGCAGCGCGAACGCGACGCGCAGCGTGTGCGGGAAGGGGAACGGGCTCTCCGGCGCGCCCGCGTGGTCGAGCCGCGCGACGGCGCGCCCCGCGGCGGCCTCCTCCCAGCGCCACGCGCCCTGCTCGGCGGCGAGGCCGTGGAGCGCGAGGCCGTTGCCGTCGCGCGCGACCGCGCCGTTGGCGGCGCCGAGCCCGGCGCGGACGCCGGAGGCGCTGTAGGCGTCGCGCCCGAGGCGGTTGGCCCACGGGTGCAGCAGCGTGATCCCGGCGGCGCGGCCGTGGACGGCGGCGGAGTCCGGCAGCTCGTCCGCGGCGACGAGCAGCTCGTCGCCGCCGTGGCGCAGCGAGCGGACCTCGAGGAAGTCGGTCGCGCCGATGACGACCGTCAGCTCGCCGGCCGCCATCCGGACGGTGCGCCGGCGCATGGCCGGCTACCGGAGCCCCATCAGGACCTCGACGACGAGCTGGTCGAGGCGCTCGTTGCCGTAGCCGCGGACCGCGAGCGCGTCGAGGTCGCCGGCCGCGGCCTTCAGGGCGTCGGCCTCCCCCGGGCCGCTCGACGAGGCCTCGGCCAGCTCGGGCGCGGAGGCGGCGGCGAGCGCCTCCTGGACCTCGGGCAGCGCGTCGAAGCGCCGCGCCCGCTCGGCCAGCGCGAGGTAGGTGCGCATGCAGCCCTCGGCGAAGTCCCAGACGCCGGCGGCGTCCTCGGTCCGGTAGGCGTGGGCGTCGAAGTGGCGCGGCCCGGTGTAGCCCGCGCGCTCCAGCAGCCGGACGAGCAGGAAGGCCTCCTTGAGGTCCTCGGCGCCGAAGCGGAAGTCCTGGTCGTAGCGGCCGATCCGCTGGCCGTTCAAGTCGATGTGGAACAGCTTGCCGGCCCACAGCGCTTGTCCTACACCATGGTGGAACGACAGCCCGGCCATGGTCTCGTGGGCCACCTCGGGGTTGACGCCGACCATGTCGGGCCGGTCCAGCGTGGTGATGAAGTGCAGCGCGTGGCCGACGGTCGGCAGCCAGAGGTCGCCACGCGGCTCGTTGGGCTTGGGCTCGATCGCGAAGCGCAGGTCGTAGCCCTGCTCGACCACGTAGTCGGCGAGCAGGTTGATGGCCTCGCGGTAGCGCTCGAGCGCGTCCCGGGGGTCCTTCGCGGCGCCGACCTCGGTGCCCTCGCGGCCGCCCCAGAAGATGTAGTTCTCGGCGCGCAGCTCGGCGGCGAGGTCGATCGACAGCATGGCCTTGCCGATCGCCGCGCGGCGCACGGCGCGGTCGTTGGAGGTGAAGGCGCCGTCCTTGAACGCCGGATGGGTGAAGAGGTTGGTGGTGGCCATCCCGATGCCCATCGAGCGCTCGCGCAGCGCCGCGTCGAAGCGGGCGACGATGCGGTCGCGCTCGGCCGGCGCGGTGCCGTAGGGGACGAGGTCGTCGTCGTGCAGGCTCACGCCCCAGGCGCCCCGGTCGGCCAGGCCGTGGACCGTGGCGACGGGGTCGACGGCCGCCCGCGTCGGCTCGCCGAACGGGTCGCGGCCGGGGTTGCCGACGGTCCACAGACCGAACGTGAAGCGATGCTCGGGCTTGGGGGTGATCGGATCGCCGTCGGTCGTCATGCCGGGATTCGTACCAGATCCCGACCACCTTCCGTCAAGTTGAATTCGTAAGTCGGCTTGTCTCGGAAATATTTTCTCCGCAGTCTTGACTTAACCCGGCGAAGTCGGAGATGGTCCGCCCCGATGGCGCCCGTCGGGCGCAGCACCCCTTCAGGAGGAGAGGCACATGCAGCATCAGCGCAGGTTGAGCCGGACGGTCGCCGTCGCGGCCGCCCTGAGCGCCATGGCGCTCGGCGCGGCGGCGTGCGGGTCGTCCGACGACAGCAGCTCGTCGGGCTCGTCCACCGCGGCGTCGGGATCGAGCGGCGCGAAGGCCGGCAAGGTCGCCGTCCTGCTGCCGGACACCAAGAGCTCGGTGCGGTGGGAGACCGCCGACCGCCCGCTCCTGCAGGCCGCCTTCAAGGCCGCCGGCGTCCCGGTCGAGATCCAGAACGCGCAGGGCGACAAGTCCACCCAGCAGCAGCAGGCCGAGCAGGCCATCACCAACGGGGCCAAGATCCTGCTGCTCACCAACCTCGACTCCGGCTCCGGCGCGGCGATCGAGAACCAGGCCGCCGCCAAGGGCGTCAAGGTCATCGACTACGACCGCCTCACGCTCAAGGGCAAGGCCGACTACTACGTGTCCTTCGACAACGTCAAGGTCGGGCAGCTCCAGGGCCAGGGCCTCGTCGACTGCCTCAGCGCCTCGAACGTGAGCAAGCCGCGCATCGCCGAGCTCAACGGCTCGCCCGACGACAACAACGCGACGCTCTTCGCCCAGGGCTACAACTCGGTCCTCGACCCGCTCTACAAGGCGGGCAAGGCGGTCAAGGCCGCCGACCAGTCCGTACCCGACTGGGACAACCAGCAGGCGCTGACGATCTTCGAGCAGATGCTGCAGAAGACCGGCAACAAGATCGACGGCGTGCTGAGCGCCAACGACGGCCTCGCGAACTCGGTCGTCTCGGCGCTGAAGTCGCGCAAGCTCAAGCAGCTCCCGGTCACCGGGCAGGACGCGACGGTCCAGGGCCTGCAGAACATCATCGCCGGCGACCAGTGCATGACGGTCTACAAGGCGATCAAGGCCGAGGCCGACGCGGCGTCGAAGCTGGCGATCGCGCTCTCCAAGGGCTCGCAGCCGCCGGCCGGCCTCGTCAACGGCAAGTCCGACGACGGCGTGCGCGAGGTCCCCTCGGCGCTCCTGACCCCGGTCGCCGTGACGAAGGACAACATCAAGGACACGGTCCTCGCCGACGGCTTCGTCAAGCGCGAGGAGCTCTGCGCCGGCAAGTTCGCCGCCGACTGCACCAAGGCGGGTATCTGACATGACGGACCCGGACCCGTCCGCCCGCCCTTCGGGGCGGGCGGGCGGGACCCCGTCGGGCGGGTCCGAGCCGTTGCTCGAGCTGCGCGGCGTCTCGAAGTCCTTCGGCGCCGTGCAGGCGCTGTTCGAGGTCGACCTGACCGTCGCCCCGGGCGAGGTCATGGCCCTGGTCGGCGACAACGGCGCGGGCAAGTCCACGCTCATCAAGTGCATCGCGGGGATCCACCCGGTCGACGCCGGTGAGATCCGCTTCGCGGGCGCGCCGGTCAGCGTGCACGGCCCCAAGGACGCGGCCGCGCTCGGCATCGAGGTCGTCTACCAGGACCTCGCGCTGGCCGACAACCTCGACGTCGTGCAGAACATGTTCCTCGGCCGCGAGGCGGTCAAGGGCCCGCTGCACGGCCTCAACGAGACCGAGATGGAGAAGCGCGCGCGGGAGACGCTCGCGAGCCTGTCGGTCACCACCATCCGCTCGGTGCGCCAGACGGTCGCCGGGCTCTCCGGCGGCCAGCGCCAGTCGGTCGCGGTCGCCAAGGCCGTGATGTGGAACTCGAAGCTCGTGATCCTCGACGAGCCGACGGCCGCGCTCGGCGTCGCCCAGACGCGGCAGGTCCTCGACCTCGTCCGCCGCCTCGGCGCGCAGGGGCTCGGCGTGATCCTCATCTCCCACAACCTGCACGACGTCTTCGAGGTCGCCGACTCCATCACCGTCCTGCGCCTCGGCCAGGACGTCGCGCGCTTCGACGTCGCCGCCACCAACCAGGCCGAGGTCGTCGGCGCCATCACCGCCGGGGCGCTCAGCGCCGTCCCCGGACAAGGAGTGCCCGCATGAGCGTCTCGGCCGCACCGGACCCGACCGCCGCCACCCCCGCGCAGGCGGAGCCCGAGGGCGAGTCGCTGCGCGCCTACGCCGCCCGCTGGTGGGTCGGCGTGCGCGGCGGCGACCTCGGCTCGCTGCCGATCGTCGTCGGCCTGCTGATCATCGCGGTGGTCTTCCAGTCGCAGAACGCCAACTTCCTGACGGCGGGCAACTTCCTCAACCTGCTCATCCAGGCGGCGGGGATCATGACCATCGCCATGGGCATCGTCTTCGTGCTGCTGCTCGGCGAGATCGACCTGTCGGTCGGCTTCGTCAGCGGCGTCGGCGGCGCGGTCGTCGCGCTGCTCACGCTGCCCGGCGGCCACTTCGAGTTCGCGGGCTTCCCGGCGATCGTGGTGGTCCTGCTCGTCGGCCTCGCGATCGGCGCGCTGCACGGCCTGCTGTTCACCAAGGTCGGGATCCCGTCCTTCGTCGTCACCCTGGCCGGCCTGCTCGCCTGGAACGGCGCCGTGCTGCTGCTGATCGGCGACAAGGGCACGATCGTCATCCAGTCCTCGCTGATCGTGAACCTGGCCAACGGCTTCATCTCGGACGCCGCGTCGTGGGCGCTCGTCGCGGCCGCGGTCGCGGGCTACGCCGGCATGCAGCTGCTGCACCGGCGCGAGCGGCGGCGGGCGGAGCTGCCGGTCGCGCCGCTCTCGCTCCTCGGGCTGCGGGTCGCGCTCGTCGCGGTCCTGCTCGGCGCGGTGGTCTACGTGGTCGACCAGGATCGCGGCGTCCCCTACATCATCGTCGTGCTCGGCGGGTTGTACGTGATCCTGGCGTGGGTCCTGGAGCGCAGCCGCTTCGGGCGCCACGTCTACGCGGTCGGCGGCAACGCCGAGGCCGCGCGGCGCGCGGGGATCAACGTCGACCGGATCCGGATCGCGTGCTTCGCGATCGCCTCGATGATGGCGACGCTCGGCGGCGTCGTGCTCGCCTCGCGGCTGACGTCGGTCGACACCGGCGCGGGCGGCGGCACGATCCTCCTCTACTCGATCGCCGCGGCGGTCATCGGCGGGACGTCGCTCTTCGGCGGGCGCGGGCACGTGCGCGCGGCGGTCCTGGGCGCGATCGTGATCGCCTCGATCGACAACGGCCTCGGCCTGCTCGGCCTGGCCTCCGGCACGAAGTTCATCATCACGGGCCTCGTGCTGCTCGCCGCCGTCACCGTCGACTCGCTGTCGCGCCGCAACCTCGCCTCCTCCGGGCGCGCGTGAGGCTGCTCGGCCTCGACGTCGGCACCTCCGGCGCCAAGGGGCTCGTCGTGGACGGGTCCGGCGCCGTGCTGGCCGAGGCCGAGCGGGCCTACCCGCTCTCGACGCCGCGGCCGGGCTGGGCCGAGCAGGACCCCGAGGACTGGTGGGCCGCGTGCTCGGCGGTCCTCGAGGAGCTGGGCGCCGACGAGGTCGACGGCATCGGGCTGACCGGCCAGATGCACGGCCTCGTGGTGCTCGGCGCCGACCGCGAGGTGCTGCGGCCGGCGATCCTGTGGAACGACGGGCGCAGCCAGCCGCAGTGCGACGCGATCGAGGCCGAGCTCGGCGTCGAGAAGCTCGTGGCGCTGAGCGGCAACCGCGCGCTCGCGGGCTTCACGGCGCCGAAGCTGCGCTGGCTCGCCGAGCACGAGCCGGACGTCTTCGCGCGGATCCGGCACGTGCTGCTGCCCAAGGACTACGTGCGGCTGCGGCTCTGCGGCGAGCACGCCACCGACGTGGCCGACGCGTCGGGGACGCTGCTCTTCGACGTCGCGGCGCGGGCGTGGTCGCCGGCGCTGTGCGACGCGTTCGGCGTCGATCCCGCGTGGCTGCCGCGCGCGCTGGAGTCGCCGGCGCTCAGCGGCGTGACCGCCGCCGGCGTGCCGGTCGCCGCGGGCGCGGGCGACCAGGCGGCGGGCGCGCTGGGCGCGGGCGTGGTCGACGGCGCGGGCCCGGCCTCGATCGTGCTCGGGACCTCGGGCGTCGTGTTCGCCGCGCGCGACGCCTACGCGCCGGACCCCGCGGGCCGGCTGCACGCGTTCTGCCACGCGGCGCCCGGCACGTGGCACCTGATGGGCGTCGAGCTCTCGGCCGCGGGCGCGCTGCGCTGGCTGCGCGACGCGACGGACGCGGGGACCTCCTTCGACGCGCTGGTCGGCGAGGCCGCCGCGTGGGCGCCGGGCGTCGAGGGCCTGCGCTTCGCGCCGTACCTCAGCGGCGAGCGCACGCCGCACGCCGACGCCGACGTGCGCGCCGCCTTCGTCGGCCTCGGCCTGCGCCACGACCGCGGCGCGCTCGTGCGCGCGGTCCTCGAGGGCGTCGCCCACGGGCTCGCCGACGGGTGGGACCTCGTGCGCGAGAGCGGCCCGCTGCCGCCCGTCGGGCGGATCTCCGGCGGCGGCGCGCGGTCCGCGCTGTGGACCGCGATCGTCGCGGCGGTGCTCGACCTGCCGCTGGAGCGGACGGACTCCAGCGCGGCGGGCGCCGCGTTCGGCGCCGCGCTGCTGGGCGGCGTCGCGTGCGGCGCGTTCCCGGACGTCCACGCCGCGGTCGCCGCGTGCGTGCGGCCGACGGCGCGCGTCGAGCCCGACCCCGCGCTGGTCGCCGCCTACGCGGCGCAGCGGCCGGGGTTCGCGGCGCTCTACCCGCTGCTGCGCGACCTGCGGTAGCCGCCGCTACCGCACGAGGCCGCGGCGGATCGCCTCGGCCACGGCGCTCGCGCGGTCGCCCACGCCGAGCTTGGCGTAGAGCGTCGAGAGGTGGACCTTGATCGTCGCGGGGCTGAGGTGCAGCTGCTTGCCCATCGCGACGACCGTGAGGCCCTTGACCGCGAGCTCGAGGACCGAGCGCTCGCGCTCGGTCAGCTCGAGCGCCTGGCGCTCGGCGCGAACCTGGATCTCCTCGATGACCTGGTGCTCGACGTCCGGCCCGAGGGTGCGGACGCCGGAGGCGACGCGGAGCACCGCCTCCTGGATCTGGCGCATCGAGGCGTCCTTGGTGACGTAGCCGTAGCCGCCGGTCGCCAGCGCGTCGTAGACGGTGGCGCCGTCGCGGTGCGCGGAGAGGAACAGGACGCGCGTCGGCAGCGCGAGCGCGACGAGCCGCGCGGCGACGGCCGGGCCGTCGTGGACCGGCATCTCGACGTCGAGGATCGCGACGTCGGGCCGCACGCGCTGGATCAGGTCGATCGCCTCGGCGCCGTCGGACGCGGTGCCCGCCAGCGTCAGCTCGTCGGCGGCGTCGACCGCGCGGCTGAGCGCATCGAGGTAGACGGGGTGGTCATCGGCGATCACGACGCTGTAGGTCGGCGCCGGCTCTGCATGCTGTTCCGTGCTCACTGACCGCTGAGTATCCCCTATCGAGGAGCGGTACTTCGAATCGAAGCACGTCTGGGCGGTTGGCCGCTCACCGCTTCGTCGCCCGCCTGACGGGCTTCTTGGACGAAGCGGCGCGAACGGGGCGCCGTCGTACCGTCTTCCTGATGTCCTTGGTCCGCCCGCGTCCTCAGAAGCCGACGGTCGCGCGCCCGGCCACCGCGACGCCGCTGTCGACCGCCGCCTGGCGGACCGCCTGGGCGACCGTCTCGTGGACGTTGCGGTCGAGCACGTCGGGGACGAGCTCGGACTCCACCGTCAGCCCGGCCAGCGCCCACGCCGCGGCGCGGTACATCTCCAGGTTGATCGCGCTCGCGCCCGCGAGCAGCGCCCCGCGGAAGATCCCCGGGTAGCCGAGCACGTTGTTGACCGACGTGCCGTCGGCCGCGAACGCGGCGCCCGCGGCCAGCGCGGCGTCCGGCTCGATCTCGGGCACGGGGTTCGTCAGCGCCAGGATGACCTGGCCGGGGCGGACGAGGTCGGCGGTGATGAGGCCGGGCCGGCCGCTGGTGGCGACGACGACGTCGGCCTCGGCCATCACGGTCGCGAGGTCGGCGATCTCGATCCCGGCGGCGCGCGCCTGCTCCTGCGCGCCCGGGCTCGGGTCGGTGGCCAGGACGCGCTTGACGCCCGCGTCGTGGATCAGCGAGGCGATGCCGAAGCCCGCGGCGCCGAGGCCGATCTGCCCGACCGTCGCCTCGTCGAGGCGGATGCCGACCTGGCGGCAGGCGGCGATCGCCGCGCTGAAGGTGACGACCGCGGTGCCGTGGACGTCGTCGTGCATCACCGGCTGCGGGAGCGCGTCGATCAGCCGCCGCTCGATCTCGAAGCACGCCGGCGCCGAGATGTCCTCGAGGTGGATCCCGCCGAAGCCGGGCGCGATCCGCACGACCGTCTCGACGAACTCGTCGGTGTCCTTGGTGTCGATGAGGATCGGCACGGCGCTCACGCCGACGAGCTGGGCGTAGAACAGGGCCTTGCCCTCCATCACCGGCATCGACGGCACCGGGCCGATGTCGCCGAGCCCGAGCACGCGCGTGCCGTTGGTGCAGATCGCCACCGAGCGCCCGATCATCGTGAAGCGCCCCGCGAGCTCCGCGAACTCGGCGATCGCCGTGCAGACCCGCGCGACGCCCGGCGTGTAGACGTCGCGGACGTCCTGGTTGGTCAGGATCTCGCGGCGCCCGACGACCTCGAGCTTGCCGCCGTCGTGGGCCAGGAAGGCGCGATCGTGGAACCAGGCGACGGAGACGCCGGGCAGCTCGTTCAGCCCGGCGGCGAGCTCCTCGGCGTGCGTCTTGTCGCGCAGCTCCACGGTGATCTCGCGCAGCGCCTCGTGGCGCGCGACCGAGATCGTCGCGACGTCGCCGATCAGGCCGCCGTGCTCGGCGATCTTGCTCGCGACCTTCGCGAGCTGGCCGGCGACGTGCGGGATCCGCAGGCGGTAGGTGCAGTCCATGGCCATGGGCTGCACCCTACGAGCCTCGGGCCCGCGAGGCCCGCGAGGCCCGCGCCGGCGTTCACGCCATGGCGTGGCGCCGCGCCAGCGCGACGAACGCGCGCGCGGCCGGCGAGGAGCGCCGCGCGGCGGGCGCGGCGATCGAGACGACGAAGCGCGGCGCGCCGCGGCGGATCGGCACCAGCGCGACGCCGTCGCCCGGCGCGAGCATGAGCGGCGAGGTGATCGTCACCGCCAGCCCGTGGCGGACGAAGTCGGCGACGGTCGCGACGTCGTTGATCTCGTAGTCCACGGCGTGCGGCAGCCCGGCGGCGGCGAACGCGCGGTCGTTGGCGATGCGGATCCCCCAGGCCGGCGGGAGATCGCAGAAGCGCTCGCCCTCCAAGGCCTTCAACTCGACGTTCGCGCGCCCCGCGAGGCGGTGTCCGGGGTGGCAGGCGAGCGCGAGCCGGTCCTCGGCGAGCGTGGTCAGCTCCAGGCCGGGCAGCTCGGCGTCGGGGAGCCCGAGGAAGGCGAGGTCGAGCTCGCCCGCGCGGACGCGCTCGGCCTGGTCGGCGCTGCCGCCCTGGCGGACCGCGACGTCGACGCCGGGATGCTCGTCGCGGAACGCGGCGAGCACCGCCGCGACGCTGATCCCGCCGCCGCCGCGCTGCATGATCCCGAGCGCCAGCGTGCCGCGCAGGCCGCCGCGCACCTCGTCGACCGCGTGGCCGACGGCGGCGGCCGCCGCGAGCGCGGCCCGCGCGTCGGGCAGCAGCGCGCGGCCCTCGGCGCTGAGGCCGACGCTGTGCGTCGTGCGGTGGAAGAGCGCGACGCCCCACTCGCGCTCGAGGTTGCGGATCGTCGCCGAGACCGCCGACTGCACGACGTGGAGGCGGTCGGCCGCGCGCGAGAACGACGCCTCCTCGGCGACGGCGACGAAGACCTCGAGCTGGCGCAGGTCCATGGGCGATCGATGGTAATCACCCGAACAGATGATCGCCAGCGCGGATCAGCGTTGCCGACGATCACGCGCGCGCGCATCATGGAGGCCATGCACCACGCTCCCCACCGTCTCCGCCTCGGCTTCTGGTCGGTCGCCTTCGCGTTCCTGACGGTCATGGCGTTCTCGACGCTCCCCAGCCCGCTGTACGGCCTCTACCAGCAGCGCGACGGCTTCTCGTCGTTCACCATCACCATCATCTACGCCGCCTACGCGATCGGCGTCATCGCCGCGCTCCTGCTCGCCGGGCACGTCTCCGACTGGCACGGCCGCCGCCGCGTCCTGCTCCCCGCGATCGCCACGTCGATCGTCTCGGCCGCGATCTTCCTGCTCTGGCGCGACCTGCCGGGCCTCCTGCTCGCGCGCATCGTCAACGGCCTGTCGGTCGGCGTCGTCACCGCGACGGCCACCGCCTGGCTCGCCGAGCTGCACGCCGCCGGGGGGCGGGCGGGGACCGGGTCATCGCCCCAGCGCGCGCAGCTGCTCGCCACCGCGGTCAACATCGGCGGCCTCGGGCTCGGCCCGCTCGTCTCGGGCTTCCTCGCGCAGTGGGCCGGCGGCGACCCGCTGAGCCTCCCCTACCTCGTGTTCCTGGCGGCCCTGGTCCTCGCGCTGGCGGTCGTCGCGCTGGCGCCCGAGACCCGCGACCGCCTGGACCCGCTGCCGGCCTACCGCGTCCAGCGCGTCTCGGTCCCGCAGGAGGCGCGCGGCGCGTTCATGGCCGCGGCCGCGGGCGGCTTCATCGCCTTCGGCGCGCTCGGCCTGTTCACCGGCCTGAGCGCGACGTTCCTGGTCGGCACCCTGCACGAGACCTCGCACGCGCTGGCCGGGACGACGGTCTTCGTCCTCTTCGCGGGCGGCGTCGTCCTCCAGGTCGGGCTCGCGACGGCGACCCCGCGCCGGATCCTGGCCGTCGGCGGGGCCGCGATGATCGCGGGCCTGGCGCTGACCGCGGTCGCGGTCTGGCTGCCGTCCCCGAGCCTCGCGCTCTTCCTGGCCGGCGGCGCGCTGACCGGCGCGGGCGCGGGCACGGTGTTCAAGGGCACGGTCGGCACCGTCATCGCGATCACGCCGCCCGAGACGCGCGCCGAGTCGCTGGCCGGGCTCTTCCTCGCGGGTTACGTCGGGCTCTCGCTGCCGGTCGTCGGCGCGGGCGTCGCGCTGCAGCTCGTCAGCCCCCGCGACACGCTGCTCGGGTTCGCGATCGTCGAGATCGTGGCGATCGTCGCCGCCGCGCCGCGGCTGCTGCGCGGCGCCGGGGGCTCCCCCGCCGCCCGCGCCCCGGAGCGCCGCATGTCGCCCGCGTGACCAATATCGTGTACACCAATGTTTTCGCAGACGGTGTGCAAATGAACGCCGACGCGATCGTCGTCGGCGCCGGGCTGGCCGGCCTCGTCGCCACCGCGGAGCTCGTCGACGCGGGCAAGCGGGTCGTGCTCGTCGACCAGGAGCCCGAGGCGTCGTTCGGCGGCCAGGCGTTCTGGTCCTTCGGCGGCATCTTCCTCGTGGACTCGCCCGAGCAGCGGCGGATGGGCGTCAAGGACTCCTACGAGCTGGCCTGGCAGGACTGGCAGGGCACCGCGGGCTTCGACCGGCCCGAGGACGAGTGGCCGCGGCGCTGGGCCGAGGCCTACGTGCAGTTCGCCGCGGGCGAGAAGCGCGCGTGGATGCACGAGCGCGGCATCCGCTTCCTCCCGAACCCGGGCTGGGCGGAGCGCGGCGGCTACGGCGCCATCGGCCACGGCAACTCGGTCCCGCGCTTCCACGTCACGTGGGGCACCGGGCCCGGCGTGCTCGCGCCGTTCGTCGCGAAGGTGCGCGAGGGCGTCGCGCGCGGCCTGGTCGAGCTGCGCTTCCGCCACCGCGTCGACGCGCTGTCGGTGACCGCGGGCGCGGTCGACGGCGTCTCGGGCGCGGTGCTGGAGCCGAGCGCCGTGGGCCGCGGCGAGGCCTCCTCGCGCGTGGTCGTCGGCGACTTCGCGCTGAGCGCGCCCGCCGTGATCGTCACCTCCGGCGGCATCGGCGGCAACCACGAGCTCGTCCGCGCGAACTGGCCCGCGCGCCTCGGCAAGGCCCCGGCCAAGATGATCTCCGGCGTGCCGGAGCACGTCGACGGCCGGATGCTGAAGATCGCCCAGGACGCGGGCGCCTCCACGATCAACCCCGACCGCATGTGGCACTACGTCGAGGGCATCAACAACTGGGACCCGATCTGGCCGATGCACGGGATCCGGATCCTGCCCGGCCCGTCCTCGCTGTGGCTCGACGCCACCGGCAAGCGCCTGCCGGTCCCGCTCTTCCCCGGCTTCGACACGCTCGGCACGCTCGAGCACATCCTGACCACGGGCCACGACCACACGTGGTTCGTGCTCACGCAGAAGATCATCGAGAAGGAGTTCGCGCTGTCGGGCTCCGAGCAGAACCCGGACATCACGAGCAAGTCGGTCAAGGCGGTCCTCCAGACGCGCGTCGGCTCGGGCGCTCCCGGCCCGGTCGCCGCGTTCATGGAGCACGGCAGCGACTTCGTCGTCGAGCCGACGCTCGAGAAGCTCCTCGCCGGGATGGCCGCGCTCGAGCCCGACGCGCCGCTCGACGTCGCGCAGGTCGAGCGCGAGATCCGCGCGCGCGACAACGAGATGGACAACACCTACACCAAGGACCTGCAGGTCGTCGCGCTGCGCGGCGCGCGCAAGTACCTGCCGGACCGGATCGCGCGCGTCGCCACGCCGCACCGCCTGCTCGACCCGAAGTCGGGGCCGCTGATCGCCGTGCGGCTCTCGATCCTCACGCGCAAGTCGCTCGGCGGCCTGCAGACCGACCTCCAGTCCCGCGTGCTCGGCGCCGGCGGGGAGCCCTTCCCCGGGCTCTTCGCCGCGGGCGAGGTCGCGGGCTTCGGCGGCGGCGGCATGCACGGCTACCGCTCGCTCGAGGGGACCTTCCTCGGCGGCTGCCTGTTCAGCGGGCGTGCAGCGGGACGGGCGGTGGCGCAGGGCTGACGCGCGCCGGGCCGTGCTCGTAGACCGCCGGGTCGAAGTGCCGCGTGCGGCGCCCGTACTCGACATGCGAGCCGGCCCAGACCTGCGTCACCTTGCCCGCGTCGGTCGTGTACCAGCCGGGGCAGCCCGCGGTGAAGACCGTCCCCTGCAGGCGCTCCTGGAGATCGCGGTTGAACGCCTCGTGCACCTCGGGCCGCACGTCGATCCAGCCGCCCGCGCGGCCGAGGTGCTCGATCGCCTGGCGCATGTAGGACGCCTGGCGCTCGAGCAGGTAGACGATGGTGTTGGTCAAGGACCCCGTGTTGGGGCCGTAGGCCATGAACAGGTTGGGGAAGCCGGGCGTCGCGAGCCCGAGGTAGGCCTCCGGGCCCTCCGCCCACGCCTCGCGGATCGAGACGTCGCCGCGCCCGCGGAGGTCGATCGGCGCGAGCTGCTCGGTCGCGGTGAAGCCCGTGCACCAGACGATGACGTCGGCCTCGACCTCGGTCCCGTCGGCGCAGACGAGCCCGCGCTCGGTGACCGCGGAGACGCCGGAGCCGACGACGTCCACGTCGGGCCGCGCGAGCGTCGGGTACCAGGCGCGCGAGAGCAGCAGCCGGTTGCAGCCCATCTCGTAGTCGGGCGTCGTCGCCGCGATCTTCTTGGGGTCCTTGAGCGTGCGGCGGATCGTCCAGCGGCGCTCGACCTGCCAGAGGCGGCGCAGCGGCGCGAGCGCGTTCTTGACGATCGGGTAGCGCGACTCGAACCACAGCCACATCGCGTCGTGGTAGATCCGCTGGAGCGCGGGCACGCGCATCAGCACCTGCTCGGCGCGCGAGGGCGTCCAGTCGTACTTGTTGACGATCCAGGACGGCGAGCGCTGGACGACGGTGAGGTGCGCGGTGCGGTCGACGATCGCGGGGACGACCTGGATCGCGCTCGCGCCACCGCCGACGACCGCGACGCGCTTGCCGGTCAGGTCGACGTCGTGGTCCCACTCCGCGGAGTGGAACTGCGCGCCCGCGAAGCGCTCGCGGCCCGGGACGTCCGGGATCTTCGGGCGGCTCAGCTGGCCGGTGGCGCAGATCAGGACGTCGGCCTCGCGCGCGGCGCCGTCGTCGGTCTCGACCGACCAGCGGCCGGTGCCCTCGTCGAAGGAGGCGGCGGTGACCTCGGTCCCGAAGTCGACGTGCTCGAGGATCCCGTGCTCCTGCGCGACGACGTGGAGGTAGCGGCGGATCTCGGCCTGCGTGCCGAAGCGCCGCGACCAGTCCGGCTTCAACGCATAGGAGAACTGGTAGATCACCGACGGGACGTCGCAGGCCGCGCCGGGGTAGGTGTTGGCCTGCCAGACGCCGCCGACGTGGTCGGCGCGCTCGAGGATCCGGAAGTCCTCGACGCCGTGCCGTTTGAGCTCCATGGCCGCCGCGAGGCCGCCGAACCCGGCGCCGATGATCAGGACGGATGGCGTGGCGCCCGCGGGTCGACCCATGCCGGAAGTATCGCGGTGTAGCGTGACGGACGTGCCGTCGGTGTCACACGTCTGCCCGGATCTCGTCGGCCGCGCGCTCGCGCCGATCGCCTGGGAGTGGGACGAGCGCGACGCGATCCTCTACGCGCTGGGGATCTGCGCGCGGTTGCCGGAGGATCTCGAGTACTTGTACGAGGGGCGAGGGCCGCGCGTGGCCGCGACGTTCCCGCTGGCCGCCGTCGCGCAGGCGTTGCTGCCCTTCGTCGCGGCGCTGGAGCTGGACCTGCGCACGCTCCTGCACGCCGCCCAGGCGATCGAGCTGCGCCGGGTGCCCGCGCCGGCCGGCGCGGCGACCATCACGCGGCGGATCACCGGCGTGTGGGACAAGGGGCGCGCGGCGATGGTCGACTGCGAGGACGTCGTCGAAGACGCGGACGGCGTGCTGGCGGTGGCGCGCAGCGCGTGGTGGGTCGCGGGCGCGGGCGGGTTCGGCGGCCCGCGGTCGGACCCGGCGGCGGCCGCGGCCGCGCCGCCCGCGGTGCCCGAGGACCGCGACGCCGACCTCCGCGCGAGCGTGCCCACCACCACCGAGCAGGCCGCCCTGCACCGCCTGAGCGGCGACCGCAACCCGGTGCACATCGACCCGGAGCCGGCCCGCGCCGCGGGCCAGCCGCGCCCGTTCCTGCACGGGCTGTGCACGCTCGGCGTCCTCGGCCACGCGCTCGACCGCGCCGCGGGCGCCGGCGGCCGGCGCCTCGCGACGCTCGAGGGCCGCTTCACGCGCCCGGTCTTCCCGGGCGACGCGCTGGAGGTGGAGGCGTGGCACGCGGAGGACGGCGCGCGCGCCGCCGCGCGCGTGAGCGTCGACGGCGCGCTCGCGCTCGGCCCCGCCCGCGCGACGTTCGCGCCGCGATCCTAGGTCCCGCGGTCCGCTGGTCGGCGGCGCCCGTGACCGTCAGGATCCCGCGCATGCCGAGCGTCGCCACCACCGCCAGCGTCCGGGTCGCCGTCCCGCGCGAGCCGCTGTTCGCCTGGTTCATCCCCGTGGAGCTCCCGCGGATCCTCGGCGGCTACGGGCCGGTGCCCGCGGTCGTCGCGACCAGCGACCAGTCGGGGCCGTGGGACGTGCCGGGCTCGCACCGCACCGTCCACCTCGCCGACGGGTCGACGGCGCGGGAGCGCGTCACCGCGTGCGAGCGGCCCGCCGCCTTCGGCTACACCGTCGACGGCTTCTCCGGCCCGGTCCGCCACCTCGCGCGCGAGGCGCGCGGCCGCTGGACGTTCACGCCCGCGGGCCCGGCCGCCACCGACGTGTCCTGGACCTACGCCTTCGAGGCGCGCTCGGCCGCCGCCGCGGTGCTGCTCGCGCCCGCGGTCAAGCTCGCGTGGCGCGGCTTCATGCGCGGCGCGCTGGCCCGGATGGCCACGCTGGCGCCCGCCGACCTCGCGTGAGCGCGCCGAGCGCCGCGCCCGCGAGCACCAGGACGACCGCGGCGGCGACGCCGCCGATCACCCAGCCGTGCAGCGGCCGGGTCAGCACGTCGTAGACCGCGCGGCGCAGCGGCCCCGCCAGCGCGGAGCGCACGACCACGCCGGCGACCACGACGAGCAGCGTCGCGACGCCCACGCAGAGCCCCGCGCGCACGAGCCCGGACGCCGCGCGCGGCGCGCTCAGCAGCACGCCGAGCAGCGCGAGCACGGCGAGCGGGACCGCGATCCCCCGCACGATCCGCACCGTGTTCGTCGCGTCGTGCGCCCGCCGGACCTCCGCGCGGTCGAGCAGGACGACCTGCGTCGGGTCGGCGATCGCGGCGGCCACCGGCGCCAGCCCCGCCGCGCTCACGCGCGCCCGCAGGACGTCCGCGACCGGCGCGAGGTCGAGCGTCAGCGGCGCGGTCACGTCGCCGGTGAGGCGCGCGGCCAGCCGCGCGTGCGCCGAGCGCTGGATCCCGCGCCACGCGCTCCGGTAGGCCCGGGTGCGCACGACGGCGTCGGCGAGCGTCCGCACGCGGGCGCGCGCCGCGTCCGCGCCGACCGGCAGCGCGCCGAGCCGCGCGTCCGCGGTCCGCACGAGCTGGTCGGCGACCTCGTGCTGCACGGTCGCGTCGGAGGCCAGCGGCGCCGCGGTCTTCGTGAAGCGCGCGGTGTCGGTCGCCTGCCCGTAGCCCCACCAGCTCAGCAGCGCCACCGCGGGGACCACGCAGGCGAGGACGACGCAGACGGCGGCGAGCGCGCGGCGCACTAGAGGACGATGTTGTCGACGAACCCGCCGTCGACGCGCAGCGCGCCGCCGGTCGTCGCCGAGGCGGCCTCGGAGGCGAGGTAGACCGACATCGCCGCGATCTCCTCCGGCTCGATCAGGCGGCCGATGAGCGAGGTCGGCCGGTGCTCGGCGATGAAGCGCCGCTGCGCCTCGTCCCACGGGAGGTCGTCGCCGACCAGCTCGCGGACGAAGTCCTCGACGCCCTCGGTGTGCGTCGGCCCCGCGATCACCGCGTTGACGGTCACGCCGGTCGCGGCGAGCGTCTTGGCGAAGCCGCGCGAGACGCCGAGCAGCGCGGTCTTCGTCACGCCGTAGTGCACCATCTCGACCGGGATCACGACGGCCGAGTCGCTGGCCAGGAACTGGACGCGGCCCCAGCCGCGGTCGCGCATCCCGGCGGCGTAGTGGCGCGTCAGCCGGATGGCGGACATCACGTTGACGTCCCAGAAGCGCTGCCAGGTCTCGTCGTCGATCTCGAGCAGCGGCGTCGGCGCGAAGATCCCGAGGTTGTTGATCAGGATGTCGACCTCCGGCAGCGCGGCGAAGAGCGCCTCGGCGCCCGCCGCGGTCGCGACGTCCGCGCCCACCCCGTCGATGCGCGCCTCCGGCAGCTCGGCGCGCAGCTCGCCCACGACGCGGTCGACGCGCTCCTGGTCGCGGCCGTTGATCGTCACGGCCGCGCCCGCGCGCGCGAGGCCGGCCGCGATCGCCCGGCCGATGCCCTGGGTCGAGCCGCTGACCACGGCGGTCCGGCCCGAGAGGTCCTGTGTCATGGTCGCCATGGGCTCCACGGTAGGGCCCAACGTCTAACGGCGGACCACCTCCGCCGTCGTCCTCTCGACAGACGTCCACCTCCGTCCCCCGTCCTCAAGGACGCCGCGCGACGGCCCCGATGGATCCCTTGCATGCGCTTCCTCCTCGCCTTCACCGCCCTGCTCATCCTGGCCTGCTCCGGCACGGCCCTCGCGAACACCAGCCACCAGGGCTGGCCGTCGATCACCGGCGTGCTCGTGATGAACAAGCAGGACCAGAGCCGCCCGATCGACGCGCGGACCGGCCACGACCTCTTCGCCGGGACCGACTCGTCCTACTCGTGCGACGGCCTGCACAAGAACAGCTCCTGCGCGCACAGCTCCGGCGTCGTCGCGCGCACCGGCCACAACGAGCTGCTCGGCGGCCACGGCAACGACACGATCTACGCCGGGCCGCAGGGCGACGTCCTGTGGGGCGACTACAAGCCCTCGGGCCAGCCGTCCTCGCAGGTCGACCGCCTCTTCGGCGGCGGCGGCCGCGACTTCATCTACGCCAGCCACGGCACGAACATCATCCGCGCCGGCGGCGGCAACGACTGGATCAAGGCCCACTATGGCCGCGGGATCATCGACTGCGGCGGCGGGAACGACGTCCTCTACGTCAGCCGCCGGGCCCAGAAGAGCTACAAGATCAGCCACTGCGAGACGATCTCGCACAAGACGCTGGGGTACTGAGTCCGGCAGGATGGGGCGATGCCGCGCGCTCGCCCCTCCTCCCCGCGGGCCTGGCTGGAGTCGGGCCCGCCGCTGAGCGAGGTGCGCGAGCGCTTCCCGCGCGAGTGGGCGCAGGTCCAGCGGGAGCTCGCCGAGGTCGTCGCGCGCGACGACGTCGAGGCGATCAAGGCCTATGCCTCGCAGGTCGCGCGCCCGCCCGCGATCGCCCGCGGCGGCGAGCCCGCGCTCGTCTCCGCGCTGGCGCGCCAGCGGCTGGCGGCCGACGCGCTCAAGCAGATGGGCGTCGCGGCCGCGACCGGCGTCACCTCCGGGACGCTGCGCTTCGGCCTCGTCTCGGGCTTCCTCTCCCAGCGGCTGCTCTTCCGCGGCGGCGGGCTGGAGCGCAAGCCGGTGTCGCTGCGCGCCTTCCGGCTGCTCTGGCCGCTCGTGCGCCAGAAGTCCTACCTGATGCCGCTGGTCGAGCCGCGCGGGATCTACTGCTTCTACTCGGGCGCGCTGGTCGACCGCCTCGCGGCGCTGGTCGCCGGGCGCCCGTGCGTGGAGATCGCCGCGGGCGACGGCACGCTCGCGCGCTTCCTGCGGGAGGCGGGGACCGACGTCGTCGCGACCGACGACGGGAGCTGGCGGCAGACGCGGCGCGCGGCGGGCGACGACGGCGTCGTGGTCCAGGACGCCCGCGCCGCGCTCCGCGAGCGGCGCCCCGCCGTCGTCCTGTGCTCCTGGCCGCCCGCCGGCAACGACTTCGAGCGCTGGGTCTTCGCGACGCCGAGCGTCGAGACCTACGTCGTGATCTCCAGCGCGAGCGAGCAGGCCGCGGGCAACTGGGCCGACTACCGGCGGCAGGCGGCCTTCGACCTCGCGCACGACGCCGCGCTGAGCGCGCTCGTCCTGCCGCCCGAGATCGGCTCCGCCGTGTACGTCTTCACGCGGCGGGATACGACTGCGGCATGAGCGACTACGCGATCGTCCACCCCGACGACGTCGACGACGTCTACGCGGGCTCCGACGTCCCCGGCGAGTTCCGGCCCCTGACCGACGCGCTCGGCGCCGAGCAGGTCGCGGCGACGCTGATCCGCGTCCCGCCGCACTGCGACTTCGAGCAGGGCACCGGCCACTATCACGACGAGCTCGAGGAGCTCTACCTGCTCACGCGCGGGACGCTGACGATGCGCTTCGGGGACGAGGTGCGCGAGGTCTCCGCGCCGGCCGCCGTGCGCGTCGCGGCCGGCACGCGCCGCTCGCACCGCAACGAGGGCGACGAGCCCGTCGAGCTGTGGGCGGTCTCGCACCGGGTCGACGGCGACGGCGGCAACAAGATCGACGACTTCTGGGAGGCCTCGCCGAACGCGGCGCAGCAGCGGTGATCCGGCGGCGTGCGCAGTGCGCACACAGGAGCATGAGAAGCCACCGCTCCGCCCTGGCCGCCGGCGCCGTCCTCGCCGTCGCCTCCGCCGCCTCGCTCGCCCCGGCGCAGGCGGCCGCGCCGCCGCGGGCACACGCGGCGAGCACGACCACCGTCACGCTCAAGGACATCTCCTTCAAGAAGTCCACCGTCCGGATCGCCAAGGGCGCGTCCGTGAAGTGGGTCTGGAAGGACGGCGACACGCCGCACAACGTGACCTTCCGGTCCAAGCACAGCAAGACCCAGAAGTCCGGCACCTACACCCTGAAGTTCGCCCGCGCGGGCACCTTCAAGTACGAGTGCACGATCCATCCCGGCATGGTCGGGAAGGTCGTCGTCAAGTAGGCGGCCTACTTCACCGTGAAGTCGGTGTGCATGCCGGCCATGTAGTGGCCGCCGACGTTGCAGATCAGGGCGTAGTGGCCCTTCTTGAGGTTCAGGCTCAGCGCTTTGGTCTTGTGCGCGGCCAGCTCGACCTCGCCGACGGAGCCCTTCTCGGAGGCCTTGCCGCCGCCCTTCGGGGCGAGCTGCGAGGCCTTCTTGGAGGTCTTGATCACGACGAGCTCGTGCTCCATCGACGCCTTGTTGGCGACGACGAACTTGACCTTGCCGTGGCTGACCGACTTCACCGACGGCGTGACCTTGAAGTCGGTGAGCTTGACCGAGACCGACGAGCTGGCGTCAGCGCCGAGGGCGGGGACGAGGATCGCGGCCGCCAAGGCGGCGGCGCCGGTCGCGGCGAGGCCGCGGCGTGGGAGGTGCATCGGAGGTCCTTTCGCGGGGTGGGAAGGCGGGTCGCCTCACCCCGAAGACCCCGCGCGCGGGCGTTCCTTCCCGGCCGTGTCCGGCGCGACCGTCTTCACGGTCGCGTCGAGCATCGCGGAGAGCACGCCGACGACCTCCTCGCCCGGCAGCCCACGCTCGCGGCCGCGGTCGAGCAGCGTCTCGGCGAAGGCCAGGTAGGCCTCCAGCGCGGCGCGCTGCAGCGGCGCGGGCTCGGTGGTGCCGAAGGCGTTGAGCGCGACCGCGGCGACGATCCGCCCGCGGTAGCGCGCGTTCAGCTCGCGGATCACCGGGTCGGTGGAGACCGAGGAGATCCGGCTGACGGCCCACGCGTCGGTCGGCGTGCCCGCGTGGCGGGCCATCGCGCCGAAGTTGCGCGCGCGGCGCTCCTCGAGCGCGAGCTCCGGGTCGACCGTCCAGCCCTCGACGAGGTCCTGGCCCGCGAGGTCGGCGGCGGCGCGCAGCAGCTCCGTGACCCCCTCGGGGAAGTAGTGGTAGAGCAGGTTGCGCGTGACGCCGGCGCGCTGGGCGACGGCCTCGAAGGAGAGCGCCTCGGCGCCGCCCCCGGCCAGCAGCGCCATCGCGGCGCGGACGAGCTGCTCGCGCCGCTGGGCGGGAGCGAGCCTCCTCGGCGCGCGCGGCGTGCTCGGTGCCATCGGCGGCCATCCTACCGGTCGCTGTTGTCGCCGTGCACAACTTGACAGAACGTAAATAGGACGCGTAGCCTGCGGTCCATGTCCCGCCCGTCCCCGCGCTCCGCCGCGCTCGCCCTCGTCCTCGCCGCCGCGCTCGGCGCCGCCCTCGCGCCCGCCGCGGGCGCCGAGCCGATCGCCGACCCCACGCCGTCCACGCTCCCGCTGGGGCTCGGCGCGCCCGCCACGCCCACCGCGTTCCCGGCCACCACCGCGCCGCAGAACCCGTTCATGGCGACCAACCCCGACAACAACCTCCACAACGACACGTGGATGACCGACGCCTACAACAGGACCGGCCCGCTCGGCACCGACCTGCAGGCGACCTCCGGCGCGATGCCGCCCGCGCTCTGCGGCTCGATCGCGTTCGACACGAAGGGCCGGCTCGTCTCGGTCTGCCCGTCGATCACCTCCCCCATCACCGCGCGCGTCATCGACCCGCGGACGCTGGCCGTCCGCGCGAGCTACGTGCTCGGCACACCGAACCCGTCCGGCCCGACCGCGTTCCAGAACTTCACCGGCGGCGGCTACTTCTTCCTCGACGGCAAGGACCGGATCTGGAGCGCGACGAAGGCCAGCCACCTCGTCGTCCTCGCCGAGCGCGACGACGCCACCAAGCTGGTCAAGGTCGCCGACTACGACCTCACCGGCGCGCTGAAGGGCGACGAGCGCGTGACCTCCGCGCTGCCCGACTTCCACGGCCGGATCTGGTTCGTCTCCAAGAAGAGCGGCAAGGTCGGGATCCTCGACACGAAGACGCGCAAGGTCGGCGTGCTACGCACCGGCGAGGAGATCGAGAACTCGTTCGCCGTCGACCGCGACGCCGTCTACATCGTCTCCGACAAGCGGATGTACCGCTTCAGCGACCGCGGCGGCAAGCCGCACGTGGACTGGAGCGTCACCTACAAGAACTCAGGGGTCCACAAGCCGGGCCAGGTCGACGCGGGCTCCGGCACCACGCCGACGATCATGACCGGCGGCTACGTCGCGATCGCCGACAACGCGGACCCGATGGACGTGGTGGTCTACCGGACGGCGGCGCGGCTGCCCCGAGGCACCAGGCGCGTCGTGTGCACGGTCCCGGTGTTCGGCACGGGCGCGGGCGCGACCGAGAACTCGCTGATCGGCTCGGGCCGCGCGCTGATCGTGGAGAACAACTACGGCTACCAGGACCCGTTCGGGCCGCGGAGCGGGACGGTCACGACGGCCGGCATGGCCCGCGTGGACGTGGACGCCGACGGCCGGGGCTGCACGAAGCGGTGGACCACCACCGACGTGCAGGCCCCGACCGTCGTCCCGAAGCTCTCGACGAAGACCGGGCTGGTCTACGCCTACGAGCGCGTCCCCGCGCCCGCCGGCGAGCAGCCCTACTACTGGACCGCGGTCGACGCGCGCACCGGCCGGACGGCCTTCAGGCGCTACGCCGGCAGCGGCCTCCTGTTCAACAACAACTACGCGGGGATCGCGCTCGGCCCCGACGGCAGCGCCTACCTCGGCGTCATCGGCGGGGTCGTGCGGCTGCGCGACGGCGCCTAGGCGACGGCCGTGGTGCGGGCGCCGGCGGTGCCGGCGCTCGTGCTGCGGCTGCGCCGGGCCTGCCGCGCCCCGGCGAGCGGGAGGGCGGCGAGGACCAGGCCGATGAGGATGAGCGCGATGCCGGCGAGCGTGGCGACGGTGCCGACGATCGACCAGCCCCAGACGGAGAGCAGCAGGCCGCGGAGCGTCTCGCCCTGGAAGAGCGTGGCCTTCTGGCCCGCGAGCTTCGCGTCGTCCGGCTTGGCCATGGCCTCGGCGCTGACCTCGGCGTAGGTCTTGCCGCCCGCGACCTCCTGGAGGTGGCGGTTGATGTACTTGTCGGCGTAGGCCTTGGCCTTGGCGCCGCTGTCGACGGTCTGGCCCGCGTACTTCGTGAGGTCCGGGAAGAGGCCGTCGGCCTTGGTCTTCGGGAACGTGATCTTCTGCGGGCTGAGCTGGTCGTGGACGACCTTGTGGGCGTAGCTGCCGCCGACGAGGGCGAGCACGCCGGCGAGCACCATGCCGAGAGCAAGGCCGACGGCGATGGAGGTGACGCTGGTGATCTTCGAGAGCAGGGAGTTCATGCCCTCGAAGCTACGGCCGCCGGGGCGCGGCGTCACCGGTGGGACGCCGCGCCCCGGCGGGGTGAACTACGGACGCGCGCTCAGCGGGTCGAGCTGCTCGGGCGTCGCGTCGGCGTGGTCGGTCGAGGTGCTGAGCGCCTCCCACTCGGCGTCGGTCGCGAGGCGGCGCTCCCAGGCCGCGCGGCCGTAGTTGTAGGCGTCGCTGCCGATCAGCAGCCGGACCGGCGGCTCCTCGAGCGCGGCGACGGCGAGGACGGCCTCGGCGACCTTGTCGGGGTCGCTGGCGGAGCTCTCCGCGAAGCCCTTCATGCGCTCGGCGCTGACGCCGACGGTGGGCGCGTAGGGCGCGCTGACCGGCGGGATGTTCATCGAGGAGCCGGCCCAGTCGGTGCGCATCCCGCCCGGCTCGAGGACGGTGACCTTGACGCCGAGCGGCGCGACCTCGGCGGCGAGCACCTCGGAGAAGCCGCCGACCGCCCACTTGGCGGCCTGGTAGGCGCCGAGCCCGGGCGTCGCCATCCGGCCGCCGACGGAGGAGACCTGGATGATGTGGCCGCCGCCCTGCTCGCGCATGACCGGCAGCGCGGCCTTCGTGAGGTAGACGACGCCGAGCAGGTTGGTGTCGATCTGCGCGCGGAAGGCGTCGAGCGTGACGTCCTCGACCGCGGCCAGGTCGGCGTAGCCCGCGTTGTTGACGAGGACGTCGAGGCGGCCGAAGGCGGAGGTCGCCGCGTCCACGGCGGCCTGGGCGCCGGCCGGGTCGGTGACGTCGAGGGCGACCGCGCGGACCTGGTCGCCGTAGCGCGCGACGAGGTCGTCGAGCTGGGCGGGCGTGCGCGCGGTGGCGACGAGCTGGTGGCCGGCGGCCAGGACGGCCTCGGCGATCGAGCGGCCGAGGCCGCGGGAGCTGCCGGTGAGGAGGAAGACCTGGGGGTCCATGGGGAGGGTCTCGCTTTCGGGGGTCGGGTCGGGTCGGGGGAGCTAACTACCTGGTTAGTCGAAGGTAGCACCGATGTCGATCGCGAGCGACTATCCGGTTAGTCGCATACCCTGTCGCCGATGGCCGGAGATGCGCAGGCGACGAGGCGGCGGCTGCTGGACGCGGCGGCGGAGGAGTTCGCCGCGCACGGGATCGCCGGCGCGCGCGTGGACCGCATCGCGGCGGCGGCCAGGTCCAACAAGGCGCAGATCTACCACTACTTCGGCAGCAAGGACGACCTCTTCGACGCGGTCTTCGACGAGCTCGTCCTGGCCACCGTGCGCGAGTCGCCGCTCGATCCCGCCGACCTCCCCGGCTACGCCGCCGCGCTCTTCGACCGCTACGAGGCGCAGCCGCAGATCGCGCGCCTGGCCACGTGGTACCGCCTCGAGCGCAGCGCCGCGCGCCCGGTCCTCGAGGTCCGGCTGCGCAGCAACAAGGACAAGGTCGCGAAGCTCGCCAAGGCCCAGAAGGCCGGGACGCTCCCCGCGACCTTCGCCGCGCCGGACCTCCTCGCGCTCGTCGTCACCGTCGCCGGCATGTGGACCGCGATGACGCCGGAGGACCACGCGACCCGCTCCGCGCCCTCCCGCGCCCACCGCCGCTCCGTGGTGATCGCCGCGGTCACCGCGCTCCTCGCGGCCTGAGCGCGCTCACGATCCTCCCAGGGACCGCACAGGTGGCTCGCGCGTCCGGCCGCGACCGTGCGGTGCATGTCGACCACGCCTGCCCTTCCCCTCCCGCGGACGCGAACGCGGGCGCCGACGGCGCGGCGGCCCGCGGTCCTCTCGCGCATCGCGGCGATCCGGCCCGAGCTGGCGCTGCTGCTCGTCCTCGCCGCAGGCCTGAACCTCTGGGCGCTCGACCTCAACGGCTACGCCAACGACTACTACGCCGCGGCCGTGCGCTCGATGACGACCTCGTGGCACGCGTTCCTGTACGGGTCGTTCGACGTCGCCGGCGTGCAGACCGTCGACAAGCCGCCGCTCGCGCTGTGGGTCCAGGCGCTCTCGGCCCGCGCGTTCGGCTTCTCGTCGTGGTCGCTGCTCGTGCCGCAGGCGCTGATGGGCGTCGCGACCGTCGGGTTGGTGTACGACATGACCCTGCGCCGCTTCGGGCGCTCCGCGGCCTTCGCCGCCGGGCTCACGCTCGTGCTGACGCCGATCACCGTCGCGATCTCGCGCCACGACAACCCCGACGCGCTGCTCGTGCTCTGCACGACCGCCGCGTTGTGGGCGACCGACCGCGGCCTGCGCGCCGGCGGCTCCACGCGCTGGCTGCTGGCCGCGGGCGCGGCGGTCGGCCTCGGCTTCGAAGCCAAGATGGCCGCGGCGCTGCTCGTCGTCCCCGGCATCGCCGCCGCGTGGCTCTGGGTCGCCCCGCGCGGGCGCCGGATCGCCGCGACGCAGCTGGCGCGCGGCGGCGCGGTGATGGTCGCCGTCGGGCTCGCGTGGCCCGTGTTGATGTGGGTGACGCCCGCGGGCTCGCGCCCCTACGTCTCGGGCACGAGCGACAACTCGATCTGGTCGCTGATCCTCGGGTACAACGGCCTCGGCCGGCTCTTCGGGCAGTCCGGCGGGCCGACGACGGGCACGGCGGGCGGCGGCGGCGCGGGCGGCGGCGTCTTCGGCGGCGCGACCGGGCCGTTCCGGCTGCTCGACGAGGCGCTCGGCGGCCAGGGCGGCTGGCTGCTCGGCTTCGCGATCGTCGCCCTCGGCGCGCTCGCGGTCGCCACGCGCGGCAGGCGCGCCGACGCGCGGACCGGCTGGCTGATCGCCGTCGGCGCCGCGTTCGCGGTGACCGCGATCACCTTCAGCCGCGCGGAGGGCATCTTCCACCCCTACTACGTCTCCGCGCTCGCGCCGTTCACCGCGCTGCTCGTCGGCGCGGGCTTCGCGCTCATGGCGCCGGGCGACCGGCTCGGCCGGATCGCGGGCCCGCTGATGCTCGCCGGCGGCGCGGTCACCGAGACCGTCGTGATCGCGCACAGCGCCACGGACCTCGCGTGGGCCTCCGCCGTCGTGCTGGCCGGCAGCGCGCTCGGCGCGGTGGGCCTGGCGGCGGCCGGCGACCGGCGCGTGCGGCGCGCGATCGCCGCGGCGGCGGTCGGGATCCTGCTGATCGCGCCCGGCACGTGGGCCGTGGAGACGCTCGGCCACGCGACGAGCTCGACGTTCCCGGCGGGCGGCCCGGCGTCGGCGTCGACGATGGGCATGGGCGGCGGGGGCGGCGGCGGGATGCGGGGCGGCGGGCCCGGCGGCGGAGGCGGCGGGACGCGGCCGACCGGGACGCCCCCGGGCGCGGCGGGCGCCGCGCGCACCGGCGCGAGCGCCCCGACGGGCGGCGGCGCCGCCGGCGGCGGCGCCATGTTCTCCGGCGACACCACCGAGCTGACCGCGGCCCTCGCCTACGCCAAGGCCCACGGCGGCGGGACCGTCGTGATCTCCAGCCAGTCCGGCGCGACCTCGGCCATCATCGCGAGCGGCGCCGACGTCGCCGCGATCGGCGGCTTCTCCGGCAGCGAGACGACCGTCAGCACCGACTGGCTCGCGAGCGCGGTCGCCTCCGGGAAGGTCCGCTGGGTCCTTGTGTCCTCCACGACGGGCGGCGGGACGCAGGACGGCCGCGTCGGCGCGACCAAGGCCATGGCCCTGGCCGCGAAGGTCGGGACGTCCGTCAGCTCCGTGAGCGGCCTCTACGACCTCCAAGGGACCGCGGCGGCGCTGCGGGCCGCGGGCTAGGAAGCCCAGGGACCCGCATCACGCCACCGCCGTCCGGAAGCTCCTCGTGATCGCCGACGACGGGCTCCGCGCCACGCCGCTCAGGCGGTCCCGCGCAGCGCCGCGAGCTCCTGCGCGATCCGCGCCTCGTGCTCCTCCTCGGCGCGCTTGGCCGTGCGCGGGTCCCAGTAGCCCGCCATCAGCAGGATCAGCGGGATGAAGACGACCTCGCCGGCGACCCCGACGAAGAAGTACGTCCGCCACTGCTTCGGCGAGTCCGCCGCGGCCTTGGCGACCTCCGGCCCGGTGGCCGAGAGCGTCGCGAGGCCCTTCTCGAGCGCCGGCGTCGGCTGCGCGAGCGCGGCGAGGTTCGCCGGGCCGAGCGCCTTCGCCGCGGCCGCCGTCTCCGCGGCCGACGGCGCCGCCCCGCTCGCCTTCGCGGCCTGGAGCTTGGCGATGACGTCCGGATGCTCGGAGGCCGCGGTCGCGACCGCGCCGACCGTCGTCTTGCCCACGGGCGTCGGGTCGACCAGCACCTGCTGCACGATCGGCCCCTTCTCGACCAGCGGCGTCACGGTCGTGACGACCTTCGGCACGAAGAACACGGAGACGGCGATCACCAGCCTGATGACCAGCCCCCAGACCGCGAGGCCCGTGGCGATCAGCGCCGGGTTGCGGCGCTCGACGGTCTCGGTGAAGCTCGCCATCCACGGCGCGAACGCGGTGCCGAGCGAGACCGCGATCAGGCTCAGCAGGATCACGAACGTCGTGTAGCTCGTCTCCGGGTGCGTCGTCTTCAGCGCGAAGATGGTGGTGAAGACCGCCGCTGCGACCGCGCCGATCACCATGAACGGCTTGCGCACGCGCATCCGGTCGGAGATCACGCCGACGATCAGCAGCGACGCCGCGTCGAAGGACCAGAACCAGTTCCCCAGGGCGTTGGCCTTGGACTGGCTGTAGCCGAAGATCGTCTCGAAGAAGACGGGGAAGAACCCGACGGCCAGGTAGTAGGTGATGAGGAAGACGCTGATCGCGAAGGCCGAGGCCAGGATGTCGAGCCGCAGCATCTGGCGGAACGGGTGGCGCAGCGCCTCCTTGAGGTCGAGGCCCTGGGCGCGCGCCTCGATCAGCGCGCGGTCCTTGTGGGAGACCATCAGCTGGTCGCGCAGCCGCGGCGAGAGCTCGCGCAGGCCGACGAGCGCGATCGCGAAGACGACGAGCCCGACGACGCCGCAGATGACGTACTGGTGCTGCCACGTCGTGTCGGAGGAGCTGTTGGAGACGACGGCGGAGACGACGAGCGAGCCGAGCACCGGGCCGAGCGTCCAGAAGCCCATCGCCGAGGCGCGCCCGAGCTGCGGGCTGAAGTCGCGGACGAGCGCGGGCGTGGCGACCAGGATGATGCCCTCGACGAAGCCGATCGCGACGTAGACGATCCCGAAGCCGAGCTTGGAGTGGACGTTGGGCAGCGCGACCGCGCAGAGCAGACCGGTGACGGCCAGCCCGAAGGTGACGATGTTCGCGCGGCCGTAGCGGTCGGCGAGCCCGGCGATGACCGACGCCGAGGCGCCGAGCACGTAGCCGATCACGCTGACGTTCACGTAGTACACGAACGACATGTGCAGGTCGCGCAGGATCGCGGTCGCGACCCCGCCCGCCAGGTACAGCTGGTAGTACAGGACGATCGTGGTGAGGACCACGATCGCGAGGCTCACGTAGCGCGTGGCCTCCGACGGGAACCGGGACAGCTCGCGGTTCCACAGGCGCTGGACAGGGGTGGGGGCGTGCGCGCCCCCGACCGTCGTGCTCATCGGGCTCTCCTCCGGCTTGTGTGACCACGGTCACGTACCCGGCCTCACCGGAGTTGAATCCTGCCTCAACTTCTACGGCGCGGCGACCGCCGACTCCTCCCCCGGGATCTGCTGCGCGCCGCTGAACAGGTAGCCGTGGAGCGCGGCGCCGCCGACCGCGCCGAGCACCGGCGCGACGATGAACAGCCAGAGCTGGCCGAGCGCCCAGCCGCCGACGAAGAGCGCCGGGCCGAGGCTGCGCGCGGGGTTGACCGAGAGGTTGTCGACCGGGATGCCGACGAGGTGGATGAGCGTCAGGACGAGGCCGATCGGGATGCCGGCGAACGCGACGTTCGCGATCCGGTCGGTCGCCGAGAGCACCGTGAAGACGAGCAGCGCGGTGAGGACGACCTCGACGAGCAGCGCGCCGCCGAGCGGGTAGCCGTCGGGCGAGTGGCTGCCGTAGCCGTTGGCGCCGAAGCCGTTGTCGCTGAGGTCGTAGCCGCCCGCGCGGGACTTGATGACGACGAACAGGACGAACGCGGCGATCACCGCTCCGATCACCTGACCGATCCAGTAGTGCACCGCCTCGGCGACCGTGATCCGCCTGGAGGCCAGGAGCCCGACGGTGACCGCCGGGTTGACGTGGCAGCCGGAGATCGGCCCGATCGCGTAGGCCATCGCCAGCAGCGAGAGCCCGAACGCGAGCGCGACGCCGCCGGCGCCGATCACCTTCCCGGCGATGACGGCCGAGCCGACCCCGCCGAACACCAGGACGAACGTGCCCACTGCCTCGGCAGCGACGATGCGGCGATCTCTCATGCTCTCCCCCTCGGAAGGTCGAATCGACGCGTAGACCCTAATGCGGCCGTGATCGCGCGGGCAAGGCGGGCGCGTATGGTTGGCACGATGGCGCCGACGCCCCACGCCCCGCCGCGCAAGGCCAGCGAGGAGCTCGACCGCTGGCTCGCGCAGGACGGGGAGAAGACGCTCGGCACGCTGATCGCGCTCTTCGAGGAGAAGAGCTTCGCGTTCCTGTTCATCCTGCTGCTCGGCGTGAGCGCGCTGCCGCTGCCGACCGGCGGGGCGACGCACGTCTTCGAGGTCATCGCGGCGCTGCTCGCGCTGCAGCTGATCGTGGGGCGCGAGCAGATCTGGCTCCCGGATCGCTGGCGCGACCTCGACCTCGGCGACGGCCGCCGCCGCGGCTTCCTGACCAAGTTGGGGAACATGATCCGGCGCCTCGAGCGCTTCTCGCGGCCGCGGCTCGTGTTCCTCTTCGACCACCGCCTCAGCAACATCGCGTTCGGGCTGACGGTGCTGGCGCTCACCGTCGGGGCGTTCCTCGCGCCGCCGTTCACGGGGCTCGACACGCTGCCGTCGCTCGGCGTGGTGCTGCTCGCGCTCGCGGTGATCCTGGAGGACTTCGCGCTCGTGGTCGTCGCCGTGGCGGTCGGGCTGGCGGGGGTGGCGCTGGAGATCGTGCTCGGCAGCGCGGCGGTGCACGGCCTCGGGAGCCTGTTCTAGATCCACCCCCGCGCGGTCGCGTGGAGGACGGCCTGCGAGCGGTCCGCGACGCCGAGCTTGCGGTAGACGTTGTGGCAGTGCGTGCGCACGGTGCTCGGCGTGAGGTCCATCTCCACGGCGATCTCCTTGTAGAGCTTGCCCTCGGCGAGGCCGCGCAGGACGGTCGTCTGCGCGCGCGAGAGCGGCGAGGGCTCGGTCGCGCGGGGGCGCGCGCCGTCGGCGCCGCCCGCGCGCGAGAGGTCGAACATCAGCGCGCGGAGCTGCTGCGGCGAGAGGCCCGCGGCGACCGCGGCGTGGAGCAGGACCTGCGGGTCGACGGGCCGGGCGTGGGCGTAGTGGGCGAGCATGTCGGCGAGGCGCAGGATCGCGGCGGGCCCCTCGGCGTCGATGGCGTGGTGGCCCTCGACCATCCGGGCGATCTCCTCGGGCAGCGCCCAGCGGCGGAGCATCAGGGCGCCGACGGCCGCGTGGTCGACGCCGAGCGCGCGGCGCTCGGCGCGGACGCGCGCGTCCGGCGTGTCGGCGTCGCCGTGCACGGCGCGCGGGTAGCCGGGCGAGGACTGCTCGAGGACGAGCTTGCCGACGTCGTGCAGCAGCGCGCCGACCAGCAGCGTGTCGTGGTCGTCGCGATGGAGCATGCGGGCGACGAGGCCGGTCGCCCGCTGGGTGGCCATCGCGTGCAGGCGCAGGTGCTCGAGCGGCTTCTCCCAGCCCGCGATGTGCTGGAAGTAGTCGATCGAGCCGGTGGCGCGGGCGACGTCGGCGAGCTGCTCGCGCGTGAGCTGGCGCAGCGCGTCGGGGATCGTGGTCGTCGGCCGCTCGCCGTCGCCGAGCGCGTTGGCGGCGCGCAGGACCGCGACGGTGAGCGCGAGGTCGGACTCGACGACGCCGAGCAGGTCGGCGTCGTCGGTGGCCGGGGCGGCGAGGAGCTGCTCGAGGCGCTCGCGGGACTCGCGCAGCGCCGGGATCCGGGCGACGCGCCCGATCGCGGAGGCGAGCGCGGAGGCGCGCTCACGGCGGCCGGCGGGCGGCTCCTGCGCCGGGCCGCGGGTGAAGCGCCCGGTGCGCTGCGCCGGGTCCTCGGCCTCGGCGGCGACCGCGAGCAGCGCGTCGACCACGTCCGGGTCGAACTGCGTGCCGGCGCCGTCGCGCAGCTCCTGGCGCGCGTGCTCGACGTCGAGCGCGCGGCGGTAGGAGCGGTTGGAGGTCATCGCGTGCCAGGCGTCGGCGACCGCGATGACGCGGCTGGCGATCGGGATCTCCTCACCGCTGAGCTCGTCCGGGTAGCCGCGGCCGTCCCAGCGCTCGTGGTGGCCGCGCACGGCGGCGGCGACGCCCGCGCCGCCGGGGACGCTCGCGAGCGCCTCGGCGCCCCAGGCCGGGTGCCGGCGCATGACCTCCCACTCCGACGGCGTCAGCCGGCCGGGCTTGTGGAGGATGACGTCGGGGACGCCGATCTTGCCGAGGTCGTGCAGGCGCGCGGCCATGTTCAGCTCGCGCAGCGTGGCGGGCGCGAGGTCCAGGTGCCGGGCGATCCGCTCGCACAGCGCGACGACCTCCTCGCCGTGGTCGCCGGTGTAGCCGTCGCGGAGGCTCAGCAGCCGGCCCAGCGCGTCGACGCCCGCGGCGAAGACGCGGTCGACGGCGTCCGCGCGCTCGCTCGCGCGCCAGCCGAGGCCGGCGAGCGCGGCGAGGCCGCCGAGGGCGGCGTCGAGGCCGCACGGGTCGTCCGCGTCGGCGATGACCGCGAGGACGCCGAGCTCCGCGCCGTCCGGTTCTCGGATCGCCACGCGCGCGGTGACGCCGAGATCATCCAGCCGCTCCGCCGCGACGACGCGCCCCCGCTGCTCCTCGCCCTCCCCTGCCGCGGCGAGCACGCGCAGCGCGCCGCCGTCCGCGCCCGCGCCGTCGAGCACCACCGCCCCACGCACGCCCGCGATCGCGCAGGCCTGCTGCGCGACCAGCTCCGCCGGCCGGCCAACCGCCGCCCGCGCCTCGACCATCGTCCACGGCACAGCCATCCCCCTTGCACAGGTTTGCGGAAGAAGCATCAGCATGCTTCCACCGGTGAGCAGTGCAATGGGTTCCCACCGGGCGATCGGCTAAACGGCACGAGGTCGCGCGCGGTGGGGAAACTCGGAGATCCGTCCGGGCCCCGGAATCGGGCAACCGGGTCAGCAAACAGATATGCTCACGTTTCCGAAAGCTTGGAACGTGGCGGAATCGACCCGACATGCCGTTGCTGATCGCGTTCGCAGAGCGGGATCCGCCGTGGCCGCGCAGCGGGCTCGCGGCGAGCCGGCCGGGGCCTGGGGCCTGCGGGGATCGAGGACGACGACGGTCGCCCGCCGGGCGCGCGCGCGGACCGGCGGCCACTGAGCGATGGGCGACCCGCCGCTGCTCGAGTTCCGCGAGGTGCGCAAGAGCTACGCCACCGGCGCCGAGCCGGTGCGCGCCGTCGACGGGCTGTCGCTCACCATCGAGGCCGGCGAGCTGGTCGCCCTCTACGGTCCGTCCGGCTCCGGGAAGAGCACGCTGCTGCGCATCGCCGCCGGGATCGAGCCGCCCGACGGCGGCGGCGTCTTCGTCGCGGGCGTCGACGTGACGAGGCTGTCGGCCAAGCAGGCGGCGCGGTACCGGATGTACACCCTGGGCTGGGTCCACCAGGAGGCCGACCTCGACGAGGGGTCGACGGTGCTGGAGAACGCGGCGATCAAGCACCTCGTCGCGTCCCGCAGCGTCCGCGAAGGCCACCGGAAGGTCACGCCGCTGCTGACCGAGCTCGGCCTCGGCCACCGGCTCGACCACCGTGCCGACAAGCTCTCGGCCGGCGAGCGGCAGCGCGTCGTCATCGCGCAGGCGCTCTCCCTGGACCCGAAGGTGCTGCTGGCCGACGAGCCCACCGGCAACCTCAACAGCGAGCTCGGCCGCGACGTCCTCGCGCTGCTCCAGGCCGAGACGCACCGGCGAGAGATGGCGACGCTGCTCGTCACCCACGACGAGCGCGCCGCCGCGTACGCCGACAAGGTGTACGCCTTGCTGGACGGCGTCCTGCGCGACGTCGACCCCGAGATCGTGCCGCGGCCATGGGTCTGAGCTCGTGGGGGCTGGAGCCGGTGAAGCCCGGCCGGCTGCGCGTGGGCAGCGCGCTCGTGCTGTACCGGCGACGCCTGCGGCGGCGCCGCTGGGTCCAGGATCTCCTGGCGGTCCTGGGGATCGCCGCGGGCGTCGCGCTGCTCTACGCGACCCAGGTCGCCTCGACCTCGCTGTCCGGCCCGGTGGCGCGGCTCAACGACGGCATCGTCGGCCGGGGCCAGCTGCAGGTCGCCGCGCGCGGCGCGACGACCATCCCGGAGCAGGCCTACGCCAGGATCGTCGCCCTGCCGGGCGTGCTGCGGGCGGCACCGGCGCTCCAGGTCCCGGGCAACCTCGTCGGGCCTCGCGGAGCCGCCGACGTCACGTTCTTCGGCGCCGACCCGCGCATCGTCAAGCTGCGAGGCGAGCTCCTGCGCGGCTTCAGCAGCGCCGACGCCGCCCAGCAGGAGACGGTCGTCGTGCCGGCCTCGATCGCGCGGCGCATCGGCCTGCGCTTCGGCAACGACGTCCGGATGCAGCTCGCCGGACGCACCACCCCGGTGCCCGCCGCCGTCGCCGGTCGGGCGCAGATCGGCGGCCTGGCCGACACCTCGATCGCGCTCGTGCCGCTCGCCTACCTCCAGCGCCTCTCCGGCGACGGCCACCGCGTCAGCCGCATCCTCGTCGAGGCCCGGCCGGGCAAGGTCGCCCAGGTCCGCGACGAGCTCGCCCGGCTGCGCCTCCCCGGCACCGACGTCCGGCCCGCGACCTACGAGACCGCCCTGTTCGACAAGGCCGCCATGCCGACGAGCGCGGCCTCGACGATCTTCAGCGTCCTCAGCGCCCTGGTCGGGTGGCTCTTCGCGGTCTGCGCCCTGCTCGTCACCGCCTCGGAGCGACGCAAGCTCGTCACCCAGCAGCGGCGCCAGGGCTTCCCGCCCTCGGCGACCCTGATGACGCTGGTCGTCGACGCCGCCGTCATCGGGATCGTGGGCGTCGCCGTGGGGCTCGCGGCCGGCGAGCTGATCTCGCGCCACGGCTTCCGGTCCGACGTCAGCTTCCTCTCCGGCGCCTTCCCGATCGGCGACGTCCGGATCGTGACGTGGCAGTGCGTCGCGATCGCCGCCGCCGGCGGGCTGCTCGCGGCGGCCGTCGGCGTTCTCGCGCCCGTGCGCGAGGTCGTCACGGCGAGCCTGCCGACGGTGCTGCGGCCGCGCGCGCGGCGTGTCGCCGGACGTCGCCTGCGGCGGGGCACGATCCTGAACGCGGCGGGCCTGGCGTTCCTGGCCGCCGCGACCACGATCACGGTCGCGGCGCCGCGCCTCGCGGTGGGCGGGCTCGTGCTCCTCGGCGCCGCGCTCGCCTGCGTGCTGCCGCAGGTGCTCCGGACGACGATCGCGGGTCTCGAGCGGGCCAACCGCCGTGGCGACCGCTCGTCGGCCGCCCTGGAGCTCGCGCTGCATCAGCTGCGAGCCCGGCGCTGGCGCGCCCGCGGCCTGGCGATCGCGACCACCGGCGCGATCGCCGTCTTCGGCGCGTCCGCGCTCCAGGGCGCGCGCGCCAACCTGCAGGCGGGCCTGAACGGCGTGGCGCAGGACCTCAACCACGCCGCCGACGTCTGGGCGACCGCGCCGGGCGCCGGCAGCTCGATCGGCACGACGGCGTTCGCCCCGCGCGACGCGGACCGGATCCGCGCGCTGCCCACCGTCGCCGGCGTCAGCCTCTACCGGGCCGGGCTGCTGGACGTCGCCGACCGGCGGGCCTGGGTCGTGGGAGCGCCCGGCGACGAGCCGGTGCTCATGCCCGCGAGCCAGATCCTCGAGGGGCCCGTGCGGCTGGCCGACGCGCGCCTGCGCGGCGGCGGCTGGGCGACGGTCTCCCGCGCGCTCGCCGACGACCTGCGCCTGCGCGTCGGCCAGCGCTTCGTCCTCCCCACGCCCCGTCCGCTGACCCTGAGGCTCGCCGCCGTGACCACGAACCTCGGCTGGTCCGCCGGGGCCGTCGTGCTCGATGCCGCCGACTTCCGCCGCGCGTGGGGCTCCGACGCGATCGCCGCCTACCACGTGCACCTCGTCCCGGGGACGAGCCCGGCGGACGGCCGGCGGGCCGTCGAGGCGGCGCTCGGATCGACGAGCGCCCTGAAGGTCGAGACCGCCGCCCAGCGCGCCGACCGCCAGGCGGGGGTCGCGGCGTCGGGCCTCTCGCGGCTGCGCCAGATCGCCGGACTCACGCTCATCGCCGCCGTGCTGGCGATGGGCGCGGCGATGACCGGCCTGCTCTGGCAGCACCGTCCGGCGATCGCCGGCAGCAAGTACCTCGGCCTGCGCACGGGCGTGCTGTGGCGATCGCTGCTCGTCGAGACCGGCGTCCTCTTCGTCGTCGGCGCCTCCGCCGGGGCGCTGTTCGGGCTGCTCGGCCAGGTCCTCTGCACCCGCGGCGTGGAGACCCTGACCGGCTTCCCCGTCGTCCACGAGCTGCGGCTCGGCACGGCGCTCACGACGGCGGGCGTCGTCCTCGTCGCGTCGCTCCTCGCCATCGTGATCCCGGGCTACGCCGTCGCGCGCTCGCTGCCCTCACCCCGCGAGTAGTGCAGGCCGTGACACGTTCAGCGCGTCATGGCAGCCAGGCGAGATCCCGCGCCGCTCTCCCCGCGCCAGCTCCGGGCGCTCGCGATCAGCGCTGCCCGGGAGCTCCGGTGGGGGCTCGGCGCCGTCAAGCACGAGCACGCCCGCTGGCAGCGGCACGCCTCGGCGATCCCCGACGCCGAGCAGCGTCGGCACGCCCTCGACGCGCTCGGCGACAAGCGCCCGCTGCTCGACGGCGCCGCGCTGTTCTGGACGATCCCCGATCGCCGCGACCCGCACCTGCTCCGCCTCCTGGTCGCCTTCCAGGTCCTCGCCAACTACCACGACCATGCCAGCGAGCGCGTGGGCGCCGGCCTGGATCCCGGCGGCCCGGGGAGCTCGATGGAGACCTTCGTCGAGGTCGTCGACCTCGACCGTCCGCCGCACGGATACCGCGACAGCGAGTACCTCTCGACGCTCGTCGGGGCGTGTCGCGACGGCTGCGCCCGCCTGCCGCGGTACGCCGAGGCCCGCACCCACCTCCTGCGGGAGGCCCGCCGGGCGCGGTCCCTCGATCTCGAGCACGTCGAGGACCGCTCCACGCAGGTCGCGCTCCTGCGGCGCTTCGCGGAGGACGAGCGGGGTCCCCGCGACGACCTGCGGTGGTTCGAGCGCACGGCCGGCTCGAGCTCGCTGCTCACGGCGATCGTCAGCCTGGCCGTCGCGGCCCGTCCGGACACGTCGCTCGCCGACCTGGACCAGGCCGTGCACGCCTACACCCTGGTCGCCACGCTCAGCGCGTTGTTGGACAACTACGTCGACCTCGCGGACGATGTCGCGGCGGGCGTCCACAACTACCTGGGCTACTACCCGAGCGCCGACGCCGCGGTGGAGCGGATCGAGACGCTGGTCGACGACGCGCTCCGCGCCGTCGGCCGGCTTCGCCACGGCGAGCGCCATCGCGTGATCGTCGGCTCGATGGTGGCCATGTACCTGACCAGCGACGGCGCCCGCGAGCCGCAGCGCACCCGGGACACGCGACGGCTGAGCGCGAGCGGAGGCTCGCTGGTCGCGCTGCTCATCCCGATCCTCTCGGCCTGGCGCCGCTCGCGCGGGGAGGGCTCCGCCTAGGCGCCGGCTCGCCGCGTACCCTCCACCCCATGCGCGTCCTGCTCACCGGCATGTCGGGCGTGGGGAAGTCCACGCTGGTGGCCGAGCTGCGGCGGCGTGGGTGCCTGGCGCGCGACGCCGACGACGACGGCTTCAGCGAGCCCCGGGAGGACGGGCGCTGGGGCTGGCGGCGCGAGCGGGTCGCGGCGCTCCTCGCGACGGCCACGGCGGAGCGGCCGCTGTACTTCGCGGGCTGCTCGGAGGAGCAGGCCGAGCTGCCGTTCGACTACCGCGTGCTGCTCACGGCCCCGCGGCCGGTGCTGGTCGAGCGCCTGCGGACCCGCGCGTCCGACGGCCACGGCGGCACGGAGGAGGAGCTCGCGCAGGTGCTGGACGACCTCGAGCACGTCGAGCCGCTCCTGCGCCGCTCGGCGGACCTGGTCCTGAGCGGCACCGTCCCGGCGGCGGAGCTGGCCGACGCCCTGCTCGCGGCGGTCGGCGCTCAGGGCGCCTCCGGCGCCTCCGTGCCCTGAGCGCCGCTGTCGGCCTTGAAGTTGATGGCCTTGTGCATGCCGTCGCAGAACGGCTTCTTGCGCGAGCGGCCGCAGCGGCAGAGGGCGACCGTGCGCTGGTGGACGACGATCTCGTTGCCGTCCTGGTCGGTGATGCTGAACGGTCCGCGGACGAGCAGCGGGCCGTCGCGGTAGGGCGTGATCCGGGCCCCGGCGCTCACGCTCCCACCACCGCCGCGGGCGGCGCGTGCAGCGCCGTGTCCTGCTCCTGCCACGCGTCGAGCAGGGCCGTGGCCCAGCGGCCGTCGAGCTCCACCAGCGCCTGCGCGCCGAAGAGGACGTCGTCGACGAGCCGCGGCTCGAGCCGCACGAGCCCGCCCGCCAGGTCGACCGCGGCGATGTTCTCGTGCACGGCGTCGGCCGTGACGTGCTCGTCGAAGAACGCCGTGACGTCGACGCCGTCCAGGCCCACCCGGCGCAGCCCGGTGGCGTAGCGGCGGTTGGGGATCGACGAGGTCATCTCGAACAGCGCGAGGTGCCCGACGACCTTGCCGCGGTTGCGCCGGTGGAGCCCGAAGAGCGACATGAGGTTGACGGTCGCGAGCGTCACGCCGGGGAGCAGGTCGAGGTAGGCGCCGTAGGTGTCGTCCAACCCGACCGCCCGCATCGTGCGGGCGAAGAGGTGGGCGTGGACGCGGTCGGGGTCGCCGCCGCCGTACTCGTCGGCCTGGATCTCGACCAGCGCCGCCTTCGGCGGCCCCGAGAGCCGCGCGATCGCCCAGGAGTGCGGATCGGCCTCCTTGAGCTGGTAGGCCGAGCGGTGGACCAGGAGCTCGCGGAACTGCTCGGCGGTGCCGCGCGTCTCCAGGTGCCGCGAGAGCGACGGCGCCGGGTCGGCGTCGATGACCTCCCGGAGCGCGAGGTCCATCGTGGCGGCCTCGGCCCGTGGCGGCCGCCACCCGGCGAGCGCGTCGTCGAGGCCCGTCTCGAAGGCGTCCTCCAGGAGCGCGCGCAGGCGCAGCAGCGACGGATCCCACTCCCAGCGCTCGTCCACGCCGTCGAAGCCGCGGTAGTGCAGCTCGTAGCAGCAGTACAGCGCGAGGTGGAGGTCGTCGTCGGCGAGCGGGTCGGGCACCGCGACGGGCTCGACCTCCGCGACGTCGGCCGCCGGCAGCGACCCGGGGGCGCTCCGCAGCGCGGCGAGGACGAGGCCCGAGAGGGGCCCGCGTGGGCTGGGCAGGATCGGCATGGCGACGCGCTACCCGCTCGGCGTGGGCGCCCATGCCGGACCTGCGCGGAGCCCGCGTTTGCGATCTGCCCGGGGCGGCGAGAGCGTCGGGATGCTCCGGCGACGCCGACCCGCGATCCACCTCCGCCGCTCCGGATCGGGCTCGCCGTACCTGCTCGTCCACGGGCTCGGCGGCGAGTCCTGCGTGTGGGAGCCCGTGCTCGCCGAGCTCGAGCGCCACCACGAGGTCCTCGCGATCGACCTGCCCGGCTTCGGGCGCTCGCCGGCGCTGCCCGCGGACGTCGTGCCGACGCCCGCCGCCCTGGGCGCCGCCGTGGCGCGGCTCCTCGACGAGCTCGGGCTCGACCGCGTGCACGTCGCCGGCAACTCGCTGGGCGGATGGGTGGCGCTGGAGCTCGCGCGCGCGGGCCGCGCCCGCAGCGTCGTCGGACTCTGCCCCGCCGGGCTGTGGGGCGCGCCGCTGCGCACGAGCGGGACCCCTGTCCGCGGCCGGGCCCACCGCCTCGCCCGCGCGCTGCGGCCCGTCATCCCCGTCGCGCTGCTCAGCGGCCGGGTGCGCCGGACGATCCTCGCGCCCTTCGTCGCCCATCCCGAGCGCGTGCCCTACCACGCCGCCTGGCGGATGGTGAGCTCCTACGCGCGCGCCACGGCCTACGACGCGACGAGCACGGCGATGCGGGAGAGCGCGTTCACCGGCGCGTCGCAGATCGGCGTCCCGGTGACCCTCGCCTTCGGCGAGCGCGACCGCCTCATCCGCCCCTCGCGGCTCTCGACGCCCGGCGCGCGGACGGCCGTGCTGCGCGACTGCGGGCACATCCCGATGTGGGACGACCCGGCGGCCGTCGCCGAGGTCCTGCTCGCCTCGGCCTAGGCCGAGGGTCGCAGGACGCGCGCCGCGCCGTCGACCTCCCCCACGGCCTCGCTCGCCGGCGAGATCCGCGACAGCAGGGTCTGCGCGGCGGCGATGACGAGGCCGCGGTCGTAGACCATGGCGAAGTCGAAGCGGCGCTCGCGGTCGGGTCCGGAGTCGCCGAGGTCCTGGGCGACCAGCGCGCCGGCGAAGTGCGGGCCGAGCACGACGACGCTCCACTCGCCGGCGAGCGGGTCGTCCTCCTCGATCCACGCGCCGCGGACGCCCGGGACGGGCTCGTGGCCGAGCCCGACGCCGAGCGCGGCGACGAGGCTCGCGCCGCGGGCGAGCGTCTCGTAGCGCCGGACGGTCTTGGGCGTGAAGTGCTTGACGTCCTGGAACGCGGAGAGGATCACCGCGCCCTCGCCGATCCGCAGCGCCCGGTGCTCGAGGTGGTGGCTCATCGGCAGCAGCAGGCTCTTGGTGGCGTGCGCGGTCGAGCGCTCCGCGGTGACGACCTCGAACGGCGTGTCCCCGACGCGGCGGACGGCGTGGACGCGGCGCTGCAGCGTGCCGCTGTCGCGCTGCGGGCGCAGCGGGCCCGGGCGGCCCCAGTGCCAGCCCTGCCCCAGCGTCGCGCCGAGCGTGCGGGCGACCGCGAGGTGCTGCTCGTTCTCGATGCCCTCCGCGAGGACCTGCGCGCCGGTGCGCTCGTGCTCGTGGGCGACCGCGCTGACGATCGCGGCCTGGTCGGTCGAGGGACGGTCCTGGACGAGGCTGAGGTCGAGCTTGATGACGTCCGGCGCGACGAGCGGCAGCAGCGCGAGCGAGCGGACGTCGGCGCCGAGGTCGTCCAGCGCGATCCCGCGGCCGGCCGCGCGGTGCTCGCCGACGACGCGCACCAGCTCGGCGGGACGGTCGGTCACGGCGCGCTCGGTGATCTCCAGGACGAGGTCGAGCTCGCGCTCGGCGCGCTCCCACACCGCGCGGTGCTCCTCGGGGCAGGGCGACCCGACGACGCTCGGCTCGCAGTTGAGGAACAGCGCCGCCGAGCGGCCGAGGCGGGCGTCGAACGCCGCCTGCACCGCGGTGGCGCGGCACAGCCAGTCGAGCTCCGCGACGCGGCCCGCGGCCGCGGCCGTGGCGAACAGGCGGTCGGGACGCTGGAGCGGCGAGCCCTCGGGGCCGCGCGCGAGCGCCTCGTAGGCGACCACGTCGCCGCTGACGATCTCGACGATGGGCTGGAAGGCGGCGGTGAGGTCGCGCTCGTCGAGGATGCGCTCGAGCTCGCCGGTCGCCCCGTGCGGGTCGAAGCCGTCGTCGGGCCGCCCGCCCGTCGCCTTCGCGCGCGAGCGGTAGAGGTGGAAGTTGTCCTTGCCGCCGCCCTTGGCGATGTACATCGCCGCGTCGGCGTGGCGCAGCAGGTCCTCGGCGGTGGTCGCGTCGCGCGGGTAGGTCGAGACGCCGACGCTCGCGCGGACCTCGAGCGGCACGCCCTCGACGTGGAGCGGCTCGCGCAGCGCGGTGATGACGCGGGCGGCCAGGTCGGTCGCGACCCCGGCGACGTCGCTGGGGACGTCGCGGATCAGCAGCGTGAACTCGTCCCCGCCGGGCCGCGCGAGGAGGTCCTGGGCGCGGACGACCGTGCGGAGGCGATCGGCGACGCCGTGCAGCAGCGCGTCGCCGACCATGTGCCCGTGGCTGTCGTTGATGCGCTTGAAGTCGTCGAGGTCGACGAACAGCAGCGCCAGCTCGGTCTCGGCGGCGCGCGCCTGGCGCAGCGCGGACTGGAGCTCGCGCTGCAGCGACGCGCGGTTGGCGAGCCCGGTCAGGGTGTCGTGGTAGGCGAGCTGGTGGATGCGCGCGTCCGCCTCGATCCGGCTGGTGACGTCCTTCTGGACGCCGAGGTACTGGATCAGCGTGCCGTCGGCGTCGCGCTGCGGCGCCAGGGAGATCTCGTTCCAGAACGGCGAGCCGTCGGCGCGGTAGTTGACGAGCGTCGCGTAGACCTCGCGCCCCACCGAGAGGGCCTCGCGGAGCAGCGCGATCGACCGCGGGTCCGTGTCCGGCCCCTGCAGGAGCGAGCAGCTGCGGCCGAGGACGTCCGCGGCGACGTAGCCGGTCATCTGCTCGAAGCCGGGGCTCACGTAGGTGAGCGGGAAGCCGGGCTTGGTCGCGTCGGCGATGACGACGCCGGCGATCTCTTCAGTCTCACTGCGCATAGCACGAGGATCGGCAGGATCGGCGCCGGGAAGAGAACGCCGCGACGCCCACTTCGCGCGCCCGGGCCGCCGGTGGAGGCGCCAGGGGTAGACCTGGGACACCATGTCCCACCTCCCTTCCCCGTCCATGGCCGTCGCGCTGCTCGCGCTCACGGTCGCCCTCGGCGGCACCGGCTACGCCGCCACGCAGCTGCCGGCCAAGAGCGTGGGGCAGAAGCAGCTCCGCAACGGCGCGGTCGGCAACCTCCAGATCCGCGACGCCGCCATCACCGCGGGCAAGCTGCACACCGGCGCGGTGACCAGCCGCGCCGTCACCGACGGGTCGCTCCAGCCGAAGGACCTGGCCGCGAGCGCCCGCACCGCCGCCACCAGCACCCTGCACCAGACCAGCGGCGATCCCGTCGCCCCGGGCGCGGTGGGCTCCGTCAGCGCCTCGTGCGACCCGGGCCAGCGGGCGACCGGCGGGGGCGGCGGCTTCGCCGGGCCCGCGGTGACCAACGACAAGATGGTGGACTCGATCCCGGTCGGCGACGAGCGCCCGATCGTCCGCTGGCGCGTCAGCCTCTTCAACGGCGGGACCGCGCCGCGCACGCCGGTGGCCTACGTGCTCTGCCTCGGGGCCTGAGCGTCGACGGCGGCCCGGGCGGGAGCTAGGATCCCGCGATGGGCGGGGCATCGCACGCGAGCGGATCGGACCTCCTCGCCGTGCTCGAGGTCGCGGGGACGCTCGCCGGATGCGAGACCGAGGACGAGCTCCGCGCCGCCGCGGGCGCGGTGCCGGAGCTGATCGGCGCCGACGGGCTCCTGACCGCCGAGGTGCGGCGCCCGGGCGGCGGGCCGGCGGTTCTGCACGCCACCGTCAACGACGAGACGGTCTACGACCTGCGCCTGGCCGACGACTTCGCCCAGCACTGGCAGCGCCATCCGGTGATCGCGCGCCACGTCCGGCGGCCGTTCGCGCCCGTCGCCGCGTTCTCGGACTTCGCCGACGGCGGCCCGTGGCTGCGCGGCGAGGTCTACAACGACCTCTACCTGCAGATGTGCCCCTCGCGGGAGCTGGGCGTCCAGGTCGACTGGGCGCCCGATCGCATGACGTGCATGGCCTTCCACCGGGCGGGCTCGGACTTCACGCGGCGCGAGCGCGACCTGCTGGACCGCCTGGCGCCGCACCTGCGCGCGGCGCAGCGGCGGCTCGGGCGGCGGGCCGGTCTCGCGCGCCGGATCGCGCTGCTCGAGCGCGGGCTGGAGGCCGGCGGCGACGGCGCGGTCCTGGTCGGCCGCGACGGCCGGATCGCGGCGGCGGGTCCCCGCGCGCGCGAGCGGCTGCGCCGGTGGTTCGACGCCTCGCCCGAGGCCGGCGGGCTCCCGGACGACGTCGCCGCGTGGCGGCGGCGGGAGCGCGGGGCGGCCGATCCGCGCCCGCTCGTGCGCACGCGCGGCACCGCGGCGCTGCGGATCCACCTGGTGGTCGCGGGCCAGGAGGAGCTCCTGGTGCTCTCCGAGCGGCGCGAGCCGCCGCCGCTGCCCGCGGCGCTCGCCGGCGCGCTCCCGATCACGCGCCGCGAGGCCGACGTGCTCGCGCTGCTCGTCGCGGGCCGGACGAACGCCGCGATCGCCGGCGCGCTCGGCATCAGCCGGCACACCGCGGGCCGCCACGTCGAGCGGATCTTCGCGAAGCTCGGCGTCCGCAACCGCGCGCAGGCCACGGCGTCCGCCCTCGCCGCGACGGCGCGGGCGGGCGACGCCTACACGTGGTGATGCTTCGGCGCGGCCTTGGCCGCGCTGCAGGTCCGGTAGGTCCGCGAGCCCTTGATCGTGTGGTGGTCGGTGGTGACGATCGTGATGCGCACGGTGAAGCGCCCCTTCGGCAGGCCGCGCAGGTCGATCGCGCTCGTGACCTGCCGGCCCCTGCGGGTGGCGACCCGCCGGCCGCCGAGGACGACGGTCGCGCTCGCGATCCGCGTGCCCGTCCTGGGCTGGTGCAGGCGGATGGTGAAGTGGCGGCGGCTGACGCAGCGCCGGTTCGAGGCGAGCGTGACGAGCGCGGCGAAGGTCGGCGGCCTGGGCTCGGCGGCGGGCGGCGGCGCCGCGACGCGTGGCGGCGTGACGGGCGTGACCGCCGGCGTGACGGGCACCGCGGGTCCGGGGCCCGGCGCGGGCCCGGACCCGCCGACACCCCCGCCCGCGCCGAAGCGCGCGAAGACGCCGTCGTCGTCGCCGTCGCCCGCGCCGTCGGGTGGCCCGGGGACCGTCCAGGCCGCGCCCAGCGCGCCGTCGGGCAGCAGCGCGAGGCCGCCGCGGGCGGTGCGGTAGCCGCCGTCGGAGGTGTTGAGCCGCTCCGCGGGACCGGTCGCCGCGCCGTCGGGCCCGAAGCGGCGGACGACCATGTCGCTGCCGGGCCCGATCGGCCGGCGCTCCATCTGGATGGCGGCGCTGCCGTCGGCGGCCACGCCGGCGCCGGCGGCGTCGTCCTCGCCGCCGGGCGCGAGGTCGTCGTCGGCGATGGCGCCCGCGGCGCGCGGCGTCAGGTCGGCCGCGAAGCGCCGCCAGGCCACGCGGCCGCCCGCGCTCCACGCCGCGATCGCGCTGCCGTCCGGCGCGGTCGCGACGGTGGCCTCGCCCTCGCGGTCGGCGAGGTCGTCGCCGATGGGCGTCGTCGCGGTGAGCGGGCTGCCGTCGGCGGCGAAGCGCGCGATGACCACGTCGTCGTCGTCGGCCGGGTACGGGTGGTAGACGCCCCAGGCGGCCACGAAGCCGCCGCCGGGCTGCGCCGCGACCGACGGCTCCTGCTCGTTGAGCGACGTGGCGCCGATGGGGATCTCACCGGTCAGCGGCGCGCCGGCGATCGAGTAGCGCCGTCCGATGACGTCCTGCTCGCCCGGCACGCGCTCGTCGTGCCAGGCGACGACGACGTCGCCGCCGGGCCCCAGCGCCACGGCGGGCTGCTCGGCGGAGCCGGTGGTCGTCACCGGGATCTCCCCGCTCAGCGGCGTGCCGTCGGCGGCGAACGTGCGCGCCACGATCTGCGCGTCGCCGTCGAACGCCACCCAGGCGAGGGCGAAGCGCCCGTCGGGCGCGACCGCCACCGCCGGGTCGAACGCGTACCCGATGGTCGTGTTGCCGTGGAGCTCGCCGCTCAGCGCCGCGCCGTCGGCGCCGTAGCGGCGCGCGTAGATCCCCGCCGAGCCGCCGTCCTCGCCGTCGCTCGACCAGACGACGACGAACTGGCCGCCGCCCCCGGCCACCGCGCCACCCGACTGGTTGTCCGAGGTGTAGGTGTTGACCTGCTGCTCGCCGCCGCCGAGCGCGGCGACCGCGGCGGGCGCGGTGCCGAGCACCAGGACGAGGACGGCCGCCGCCGGCAGCAGCAGCCGGCGGATCGCGTTCGGGCGGGGCATGCCCGGAACTGTCGAGGGCGCGGGACGCCCGGGCAATAGGGCGAACGCCCTAGACCGCGCTCACTACTTGCCCTTGACCGTCTTGGCGAGGTCCCGGGCCGAGAGCTTGAGCTGCCCCGTCCACTTCGAGAGCGGGTCGTTGTAGCCGCCCTTGAAGAAGATCCGGCCGCCCTTGGTCTGGTTGTCGAAGATCGTCAGCGCCGGGTCGAAGAAGCCCGCGGTGACGCCGCCCTTCGGGTTGAAGACCGCGAGCGGCTCGCCGCCGCTGACGACGTCGGCGAGCTGCTTGGCCTTCTTCTTGAACATGATCTCGCCGTCCATGATCCACGTCGGCGTCTCGCCGTGCTGGATGTCGAGGATGTCCCAGAGGTGGATGTAGGCGGCGGCGCGCTCCTTGGAGTCGAGGATCGAGCCGTCGGACTTGAGGATCGCCATGACGTCGACGTCCTGCGTGACCGGCACCAACCTGATGTGCTTGGTCGTGCCCGGCTTGTTGCCGACGAGCACCTGCTGGTACTTGCGGTCCTTGACGCCCTTGTACGGGCTCGGCTGGTCCTTGAGCTCGAAGCGGCGGATCGCGTCGCGCTTGACCTTCGCGCCGTTGCCGACGCCGTCGAAGCCCCAGTTGATCTCCCGCTCCTCCTGCGCCTTGCGGAGGATCGCGCGGATGTCCTCGTCGTGCCACTCGGAGTTGCGGATCTTCCAGCGCTCGCGGACGATCGCCTTCTCCTCGGCGGGCAGCTTCGCGATCGACGCCTCCATCCGCGCCTCCGGGATCGGCTCGGCCCAGATGACCTTGTTCATGTCGTGCTTGCTGTAGCCGAGGTAGTCGCGGTCCCAGCTGTTGACGGCCTTGATCTTGATGACCTCGTTCTTGCCGACCGCCTCGCCCTTCTGGATCAGCTCGGCCGCCGTGGTCGCGCGGCTGCGCACCGCGATGATGAGCTTCTCGCGCTTGCAGTAGTTGACGAGCTCGGTGACCTGCTTCGACGTCAGGCCGAAGTCGTTGGTCAGGACCTGCGCCTTCTTGAGCAGCAGGTTGAGCCCCGGCTCGACGCCCTTGATCCCCTTGCCGAGCACGGCGGTCACGCCGGCGTCGCGGATCGCGTCCTTGAGGACGATCGCCCGCGCGATCGCGCCGTCGCCGTCGGTCAGCCCGGCGGCGACCTTGCCCGCCCCGACCTTCAGGCCGGTCGCGAGCTTCTGCATCGTGACGTCGGCCAGCAGCGCGTCGGCCGCGCCCGTGTAGCCGGTGGTCAGCCCGCCGTAGAGGTACTCGGCGACCTTGTTGTAGTCCCCGGTCTGGAGCGCGATCTCGAAGGTCGTCAGCGCGGCCTCGGCCGAGGCCTTCATCTTCCCGACGTCGCCGCCGAGGTGGCTCGCCTGGTAGTCGTCGACGATCGACTGCGCGAACGCCTCGCGCTGGTCGGGCGTCATCGACTCGTAGCCGATCTTCAACACGTACAACGCGCCGAGTAGGTTCGCGGCGTTGGCCACGTCCTTGGTCGCCGCGATCGAGAAGTCGGCGACGCCGGCCGCCGCGTTGACGCCCGCCTGGATCGGGTGCCGCAGGAGCTCCAGCGCCCCCGTGAAGTGGTTGTAGGACCACTGGCTGGCGGTCTTGAAGACGCCGTCGGCGATGGCGTCGCGCAGCGAGTCGCCGGTGACCAGGGGCACGGCGGGGTCGCGCGTGTCGACCGGGATGTCGAGCGGCGAGGTGCCGGTCGCCATCCCGATCTGGCCGCCGGACAGGGCGGTCTCGCTGCCGTCGGCCTCGAGCACCGCCGCGTGCGGGTCGTACCGGACCTCGCCGCGCGTGCCGATCGTGAAGCCGGTCGCGACGCTGCCGGTGACGTCGAGGCGCTGGCCGGGCGCCATCGTCCCGACGAACGGCAGCTGGACGCCGTCGGCCAGCGGGCCGGTGCCGACGTAGTGCAGCGCGCCGCCGCCGGCGTTGCCGCTGTCGGTCGGCTCGAGCGGGGCGACGTCGATGCTCTGGGTGAGGCTGCGGTTGCTGACGGTCCCCACGAGCGTCTCGTCCAGCCCGGCCTGCACCGTCCCGGTGCTGCCGCGGCGGACCGAGAGCCAGAGGTAGGCGGTCGGCAGCACGGTGATCGTGCCCAGGCCGTTGCTGACCTCGGTGTCGCCGGTGCCCTCGGCCGAGGAGAGGACCTGCGGCGAGAGGTCGAAGACGCCGTTGTTGATGGCGTGCACGCGGTAGGTGACGGTGGTCGACGCGCCGCCCGCCAGCGGCTCGATCGTCTCGGGGGACTGCTTGCCAGTGAGGCCGATCGGCAGCGTCTGCCGGGCGTCGGCGGGGTTGTGGTAGGAGAACCCGGGCACGCCGTTGAGCGAGATGTCGGTCTGGGTCGCGTCGCCCTGGTTGGTCAGCTTGAGCTGCACGACGGCGTCCTGCGGGACCTCGCCGGCGTCGTCGTCGGCGAGCCGGAGCGTGTCGGGCTGCGGCGCCTTGCCGGGCTCGTCGAGCACCAGCGGCTGGCCGTCGGTGCGCTCCCACGCGACCGTGACCTTGATCGGCCCGCGGCCGCGGATCGTCCCGGAGGCCTGCGCGCGGCCGATCGTCGCGTTGGACGACGGCGCGCTCAGGTTCACGACGAACGCCCGCGTCGGCCCGAAGCCCGTGTCGTGCAGCGTGACCGGGATCGTCGCAGTCGCCTGGCCGGGCGCGAACGTCAGCGTCCCGCTCGCCGCCTCGTAGTCGCGGCCGGCGAGCGCCGTGCCGTCGGCGGTCGCGTAGTGCACGGTGACGGTCGTGCTCTGGGCGGCGCTGAGGGTCACCGTGACGGGCATCGTCCCGTCGTGGCCCGCGGGCTCGACCGCGGTCTGGTCGAGGACCGAGACCGTGGGCGCCCCGCAGTTCACGCCGGTGGTGTTGGCCACCGTCGGGTCGGTCGCGCCGGTGGTGCCCGCGTGGCCCGACGCGCCCGTAGCGCCCTGCGGAGCGTTGCCGGTGTAGCCGCCGTAGCCGCCGGGACCCGCCGCCCCGGCGGTCACCGTCCCGCCGGTGAAGGTCGCGCAGCCGTCCACGGCGCTGCCGGAGGCGATCGAGGCGTACTCGGCGGTGCCGCCGTCGCCGCCCGGGCCGCCGTCGGCGTTGGGGACGCTCCCGCTGGGGCCGATGCCGCCGGTGCCGCCGCTCCCGCCGCCGCCGGAGTACGCGCGCCCGGCGCCGAAGCTCGTGTGGGCGACGGTCATCGTGCCCGCGTTGTAGATCGCGCCGCCGCGGGCCTCGCCACCGGTGCCGCCGTGCCCGCCCGGGCCGGGGGTCGTGCCGGCGCCGCTGGCGCCGCCGGAGTAGCCGGATCCGCCGCCGGAGCCGTACCCGCCACGGCCGCCGTTGCCGCCGTAGGCCGCGCCCGCGTCGGCGCGCGCGTCGCTGAACGTGGCCTGCGTGATCGTCAGCGTGCCCGCGCTGTAGATCGCCCCGCCCTGGGCCGCGCCGCCCGTGCCGCCGTCGCCCGGCCGGCCGCTGGGCGCCGCGTCGCCGCCGCGGTGGCCGGTGCCGTAGCCGCCACCGCCGCCGATGCCGGCGTCGCCGCCGGCGCCGCCGGCCCCGGAGTAGGCGTAGTCGTTGGAGAAGGCGACGCCCGCGTTGAGGTCCAGCGACGCGCCGGCGGCGACGTAGATCGCGCCGCCCTGCGCCGCGCCGCCGGTCCCGCCGCTCGCGCCGTCGCCCGCGGCGCCGCCGTTGCCGCCCGCGCCGTAGTCGCTGGAGCCGCCACCGCCGCCTCCGCCGCCCGCCCCGCCGGCGCCGCCGGCCTGGGCGCTGGCCTGCGCGGCGCCGACGGCGCCGCCGTTGAGCGTGAGGGCCGCCCCGCCGTAGACGTAGAAGGCCGCGCCCCGCGCGGGCGGCGCGGCGGCGCCGGCATGGGCGTCCCCGCCCGCCGTGCCGTTGCCGCCGTTGACCGTGCCGCTGGTCGCCGTCGCGCCCGCGGTGCCGCCGGAGCCCGCCGCGCCCGCGGTCCCGACGGCCGCCGAGACGCGCCCGCCCATCAGCTGCACGCCGGTCATCGTCAGCGCGCCCGCCGTCACGTCGACCATCCGGTGCCACGTCGTGCGGTCCGAGGGCTCGTTGGCGTAGATCTGGACGGCGTGGCCCGCGGCGTCGATCGTCGTCACCTGGCTCGAGGTCAGCGTCGCGGGCACCGAGGTGATGGTGCAGTCGCCCGCGTAGGCGTAGCTGCCGCCCGCGCTCAGCGCCGACTGCAGCGCCGCGGTGCCGCACGCGAGCGTGGTCGGGCCCGCGGCGCGGGCGCCGCGGGGGATCAGGGTGAGGCCGGCCGCGCAGCAGGCGGCGGCGGCCAGCAGCGCGAGGAGCGCGCCGCGGGAGCGGAGGGGCACAGTTCGGTCGTCCTTGCCGGAGGTACGTCGCTGGAGGCGCGGATGCTGGCGCCGCGGCCGCGGAGCTGCGCGGACGGCAGCGCACGATCACTAGGACGAGCGCGCACTGTCAGGAGACGAACGGCCGCCCGTGCGCCAGGACCTCCCCATTGGTCTGGGAAGTCGGTGCATCGGAGGTCCGCCATCGGATACGGTTGCGCGAGCAATGACCACGGACGCAGTCATGGGCGCGGCGCGGCGCCGGTGGAGCACCGCGCAGGTCCCCGAGTCCGAGCAGTTCGCGCTGTGGGAGCACGTCGTCGACGAGGCGTTCGTCGCGGTCGGCGTCGCGCGCCACGACGAGGGGACGTTCGACAGCGCCGTGGTCGCCGACGTCGTCGGGCCGATCGAGGTCTGCCGGATCACCTCGCCGCGCCAGTCGGTCACGCGCACCGCCGCGCAGATCCGCCGCCACGCGGGCGACGTGTTCTTCGTCAACCTGCCGCTGAGCGCGGGCACCTTCGCGACGCAGGACGGCCGGACCGCGCACCTGAACCCGGGCGACTTCGTGGTCGTCGACAGCACGCGGCCGTTCGAGCTGAGCTTCACGGCCCCGTTCGACCAGGTCTCGCTGCGCATCCCGCACGACCTGCTCGCCCCGCTCGTGCGCGACGGCGGCGCCGGCGCCATGGCGACCGCGGTCCGCGGGGACACCGGCGTCGGCGCCGTCGCCGCGGGCGCGATCCGCTCGCTCGCGCAGGCCAGCGGCGCTGTCGACGCCGAAGCGGGGCGCGCGCTCACCGCGCACGTGGCGGGGCTGATCGCGCTGGCGGTCGACGACCTCGTCGCGCCGCCGCCCGCCACGCCGGCGCAGCTCCTCTTCCAGGCGGCGCTGGAGACGATCGAGCGCCACCACCACGACCCCGACCTCGCGCCGGGGCACGTCGCCGCGGCGCTCGGCATCTCGCCGCGCTACCTCCACAAGCTCTTCGCCACGCACGAGCGATCGGTCGCGCGGTGGCTGCTGACCCGCCGGCTGGAGCACTGCGCGCGCGACCTCACCGACCCCGCGCGCGCCCACTGGAGCATCTCGGCCATCGCCACCGAGCACGGCTTCCGCGACGCGTCGTACTTCGCGCGCGCCTTCAAGGCGCACTACGGCGTGCAGCCCCGCGCGGTCCGCGCGGGGATCTCGCGCTAGGCGGCGCCCGCGCGGCGCGCCTGCACCGCGATGCTCCCCGCGCACGCCGCGGCGGCGACCGCGACGCGCGTGCCGCTCAGCGCGCGGCCGTGGAGGCGGCCGGTGAGCCGGACGCGGGTGCCGCGGTAGGTGCCCGCGACGGCGAAGCGGCCGTCGGGCGCGATGCGCACCGGCGGGAGGTCGACGGTGCTGAGACCCGGCGCGATCCCGGTCGGGGACGTCGTGCTGGAGCACTGGGTCGGGACGTCGGCGTGGAAGCCGGAGAGGCGGCGGCCGCCGCTGCCGACGCGGAGGCGCACCGACGGCCGGCGGGGGTCCCGGTAGGCGCCGTCGTCGCGCCCGCTCGTCGTCCACCGCCGGGCGGGGCCGACGGCGACCCGGACCGGCGGGCTCGCGAGGTCGCCGGCGGCCACCCGCGCGCGCAGCTGCTGCGCTCCGCGCGGGAGCGCGACGATCGCGGCGTCGGCGCCGTCGTCGACGGCCGCGACGCGCACCCAGCCCGAGCCCGCGCGCCGCTCGAGGACGACGCCGCCCACCTGCGCGGCGCCGGTGACCTCCAGCGCGACGACGAACGGATAGCCCAGATACGCGCGCGCGGGCGCGCGAAGCGCCAGCGTCGTGTCGGCCGCGAGCACGAAGCGGCGCACCGGCGAGGTCTCCCAGCCGCTCTCGCAGCCCGAGCACGCGCGCCACGCCTGCCAGTACCAGGTGCCGGGCGTCAGCTGGGGCTTGGGGAAGCCGCCGCTGCCCAGCCGCGCCTCGCACGTCCCCGGCACGACCTCGGCGACCGCGCCGATCCCGTCCGTGCCGGTCAGGCGGCCGTCGGCGCCGAGCCCGGGCGCGCTGGACATCGCCGCGCCGTAGTCGCTGACGAGCCCCGCGACCGGCGTCGTGAACGGCGGCGTCGCGGGCGCCGCGGTGTAGGGCGGGCACGCGAAGCGCACCGCGATCCCGTCCGGATCGACCGGGAGCGTCTGCCCGTCCTCGGGCGCCAGCGGCGCGACCGGCGGGTCGCCGGGCAGCGCCACCGCCGGCGCCGCGACCGCGACGCCGATCCCGAACAGCGCCGTCGAGCAGCAGGCAGCGATCCGCGCGAGCACGGCGGCATCCTACGCACGAGGGCGCGGAGAGGTCAGCGCCGCTGTCCGACGCCGGAGGCTCCTAGGCCGCGGTGCGCAGGTACAGCGTCCCGGGGGCGCCCGCCCTCGGAGCCGCCGCGCAGGTCTCGTAGAGCCGCTGCGCGGTGAGCGTCCTCCCCGCCGTGGTCCGCGCCTGGAGGACGACGCGGACGCGGCCCGCGGCGAGGCCGCGCAGGCTGACCGGGACGCTGCGCGCGGTGAGCGCCAGGGCGCGGGCGGGTTGGCCGTCGAGCGCGATGCGGAGGCTGCGCAGCCGGATGGCGGAGGGCAGCCGGAAGTGGATCGTCATCGCGCGCTGGCTGACGCAGACCACGGGCGCCGGGGTCGCCGGCGCGGCGGGCGGCGCCGCGGGGCTCTCGGCGACGGGCGTCGCCGCGGCGGGGGCCGGGATCTCCGGGGCCGGCGTCGTCACGACCACGTCGGCGAGCGCGACGGTCGCGGTGAACGCCGCGTCGCTGCTCTGGCCGTAGCCGTCGGTGATGCGGAAGGCCACGCCGCGCGCGGTCCCGGTGAAGCCGTCCTCGGGCGTGAACGTGATCGTGCCGCTGACGGCGTCGAGCGCGTAGACGCCCTGGCCCGCCATGGTGACCGACGTCGCCGGAGCGCCGAGGTCGTCCAGCAGCGTGACGGTGTCGCCGGCCGGGACCTGCACCGTGTAGGTCTGGGGCTCGCCCGGACCGGCGGTGCTCTGGCCGCCGGCGGCGGCCGGCGGCGCCGGGAGCGTCGCCGTGTGGGCGGCGACGTCGCTGGAGCCGTAGGAGAAGTTGGTGCCGTGGTACTCGCCGGTCAGCGTCTGCGCGCCGGCCGTGGCCGCGGCGTAGGTGACCGAGCAGGATGCCTCACCGGGTGTCGCGGTGGCCGCGAGCGTGCAGGTCCCACCGGCGTCGAAGGTGCCGGTGCCGCCGCCGCCCTGGGTGAAGGCGACGTCGCCGGTCGGCGTGACCGCGGTGCCCGCGTCGTCGTCGGCGACCGTCGAGGTGCAGGTCACCGTCGTCCCGACCAGCGCGCTCGCCGGCGTGCAGGAGACCGTCGAGGACGTCTCGCGCCGCATCCCGCAGAGGTTGGCGACGAAGATCCCGGCGTCGCCGTTCGGGGAGGTGAAGGCGTTCGCGTCGCCGAGGGCGACGAGCGTGCCCGCGCCGACGGCCTCCGCCGCCATCATCGTGTCGCTGCCGTCCGAGCGCCGGACGAGGCTGCGCGCGGGGGCGCTGAAGGTGACCGTCGCGGTGTAGGCGTAGTTGATGACCGCGACGTCGCGGGTGAGCGGGTCGGCGTCGATGTACGGGGTGTCGCGGAAGCCGGGGTCGTAGGCGTTGTTCTGGATCCGCAGCGACGAGCCGAGCGCGGTCGCCAGCGTGCGGAACGCGGCGTTGTTGGCGTAGTTGTCGTTCTCGCCGATCATGAGGACCTTGCCGCCGCCGACCAGGTAGTTGGAGAGCGTGGTGACCTGCGAGCCGCCGAACGTCGCCTGGTTGAGGTTCAGCAGGACGCAGGCGTTGCCGGCGAGGCTGCCGGGCATGACCGTCGTCGAGCTGATCGGCCGGCCCGCGGCGGTGCCGAAGGACGCGTAGCTCGTCCCGGGGCTCAGCGACGTGTTCCCCGAGTAGACGAGGATCGGGTCGGGCACCGCCAGCGCCACCCCCGCGCCGACCCCCGCGTAGGCCACCGCGGTCGCGGCGAGCACGCCGAGCGCGGTGAGGGTTCGCGCGCCACGACGGCGCGCACGGCTCCGGGAGATGGGCATGTGTCCCGCGTGTCGGTGGGCTGCCGCCGGGCGCTGAGCGGGAGGTCCGGCTCCTGACTGCCGGCCGTGCGTTTGAGGCCGTCGCGCTCCGGACATGCCCCTGACCGCACGCCCTCGGTCAAGTCCCTCCTGATGAGCACCAACCTCACGCTCTACGTCGTCCGCGGGACGCCGTCCTCGGATCGCGCGGTCGCCGCGATCGAGCAGCTGCGCGCCGTCCTGCCGGGCGACGTCGCCGTCGACGTCGTGGACGTCGGCGAGCACCCCGCGATCGCCGAGGCGGAGCGGATCCTCGCCACGCCGATGCTCGTGCGCACCGCGCCCGCGCCGGTGCGGCGCGTCGTCGGCGACCTGTCTGACCTCGACCGGGTCCGCTGGGGCCTGGGGCTCGGAGCGCCGTGACCATGGACCCCGTCGAAGTCGGCCGCGCCCGCTCCGGGATCGAGGGCCTCGACCCCGTCGCCGGCGGCGGCCTGCCCAGCGGCCGCGTCACGCTCGTCTCCGGCACCGCGGGCAGCGGCAAGACGCTGCTGGCGGTCCAGTTCCTCGTCGCCGGGATCGTCGACGCGGGCGAGCCCGGCGTCTTCGTCACCTTCGAGGAGCGCCCGCAGGAGATCGCGCGCAACTTCCGCTCCTTCGGCTGGGACATCGCGGGCTGGCGGGAGCAGGGCACGTGGAGCTTCGTCGACGCCTCGCCGGACCTCTCCGAGGAGCTCGTCGTCGCGGGCGGCTACGACTTGTCGTCCTTGGTCGCCCGCGTCCGCCACGCCGTCGAGCAGACGGGCGCGCGGCGCGTCGCGATCGACTCCACCGGGTCGCTCATCGACCAGTTCGGCGACGCCCAGGTCGCCCGGCGCGCGCTGCTGCAGATCGCGGCCGCGCTCCAGGACCTCGGCGTCACGACCGTGATGACCGCCGAGCGGCCCGACGACTTCGGCCCGATCTCGCGCTTCGGCTTCGAGGAGTTCGTCGCCGACAACGTCATCATCCTGCGCAACGTCCTCGACGCCGAGAAGCGCCGCCGGACGCTGGAGGTGCTCAAGCTGCGCGGCGGCGCGCACCTCAAGGGCGAGCACCTGTTCACCATCAAGTCGGGCCACGGCATGATCGTCGTGCCGCAGGAGGTCCTGAACTTCGGCTACGCCTCCTCGCACGAGCGGCTGCCGTCGGGCATCGCCGAGCTCGACGCGATGACCCACGGCGGCTTCCTCGCCCGCTCGCTCGTCCTCGCCTCGGGGCCGACCGGCGTCGGCAAGTCGCTGCTGGCCACGCAGTTCGTCGTCGGCGGGATCGAGCGCGGCGACCGCGGTCTGCTCTTCTCCTTCGAGGAGTCGCGCGACCAGCTCGTGCGCAACGCGGAGGCCTGGGGCGTCGACTTCGAGCAGCTCGAGGCCGACGGCAAGCTGCTGATCGTCGCCCAGGCGCCGGAGGCCGCGTCGCTGGAGGACCACCTCCTGCACCTCAAGAGCGTGATGGACGAGTTCCGGCCCGACCGGATCGCGATCGACAGCCTCTCGGCGCTGCACCGCGTGGCGAGCATGAAGAGCTTCCGCGAGTACCTGCTCGGCCTCAGCTTCCACATCAAGGCCAGCTCGCTGCTGGGGCTGATGACCGCGACCTCCGACTCCACGGGCACCGACCTCAGCGGCGGCCTGCACATGTCGACGGTCGCCGACGCGATCGTCGTCCTGCAGTACGTCGCCGACCACGGCCACGTCGGCCGGGCGATCAACGTGCTGAAGGTGCGCGGCTCCGACCACGACAAGGACATCCGCGGGTACACGATCGACGAGCGCGGGATGCAGATCGGCGAGCGGCTGGACCTCCGCAGCTGGCGCGTCCTGCCCGAGGTGCTCTGAGTGGACACCAGGCGACACGACGTGGAGCGGCTCGACGGCCGGACCGCCGTGGTGACCCTGCACGCCGAGGCCGGCACCGCCGCGGGCACGCACGTCGAGGAGCTCCTCGAGAGCCTGCGCGAGCAGGGCGTCAACCGCCTGGTCGTCGACCTGCGCAGCCCGCAGATGCTGAACTCCAAGGTCCTCGACGCGCTCGTCCGCGCCGCGCGGGACCTCGACCCGCGCGACGGCGCGGGCCTCGCGGTGATCACCGAGCAGCAGTACGTGCGCACGATCCTCCAGATCACCGCCAGCGGCGGCATGCTCTTCCTGGCCGAGAGCCGCGCGGAGGCGCTCGAGGCGCTGCCCGAGCCGGGCTGAGCGTCAGCCCGCGCGGCCGCGGCGCCGGGCGGTCAGGCGCCGGATCTTCACCTGGGTGCCGCAGCCCTCCATCGAGCACCAGCGCCGGCTGCCGTTGCGGCTGTGGTCGAGGAAGAGCCACGGGCAGTTCCCGCAGCGCTTGAGGCGATCGACGGGGCCGCGGACGACGAGCTCCGCGGCGGCGTGGACGACGGCCGACAGCGGGTCGGCGAACGTCCACCCGCCGGGGCTCAGCGTGGCGCGGCCGAGCGCCGCGCGCTCGAGGGCGGCCAGCGCGCGGAGGTCCGGCGGCGCCGGGGACGCGCCGGTGGCGAGCGGCCGCAGGACCGCGTCGATCGTCGCCCGCGCGCCGTGGACGTCGGCCAGCGCGACGCGGCCGGGCGGCAGCTCCATCCGGCCCGCCCACGCGGCGAAGCCGCGCGCGGTGCCGAGCGCGTCGGCGCCCTCGTCGGTCGTGTTGACGAAGTCCAGCGCCAGGTCGCCGCCGACGAGGCGGAGGTCGAGCGGGTCGATGTCTGCTTCCACCAAAGCCGAGTTTACCGGGATCGGCGGCCGGGCAATCGCTACCACCGTGAGCGGTTTCACCGGAAGCGAGACCTGGATCGGCGTGCGCCGCATGGCGCCGGTCGCCGTCGCCGACGTCGTCGACGGCCTCGCCTTCGGCGCGCTCGCGGTGGCCGTCATGGGCCATGTCGCGCCGGTCGTCATGTCGCTCACCGCGTTCTCCGGCAGCGCGCAGTACGCGATGCTCGCGGTCCTGCGCGGCGACGGCTCGATCGCCGCCGCGCTGCTCGCGGCCGCGGCGCTGAACGCCCGCTACCTGGCGTTCAGCGCGGTCGTCGCCGCCCGGGTGCCCGGCTCGCGCTGGCGCCGCGCCGCCTGCTGCGCGCTGCTCACCGACGCGAGCTGGGCGGTCGCGGCCGACGGGACGCCCGCCCGCCTGATCGGCGCCGCGCTCTGCGAGCTCGCGGCGTGGACCGGCGGGACCGCGCTCGGCGTCGCCTTCGGCACGGCGCTGGGCGACCCGCTCCGGCTCGGGCTCGACGCCGCGTTCCCCGCGCTCTTCGCGTGGCTGCTGCGCGACCAGCTCGCGGACCGGCCCGCGGTGCTCGCCGCGCTGGCGGGCGCGACGATCGCGCTCGCGCTCACGCCGCTGCTCCCCGCGGGCCTGCCGGTCCTGCTCGCCGGCCTCGCCTGCGCGGCGTGGGGCGCGTGGGGCGCGGCCCGATGACCTGGGTCGGGGTGGCGGCCCTCGCCGTCGTCTGCGTGGCGATGCGCGTCGCGGTCCCGCTCGGCCTCGGCGACCGCCGCCCGCCGTGGCTGGAGCGCGGCCTCGCGACCGCGGTGCCCGGCCTGCTGGCCGCGCTCGTCGTCACCGGGGCGTTCGCGCAGGGACGGCACCTCGAGGCGGATCCCCGCCAGGCCGGCCTCGCCGCCGCGCTCGTGGTCATCGCCCTCCGCGGCCCGATGCTGCTCGTCGTGGTCGTCGCCGCCGGCGTCACGGGGGCGCTGCGCCTCCTGTGAGCGCTGCCGCGCCTGATCGTCCTCCCGCTCGGATGGCGAGCCCCCCGGACCCACGACCGGCCGCGCGCGACCTGCGGCTGCTCGCGGCGGGGATCGGCGTCTCGGCCGCGGGCGACACCGCGGCGCTGATCGCGCTGCTGCTGCGGCTGCGGCCCGACGGGTCGGGCTGGGTCGCGGCGCTGCTCGCCGCGCAGCTGATCCCGACCGTCCTGCTCGCGCCCGTCGTGGGGGCGCTCGTCGACCGCTTCGAGACGCGGCGCGTGCTGCTCGTGGCGGTCGTGGGCCAGGCGCTCGCGGCGATCCCGCTGGCGTTCGTCGGCGGGCCGGTGCCGACGATCGCGCTCTTCCTCGTCGTCGGGATCTGCAACGCGGCCGTCCGCCCGGCCACCAACGCGCTCGTGCCGGCGGTCGTCGGCGAGGACCGGGCGACGCACGGCTACGCGCGCGTCGCCCTCGGCCAGAACCTCGGCTGGATCGTCGGGCCGGCCGCGGGCGGCACCCTGACCGGCGCCTTCGGCACGGGCACCGCGCTGCTCGTCGACGCCGCGACGTTCGCCGCGCTGGCGGTCGCGTGCTTCCTGATCGCGGCCCGCCGGCCGCCGCACGTGGCCGAGGAGGGCACCGCGGGCGCGCGCCGCGGCCAGGCGCGGCTCGGGTTCCGCGTGCTCTGGGACGACCGCGTGCTGCGCGTCGTCCTGCTCGTCAGCGCGATCTCGGTCGCGTGCGCGGTGCTCGACAACGTCGCGGCGCCGTTCCGGTTCGTCGACCAGCTCGGGACGTCGTCGACCGGCTACGGCATCTACCTCACGCTGTGGGGCGTCGGCGCGCTCGTCGGCTCCCAGCTTCCGCCGCGGATCCCGCCCGCGCACGAGCGCTTCGTGCCCGCCGCGGGCAACCTGCTCTGCAGCCTCGGGATCGCGGCCATCGGCGTGGCGCCGACGCTGGGGCTCGCGTTCCTCGCCTCCGCGGCGGGCGGCATCGGCAACGGGCTGGCCAACGTGTCGCAGAACACGCTCGTCGGCCGCCGCGTGCCCGAGCACCAGCGCGGCCGCGCCTTCGCCGCGAACGGCGCCGTCATGCAGGCCGGGACCGGGACGGGCACCGCCGCCGCGGGCCCGGTCGTGGCCCTGCTCGGCGCCGGCGTCGCGATGGCGCTCTGCGGCGGGCTCGGCGCGCTCGCGGCGGCGGTGGGCATGGTCGCGCTGCGCCGCGACGCGGACGCGGAGTGACCGGTGCCTCTCCCGCCCCAGGAACGGACGCGCCGCGGGGATGTGCGCCGGAGCGGACTCGGCGCGCGCCGGCTCAGCCCTGCCCGGCCGTCCACCGCGACAGCAGCTCGCGCGCGTGGTCGCCGAGCGCGGCCTGGAGGAGCGGACCGAACGTGACGCGTCCCACGCCGAGCCGCGTCAGCCGCTCGAGCGTGTGCTTGGCGGGATGGGCGGTGATGTTGACCGGCACCTCGATCGCGGCGACGACCGCGGCGATCAGGTCGTCGTCGTCCTGGATCTTGACGGGGTAGACGGTGTCGGCGCCCGCGGCGACCAGCGCCTGGAGCCGGGCGATGGCCTCGTCGAGCACGGCGTGCGGGTCGTCGGCGCGGGCGAAGAGGTCGGTGCGGCCGTTGATGACCAGCGGGACGCCGGCGTCGTCGGCCGCCGCGCGGACGCCGCCGATGAACGCGGCGTGCTCGTCGGCGTCGCGCAGGCGCCCGCCCTCGGAGTGCACGGTGTCCTCGAGGTTCAGGCCGGCGCCGCCGACCTCGATCAGCCCGGCCACCAGCCGCGCGGGGTCCTGGCCGTAGCCGGACTCCAGGTCGACGGAGACCGGGACGTCGACGGCGGCGATGATCGGCGCGACCGCGCCGAGGACCTCGTCGAAGCTCATGGCCTCGCCGTCCTCCGCACCGCGCGAGTCGGCCAGCGGATGGCTGCCGATCGTCAGCGCGCGGAAGCCGGCGTCGGCCGCGAGCCGCGCCGACCACGCGTCCCAGACGGTCGGCAGCACCAGCGGACGATCGCGGTGGAGCTCCTTGAGCGCCTGCGCGCGGTCACGAGACGAGGTCATGCCGAGGTCCTGCCCCGTCCGCGGACGGCCCATGCCTCGCGCCGCGGCCGTAGCCTGAGGACCACATGCGAGCGAGCGAGCGATGAACGACAAGACCAAGGAGCGCCTGCGGGCGGCGGCCCAGCTCGCCCTGGGCGGCGCGCTGCTGACCGCGGGCACCGGCCACCTGACCTTCGCGCGCGAGGAGTTCCAGGCGCAGGTCCCCGACTGGGTCCCGTTGCTGGACAAGGACACGGTCGTCCTGCTCTCCGGCGTGGTCGAGCTGGCCTTCGGCACGGCGCTGGTGAGCACCTGGAAGCAACCGCGCCGCGCGATGGTCGGCGCCGCCGCCGCCGGGCTCTTCGTCGCCGTCTTCCCCGGCAACGTCGCGCAGCTCACGGGCCACCGCGACGCCTTCGGCCTGGACACCGACGCCAAGCGCGCCATCCGCCTCCTCTTCCAGCCGCTGCTGGTCGAGTGGGCGCTCCGCGCGACCGACGCGCGCCGGGGGTTGCGAGCCGGTTAGGAGACCGCGCAGGACGCCGAAAGCTGGGCGAGCGTCGGCGCGGCGACCGGCAGGGGCGTGGCGGCCGCGGGCCGCATGCCGTCGAGGACGATGCCCAGGTACCGGCGCCAGAGGTCCGGCGCGAGCGCCGCGCCCCGGCCGCACTTGCCGGTCGCCCCACCCACGGCGCAGAGCAGGAAGGGGACGTCCTCGGCGCACAGGTCGTCGCGCACGAGGCCCGCGGCCTGCGCGCGCTCGATGAGCCTCGTCAGGTGCGCCATGCGCTCGTCGTTGCGGCGCTGGAAGCTGGGCTCCTGGAACAGCTCCGGGCCGACCGACTCGAGGAACGCGCGGTCGCGCGCCTGGATCTCAGCGCACGCGGTCAGCACGTGGACGAGGCCCTCCCACGCATCGTCGAGGGTCTCGGCGTGGGCGATCGCGACCTGGATGTCGTCGAAGCCGAGCTCCAGGCTGGCCAGCAGCAGATCGTGCTTGGTCGGGAAGTGCCGGAACAACGTCCCGGCCCCGACCCCGGCGCGGCGGGCGATCTCGGCCACGCTCGCGTCGGCCCCCTGCTCGGCGAAGACCGCGGTGGCGGCCGCCAGGACGCGCTCGCGGTTGCGTCGCGCGTCCGCCCGCATCGGGCGAGCGGCATCCTCTGCCTCGCTTGAACCGTCGGTGCCGCCCAAGCGGACCAGGCTCATCGTTCGAGCCTAGCCCACCGGGTGCGACGACCGGACGGATCCGGTCCGCGGCCGGATCGGCATCAGGCGTAGACGGACTCGGCGCCGGCCGCGTCCTCGGCCGCTTCGGCGTCCCATGCGGGCGCGACCTCGTCGCGGAGCACCAGCACCGCGGCGACGATCGCCAGCACGGCGATCCCGGCCGCGATGAAGAACGCGACGTGGAAGCCCGCGTTCAGGGCCTCCATCGCGGACGCCCCGCCATCGCGCTGCGAGCTCGTGCGCTCGGCGGCGAACGTCGCCAGGACCGAGAGCGCGATCGCCCCGCCGACCTGCATCGACGTGTTCACCAGTCCGGAGGCGATGCCCGAGTCCTGCGGCGTCGACCCCGACATCGCCAGGCCCATGATCGACGGGAAGCTGAGGCCGGCACCGAAGCCGAGCAGCACCATCGACGGCAGCATGTTGATGACGTAGGAGCCGTCGACCGGCGCCGTGGTGAAGAGCAGGACCCCCGCGACGATCAGCGTCAGGCCGGCGATCAGCACGGAGCGTGGGCCGAAGCGCTCCGCCATCGGCTGCGCGGCGCGCGTGGAGGCGCCCCCGATCAGGAGCGTCATCGGCAGGAACGCCAGCCCGATCTCGATCGGGCTGTAGCCGAGGATCTCGCCGGCGTAGCGCGCGCCGAAGAAGAAGACGCTGAACATGCCGGCCAGCACCCCGAGCAGGACGAGGTTGGCGCCGGTCACGTTGCGCGCGCGGAAGATGCGCAACGGCAGGAGCGGGTGGGCGATCCGCGCCTGGCGCACGACGAAGCCGACCAGCAGCACCAGCGCCACGGCCGCGAGGCCGAGGGTCTGCGTCGAGCCCCAGCCCTCCTTCTCGACGCCGACGATCGCGTAGACGGCGATCATCAGCCCACCGGTCAGCATCAGCGCGCCCGGCACGTCGACCTTGTTCTCCTTGAGCCCCAGTCCGGGACGGTCGGGCACGAGGCGCCTGGCCAGGACCACGGTCGCGATGCCGATCGGCACGTTGACGATGAAGATCCAGTGCCAGCTGAGGATGTCGGTCAGCACGCCGCCGAGCAGCAGGCCGAGCGAGCCGCCGGCCGAGGCGACGAACGAGTACACGCCGATCGCCTCGCCCTGGGCGCGCGGCTCCTTGTACATGGTGATGATCATCCCGAGGATCACCGACGAGCCGAGCGCGCCGCCGACGCCCTGCAGGAAGCGCGCCGCGATCAACACCTCCTGGCTCTCGGCCAGGCCGCACAGCAGCGACGCGAAGGTGAACAGCGACATGCCCCAGAGGAACATCCGGCGCTGACCGATGAGGTCGCCAATGCGGCCGGACAGCATCAGCAGCCCACCGAACGGGATCAGGTAGGCGTTCAGCACCCACGTCAGGTTGCTGTCGGAGAACCTCAGGCTGTCCTTGAGGACGGGCAGCGCGGTGTTGACGATGGTCCCGTCCAGGACGATCATCAACATGCCCAGGCAGAGCACGTAGAGCGCGATCTTCTTGCGGCGTTCGGATTCTGCGGCGGTGCTCACGAAGGCGTCTCCTGCGAAGTTGGGGTGCGAGCCGGGCGGGGTGCGGACGAGGAGCGCAGGCGCCGGTCAAGCGGAGTGCGCGATCCGATTAGCACCGTAGCACGACCGGATCGCCCGCTCCGTTTCAGCCGCTCCCGGCGATGCTCCCTGCCTTAAACGCGCGGCGCAGCCCGCCGCCCGCCCTCCCCCAGCTCACCCGTCTCGCGACGAGCGGGCTCCTCCATCGCCGACGTGGTCGGCGACGACGAGCGCGTCGATCCCCGCGCGGATGCCGTCGACCGCGCGTTCCAGGAGCGCGCGGCTGGTGGCGAGGTTGACGCGCACGTGCCCGGCGCCCCCGGCGCCGAAGCGCTCGCCCGCCTCGATCGCGACGCGCCCGTGATCGAGGACGCTCGTGGCGAGCTCGCGGCCCGTTCCCACGGAGCCGCAGGACAGCCATCCGAGGTAGGTGGCCTCCGGCGGATGGTGCCCGAGCTCGGGCAGGCGCTCGCGGACGAGCTCCGCGAAGCAGGTGCGGCGGTCGTCGAGCGTCGCCAGCAGCTGCTCGCGCCAGGGACCGCCGTCGCGGAAGGCGACGGTGGAGGCCACGACGCCGAAGGAGCCGACGCGCCAGCGCGTGTCCGGGGGCAGCCGCCCGAGCACCGCGGCGAGCGGCGCGTCGCCCGCGATGGCGAGGGCGCACTTGAGTCCGGCGAGGTTCCACGCCTTGCTGGCCGACGTCAGCGCGACGACGACCTCCTCCGCGCCCGGGAGCGACAGGAGCGGCGTCACCTGCGCACCGGGCAACGCGAGCGGCGCGTGGATCTCGTCGGAGACGATGGTCACCCCACGGCGCCGGGCCGCGGCCACGAGCGCGCGCAACTCGGCCTCGCTGTGCACCGTCCCCGTCGGGTTCTGCGGGTTGCAGAGCAGGTGGACGCCACCCGGGCCGAACTCCCGCTCGAGCCGCTCGAGGTCGAGGCGCCCGCCGACGAGCGGGACGTCGACCAGCTCCGCGCGAGCCTCCTCGACCCAGGCGAGGAACGGCGGGTAGACCGGGCTGCTGACCACCACGCGCCGGGCGTCGAGCGCGCGCAGCAGCTCGACGGCGCCCACGCCGACGTCGGTCACCGGCACGACGTGCCCAGGATCCGGACGCCAGCCCCAGGTGGCCTGGGCGAAGCCGGCGTACGCCTCGGCGAGCCCCTCGAAGCCGGCGGCGTACCCCAGATCGCTGCGATCGACGGCGTCGCGGAGCGCCGCCGCGATCGGTGGCGCGAGCTCGAAGTCCATCTCGGCGATCGACAGCGGGAGCACGTCGGGCGGATGCGTGCGCCACTTGGCGCTGCCGCGACGGCGGAGCACGTCGAGCGGGGGCACGTCGAGATGGCTCATCGCGGCGCCGCGATCCCTGGCCACGGCGTCTCGCGCGACATCACGTGTCGGTGTCCTCGCCGGGGCGCCAGGCGCCCTGCAGCAGCCGCTCGAGCGCCGCGGCGACCTCGGCCGGCCGCTCGAGCGCCGACATGTGCCCGCACCGCTCGACGCGCGTGAACCGCGCGCCGGGGATGCCGGCGGCGAGCTCCTCGCCGTTCTCGATCGGGATCAGGCCGTCGCCGGTCCCGTGGACCACCGCGGCCGGGCAGCCGATCGCGTCCAGCAGCGGCCGTGCGTCGGCACGTGCGATGCACGCCTCCAGCTGACGGGCGAACGCGTCGGGGCCGACCTCGCGGGCCATCGCCCGCCACGCCGCGCGGAGGTCCTCGTCCTCGCGCGCGCCCTCGTCGACGAGGACCGGGAAGACGCGCTCGACCAGCTCGTCGAAGCGCCCGTCGCGCACCGCCGCGAGCTGCTCGCGTCGTGCGGCCCGCTGCTCCGGCGTGTCGGGACGCGCCGAGGTGCTGATCAGCGCCAGCGCCGCGACGCGCCCGGGGGCCTGGCGCATCACCTCCAGCGCCACGTAGCCGCCCATGCTCAGCCCGACCAGCGCGAAGCGCTCGGGCGCCTCGGCCAGCAGGCGCGCCGCGATGGCCGGGATCGTGTCGTCGCGCCGCGTGTCGGCGATCGTCACCGACCCGTGCCGCCACACCGCCGGGAGCACGCGCCCGTAGAGACGCGCGGAGCACAGGAGACCGGGAACCAGGACGGTCTGCATCGCCGAGGACCCTACCCTCCCCACGGTCGATCACCCTCACGGGTCGAGCGCGCCCGACCGCGACGCCGGCTCCTCCTCGGAGGACCGCACGAGGTCCTCGGCGCTCGGTGGGCGGATCGCGACGAGCGCGGCGAGGTCGTCCTGGAGGGCGTCGAGCCGACGGGCGCCGATCTGCTGCGCCCAGCGGTCGCGGACGTCGTCGAACAGCGCGCCGCCGACCGCCATCAGCTCGTGGCCGCGGTCGGTGACCTCGAGGCGCTTGCGGCGGGCGTCGTCGGGGTCGGGGCCGCGGTCGACGTAGCCGAGCTCCTCGAGCGCGGCGATCGTCTTGGCGGCCGCCTGCTTGGAGACCGACAGCCGGCGCCCCAGCGCCGAGGCGGTGCCGGCGCCGCCGTCGATCGCGCGCAGCGCGAACTCGTGGACGGGACGCACGCCGGCGTGCCCCCGGTGCGCGAGCTCGACGACGACGTCGTCGACCATCGAGTGGAAGCCGCCGAGCAGGAGCAGCGCGAGCTCGGCGCCCTGCGATCGGGCGGCCATGGCGAGATCCTAGCTCGGGCCGCGGACCTCGACAACCAGGTTGTCGTTCGCTAGACTTCGACAACCATGTTGTCCAGATCTCGCTCGAGGAGCGCCGCATGACCCTCGCCGTCGACCACCATCGCGCCCACGTCAACGGGACCGAGCTGCACTACGTCTCGAGCGGCGACCGCGGCACGCCGGTGCTGCTGGTCCATGGCTTCCCGGAGAGCTGGTGGGTGTTCCGCAAGCTCATCCCGCTCCTGAGCGCCGAGCACCGGGTCTTCGCCGTCGACCTGCGCGGCTTCGGCGACTCCGCGCCCGCCGCGACCGACCACGACAGCGCGACCGCGGCCCAGGACCTCGGGGAGCTCGTGGCCCACCTCGACGTCGGCGCGGTGCACCTGATCGGCCAGGACATCAGCGGGCCGACGACGTTCCGCGTCGCCGCCACCCGTCCCGAGCTGCTGCGCAGCCTCACCGCGATCGAGACCGGCCTGCCCGGCCACGGCCTGGAGCAGCTGGCCGACGTCACCCATGGCGGCGCCTGGCACATCGGGGTCCTGGCCGCTCCGGGCATCCCGGAGCTGCTGCTCGCCGGACGCGAGCGCGCGTTCCTCGCCGAGTACGCCGTCCCGTCGCTGACGGCGAGCGCCGACGCGTTCACGCCCGACGACCTCGACGAGCTCGCGCGCACCTTCGCCCGTCCGCAGGGCTTCAACGGCGCGGCCGGCCTCTACCGGTCGATGCTGGCCGAGGCCGACGAGATCCTCGAGCTCGCCGCGCGCGAGCTCGCGCTGCCCGTGCTCGCGGTGGGCGGCGGGTCGGGCGACTTCACGGCCACCGCGCTCCGCCAGGTCGCCGCCGACGTGACCGCCGTGACGCTCGACGGCATCGGCCACTACGTCGCCATGGAGGCGCCGGACCGCCTTGCCGCCGCGCTCACGACGTTCTTCGCGGCGGCGGACGACCACGCCTCCACGTCCCGCTGAGCCCGCGTCGGCGCCTTCGCCGTGAAGCCGGCCACGGGGCCTCGCCGCGTGCCTGCCGGATCAGGCCGTGGGGTGCAGCCAGAGGTCGAGCGCCAGGAGCAGGCCGAAGAGGACGATGAGCCCACGCAGCAGGGCGGGTGGCAGGCGGCGCGCGAGCACCGGCCCGGCGCGGCTGCCCGCGAGCATCCCCAGCGCGACCGGCGCGACGGCGGACCAGTCGACGGGCCCGAAGAGGACGAGGATCGTCGCCGTGGCCAGGCTTCCGACGCCGATCAGCAGGTTCTTGAGCGCGTTGGCGGTCGGGAGGTCACGCGCGACGAGGACGAGCATGAGGGTGAGGGTCATCACGCCGGCACCGGCGCCGAAGTACCCGTTGTAGAGCGAGAGCGCCAGGACGCCGCCCGGCAGCGCGAGCCGGTTCGCCCCCTCGCGGCGCCGGTGCCACGCCCCGAGGCGCTGCTCGAGCAGGAGCGCCAGCGATCCCGCGACCACCAGGAACGGGACGACCCGGGCGAAGACGCTCGCGGGCGTGCAGAGCAGCAGTGCCGCGCCGGCCGTCCCGCCGACGGCGGCCACGGGCGCCCAACGCCGCAGCCACGGTGCACGACCGTCCAGCTCGGGCCGGGAGGCCAGGGCCGATCCGGGCAGGCAGGCGACCAGCGCGACGCTGTTGGCGACGTTGGCCGCGTGCGCCGGCAGCCCGACGGCGAGGAGGGCCGGGAACGAGATCAGCGAGGTGATGCCGCCCGCCGAGCCGATGAGGCCGGCGGCGACGCCGGCGAGCACCAGCGCTGCGAAGTCGACGGTCGAGATCATGCGGGGCTCCGTTTCGGTGTCCTGCGCGCACGTGCGGGCAGGGGTCGTTGGAAGCCCTCCGGGTTTTTGTCCCTTGAGGTGTGGAGCCCGGTCCTCGAGCCCTGGCGCCGCTCGGTCCAGCCCGCCAAGCCCTCTTGCAGAACGGGCCGGCGCGGAACCCTAGGCGCAACCGCTAGCTGCTGCGGAGGCTACCGCGACCGGGCAGGAGCCGCACGCGGACGCGTCGGCGTCCTCAGGCGCGGCGCTCGTCGAGCGCCCGGCGGAGGCCCCAGAGGTAGTCGTCGGGTCGCTCCCAGGCGGCGAAGTGGCCACCGGCCTCGTGCTCCCGCCAGTCGACCACGTTGAAGAACCGCTCCGCGAACGATCGCGGCGCGTTGACGAGGTCCTTCGGGAAGATCGTGAAGACCGTGGGCGCCTCGATGCGCGGCCAGTCCATGGGCCGGGTGGTGGCGTAGGGCGCGAACGACGTGCCGATCGCGCCGGTCACCCAGTAGGCGCTCACCCACGTCAGCGCCTCGTCGTCGGTGAAGGCGCGGCCGAGCTCCCCGTCGCTGTCGGTCCAGCGGATCAGCTTCTCGACGATCCAGGCGGCCAGTCCCGCCGGCGAGTCGCCGAGCCCGACCGCCAGCGTGTCGGGACGGGTCGACTGCTCGTGCATGTACCCGCCCTCGGCCGCCTGCCAGCGGTGACCGGACGCCGCGTACTCGCGCTCCTCCTCGTCGAGGTCGGCCGGCGGGTCGACGAGGTAGTGCAGCTGGGAGACGTCCGTCAGGTGCAGCGCCGTCACCGCGTCGGGGTGGCGGCCCGCGAGCGCCTCGGCGACGTCGCAGCCGATGTCCCCCGCCGAGATGGCGTAGCGGTCGAAGCCGAGCTCGGCCATCGCCTCGGCCACGGCGTCGGCCATCTCGACCGCCGACATGCCGGCCGACGGTGCCGCGAACGGGAACCCGGGCAGCGCCGGGGCAACGAACGTCACGTCCGCCAGCCGCGGGAAGACCCGCTCGAAGCGCAGCACCGAGTCCGGCCAGCCGTGCAGGAGCACCACGACCGGGGCCGGCTCCTTCGCGCGCGAGACGATGGCGCGGATCGGCACCCTCGCCCGCGAGGTCTCCTCCCACGGGTAGGCGGCGATGCGCCGCTCCTGGGCCGCCCAGTCGAAGCCGGTCCTCCAGCGGCCGACGAGACGCGCGACGAGCGCGGGATCCACGCCGCGGTACCCGCTCAGGCCGACCGGATCGACCGCGCGAAAGCGCCCGAGGCGCTCCCGCAGGTCATCGATCACCGCCGGATCGGTCGGCTCAAAGGCGTTGCTGGGCATGCGAGTCCTGACAGTATGCCCGCCCGCTGAACGCCACGTGGGACTTCGAGAATCGGTAGCGCCCCTCACCGATGATGGAGATCTCACCGGTCTCTACCCATGAGCAGCGAGCAACCCCACGAAGCCCTCCATCGGATTCGAACCGATGACCTCTTCCTTACCATGGAAGCGCTCTACCGACTGAGCTAGGAGGGCGGGGAGATGGAAGTTTATCCCCTCGGCGTGCCAATTGGCTCAACGAGGTGCGGGCGGGCGTGAGGAGCAGGATCACGCCCGCCCGGCCTCGGGCTTCCCGGGACGAGCGGCGACTCCGGCTCGCCAGGTGGGGGCTTGGCGACAGGGGGTGCCGGAGCGCTTCGTCCGTTGTGTCCCTTGGATCGGCGCGCGGCGGCGCCGGCCCCATCCCCCGGTCGAGGGAGCTTCGGGCTATTCGACGAGGCCGCGGCGCATGCCCTCGGCCACGGCGGCGGCGCGGTCGGAGACGCCGAGCTTCTCGTAGACGTTCTTCAGGTGCGTCTTGACGGTCTCGGGGCTGAGGTGCAGCGCCCGGCCGATGGACGGCGCGCTCTGGCCGCCGGCGGTGAGCCGGAGGACCTCGAGCTCGCGCGGGCTGAGCAGCGGGCGCTCGGGGATCGGCTCGGCGACGTCGACCTGGAGGCGGTCGCCGCGGGCGGCGGCGGCGACGGCGTCGCAGATCGCGTCGCGGTTGACCTCCTTGGAGAGGTAGGCCATCGCGCCGGCGGCGAGCCCCTCGCGCGCCTCCGGCGGGAGCACCGTCGCCGACAGCAGCACCACCGCCGTCGGCACCTCGTCGCGCTGGACCGCGCGCAGGACCGCGTGGCCGTCGAGCCCGGGCATCTTGACGTCGAGCAGGGCGACGTCGGGCTTCAGGACGCGGATCTCCTCGAGCGCGGTGCGGCCGTCCTCGGCCTCGCCGACGACCTCGAAGTCCGGCCGGCGCTTCAGCGCCAGCACCACGCCGTCGCGGAAGACCGGATGGTCGTCCGCCACGTACACCCTGACCCTCGTGCCGTTGTGCATGGCCTCCCTGCCGCCCCCTTGACGGCCTGGGGCGATTGTAATGCGACGAGTCAAGCCCCCGGCCTAGGCGGGCGCGGAGGCGCGCTCGGTCGCCGTCACCGTCGTGACGGGGAGGCCGAGGCCGTTGAGCTTCGACGGCAGGTCGAGGTGCAGCCAGCGCGAGACGCGCGCCGGCAGGGTCGAGATGATGATCTCGTCGAAACCGCGCAGGTTCACCGCATCCTGAACGGCGTTGAGCGGTTCGGGATCGCCGACGAGGCCCTCGACCGGGCCGCCCGCCGCCTGCTCGAGGAGCGGCAGGGCCAGCGCCAGGACGGCCTCGGCGGCCTCCTGGTCCTGATCCTCCGCGTCGACGAGCCGGTGGAGGCCGTGCGCGGTGTTGGGCACCAGCAGCGTGAACGCGCACGGCCCGCGGGCGGCGCGCTCGCGCACAGCGTCGAGCAGGGCCGGCGTGGCGGCGGTGCGGTGGGCGACGACGAGGACCCGGGTGGGCGTGGAGGACTCCATGGGACAGGAACTCCTTCTGATCGCGGTGCGGACCATGGTCCCACCACGACGCCTCGCGCGCCAGTGCCGGCGCGCGAGGCGGACCTCACCGCTCAGTCGCGCTACGCCTTGGCGATCTTCTTGAGGTCCACGACGAAGATCAGCGGCGCGTTGGCCGGGATCGTCGGGGGCGAGCCCGCGGCGCCGTAGGCGAGGTCGGCCGGGATCACGAGGATGCGGCGGCCGCCGACCTTCATGCCCGGGATGCCCTGGTCCCAGCCCTGGATGACCTGGCCCTGGCCGATCGTGAACTCGAACGGCGTGCGGCCCTTCTTCCAGGAGGTGTCGAACTCCTTGCCGGTCGCGAACAGCTGGCCGACGTACTGGACGGTCACCTTGTCGCCGGTCTTGGCCACGGCGCCGGTGCCGGTGACCGGGTCGGACGCCTCGAGGACCGTCGGCGCCGTGCCCGTCGCCTTGGGCGCCGTGGGCTTGGTCTTGAGGTCGGAGCTGACGCCGACGACGTTCTTCTGGACCGGGAGCGGCTCGCCCGGCTTGCGCGTCTTGACCGACGACGAGGTGGACGCGAGCGCGGCCGGCAGCGTCGTCGACGGGTCGCCGTCGATCTTGGAGCCGTCCTTGCGGAAGCCGTCGTCGCTGCCCCCGCCGCAACCGGCGATCGAGCCGGCGGCAAGGGACAGAACGCTGAGGGACAGTGCGATGGAACGGGTTCTGGTCATGAGAAGGGCGGCATGCTAACCGCATTTCCTTAAGGAAAGGTGCAGGTCGCGTGTACGAGGCCAGTACCTTCTGGCAGGTGTCGACAGCCGACCGCGAGATCGACCAGCCGCCGCCGAGCCCCGAGCCGCGCGACTTCGACGAGGACGGCGACGCGACGCGGCGCACCTGGCTGGCCAGCGAGCGCACGGTCCTGGCCTGGCTGCGGACCGGCCTGACGGCGACCGCGGTCGCGCTCGCCGTGGGCAAGGTCGTCCCCGACCTGCGCGACGGCGGCGCGGCGTGGCCGTTCGTGGTCCTCGGCGCGGGCTACGGGCTGCTCGGCGTCCTGATCGTCGCCTACGGCCTGCAGCGCGGCCGCGAGGTCGACCGCGCGATCCGCGCCGGCCGCTGGCTCACGCTCGACGGCCGCGCGATGGGGATCATCGGCGGCCTGTCGATCGCGTTGGGGCTGCTGTCGGTGGTGCTGATCGTCCTCGACACCTAGCGCTAGCCGAACGTCACCCGGCGCGTGATGCGGATCTTGCTGACGATCGACGTCGCCGGGGCGAGCGCGGACCCGGCGTAGTGCACGCGGAGCCGGTAGGTCCCCGTCCGGCGCTGGGTGAAGCGCTTGCTGAACGTCGACTTCGACGAGATCTTGGTCTTGCCGATCGACTTGTACTTGCCGCCCTTGGTCCCGCGCGCGAGCGCGAGGGTGACGGTGCCGCGCAGCGTCTTGTCCTGGACCGTGCCGCGCACGAGGTAGCTCGGGCCGCGGGAGTCCGGGAACGAGAGCGCGAAGGCGAGGTCGAACGGGACGACCGCCGTGATGTTCACCGGCGCGCTCCACGGCGAGGTGTAGACGCCGTTCTTCGCGCGCGCCACGACCGTCCACGTGCCCGGGGTCCGGAACGTGAGGTCGATCGTGCCGGTCGTCTGGTTGACGTAGCCGGTCTGCGACGCGCCGCTGATCGAGCCGTCGGGCGCGAGCACCGCGCCCTGCGCGTACTGGACGTCGTACGTGCTGGCGCCGGGGTTCAGCGAGACGGGCAGCGAGAGCGTGTTGGAGGAGTAGCTGTTCGGGGCGCGGATCAGGAACGGGCCGGGCGGCGGCGTGAGCGCGACGCTCGAGGCGATCGCGTAGACGTAGCTCTCGGTCGAGACCGGCGTCTTGCAGGACGTGTCGGCCTTGGCGTAGTTCGTGATCGTGACGGTGTAGTTGCCGTTGCCGCGGAAGTCGGGGATCCGCGTGAAGTTGTCGTTGATGAAGCACGTCAGCGGCGAGGAGACGGCGACGCCGTCCGGCCCGGCCACGGTCGCGGTGAAGCGCCCGTCGGCGGGGAAGCCGATGCCGATGGTGGGCGACATGTTGCGGATGGAGACCGGCGCGCCCTGGGCGAGCGGGACCTGGGTGGCGGTGTCGCCGGTGATGGTGACGGTCGCCGCGGCGTGGGCGGCGGACGCGCCGGCGAGGGCGAGGACGATGGACGTGGCGGCGGCGAGGATGCCGCGGCGCGAACGCGAGTGGTGCAACGAGAGCTCCCTGTCTGGACCTGCGGGTGGTTACCCGTGTGCCCAGGAGAACCCGAGCCGAACCCGATCGGAGCGGAACCGGACGGATCTCGTCGCCGATCGTGGCGCGAAGAGTGGCGGGAGAAGGATTCGAACCTTCGAAGGCGTAGCCACCTGATTTACAGTCAGGCCCCTTTGACCGCTCGGGTATCCCGCCGGAGCGAGCGCGAAGTTTAGCTGCTTGCGCCGCAACCTTTCACCCCGACCTCCGGTCTAGTGAGCGATGGCCGCCCTCGACGCCCCACCCCACGCCCTGCCGCCCAGCATGCTCGCCGGGATGGCCGACGAGACGCTCGTCGGCCTCGTGGCCGCGGGCAGCGACGACGCGTTCGCCGCGCTCGACCTCCGCTACCGCCGCCGGCTGGTCCGCTTCGCCCGCGGCTTCGTGCCCGGCGGGACCGCCGACGCCGAGGACGTCGTCCAGGACGCGATGGTCCGCGCGGTGCGCGCGCTGCGCAACGGCAGCCGCCCGGACGCGGTCGGCGCGTGGCTGCACCGCATCACGCGCAACTGCGCGCTGGACCTGACGGCCGCGCGCCGGCGCCACCCGGTCGTCGAGCTCGCCGACCACGCCCATCCGCCCGCCGAGGACGCCCAGGCCGCGGTCGAGCGCTCGCTCGGCATGCGCGCCGTCGTCGCCGACGTCGGGCGGCTGCCGGACACGCAGCGCTCCGCGCTCGTCCTGCGCGAGCTCGAGGGCCGCAGCTACGCCGACATCGCCGACGAGCTGGACACCACCGTCCCGGCCGTCAAGTCGCTGCTCGTCCGCGCCCGCCAGGGGCTCAAGCGCGCCCGCGACGACCGCCGCGTCGCCGCCTGGCTGCCGCTGCCGCTGCTCGGCCGCCTGCTCGAGCGCGCCTCCAGCCTCTGGGAGCCGCTGGCCGCGAGCGCCACGCCGAAGGTCGCCTGCGCGGCCGTCGTCGTCGCGGGCTCGCTGCCGATGGTCTCCGGCAAGGCCCAGGTCGACCCGCCGCACCCCGAGCACCGCGCCGCCGCCGTGACCGCGGTCGCGCCGGCCGCGGCGCCGGCGGCCCCGGCGGCCAAGACGCCCGCGGGCGCCGGCGGCGCGGGCCACGCGCGGCACGCCGCCCGCAGCGACGCCGCGATCGCCGCCGCGCTGAAGGTCGACTGCGCCGACGGCGCGATCGACGGCAGCTACCCGCACCTCGCCGTCGTCGGCGCCCTGCGCGCCTCCGGCGACGGCCAGGAGTACGGCGGCTGCCGCCAGGCGCTCACGCAGGCGAGCCTGCTCCGCCACCACTAGGCGACGGAGCAGGACCGGCCCTTAAAAGTGAGAGGCCGCGCTCCCCAGCGCGGCCTCTCGGGAAAGTGAGGGGTGCGCTCCCCAGCGCACCCCTCTGACCCCTCTCCTCCTCCGGGAAATTTTCCTCCCGGACTACGAGGCGTCCCTGAGGCGCTGGGCCTCGGGGAGCGACTCGAGCTTTTTCAAGGTGTGGTTCTCGATCTGACGGATCCGCTCCCGCGTCACGTTGAACGCGCGACCGACCTCCTCAAGGGTACGCGGTCGGCCGCCGGTCAGGCCGAAACGCATCTCGATCACCTCGCGCTCGCGCTGCGGCAGGGCCGCCAGGGCGCGGTGCACGTTCTCCTTGCGCAGGTTCTCGGCGGCCAGCTCGAACGGCGACTCGGCCGTCTGGTCCTCGACGAAGTCGCCCAGCTCGGACTCCTCCTCGTCGCCGATCGGCTTCTCCAGCGAGATCGGCTGCTGGCTCATCCGCAGGATGTCGCGCACCTCGCGCGGCGTGCAGTCGAGCTCGGAGGCGATCTCCTCCGGCGAGGGCTCGCGGCCGAGCGACTGGACGAGCTGGCGCTCGACGTGCACGACCTTGTTGAGCTTCTCGACCATGTGGACCGGGATCCGGATCGTCCGGCCCTTGTCGGCGATGGCGCGCGTGACGGCCTGCCGGATCCACCACGTGGCGTACGTGGAGAACTTGTAGCCGCGGCGGTAGTCGAACTTCTCGACGGCGCGGATGAGGCCCAGCGAGCCCTCCTGGATGAGGTCCAGGAACGTCAGGCCGCGGCCGAGGTAGCCCTTGGCGATCGACACGACGAGGCGCAGGTTGGCCTCGACCATCGCCTGCTTGGCGGCCATGTCGCCGCGCTCGATGCGCTTGGCCAGCGACACCTCCTGCTCGGCCGTCAGCAGCGCGACGCGGCCGATCGACCGCAGGTAGAGCCGCAGCGAGTCCAGCGAAGGCTCGACCGTGAGGTCGATCTCCGGCTTCTTGCGCGTCTCGACCGGGGTCGGAGACTGGCGCTCGGCGGCGGCGGCCTCGGCGCGCCCGCTCTCCGAGGTGACGGGCTTGCCGTCGGCGGTGACGATGGAGATCCCCTGCTCGTCGAGATGCGCGTGGAGCTCGGACAGCTGCTCCTTCGTGATCTCGACCTCTTCGAGCGTGGTGGTGATCTGCTCGATGGTGAGGAACCCGCGCTCTTGCCCTTCGTGGATGAGCGTGCGGAGCTCGTCGAGCTCCGTGATGGGTGCCTCGTCAGCGAGTAGAACGTCGGTCTTGGTGCTCAACCCGATCCTTGTGGACGTCGTTCCCGGGCCAGGCACTCTCCCGTGCCGGACCCCTCTCTCTTCCCTTGTCCTGCTGTGGAACGCACCCCGAGGTGCAAGTGCGACGTGACCGCCGCAAGAGGCTGAAGCGTGGTCCTCGCGTCTTCGACGGAGGTGCTCGTAGCCGACGTCGGGATTGTTAGCACAGGTTAGGACGAGCAGGGAATCCCAAAAAGTGGTGTCGATAGGCTGGTTCGGGTCATGCAGCCAGTTTCGAGCCTCGAGAACTCCCCGGACGTCCAGGCCCGCAAGCCGTCCGTCCACCTCTCGCTGTCGCGCGTCGGGGTGACGAACGTCGAGAAGGTCATCCGCATCTCGCGCGACGGCCAGGAGCAGTTGTACTGGGCCAACCTGGAGTGCTTCGTCGACCTCGGGCCGGCCCAGAAGGGCGCCCACATGTCGCGCTTCGAGGAGACCGTCAACGAGGTGATCGGCGAAGTCATCCTTGGTTCCTCCGCTTTCCGGGCTGAGGAGTTGGCACAACGGATCGCCGAGCTCGTCCGCGAGCGCCAGGACGCGCGCCGCGCCGAGGTCACGATCGCCGCGCGCTACCCCGAGCACAAGCCCGCGCCGGTCTCCGGGATCCCGACGCAGGAGCTCTACACGCTGTTCGGCACCGCGGTCGCGACGGCCGCCGGGACGCGCCGGCTGATCGGCGTCGCGGCGCAGGGCATGACCGCCTGCCCGTGCGCGCAGGAGCTCGTTGCCGGAGCGGCAAGGGAGCGTCTGAGCGCGGACGGCTTCGACGCGGCGCAGATCGAGAAGATCTTCGACGACGTCCCCGTGGCCACGCACAACCAGCGCGGCCTCGGCACGCTCCACGTCGGCTGCCCGGAGGACGCCGAGGCCGACATCGACGCCGCGACGCTGCTGCGGATCGTCGAGGAGTCGATGTCCTCGGAGATCTACGAGATGATGAAGCGCTCCGACGAGGCCGCCGTGGTCGAGAAGGCGCACCGCCGCCCGCGCTTCGTCGAGGACTGCGTCCGCGAGATGGTCCGCGGCGTCGTCGAGGGCCTGCCGGACCTCGCGCCGGGCACGTTCGTCTCCGCCCGCCAGGAGAACCTCGAGACCATCCACCAGCACAACGTCGTGGCCGAGCGCTTCGGGCTGCTCTCCGAGCTGGCGCACGAGCTCGACGCCGGCGAGTACTCCGAGCGCCACACGTCGATGCGCGAGTGGCTCGACGCGGCGAGCGTCGCGGCGCCCACGCGCTGACGCGGGCGCGCCGCCGGGCTCAAGCCCGCGCGCCCGATGGCCGACCTCCGGGAGGTGAGGCTCCGTCCCTCAAGGCAGCTCCTGCGCGTCCTCGGCGTCGCCGTGCTCTACGCGCTCGCCGTGCGCGTGGCGCTGGCCATGCCGGTGCGCTCCGGCCTGATCGCCGTCTGGCCCGCCGCCGGCGTCGCGCTCGGCCTGATGCTGCGCGGCGGTGTGGGCCTCTGGCCCGGCGTCTTCCTCGGCGCGTTCCTGGCCAAGATCCACGGCACCGACGTCGTCCCCGCGCTCGGCGGCGCGCTCGCCCCGACCGTCGAGGCGGTCGTCTGCGTGCTGGCCGTCGACCGCTGGATCCGCCCGCGGCCGCGCTCGTCGGTCGCGCGCGTCGGCGCGATCGGGATCCTGAGCGCCGGCGCGCTGCTCAGCGCGACGATCGGGCAGACCACCGCCTGGATCGACGGCACCATCTACGGCCCGTGGCTCGACGCCGTCCTGCGCTGGGCGCTCGGCGACATCTCCGGGATGCTGCTCATCACCCCGCTGATCCTGGCGATCGGCGCGCCGCTCCCGCGCCTGCGGCCGCTGCGGATCGCCGAGGACCTCGTCGCCGGCGTCGGCCTGGTGCTCCTCTGCTACGCCATCTTCGGCCGGTCGCACGGGCAGATCTGGCTGCTGATCCCGGTCGGCGTCTGGCTCGTGCTGCGCGGCTCGCGCCTCAGCGTCGGGCTCGGCTCGATCGGCCTGACGATCGTCTCGGTCCGCATGACCGCCGCGGGCCACGGCCCGTTCGTGCTCGACGGCAAGCCCGACGTCCTCGAGGCCCAGGCCTTCGCGGCGATGGTCTCGGCCTGCCTCTACCTGCTCTCCGCGCTCACCAACGACCGCCGCCGGATGCTCTCCGAGCACCGCCGCCTCTCCGCGGAGGCGGCCGCGCTGCAGCGCGTCGCGACCGCGGTCGCCGGCGGCGCCACGCTGCGCGAGGTCGCCGAGCTCGCGGGCCACGAGGTCGCCGAGCTCATGGGCCTGGACATCGGCGTCGTCGTCGCCTTCGAGGAGACGGGCAACGTCGTGCGCTCGATCGGCCAGGGCACCGCGACCGGCGCCGCGACGCCGCCGCTGCCGCCCTACATCCCGATCCAGCCCGGCAGCGCGATCGACCGCCTGCGCCGCACGGGCGTCCCCGAGCGCTACGACGAGCGCGCCGCGCTCACGCTGAGCATGCCGCCCTACCGCCAGCGCGTGGCGGCGCCGATCGTCACCGGCGCCAAGCTGTGGGGCGCGATGATCGTCTGCACCCCGCGGAGCGACGACCTGCCGTGCGACACCGAGGAGCGGCTCGCGCGGTTCGCCGAGCTGATGGGCATGGCGATCGCCAACGCCGACGCCCAGGCGCGCCTGGTCGCCCAGGCCACGACCGACCAGCTGACCGGCCTGGTCAACCACCGCGCCTTCCACGAGCGCCTGCGCGAGGAGGTGGCCGTCGCGCGCCGCCAGGGCCGCGAGCTCGCGGTCGCCGTCTTCGACCTCGACCGCTTCAAGCAGGTCAACGACACGCTCGGCCACGTCGGCGGCGACGTCGTCCTCGCCGAGACCGCCCGCCGGATGAGCGCCGCCGCGCGCGACGGCGAGGTCGTCGCGCGCATCGGCGGCGACGAGCTGGCGCTGCTGATGCCGGGCGTCGGCGGCGACGCGGCGCACGCGGCGGCCGAGCGCGTCCGCCGCGCCGTCGTCGTCGCGCCGTTCCCGGACGCGGGCGCGATGACGCTCAGCGCCGGCGTCTGCGACCTCTCCCAGGCCGGCGACCCCGAGGAGCTCCTGCGGCTCGCCGACGGCGCGCTCTACTGGGCCAAGGCCCACGGCCGCGACGCGTGCATCCGCTACAGCCCGCAGGTCGTCGAGGAGCTGAGCGCCACCGAGCGCGCCGACCGCCTCGAGCACGCCCGCGCGCTGGCCGCGCTCGGCGCGCTGGCCAAGGCGATCGACGCCAAGGACCCGGCCACGATCCGCCACTCCGAGCGCGTGGCCGCACTGGCCTGCGAGCTGGCGGTCGAGTCCGGCTGGAGCGCGACCGACGTCGCGCGCCTCCACGACGCCGCCGTCGTCCACGACGTCGGCAAGATCGGCGTGCCCGACGCGATCCTCTCCAAGCCCTCCCGCCTGACGCCGGACGAGTACGAGGTCATCAAGCGCCACGCCGACCTCGGCGCGCGGATCGTCGCCGGCATGCTCGACCCCGAGCAGACGGCGTGGGTCCGCGGCCACCACGAGCGCCACGACGGCCGCGGCTACCCGGACGGCCTCGCGGGGGACCGGATCGACGAGGGCGCGCGCCTGCTGGCGCTCGCCGACGCGTGGGACGCCATGACCGGCGCCCGCGTCTACAGCGCGCCGATGACCGGCGCGGACGCGCTCGCGGAGGTGCGCCGCGGCGACGGGCGCCAGTTCCACCCCGACGCGGTCGCCGCGCTCGAGCGCGTCGAGGCGCGCGGCGCGCTGGCGGCGCTCACGGGCGACGGCAGCGCCGGGCCGCCCCAGCCCGTCGCGGCCTAGGGGCCGGCGGGTCCCGCGGCGCGAGCGGGTTGGCCCGCAGCCCCTCGCTGTGCAGGCCGACGGGGGTCCTAGGGCTGCGTCGTCTGCTGCTTGGCCGCCGCGGCCTCGGCGGCGGCGCGGTGGCGGCGCTCGTCGGCCTCGCGGAGCATCCGGCGCAGGCCGAAGAAGTAGTCGACGCCGGAGATGACCGTGACCGCGACGGCGGCGTAGACGAGCAGGTCGACCCACAGCGGCGTGGGGTCGAAGGCGATCAGGAAGAAGATCGCCGCGACCTGCACCATCGTCTTGACCTTCCCCCAGCCCGCGGCCGGGATGATCACGCCCTGCGCCGTGGCGGCCATGCGCGTCACGGTCACGGCGAGCTCGCGCGTCACGATGACCATCGCGATCCACGCCTGCAGGCGGCCGAGCGAGACGAGCGCGAACAGCGCCGCGATGACCAGCAGCTTGTCGGCGATCGGGTCCATCAGCTTGCCGAACGAGGTGATGGAGTTGCGCGTCCGGGCGAGGTAGCCGTCGAGCGCGTCGGTGAACGACGCGGCCGCGAAGACGATCGCCGCGAGCAGGTCGTTGCCCGTCTCCCCCAGCAGCGCGACGACGAGCACCGGGACCAGGAGGATCCGGAAGACCGTCAGGAAGTTGGGGATGTTCAGCGGGAGCACGCGACGGCTCCCATCCTAAGCCTCGGCGGAAGGCGGCACCGCGCGCGAGACGCCGACGCTGGCGGCCACGACGAGCGCGATCGCGACGAGGTCGCGCACCCCGAGCGCCTGCCCGAGGACCAGGAACCCGGCGAGCGCGGCGACCGCGGGCTCGAGGCTCATCAGCACGCCGAAGACGTTGGCGGGCAGGCGCCGCAGCGCCTCGGTCTCCAGGCTGTAGGGGATGACGCTGGAGGCCAGCGCGACGGCCGCGCCGAGCGCGAGCCACTGCGGCCGCACGAGCGTCGAGCCCGCCTCGAGCACACCGGGGACCAGCGGGACGAGCGCCGCGACCACCATCGCGATCGCGAGCCCCTCGCTGCCGTCGTAGGCCCGGGTGGCGCGCTGCGCGATCAGGATGTAGGCCGCCCAGCAGGCCGCCGCGGCGAGGATCAGGACCAGCCCGACGCCGTCGATGCCCGCGCCGAACGGGTTCGAGAGCAGGACGATCCCGACCGCGGCGATCGCCGCCCAGACGAGGTCGAGCCGCCGCCGCGAGGTGGCGACCGCGATCGCGAGCGGGCCGGCGAACTCGATCGTCACCGCGACGCCGAGCGGGATCCGGTCGAGCGCCTCGTAGAAGAACAGGTTCATGCCGCCGAGCGTCACGCCGAAGAGCGCGACCAGGCGCAGGTCGGCCGGCCGGCGCCCGCGCACGCGCGGGCGAGAGAGGACGGTCAGCACGACCGCGGCGAACCCGAGCCGCAGCAGCGAGACGCCGGCGGCGCCGAGGTCGTCGAACATCGTCGCGGCGAGGGCCGCGCCGAACTGGATCGAGGTGACCCCGCACAGCACGAGGCCGATCGGGGGCGCCCGGTCCAGCCCCGGAAGGCCCCGGGCGCTCTGGGCGGTCGCCGTCTCCACTGCGGCCACCGTAGCGCCGCGCGCGATCCGGGCCCTACGCGGCGACGACGCGGTCGCGGCCGCCGTCCTTGGCGCGGTAGAGCGCCGCGTCGGCGCGGGCGAAGAGCGTGTCGCCGCCCTCGGCGCCGTCCCAGGTCACGACGCCGATCGAGCAGGTCTCGGCGTCCGGCATCGCGTTGCGCAGCGACTGCGCGACCTCGCGGGCGGCGGACGGGTCGGCGCCGGGGAGCAGGACGGCGAACTCCTCGCCGCCGTAGCGGGCCAGGACGTCGGTATGGCGCAGGCGCTCGGTCCAGGCCGCGGCGACGCCGCGCAGCAGGCGGTCGCCGGCCGGATGGCCGTGCGTGTCGTTGTAGGCCTTGAAGCGGTCGAGGTCGATGATCGCCAGCGACAGCGTCTGGCCGGTGCGCAGCGCGCGGGCCAGCTCGCGCGGCAGCTCCTCGTCCCAGGTGCGGCGGTTGGCCAGGCCGGTGAGCTGGTCGGTGCCGGCCTGCGCGTCGAGCGACGCGACGAGGTCCGAGAGCGCGAGCGCGCTGCTCGCCTCGCCGGCCAGGAGCCGCATCAGCGCGTCGACGCCGCCGGCGTCCCGGCTGCGCAGCTCGCGCGTGGCGATGACGAGGACGCCCGTGGTCTCGCCGTCGCGGACCAGCGGCTCGTAGTGGGCGCTGCGCAGCGCGGTCGCGCTCTGCAGCGCGCGGGCGTGGCCCGCCTCCTCGGCGTAGTCGGGGACGAAGCGCCCGCGGCCGCTGCGGAAGACCTCGATGGCGATCGCCTCGTCGGTCTCGACGTCGAAGCGCATCCCGACCGGCGCGAGGCCGCCCGCTTCCGCGGTGATCGCCAGGTGCCGCGGGCCGTCGGGCTCGAGCAGCATCACGGAGTCGGCGCGGGCGAGGTCGCAGATCGCGCGCACGAGCGTCGGGCGCAGCATCGGCGGGTCGTGCACGTCGACGAGCGTGTGGGAGAGCTCGGAGACCGCGGCGAGGTTGACCGCCTGGATCGTCATGCGCTCCTCCGCGCGGCGGCGCTGGACGAACTGGCCGATCGCGGTGGCGACGTCGGTGAGCAGCAGCAGGGTCGCCTGGTCGTGGCTCGTGGCCGAGGACGAGCCGATCTCCATGACGCCGAGCGTCTCGCCGCGGCTGACGATCGGGACGGCGGCCAGCGTCTGCAGGCCGCACGCGTCGGCGGCGCGGGCGCGGCGGGGGTCCAGGGAGCGCGCGGCGTCCTGGCCGACGCGCTCCATCCACGCGGCCGTGCTCGTGCGCCGCACGGTGTCCAGCAGGCCGCCGGCGCCCGGCGCCTCGGGCGCGCCGCAGAGCGCCAGGTACGGACCCGCGGGCAGGCTCGGCGCGCTCCACGTCTCGGTGCAGGCGAGCGTGCCGTCGTGGGCGTCGGCCAGCCAGACGGCGCCGATCGCCCAGTCGAGCTGCTCGCCGATCCCGCGCAGCGCGCCGGCCAGGCCCGCCTCGAGCGAGCGGGCGCCGCCCAGCGCGGCGCCCGCGGCGTGCAGCGCGGCGAGGCGGCGCTCGACCAGCGCGCGGTGGACGGTCGCGGCGGCCAGGCCGGCGAGCAGCTCGAGCGTCTGCTCGTCGCGCTCGTCGAAGGCGTGGGGCAGCGTGGAGAGGACCTTCAGGACGCCGATCGTCTCCCCGCCGTGGCGGAGCAGGACGCAGATCAGCGAGCGGACGCCGGCCGTCGCGCACGCGGCGCGGTCGAGGCGGTCGTCGAGCGTCGCGTCGGCGACGTGCTGCGTCGTGCCGGCCGCGAGCGTCGCGCCGGCGAGGCTGCCGGCCAGGGGGATCCGCCGGCCGAGGTCGACGCGCGCGTCGCCGTAGGCCGCGCGGTAGACCATGTCGTCGCCGTCGGGCAGCTCGACGACGGCGCCGTCGCTGCCGACGATCTCGCCCGCCTCGGTGGCGAGGCGGTCGAGCGTCGTCATCAGGTCGCCGGCGCCCTCGGCGATGGCGTTCTGCGCCGCGACGACGCGCGCGCCGCGGTCGGCCGCGTCGCGGTCGAGCGCCTCGAGGCGCTTGCGCGGCGTGATGTCGCGCATGATCGCGGTGAGCCGGTAGAGGCCGCCCCGGTCGACGAGGGCGCGCGAGAGCTCGAGGTCGATCTCGCGCCCGTCGCGGGTCAGGCCGACGCGCTCGAGCGGCGCGGCGCCCGGCGTGGTCGCCCCGCCGTCGCGGCGCATCGACGCGCGGTAGGCCTCGCGGTTGCGCTCGGGCATCAGCATCGTGATCGAGCGGCCGACGACCTCGGCGGCGGGCCAGCCGAAGAGCCGCGCGGCCGCGGGGTTGAAGAGCCGGACGATGCCGTCGGCGTCGGAGCTGACGATCGCGTCGTGCGCGGTGTCGGTGATCGAGCGGGCCTGCGCCTCGCTCGTGCGCAGGCGCTCCTCCGTCGCGTGGCGGCCGACGTCGGCGAGGTCGAGCCGCCGCGAGAGGCGCAGCACCACGGCCGCGAAGCCGACCACGATCAGCAGGGCGAAGCCCCAGTCGCCGGTGGACTGGGCGACGACCCCGGCGTCGGTCAGCTGGAGGCGGAGCGCGTCGAGGCCCAGCGGCATCACGACGGCGACCGGCAGCAGCCGGCGCGCGATCAGCCCGCCTGGGCCCGCGGAGACGAGCAGCCGCACGGGCCCGCGGCGCGGGCCCGCGAGCAGGAGCGAGCCGCCGGCCAGGATCAGCACGACCGCCGAGGGCAGCGCCACCCGCAGCGCGCCGGCGACCGCGGTGAGCGAGAAGAGGCCGCTCACGTAGCCCGCGATCGAGAGCAGGCCGATCAGCAGCGGGGCGAGCGCGATGGCCGTGACGACGCTCCCGTCGAAGCGGCGGTGGCGCTCGAGCTCCAGCGCGAGGCCGAGCAGGAGGAACGCGACGCACATCACGGGGCCCGTGCGCCCGGGGTGCGGGCCGGTGCCCGCGAAGACGAGCTGGTCGATGCCGAGGTCGACGCCGAGGACCCACTCCGCGCCCGCGACGAGCACCATCGCGGTCGCGACCCGGGCGGCGACGCGGGCCGCGACGGCGAGCGCGCGGGAGCGCGGCGGGTGGGCGCGGACGAGCAGCGCCGCGCTGAAGAGCAGGGCGGCGGCCGCGGTGTTGGGCACCATCACGGGCGAGTCGGGCATCAGCCGCGCGATGAGCGAGATGCCGAGGACCCAGCCCGCGAGCGTGCACGCGCCGATGGCCGCGACGAGCGCGGCGGCCAGCCACGCGACGCGGCGCGCGGCCTCGATGAGGGTGTCGTGGGTCCAGGAGGGCATCCGGAAGGCTCCAGTCCGACCGTCGGCGGTTCGGGCGCGATCGCTGAGGCGAGCCCGCCATCCGTCCACCCGGAGGCCCGACGTCCGTGGTCCGGCCGTCGCGGCGGCGCGGGGCCGAGGTCCTACCGTGCGGTGGATGAAGACCCGCACCCTCGGACCCCTCACCGTCTCCGCCCTCGGCCTCGGCTGCATGGGCATGAGCGACTTCTACGGCGGTCGCGACGACGCCGAGTCCACCGCGACGATCCACCGCGCGCTCGAGCTGGGCGTGACGCTGCTCGACACCTCCGACGCCTACGGCCCGCACACCAACGAGGAGCTCGTCGGCGCCGCGATCGCCGGCCGCCGCGACCAGGTCGTGCTGGCGACGAAGTTCGGGATCGTCCGCGACCCCGACGACCCGACCAAGCGCGGCGTGAACGGCAGGCCGGAGTACGTGCGCGCGTGCGTCGAGGGCTCGCTGCGGCGCCTCGGCGTCGACCACATCGACCTCTACTACCAGCACCGCGTCGACCCGGACACGCCGATCGAGGAGACCGTCGGCGCGATGGCCGAGCTGGTCGCCGAGGGCAAGGTCCGGGCGCTCGGGCTGAGCGAGGCGAGCGCGGAGACGATCCGCCGCGCCCACGCCGTCCACCCGATCGCCGCCGTGCAGAGCGAGTACTCGCTGTGGTCGCGCGACGTCGAGGACGGCGTCCTGCCCGCGCTGAAGGAGCTCGGGATCGGCCTCGTCGCCTACTCGCCGCTGGGCCGCGGGTTCCTGACCGGCGCGATCAAGAGCATCGACGACCTCGACGCCGACGACTACCGCCGCAGCTCGCCGCGCTTCCAGGGCGAGAACTTCCAGAAGAACCTCGACCTCGTGGCGATCATCGGGCGGCTCGCGGAGTCCAAGGGCGTCACGCCCGCGCGGCTCGGGCTGGCCTGGGTGCTCGCGCAGGACGAGGGCATCGTGCCGATCCCGGGGACCAAGCGCCGCACGCGGCTGGAGGAGAACGTCGGCGCGGTCGACGTGACGCTCAACGCCTCCGAGCTGGCCGAGATCGCCGACGCGCTGCCGCGTGCCTCCGGGGACCGCTACCCCGAGGCGATGATGGCGACGATCGACAAGTAGCCTCGCGGCGGTGATCGCCGCCGCGCAGGACTTCGCCGCGCTGCCCGGCGCCGTGGCCCGCGAGCTCGGGTCGCGGCGGCGGGTCGTGGTCGTCCTGCTCGACGCGTTCGGGTGGTCGTTCGCCGAGCGCCACGCGCGCCACCCGCTGCTCGCGCGGCTGCGCGCCTCCGGGACGCTGGCGCCGCTCGCCTCCCAGTTCCCCTCCACCACGACCGCGCACGTCACCACGATGCACACCGGCCTGCCGGTGGAGGCGCACGGGCTCTACGAGTGGCGCGTGTGGGAGCCGTCGCTCGGGCGCGTGATCGTCCCGCTGCGCGACGGGCTCGCGCCGATGCCGCAGGGGCCGTCGTTCTACCAGCGGCTCGCCGCGCGCGGGATCCCGTCGATGGTGTTCTCGCCCGACCGCTTCTCGCCGTCGGACTACGACCGCGCGGCGGCGCGCGGCGTCCCGCTGAGCCCGTACGGCGGGGTGGCCGAGGGGACGCGGGCGCTCGCCGCGGCGGTCGCCGCGCGGGAGCGCTGCTACGCCTACCTCTACTGGGACGAGATCGACGCCGTCGGGCACCTCCACGGCCCGTCGAGCCCCGAGTTCGACGACGCGTGCCTGCGCGCGCTCGACGCGGTCTACGTGGCGTTCTTCGGGCCGGACGCGCCCGCCCTGGAGGACACGACGCTCGTGCTCACCGCCGACCACGGCCAGATCGACGTCGCGCCCGAGCGGATCGACCTGCTCGACGTCCTCTGGCCGGAGCTGGCCGACGTCCTGACCGCGGAGCCCGCGGGCTCCGCCCGCGACGTCTTCCTGCACGTCCGCGAGGACGCCGTCGAGCGCACCGTCGCCGCGCTGGCCGACGCCCTCGGCGACCACGCCACCGTCCACCGCTCCGAGACGCTCTTCACCGCCACGATCGGCCCACGCCTGCGCGAGCGCCTCGCCCCGGTCTGCGTCCTGCCCGCGCCCGGCCGCATGGCCTGGCTGCGCTCCCACGCCGACCAGCCCCAGCTGCGGTTCCGCGGCAACCACGGCGGCCGCACGCCGGAGGAGTCGATCAGCACGCTGGGGACGATCGAGCTGGGCTGATGCCCGACTCAGCGCTCGTCGTCGAGTGGCGCCTGAACTCGCCACTCGACGACGACCGCCGGCCGGGCGGGAAGCTCCAGCTAGCGCGCCACCGCCACGGGGAACGGGCGGAAGCCGGGATGACGTCCCGAGTCCACCACCAGCATGTCCACGCGGCAGCTCGCGCGCCAGCGCAGCTCGCGGGCCAGCGAGGTCCATCCCGCGGGCACCACGATCAGCTCGGCGTCATGCTCGCTGGCGACCGCGCACAGCGCCGCGACCAGCCCGCACCGGCGGACGTGGCCGTTCACCGTCAGGCCCGCGGCGCTGAGCGCGCCCTGGACGTCCGCCAGGACGGCGTCCACTTCCGCCCGACGGCCCAGCGTCCGTGCCAGCTCCTGTGCGCGAGCGCCCGGCGGCTCCCATGCCGCCACGACGTGGACCGTGCCATGACGCGCCTCGGCCACCGCACCGGCGTACCACGCAGCTGCCTCGGCGGCGGGAGAGCCGTCGGCAGGTACGACGATGTTCGTGGTCATGATGGCGGTCTCCAGCATCGGTCATTCGGCTCCGTGCACGACCAGGGCGTTCATCGGGACGGAACGGCGTTCACACGGGCCACGGAACGATCGACCACGTTGGATCTTTGAGCGGCGAACGGTTGTGCCCGGAGGCGGCGGCCGATAGCGTCGCGGCCCTCATGGGGATGAGCGAACGGCGACGGGTGGCGATCCTGGGCGGCGGAGCGGGCAGCCTGGCCGCCGCGTTCGAGCTGACGGCGACGCCGGAGCTGCGCGCGCGCTACGACGTCACCGTCTACCAGCTGGGCTGGCGCCTGGGCGGCAAGGGCGCGAGCGGGCGCCGGGACGTCGGCGGCGGGGCCCAGCGCATCGAGGAGCACGGCCTCCACGTCTGGTTCGGCTTCTACGAGAACGCCTTCGACGTGATCCGCCGCGTCTACGAGGAGCTCGACCGCCCCGAGGGCGCCGCGCTGCGCACCTGGCGCGACGCGTTCCACCCGATGGACGAGGTCGTCCTCTGCGACGACACCGAGGACCACCGCTGGATCCCGCGCCGCTTCCACTTCCCGCCCAACGAGGGCGTCCCCGGGATCGCGACCGAGCCGCCGAACCTCCACCGGCTCATGCACGACGCGATCCGCACGCTGCGCCTCGTCGAGCCGCCCGAGCACGCCTCGCTCGCCCTCAAGGCGCTCGACAAGTTCCTCGACGGCTTCCTGCTCGGGCTCGAGCACCTGCTCGGCGGCGACGACGGCGACGCCGGGATGGAGGACCTCTTCGAGGCGTTCATGCGCTTCGCCGGGCCGCTCCTGCACCTCGGCGGCGACTCGGCGCACGCCGAGGAGCCGCTGATCTGCCGCTTCCTGCGCGTGCTCGTCGACGTCGTCTGGAAGCTCACCGGCGGCGACCGCTACGCGATGACCTTCGACCTCACCGCGACGGTCTTCCGGGGCATCCTGGTGGACGGGCTCGACGACCTCGACCGGGGCGGCTTCGGCCAGGTCAACGACGTCGAGCTCACGGCCTGGCTCGCCGCGCACGACGCGCGGCCCGAGACGCTCGCCGAGTCCCCCATCCTGCGCGCCTTCTACCAGCTCTGCTTCGCCTACCGCGGCGGCGATCGCGAGCAGCCCTGCCTCGCCGCGGGCAAGGCACTGCAGGCGATGCTGCGCATGTGCCTCGGCTACCGCGGGGCGATCATGTGGAAGATGCAGGCGGGGATGGGCGACGCCATCTTCGCCCCGATGTACGAGGCGCTGCGCGCCCGCGGCGTGCGCTTCGCGTTCTTCCACGAGGTCACCGACGTCGGCGTCTCGCCCGACGGGCAGCTCGTGGACCGGATCACCGTGCGCCGCCAGGCCGAGGTCGCGGGCCCCGGCGAGTACCTGCCGCTGGTGCCGGACCCCGGCGGCCTGCCGAGCTGGCCCGCCGAGCCGCTCTACGACCAGCTCGCCGGCGGCGCCGACGCGCTGCGCGACATCGCCTTCGAGGCCTGCGAGTGCGTGCCCGGCGCGCCCGAGCGCACCCTCCGCGTCGGCGAGGACTTCGACGACGTCGTGCTCGGGATGTCGGTCGCCTCGCTGCCGCCGGTCACCCGCGGCCTCGCCGCCGCCGACCCGCGCTTCGCCGCGATGCTCGAGCACGCCGAGACCGTCGCCACGCAGGCGCTCCAGGTCTGGATGACCAAGCCCGCCGAGGCGCTCGGCGACGACCCGCTCGGCATGGTCGCGGGCGCCTACCTGAAGCCCTTGGACACGTTGTGCGACATGTCGCACCTGCTGCCCCGCGAGGGCTGGCCGTCCGAGGACGGCGTCGTCTCGCTCGGCTACCTCTGCGGGACGATGGAGGAGCCGCCCGGCGACACGCAGGCGGCGGCCACCGCGCGCGCCTTCGCCGCCGGCGTGGAGCACCTGCGCGAGAAGGCGCTCGTCCTCTGGCCGGGCGCCGAGGCCGCGGGCAACGCCGGGGCCTTCGACTGGAACCTCCTCTTCGACGGCGGCGGCGGCGCCGGCGAGGACCGCGTCAAGGCGCAGTACTGGCGGGCCAACGTCTTCGGCAGCGAGCGCTACGTCCTCACGCCGCCGGGCTCGATCGGCTACCGCCTGCGCCCGAGCGAGGCCGCGCCCGCGAATCTGGCGCTCGCCGGCGACTGGACGCGCAACGGCATCTGCGGCGGCAGCGTCGAGGCGGCGGTGACCTCCGGCCGCCTCGCCGCGCAGCACCTGAGCGGGAGCCCCGCGGTGGTCCCCGGAACCGAAGGCTGGCTGGAGAGCGACTGACCCATGACCGATCTACCTCCCTACGTCGAGTTCGGCGGCCTGGGCTCCGCGCCGGGCCCGCTGCAGTGCGACGACACCACGTTGTACGTCTTCGGCCTGAAGGCCGAGCACGCCAAGCTCGACGCGCTCTGCCAGAAGGTCTTCCGGGACCCGACCGGCGGCGCCGTCGACTACCGCCCGCTCGGCGACAACGTGCTCGTGACCTACGGCGTCGTCGGCGCGATCCGCCCGACGCTCGAGCCGTGGCACTCGATGGGCGCGGTGCGCGAGCCGCAGGTCGGCTTCTGGATCCCGGTCGCGCGCGTCAAGGAGAAGGACGACGGCACGCTGGTCGCCCAGGACTTCGGCATGTTCTGCGCGGCCATGATGTTGGACAACCCGATCTCGCTGCTCTCCGGCCGCGAGGACTACGGCTACCCCAAGACGATGGGCTGGTCGACGCTGCCGACCGACGCCGATCCCGCCGCCCCGCTGCAGCTCGACGTCTTCGGGATGGACTTCGACGTCGGCCAGTCCCCGGAGCGCCGGCCGCTGATGGCGCTCACGCCCGTCGGCGGCGAGCTCTCGGAGAGCGAGCTGGTCCTCGGCGACATCCTCACCGTCAGCCAGTGGATCAAGGACGTGCTCTTCGAGCAGCCGCAGGTCGAGCTCGGCCTGCACTTCGCCGTCGAGTTCGGCAAGGCGCTGCACGACCACAAGGTCAACCAGGTCTTCCTGAAGCAGATCCGCGCGACCGCCGACGGCCGCCGCGCCGACCTCCAGCAGGTCGTCGTCGCGCCCGCGATCACCAAGAACATCAAGGTGACCCAGCTCCACCACGACTACGACCTGACGCTCCACCACCTCGACAGCCACCCGCTGCACGAGGAGCTCGGGATCGTCCACGACCAGCGCGTCACGCTGTCGCTGAAGATGCACTTCGACTTCCTCATCGAGGCGGGCGAGGTGCGCTGGGCGGCGGAGGGGACGACGAACGGCTGAGGGCGCGCGGGGCCGCTAGCGCTCGACCGTGACGCGCCACGCGTCCGGCCCGGCGGGCCCCGGCTGGTAGGCGCAGAAGACGCCGGTGCGCACGGAGCGCTCGAGGTGGTGGCCGAGGCGCGCGTCGTGCTCGGCGATTGCCCGGACCGCGCCGCGGATGGCGCGTGTGACGTTCACGCGGGCGCGCTCGGCGGCGCTGCTCGCCTTGCGGTCGCGCCCGCCGAGGCCGACCGCGCGGGCCAGCTCGGCGCCGATGAAGTCGAGCTCCTCGCGCAGCTGCGAGGCGCGCTCGACGTTGTTGAAGCGCTCGGCCTCCTCGAGGTCCTCGCGCACCTCCTCGAGCCGCTCGCGGTAGGCGGCCTTGGCCGCCGGGTCGAGCATCGCGCCGGCGTCGCCGCCGTCGCCGACCGCCAGCTCGCCGCCCTCGGCCGCGCCCACGCCGCCGGCGGTGCGCCCGCGCGCGGCCGCGTCGACCGCGCCGCCGACGAGGTCGATGGCGTGGACCTCGACGTCCGGGCGCTCGAGCAGCGTCGCGAGGTACTGCAGGCCCTTGCGGTCCTTCAGGCGCACGGTCTCGGAGCCCGTGACGGTCCAGATCTCGCCCTCGAGGCGCAGCGTGGCGACCGGGCCGCCCGCGGCCTTCTTCTTCGCGGGGGACGCCGCGGCCGGCCGCTCCACCCCGTTGCGCGGCGGCGGCGTCCGCGCGGCCCGCGCGCCCGGGTTGGGCATGACCGGGATCGGCAGCGCGCTCAGCGCCTTCTCGTAGCCGAGCAGGCCCGCGGCGCGGCGGGCGAGCGTCGCGGAGCCCAGGCGCTGCGCGGCGGCCGCGGCGCGCTCGAGCAGCGCGCGGCCGCGCTCGCGGTCCTGCGGGCCGTCGCGCGCCAGCAGCAGGCGGGCGGTCGCGAGCTCGGTCCGGGCGACCCAGATCGGCGCGCGCAGCGCGACGTTCAGCTCCGCGGCCTGGCGCAGGTGCTCCTCGGCCTCGGCGAAGCGCCCGATGACGCCCGCGACCGCGCCGAGGTGGTGGTCGACGCAGCCCCACGCGCTGATCCCGCTGTAGACGACCTGCCCGGCCCACGGCGCGAGCAGGCCGTAGAGGACCTCGGCGGCCGCGGCGTCCTGGAGGTGCGCGGCGACCTCGGCGTAGATCGCGAGCCCCGGCAGCCACGTGACGTCCGGCGGCAGCTCGGAGAACGACGTCGAGGTCTCGTGCGCGAGCAGGCGGCGCGCCTCGTCGTCGAGGTCGCCCTCGCAGCAGGCGAGCGCCAGGACCGCGCGGAACGCCGGGATCCCCGGGTTGTCGGCGACGACCTGCGCGATCAGCGGCTGCAGCTCGGCGAGGCGGCCCTGCTCGTAGCGGATGTTCGTGAGCTGGCTGGTGAAGAACGAGAGCGCGTCGGGCTGCGCGCTGAGCGTCGCGATCTGGAGCGCTTCGTGCGCGTGCTGCTCGGCCTCGGCCAGGCTCCCGGTGATGATCTCCAGGTTGCCGCGGTCGTAGGTCGCCAGCCAGCGCATCGTCGGCTGGCCGAGGCGCTCGGCGAGCGCGGCCTCGTGCTCGACGTCGCGGTGCGCGTCGCCCAGCCGTCCCGCCTCGACGAACGCGGCGGCGCGCCAGTGCACGGCGTGGAACTCGGCGACCGGGTCGCCCGTGCGCCGCGCGGCGGCGACGTTCTCGTCGCTGTTGGCCAGGCGCTCCTCGAGCGTCTCCGGCATCCACAGCGTCACGAAGCGGAGGCTGAGGACGCGGCTCAGCGCCGACGGGTCGTCGAGGCGCCGGGCGAGCGCCAGCGCCGCGTCGCTCAGCTCGATCCGGCGCGCGCGGTCGGTGGGCGAGAACGCCAGCTCGGCGGCGAGCGTCGCGAGCAGGACGGCGCGCTCGGCGCTGTCGTCCTCCCCCACCGCCGTGAGCGCGTCCTCCAGCGCGTGCAGGCGCTCGTCGTCGACGACGCCCGAGGCGCTGACGAACCCGCGGTTGTTGGCCAGGACGGCGCGCACGAGGCGCGGCCCGTCCTGCAGCCGCCGCGCCAGCGCGGCGGCCTCGAGCAAGGTGGTGCGGAACTCCGGATCGCCCGCCTGGCGCTGGGCGTCGCCCAACCCCACCAACAACTCGAAGCGCGTCGTGTCGTCGGCGCCGGCGAGCTGCTCGAAGAGGTCGAGGCCCTGGCGGTACCAGCGCACGCCGTCGTCCGGCGCGAGCTGGGCGACCGCGTGCTCACCGGCCAGCTGCGTGTAGCGCAGCGCGCGCTCCAGGTCGGCGGGCTCGGCGTTGAGCCAGTGGCGCGCGAGCTCGCCGACGCGCGCGGTCGGATCCTCGCCGCAGAGCTCCTCCAGCGCGGTCGCGGCGCGGCGGTGCAGGCGCGCGCGGCGCGCCGGGCCGAGCGCCTCGTAGAGCGTCGTGACGATCAGCCCGTGGGCGAAGGCGTAGCGGTCGCCGGGGTGGCGCGGAGCGACGACGAGCGCCGCGTCGGCGGCGGCGTCGACCGCCGCGACCACCGCGTCGGGGCTCGCGTCGAGCATCCGGCCGACCAGGTCGAGGTCGAACTCCTGGCCGATGACCGAGGCGGCGGCCAGCGGCTCGCGGACCTTCTCGCCCAGCCGCTGCAGGCGGCGCTCCAGGACGTCGCGGACGCTGCCGGGCATCTGCGCGGCGCCGCCCGGCGCCTGCGCGCCGAAGAGCGCGTCGCCGTCGTGGCGCAGCATCTCGGTGACGAAGAACGCGTTGCCGGAGGTGCGGCGCTGGAGCGTGCGGGCGGCGTCCATCGTCGCGGCGTCGAGCGCCTGGCCGGTCTCGGCGCGGGCCAGCTCGGCGACCGCCTCGGCCGCGAGCCCGACGAGGTCGACGCGCGTGACGTCCGGCTCGCGGTGCAGGTCGGCGAGCAGCTTGGCGAGCGGGTGCTCGTCGTCGAACTCGGTCGAGCGGAAGGTGGCGATGATCGTCAGGCGCAGCCGCAGGTCGGAGGCGACGAGGTGGCGCAGGAGCAGCAGCGTCGGCGTGTCGGCCCACTGGATGTCGTCCAGGAACAGGACGACGGGCCGCTGCGACTGCTCGGCGTTGAGCAGGCCGACGACGGCGCTGAAGAGCAGGTAGCGCTCGGTGTCGCCGTCGGCGCTGCGCGGCGCGGGCGCCTCGGGCAGGCGGCGGCCGAGCGCGGGGACGAGCCGGCAGAGCTCGCCGCCGTGCTCGTCGACGTGGCGCTCGAGGACCGCGGCGGCCGCGTGGTCGACCAGGTGCGAGAGCGCCTCCACGAACGGCTGGTAGGGCATCCGCAGGTCCTCGTCGCAGCGGCCCTGCAGGACGGTCGCGCCGCGGGCGTGCGCGGCGACCGCGAGCTCGCGCGCCAGGCGTGACTTGCCGATGCCGGGCTCGCCGCCGAGCAGGATCACCTGACGGCCGCCGTGGTTGGCGCGCGCGAGCAGCGGCTCGAGCTTCGCAAGCTCCGGCGCGCGGCCGGCGAAGGAGGCGGGCCGCGCCACCTCGAGGCGCGCGGGCAGCGGGACGACCGGCTCGGGCAGCGGGTCCCAGCGGATCTCGGCCGCGGCCTCGGGGCCGCCGAGGCGCCGCGGCTCGCCGATCTGCAGGTCCTCGCTGCCGCGCAGGAGCTCCCACAGGTCGGCGTCGACCAGGATCTGCCCGGCGCCCGCGAGCGCGCAGAGGCGGTCGTCGCGGCCGGGCTCGCCCGCGGCGGCGATCCGCAGCACGCCGGGGACCGCGGCGGTGCGGTTGTCGGCCTCGATCCGCTGCTGGAGCTCGACCGCGCAGAGCGCGGCGGCGTGCGCGTCGGTGAAGGTGACGCGCAGCGCGTCGCCGTCCTGGCGGACGTCGGTGGCCGCCTCGGCGGTGGCCACGACCGCCTTCAGGAGCGCGAGCTGGCGCCCGCGCGCCTCCGCACCGCCCGCGAGGGCGGCGGAGAGCTGGATCGTGGTGTGCTGCCCTGGGCGGTCTGGGTCTCCCATGCCCCCGGCTCCGTGCTGAGCCATCCGAGGCCCGCATCATGACGGAGCCGGGAAGCATGAGAGGAAGTGCGGCGCGGAATGTCCGGAGGAGTCGTGCATCCCGGGTCCGTCCCTGAACCCCTCGGAGCGCGTCATCCCCGTCGCGCCCCGATGCCGCTTCTGTCGTCCTACGCCCCCTGGGCGTGACGTGCGGCGGAACGCCGTTCAGCGGGAGGGAACGGTGCCCGGGCGCCGGGTGAACGGCGGCGCCGGCGGGCTACCGGCTACTGTGCGGGGCATGCCCCTCGTCCCGATGGTGATCGAGCGAACCGCGCGCGGCGAGCGTGAGTACGACATCTACTCGCGACTCCTCAACGAGCGCATCATCTTCCTCGGCTCGGCCGTCGACGACCAGGTCGCGAACCTGATCGTCGCGCAGCTCCTGCATCTGGAGTCCGCCGACCCCGACAAGGACATCTCGATCTACATCAACTCGCCCGGCGGCTCGATCTACGCCGGCCTGGCGATCTACGACACGATGCAGTTCATCAAGCCGGACGTGTCGACGATGTGCGTCGGGATCGCGATGTCGATGGGCTCGCTCCTGCTGATGGGCGGCGCGAAGGGCAAGCGCTACTCGCTGCCGAACTCGCGGATCCTCATCCACCAGCCCTCCAGCGGCTTCGAGGGCCAGTCCTCGGACATCGAGATCCACGCCCGCGAGATCATCAAGACCCGCGCCCGCATCGACGAGATCTACGCCCACCACACGGGCCAGTCCGTCGAGAAGGTCCACGCGGACATGGAGCGCGACCGCTTCTTCAAGCCCGACGAGGCCGTCGAGTACGGCCTCATCGACCGGGTCATCCACAAGCACTAGAGCCGTACGCCGAGCGCCTCGCGGAGGCCCTCGGCGCCGGACGGCGTCACGCGCAGCACGCGGCCCTTCGTGCCGCCCGCGTGCGCGTCGGCGCGGGTGACCCAGCGGCGGCGCAGGAGCTCGTCGAGCAGGGCGGCGCCGAGCGCGCCGCCGACGTGCGGGCGGCGCTCGGACCAGTCGACGCAGGCGCGCGCGGTCGCGCGGCGGGCACCGAGGATCGCCTCGACGTCGAGGCCGAGCCCGCCGAGGCGGCGGCGGCCCGACGGCGTGATCGCGAACGCGCCCTCCCCGCGCGCGACGATCCGCTGGGCGACGAGCGCGTCGGCCAGCGCGACGCCCGCCTGCCCGGCGAGGTGGTCGTAGCAGGAGCGCGCGGCGCGCAGGGCCTCGCCGTGGCGCCAGGCGCGCAGCCCGGTGACCGCGCGCGGCGGGGCGATCGCGCCGAGCGCCTCGAGCGCGCGGGCGACCTCCGGCCCCGCGAGGCGCACCTCGCGCCGGCGCCCGACGCGCTCGCTGACGACGAGGCCGCCGGCCTCCAGCCGGTCGAGGTGCCCGGTGGCGGTCGGCGGCGCGACCCCGGCCGCGGCCGCCAGCTCCCGCGCGCTGTGGCGCCCGCCGGAGAGCAGCGCGTCGAGCATCGCGCCGCGCGAGGGGTCGGCGATGAGCGCGGCGACGGCGGAGAGGTCGACGTCCATGCGCCGCAGGCTAGAGCCGCGACGCTTCGGCGTGGGCCGAACCTAAGGCGTCGCGCAGCTCGCCGGGCGCCGGTGCGTCTTCAGGAGCTTCTCGAACGCCACCGGCCGCGCGGTCATCACGCCGTCCACGCACCAGTCGATCAGCTGCGTCCATGTCTTCGGCGACTCGCCGTCGTCGCTCAGCCACGTGTGCCACGCGTAGCCGTCGCGGTGCGCGTGGGCGACGTTGTCGGCGGTCGTGATGTTCAGCGTGGTGCCGTTCAGGACGTAGGTGATCGGGAGCTGGAAGGCGACGACGCCCGCGCCCGGCGACTTGCTGCCGAGCAGCCAGTCGGCGGTGCCGCCGATGCCGGGCGCCAGCGGGATCTTCGGCGCGAGCTCGTGGAAGCGGTTCACGGCCTCCTGCTTGAAGGAGACGACGATCAGGTCGCGGCGCGGGTTGTCCTTCAACAACGCGGCGAGGACCTCGGCGTTCTTGAGGTACTCGCTCACGTCCTCGGCCTTCGTGCGCCCCTTGATCTCGATGTTGATCGGGACCTTCGGGAACGCCTTCAGCACCTGCTTGAGCGTCGTCACGCGGAAGTCGGAGGCCCGGTAGCCCTTCGGCGGCCTGCGCCTGCCGGTCGCGACCCCGCGCCAGGTGTAGGCCTTGGCCTTGCGCCCGTGGTCGTAGGGCGCGGTGTTGGACGGGTGGAACCAGTAGGCGCCGTCGAGCTTCTCGATCTGCGCGAGCGTGTGCGAGGCGATCGTGCCCGTGCCGCTCGTCGTGCGGTCGAGCGTCGTGTCGTGCATGACGACGACCTGGTCGTCCTTCGTGACCCCGACGTCGAGCTCGAGCATGTCGGCGCCGGCCTTCAGCGCGGACTTGAACGCGAACATCGTGTTGGACGGGAACTCGTCCTCGCCACCTTGGTGAGCGATGTTCAGCGACTGCCGCTCGAGCCACGGGTTGGTGGCGGCGCTCGCGGCGGGCGCCGCGACGGCGAGGGCGGCCAGGGACAGGAGGACCGGAAGAGCACGGGACATTGGGCGGCAGTCTGTCACCCGCGCCGCGGCGACGCTCAGGCGCGATGGGCGCAGCCGTGGAAGCCCTCGGCCGCCAGCGCGGCGTCGTCGTCAGCGACCTCCGCGCGCAGGCGCGCCGTCCAGGTCGCGCGCGTGGCCCCGCCGGGATGCAGCTGCAGGTCGACGACCATCGCGTGGCGCGCCTGGATCCGCGTGAGCATGCGACGGAGGAGGTCGTCGCGGCGGCCGGCCCACGCGGCGGGCGCGTCGAGCTGCCGGACCGCGTCGTAGGCCGCCTGGTCGACCTGGGCGGCGGCGAGGTCGGCGCGCGTGACCGCGCCGACCGCGAGCGGCGCGAAGCCGCGCAGGGCCCGCGTCTGGGCGGCGCACGCCTGGTCGGCGTCGTGGCGATAGGTGCCCGGCACGTCGCCGCGCGCCGCCAGGACGCAGGCCACGAGCGCGGGGATCGCCCACACGACGGGGTAGGCGATGGCACCCGCGAGCAGCGCGCGGCGCGCGACTGGGTGCCTGCGCGCGTCGACCACGACCGTCCCGGCCGCGAGGTCGCCGAGCCGCTGGCGCTGCCTGGTGCAGATGATCGAGATCAGCCCGATCGGGCCGACGTCGATGATCCCGATGACGCCGCGGGCGGCGGCCTCGCGCGGGCTCGGCAGGCCGCCGTCCTCCAGCCGCGCGACGCGCAAGCCCAGCCAACGCTTGCCCGGCGTCGCGCCGGTGGTCGTCTCGCAGAGGTGGTGCAGGATCAGCGTGAGGCACTGCGAGAGCGCGATCGTCCCGAGGTTCAGGCCCCACGCGACGTACGCGGGCGCGGTGAGGGGCGCGAGGATCAGCGCGTCGACGAACCGCGCCCGAACGCGCTTGCCGTCGAGGGCGCGGCGGTCCTCGCGGCGCAGATCGGCGGCGTCGGAGGCGCCGCCGGCCGCGGCGCCGCTGGAGGCGACGGAACGCGCGGGTGCGACCCAGCCCGGAGGCGGAACGGACACGGACACGCCCGGATGGTCGGCGGCGCGCGACTCTCCTTGAGCGGTGAGGTCCCCTGCCCGCCGCTAGGCGATCGCGTGCTCGATCTCCCCCAGCCCGCCGATCGCGATCCGCACCGTGTCGCCGCTCGCGAGGAACTGCGGCGGGTCGAGCGCCTGGCCGACGCCGGAGGGCGTGCCGGTCAGGATCAGGTCGCCGGGCTCGAGCGTGATCGCCTCGGAGAGGAACGTCACGATCTCCGGCACGCCGAAGATCAGGTCCGAGGTCGAGGAGTCCTGGCGCAGCTCGCCGTTGACCCAGGTCCGGATCTCGAGCGCGTGCGGGTCCTCGATCTCGTCGGCGGTCGTGATCCACGGGCCGTACGGGCACGAGTTGTCGAAGCCCTTGGCGCGCGTCCACTGCGGCTCGCGCCGCTGGAGGTCGCGGGCGCTGACGTCGTCGGCGACCGCGTAGCCCGCGACCGCGCCGCCCGCGCCGATGACGACGGCGAGCTCGCCCTCGTAGTCGAGGCGCCGCACGACCTTCGGGATCACGAGGTCGTCGTTGGGCGGCGCCGCGCTGGAGGGCAGCTTCATGAAGACGATCGGCGCCTGCGGCAGCTCCTTGCCGGTCTCGCGCGCGTGGGCGGCGTAGTTGAGGCCGACGCCGAAGATCGCGCGCGGCCGCGGCACGGGCGCGAGCAGCCGGACGGCGTCGAGCGGATGCTCGGCGCCGGCCGCGGGCGTGCGGTCGCCGGAGGCGAGCCGGTCGAGGACCGTGGTGCCGTCGGCGAACGCCACGACGGCGCCGTCGCGGACCTCGCCGGCCTGGGGCGCCTCGGCGCCGGGGAGCAGGAACGTCGCGAGCTTCATGGCCCGCCGGAGCCTATGGCGTCACCGGCGGGACCGGCGGCACGGGCACGCCGCCGAGCGGGTCGGGGAGCTTCGGCCCGCCCGGGATCGCGTCGCCGGGGTCGAGGCCGTCGAGGACCTGCTGCGCCGCGGTCAGCACCTGGGCGACCTCGCTCACGGTGCCGACCGGCAGCGGGTCGCCGCTGCTCCCGCCGATGGCGTTGATGACCTCGTCGAGGCCCGTCACGCCGTCCTCGAGCTTCGTCGCCGCGCCGCGCGCGGCGCCCGCCGTGTCCTTCAGCCGGCCCGCGAGCTCGTCGCCCCTGGGCAGCGAGGAGACGTCGCCCGCGACCTTGTCGAACCCGCCCGCCTGCGTGCGCAGGTCGGCGATCAGCACGTTCAGCACGTAGCGGACCTGGAGCAGGTAGAGGCGCAGCACGCCCGGGTCCTGCGACCCCGTCCCGCTCGCCCCCGCCGCCGCGAGCCGCGCGACCTCCGTGGCCGCCTGCCTGGTCCCCGCCGAGGAGGCGGCCAGCCGCGCCGCGAGATCCCCGAACGCCGGGGCCGCGCTGCGCGTGACGATCACGAGGTACCGGGCCTTCGCCGCGCCGCGCGCGACGGCGCGCACCCGCGCCTTGACGACGTCGCCCAGGCGCGTGCGCGGCGCGGACGTGCGCCCGCGCGACGCGGTCCGGAAGCCCGACTTCGCGGGCACGGTCAGCACCGCCTGCGCGCCGCTCGACAACAGCACCGGCACCCGCGCGTGCGCGCCGCTCACCTGCGGCACGCCGAGGATCCGCCCGCGCAGCGTGGCGGCCCCCGCGCCCGCCGGCGCGACGACGGTGATCAGGACGGCCGCGACCAGCGCGGCGATGAGCGGCAGGCGACGCAAGGGACCTCTCCTCCGGAAGTTCCGACCCTGCGCCGGTGGGTACCCGTCACGCCGCTTCTTCGCGCATCGGGCGTCCGGGATCCGGAGCGACGGCCCGCGCCCGGGCCCGCGGCCGCGCCTGCCACAGCGCGCGCGAGAGGAAGTGGTCGAGCGCCGCGGGCCGCTCGCGCTGCGGGTGGTGGCCCATCGCCGCCCAGACCTCGACCCGCGCCTGCGGGAACGAGCGCGCGACGGCGCGCGCGTGCGCGGTCGGGACGAGCGCGTCGCGGTCGCCCCACAGCGCGGCGACCGGACCCTCGAAGGCGACCAGGCGGCGGCCGAGCCCACCGTCGTCGCGGCCCGCGTGGTCGACGGCCTCGACGGCCATCCGCGCGCCGCGCGCACCGCTCAGCGACGAGCGCCGCAGCCGCGCGACGAGGTCCGCGGACGGCAGCCGCCGGTGCGCGACGAAGGTCGTGTACGCCGCCGTGACGACCAGCGGGTTGGCGAGCCCGAGCGGCAGCGCCGCCTGGAGCGCGTGCCGGACCCCGGGGAGCGCCGCGAGCCGCGCGAGCCGCACCGGCCCGAAGCCCGCGGGCGCGAGCAGCGCGAGCGCGTCGACGGCGGCCGAGCGCTCCGCCAGCAGCGCGCCGACCGCGCCGCCGAGCGAGTGGCCGACGACCGTCGCGTGCGCGACGTCCAGCACCGCGAGCGCCTCGGCGACGTCCTCGGCGTACGCGTCGATCCGCGGCCGCCGCGGCGCCGAGGAGCCGCCGAAGCCGGGCAGGTCGAAGGCCAGGCACGGATGCGACGAGCGCTCCATCACCTGGCTCCAGCCCGCCGCGTCGTCGAGCAGGCCGTGCAGCAGGACCGCCGGACGTCCGCGCCCCGGCGTACGGCGCACCCGGAGGTGCCGGCCGTCGGCCAGGGGGACGTCGAGGAGGTGGGACGCGGACACCGTGACCCGATGATCGGCCGGATCGGGCGCCGCGTTAACCGCCGGGCCGGCGCGTGGCGCGCCGCCCGTCACCCCGTCGCGGGAGCTACGGCGTGCGCGCGGCGCGACGCTGCCGGCGCCGCTGGGCCGCGGCGGCGCGACGGCGATCGGCCGGGCTGGCCGCCACCTCGGTCTCCTCGCGGTGCTTCGCCCACTTGGCGCGCTCCTCGTCGCTCATCTTCCGGATCGTCAGATCGCCGGTGGTGACCTGATCCTTGATCCGCTCGAGCTTCGCCTCGCGCGCTGCCTGGTCTCGCTCTCGCTGGGTCTTTGCCATACCTGCATTGTACCCGGCCGCCAAGCGTGCTAGTGCAGGTCACCGACCAACCGGGCGCGCCGCTCAAGATCGGTGCCCGCCGGCCGATCGCCCGGGGGAGATGATCGGGCTGCGCAGGGGCCAGGAGGAACGCGTCCGCGTGCTCGTCCCGCGCGTCGCGACGCTCGAGGCCACCGTCCTGCGCACCGTCACCGGCGCCGCCGAGCTGGCCCTCACCGCGGCCCCCGAGGTCCCGCTGCGCTTCCTGCACCGGCGCAAGGCGACGATCGTCCCGCTGAGCGGCGACGGGCGCGTCGACGGCCGCGTCCTCGCCGTCCCCGACGCGCACGGGCGCGTGCGCGAGGACCTCCTGCACTTCCTCAAGGCCGTCGTCCCGCTCGCGCCGCCGCGCGCCGCGCAGCGCCGCGACGAGGTCCGCGTCGACCTCGTGCGGCCGGTCGCGATCATCCCCGAGGGCTTCAAGGTCGGCTGGCTCGACGGCTTCACGCGGAACGTGAGCGCCGGCGGGATCCTCGTCGCGGGCGCCGAGGCGCTCGACGCGGGCGACCGCCTGCGGCTGCGCTTCGAGCTCGACTCCGAGGAGGACCTGATCGACCTCCTCGCCCGCGTGGTCCGCGCCGACGACGCGTGGGGCCTGCGCGGCCTGCGCCTCGAGCGGCTGACCGACCGCGAGCGCGAGCGGATCGTGAAGTTCGTCTTCGCCCGCCAGCGCCGGGCGCTGGCGGAGCTGCGGTCCCGCACGGCCTAGTCCGCGTACGCTGGGCGGTCGATGAACGGACTGCTCGGCACCATCCTCGCCGCCGCCGGCGGCGGCTCCAGCGGCTTCGGCGGGGGTGGCGGCGGGGGCGGAGGCGGCGGCTTCAGCGGCGGTGGCGGCGGCGTCGGCACCCACGGCGGCGGCGCGTCGATCGTCACGATCTTCATCATCATCGTGATCGTGCTGCTCGTCGCGCTGACCAGCGCGTGGCAGGCCTACCGCCTCCGCCAGCGGCGCGCGGCGCGCGTGCGGGCGACCGAGCTGGCCGCCGCCGAGGCGGCGACCGACGACGCCGACTTCGACCCCGAGAACGTCCGGACCGCGGCCGCCGCGCTGTTCGTCGACATCCAGCGCCACTGGTCGGCCAACGACATCGGCGCGCTCGAGCAGATGGTCGGGCCCGACCTGATGGTCGAGTGGCGCCGGCGGCTGGAGGACTTCCGGCGCAAGGGCTGGCAGAACCGCTGCGAGCCGAAGGCGGAGCCGGGCGTCGAGTACGTCGGGCTCGTCAACCGCGAGGGCGAGGACGAGGACCGCGTCGTCGTCCGGATCACCGCGACGCTCGACGACTACGTGGTCGACCGGCACGGCAACACCATCATGAAGGACGGCGAGACCGACCCGACGACCACGCTCGTCGAGTGGTGGACGCTGCACCCGCCCGGCGACCGCTGGCGGCTCCTGTCGATCGAGTCCGACGCCGAGGGGATGCACCACCTCGAGTCCGAGCTGATCGCGGTGCCGTGGGGCGACGACCGCGTCGCCGACGCCGCGCTGGTCGAGACCGCGACGGCCGACGCGCTGCCCGCGGGCACCTCGGTCTCCGACATCGCGCCCGCCGAGCTCGACCCCGACGCCCGCGCCGCCGCGCTCGACCTCGCGCTCGCCGACGGCCGCTTCGCGCCCGACGTCCTGGCGGTCGCCGCGCGCCGCGCGGTCGAGGCGTGGGTCGAGGCGATCGACGGCGAGGACGGCGCGCTCGAGGCGCTCGCCGAGCGGCCCGCGGTCGACGCCCTGCTCTACGGCGGCGACGGCTCGGGCCGGACGCGCGTGGTGGTCCGCGGCGCGCGCGTCGCGTCGCTGAGCATCGCGGCGCTCGACCCGCACGCCACGCCCGCGACGATGACCGCCGTGCTGACGCTCGAGGGCCGCCGCTACGTCGAGGACCGCGACACCGCCGCGGTGCTCGGCGGCAGCAAGAACCGCGACAGCACGACCACGCAGCGCTGGACGTTCGCGCTGGCCGAGGACCCCGCGCAGCCCTGGCGGCTGGCCGCGGTGCGGTAGGCCCGCGCCGTGCGCGCCCGCCACGTCCTGCTCGCGGTCGCCGCGGGCCTCGCCCTCGCCGACGCGTCGATCGTCACGCTCGCGCTGCCGCAGCTCCTGCGCGAGCTGGACACGACGGTCGAGGGCGTCGCGTCGATCCTCGGCGTCTACACGGTCGTGCTCGCGCTGACGCTGCTGCCCGCCGAGCGGCTGCAACGGGTCCACGGCGCGCCGCGGACCGGCGCGGCGGGGATGGCGCTCTTCGCGCTCGCCTCGCTCGTCGCGGGCGCGAGCTCCTCGCTCGGGCTGCTGCTCGCCGCCCGTGGCGTGCAGGCGATCGGCGGCGCCGCGGCGCTCGTCGCGGCCTTCGCGCTGCTGGAGCCCGGCGGCGCGGCGGGCGAGCGCGGCCGGCGGCTGTGGCTCGGCGCCGCGGTGCTCGCCGCCGCGGTCGGCCCGGCGCTCGGCGGCGCGCTGACCGAGGCGCTCTCCTGGCGCTGGATCTTCTTCGCGCAGGCGCCGGTGGCGGCGGTCGCGGCACTCGTGGCGCTGCGCGAGCCCGACCGCGACACGCGCCCGCTGCCGCCCGGGGCCGACGCCGCGGCGCCCCGCCTCGCGCCCGGCCCCGCCATCGCGCTCGCGCTCGTCTCCGCCGCGCTCACCGCCGTCCTGTTCCTGTTGGTGTTGCTCCTGGTCGCCGGGTGGGACGTCTCGCCGCTGCACGCCGCGATCACCGTCACCGTGATCCCGGCCGGCGCGCTGGTCGGCTCGCGGCTCGGCGGCGACGCGCGCGCCCGCGCCGCCGCGGGCTGTGCGCTGGTGGGCGCGGGCGTCCTCGCGCTCGCGTTCCTGCCCGACGCGCACCTGCTCTGGACCGTCGTCCCGCAGGCCGCCGCGGGCCTCGGCATGGGCCTCGCGCTGCCCGCGCTCGGCGGCGACCTGCTGCCCGAGCGCGACGCGCGCGACGCCGCGCGCCTGCTCGTCCTGCGCCACGTCGGGATCGCGCTGGCGCTCGTCGTGCTCGCGCCGATCGTCAGCTCCGACCTCGCGAGCGCAACCGACCGCGCCAAGGAGCGCGGCGTCGCCGTCGTCCTCGACGCGAAGCTCGGGCCGACCGACAAGCTGCGCCTCGCCCCGAGCCTGCTGGCCGGGGTCGACGCCGACGAGCCGCGCCACGGCCTGCGCGCGGCGCTCGACGCGGGCCGCTCGAGCGTCGGCGGCGACGAGCAGGGCGCCTACGACCAGCTCGCGCGGCGCACCGACGACGTGCTCGTGCTCGCCGTCGGCGAGGCGTTCCGCACCGCCTTCCTCGTCACGGGCCTGCTCGCGCTGCTCGCGGCGGTCGCGGTGCTGCCGCGCCGTCGCCTCCCGCCGGCGCTGCTCGCCGCGGCGGCGACGGCGGCGGTCCTGCCGCTCGCCTACCTCGGCCTCCACGCGCTCGCCGCGCCGGCGCCGGTCACGCTCCGGGATCCCTGCGAGCAGCGGCCGCTGCCGGACACCGGCGGCATCGAGGGCTTCATCCAGGATCGCGCCCTGGAGCTCCTCGACACCACCGCGTGCAAGGCGGGGTCGACCCGCGAGGAGCTGGTCCTCGGGCTCGCCGACGAGCAGGAGCGCCGGCGCTTCGAGCAGCGCCACGGGGTCGACCCCCGCAGCCTGTCGACGATCCTGCGGGGCCTGCTCGGCTAGCGCGCGAGCAGGCCGAAGGCCTACAACAGCTCCGGCAGCGCTTCCTGCGGGTCGCCGTGCAGCAGCCAGCCGGTGTCGGTCCGCTCCACCAGGCCGCGGCGCGTGAGCACGCCGAGCGCGGTGGTGACCGACGGGCGGCGGGCGCCGACGAGCTTGCCGATCGTCTCGTGCGTCAGCGACAGCGGTACGCGCACGCCCTGCGGCGAGACGCGGCCCCAGCGGTCGGCCAGGAGCCAGAGCAGCACGAGCACGCGGGCGTCCACGCGCGGGACCTGCGCGATCGCGCGCTGGACCGACAGCGACCGCGAGCGGCGGACGGTGCGACCGATCAGCGTGTCGAGCATCGTCGGCCAGCGGCCGGCGACGGCGGCGAAGCGCCGGTCGAGGACCGCGACGCGGGCGGGCTCGAGCACGGCCCAGGAGACGCTGCCGGGCAGCGGGTCCAGCGAGGCCTCGTCGTCCCACGGGCGGATGATGTCGCCCTGGCCGAGGAGCTCGGTCGTCGAGCGCTTGGCGAGCTCGACGTCCCGCGTGATGAGGCCGTCGAGGACGAGCAGGCCGACGGCCGGAGCGGCGCTCTCACCATTCGGCGAGGGGAACTCGAACGGGCCGATCGGAAGCGCGTGCACCGCGGCCACGGCGTGGCGGCGGGCGAGGTCGCGAGCGTCCCCGCTGAGGCCGGCCCCGAGTTCGGGATCGGCGTCGAGGATCGAGATCAGTGGACGGGAGGTCATTGTCTGACTGGACACCAGGCCCCTGGTCTTCCCGGTCTGACCTAGGACAAACACGCTCGTTCATGTCGACTGGACAGCCAGAGCGGCAGATCGACCGGAAAACCGTTCGCTGCAAGCCGATTTCCAGCGCTCACCATGCGATGTCGGCCTGCTGACATGGTGGACAACGGCGGTGGACGCGCCGTCCGGACCCGGCCGCGATGCACAGGTTTGGCGCCCCGCCGCGGCGCCCGGCGGTTCTGCGGCCCCGCGCCGCGGGTAGGCGACCGTCCGATGAGCGAGCCCGACCGTGGCACCATTGACGGACCCATGGACTTCCTGCACGGACAGCTGCTCGTGGCCTCCCCGACGATGTCGGACCCGAACTTCGCCCGCGCCGTCGTGGCGATCGCCAACCACGACGAGGGCGGCGCGCTCGGCATCGTCCTCAACCGCCCGAGCGACACCGAGGTCGTCGAGGCGGTGCCGGAGCTCGAGGGCGTCGTGGACACCGACGAGGTCGTCTTCGTGGGCGGGCCCGTGCAGCCGGCCTCGATCGTCGTGCTCGCCGAGTTCGAGGATCCCGCCGAGGCGGCGTTCCTGGTCGTCGAGGGCATCGGGCTCGTCTCCGACCGCACGGGCCTCGACCGCCTCGGCAGCGCGACCGCCCGACGCCGCGTCTACGCGGGCTACACCGGCTGGGGCCCGGGCCAGCTCGAGGCCGAGCTCGAGCGCGAGGACTGGATCGTCGAGCCCGCGCAGGCCGAGGACGTCTTCGACGAGGAGCCCGGCGACCTCTGGGGCCGCGTGCTCGCGCGCAAGGGCGGCCAGTTCCGGCTGCTCGCGCGGATGCCGGTCGACCCGACGGTCAACTAGCTCGCGAGCACCGCGAGCAGCACCACCACGACGACCCCGACGCCGATCAGGGCGTACACGATCGTCTGTGCGGGCCAGCTCTTCATCCAGTGCCCGGGGTCGGAGCGGTCACGCGTCACGTGCCCCTCCGGCGGCGTGCCGGTCCAGTCGTCATCGTCGTCGTAGGTCGGGGCCATGCGCCAGGTGTACCCAGTACCTTGCGGCGCGTGGCGAAGAAGAAGCCCGCACGCCCGGCCCGTCCCCAGAAGAGCGCCGAGCCCACCACCGCCCAGCTGCGCAAGGAGTACTACGCGCGCCGGGCCGCCGAGCAGGCGCTCGAGGAGCTCGGCCTGCGCCTCGAGGAGCGAGAACCCCCGAAGGGCGACGCCCACTGGTGGGCCGGGGCGCGCGACGCGCTCGACCGCCTGGAGATCCTCCACGCCGTCTGGCGCTTCACCGGCCTGGCGGGCTACGCGCCCGAGCCCGAGGACTTCGACCCCGACAAGGGCTGGCCGACGGCCGACGAGGTCGAGGCGGTCTTCGGCTCCTGGGACAAGATGCTCGACGAGTCCGGGATCGACGACGCGATCTTCGGCGTCGTCGTCGAGAAGGCGCTCACCGCCCATGAGAAGCTCGGCGCGCGCGAGAAGGAGCTGGAGCTGCGCGCCGCCAAGCTCGAGGAGGAGGGGCGCAAGATCCCCGAGCTCAAGCGCCGCGAGGAGGTCGCGCGCGCCAAGCGCGACGAGGCCGACGACGCGCGGGCGAGCGCCGAGGCCGAGCGCGACGCGATCGTGCGCGAGCGCGACACCGCCCAGTCGCAGGTCGCCGACCTGCAGGCCGAGGTCGCGACGCTGCGCGCCGCCGCCGAGGCCGCGGCCGACGCCCCGCCCGCGGAGAGCGCGCTGCTGGAGGAGATGGAGCGCACGCTCGCCGACGCCGCCGCCACGCAGCAGGCCCGCGACGAGCTGCACGACCGCATGGAGCGCCTGCGCGCCGAGCGCGAGCAGGACCGGCGGACGATCGCGGAGCTCACGCAGCTGCTCGCGCGCGTGGACACCGGCGCCGAGGACAGCGCGGGCGTCGCGGTCGTCGAGCCCGAGGCGCCGCCCGCGACGGTGCTCGAGGCCGTCGAGCGCGCGGCCGCCGAGGCCAAGCACCTCAAGTTCGCGCCGAAGGCCTTCGAGACGGCGGCCGACTCGCCGTTCCGCCGTCCGGGACTCGTGCTGCGGACGCTCCGCGGGCTCGACGAGCTGGCGGGCCGCTACGCGGCGGGCGACATGGGCAAGTCGCTCGGCCAGGCCGCCGCCGAGCACGGCATCACCCAGTACAAGGCGGACATCGCCGAGACGACGCGCAAGCGCTACGAGGACGACTACTCGTTCTACCTCGACGGCCCCGGCAGCCCGAAGCTCTGGGTCGGCCCGCACATCGGGCTGGGCAGCGGCAGCGGCGCGCAGTTCATCGCGCGCATCTACCTGCACGTCTCCGACGGCAGCGACCCGGAGGTCCCGCGCGGGATCGTCGTCGGCGTCGTCGGCCGGCACCTGCCGGACACGACGACGTAGCGGCGCGCGCCCCGGCGCGCGCCAGGTCGCCGGGGGCTAGCCCCCGGATCCGCGCGGCGGCCGGATCCGCGCGAGTACCGTGCGCGGTCGAGCCATGAGCACCCGCCCCCGCCACGTCGCCGAGGCCGTCGAAGAGGAGCTGCGCGAGCTGCGCCCGCTGCTACGCGGCGTCACGCACGCGTACGCGTTCTGGCTGGCGCTGACCGCCGCGATCGTCCTGGCCGTGCTCGTGCCCGCGGGCACGCCGCGCCTCGCCGCCGTCATCTACGGCGCCGGGTTGTGCGGGTTGTTCGCCGCGTCGGGGACCTACCACCGCTGGCGCTGGAACCCGCGCTGGCGGCCGCTGCTGCGCCGCATCGACCACTCCACGATCTTCGTCTTCATCGCGGCGACCTACACGCCCGTCGCGCTGCTGATCATGCACGGCACGCTGCGCTGGGCGATCCTCGCCGCGGTCTGGACCGGCGCGCTCGGCGGCGTGGTCCTGTCGGTCGCGTGGATCTCGGCGCCCCGGGTCCTGACCGCGCTCTGCTACCTCGGCCTCGGCTGGACCGTGCTGTTCGCGCTGCCGCAGATGATCGACGCGATGAACGTCGCGCCGCTCGTCCTGCTCGCGGTCGGCGGCCTGCTCTACACGCTCGGCGCGGTCGTCTACGCCACCCGGCGGCCGGACCCGTGGCCGACGGTCTTCGGCTTCCACGAGGTCTTCCACGCGCTGGTGATCCTCGCCGCGGGCGTGCAGTTCGTGGCCCTGGCGGGCTGGGTCTTCCCGGCGGGCTGACAACGCGCCAACTGAACGCCGCCGTTCCTACCTCCTGGTAGAATTGGCGGATGGCCAGCACCGCAGAGACGCCCCAAGACACCGCCGAGACGCCCGCCGAGCCGGCGTTCTCCCTCGCCCTCACGCAGGAGCAGAAGGACCTCAAGGACTGGGTCCACGGATTCTCCGAGGGCGTCGTGCGCCCCGCCGCCCACGAGTGGGACGAGCGCGAGGAGACGCCGTGGCCGATCATCCAGGAGGCCGCGAAGATCGGCCTCTACGGCTTCGAGTCGCTCCAGCAGTTCGCCGCCGACCCGTCGGGGCTGACGATGCCGATCGTCCAGGAGGAGCTCTTCTGGGGCGACGCCGGCATCGGCATGGCGATCATGGGCACCGGCCTCGCCGCCGCCGCGATCGCGGGCCAGGGCACGTGGGAGCAGGTCATGGAGTGGGTTCCCCAGTGCTACGGGACCGAGAGCGACGTGAAGGTCGCCGCGTTCTGCGCGAGCGAGCCGAACGCGGGCTCCGACGTCTCCAACATCCGCACGACGGCCAAGTACGACGAGGCCTCCGACACGTGGACGCTCAACGGCCAGAAGGCCTGGGCGACCAACGGCGGCATCGCCGACGTGCACGTGGTCATCGCCCAGACCGACAAGGAGCTCGGCTCGCGCGGCCACGCCGCGTTCATCGTGCCGATCGCCACCGAGGGCATCGAGCAGGGCGCGAAGGTCAAGAAGCACGGGCTGCGCGCGTCGCACACCGCCGACGTCCACCTCGACGACTGCAAGATCCCCGGCGCCTACCTGCTCGGCGGCAAGGAGAAGCTCGACGAGCGCCTCGCCCGCGTCCGCGAGGGCAAGAAGGGCAAGACGCAGGCCGCGATGCAGACCTTCGAGGCCACGCGCCCGATCGTCGGCGCGCAGGCGCTGGGCATCGCCCGCGCCGCCTACGAGTACGCCTTGGACTACGCCAAGGAGCGCGAGCAGTTCGGCAAGAAGATCATCGAGAACCAGTCGATCGCCTTCGCGCTGGCCAACATGAAGATGGAGCTCGACGCCGCCCGCCTGCTCGTCTGGCGCGCCTCGTGGATGGCCCGCAACGGCCTCCCGTTCGAGAACGCCGAGGGCTCGATGAGCAAGCTCAAGGCCGGCGAGGTCGCCGTCTGGGCGACCGAGCGCGCCATCCAGATCATGGGCGGCAACGGCTACACCCGGGAGTTCCCGGTCGAGCGCTGGCACCGCGACTCCAAGATCTACACGATCTTCGAGGGCACGAGCGAGATGCAGCAGCTGGTCATCGCGCGGGCGATCTCCGGCATGCGGATCGCCTAGACGATGGGGCGCGCGCGGGCGGCGCATCTGGGACCGGAGCTGCGCAGGCCGCTCGTCCTCGACGCCGCCCTGCCGCTCTTCGCGCGGGACGGCTTCGAGGCGGTCTCGATGCAGGCGATCGCCGACGAGGCGGGCGTCTCGAAGCCGGTGCTGTACTCGTGCTACGCCTCGAAGGACGACCTCTTCGAGGAGCTCATGCGCCGCGAGGAGCGCAAGTTGTGGCACATGGTCGAGGACTCCGTGCCCACGCCCGGCGCCCTCGGCGACAAGGAGGACCTGCTGCGCTTCGGCCTGGGCGCGCTGCTGCGCGCGGTCGTCGAGGCGCCGGAGGCGTTCCGCGTCATCTACCTCCAGCGCCACGGCGAGAACCGCATCGAGCGCGGCCGCGAGCACTGGGAGCAGCGGATGGGCGAGGTCCTCGCGGCCTGGACCCAGCTGCCCGACCGCGAGACCGCCCTCATGGGCCGCATGTTGGTGGCCTTGGCCGAGCTCGGCTTCCGCGTCCTGCTCGAGGACCCGGGCCAGTGGGAGCCCGACGCGCTCGCGGCCTACCTGGCGCGCGTGGTCATCCGCGGGATCCCGCAGGGCGGCTAGAGCGCCGCCGCGATCCGCGCCGCCACCGCGTCGCGCGCCGCGTCGTCCTCGTACCTCGTGCGCGGCCAGAAGAAGCCGCGCAGGCCGTCCTTGAAGTTGCGGGGGACGACGTGGCAGTGCAGGTGCGGGACCGACTGGCTGACGATGTTGTTCATGGCCACGAAGGTGCCGGTGGCGTCCATCGCCCGGGGGACGGCGACGGACAGCCGCTGGGTCAGCGCGAAGAACGGCGCGATGGCGTCGCCCGGCAGGTCCGCGAGCGTCTCGACGTGCGCCCGCGGCACGAGCAGCGTGTGGCCCTCGAAGAGCGGGCGGACGTCGAGGAACGCGACGTGCGCGTCGTCCTCGTAGACGATCGACGCGGGCAGCTCGCCGGCGACGATCTTGCAGAAGACGCAGTCCTCGGGCACGCGCGGGAGGCTACGTGGCGAGGACGATCGCCAGCGCGACGAGCCCCGCGGCCTGCAGCGCGATCGTCGCCGCCGCGAGCCAGTAGGCGACGCGGGCGCGGCGGGTGCTCCGCGGCGCCGCGATGCGCATGGCGGCGACCGGCATCACGAACGGCACCGGGCAGATCGCGCCGCCGACGGCGACCGCGAGCGCGGTCTCGCCGCTGCGGGGATCGGTCGCGCCGTCGGGCAGGGTCATCCCCCGTTCCTACGCGCGCGGCGCAACTTCGGATGTGCCCGTCCGTCGGAGCCATCGACATGTGCAAGACGCTCGCCGCCGCCCTCCTCGCCCTCGCCCTGCTGCCGGCCACGGCGCTCGCCCGCTGGCCGGCGCCGGTCGCGCTGTCGGACGGCGCGCCGGTCCCCGGCTTCGCCGTCGGCGCGGTCGACGACCACGCCCGGGCGGCGGTGAGCTTCCCCACCACCGCGGGGCCGCGGCTCGGGCTCCTCACCGCCGACGGCGCGCAGGGCACGATCCCGCTGGCCGGCGTCGACCAGCTGGTCCGGCTGCGCCTAGCGGCCGACGGGACCGTCGTCGGGGCGGGCCGCACCGACACGGGCGAGATCCCGGCCGGCGAGGAGGTCCACAGCCAGGGCTGCTGCTGGCGCCCCGTCCTCCTGCGCTGGCGCCCCGGCGCGGCGACCGCGGCCGTCACCGCGCTGGACCCCGCGCTGACGGCGAGCTACGACGTCGACGACCTCGCCGTCGACCGCGCCGGCACCGCGTACCTCGCCGCCAGCGAGACGCCCGGGTACTTCACGCTCGAGACGTCGACCCTCGTCGCCCGCTTCCCGGCCGCCGCCGGCGCGCCGCCCGAGCAGCACGCGCTCGGCGCCCGGACCAACCTGCTCGCCTTCGCGCCCGCCGTGCGCCCGGGCGGCGCGGTCCTCGGGTGGCGCGCGCCGCGCAGCCAGCGCCTCCTGCGCCTCGGCGCCGCCGGCGCGCCGCTCGCGCCGCGCCCCGCGAGCCTGGTCCGCGCCCGGCCCGCCGAGGACGAGGAGGTCGCGCTCGCCGGCAGCGGCCGCGCCGTGCACGCGTTCCGGGCGCGCGGGCGGCTGTGGGTCGCCGTCGGCGGCGCGCCGCCTCGCGCCGTCGCCCCGCTGGCGGGCGACGAGCGCGGCGTCGTCGGCGACCGCTGGACGCTGGCGGCCGGCGCCGACGGCACGGTCGCGCTCGCCTCGACGTTCGCCCACCGCGTCCGGCTCCGCACGATCGACCCGCACGGCCGCATGAGCGCGCTGCGCGACCTCGGGGCGTGGCCGGGCGGCCTCGGGCCGGTCGTGGCCGTCGACGGCGGCGGTCACGCGCACGTCGCCTGGTCGGCCGGCGCGACGACGCTGCTGGTCGCCGACCGGCACGGCCGCCACGTCGTCACGACCACGGAGGCGGCGGGGATCCAGCAGCTCGCGGTCAGCCCGCGCGGCGCCACGCTGCTGCTCTACGGCGACGGCCAGCGCGCCTTCGCCCAGCTCGCCACGCCGTAGCATCCCGGCGGTGTCCGGTCTGCGATCGCTCGTGCGTCATGAGGGGGTGAGATGACCTTCGACGCGATCCTCGCCGAGCAGACCGGCCCGCTGACGCGGCGGCTGACCCGCATGGTCGGCGACCGCGAGACCGCGGAGGACCTCCGGCAGGAGGCCTTCGTCCGCGCGTGGCGGAGCGCCCCGCGCGGCGCGCAGGCGCCGGTGCTGCGCGCGTGGCTGCACCGGACCGCGACGAACCTCGCGCTCGACGAGCTGCGCCGCCGGCGGCGGCGCGACCAGGTCCCGCTCCACGGCGGGCTCGCCGACCCGGCCGCCAGCGACGCCCACCGCGACCCGCTGCTGCGCGACGCCCTCGCGACCCTCACCGCCCACCAGCGCCTCGTGCTCCTGCTCCGCTTCGAGGCCGGGCTGTCGCTGCGCGAGGTCGGGGCGCTGCTCGACCTCTCCGAGGAGGCGGCCCGCAAGCGCGTCGCCCGGGCGCGCGCGGCGTTCCTCGACGCCTACAAGAACGGCGCGGCCGACGACGCGCGGCCCACGGTCCTGCTGCTGCTCGGCCGCGAGGACCCCGGGCCCTACGAGCGCTGGCTGACCGCCGCGGGCGCCCGCGTGCGAACGCTCACCGGCACCCAGGCCGGCCTCGACCTCGCGGGCGCCGACGCGATCGTGCTCGGCGGCAGCGAGACCGACGTCCACCCCGGGCTCTACGGCGAGGCCGCCGGACCGCACGTCCGCCACACCGACCTCACGCGCCACCTGCGCGACCTCTCCGCCCTCCGCCACGCGCTCGCCACCGACCTCCCCGTCCTCGGCGTCTGCAGCGGCACGCAGCTGCTGAACGTCCTGCACGGCGGCACGCTGCACCAGGACCTCCCCACCTCCGGCGCCGCCGGGCTCGACCACCGCGACGCGCACGCCGTCGCGACCTCCGACGGCACCCTCGCCCGCCGCCTCCTCGGCGACGCGCCGGGCGTCGTCTCCGAGCACCACCAGGCGGTGCGGACCCTCGGCCGCGGCCTCCGCGTGACCTCGACCGCGCCCGACGGCCTCGTCGAGGCGCTCGAGGTCCCCGGCCACCGCTTCGCCCTCGGCGTCCAATGGCACCCGGAGCGCTGCGACGACGGCGCGGGGCTGCGGATCGGCGAGGCGCTGGTGGAGGCGGCGGCGTGAGCGCCGGCGACACGCGCCGGCGGGCGTCCGTGATCGCCGATGGCACTTCGACGTTGGCATGCAACGTCCATGTGCCATCCGCCGGCGTGTCGCCCGCCCCGGCCCGCCCCTACGCCGTCCGCGGTCCCACCGGCGACCCCGCGTGCTCCCCTTCGCCGTCCGGCTCCGCCTCCACGGCGGCCCGGGAGTTGCGGTTCGTCAGCCGCTCCACCGGCAGCACGGGCGCCACGTCGGCGGCGCCCAGGCGTGCGGCGTCGGCGCCGAGGTCGTCGTCCTGCTCCTGCGACTCGCGCTCGGCGGCGACGCGCGCGCGGTAGTGCTCGACCTCGCGCGCGACCTGCGCGTCGTCCCAGCCCAATGGCCCCGCCATCAGGCGCGCCGCGGGCTCGGCGGCGCTCAGGCCGCGGTCCCACGTCTCGATTGACGTGCGCGTGCGCCGGGTCAAGACGTCCTCCAGGTGCGCCGCGCCCTCGTGCGTCGCGGCGTAGACGACCTCGACGGCGAGGTAGTCGTCGGAGCCCTCGAGCGCCTCGCCCAGCGCGGGCACCTCGGCGATCATCGCCAGCAGGTCGTCGATCAGCGCGCCGTAGCGGTGCAGCAGCCGCTCGACCCGCGAGACGTGCAGCCCCGACGCGTCGGCGATCCGCTGGCGGCCGTTCCAGCGCGCGAGGTAGCCCTCGGCGCCGAGGAGGCCGATGCGGTCGGTGACCGACGGCGAGACCTCCTCCTCCAGCCCGTGCACGGCGGCGTCGACCGCGTCGGCGGCCATCACGCGGTAGGTGGTGTACTTGCCGCCGGCGACCGCGACCAGCCCCGGGACCGGGTGGGCGACGATGTGCTCGCGCGTCAGCGCGCTCGTCGACTCCGACTCCCCGGCCAGCAGCGGCCGCAGCCCCGCGTACACGCCCTCCACGTCGTCGTGCCCGAGCGGCGTGTTCAAGTAGGCGTTGACATGGTCCAGGACGTAGTCGATGTCCTTCTTCGACGCCGCCGGATGCGCCTTGTCGAGCGTCCAGTCGGTGTCCGTCGTCCCGAGGATCCAGTGCCGCCCCCACGGGATCACGAAGAGCACCGAGGTCTCGGTCCGGATGGTGAGCGCCGTGTCGCCGTGGATGCGGTCCCGCGGCACGAGCAGGTGGATGCCCTTCGACGCCCGCACGTGGAACTGCCCGCGCGCGCCGACCATGTCCTGCGTGTCGTCGGTCCACACGCCGGTGGCGTTGATCGTCTGGCGCGCGCGGAGCTCGATCGGCTCGCTGCCCTCGCCCGCCTCCAGGTCCATCACCTTGACGCCGACCACGTGCTCGCCCTCGCGCAGGAACCCGACCGCCTGCGCGCGGGTCGCGATCTGCGCCCCGTACGCCGCCGCCGTCCGCCCGACGAACATCGTGTGCCGGGCGTCGTCGACCTGCGCGTCGTAGTACTGGATCGCGCCCGTGAACGCGTCCTTCTTCAGCGCCGGGAACTTCTTCAGCGTCTGCCCGCGCGTGAAGTGCTTCTGCGCCGGGACGCCGCGCGAGCGCCCGAAGGCCGTGCCCATCGTGTCGTACAACACGAGCCCCGCGCCCACGTACGGCCGCTCCCAGCCGCGGTGGTTCAGCAGCGCCAGGAACGGCAGCGGGTGGACGAGGTGCGGCGCGATCCGGTCCAGCAGCAACGCGCGCTCGTGCAGCGCCTCGCGGACCAGCGGGAAGTCGAGCTGCTCGAGGTAGCGCAGCCCGCCGTGGATGAGCTTCGAGGACCGCGACGACGTCCCCGACGCCAGATCGCGCGCCTCGACCAGCGCCACGCTCAACCCGCGCGAGACCGCGTCCAGCGCCGCGCCCGTCCCGACCACGCCACCGCCCACGATGGCGATGTCGAACTCCTGCTCGCGCATGCGCTCCAGCGCATGCGCGCGGCTCTGCGGGTTGATCGCTCCGGAAGGCATCCGCTTCGACTCTAGTCCCCCGGATGCGGGGCCTCTGGCCGAGTCATTCGGCGATCACCCAACGCCCGGATCGCTGCAGCGCCCGGCGCCAGTCCGAGAGCAGCGACTGCCGCTGGTCGTCGCTCATCGTCGGCTCGTAGCGCTTGGACTCGGTCCACAGCCCCTTGACGTCCTCCTCGGTCCAGAAGTCCGTCGCGACGCCGGCCAGGTAGGCCGCGCCGAGCACGGTCGTGTCGGCGATCTCCGGCACCACGACCGGCACGCCGAGCATGTCGGCCTGGAACTGCATCAGCCACGCGTTGGCGGTCGCGCCGCCGTCGACGCGCAGCTCCTTCAGGCGCACGCCGAGCGCCGTGTTCTGGGCGCGCACGGCGTCGACCGACTGGTAGGCGATCGCCTCCAGCGCCGCCCGCGCGATGTGCTCGCGCGAGGAGCCGCGCGTCAGCCCGACGATCGTCCCGCGCGCGTACGGATCCCAGTGCGGCGAGCCGAGGCCCGTCAGCGCCGGGACGAAGTACACGCCCTCGTTGGAGTCCAGCGACGCCGCCATCGCCTCGGTGTCGCTCGCGTTCTCGATGATCTTGAGCCCGTCGCGCAGCCACTGGATGCCCGCGCCCGTGATGAAGATCGACGACTCCAGCGCGTAGTCGACGCGGTCGCCGATCCCCCACGCGATCGTCGTGATGAGCCCCTGCTCGAGCATCGGCGGGCCGTCGCCCGCGTTGGCCAGCAGGAAGTTGCCGGTGCCGTAGGTGTTCTTGCTCAGCCCCGGCTCCAGGCACGCCTGCCCGTAGAGCGCACCCTGCTGGTCGCCGACCATCGCGGCGACCGGCACGCTGCCGCCGAACTCGGAGGTCTCGCCGAGCACCTCGGCGTTGCGCACCGGCTCGGGCAGCGAGTCGATCGGGACGCCGAGCGTGTCGCACAGCTCCGGGTCCCACTTGAGCTCGCGGATGTTGAACAACAACGTCCGGGACGCGTTGGAGTAGTCGGTCGCGTGGCGGCCCGTGAGCTTGAACAGCAGCCATGAGTCGATCGTCCCGAAGGCGGCGTCCTCCGGGACGCCCCCCTCCTTGATCATCCACTCGTACTTGGTCCCGGTGAAGTACGCGTCGAGCACGAGGCCCGTGCGCTCGCGGAACATCGACTCGACGCCCTCGGCCTTCAGCCGGTCGCAGCGGCCCGCCGTGCGGCGGTCCTGCCAGACGATCGCGCGGTGGAGCGGCTCGCCGGTCTTGCGATCCCACGCCACCGCGGTCTCGCGCTGGTTGGTGATGCCGATCGCGGTGAGCTTCGAGCCGTCGATCCCGGCGTCGTCGAGCGCCTCGTGGCAGACCTTCTTCGTGACGTCCCAGATCTCGGCCGCGTCGTGCTCGACCCAGCCGGGCTTCGGGAAGAACTGCTCGAACTCGGAGTACGCGCTCGTGACGACCTTGCCCTTGTCGTCGAAGATGAAGGCGCGCGAGCCCGTGGTGCCCTGGTCGATGCCCAAGATCATGCGGTGGTGCTCCTTGTCTCTTTCGCGAAGCGCGAGGCCTGCGAGTCTTCCACGGTCTCGGCGCCACCCTCGACGCCGGGATCCTCCTCCTTGCCCCGCGCGAGCAGGACGTCGCGGATCAGCTTGTCGTAGACGACCGCGCCGAGCGCCGCGCCGAGCAGCGGCCCGACGATCGGGATCCACATGTAGAACGAGATGTCGCCGTAGTCGCCCGGCACCGCGTTGGATCCCCAGCCCGCGATCCCGGCCAGCAGCCGCGGCCCGAGGTCGCGCGCGGGGTTGATCGCGTAGCCCGAGTTCGCGCCGAACGAGATGCCGATCGCGACGACGACCAGGCCCACGACGAACGGCGCGATGTTGGCCTTCGGCGGCTGGTTGCGCTCGTCGGTCAGCGCGAAGAGCACGCAGATCAGCAGCGCCGTCCCGATGACCTCGTCGAGGAACGGGCCGAACCAGGTGTGGAAGTAGGGCGCCGGCGTCGTCCCGAAGATCGAGAACGTCGTCGCGCCGTCCGCGCTCCCGCGGTCCACGATGTGGTGGACCGAGTTGTAGGAGTCGATCGCGCCGTGGTAGTTGAGGTAGACGACCGCCGCGCCGGCGAAGGCGCCGACGAGCTGGGCCGCCGAGTAGGGCAGGACCTTCGACCACGGGAAGTCGCGCCGCAGCGCGTTGGCGAAGGTGACCGCCGGGTTGAGGTGGGCGCCGGTGACCCCACCGGCGACGTAGACGCCGAGGGTGACCGCAAGGCCCCAGCCCCAGCAGATGAGCAGCCAATCGCCGCTGGCCTGGAAGATCTCCGTGCCGCGTCCTGATTGGTTGAGCGCCGACACCGCCATCGCCACCGAGCCCGTACCGAACATGATGAGGATGAACGTGCCGAGGAATTCGGCGGCCAGCTCGCCTCCCAGCGTCTGGCGCCAACGGGCCGCGGGACCCGTGGATCGTTGCGTGGACACTTGTCACCTGTGCCACGAACGGCGGCGGGGCAAACGCCTGGCGCGTCGCCGTTGGCCGACGCAGGACAGCCGGAAAGCGGTGCGCTCAGGCGGCGTCGGCCAGCGGCGCCCGCGCGGGCGCCGGGATCACGCCGGTGAGCGAGCGCAGCGCGTCGACGCAGCGCGGGTCGAACCCGGTGGCCGACTCCTCGACCAGGAGCGCCATCGCGCGCTCGGGGGTCCAGGCGCCGCGGTAGCAGCGGGGCGAGACGAGCGCGTCCCAGACGTCGGCGACGGCGAGGATCCGGGTCTCGAGGTCGATCTGCTCACCGCGCAGGCCGTCGGGGTAGCCGCTGCCGTCGAGCCGCTCGTGGTGGCCGCGGACGCCGCGGCGGATCTGCTCGGGGTAGCCGAGCTCGCGCGCGAGGTCGTCGCCCTGGACCGGGTGGCGGCGGATGACGTCCATCTCCGCATCGGTGAGCGCGCCCGGCTTGGTGAGGATCGCGTCGGGGATCGAGAGCTTGCCGATGTCGTGCAGCAGCCCGGCGAGCGCGAGGTCGTGCAGGCGCCCCGGCGAGAGCCCGAGCTGCTCGCCGATCGCGACGGCCCACTCGGCGACGCGGCGCGTGTGCTCCTCGGTCGAGCGGTCCTTGGCCTCCAGGCGCGCCATCAGGACGCGGACCCGGGCGCCGAGGAACGCCTCCTCCTCGGCCACGAGCTCGGCCGCGGGGAGGTCGCCGACGAGCGGGTGCGACGGACGGCCGCGGTGGACGTCGAGCGCGACCGGGACCCCGACGAGCGTGACGCCGAGCAGCTCCAGCGCGTGGCCGGTCCACCAGACCCACGTGTAGGGGTCGAGGATCAGGACCGGGACGAGCGCCATCCCGAGCCAGACGATCCCGACCACGACGAGCAGGTCGCCGGTGCGGCGGGTGAGCGTGAAGGTGCGGACCGCGCGCAGCGCGACGGTGCCGAAGAAGAGCACGCCGATCGCCAGCAGGACGATCGCCTCGGGCGACTCGTAGCCCGGCACCGACGGGATGTCCTGCGGGATCGCGAAGCCGACGACGCCGAGCGCGGCGATGACGACGAGCAGCGCGACGAGGCTCCAGGCGACCGTCCGCAGGTGGCGCGGGCCGCGCAGGGCGGGCAGCGCGGCGACGGTGAGGATCGCGCCGCCGACCGGCAGCGCGAGGCCACCCGCGACGGCGACGACGCCGTTCTGGCCGAGGATCACGCCGGGCGTCGCGAGGCCGTGGATGAGGAGGATCAGCGTCATCGCGGCGAAGGCGCCGCCGGCGACGACCGCGCGGGTCTCGCGGCGCCGGAAGCCCGCGAGCATCAGCGCGACGGACGCCGCGGCGGCGATCGTCGAGCCGATGGCCATGATGAAGAGGTGCTGGACGGCCGTGACCGGCGCCTTGTCCTCGCTGACGAGGAAGTGCATGACGGCGGCCGGGACCGCGGCGCTCGCGGCGATGAGCGTCAGGTTCGAGCCGAAGCGGCTGCGGAGCAGGCGGTCCACCCCCGGCAAGGTCGGCCGGAAGCCCGCGGCCTTGAGCGCGCCGGCGTCAGCGCGCTGCCGTGAAGCGCAGCGTCCCGGACGCGCACTTCTGGCCCGTCGCGATCGAGCCGTGGACGCGGACGGTGCCGCTGATGCGGTGGGTGCGGGAGCGCAGGACGCCGGCCACGGTGATCCGCTGCGCGTCCTCCCCGGCGGTGAAGCGGAAGCGGCCGTCGCGGCCGATCGTGGCCCGGAGCGCCTCCTGCACGACGAACGGGCCGACGTCGCCGAAGTCCTCGCACGGGTAGCGCGTGATGCCCGCGCGGACGCCGACGATCGCGCGCCCGCGCACGTCGAGCACGATGCGCCGGTGCTCGGCGGTCTGCCCGGCGTAGGGGACGGTGTCGGCCTGCACCCGCCCCAGGGTGCCAGACCGGCTGGACCGGCGGTCGGAAAGCCGTCGACAGCAGGAGGAAATCCCGTGACCTGAGGCCGTCTTACGACTACCTTCGTCGGTGCCATGGACCGTGACGAGCCGAACGTCCTGCGGATCATCGACCAGGACGAGCGCTCGCTCGCTCGCCGCGTCGACCTGGCGCTCTCCGGCCTGCCGGACGGCTCGCGGGTCGACCACTTCACCTACTGGTACACCGGGAGACCGCCGTTGCACGAGGCGACGGTCTCGCCGCCCATGGAGGGCGGGGCGCAGCAGTAGGGCTCAGCGGCGGCGCGTGGCCCGCTTCCTCGCCGCCGCCTTGTGCTTGGCCTTGGCCTTCTGCTTCTTGGCCTTGGCCTTGTGCTTCGCCTTGGCCTGCTTCTTCGCCGCGGCCCGCTGCTGCTTCTTGGCGGCCTTCTTCTTCGCGGCCGTCTTCTTGGTGGCCTTGCTCGCGGCCGTCGTGACCGACGCCGCGGGCGCCGCGGGCGCCGCGGTCGCGCCCGCCGCCGGCGGCGCAGCGGCAGGCGGCGCCTCAACCGCGCCACCGCCCACCGCTCCACCGCCCTGGGCCGGCGCGACCGCCTGGACGTTGGCGAGCAGCCCGGTCAGGCGCGGCACGCCGAACCCGGTGACGTAGTCGTAGCCCGTCCCCGCCGGGTTGAGGCCGTTGGTCCCGGCCGTGATGTCGTGGAAGGAGGCGGCGTAGCGGGCCGGGTCCTTGGCGATCGCGTAGATCGCCTCGTTGGCGAAGCCGTAGGAGGCGCCGGCCGGGGCGGTCCCGGCGATCCGCGCCCACATCCCCGCCCACAGCGGCGAGGACAGCGACGTCCCGCCGCCGGTGGAGTCCTCGCCGTCGGAGACGATCGTGTAGCCGTTGGAGAGCACGTCGCCGGAGATCGCGCCGACGTCCGGCACCGCGCGGCAGAGCTGCCCGGTGTTCGTCGGCGCGCCGGCCTGGTCGACGAGGCACGGGCGGTTCAGGCCCGCGACGCCCTGCTGGTAGGCGGGGGCGGTCTCGAACGGCGACGCGTTGCCGCCCGAGTGCGTCCACGCGTACTCGGCCGCGCGGCCCGCGGGCTGGTTGCCGTCGCTGTAGAGGACCGTCCCGCCGACGCCCGTGGCGTACGGGTTGTTCGCGGGGTCCTCGGTCAGCGGGACGATCTGGTTCAGCACGCCGTTGCCCGCCCCGAGCGCGGGCAGGTAGAGCGCGCCGCAGGAGGAGCCCGCGTCGCCGGAGGAGGCGAAGAACGTCCGGCCCTCGAGGACGGCCTGCTGCAGGACCTTGGTCTGCGCGGGCTCGCTCGAGTTTGACAGCCCCTGCGTGACCGGCAGCGGGTCGGTCGTGTTCTCGTTGCCGTTGAGCGGGAAGAGCGCGTCGCTGTTGAGCGCGTCGTTGAGCGGCGTGACCTCGCACTCGCCGAGCGAGGCGTTCATGATCGGCGGGCCGTCGGGGTCGTTGGCCCACGCGGCGGAGGAGGCGACCAGCTCGGAGTCCTGCAGCGAGGGCGAGAAGTACAGCTTCTCCTTCGCGATCCCCGGCGCCATCCCGTGGATCGCCTGCATGTCGATGTTCCACTCCGGGTTGCCCGCGGTGTCGGAGTAGTCGCCGCTCGCCGGCGTGTGGACGACCTCGACCGGGACCTTCGGCAGGCCGTGCTTCGCGTCGAAGGCGTGCAGGTCGTCGATGACCGAGTCCGTCGCGCCGTTGCCGAGGATCGCGACCGAGACGCCGGCGCCGGTGTGCGCCGCGGGCTGCTCGTAGATCGACCAGAGGTCCTCGGGCGAGCGGTTGCCGACGTCGGGCAGGCCGGTCGCGGCCGGGTCCTCGGAGCGCATCGTGTGGAAGCGCTGGTAGGTGTTGAGGCCGAGGACGTCGGCGATCGGCAGGCCGTCGGGGACCGTCGGCGCGGCGAGGTTCGCGAGGAACGTCTCGCCGCCGAAGCGGAAGCGGTCGAAGGACGTGCCGAGCAGCGCGCCGATCTGCGCGACGGTGCCGGAGGCCAGCAGGTAGTCGCCCGCGCCCGCGGTGGAGTCGACCTTCAGGCCGCCGCCGGTCAGCCACGCGCGCGTCGCGCTCACCGTGGCGGGGTCCACCCCGAAGCGCCGCGCGAACTCCGCGGGCGTGAGGAAGCGGTGGTAGTCCGGGCTCGAGCGGTCGAAGAGGCGGCCGAGCAGCGCCTGCTCGCCGGCGGCGTCGGGGCGCTGGAGCGAGATCCCGATCGTCATGCGCTGCGACGGCGTCGCCGCGCCCAGCCGCGTGGCGCGGTCGAGGCGGCTCAGCGCGTTCTGGCGCAGGACCCGCGCGCCGGCCGGCGCCGCGGGGAGCGCGACCGCGGCGGTCACGGCGAGGATCAGGAGGGTGCGCAGGCGCAGGCTCATGCCCGCACCAACGCAGCCGCGCGCCAGAACCTGCGGGGACTGTCCCCCAACCGTGTTGGGGGACTGTCCCCCGACACGGGGTGGCTACTGCCGCAGCGCGTGCTCCTCGACGATCCGGCGCTGGACGTCGGTCAGGGCGGGCGCGTCGCCGCGCTCGAGCGCGGCGGCCGCCTGCGCGACCGTCAGCCCCGTGCCGGTGAGCACGGAGCCGATCAGCGGCGGGACGTCGGCGCCGCAGACGCCGGAGACGCAGCCCGCGTCGTGCGCGTGCTCAGTCCTCGACGGGCTGGCCATTGGCGGTGAGCGTCACGGGGATGTTCCCGCGCGTCGCGTTGGAGTAGGGGCACACCTGGTGGGCGGCCTTGACCAGCTCGACCGCCTGGTCGGCCTCGACCGACGGGAGCGTCACGTGGAGCTCGACCGAGAGGTCGAAGCCCTTGCTCTCGTTGGGATGGAGCGAGACCTTGGAGTCGATCGACGCGTCGCCGGTCTCGACCTTGGCCCGCCGCGCGACCGCGCCGAGCGCGCCCTCGAAGCAGGCGGCGTAGCCGACCGCGAACAGCTCCTCCGGGTTCGTGCCGCCGCCCTGGCCGCCCATCTCGACGGGGAGCCGGAGGTCGACCTCGAGCGCGCCGTCGGAGGTCTTGCCGTGACCCTTGTCGCGCCCGCCGGTGACGTGGGCTTCTGCGGTGTAGAGCGTCTTGGCCATGGCTCGACCATAGCGCCGTCGCGCGGGCGGACCGCTACGCGGGCGCGGGCTCGGCGGCGCCGATCACGTCGCGCTCGGCGTCGAAGCGCAGCAGCGCCGGGAAGGCCACCAGGATCAGCCCGACGCCCGCGATGCACGCGAGGCCGCCGGAGACCACCGACGCGCGCACGCCGGTGACCGACGCGACCGAGCCGGACTCGACGTCGCCCAGCCGCGGCCCGCTCGTCACCACCAGCATGAAGACCGAGGACATCCGCCCGCGCAGGTGGTCGGGCGTGACCGACTGGTTGATCGAGGAGCGGCAGACGGCGCTCACGGAGTCGGCCGCGCCCGCGAGCGCGAGCAGCGCGGCGGCGATCCACAGCGAGCCGGCGAGGCCGGCCAGCGCGATCGCGGCGCCCCAGGCGATCACGGCGTAGATGACGATCCGGCCCAGGCGGCGGGCGTGCGCGAGCCAGCCGGTGGTCAGCGCGGCGACCGTCGCGCCCGCCGCGACCGCGGCGTACAACAGGCCCGTCCCGCCCGCGCCCGTGTGGTAGACGCTGACCGACAGGACCGCGAAGAGCGCCCGCGGCATCCCGAAGGTCATCGCCAGGAGGTCGATCGCGAACGAGCCCATCAGCGCCTGGTTGCCGCGCACGAAGCGCAGGCCCTCGGCGATCGAGCGCAGGACCTTCTCCGGCTCGGCGACCGCGCCGATCGGCGGCTGCGGCGCCATCGCCCAGACCGCGGCGAAGATCGCCAGGCAGCTGATCGCGTCGATCGTGTAGGCCGCGCCGAGGCCGAGCGCGGCGATCAGGACGCCGCCGACCGCGGGCCCGACCACCTGCGTCAGCGTGTTCATCCCGTAGTTGAGCGCGAGCGCCGAGCGCAGGTGCTCCAGCGAGACGAGGTTCGGGACGATCGAGGACGCCGTCACGTTCTGCACCGCCCCGAAGCCCGCCATCGCGCCGCCGAGGACGTAGAGCGCGACGATCGGCGGGTCGCCCGCGTAGGTCAGCGCGGCCAGGCCGCTCGCGCCGAGCACGAGCGCGACCTGGATCAGCAGCAGCAGCCTGCGGCGGTCCCGGCGGTCGGCGAGCGCGCCGCCGAGCAGGGCCATCGACATCAGCGGGATCAGCTCGACCGCGCCGAGCAGGCCCGTCAGGAACGCCGAGTGGGTCTCGACGTAGAGCTGGTAGGGCAGCGCCACGAGCGCGGCCTGCGTCCCCAGCCCCGTGACGAGCTCGCCGCCGAGCAGGAGGCGCAGGTCGCGCGACTCGCGCAACGGCGTGACGTCGACGGCGATGCGTGAGAGGAGCGGGGCGGGCACGGGCGGCCCGCCACGATACGACGCTGCGTAGTCTCCAGGCGGTGAAGCCCGAGATCCACGTCCTCGGCCTGTCGATCAAGACCTTCGGCCTGTTCTTCGCCCTCAACTTCGCGGCGTGGGGGCTGCTCGCCGCCCGCCGGCTGAAGGAGCTCGGGCGCCCGGTCGACTGGGCCTACGAGATCGTCACGGTCGCCCTCGTGGGCGGCCTGGTCGGGGCGCGCGGCTACTACCTGGTGCAGAACAACGACGCCCTGAGCCTCGGCGACATCTTCGGCGGGTCCGGGCTCATCTGGTACGGCGGCCTGGCCGGCGGGACGATCGCCGTCCTCTACTGGGCGCACCGCAAGGACTTCCTCTCGCTCGACCTCGTCGACATCGCCGGCCCGGGCCTCGCGCTCGGCTACGCGATCGGCCGGATCGGCTGCCAGGTCTCCGGCGACGGCGACTACGGCAAGGCCTGGGACGGCCCGTGGGCGATGGGCTACCCGCACGGCACGGTGCCGACGGCGCCGGGCGAGACCGTCCACCCCACGCCGATCTACGAGACCTTCACGATGGGCCTGCTGGCCTTCGCGCTCTGGCAGCTGCGCGACAAGGTCCGGCCGGGGATCCTCTTCGCGCTCTACCTCGTCGGCGCCGGGCTCGAGCGCTTCCTGGTCGAGTTCCTGCGCCGCAACGAGGACGTGGCGCTCGGGCTCACCGCCGCGCAGCTGGAGAGCGCGTCGCTGTTCGTCATCGGCGTCGTCTGGATCGCCGTCGTCGTCCGCCGCCACGGCGGGATCCTGCTGCCGGCCGGCGAGCGCCGCCGGCCCGCCGTCGCGGCCGCCCCCGCCGTGACGCCGATGCACCAAGTCTGAGTGCTTTTCGCACCTAGGGTGCGCAAAACCGCTGATCGTTAACACTTCGCCTTAGCGGATGGGCTAAGGTCCGGCGCGGACCGACGATCCGGAGGCCCGTTGCCCTTCACGCCCTGCCTCGACGTGACCCTGCGCGTCGCGGCGGTTCCCGCGGCCGCGACGGCGGCGCTGCGGCTGCAGTCCGAGTTCACCGAGCTGGCCCGCGACCCACACCGGTGGCCGTTCCGCTCCATGCGCGCCGACGGCGAGGGCGAGGTCCTGACCGTGCGCGCCCTCCTGCTCGAGCCGATCGAGGACCTCTACGGCACAGGTCCGGCGGCGCCCGCGGGGCGCGAGCCCGTGCCGGCCGACGTGCTCGTCGCGCTCCTGCACGCGAGCTGCCCGAGCTGGCGCGCGCTGGACGTCGACCCCGAGCGGATCACCGCGCGCGCCGTGCGCGTGCACCGCCGCTTCTGGACCGGCGGCGCCACGACGCCGAGCTGACGCGCCGCCGCTAGGCTGCCGCCGATGGAGGACGAGATCCTCGACGTCGTCGACGAGCGCGGCCGGCACCTCGGGACCAAGCGCCGCGGCGACGTGCACCGCGACGGCGACTGGCACCTGGCCTTCCACCTGTGGGTCGTGGCGCGCGCCGGCGTCCTGCTCCAGCGCCGCGCGCGCGCCAAGTCCTCGTGGCCCGGGTACCTCGACGCGTCGGCCGCCGGGCACCTGCTCGCGGGCGAGTCGGTCCGCGACGGCGTGCGCGAGGCCGACGAGGAGCTGGGAAGCGCGTACGCGTTCGACGATCTGGCGCCCATCGGGGTGTTCGGGGTGGCCGATTCGGAGCACTCCGGAACCGTCAACCGTGAGCTCCAGCACGTCTTCGCGGTGCGCGACGAGCGGCCGCTGGATGCGTGGGTCGCGTTCGACCGCGTGGAGGTGGACGGGCTGGTGCTCGTCGACCACGACGCGTTCGCCACGCTGGCGCGGGCGAGCGTCGACGGCGCGGCGGACGTGGCCGTCCCGGGGCGCGCGTGGGACGGCGTGCGCGAGGAGGCCGTCGACGTCCGCGCCGCCGAGGTCATCCCCACGCCGTACCTGGCGGAGATCGCGCCGGCGCTGCGGCGGCTCGCGGGCGCCTAGCGCGCGACGGGCGCGAGCAGGGCCGGGTGGTCGAGCGTGGCGAAGGCGGCCACGACGTCGGGGTCGAAGTGCCCGGCCGCCTGGTCGAGGACCTCGCCGACCGCCTTGTCGATCGGCCACGCCTCCTTGTACGGGCGGCGGTGGGTGAGCGCGTCGAAGACGTCGGCGACGGCGACCAGGCGCGCGGGCAGCGGGACCTCGTTGCCGCGCAGGCCCGCCGGGTAGCCGCGGCCGTCCCAGCGCTCGTGGTGGTGCAGGGCGATCTCGGCGGCGGTCTGCAGCACGGGCGAGCCGGAGCCGCCGAGGATCTCCTCGCCGACGAGCACGTGCCGCTGGACCTCCTGGTACTCGGCGCGCGTGAGCTTGCCGGGCTTGAGCAGCACGGAGTCCGGGACCGCGATCTTGCCGACGTCGTGCAGCGGCGCGGCGAGCGAGAGGCGCTCCACGTCGGGTTCCGGAACGCGCAGCGCCCGTGCGAGGAGGCAGGCCGTGCGGGCGACGCGGCGCGTGTGCTCGCCGGTGTCGTCGTCCCGGAACTCGGCGGCGAGCGCGAGCCGCTCGAGCGTCTCCAGCCGGGCGGTCTCGAGCTCCTCGGTGCGGCGCGCGACGCGCTGCTCGAGCTCGTCGCGGTGGCGGCGCAGGCTCGCCGCGAGGCCGCGCGTCTGCAGGAGGTTGCGGACGCGCAGGCCGACCTCGTCGGGGTCGAACGGCTTGGTCACGAAGTCGCGGGCGCCGGCGCGCAGCGCGTCACGGCGGGCCGCGCGGGAGTCGTCGGCGGTGAGCACTAGGATCGGCATCGGCACGCCACGCGTCTCGGCCGGGAGGCGCAGCAGGAGCTCGAGCCCGTCGGGCGGCGGCATGTGCAGGTCGAGCAGCACGAGGTCGGGCTGGGTGCGCCGGCAGAGCGCGACCGCCGCCGCCGACTCGTTGGTCACCTGCACGTCCACGTAGCCCCATTGGCCGAGCATCCCGGCGAGCAGCGTGGTGCTCGCCGGATCGTCGTCCACCACGAGGATGCGGTCGTCTCGTCCAGTCGTCCGACTTAGCACTGAGTGGACGTTATCGTTTCGGCCGACAGCCCGGCTCACCCGATAGGAGGATTGACGACGGTTGAGCGACTTTGCACAATTCCGACAGGCGAACCTGAACAAGAACTGCACTAGCCGACAGGGCGGCAGGCTAATGTTCGCCTCTACCGCCACTACCTGAACGAACCTGGACGGACCGTGAAGCCCATCACCGCTATCGACGACCCCCGCTACGTGAAGGCCATGAGCCATCCCGTGAGGGTCCGGATCATGGCCATGCTGCAAGAGCGCAAGGCCTCCCCGAACGAGCTCTCGCAGTGGCTCGGCACGACGTTGGGAGCAACCGCTTACCACGTGCGAACGCTGCACAAGCTCGGCCTGATCGAGCTCGTCGACGAGACCCGCGTCCGCGGGGCCGTCGAGCACCACTACAAGGCCAAGGCGCGTCCGAAGGTGACGCAGGAGAACTGGTCGAAGGCCTCGCCCGTGGCCAAGCAGGCCGCCGTGGGCTCCCAGCTGAAGATGCTGGAGGACTACACCAACGCCTCCGCCGCCGCCGGCGGGTTCGACCGTGCCGACGCCGTCCTCGAGCGCAAGACCGCGCGCGTGGACGACAAGGGCTGGAAGGCCCTGGCCGACGAGGCCGCGAAGTTCCTCGCCCGCGTGGACCGCATCGAGGCCGAGGCCGCGAAGCGCATCGCCAAGGCCGGCGAGGACGGCGCCATCGACGCTGGCGTGGTCCTCCTGGGCTTCGAGTCGGTGCCGCTGAGCAACCAGATCCCCGAGTCGAAGAAGAAGCGCACGCCGATGAAGCGCACGCGCCGCGCCACCGCGTAGAGCGGCAACGCGCCACGATTAGGAAGTTCTTCACTCCGCCCCCGGATGGACGTCTGGCTCGCACAGCCGGCGTCACCGGGGGCGTTGCTGTAGTGGTTGCGAGTGCTCACCGGGTCCGTACGGACGGGACCTCGAACCAATCGCCGCGGGTCGCCTCAGGGGGCGCCGGCGCGCCCCGCGGGCCCGCTCAGCCGCGCGGCACGAGACGCACCTTCGGGGGCATCTCGAAGGGCTTCGGCGGCGGCGCGTCGGCCGGGCGCAGGCGGGTGCGCCCGCCCTTGCGGACCAGCGGCCAGCCGGCCAGCTCGACCTCGTAGAGCGCCTGGGCGGGCATCTGGAGGCCCTCGGCGCGCATCTCGGCGACGCTGAGCCCCTTCTCCCCCGCCTCCTCCAGCAGGCGCAGGGCGAGGCGGCCGTCGGGCGTGGTCAAGGGGCGGGCGGATGACATTCGTGGAGGCAGGCTAACGGCCTTCCCGCCCCGCCGCGCATCGATGCGCCCGCAGGCGCGATCGCGATCGCCGATCCTGGCGCGCGGCGCCGCGGGCGGATCCTGCGCAAGCTCTCGCGCGGCGTTGAGCTGCCGCTCAGGTTGGCGCGCTGAAGTACCGGCCATGCCCTCCACGTCCTCCCTCCTCGAGACCTTCGACGGCACCCGCACCGACGTCCTCGACGCGCTCCCCCGCGTCAGCTTCCGCGAGCGGCAGCACGCCGTTCCGGCCTCCGCGGCGCCCGCGCCGGGCCGCTACCTCGAGCTCGACGACGGCGAGGAGCGGGTCCTGCTCCCGCTGCGCCCGGGCACGACGCACGTCGGCCGCAGCTTCACCGCCGACGTCCAGCTGGAGGACCAGAGCGTCTCGCGCCGCCACGCGATCGTCTACCAGCGGCCGACGGGGACGCGGATCCTCGACGACCGCAGCGCGAACGGGACGTTCGTCAACGGGCGGCGGGTGGCCGAGGCGGAGCTGGGCGACGGCGACGTCGTCGTGCTCGGGCGCGTCGTGCTGACCTACCGCGACGTCGCCGCGTAGCGGCGCGCCTCCGGGCCAGGTCTTGACAAACGAACATTCTCGATATATCGTGATGTTCGTTCGATAGATCAAGACGAAAGGAGCACCACATGACTGGTGCCTCACACGCAGCGCCACACGGGCGCTGCCATCACAAGCAGCATCACGGCGACGGCCGCCACCCCCTCTCCGAGCTCCTGTCCTTCATGGGCGGCGGGCGCGGGATGGGCGGCCCCGGCGGCGGTCCCGGCGGCTTCGGCCGTGGCGGGTTCGGCGGCCCGGGTGGCCCGGGCCATCGCGGCGGCCGCGGTGGCCGGCGCGCGCGGCGCGGTGACATCCGCTCCGCGATCCTCCTCCTGCTCGCCGAGGAGCCCCGCAACGGCTACGGCCTGATGCAGGAGCTCGAGGAGCGCAGCGGCGGCGTCTGGCGGCCGAGCCCCGGCTCGGTCTACCCCGCGCTGTCGCAGCTGGAGGACGAGGGCCTCGTCCGCGCCACCGAGCACGACGGGCGCAAGTCCTTCACGTTGACCGACGAGGGCACCGCCCACGTCGAGGCCAACCGTGAGCGGATGGGCACGCCGTGGGAGACGGTCGGCGAGGGCGCCACCGGCGAGCTCCACGACCTCCGCAACGCGGTCGCGGCCCTGGCCGCCGCCGCCATGCAGGTCGCCCAGACCGGGACCAAGGAGCAGCTCGGCGAGGCCAAGACCCTGCTCGAGGAGGCCCGCCGCGGCCTCTACCGCCTGCTGGCCGGCGACCCGCCGGCCGACGGCGACGAGCAGTAGCCACCGACCCCTCTCCCCTCCGCAGTCGCAGCACCGACGGCCCGCTCACCGAGCGGGCCGTCGCGCGTCGTCGAGGGGTCAGACCCCCTCGAGGGTGGTCGAGGGTTCGACGCGAGGGGTCAGACCCCCTCGAGGGTGGTCGAGGGTTCAGGCCTCCGGCAGCAGCTTGCCCGGGTTCAGCACCCCGGCCGGGTCGAGGCGGCGCTTGACCGCGCGCAGGACGTCGACGCCGAGCGCGCCGATCTCGCCCGCCAGCCACGGCGCGTGGTCGGCGCCGACGGCGTGGTGGTGGGTGACCGTCGCGCCGGCGTCCACCAGCGCGTCCATGACCGCGGCCTTCGCGGCCGACCACTGCGCGACGGGGTCCTCGCCGTCCCGGCGCGCGAGGATCGTGAAGTACAGCGACGCGCCCGCGGCGTAGAGGTGCGAGACGTGGCAGGCGACGAGTGGGCTCGCGCCGTCGAGCTTCGCGCGCAGCACCTCGCCGACGCGCGCGTGCAGCGCCTCGAGGTCGCGCCACGTCGTCGCCGTCTCGAGCGTCTCGATCAGCAGCCCGGACGCGAGCAGCTCGTCGCGCAGCCGCGGCGCGCGGAAGCGCCCGTGGCGCCAGGACTCCGCGGCCTCCTCGCCGAGCGGCGTCGCCCCCGCGGCGCGCAGGACCGCCGCCGCGCCCGCGGCGCGCCGCGCCACCTCGTCGGCCGGGCCCTCCCAGCCGACGAGCAGCAGGCAGCCGCCGGCCTCGTCGGTGCCGCCACCGCCGGTCGCGACGCCCATCGCGGTCTCGGTCTCGTCGGAGAGCCGCGCGAGGTCGGGCGTCGGCCCGCGCTGGGCCAGCGTGCGCAGGATCCCGACGCCGGTCGCGAGGTCGGCGACGCGCCAGCCCTCGTGGCGGCGCGCCTCCGGGACCGGCCGCACGCGCACGGTCACCGACGTGATGACGCCGAACGCGCCCTCCGAGCCGAGCACGAGCTGGCGCAGGTCCGGCCCCGCGGCGGTGCCGGGCGCGCGGCCGAGGTCGAGGTCGCCCGCCGGCGTCGCGACGCGCACGCGCTCGACGAGCGCGTCGAAGCGGCCCCAGCCGGTCGAGAGCTGGCCGGAGGAGCGCGTCGCCGCGTAGCCGCCGATCGTCGCGCGCTCGAAGGACTGCGGCACGTGGCCGAGCGTGAAGCCGCGCTCGCCGAGCAGCTCCTCCGCGCGCGGGCCGGTGACGCCGGCCTGGAGCGTCGCGGTCCAGGAGACCTCGTCCAGCTCGGTCAGCGCGTCGAGCCGCCGCAGGTCCAGGGCGACGACCGCGCCGAAGCCCCCGCCCTCCGGCGCGACGCCGCCGACGACGCTCGTCCCGCCGCCGAACGGCACGACCGCGACGGCGTGCTCGGAGCAGATCCGCAGGACCGCGGCGACCTCGTCGTGGTCGGCGGGCAGCAGGACCGCGTCCGGCGCCGCCGGCGGGTCGACGCTGCGGCGCACGAGGTCGAGGTAGGACATGCCGTTGGCGTGGGCGGCGCGCACCGCGTTCTCGACGACGACCTGCTCGGCGCCGATCGCCCCGCCCAGCGCCTGCAGCGCGGCGAGCGGGAGCTGCGAGGGCGCGACGTCGAGCACGACGGCGGCGGGCGAGCCGGCGTCCGCGTCCTCCTCGATCGCGAAGACCTGGCGCAGCAGCCCGCGCAGGTCCGCGCCGACGATCGGCTCGGGGTCGGGCGCGGCCCAGCGGGCGGCGGGGTCGAAGAGGTCCGTTGGCTGACTCATTGGCGGGAGACGATGTTACATTGTCCGCCTAGATGTCACAGAGCCACCTCAACGCCGCGCGCCGCGCCGCCGATCTCGCCGACCTCCGCGACGGCGAGCCGCTCGACCTGCTCGTCGTCGGCGGCGGCGTCACCGGCGCCGGCGCCGCCCTCGACGCCGCCGCCCGCGGCCTCCGCGTCGCGCTCGTCGAGCGCCGCGACCTCGCGTGGGGCACGAGCCGCTGGAGCTCCAAGCTCGTCCACGGCGGCCTGCGCTACCTCGCCCAGGGCGCGTTCGGGATCGCGATGGAGAGCGCGCGCGAGCGCCACGTCCTGCTCACGCGCACCGCGCCGCACCTCGTCCGGCCGATCCAGCACGCCGTCGCCTTCACCCCCGCGCTCGACGCCCGCGCCGCGCGCGAGACGCGCATCGGCTTCGCGATGGGCGACGGCCTGCGCCGCGCCGCGGGCACGTCGGCGCGCGAGCTGCCGCGGTCCCGCCGCGCCTCCGTCGAGGAGCTGCTGCAGGCGGCCCCGGGCGTCCGGCGCGAGGGGCTGCGCGGCGGCCTGCTCGCGTGGGACGCCCAGCTCGAGGACGACGCGCGCCTCGTCGTCGGCCTCGCCCGGACGGCGGCGCTGCACGGCGCGCGGATCCTCACGCGCTGCGGCGTGACGAGCGTCGCGGGCGACGGCGCGCGCCTGCGCGACGAGCTGACCGGCGAGGCCTTCGACGTGCGCGCCCGCGCGGTGGTCAACGCCACCGGCGTCTGGGCCGGCGAGCTCGTCGACGGGCTCCAGCTGAGCCCGAGCCGCGGCACGCACCTCGTGGTCCCGCTCGCGCGCCTCGGCGGGCTGGCCGGGACGCTCGACGTCCCCGTGCCCGGCGAGCGCCACCGCTGGGTCTTCGCGCTCGCCCAGCGCAACGGCCTCGCCTACGTCGGCCTCACCGACGAGGCCGCGCCCGGCCCGATCCCGGACGTGCCCGAGGCGCCGCAGGACGACGTCGACTTCCTGCTGGCGACGATCGGCACCGCGCTCGAGGTCCCGCTCACGCGCGCGGACGTCGTCGGCACCTACGCCGGCCTGCGCCCGCTCGTGCACGGCGACGGCAGGACCGCGGACCTCTCGCGCAGCCACGCCGTGATCCGCGGGGAAGGCGGATTGGTGAGCATCATCGGCGGGAAGCTGACGACCTACCGGAAGATGGCGCAGGACGCCGTCGACGCCGCGGTGGAGGCCGGCGGCCTCGGCGACGCCGCGGGCCCGTGCCGCACGCGCGAGCTGCCGCTCGTCGGCGCCGCGCCGCGCGCGGAGCTCGCCGCGATCCCCGCCCCGCGCCGCCTCGTCGAGCGCCACGGCCTCGAGGCGCCCGCCGTCCTGGCGCTGGCGGGCGGCGACCCCGAGCTGCTCGCGCCGGTCGCGCCCGGGCTCGACGTCCTCGGCGTCGAGATCCTCCACGCCGCCCGCGCCGAGGGCGCGCTCGACGCCGACGACATCCTCGACCGCCGCACCCGCATCGGCCTGGTGTCCGACGATCGCGCGCGAGCCCATCCGGTCGTCCAGGCGCTCGTCGCGGAAGGTCGTCAAGCTTCCGCGGCGTGACCGACGCCACGACCGAGGCCATCCTCGACGCCACCCGCGCCTCCGTCCTCGACTTCGGGATCCGGCGCACGACGCTGACCGACGTCGCCCGCCGCGCGGGCGTGAGCCGCATGACGGTCTACCGGCGCTACCCGGACGTCGACGCGGTCCTGCGCGACCTGATGACGCGCGAGTTCGGCGCCGCGATGGCCGACGTCGCCGCGGACCTCACTGGCGACACCGGCCGCGCGCGCGTCCGCGGCCACATCCTCCGGTCGGTCGAGGCGTTCCGGGCCAACCCGTTGATGACCAAGATCATCGAGGCCGAGCCGGAGCTGCTGCTGCCCTACGTCCTCGGGCGGATGGGCGAGACGCAGCGCGCGGCGATCCTGCTGCTGACCTCCGAGCTGGCCGACGGGCAGGCGGACGGCTCGATCCGCGCCGGCGACACCCGCGTGATCGCCCAGGCGCTGCTGCTGGTCGCGCAGTCCTTCATCCTGTCGGGCGCGATCGCCGAGGACGTGCCGGAGGCGGCGCTGCGGGTCGAGCTCGCGCGGATCGTGGACGCGCTCCTCTGAGCGCGCGCCAGGACCGCCGCACCTCTGCCCGCCTCGCTTCCGCCCGCCGCCCGGCTCAGCGCCGCGGCGGCCGCAGGCCGCGCGCCATCGCGCCGTCGAGCTGCTCGTCGCTCAGCGCGGCCGCGCCCAGCGGCGTCTGCCCCGCCCCGGCGCGCAGCCCGTCGAGCAGGATCGCGAGGTAGCGGCGCCAGACCTCCGGCGCCACGTCGCCGGTGTACTCCATGACCGCCGTCAGCATCAGCTGGATGACGGGCACGTCGGTGATGTCGACGTCCGGCCGCAGCTGGCCGGCCGCCTGCGCCCGCGCGACGATCCGGCCGACGATCGGCTTGAGCTTGCCCCGCGCGTGGGCGACGCGGTCGCGCCCGTGCGCCGTGCTGAAGACGAGCTCCTTCAGCGCGCGGTCCTCGCCGTGCATCGAGATCGCGCGGTCGAAGAAGAAGACGAGCCCCTCCCACGCGTCGTCGCGCGCGCACGCCTCCTCGGCGATCGCCACGACCTCGTCGATGCGCTCCTCGAAGAGCGCGTCGATCAGCGCCTCCTTGTCCGGGAAGCGCCGGTAGACCGTGCCGACCCCGACGCCCGCGCGCTCGGCGACCGCGTCCAGGGTCACGTGCAGCCCGGCCTCGGCGAAGAGCGCGCCGGCCGCGGCGAGGATCCGCTGGCGGTTGCGCTCGGCGTCCTTCCGGAGGGGGCGTGTGTCGAGGCTCACACCGATGAGCGTACCAAAAGCGGAGGAAGCTCCTCCAGTTGCGTGCTAGCCTGTCGACACAGGTGGAGAACCCACCTCCACTTCGCCCTCGAACCCCTCCCCTCCCCTCTCCCCATGACCCCTGCCTCCACCGATCCCCACCACGACCGCCGCTGGCTGATCCTCGCGGTCCTCGGCCTCGCCCAGCTGATGGTCGTCCTCGACGCCACGATCGTGAACATCGCGCTCCCCAGCGCGCAGAAGGACCTCGGCTTCTCCGACGACAGCCGCCAGTGGATCGTCACCGCCTACGCCCTCGCCTTCGGCTCCCTGCTGCTGCTCGGCGGCCGCATCGGCGACCTCTTCGGCCGCAAGTGGGTCTTCATCGCGGGCCTCATCGGCTTCGCCGTCGCCTCCGCCGCCGGCGGCGCCGCGCAGAGCTTCGGCCTGCTCGTCGGCGCCCGCGCGCTCCAGGGCGTCTTCGGCGCGATGCTCGCCCCGGCCGCCCTCAGCCTCCTGACCACGACCTTCACCGAGCCCGACGAGCGCAACAAGGCCTTCGGCGTCTTCGGCGCGATCGCGGGCTCCGGCGCCGCCGCGGGCCTGCTGCTCGGCGGCATCCTCACCGAGTACCTCTCCTGGCGCTGGTGCCTCTACGTGAACCTCGCGTTCGCCGGCGTCGCCGCCTTCGGCGCGTTCACGCTGCTGACCAACACCGCGCACCCGGACAAGCCGCGCCTCGACATCCCCGGCACGATCACCGCGAGCGCCGGCCTCTTCGGCCTCGTCTACGGCTTCTCCCACGCGGCGCAGACCAGCTGGTCGAACGGCACGACGATCGGCTTCCTGATCGCCGGCGTCGTCCTGCTCGCGATCTTCGTCGCCATCCAGCAGCGCGTCGCCAACCCGCTGCTGCCGCTGCGCGTGATCCTCGACCGCGACCGCGGCGGCTCCTACCTCGCGATCGGCCTGACGGGCATCGCGATCTTCGGCGTCTTCCTGTTCCTCACCTGCTACCTGCAGCAGAACCTCGGCTTCTCGCCGATCAAGACCGGCCTCGCGTTCCTGCCGATGACGTTCCTCATCATGATCAGCGCGACGGTCTCGCAGACCAAGCTGCTGCCCAAGGTCGGCGCCCGGCCGCTGGTCGGCGCGGGCCTCGTGCTCGGCTGCGTCGGGATGCTCTACCTGACCGGGATCGGCGCGCACTCCAGCTACTGGACGCACGTCTTCCCGGGCCTGATCGTCATGGGCGCGGGCTTCGGCCTGATCTTCGCCCCGGCGATCGCGACCGCGACGCTCGGCGTCGAGCCGAACGACGCGGGCGTCGCCAGCGCCATGGTCAACACCATGCAGCAGATCGGCGGCTCGATCGGCACCGCGCTGCTGAGCACGCTGGCCGCCAGCGCCACGACGAGCGCGCTCGCCGGCGAGCAGCCGACCCGCGAGCTGGTCGCCCAGGCCGCCGTGCACGGCTACACGACCGCGTTCTACTGGTCGGCCGCGATCTTCGCGGTGGCCGCCGTGGTCTGCACCGCGCTGCTGCGCGGCGGCGTGCACGAGCCCGCCACCGCGGGCGAGCCGGTCCTCGCGCACTGAGGTCACGCCCCTGACCGGACCCGGGGTCCGCACCCCGGGTCCGGACGAGTACGGTGGCGGGCGTGGGACCGCTCCTGCCGGACACCGGACCTCGTGGTCCCCGCGTCGCTCGCCGTGCCCGCGGCATCGCGATCGAGGCGACCGCCTTCGTGGTCGTCACGCTCCTGTCGCCGCTGCTGCTCGCGGCGGCGGTCGCGGTCGACCTGACGCTCGCGCTCGTCAAGCGCAAGCCGTGGATGGCCGTGCGCCTCGTGGCCATGTTGTGGTGGTTCCTCTTCGGGGAGCTGCGCGGGATCGCCGGGCTGACGCTCATCGGGCTCGCCTCGCTCGGCCGCGACACGCGCACGCGCCGCTTCCGCGTCTACCGCCTGCGCCAGCTCTGGGCGGCGGGGCACCTCGGCGGCGTGCAGCGGCTGTTCGACCTGGACTTCGACGTCGAGGGGCTGGCGGAGGTCGCGCCCGGCCCGGTCCTGATCTTCATGCGCCACGCCAGCATCATCGACAACACGATGCCGGACACCGTGGTGGGCCGCGCGCACGGGCTCGGCCTGCGCTTCGTGCTCAAGCGCGAGCTCGAGATGATCCCGACGATCGACATCGGCGGGCGCTGGGTCCCGACGAACTTCGTCCGCCGCGGCTCCGGCGACACCGTGCGCGAGCTGCAGGACCTCGCCAAGCTCGGGATCGACCTCGACCCGCACGAGGGGATCCTGATCTACCCCGAGGGCACGCGCTCGACGCCGAAGAAGCTCGCGAGCGCGAAGGCGAAGATCCTCGAGCGCCAGCCGGAGATCGCGCCGCTCGCGGAGAAGCTGCAGCACCTGCTCCCGCCGCGCCTGGGCGGGCCCCTGGCGCTCCTGGAGGCCACGCGCGGGACCGACGTGGTGTTCTGCGGCCACGTCGGCCTCGACGGCTTCGAGTACATCTCGGACATCTGGCGCGGCGGCCTCGTCGGCGGGACGGTGCACGTGCGGTTCTGGCGCTACCCCGCGAGCGAGGTGCCGGTCGAGCGCGACGCGCAGATCCGCTGGCTCTACGAGCGCTGGCAGGTCGTCGACGACTGGGTCGGCGCGCAGCGGGCCTAGTGCTCGAGGAGCGCCCAGGCCGCCCGGGCGGTGGCGTCGGCGAGCGCGCGGCAGGTCGCGATCGCGACCGGGATCAGCGCGAGGCCGACGGCGACGCGCACCGCCGACGGGCCCGCCGCGTGGTTGTTGAGGTAGTCGAGCGTGGCGTTGTCGGGGTTGTCGTTGCCGGGCAGCGCCCAGTACCAGAGCGGTGAGGTGACGAAGCCGAGCGCGGTCGACCACGCGGTGATCGCGACGGTGAAGCCGAGGAGGCCCAGCATCGGCAGGACGACGAGGCCCCAGACCGTGTCGCGCCAGGCGCCGACGTCGGTGACGGCGGCCTTCGTGCGCGCCCAGATCCCGCCGCGCCAAGGACGAGCGGTGCGGGTGATGGGCCGGTCGAGGACCCAGCCCGCGCGGCGGCGCTCGACGTCGCCCATGAGGCGGGCGCCGTAGAGGGTGAGCAGCGCGACGGGGACGCCGAGCAGCGTGATCGCGAGGCCCGCGGCAAGCGCGATGCCGGTGAGCAGGACGCTGAAGGTCACGACGCCGGCGGGGAGCCCGGCGACGAGGTAGGCGGCGTCGCGGGCGATCGTCCGCGGGCGGGGGATCCACGCGGCGCGCGGCGTCGTGTCGGAGGAGGAGAGGGTGGGGAGCGGGGAGGTGGCCATGGCGATCATGGTCGCGGCGCGGCGCCGCCGCGGCCAGCCGGTCCGCCCGCGGTCGCGCCCTGCGGAAATCCCCCGTACGCTGCTGCGCGTGGACATCACCGTCACCGACCACGCGGACGCCGAGCGCTACGAGATCACCGCCGACGGCGAGCTCGCGGGCTTCACCCAGTACCGCCGCAGGCCGCAGCTGATCGCGTTCGTCCACACCGAGGTCGACCCGCGCTTCGAGGGCCAGGGGCTCGGGTCCAAGCTCGTCGCCGCGGAGCTCGACGCGGCGCGCGCCGCGGGCGTCGCCGTCCTCCCCTTCTGCCCGTTCGTCAACGCCTACATCAACCGCCACCCCGAGTACGCCGACCTCGTGCCGGAGGCGTTCCGGGCGAAGTTCGGGCTCTAGCTAGCGGCCGACGGCCGAGCCGTCGCCGCCGAAGCGCTCGCGCAGCTCGCGCTTGAGCAGCTTGCCCGACGGGTTCTTGGGCAGCTCGTCGACGAAGTGCACCGACTTGGGGAGCTTGAACGGCGCGAGGTGCTCGCGGGCGTGCGCGAGGATCGCCTCCTCGGTGACGGGCTCGCGCGTGACGACGACGGCGCTGATCGCTTCGATCCAGCGCGGGTGCGGCGTGCCGATCACGGCGACCTCGGCGACGGCCGGGTGCGTGTAGAGCGCCTCCTCGACCTCGCGGCTCGCGACCAGGACGCCGCCGGTGTTGATGACGTCCTTGACGCGGTCGACGACGAAGATGAAGCCCTCCTCGTCGATCCGGACGAGGTCGCCGGAGTGGAACCAGCCACCGGCGAAGGCCTCCGCGGTCTCCTCCGACTTGTCCCAGTAGCCGGTGCACAGCTGCGGCGAGCGGTAGAGGACCTCGCCCTGGCCCGCGCCGGCGATCTCCCGCCCGTCGTCGTCGATGACCTTGATCTCGACGAAGAGCACGGGGCGGCCCGCGGAGTCCGGCCGCGCGTCGTGCTCCTCGGGACGGAGGACGGTCGCGAGCGGCGCGATCTCCGACTGGCCGAAGGCGTTGTAGAAGCCGACGCCGTCGAGCGCGTCGCGCAGGCGCTGGAGGACCGGCACGGGCATGATCGACGCGCCGTAGTAGGCCTTCGTCAGCGCGCCGAGGTCGCGGGTCGCGAAGTCCGGGTGCTCGCTGATCGCGATCCAGACGGTGGGCGGCGCGAAGAGGCTCGTGATCGCGTCGCGCTCGACGCGCTCGAGGATGTCGCGCGGGTCGGGCTTCTCGACCACGTGGTTCGTCGCCCCGAGCATGAGGTAGGGCATCAGGAACGCGTGCATCTGCGCCGAGTGGTAGAGCGGCAGCGGGTGCAGCGGGACGTCGGCGGCGTCCATGTCGAGCGCGACCACGCACGAGACGTACTCGTGGACGAGCGCGCGGTGGGTCATCATCGCGCCCTTCGGCGCGGCGGTCGTGCCCGAGGTGTAGAGGAGCTGCGCCAGGTCGTCGTCCCGGACGTCCACCTCGCCGCTGACGTCCGGGACCTCGCCGGTCAGCGCCCAGTCGAGGACGTCGATCCTCGCGTCCACCCCGTCGCGCAGCGTGCCGAGCCGGCGCACGTCGCCGAGGTCGTCGGCGATCGCGTCGACGGCGGGCTGGAGCGCGGGGTCCGCGAACAGGGCGGTCGAGCCGGACTGCGTGATGATGTAGGACAGCTCCCCGCCGACCAGGTTGTAGTTGACGGGGACGTGGACGAGGCCGGCGCGCGCGCAGCCGAGGTAGAGCAGCAGGTAGGCGTCGGAGTTCGTGCCCAGCGCGGCGACGCGCTCGCCCTTCGCGAGCCCCAGCTCGAGCAGGCGGCCCGCGACGCGGGAGGTCGCGTCGTCGAGCTCCTCGTAGGTCCAGCGGCGCTCACCGAAGTGCAGCGCGATCCGGGTCGGCCAGCGGCGCGCGCTGCGGCGGACGACGTCCGCGACGGTGCTCGTCATGTCCATGCGGAGAACCTACCCCGCGGTGGAGCCGCGGACGACCAGCTCCGAGGGCAGCACGCGGTTCTTCGGGCGCTTGCCCTGGAGGCGGGCGTGCAGGAGCTCGAAGGCGGCGGCGCCGAGCGCCTCGGGGTCGAAGCGCACGGTGGTCAGCGGCGGGCTGGTCAGGCGCGCGAGGTCGAGGTCGTCGAAGCCGACGACGGCGACCTCGCCGGGGACGTCGATGCCGAGCTCGTTGGCGGCGGCGACCATGCCCGCGGCGAGCAGGTCGTCGTCGCAGAGGAAGGCGGTCGGGCGGTCGGGACGCCGGAGGAGCTCCTTGGCGGCGGCGAGCGAGCTGGTCGCGTCGAAGGCGGAGAAGCCGGTGACCTGCTCGGCGGGATCCTCGCCGTGGGCGCGGAGCTGGGCGGCCCAGGCGGCGTGGCGGCGGTCGAAGGTCTGGCCGCCCGCGGAGGAGCGGAAGTGGCCGATGCGGCGGTGGCCGAGCGCGTGGAGGTGCTCCATGGCGGCGACCGTCCCGCCCTCGGAGTCCAGGCGGACGAACGGCATCCGGGACTGCTCGTACTCGACGATGACGATCGGGCGGCCGCCCGGCTCGCGCAGGGAGCGCGGGACCTTGGCGGCGAAGAAGACGAAGCCGTCGATCACGCCCTCGGGCAAGGCCTGCACCGAGCTGTCGCCGCCGCCGCCCGCGTAGTCGTCCTGGATGAGGACCACGACGTGGCCCGCCTCCGAGGCGGCCTGCTGGGCGCCGCGCAGCGTGCGGCCGAAGAACGGGTGCGTGACGTCGCGGACGACGAGGCCGACGGCCGAGGCGGTGCCGGAGCGCAGGGCGCGCGCCGCGGCGTTCGGGCGGTAGCCGAGCTCGCGCGCCGCCGCGCGGACGGCGTCGGCGGTCGCGTCGGACACGCGCCCGGGCGCCTTGCCGGAGAGCACGAGCGAGACGGTGGTCTGCGAGACGCCGGCACGCTTGGCGACGTCGACGCTCGTGACCTTGCGCGAGCGCGGCGACGGGGCGCCGGTGACGGCGCGGGGGCTCGGGGGACGCGGGGCGATCGGGGGATCTCAGCACGCGGCGCGGTGCGGTGCGTTCGCAGATGTGCGTCATACGTAGTACGCTGTTACGTATGACCTCTCCCCACCTCCTTCGTTCATCGGGCGTCCTGGCGCGCAGCGCGCTCCTCGCCCTCGTCCTCGCGGGCTGCGCCGGAGCGGCCGCCTCGCAGGCCCCGGCCGGTGCCGGCGCGCCGTCGCGGACGGCCGTGCTGGCGGGCGCCGACGCGCCGGGCGCCGCCGTGTCCGCGGCGGCGGCGCGCGGCGGCGACGCCGTGGTCGTCCGCCACGCCGACGGCACCCTCGACGCCCAGGCCCAGGCCACCCGCCTCGCCGCCGAGGGCTTCGACACCATCGTCGGCGTCGGCGCGCAGGCCCGCGCGGCCGTCGCCCAGGCCGCGGCCGGCGAGGTCGGCGACGGCACGCGGTGGCGGACGGCGGCGCGGTAGGACGGCGTGGCGCCGCATGTCGGGATCGGCGCGGGCCCGCGCTGAGCCCGTGCGCGCCGCCGGTCGCGACGCGCCGCCGGCGTGGCGCGTACGCGCTCGCTCCGCCGTCCACTCCTACCGCATTCGTGAGCAGTTGTCACTGCGGTATGCCGCATGGCGTCAATCCCTCGCGCGCGTGTAACTACTATGCACTCGCTCTCGCGGAGCAATGGGGGCGCCGTCGCGGGCGCGGCGCCGCGGGACGTGACCGTTGCGCCCCGGCGGGGAACACCACCCGCATGCGCCCGTCTCCCGGCCTCGCCCGCACCCAGTGGCTCGCCCGCACCGGCGCCGCGATCTGGCTCGGCCTCGCGGCCTGGCGCTTCATCCTCTCGACGTCGACCGACGACGACGGCTTCGGCGAGGCGCAGCGCCAGTACCCGGGCCTGCTCCTCCTCCAGGGCTTCTGCGCGCTCGTGGCCGCGGGCGCGATCCTCGGCGTCCGCGACGCCGCCATGAGCGGCGAGCCCGGCACGGCGCGCGCCTACCGCGTCGTCATCGCCCTCGCCATCTGCGGCTTCCTCCTCGTCTTCACCAAGCACCACCTCCTGGCCTTCGGGCCCTACGAGGACTAGGCGCTCGCGCGGCGCCGCTGTACGCTCGGCGCCGCTGTCCGCTACGAAGGGTTCCTCGTTGTCCCGTCTCGCTCGCCTGCTCGCCGGCTGCTGCCTCCTGCTGGGCGCGCTCGCCGGCTCGTCCGCGCCCGCCAGCGCCGCGACCTGCTCCGACTACAGCAACCAGGCGGCGGCGCAGCAGGCGGCCGACACCCGCGACGCCGACGGCGACGGGATCTTCTGCGAGGCGCTGCCGTGCCCGTGCTCCTCGGGCGCCGGCGACGACGGCGGCTCCGGCGTAAGCGGCGGCGACGACGGCGCGGCGGAGCGCCGGCGCGAGGCCGCCGCCGCGGAGCGCAAGGCGGCGGCCGAGCGCAGGGCCGCGGCCAGGCGCAAGGCGGCCGCCCGGCGCCGCGCGGCGGCACGGCGCCGCGCCCTCCTGCGCCGGCGGGCGGCCGAGCACCGCGAGCGGCTCGCCCGCCAGCGGGCCGAGCGCGGCCAGTGGCGGGTCAGCCGCGTGCTCGACGGCGACACGGTCCGCGTCCGGCGCACCGACGGCTCGGCGGCGGAGACCGTCGAGCTCCCCGGCGTCGACGCGCCCGAGGACCCGGGCGAGTGCGACGGCGCCGCGGCGACGGCGCTCGTCCTGGCGCGCACGTTCTCCGCGGCGACCGACGCCGACGGCGACGGCGTCCTCGACACCGCGGGCGGGACCGGCGCGCTCGTGACGCTCACGACCGACCGCCGCGGCGACGTCCGCGACGACGACGGCCACCTGCGCGCGTACGTCGAGATCGCGGGCGCCGACCTCGGCCGCGACGTCGTCGCGGCAGGCTTCTCGGAGGCCGACGACACCACCCCGCGCTTCGAGCGCTACGGCGACTACCACGAGGCCGAGCTGCGGGCCGCCGACGCCGGCCTCGGCGCCTGGTCGGCGTGCGGCAGCGACTTCCACGCGCCCGCCTGACGCCGATCCTCACCGACAGCGCGATCTGCGCCATCGGTGGTAGGATCGAGGCATGCTCGCCGAGCTGCCCTTCGTCTCGAGCGCCGAGATCGCCGCGGAGTACAAGCCCGGCGCCGGGACGTCCCCGAAGGCGGCGCTTCGCGCCCTTGGGAGCAAGGGCCTCGTCTCGAGCGGCATCCGGCAATCCCTGCGTGACGGCCACGGGCGGATGGGCGGCACCTTCTACATCTACTCGTCGCTGAACGTCGATGCCGCGCGTCTGCATCGGCATGGCGACGACCTCGCTGCGGCCGCCGCCGCGAAGCAGGCCGCCGCCATCGAGCGCAACAGCGCCAGCAAGCGCCTGGCGGGGTACGTCGCCCCGCTCCTGGCCGACAACGTCGGCCTTCCGGACGCGCTGACCGAGGCCTTGCGTGGGGACATGGGCGACGCGCTTCGCTCCATCGCCGAGAAGACCGGGTCGAAGCGTCGCAAGCTCAGCGGTCACTCCGGCCTGGAGGCGCCCCTCTACGCCCGCATCGTCAAGCTCCACGGCGACATCGCCGACCTCGCGATCGAGGGCCGCGACTCCGCGATGTCCGTGCCGACGGCCGATCTCGCACCGTCCATCGCCCACGTCGAGGGCACGATCGTCGCCTTGCGGTGGCAGTCCTTCGGGCCCGGCATGACCTTGCTGACGACGTGCCCGGGGATGGATCTCGGCGGTGCCGACGATCCCTACGAGCGACCCTTGCCGTCGCTCAGCGCGCGCGTCGACATCACGGGGACGCTCGCCGGCGGCCCGACGATCCGCCGGCCGGCACGCATCGAGATCTCCGGCACCAAGTAGCCGGTGGACCTGCCCACGCCGAGCGCCCGCTACCTCGGGTCGCAGGATCGTGCGAGCCTGGCGACGTTCAAGTGCTCGACCGGCGTCTGGTTCGAGGAGGATGTCGAGCGGTACGTCTCGCACCGGCTCGCCGATGCCCACGACCGACGAAGGGCGCACACCGATCACACGATCATCGGGCTCGTGCTCCCCGATCGCGGGCTCGTGGCGGTGGCCGCTCATGAGCAGGACCTCACCGCCGACGGCGACCGCGAGCTCACTTCGACGCGCTGGGTCCTGGCAGCGGTCGCCGTCGGCCTCCAGGGTGCCGTGCTCCGCGACGTCGCGCCGTACGACGACGATCGGCCCGTCACGCTGGGCCGCCACCTCGCCGAGGTCACGTTGTCCGACATCGTCGCGACGCGGCGGGATCCGGTCGTGCGCGCGATCGTCGCCCGCGAAAACGCCAGGAGCCTGGCGCTGTGCCGGCGGGTGGGGCTTGCGCGGAGCCGCCCTGATGCGGACCCTCGCTACGTCCAGCGGCTCGGCGTCATCGCCGGCTGAGCGGACGACCTCCAGGGCGCGTACCTAGGTAGCGCCGACGCGCCAACTCCCGGTGCGCCGAGGCTCCGGTTGCACGGACATGGGCTGAAATTCTTTTCAGCGTCGCCGTTGCACACAGCAGTGAGTACGACTACAGTGCCGCGCCACTCACCGAACGACGCTCGTCGTGCGGCCGGCGCCACCCGGTTGCTCGTCGGGATGCCTGTGATCCCCCATGCACCTGCCACCTCCTGAGTCCTCCGCGCCGCAGCAGCGGCCGTCACCCGCGAGCGACGACGAGCTCGTCGAGACCGCCATCGGCGCCGCGCGGGACGCGGCGATCGTCGCGCTCCGCGATGTCCTCGGGAGCGATCCCGACGCCGCGCCGGAGGTCCGGCTGATGCTCACGGCGACGCGGGGCAACCCCTCCACCGAGTACTCGCACAGCGAGGTCCGCTTCGCCGCGCCCGACGGGGTGGCGATCAGCCACCACGACAAGGTCGCGATGGCGCTGGCCAGCATGAAGGCGGTCTCCCCCGAGCTCTACGGCACGATGGTCGCCGGGATCGAGCGCGGGCGCCGCTTCTCGCTCGGCACCCTGCGGGCATGCTTCCGCGCGGTCGCGCGCTAGCCCGCCGCCTCGTCGACCCCGGTGGCGACGATCGCCTCGAGCGTGTCGACCAAGGTGTGCCAGCCCTGGTAGCGCGAGCCGTAGACCCGGCGGAGCAGGTTGGGCGCCGAGCCCGCGGGCTCCTGGCGCACGAGCTCGATCAGCCCGGCCGAGGACAGCGCGCGCATCGCGTGGTTGACCCGGTCGAAGGCCTCGCCGAGATCCTCGGCCATCTCCGACGCGCTGCGCGGGCGCTCCTCGAGCGCCAGCAGGATCGGCATCCGCACCGGATGCCGCAGCTCCGCGAGGATCCGCGCGGCCTGTTCGGAGAGCCCATCCACGCGTTCGCTCAGCATTTCCCGAAGACAGGAGCCGGAACAGCATGACCACGAAGCGCCAGCAGACCGAGCAGACCCAGCGCCGCAAGACGCTGCGTCCGCATCCGGCCCGCGACCAGATCGTCGACGCGATGCGCAGCTACGGCCGGCCGATCAGCCCGACGCGCCTGAGCGAGGTGACCGGCAACACCCTGGGGTCGGTCGCCTACCACGTGCGGACGCTGCTCGGCGCCGGCGTCGTGGAGCTCGCCGAGGAGGGCCGCGTCCGCGGCGCGGTCGAGCACTTCTACGCGCTCGTCCCCGACAACGAGGCCGACCTCAACGACCCGGTCGCCGGCCTGCAGCGGCTCTGCGGCGCCCTCACCGTGCCCGCCGAGAACGGCGGCTACCCGCAGCCGATCGCCCTCGACGCGCAGGGACGCGCCGAGCTCCAGAAGCTGCTCGACACGCTGCGCCCGAAGGTGCAGCGCATCGTGCGGGAGACGGCGAAGCGCACGGCGGCGTAGGGCGGGCGCGGCGGTCACCCGGTGGCCGGATCCTCGGGCGCCGGGCTGGTCGCCGGGGCGTCGACCGGCTTCAAGGCGTAGGACGTCGTCGTCCCGTCGGCGAGCGTCGCCACGAGCGACGCGCCCTGCAGCGCGTCCTCGCGCGCCACGGCGATGAACGCGCCGCTGCGGATCGCGAGCGTGCGCGCGCCCCCGGCCAGGTTGAGGGTGAGGCCGGAGATCCTCGGGGTGGCCACGCCGAAGACCACGGCCCGTGCCGGCAGCTTGCCGCTCGCCGGGTAGTGGTTGACCGCCAGCGACATCGGGGCCTTGGTGAGGTCGGCGCACGAGCCGGCCGCCTGGATGTCGAGCGACCGGAAGTCGCCGTCGTCGTCCACCTGTCCGAAGTTCCCATCCTTGGTTCGTCCGGCCTCGGGACAGGTCAGGCCGGCCTGTGAGCGATAGACGCGGACGGCCCAGGCGGCGCGTCCGTCGGGGTCGGCGACGGTCGTCGGCAGGCTGGCGCCGTGACCGTCGGGCTGGACCGCCTCGGTGCCGCCGACCGTGTCGGCCCCGCTGCTGGGGTTGAGCGCGGACGCGCTGGCCACGCCGGCGACGACCGCGAGCGCGGTGGCGAGCAGGAAGCTCAGGCGGCGGCGCATCAGATGCACCAGTTGGGCGCGTAGTGGAAGTGGTCGGAGAAGACGCCGGGGTCGGTGACCCGTGCCGACCCGGCGCACTCGGTGTAGTCGCCGTAGTCGCGGGACCACGCGTTGCAGATGCCGGACAGGTACGCCGTCTGGGATCCGCGCAGCGTGTTGTAGCTGTAGATCGAGCAGCTCCGCGAGCTCGACCCGCACCCGCTGTCGACCCGCGCGAAGTAGCTGCCATCGGTCTGGCTGCCGCCTTCGACGAACCCGTGCGCCACGCACGTCACGTGGTAGCTGTCGGCCAGCGCGACCTTCACGATCGCGCCGAACGAGAACGCGCACAGCAGCGCCAGCAGCACGATCCCGCGTGAGAACCCATCGCTCTTCGTCGTCACCTAAAGCTCCGTTCCGTACGCCATTCGGAAGCACTAGGGCGACGAGCGGCGAGCTTGTGACGAACGAACCGGAATCTTGTGACATCGACGGTCCGTCGAGGTTCCTCAAATTCAGGTCCAGAACGGTTTCTAAAAGCCTGACCAGTGTGCGAGGATGCGCCGCGCAATGGGTCGTGGGGTGCTGAGACTTGGGCAAGGAAGGGCCAGGCCCGGCTTCGTCCGCGCACGCGAGGATCCGTCCACGTTCGCCGACGTCTACGTCGAGTACCACGAGCAGGTCCTGCGCTTCTTCGCCCGCCGCACGCTCGACCCGGAGACCGCCTTCGACCTGATGGCCGAGACGTTCGCGGAGCTCTTCGCCCACATCGACGGCTTCCGCGGCGAGACCGAGGAGCAGGGCCGCGCCTGGATGTGGACGGTCGCCCGCCACCAGCTCTACCGCTGGCGCGAGCGCGGGATCGTCGAGCGCCGCAGCATCGAGCGGCTCGGGGTGCCGATCGCCTCCCTGGGCCAGGTCGAGTACGAGCGCATCGAGGACCTCGCCGACCTCCAGCGCGTCCGGCCGCAGCTCGAGCAGGCGCTCGACCAGCTGGGCAGCGAGCAGCGCCAGGCGCTGCAGCTCCGCGTGCTCGAGCATCGCGAGTACGACGACATCGCGCAACAATGCGGCGCGAGCGAGCAGGTGGTGCGTGCACGTGTCTCGCGCGGGTTGCGCCAGCTCGCCAAGACCTTGGCGGACGCGGCGCCCGCCGAGTCCGAGGAGCTGCTGACGTGACCAAGATCCCCGAGGAGCACCACGCCGCCAGGGCGCTGGAGGAGTCGTTCCGCGCGCTCGGCGCGCAGCGCGCGCGGCGCCGGCGCCGGCGCCCGGCGTGGGGCTGGGGACGGATCGTCGTCGCGGCGCTCACCTCGGTGTTCGTCGTGGCCGGGGTCGCCACCGGCACGAAGGTCTTCCTCGGCGACGGCGGGATGCTGCGCTCCGACGCGGGCGACGTCGGCAGCCTCCACGGTCGCATCGACCCCGACCCGACCTACCGCCAGCTCGCGCAGGCGACCGCCGCCGACCCGCACGAGCGCGCGCGCTGGGGCATGCGGATGTTCAAGAGCAGGACGGGTGAGACCTGCCTCGTCCTCGGGCGCGTCGTCGACGGCCGCCTCGGCGTCGTCCGCCAGGGCCAGTTCAAGCGCCTGCCCACGCGCGCGACGGGGATGTGCGCGCCGCTGGAGGCCGAGCACGTGGTGCTGGCGACGCGGACCTACTACGACACCCCCGAGCGCCGCTCGGTCCTCTACGGCGCCGTCGACCGCACGGTCTCCGAGGCCCACATCCTCGCCGTCACCGGCAGGACCACGCCCGTCGCCATCGCCCCCGACGGCACCTTCCTCGTCGTCCGCTCCGGCGCCAACCCGTTCCACCTCGCGCACCTGGTCGTCGACGGCTCCGCGGGCCGCCACGTGCAGCTCCTCGCCGAGTAGCCCCGCAAACTCCGGGCACGTCCGCCCGAGACGACCTCGCCGGCTTCTACGATCGACGCATGTCCGTCGATGCCCACGACCGAGCGCTGGAGGAGTGGGTGCTCGCCAAGGTCGCCGGGCTCGACGTCGAGGGCCTGAAGCTCGGGCTCGGGGTCCGGGAGCTGCCGGTGCCGGGCGTCGCCGAGGCGGCGGAGCTGGACGAGCGGGTCGTCGGCGTGGTCGTGGACCGCCTGCACCAGCGCGGGCTCGTCCGGGCGGTCGACGCCGATCCGGCGCGGGTCCTGATCACGCCCGAGGGGCGGCGCAGCGCCGCGGCGCTCACGCCGCCGAAGGCCGCGCCGACGCCCGACGCGGCGCGCTTCGTCTTCCTGCGCCCGGCCGCGCCGGTCGGCCCCGGCGCGCGCGCGGGCGCCGACGGCGAGGAGCTCTGCGACTTCCACCCGAAGGCGCGGCGCAAGGGCGTCATGGACCCCGGCGAGCACTGCGACGGCTCCGGCTGGATCGTCGACGCGGAGACCCGCGAGAGCCGCGCCTGCCGCTGCCGCCCGCTGCGCATCCAGCGCAACCGCGACCGGCAGCTCGGCGGCCGCGTGAGCACCGAGACGCTGAACTTCGGCCTCGCCTCCTCCCTGCACCCCGAGCTGCACCCGGCGCTCACGCCGGTCGTCCACGGCTGGACGCACGACATCGACGGCCACCTGCGCGACGGGCGCGGGCTGTGGATGACCGTCGGGCCGTGGGACCGCCAGGAGCGCGGCGTCCTGACCACCGAGCTTGACGACGCGCACCACCCGCCGCGGACCCAGGAGGAGTTCGAGCAGGCCGCCGCCCGCGCCGGCCGGCTCCTCGACGCGGACGAGCTCGCCGCCGCCGGGCGCGCCGAGCGCGGCTCGCGCGCCGGCGGCGAGCTGAGCCTGATGGAGGTCCAGAAGGTCGCCCAGACCGCCGCGGGCTCCTCGGCCGCCGCGATCGCCCGCGCCGCCTACAACGCGGGCCACGGCGTCGCGCTCTACTCGCTCTCCTCGCTCTACCGCTCGCTCGTCTACCTGTCGAAGTACGGCGGCTACCGCCAGCGCCTGCAGGCGCTGCAGCGGTGCGACCTGCTCGTGCTCGTCGGCCTCGACCAGCAGGTCCTCACGCGCGCCGCGCCGTGGCAGCGCGACTGGCTCTCCGAGCAGCTCGAGCTCATCGCCTACGGCCGCTACGAGCAGCGCCGCGCCACCGTGATCGTCTCCACCGGCTGGCCGCTGGAGACCCTGGAGCAGGCGCTCTCGCCCGAGACCTTCCACCGCCTAACCTGCGCGGCCGGCCAGCCGCTGCTCGGCAGCCGGATCCCCGAGAAGACCGTGACCCATGCTCGATCCTGACTTCGACTGCCCCAACGGCTGCGACGCCAACGGCTTCCTCTTCGACGAGGAGCGCCGCCAGGCCTACCCGTGCACCTGCCGCGAGGAGCGGCTGCGCCGCCGCCTGCACGGCGACATGGAGGCCTCGGTCGGCCGCTACGCGCCGCCGCGCTTCCAGGGCCTGGACTGGAGCGCGCTGCCGCTCTCGGGGATCGCCGAGCGCCACGGCGCGGCCGCCACGCACGTGCGCCGCTACGCGGCGAGCGTCGAGCAGAACGTCCGCTCCGGCCGTGGCCTCTGGCTGCTCGGCAACAAGGGCACGGGCAAGACGACGCTCGCCTACTACGTCGCCCAGCAGGCGCGCGCGACCGGCATGTCCGTGCTGACGCGCAACACCACCGACCTGCTCAACGAGCTGCGCGACAGCTACAAGCCCGACGCCCAGCCGACGACGCGCCAGATCATCGACGCGATCACCCAGGTCGAGCTGCTGCACCTCGAGGACGTCGCCGTCCCGCGCCCGAACGACTGGGTGCTCGAGCAGCTCTACACGATCGTCAACCGCCGCTACGAGCACAACAAGGCGATCCTCTTCACGAGCGACACGCCCTACGGCGCGCCGCTCGACCCGGGCGGCCTCGCCGACCACATCGGCGAGCGCACCTACTCGCGGCTGATGCAGATGGTCGGCGACCCGATCCTGATGACCGGCGCCGACTACCGGCTGACCGTCGGCGCCTAGGCCGCGGCGCCGCCCGCGAACAGCGAGCGCAGCGAGGCCTGCAGGACGCCCGCGGCGTCCGCGCGCGCCACGCGCCCCGCCCGGACCTCGTCGCCGCACGCGTGCATCAGCGCGAAGTAGGTCGCGACGAGCCAGGTGGCCGGGAGGTCGGTCCGGAAGCTGCCGTCGGCCTGCCCGCGCGCCACGAGCGCGCCGAGCGGCGCGTGGAGCGCGGTGTGGGCCCGCGCCATCGCCTCGGCCGGGAGCTGGTCGGTGACGGTCCGCGCGATCGCGCCGTGGCGGTCGAGCTCGGCCCACGCGATCGCGATCAGCCGGTCGAGCGCGTCGAGCGGCGTGCCGTCCTCCAGGCGCGCCGAGGCGAGCGCGTCGGCCGCCGCCCGGACCGCGCGCTCGGCCACCGCCTCGAGCAGCGCCTCGCGCGTCGGGAAGTGCGCGTAGACGGTGACGCGCGAGACGCCGGCCTCGCTCGCCACCGCGGTCGTGCTCGCGGCGGCGCCGCGGGCCAGCAGCGCCTCGGCGCCGTCGAGGATCGCCGCGACGTTGCGCTCCGCGGTCGCCCGGCGGTGGTCGGTGGAGGCCTCCGGCGTCACGCTCCTCACCGTAGCCTCAGTGCATCGCGACGTGCGCGCCGGGCGCGGGCCGCACCGCCGGGATCGCCGCCGCCGCGACGACCGCGAGCAGCCCGGCCAGGATCGCGGCGGCCAGGCAGGCGTCGCCGTAGCCCGCCGCCGCGCCCGTGCCCGCGGCGATCGCCGAGAGCACCGCGACGCCGAGCGCCGCGCCGACCTCGTGCGCGGTCGACATCAGCCCCGAGGCGATGCCGGCGTGCGCGTGGTCGACCTGGCTCATCGCCGAGATCGAGACGGCCGGGAAGAGCATCCCCACGCCGAGGCCGAGCACGAGGAAGCCGGGCAGCAGGTCGGGCACGTAGCGCGCGTGGTCCGGCGCGAGCGCGAGCAGCAGCGCGCCCGCCGCCGCCAGCGCGAGCCCGCCCGCCACGAGGATCCGCGCGCCCGCGTGGCCGACGAGGTGCGCGGTCGCGTGGACGCCGAGGGCGATCGCGACGACCAGCGGCAGGAACGCCAGGCCGGTGTGCAGGGCCGAGAAGCCCAGCACGCGCTGGAGGTAGAGCGAGTTGAGGAAGAACGCGCCCGCGAGGATCCCGGTCGCGCCGAGCATCATCGCCGCGCCCGCCACGAGCGGGCCCGAGCGCCAGACCCGCGGCGGCAGCAGCGGCGCGGCGGCGCGGCGCTCGACCCGCAGGAACGTCGCGAGCAGCACGGCGGCGACGGCGAGCAGCCCGAGCGTCCGCGCCGAGCCCCAGCCGTGGCCGGCCGCGCCGGAGCAGGCGTACACCAACGCGACGAGCCCGGCGACGACGGCGAGCCCGCCGCGCAGGTCGAGCGAGCGCGCGCCGGGCAGCGGCGCGGTGCGCGGGATCACGCGCGTCGCGAGCGCGGCGGCCACCGCGCCCACCGGGACGTTGACGAGGAAGACCCACTCCCAGCTCAGCCACGTCGTGAGCATCCCGCCGACGACCACGCCGACCGCGACGCCGCCGCTCGCGACCGCGCCCCAGACGCTCAGCGCGGTCGCGCGCTGGGCGCCCGCGTAGGTGCTCGTGAGGATCGCCAGCGCGGCGGGCGTCAGCAGCGCGGCGCCGGTCCCCTGCACGGCGCGCGCGGCGATCAGCGCGCCGGCCGACGGCGCGAGGCCGGCCGCGAGCGACGCGGCGGTGAACAGCAGCAGGCCGGCGAGGAAGCCGCGGCGGCGGCCGAGCAGGTCGGCGGCGCGGCCGCCGACGAGCAGCAGGCCGCCGCTGCACAGGACGTAGGCGGTGACGACCCACGAGAGGCCGGACGGCGTGAAGTCGAGCGCGCGGCCGATCGACGGCAGCGCGACGTTCACGATGGTGATGTCCAACACCACCATGAACTGCGCGACGACGAGCAGGGCGAGGACGGACCAGGGACGGCGGGCGGTGGGAGAGGGCACGGGATGCTCCAAGGACATTGCGTTTACAAGAATGTAAACGCAACGCTAGCCCACCCTTTACACCGTTGTCAACTCAGGCGACCGCGACGACCACCTCGGCCAGCCGCGGGCCCGCGTCCTCCTGCGAGAAGTGCGCCGCGCCCGCGAGCGTCACGTGCGGCTGCCCGGCCGCGCCCGGGATGAGCTTCTGGAGGACCGCGTCGGCGCCGCGCGTCACCGGATCGGCGTCGCCGAACGCCGTGACGAACGGCTTCTCCCAGCGCTTGAGCACCTCCCACGCCGCGAGGTTCGCGGGCACCGCGGGGTCGTCGGGGCCGTCGGGCACGAGCAGCGGGAACTGGCGCGCGCCCGACTTGTAGGACTCGTCCGGGAACGGCGCGTCGTAGGAGGCGATCTCGTCGGGGTCGAGCGCGCGCCCCGTCCCGCCGTCGACGATCCGGCCGACCGGGAGCTCGGGGACCTGCTGCGAGAACGTCCGCCACGCCTCGAAGCCCGCGCCGAGCGGGCGGTCGCCGGTCGGCAGGAACGTGTTGGAGGCGACGATCGCCGCGAAGCGCTCCTCCTGCTCGGCGGCCAGGCGCAGGCCGAGCAGCCCGCCCCAGTCCTGGCAGAAGAGCACGACGCCGCGGAGGTCGAGGTGGCCCACCACCAGGTCGGTCAACCACCCCATGTGGCGGGCGTAGGTGTAGTCCTCGCGCGCGGCGGGCTTGTCGGAGCGGCCGAAGCCGACGAGGTCCGGCGCGACCACGCGCAGCCCGGCCGCCAGCAGCGGGCCGATCATCGACCGGTACAAGAACGACCACGACGGCTCGCCGTGCAGCAGCAGGACCGGCGTCGCGTCGCGCGGCCCCTCGTCCACGTAGGCCATGCGGACGGCCTCGCCCTCGGCGCGCACCTCCGCGTAGTGCGGCTCCCAGCTCCAGCCGGGCAGGCCGGCGAAGCGCTCGTCGGGGGTGCGGAGGATCTCCATGCCCGCGACTCCTACCAGCTTCCCGCGGCCGCTGGGATGATCGCGCCCATGTCCGAGCGCCAGCACAGCCCCTTCGGCACCGATCGCTTCGGCCAGATCGCCGAGAAGTTCGCGCGCCTCTTCGGCACGCCCCAGTTCATCATCGGCCAGACGGTCGTCGTCGCGATCTGGATCGCGCTCAACGCCATGGCCTTGAGCCTGAACTGGGATCCGTACCCCTTCATCCTGCTCAACCTCGCGTTCTCGACCCAGGCCGCCTACGCCGCGCCGCTGATCCTGCTCGCGCAGACGCGGCAGGCCGACCGCGACAAGGTCCAGGCCGAGGACGCCGAGCGCCACGCGGCGCTGCAGCGCGAGCACGTCGAGCGCCAGACGGGCGGGCTGCGCGACATCCTGGAGGTCAACAAGGAGCTGATCGAGCGCATCGCCGCGCTCGCCGAGGAGATCCACGCCGCGACCACGCAGCCGCCGAAGGGCTGAGCGGGCGCTACCGTCCTGATGGTGTCCGCCTACCGCATCGGCATCGTGCTGCACCCGGAGCGCGACACGTCCGAGCAGGTGCGCGTGATCCAGCAGTGGGCGGCGACGCACGCGGGCGAGGTCGTCCTGCGCGAGGCCGACCGCGCCCGCGCGATCGCGGGGATCGAGGTCCTCGCCGAGGAGGCGTTCCTCGCGACGGTCAACGGCCTCATCAGCCTCGGCGGCGACGGGACGATGCTCGGCGCGCTGCGCGCCGTCGCCCACGCGCCGGTCCCGGTGCTCGGCGTCAACATGGGCAACCTGGGGTTCCTGGCCGAGGTCGGGCCGCACGAGCTGCCCGAGGCGCTCGACCGCCTGCTCACCGAGCGCTTCACGATCGAGGCGCACAGCTGCCTGGAGGTCCGCTACCGCGGCCAGGAGGCGATCGCGTTCAACGACGTGGCGATCTCGCGCGTGCCGGGCGCGGGGTCGGTCCAGACCTCCATGGCGGTCGACGAGCGCCGCTACGGCTACTACCGCTGCGACGCGCTGATCGTCGCGACCCCGACCGGCTCGACGGCCTACAGCTACGCGGCCGGCGGCCCGGTCATCTCCCCCGCCGCGCAGGGGATGCTCGTCACGCCCGCCTCGCCGATGTCGGGCATCAGCCGCCCGCTCTTCCTCTGCCCCGCCGAGCAGCTGCGCCTGGAGCTGCTGGAGGGCGCCGGGCGCCCGGCGCTGGAGATCGACGGCACGGTCGTCGACCACCTCGCCCCCGGCGACGCGCTCGAGGTCCGCTGGCGGCCGGACGCGGGCCTCGTCGTCCGCCTCGACGCCGCCGCCCACCAGGAGCGCCAGCGGCTCAAGCTCAGCCTGCTCGACCTGCCGCTGCTGCCGGACGAGCTGCGCGAGCTCGCGCCGCCGCCGCCGGTCGGCGGCTAGTCGGCGCGCGGGTCGTAGGCCAGCGGGTCGTAGGGCAGGTCCGGGTGCTCGCCGGGCGCGGCGAGGTCGTAGGTGCGCATGCGGCCCGCGGCTTGGTCGAAGGCGACGGCGCGGGTGAGCGTGAAGGGCCGCTGCGGCTCGTCGGCGGCGGCCAGCGTCTCCGCCAGGCGCGTCGCGACGTAGCCCATCGCGCTCATCGCGCGGACGCGGCTGGCGAAGAGCTCCTGGCCCACGAAGAGCGCGTTGTCGCGCAGCGCCTCGGCGAGCGGCTCGGGCAGGTCCGGGAGCTCCTTGCCGTCCTCCTTGGCGCGCTCGGCGAGCTCGTGGGTCGCGCGGTCGATGATCGCGACGCGCGCGTAGAACCCGTAGAAGACCTGGTGCAGCGCGTCGGCCCGGGCGTCGGCGGGCAGGTCGTCGACGTAGGCCTGGAGGCTGTCGACGAGCGAGGGGACGGTGGAGGACATGACCCCCGAGCCTGCGCCTCCGGGCCCTCCCGCGTCAAGAACGCGGGTCGTCTTCCAGCATGGCTGGAGCCGCGGCCTCCAGCAGCGACGGCGCGAGGACGGACTCGGCCGCGCCCGAGACCCGCAGCCCGACGAGCCGGCCGTAGTGGTCGAAGTCGAGCGTGACCGCGTCGAGCGCCGGGATCGTGTCGGCGGCCTCGTGCGCGTCGAGCGCGACCGAGTCGCGCACCGCGGGCGGCGCGCCCACCACCAGGGCGACGTACGCCCCGCCGGATCCGTCGACGGTCACCGCGATCTCGACCATGGGCCGATGCTCGCAGGTCCGCGGCGTGGCTCAACCGGGGGCGGTCCGCGGCCGATCTCCAGGAGGTGGCGCTCCCACGCTCACGCCTGCCGTCCCCGCGCGCCCTCGCCATCGGCGCCCTGGTCCTCGCCGTGCCCGGCCTGCCGTGGATGCACGCGCGCTCGCAGCGGATCGCCGTCGAGGACCGCGCGGCGCGGATCGCGAGCGCGATGACCAACCGCGACATCTCGGTCCACTGCCCGGGGCCGATCCGGCGGCGCATGATGTACGAGATCCACGAGGGGTCGGTCTGGTTCGACGCCGACGGCGTGCCCGCGAGCGCGACGAGCCTCAGCGCGGGTACGTGCGACGGGCTGGAGGTCGCGATCGACCACGGACCCGCGCTCGACTTCTCCTGCCTCGCCGCGGACGCGTGCGGGAAGCGCGAGGCGCAGGCCGCGCGGGCGCTCGCGGTCCTGACCCACGAGATCATGCACCTGCGCGGCGAGCGCGACGAAGCGATGACCGAGTGCCGGGCGCGCGGGCGGGTCGCGGACGTCGCCGCGCAGCTCGGCATCCCCGCGGCCGGCGGCGCGCAGATCGCCGCGTGGCAGGCGACGACGTGGCAGGCGATGCTGCCCGACGCCTACCGCGGCGCCCGCTGCTGAGTCACCCTCCGTGGTGGAGCGCGAGGACGGCGGCGAGGGTGTCGGCCTCCTCGGCGGTCTTGTCCTCGCGGTAGCGCAGGACGCGCGCGAAGCGCAGCGCGACGCCGCCGGGGTAGCGGCGCGAGGTCTGCACGCCGTCGAAGGCGATCTCCACCACCAGCTCGGGCTTGACGACGACCACGTGGCCGCGCTCCTCGACGGCGAGCGCCTGGAGCTTCTCGGTCTGCCACTGCAGCAGCGCGTCGGTCAGGCCCTTGAAGGTCTTGCCGAGCATGACGAAGCCGTCGCCGTCGTCCGCGCGCGCGCCGAGGTGGAGGTTGCTGAGCCAGCCCTTGCGGCGGCCGCTCCCCCACTCGACCGCGAGCACGACGAGGTCGAGCGTGTGGCGCGGCTTGACCTTCAGCCAGCTCGCGCCGCGGCGGCCCGCGGCGTAGGGCGCGTCGAGCGCCTTGACGACGACGCCCTCGTGGCCCGCGGCGAGCGCCGCGTCGAAGTGCGCCTGGGCGGTGGCGAGGTCGGCGGTGACGATCCGCGGGACGCGAAGCCGCGCGTCGGGCGCCGCGGCCTCGAGCGCCTCCACGCGCCGGGAGAGCGGCGCGTCGAGCAGGTCCTCGCCGTCGAGGTGCAGGATGTCGAAGAGCACCGGGACGACGCCGGGCGCGCCGGAGGCCACGCGCGAGGAGGTGACCTGGAACGGCTCCGGCCGGCCGTCGGCGCGCAGGGAGATCGCCTCGCCGTCGAGGACCGCCCGCTCCACCGGCAGCGCGCGCGCCGCCGCGACGACCTCGGGCAGCCGCGCGGTGAGGTCGTCGAGCGAGCGGCTGTAGATCGCGACGTCGTCGCCGTCGCGGTGGACCTGGATCCGCGCGCCGTCGAGCTTCCAGTCCACGGCGCCCTCGCCGACCTTCGCCATCGCCTCCTCGAGCGAGGCCGACGGCGAGGCGAGCATCGGCCCGAGCGGGCGGCCGACCTCGAGCCGGAACTGCGCGAGCCCCTCCTCCCCCTCGCGCAGCGCCGCCTCGGCGACCACGCGCGCGTCGCCGCGCAGCATCGTCGCGCGGTCGACCGCCGCGCGGGGGATCCCGGTCGCGACCGCCACCGCGTCCGCCATCACGCCCGCGAGCGCGCCCTGGCGGACCTCGCCGGAGAGCAGCCCGCGCAGCAGCGTCTGCTCCTCGGCGGTGGCGCGCGCGAACAGGTCGGAGACCGCCGCGCGGCGCGCGGCCTGCGAGCCCGCGCCCGAGAGCCCGGAGACGCGCTCGAGGATCAGGTCGACCTCGCCGACCTCCAGCGACGGCGCCTCGGCGGGCGGCGGCAGCTCCTGCAGCGAGGCCCAGCCGACGCCCGTGCGGCGCTGGCGCAGCGCGCCGCTCAGGTACGCGACCGCGGGCTCGACCTCACCGGGCTCGAGCGCCCGCAGCGTCTCGCCGAGCAGCTCGGCCTTGCGCTTGCGCGAGCGCGTCGCGCCGACGGCGGTCGAGGTGGCGGCGAGGTCGGCGAAGAGCACCCGTGCATCGTGCCGCACGGGCGCGGGCGGCAAACATCAGCTGGGCGCCTCGACCAGCGTCCGGATCGTCTCCAGCTCGCCCTCGACCGTCGCCATCTGCGCGGCGACCCCGGCGTCGTCGACGCCGGGCGGGAAGACGATGGTGAAGACGAGCTCGCTGCCGGCGTGGTTGTGGAGGACGCGGATGCGCGCGCCGGCGGTCGCGTCGTCGGGGCGCAGGAGGTCGACCGTGCCCTGCCGCTCGGAGACGCGGACCTCGACCGGGAAGCGCGCGTCGCCGCTGCCGATCAGCCAGCGGCCCTCGCCGTCGCCGGGCGCGACGGCGCTCGCGAAGGCGGGCGCCCAGTCGGGGAGGCGGCGCGGGTCGGCGACGAGCGCGAGGACGGCCTCGGGCGAGGCGGCGATGGAGACCTGGCGGGTGGCGGAGGGCGCGGTGGTGGAGTTCGTATGCATGTGCTTATCGTCTACTAGGGCAGACGATCTGTCAACGCGTAGAGTTCCGCCGATGGCGGACGAGGAGGACCTCGGCGCGCTCTTCGCGCGCGTCACCCGGCGGCTGATCGACGCCGAGCGGCCACTGCTGGCCGAGCACGGCCTCTCGATGTGGGGCTACGTCGCGCTCTCGCACCTCGCGCACGCGCCCGCCGGGACGCAGCTCGCCCTCGCGCAGGCGATCGGCCACGACAAGACGCGCCTGATCGGGTTGCTCGACGCGCTCGAGGGCGACGGCCTGATCACCCGCACGCCGGACCCCGCCGACCGCCGCGCGCGGATCGTCTCGCTCACGAAGGCGGGCGCGACCCGGCACGCGGCGGCGCGGCGCGCGATCCGCGGGATGGAGGAGGAGCTGCTCGCCGACGTGAGCCCCACCGAGCGCACGCGGCTGCGGCGGACGCTCGCGCGGCTGGCGGGCTGACGCGGTCGCCGACCGCCGTGAAGTGGTCGCGGCGCTTAGGATCGCGCCATGAGCATCGCCACCATGAACGACCTCCCGGGCCACGCGGTCGAGGAGCTCTTCCCGGAGATCTGCGCGCACGGCACCGCGGCGCCGGCCCGCGAGCGGTAGCCCGTGTTCGACCACGTCACCATCCGCGTCACCGACCGCCCCGCCTCCGAGGCGTTCTACGCGACGGTGCTCACGCCGCTCGGCATCGACGAGAGCTACGCGACGGACGCCTTCGCCGAGTGGCAGGACTTCTCGCTGACGCAGGCGGACGCCGGGCACCCCGTCACCCGACGGCTGCACGTCGGGTTCGCCGCGCCCTCGCGCGAGCAGGTCGACGCGTTCTGGCGGGCGGGGCGCGACGCGGGCTACGAGGACGACGGCGCGCCGGGCGAGCGGCCGCACTACCTGGAGGACTACTACGGCGCGTTCCTCCGCGACCCGGACGGCAACAGCGTCGAGGCCGTCCACCACGCGCAGGCGCGGCGGGCGGGGATCGTCGACCACCTCTGGATCCGCGTCGCCGACCTCGCCGCCGCGACGGCGTTCTACGACGCGATCGCGCCCGCCGCCGGGCTCCACCCGCAGACCCGCGCCCCGGAGCGCTCGAGCTTCGGCCGCGGCGAGCACGGCGGCTCGTTCTCGCTGGTCGCGGGCGAGCCGACCGCCGGCCTCCACATGGCCTTCGGAGGCGACGAGGCCGCGGTGCGGCGCTTCCACGCCGACGCGACCGCCGCGGGCTACCGCTCCAACGGCGCGCCCGGCGAGCGCCCGCAGTACCACCCCGGCTACTACGCGGCCTACGTCCTCGACCCCGACGGCAACAACATCGAGGTCGTCGACCACCACCGCGGCTAGGCGGTGACGACCGCCGCGGGCTGGTGCCGCAGTGGCCGCACGCGCACCGCGGCGAGCATCAGCGCCGCCGCGAAGCACAGCAGCCCCGAGACGACGAAGACGCCGTCGTAGGTCCCCGCGCCGTCGCGCACCGCGCCCGCCGCGTAGGCCGCGGCCGCCCCGCCGAGCTGGTGTCCGGCGAAGATCCACCCGAACGCGACGAGCCCCTTCTCGCGGCCGAAGCGCTGGGTGACGAGCGCGACGGTCGGCGGGACGGTGGCGATCCAGTCCAACCCGTAGAAGATGGTGAACGCGGTCAGCGTCGGGCCCTTGGCCGAGAGCGCGAGCGGCAGCAGCAGGAGCGAGATCCCGCGCCCGATGTAGTACACCAACAACAGCCGGCGCGCCGGGAAGCGGTCGGTGAGCCAGCCCGACCCGGTCGTCCCCGCGATGTCCAGGACGCCCATCGCGGCCATCAGCGACGCGGCCTCGCCCGCCTGGATCCCGTGGTCGTGCGCGGCCGGGATCAGGTGGACGGCGATCAGCCCGACGGTCGTCGCCCCGCAGATGAAGAACGACCCGACGAGCGCGAGGAAGACGCGGTCGCGTGCGACCTCGCGCAGCACGGCCAGCGTCTTGAGCCGCGGGCCGGCCGACGCCGCCTCGGCGACGCCGCCGTAGGGCGCGAGCCCGAGGTCGGACGGCCGGTCGCGCAGCCCGAGCAGCACGCAGAGCAGCGCGACGCCCGCCGCGCCGCCGACGACCGCCATCGTCCAGCGCCAGTCGCCGTGGCTCGTGAGGTGCGCCATCAGCGGCAGGAAGATCAGCTGGCCGGTGGAGTTCGCGGCGGTGAGCGCGCCGACGACGAGGCCGCGCCGCGCGACGAACCAGCGGCCCGCGACGGTGGCGGCGAGCACGGGCGCGACCGCGCCGGTCGCCGCGCCCGCGACCAGGCCCCAGACGAGGTAGAGCTGCCAGAGCTGCGTGACCTGCGTGAGCAGCGCGGCGCTCACCGCGATCAGCGTCAGCGCGACCGAGACGACGCGGGTGAGCCCGAAGCGCTCGGTCAGCGACGCCGCGAACGGCGCCGAGAGCCCGAAGACCACCAGGTTGACGGAGGCCGCCGTGGAGATCGCGCCGTGGCTCCAGCCGAACTCCATCATCAACGGCTCCATCAGGATCCCGAACGTCGCGCGGATGGCCGCGGCGGCGAGGAGGGCGACGAAGCCGGCGGCGGCGACGAACCAGGCGCGATGCATGCCGCTGAGGATCGCGGCCGCGCCCGGCGCCCGCCAGTGGCAGAAACGACGATGTTCGCTATCTTTCGGCCACATGGTCCGCGTCGTCCTGCTCGTCCTCGAAGGCTCGATCCTGTTCGACATCGGGACGGTGCAGGCCGTCTTCGGCGGCGCGCGGCAGCCGGGCAGCGCGCGGCCGGAGCTCCCCTACACCTTGACCATGGCCACCGCCGAGCCGGGGCTGGTCGAGACCTCGCTGGGCGTCGCCATCCAGGTCGAGCGCGGCCTCGACGCGCTGGCCGACGCCGACCTCGTCGTCATCGGCGGCGCCGTCCCCGACCTCGTCGGCGCGCAGCGCGAGGCGCTCGCCGCGCTGGCCGCCGCGCACGCCCGCGGCACGCGCGTCATGTCGATCTGCACCGGCGCCTTCGCGCTCGCGCACGCCGGCCTGCTCGACGGCCGCCGCGCGACCACGCACTGGGGCTACTGCGAGCGGCTCGCCGCGGAGTTCCCGGAGATCGACGTCGACCCCGACGTCCTCTTCGTCGACACCGGCGACGTGCTGACCTCGGCCGGCCTCGCCGCCGGGATCGACCTCTGCCTGCACGTCGTGCGCGGCGACGCGGGCGCCGACGCGGCCGCCGCGATCGCGCGCTGGAACGTCGTCGCGCCGCACCGCGACGGCGGCCAGGCGCAGTACATCGACGCGCCGCTGCCCGCCGAGCCGGGCGGCAGCCTCGCCGCGACGCGCGCCTGGGCGCTCGAGCGCCTCGACGCGCCGCTCGGCGTCGAGGACCTCGCGCGCCACGCGCACATGTCGACGCGCACGTTCGCGCGGCGCTTCGGCGCCGAGACCGGCGCCTCGCCCAAGCGCTGGCTGACCGCGCAGCGGATCGACCACGCGCGCCGCCTGCTGGAGAGCACCGACCTGCCCGTCGAGGAGGTCGCGCGCCGCTCCGGCTTCCACAGCGCGGCGGCGATGCGGATCCACTTCGGCCGCGCCACCGCGACGCGCCCGACGGCCTACCGGCGCACGTTCCGCGGGGATCCCGCGTCGACCGCCTAGCTGTCAGGCTGTCGCCGCTTGCCCGATCCGCTCCCGTTCGACCCGATCGCCGAAGCCCAGCGCCAGTGGCGGCGCCACTGGGGCAACGCCGCGACGCCCTCGATGGCCGCGGTGACGTCGATCATGCGCGTGCACCAGCTCGTCATGGCGCGGCTCAACGACGAGCTCAAGCCGTGGGCGCTGACCTTCGCCCGCTACGAGGCGCTCATGTTGTTGTTCTTCAGCCGGACCGGCTCGCTGCCGCTCGGCAAGATGGGCGCGCGGCTGCAGGTCCACCCCACGAGCGTCACGAACCTCATCGACGGCCTCGAGAAGCTCGGCTACGTCACGCGCGCGCCGCACCCGAGCGACCGCCGCACGACGCTCGCGACGATCACCGAGCGCGGCCGCGAGGTCGCCGAGGCCTCGACGCTCGCGCTCAACGCCATGCGCTTCGGGACCGGCGAGCTCAACCGCGCCGACCTCGCCACGGTCACCGACGTCCTGCGCCGGATGCGCGAGGGCGCGGGCGACTTCGGCGACGGCGACGGCGCGGACGCGGACGCCGGCGCGCCCTCCTGACGCCTACCGCAGGCTGCGGCCGATCACGACGCGCTGGATCTCGTTGGTGCCCTCGTAGATCTGCGTCAGCTTCGCGTCGCGCATCATCCGCTCGACCGGGTACTCGGTCACGTAGCCGTAGCCGCCGAGGACCTGGACCGCCTCGACCGTGACGTCCATCGCGGTGTCCGAGCAGAAGAGCTTGGCCATGGCGGAGTACTTGCCCAGATCGGCCTCGCCGTTCTCCGCCTTGCTCGCGGCGCGGTAGAGCAGCTCGCGCGCCGCGGCGGTGCGCGTCTCCATGTCGGCGAGCTTGAACTGGATCGCCTGGAGCTGGTTGATGGGCTTGCCGAACGCGGTGCGCTCGCGGGCGTAGGCGGCGGCGTAGTCGGTCGCGCCCTGCGCGAGCCCGAGCGCCTGCGCGGCGATGCCCAGGCGCGAGCGGTCGAGCGTGCGCATCGCGACCTTGAAGCCGTCGCCGACCGAGCCGATGACATCGCCGTCGGGGACGAAGACGTCGTCGAAGGTCAGCTGCCCGGTCGGCGAGCCGCGCATCCCCATCTTGTGCTCGAGCTTGGCCACCGCGAAGCCCGGGCTGCCGGACTCGACCAGGAACGCGGTCATGCCCTTGGAGGCCGCGACCGACGGGTCGGTGACCGCGAAGACGACGTAGGCACCCGCGACGCCGGCGTTCGAGATCCAGTTCTTGGCGCCGTTGACCGACCAGCCGCCGTCGACCTTCGTCGCGCGCGTGCGCAGCGCGCTGGCGTCCGAGCCCGCGTCGGGCTCGCTCAGCGCGAACGCGGCGAGCCACTCGCCCGAGGCGAAGCGCGGCAGGACGCGGTCCTGGAGCTCGGCCGAGCCGTCGAGGCGGATCGGCAGCGTGCCGAGGTCCTGGACGGCGAGCATGAGCGCGGAGCTCGCGCACGCCTTGGCGACCTCCTCGATCGCGACGACCGTCATCAGCGTGCCGGTCCCGGTGCCGCCGTGGCGCTCGTCGAACGGGAGGCCGAGCAGGTCATGGCTCGCGAAGAGCGCGCGCACGTCCTGCGGGAACTCGCCCGTGGCGTCGACCGCCGCGGCGCGCGGCGCGACGTGCGCGGCGACGAGGTCGCGGATCATCTCCTGGAGGTCGCGCTGCTCCTGCGTGAGCCCGTACTGGAGCGGGCCGCCGGCGAGCGCGCTCATGCCGAGACGCCTTCGCGCGCCGGCGCGTACTCGTAGAACCCGCGGCCGCTCTTGCGGCCGTGGTGGCCGGAGACGACCATCCGCTTCAACAACGGCGGCGGCGCGTACTCCGGCCGCTTGAACTCCTCGTACAGCGAGTCGCACACGGCGTAGAGGACGTCGAGGCCGATGAAGTCGCAGAGCGTCAGCGGGCCCATCGGGTGGCCCGCGCCGAGCTTCATCCCCTGGTCGATGTCCTCGCGGGTGGCGAAGCCGTCCTCGTACATCCGGACCGCGGCCATCAGGTAGGGCACCAGGAGCATGTTCACGATGAACCCGGAGCGGTCCTTGGTGCGGATCGACGTCTTGCCGATCTCCGCCACGAAGGCCTCGGCGCGGGCGACGACGTCGAGGTCGGAGTCGAGCGCGACGACGACCTCGACGAGCTTCATCACCGGCACCGGCGAGAAGAAGTGCAGGCCGATCACGCGCTCGGGGTGCCGCGTCCAGGACGCCAGCTGGGCGATCGGGATCGACGAGGTGTTGGAGGCGATGATCGACGTCTCGGGCAGCAGCCCGTCGAGCATCTGGAAGATGGTGCCCTTGATCTCGGGGTCCTCCACGACGGCCTCGACCACGAGGTCGGCGTCGACCAGCGGCGCGGGGTCGTCGGACCACGCGACGTGGCCGAGCAGGTCGGCGGCCGCGTCGGCGTCGAGCTTGCCGCCGCGCACCGCGCGGTCGAGCGAGGCCTGGAGGCGGCCGTGGGAGCGGTCGAGCGCCGCGGCGTCCGGCTCGTAGAGGATCACGTCGAGGCCGGCGCGGGCGACGGACTCGGCGATCCCCGAGCCCATGAAGCCTGCGCCGACGATCCCGACGGTGGAGATCGGTCGTGGGGCGCTCATGGTCGCACGGTAGCAACCTATGCGGGCGTCCGATAGTCGCACGTCCTACTATCTCTGCCGGTTGCCCGGGAACCGGGGTGTTCCTAAGATGGTGCGGTGAGCATCGAGGCCACGGTCGAGGGGGCGATCCGGCAGCGCAGGGTCCTGCGCTTCACGTACGCGGGCGACGACGGCCCGCCGCGCGTCGGCCACGCCCACGCGCTCTTCCTCGGGCCGGGCGGCGAGACGATGGTCGACGTCTTCCAGGTCGCGGGGTTCACCGCGACCGGCACGCTGCCGACGTGGCGGAGCTTCGACGTCGCGAAGATCGTCGCCGCCGAGCCGCTCGAGGGGACCTACGACCTCGCCCCGGGCTGGGATCCCGACGGCCCGAAGTACGCGGGCGGCATCGTCGCGATGGTCTGACCGCGGTCAGCAGCCTTCCCGTCACGATCGTCCAGAAGTCAGCGCCGTGGAGCGGTCGGCGGCTACGGTGCGCCGCATGAGCTCGCCTCGCGCGGTCGTGGTCGCCCTGCTGCTGACCGCCGCGGGGCTGGCGGTGCCCGCGGCCGCGGGGGCCGCCCCGCAGACCTACCTCTCGGGCATCGGCGACGACGCCAACCCGTGCACGATCGCCAACCCGTGCAAGACGTGGCCGGGCGCGATCAGCAAGACCGACGCGGGCGGCACGATGACCGCGCTCGACAGCGGCTCGTACGGGGCCTTGACCATCACCAAGTCGATGACGGTCGACGGCGGCGGGTTCCTGGCCGGCACGATCGCCACCGGCCAGAGCGCCATCACGGTCAACGCGACGGCCGGCGACGTCGTCCTGGAGGGGTTGAGCCTCGGCTCGCCGGGGATCTGCACGCCGGCCGCGTTCCACGGCGTCCGGTTCCTCAAGGGCAACGCGCTCACCATCCGCGACAGCCGCATCTCGGGCTTCCGCGGCTCCGGCGTCTCGCTCGAGCCGAGCGACGGCCACGGGACCGTCGTCGTGCGCGACAGCATCATCACCAACAACTGCGCGGCGGGCGTCACGGCCGCGCCGCCCGTCGCGAGCGACATGAGCGTGCTCGTGCAGGACGACCTGCTGACCGGGAACCTCGTGGGCCTCGACGCGGCCGCGCGCTCGACGCTGACCTACACCGGCAACACGATCGTCGGCAACGGGACGGCGGCGACGAGCGAGGCCGACGGCGCGCTCAGCTCGCTGGGCGACAACCGCGTCGGCGGCGTGGCCGGGACGCCGGGCTTCCTGCCCGGGCCGGTCGTCGAGACGCCGAGCGACGACGCGCCGGGGACGACCGTGGCGCCCGCGACCACGGCGGTGCCCGCGACGGTCCTCGCGCCGCTGCCGGCCGCGCCCGCGCCCGCGGTCCCGGCGGCCCGTCCGCGCTGCCGCGTCCCGAAGCTCACCTTCCGCTCGCTCGCGGGCGCCAGGCGATGGCTCGCCCGCGCGCACTGCGCCGCGGGCGCCGTGCGGTATGTCCTCAAGCGCGGCGTCCGGCGCGACCGCGTCTACGGCCAGAGCCTGGCGCCGCGCCGGCTGCGCCCCGGCGGGACCAGGGTGTCGTTCTCCGTCAGCGGCCGCGCGCCGGGCGCGACGGCCCGCTCGGCGGCCGTCATCGGCGCGCTGAGCCGCGCCTGGGTCGACCCGGGCGGCTCGGACGTCAACCCGTGCTCGCGCACGGCGCCGTGCGTGACGTTCGCGCAGGCCGTCACCCGGGTCGCGCAGAACGGCGTCGTGAACGTCCTGAGCGACGGCGACTACGGCCCGGTGACGATCGACCACGCGCTGACGATCGACGGCGCGGGCGCCGCCGCGGCGATCGACGTGTCCTCCGGCAGCGCGATCACCGTCGCCGCCGGCGCGGGCGAGAAGGTCACGCTCGCGCACCTCGCGCTGAGCACGACCGCGCCGTGCGCGACGCCCGGCGCGGGCGCCGGGATCACGGTCCAGTCGGGCGGCGCGGTCGAGGTCGACGACGTGACCGCCACGGGCTTCGCGGGCTCCGGGATCGCCCTGGCCGGCGGCGTCGCGACGGTCCAGGGAGGATCCCTCACCGACAACTGCACCGCCGGCGTGTCCGCGGCGCCCGCGGCGGTGACCGTCGACGGGACGACGGTCACCGGCAACGGCACCGGCGTCGACGCCGCCGACGGCGCGACCGTCCAGCTCACCGGCAGCGACGTCCACGACAACGCGACCGGCTTCACGACGACCGGCTCCGGCCAGATCCAGGGCTGGCCCGCGAACACCTTCGGGCCCAACGCGATCCCCGGCTTCACGCCGGGGACCCTGCCGCTGTCGTAGGCGTCAGTACACGTCGCGGCGGCGGGTGACGACCTCGCCGCCGCGCGCGGTCCGATCCGCCCACAGCGTCATCCACAGCAGGCTGATGAGCAGGCCGACGACGCCGGCGATCATGAGGATGACGCCGATGGTGTGGATGCTGAAGCCCGATGCGTGGACGGTGACCGCGAAGCGCAGGATCGCGCCGACGGCGATCAGGAAGATCGACGTTCCGATGCCCATGTGAGACCTCCGGGAAGAGGCGCGGCAGGGTGCCGCGCGAGTGGCCTGGAGGTACCCCTGCGCCCTGGTCTTCAGCGCCGGCGGGCCGCATGATGACAAGGGCACCATGTTGGTCCTGACGTTCGTCGCGGGCGCGCGTTGGTGGGGCGACGGGACGTCGTCGCCGACCGCCCACCAACGGCGTCGCGCGGCCAAGGTCAGGGTCGGCTCGCTGACGCCTGCGACCGCCCGGCGATGGGTACGCCCGGAGCCGTCCACCACCCCACCACACGAGGTCAACACTCCATGATCCTGCTCGGCCTGATCCTCCTGCTGCTCGGCTTCGCCCTCGGCATCGGCATCCTCTGGACGATCGGCGTCGTCCTCATCATCATCGGCGCGGTCCTCTGGGTCCTCGGCTCGATGGACCGCGCGGTCGGCGGAAGGCGGCACTACTGGTAGCTCCCGCGTGATCTTGGGGGTCCGCGCCGTGTCGTCGCGAGATGAGGCAGCGCGACCCCCAGGAGCTGTGGCGGCGATTCGGCGCGGGCGACGCCGTGGCCTTCGCCGAGCTCTACGCCGGCCACGAGCAGGACGTCTTCCGCTACTGCCGCTCGGTCCTGCAGCACGACGACGACGCGCAGGACGCGGCGCACAGCGCCTGGACGGCGGTCTGGGGCACGGCGGAGGCCGCGCGCCGCGACGTCCCGCTGCGGCCGTGGCTCTTCCGGATCGCGCACAACGCCGCGATCGACGTCCTGCGCCGGCGGCGTCCCGACGAGGAGCTCTCCTCCGGGCTCGGCGTCCTGGCGCTGAGCGACGTCGCGGCCGACGTCGAGCTCCGCGAGCGCCTCGCGACGCTCCGCGCCGACCTGCTGGCGCTCTGCGAGCGGCAGCGCTCCGCGCTCGTCCTCAGCGCGATGGGCGGGCTCGGGCACGAGGAGATCGGCGCGCGGCTCGGGATCACGAGCGGCGCGGCCAAGCAGACGATCTACGAGGCGCGACGCGCGCTGGCCGACGCCGAGGCGGGCCGGCTGCTCGCGTGCGAGCGCGTCCGGCAGACGCTCGCGCTCGGCGACGCGCGCCTGCGCCGCGGCCGCAGGCTCCGCGCGCACCTGCGCGGGTGCGCGGCGTGCCGCGGGCTGGCGGAGCCCGCCTAGCCGTCGGCGACGAGCTCGAGCGGGTTGCCCGACGGGTCGGCGATCCGCACGCCGTCCGGACCCGGCTGCGGGTCCTGCCCGGCGTCGGCGGCGCGGTCGACGGCGGCGTCGCGCGAGGCCCGGTCGGGGAAGCGCAGCAGCGCGCGCTCGAGCGTCGCCGAGCCCGAGGGCGCCTGGCCGCGGCCGCGGCTCTCCCACGTGTTGGCGCCCAGGTGGTGGTGGTAGCCGCCGGCGCTGAGGAAGGCGGCCTGCGCGCCGAGCTGGGCCATCAGCCCGAGGCCGACGACGTCGCGGTAGAAGGCCACCGTCTCGTCGACGTCCGCGACGCGGAGGTGGACGTGGCCCACCGCGGTCGCGCGCGGGAGGCCGTCGAAGGGCTCGGTCGCGGGGTCCTCGAGGGTCGCGAGGAGGTCGTCGACGTCGAGGCGCAGCGTCGTCATCCGCTCGGCGACCCGGCCCTCCCAGAGCGCGCGCGGGCGGTCCCAGTAGAGCTCGATGCCGTGGTGGTCGGGGTCGCGGAGGTAGATCGCCTCGGAGACGAAGTGGTCGGAGAGGCCGGTCAGCGGGACGCGCTCGCGCGCGGCGTGGGCGAGCCAGCGGGCGAGGTCGGCGCGCTCGGGGACGAGCAAAGCGACGTGGAAGAGGCCGGAGGCGTCGGTGACCGGGCGGGCGCCGGGGCGCTCGTGGAGGACGAGGAGGTCGCGGTCGCCGCCGAGCGTCACGGATCCCTCGGTCGCCGAGCGGACCGCGAGGCCGAGCGTGTCGCCGTAGTACTCCAGCGACCGCGCGAGGTCGGCGACGCCGAGGTGGACCGCGCCGGGATGCGTCCCGGGCGGGGCGAGGCCGAGCTCCTCCTGCGCGAGATCGCGTTCGACGGGCATGGCCCGAACGCTAGCGGCGTCCCTCCGTGACGTCGAGCACACAAGCGGAGCCCTCGTGTGCGCGGGCGCGCCGACGGGAAGGAGGAGAAGCGGACCGGCGTCCGCGCCCAGGCCCACCACCTCCGGACCGAAGGCGCCCGTGCACGCTCGCTTCACCTCCAACCTGCTCCTCGTCGCGCTCGGCGCGGCGCTGGCCGCCTTCGCGGTCACGTCCGCGACGGCGGTCGTCGCCTGGCTCGCGCTGGCCGCGGGCGCCGCCGCCGTCGTCCTGGCGCTCGCCTGCCTGCCCGCGATCTCGCGCGGGGCGGCGCAGCGGTGGCTGGACCTCGTCACCGCGGTGACCGGCGGCGCGACCGTCGTCCTCTCGCGCGCGTTCTCCGGATCGACGCTGGAGTGGACGGCGCTCGGGGCGGGCTGCGGGCTCGCCGCGCTGGGCGCCGTCGGCCTCGCGCTGCACGAGCGCGACGAGCAGCGCCTGCTCGCGCGGCTCATGGGCCGGAGCGCGAACGACGGGCCGCCGCCCGCGCGCGCCGGCGGCCCGCCGGTGCTCAACGCGGTCCAGGAGGACCCCGACGGCCCGCACCGCACGCGCGGCCCGCTGGCGCTCAGCTACTGGAGCTCGGCGCTGCTGGTCGTCTTCGCGCTCGTGCCGTACCTTGTACTCGCGACGAGCGTCGGGGCGATCGGGCCGCTGATCGGCCACGACGTCGGGCTCAGCACGCAGTCGCTGTCGCTGACCAACGGGATGAGCAACGCCGCCTACGCGGCGGGGACCGTGATCGCGCTCGCGCTGACCGTGCACTTCCACGGGCGGCGGCTGCTGGTCGGCTACGCGTTCCTGTTCGTGCTGGGCTCGGTCGCCGCCGCGTGGGCGCCGGTGCCCGGGCTCTTCATCGCGGGCCGCGTGATCCAGGGCGGGACGACCGGGCTGATGCTCATCGCCGCGGTGCCGCCGCTCGTCGTCGGCTGGCCGCCGAAGCGGCTCCAGACCACGGCCATCATCATGAACATGGGGATCTTCGGCGCGGTCGCGCTCGGCCCCGTCATCGGCGGCGTGATCGCGAGCGCCGGCGGCGACGCGTGGCGGACGCTGTTCTGGATCGTCACCGGGCTCGGCGGCGGCGCGTTCCTGTTCTCACTGCTGACGTTCTACGACCAGGAGCCGATCTTCCCGGAGGCGCCGTGGTCCCCGGGCGCGCTCGGCGCGGCGGCGGCGGGCTGCGGGCTGACGTTCTTCGGCTCCTCCGAGCTGACCTCGCACCCGTTCGTCAGCACGTGGGTGATGTTGCCGTTGTTGTCCGGGATCGCGCTGATCGTCGGGCTCGTGCTCGAGCAGTACCACTCCAAGCGCCCGCTGATGCCGCTGCGCGAGCTGACCAGCACGTTCCCGGTGGTCGGCATCATCGTCGCGATCACGGCAGGCGCGTCGTCGGTCGCGATCATCGAGCTCGTCGAGGCGGCGCTGTCGGCCAAGGGCACCTCGCCCGGCCACGTCGGCGCGCTGTTCCTGCCCGAGTTCGGCGGCGCGCTGATCGCCGCCGCGATGTTCGGCGCGCTGTTCCACACGAAGTGGATCAAGATCATCGCCTTGACCGGCCTGATCTGCGTGAGCGTCGCCGCGGCGGTGCTGACGGGCGTCGGCACGAGCGGCGAGACCATCGTCTGGATCGGCACCGGCATCCTCGGCTTCGGCGTCGGCGCGTCCGTCGCCCCAGCGCTCTTCGTCGCGGGCTTCTCGCTGCCCTCCAACAACATCGCGCGCATCTTCGCGCTGATCGAGCTGCTGCGGGCGGTCGCCGCCTTCTCCATCGCGCCCATCGTCGTCCACATCGCGACGACGACCGGAAGCACCCCCGCGATCGGCACCCGCACCGGCCTCTGGATCTGCATGGGCATCGCGGCGACGGGCGCGGTGCTGGCCGTGTACCTGTTCGTGCTGGCCCGGGCCAAGCCCCACCACCCGCAGATCGAGCGCTGGATCGGCGGGACCGAGCCCGCCTTCAACTCACCGGCGCTGGCGGCGGCGCTGCGCGGCCTGGAGACGGATCCGGGGACGGACTCGCAGTACCCGGGGCACGAGGAGCGGGCGATCCGGGCGGTGTCGGCGGCGGGGGCGGGGGCGGGGGCGGGGCGGTAGGGCTACAGCGTCGCCAGGCCGTACACGACGCAGAGGACCCCGACGAGGAACCCCGCGACCGCCGTGAACCCGGCCCGCGCCGGCGAGAACGGCCGCCGCCCACCCGACAACCCACTCGACGCGGCACCAGACCGCATCGCCCGCCCGGTCGCCGGACTCGCCCGCCGCCGATAGGTGAACACCGACGCCACGCACAGCAGGACGCCGAAGACCGCGCTGACGACTCCGCTCATGGGCGGGGGCGTATCCAGGGCGGGCGCGGAGCTAACACGCTCCGGCGCGGATGCCAGAGCACGAGGATCCGCTGGCGTCGGCGGCCCCTCTTCGCTGAGATCGTCAAAGCGCTCCTGCCGGCGCCCGCCCGGGACCTGCAGCGGGCCGGAGCCTCGTTCCCGCGGCGAGCGGTGGTGCCAACCGCCTGGTGATCCCACGGGCAAAGCAACGCCCTTGCAGGACGTTCCAGTCGAAGCCGACGCCGGGACTCGAACCCGGGACCCCTTCATTACGAGCAGCCCCAGCGGCATTTCGGCGGGGAGCGGCGTCGCGTGGTGTTCCGTGAAGTCCCTGCAAAGCCGAGGGCTTTGCAGACTGGACATGACGCGAGTGTACCCGAGAGAACCGGCGTTTTGGTCCCCATCCGGACCCCACCGGACCCCGTCATCGCCTTCCTCGCAGGGGCTGACGAGACTTCGCTCCCGGTTCGACGACTGGCGACGGGGGCGGGGGCAAGTGCTGGCTCGGCGGCCCGTCCTTAGACTTAGCCCAGTGGGCGCGGATCGACCGTCGGGAACGCCGCGGGGATCGGCAACGACTCGTGGAGGAACCGGATGCGCTCCTCGATCGCCGACGATGGGCCGGGTGTGCGCCCCATGGCGAGCGAGGCGGCCCAATGTGCGGCGTCGTCGGTGAGCTGGAGGATCTCGCGTAGCGGCTCCGTCGAGACCGAGGGAAGGACCGTCATCGTCGCGGCCATGGCAGAGGCGATGAGCCCGAGACGGGCGGCGAGGCGCGTCGCGCGCGCCTCGCGCGCCGTCGTCGAGGTGGGCTCGTGCGCCTCATCGTAGGCGTGAAGCGCGTCGTTGACGGCCAGCCAAGCTGTCGCGCGTGCGCTCTCGTCCGGCAGTTCCACGGCAAGGCGCGCCCAGGCTCCGGCAGGGAGGAACGTGCTCGTCGGCATCGTGTCGAAGCCTAGGCGCGCCTGTTGCCAGACCACGAACGTCGCGTCGAGCGCCGCGCGATTGAGGTCGAGCGCGTCGTGGTCAAGCCCGGGCGCGCTCACACGGAACCGCTCGGTGAAGGTCAGGTACCGGGAGGCAATCATCACCGCCTGGATGCACCGGTTGACCTGCTCGACGGCGAGTTCGTCCAACGCAATCGCCAAGGTCGAGCCCTCGCGCTGGACGTTGCGGACGCGCAGGCCGTTGGTGCCGAAGTGGTTGAGCGCCGTCATCTCATTGATGGCGGGGAGGCCGCCGTGTGGATCCTCGGCGTCGAGGAATGCGGCCAAGCGCGGCGACGCGGCTCGTGCGCACGCCAGCGCGCTCTCGGCCCCTGACATGAGGGCGTAGGCTCTCTCAGTCGCGTCGTGGAGTTCGACGCGGGTCGTCGTCGCGTTGTCGCCGACACGTAGGACGCCGGCTGCGCCGTCCCACCATGCATCCTCGTGGGCGGCTGCGTTGCGCACGGCAGGCAGGATCGCGGCGGCCGCGTCCAACATCACGGGGTCGCCGTCGGCCATGAGCTGGTCGCGCAGCGCGGAGAGCTTCTGCGGCTCGGAGCCGGATCGCCCGCGTGCCCGCAGCAGCGTCCAGGCCCAAGGCCGCAGTTGACCCTCCACCATGCGCCGATAGAGATCGAGCTCGGCGAGGGCACGCTCGTCGTCCGAGCGCGCGGCGGCGATCGCGGCGCCCGCGCGCAGGATCCCGAGGTGACTGGCCCGCCCGCGCTCAACGCGCAGCTTCAGCGCCCGGAACGCGGAGGCGCGATCCGGGCCGTGCGCGAGGGCGGAGTCGATCGCAGACCGGACCATGACGGCCGCGCGCAGCGTGAGCAGCGGCCGGTTCGTGAGGACCAGCCCGGCGGTGGGCCACACCGCGTTGACCACGTCGGGCGGGTCGTCGGTGATCGGCCGCAGAACGATGGCCAGACGCGCCGCGAGCGCGTCGTAGCGGCCGTGCCAGGCAGACAGCGCACGGTGGATCGCGAACGCGCCGCGATCGTCCCGCGCCTCATCGAGCGGGATGTCGAAGATCTCGTGGCACGGGTCCTGGCAGGTGCCGTCGGTCGCGTCGCGCAGCTCGGCTGCTGCGGTGTCGGCCGCTCGCCGCGCATCGGCAAGACGGCCTGGGCCGTTCTCGAGGACGGCCGCGTCGAGGCCGGCGAGCGCCAACCGCTTGATTGCCTCGCGTAGGCGGCCAGGCTCGTCGCCCTCGGTGCGCAGAGCCCCGAGGCACCACACGTCGGCAGCGAGTGCGAGCCCGGCGGACGCGAGCGCGTCGGCTGCCGTGCGTAGGTCCTCCGCGATGTCGGCGCGCTCGAGCGCGGCGAGCTCATCGGCGAGGAGCACTTGCGGCCGATCGAGGCCGGCGTCGCGCAGCGCACTGGCCCAGCCAGCGGCGGTGACCGGGATCGCCGGGGCCGACGGGAGCGCCATCGCCTCTAGCGCGGTGCGTGCGGCGCGGATGATGCTGCGCCGAGCCTCGACCGGAAGCGCGCCCGCCATCACCTAGCGCAACGGGTGGAAGACGTCGGCCGAGCGGACCGCCTCGACGATCGCTGCCTGACCGGCCGAAGGTACGAGGTGCCGGCTAAGGCGTAGGCGGTCGAGCACCAGGCGGCTGTGGTTGCGCGACAGGTGCGTCATATGGGCGTCCTCAACGTGATGAGGCACCGCGAGGTAGCCGATCGGCGGCACGACGCTGGTGAGCAGGTCCTTCCACTGCTCGGGGCGCGGCTCCTCGATCTTGCGCGCCCACTCGTTGCTCTTCGCGCACGTTGCCTGACCGATGAACACCCAGTGGCCTGCGCGCTGGTCGCCCCAGGTGAGGTGGCTGACGGTGTCAACGCCCTCCTCGTTGGCGCTCGTACGGTAGACGGCGGCCGCGGGCGCCCCGACGAGCCCGATCGCGTCGCCGACGGCGAGCACCAGCTCCGGGAACTTCCCCTGCCCACGCCCGACGGCGCCGGTGTCGACCGTCCGCAACCCCCGGCTCGTCATGGCCTGCGCGACGCACTCTTCGAACAGGCGCTCTGGGGCGACCCCACAGCTGAGCTTGTGGTGGTGGGCGATCGTGATCGCCAGCAGGGCGAGGTAGGCGGCGTGGTCGTCGGTCTGCGGGTCGCGCAGCTCCAGCCGGGTGTCAGTGAGAAAGAACGGGTAGCGGTCGCCGAGTTCCTGCATCCGCAGCGCCAGCACCTCGAACACATCGCCGGCCGCTACCTCGCTGGGCGCCGCGCCGGCGCCGCCCTCGTCCTCGTCCTCGGAGGGCTCCTCGTCGAGGGGGTCCCCAAGTTCGAAGAGCTCGCGCGAGCGCACGACCCAGTCGCGATCGCTGAGAAAGTCGGCGAGTTCGGCGCGCCGGAGCGAGTCGCCCGACAGCGCGAGGACCTCCAGGTAGTCGGCGAGGTTGCTGCGATCGGCCTCGGGCCCGTAGCCGTCCTTAATGGGCGTGATCACTCGAGATCCTCCCCCAGCTCGCGCACCGTCCCGCGCAGCGAGCGCGCCGAGGCCCACAGGCCCTCTGCGGCTGCCATGAGCTCCTCGCTGTAGCCCGCGCGCTGCGCCTCCTCACGCGCAACGTCGACGCGGTCGCCTAAGTCGCGGATCCGGTCGGGCAGCGCCGCGGCCTCGACGATCTGGCGGGCGACCTGCAGGTCGTCGTAGCGGCGCAGGACCTCGCGGGCGACCTCGTTGACTAGGACCTGGCCGTAGACCGTGACGTCGCGCGAGTCGGCCAGGACGGCGCGGCGGCGGCCCTCGCGCGGGGTGAGGTCGGCGAGGACCTCGCGCAGCGGCTGCTCGTGGACGCCCCGGATGCTCTCACGCACCTCGGCGTAGCTGCGGGCGCCGTTGAGTCCGACGTACTGGCGCACGTCGGAGGTCATGCAGCGCAACCAGACGCCGAAGCGGTGATCGCGCACGTGGGTGACGTTGAGGCCGTACTCGGCCTGGGCGTGCTGCAGGAGCGCGATCGCCGTGTAGGAGTTCCGGACGCCCTGGCTGTTGCTGCCGACCCGGCGCGCAACGTCGAGGAACGGGTTCTTGACGGCCCGCGCCGCAGCGCGATCGGCCTCCTGGAGCAGGTAGCGCGCCTTGGCCTCGGCCGGCCAGGTCTTGATGCCGCCGATGTGGCGGAAGCCGAGGAAGCGGTGGACTTCGTCACGGTCCTCGACCACGTACACCGGAACGTTGGACAGCTCGGCGATGCGCTCGGGCGTCGGCGGCTCCTCGAGGCCGTGCGACAGGCCGAGGTCCTGGGCCTCGGGCGAGCCGAGCAGGATCTTGAGCGCCGCCAGTCGCCGGTTGCCCTCGAGCACGATGAGCCCGTGCTCGCTGTCGTCGTAGGCGATCAGCGGCTCGTGCTGGAAGAAGCCGTTGTCGTTGAACGAGCGGATCAACTCGTCGAGGACCCCGTTCTCTTGCAGATACTGCAGGAGGGCGACCTGGTCGGAGCCCTGCAGCTGCTCGGGTAGACGAGGGTTCTCCGGGTCCAGCCGGAGGTCCGAGACGTCGTAGTCCCCGCGTGCGGGCTGCGTGGTCATAGGTGCAACGCTATTGGGAGCGAGGCGACGGCGGGAGGTGAACCGTCACGAGAGCGGCGACGCAGCCGGCGATCGCGTCGACGCGCTCGTGCTCCCAGAAGCGCGCCACGTGCCATCCGGCCTGCGTTAGGGCGGCGTCGACTGCGCGGTCGCGCTCGACGTTGCGCCGGAGCTTGGGCGCCCAGTAGGCCTCGTTGCGGCGGGGCTGAGTCCCATGCTCCGGGCAGACGTGCCAGAAGCAGCCGTCGATGAAGACGGCGACGCGCGCCCTCGGGAACACGACGTCCGGCCGGACGATGCGTGCCGGCAGCTTGATCGGGCGGTCGACGAAGAATCGCAGGCCCGAGCGGTGCAGCGCCGAGCGGACCGCCAGCTCTGCTTGCGTGTCGCGCCGGCGGTTCGCGCGCATGCGCTTGCTCACCGCGGCGTCGGCGGGGTGCGGGTAGTCCGGCTGGGTCACGACGCGGCCGCCGCGAGCGCGGCGACCTGCATCGCGCCCGGCCCCTTGCCGGCGCCCGGATGGTCGTCGTGCTCGCCGCGCAGGTGCAGGTAGTGGGCGGGAACCCTGGCAGGGCGGATCGCGCGCGGGCGGTCGTCGCGGTGCTCGGGGATCGTCGTCAGGCCGCGGCCGGGGTCGTCGTCCAAGAGCTGGCGGCGGATCTCGAGACCGATGAGCTCGCCGAGGGCGACCGGGACGGCGTTGCCGATCTGGCGCTGGGCCGATCGCGCGCCGCCAGCGAAGTCGTGGCCGTCTGGGAAGGTTTGCAGACGCGCCATCTCGCGGACGCTTAGCCGGCGGCTCCGCCAGTGGAACGGACCGGTGGCCGGACCGGGCTGCGCCTGAATCGTCCACGAGGGGCGGTCCTTGGCGAGCTTGAGCAGGAAGGACCAGTACTTGCGACGCCAGCCGAAAAGCGGCTCACCTTTGCCCTTAGGCGTGTGGTGCAAGTAGTTCTGGCCCTCGGGGATGCTCGGGAGGAGCGCCGCCCAGGTACCGGTCAGCGCGAGCGACGCGTCCCAGCGCGGGTTGTCGAGCTCGCCGAGAGAGTCCCAGGCGTTCGCCTGGCGCGGACCACCATCGATGCCGTGCGTCGGCTCGGGACGGACGAGCTCGCCGCCGTCACGGTCGGCGACGACGAAGATGCGCTCGCGGCGCTGCGGCACGCCGTAGTCGGCGGCGTCGACGTGGATGACCGAGGGCAAGTACGACGTGCCGTGCCGAGCGTTAATCGCCGTGAGTGTCGAGGCAAGCAGTTCGAGCGCCTGCTCCTCGGTGCTGCCCTGCCGCGGCTTGGCGACCAGACCCTTAACGTTCTCCAGCAACATCACCTTCGGCAGCGCGCCCTCGAGCACGTCGAAGTAGGCGTGCAGCGTCTTAGCGCGCGGGTCGGTCATGCGCCGCGGCTGGCCGGTCACCCATTGCCCGGACTTGGAGAACGGTTGACACGGCGGCCCACCGGCGAGCAGCGTAACCTCGCCACGGCGCAGACCGAACTCCTTCAGGAGCCGCGCGGGGTCGATGGCCTCGATGTTGCCTTGCTCGGCGACTGTCCAGTCGGTGTTCTGCGCGAGCGTCTCGCGGCAGTCCTCGTCACGCTCGACGCAGCCCGCCACGTGGAACCCGGCGGCGTCTAGGCCGAGGTCCAGGCCGCCGGCGCCGGTGAACAAGGACAAGACGTTCAAGGCACCTATATCATCACGACCGGAGGATGGCCGTCGCGTGGCCCCCGACCTCCGGATGTAGCGCTACCGCACGCCTTCACGCAGGGACGGAATCGACGACGCGTACACAGGGTCCCCGACCGTGGTGCCCTGGGCGATGAGCAAGAGCTCTGCTGCAGATTCGGGCTCGGCTTGGGCGAGGCCGGCGAGCCGGTCGAGAGCGGCGGCGCGTTCGGTGAACGCGTCGATGAGCTTCCCGGTGGTATCGAAGATTGCGTACGTGGAGCTGGCCGACCAGCTCGGGCACGCGGCGACCATCCACGCGGCGAGGTCGTCGCGCAGCGGCGGCAGGAGTCGACGGTCCGGTAGATCCGCCCGGTCTTCTGCAGCTTGATCCGGCCGCGGGCAACGGCCTGCTCGACCAAGATGGTGTGTTGCGGATGTGCCGCCGCTCCAATGCCAGCGCCTCGCCGGGACGCATGCCCGAGTAGGCCAACACGCTGACGAGCGTCGCGCTGAAGAAGTCACCTTGGGCGAGCATCCAACCGCAGACGCGCTCGACCAAGTTGGGGTCCATGACGTCGATTGCGCGCTGACGCCCTTGACGCGGCTTGCGCACCAAGGCCACCGGGTTGGTCGATGCCTCGCCCCACTCCAGCGCCAGCGTGAACACCGCCTGGACCAACATCATGGACATGCGGATCGCTTCCGGTCCCTTGCCGGCCTTCTGCATCTCTACCCGCCACATCGAGATCTCGCGCGGCGTGATCTCGTGCAGCGGCCGGTCGCCGAGACGCTGCTCGACCGCGCGCCGCCAGACGCCCTCGTAGCTGGCGATCGGCGCCTCCTGTAGCCGTGAGCACGCGTCGGCGTGGTAGGTAGGCCAGAAGTCGGCCAAGGTCATGGACTCGGCCGGGCCGGCGATCGGCCCGCGGCGACTCTGGTCCAGCGCGAGGCGCGCCCGCTCGAAGTCGGCTTCGGCCATCGTCTCGAAGGACTGGCGCCGCCGGACCCCGAGCTCGTCCTAATAGCGGACGGTCGGCGTCTCCGACCAGCCCCGTGGGCCAAACGCCGACGCCGCAGCTCGACGGTCGGCTCCCGCCCAGCGCTACGCGGCATGGCGCTGCCTCCGGCGGCTCCGCGTACAACCACGCGTCGAGGTCCTCGCGGCGGCTCCGCGTACAACCACGCGTCGAGGTCCTCGCGGCGGATCCGCCACGACCCGCGCGCCGCGTTGGCGCCGCGGACACGGCCGGCTCGCAACGCTCCCCGGTCGATGGCGCGACGATCGTCCGCTCGTGGCAGCGCAGCTCTTCCGCCGCCTCGGCGACCGTGACGTATGCCGAACGGCCACCGGATCGACCGTCGTCCGGGATCGGGAACGCGAGCTGAACCATGCTCCCTCAGTCGACGAGGACATCCAACACCCCTCGCCCAACCGCCGACCGGAGCGTTCCTCCTCGGACCCGAACCGACCCGAAACGACCTCGTTTCGGACCCCATCCGGACCCCATTGCGAATTTCGAGCAACCCCGAAGAGTCGCGAAACATGGTGCCTTGCAGGTACTTCTCTGAAGAGCCGACGCCGGGACTCGAACCCGGGACCCCTTCATTACGAGTGAAGTGCTCTACCAGCTGAGCTACGTCGGCACTGGTCCTGCGTGACGGCGGCAGTCTAGCGCCAACGCCCGGGAGTTGGTGGGGCGAGGACGGTTTGGCAGGGGTCGACTGATGGTCCATCCGCCTTCGGACCGTCGGTCCCATCAGGAACCGGCGTGTCCTGCCGAATTCCCGGTGGCATGCCGAGCAGTTCCTCCTCACGCCTGATGGCCGCCGTCGCCGACGTCGCCGCGGCGACGGGCGTGGAGGAGTGCGCCGCGACCATCCAGCGCCGCGCCTCCGCGCTCTTCCCCGGCCTGCTGCCCCAGCTGAAGCTCGGGACCGGGCCGGACGGGCCGCCGGGCGCGGTCTTCCCGCTCGTCGCGCGCGGGCGGACGATCGGGCATCTCCAGACCGCCAACCCGGTCCCGCGCCGCCGGCGACGGCAGCGCGCCACGCTGACGACCTTCGCCGAGCACGCCGCGCTCGCCCTCGACAACCTCTTCACGCTCGCCGAGCACGACGCCCGCGCGCGCCGCGATCCGCTCACCGGCCTGCTCAACCACCGCGAGTTCCACGAGGCGCTCGACGGACAGCTCCAGCGAGCCGGCGCCGCCACGCCGCCGCTGCACCTCTCGCTCGTCATCTTCGACCTCGACCGCTTCAAGGCCGTCAACGACCTCGGCGGCCACGCCGCCGGCGACCGCACCCTGCGCGCGACGGCCGGCGCGGTCGCGGCGGCGTGCCGGACCACGGACGCCGCCTTCCGCATCGGCGGCGACGAGTTCGCGCTCGTCCTCCCCCGCGCCGACCGCGACGCCGCCGCCCGGATCGCCCGCCGCGCCGCCGACGCGATCGAGCGCGTCGCCCACCGCGACGGCGTCTCCTTCGGCATCGCGACCTTCCCCGAGGACGGCACGACCCGCGACGCGCTCCTCTCCGCCGCCGACGGCGCGATGTACACCAACAAGGGTCGCACGGCCGCGGCCCGGACGGCCGGCGCCGCGCCCGGCGCCCACTCCCGCCTCGCCGTCGCGGCGCGCCTCGCCGTCAAGCTCGCACCCCTCGACGAGCCCGACGCCGTCGCCCACGCCGCCGTCGACGAGCTCCACTCCGCCTTCGGCTTCTTCCTCGCCGTCATCCAGCGCCTGGACCCCGACGGCATCCTGCGCGTCGTCGCCGCCGCGGGCCCGCTCGCCGCGCACGAGGACTTCCTCGCCTACGAGCAACCCATACAAGAAGGGGTCAACGGCCGCGTCGCGCGCACCGGCCAGCCCGCGGTCATCGCCGACACCACCACCGACCCGGACTACCTCCGCCGCGACCCGCGCTCCGACCCCGGCTCCGAGCTCTCCCTCCCGATCCTCGTCGACGGCCGCATCTGGGGCGTCCTCAACCTCGAGCAGCTCGCCACCCACGCCTTCGGCGACGACGACCTCCTGCTCGCCGACGCGGTCGTCGCCCAGGTCGGCGCCGCGATGCACCGCTGCGCGCTCACCCAGGAGCTCGAGACCTCCTTCGCCACCACCCTCGGCGTCCTCGCCGACGTCCTCGAGACGAAGGACGCCTACACCGCCGACCACGCCGACATGGTCGCCGACCTCGCCCTGCAGACCGGCCGCGACCTCGGCCTCACCGACGCCGAGCTGCGCCCGCTCCGCTACTGCGCGCTCCTGCACGACATCGGCAAGATCGGCGTGCGCTCAGACCTCCTGACCAAGCCCGGGCGCCTGACGCCCGAGGAGTTCGAGGAGATCAAGGAGCACTCGGCGATCGGCGCCGCGCTGCTCCAGCGGATCCCGCTGCTGACCGGCGTCGCCCCGCTCGTCCGCGCCGTCCACGAGCGCTACGACGGCGCGGGCTACCCCGACGGCCTGCGCGGCGAGGCGATCCCCCTCCCCGCGCGCATCGTCGCCGTCTGCGACGCGCTCCACGCGACGACCTCCGACCGGCCCTACCGCGAGGCGCGGCCCGTCGACGTCGCGCTCGTCGAGCTGCGCCGCTGCGCCGGCACGCAGTTCGACCCCGAGATCGTCGAGGCCGTCGCCGACGCTCAGGCCGCGACGGCCGCGGGCGCCGGGACCGCGTCGCCCGCCGCCGCCGCGCGCAGGCGCGCCCGGCGCTCCTCGCGCATCAGCAGCAGCGCGGGCACGAGCGCCGCGAGGATGCCCACCAGCGACCACGTGTAGGCGTGCGCGAACGCGGCGCCGAGCGGATCCACGAGCCGCTCGCGCACCGCCGACGGCAGGGTCCCGCCGACCGCGCCGTCGCCGCCGCCCGGGATCCCGCGGCCGCCCGTCGCGCCCCGGACCTCGCTCTGCAGCGAGTTCTCGAGGATCACCGTCAGGACCGCGACGCCGATCGACCCGCCGACCCGCTGCAGCACGTTCAACATGGGCGTCGCGCGCGGGACCTCCGCGCCGCTGTCGAGCGTCGCGTAGGCCGCGGCCATCGCCGGCATCATCGTCGCGCCGAGCCCGAGGCCGCGCACGAACAGCCCGCCGAGCAGGACGCCGTAGCCCGTCGAGCCGCCGATCGTCGCGTACGGGATCGTCCCCGCCGCCAGGATCAGGAGCCCCACCGGGACGACGCGCCCCGCGCCGATCCGGTCGGTCAGCCGCCCGGCGACGTTCATCCCGAGCGCCGCGCCGAGGCCCTGGGGCATCATCAGCAGCCCCGCCGTCAGCGGCGACTCGCCGCGGACCACCTGGTAGTAGAGCGGCAGCAGGATCATCGACCCGAACAGCGCGCCGCCGATGAGGAACGTCGTCCCCGCCGCCGCGCTGAAGCCCGCGCCGCGGAAGAGGCGGACCTCGACGAGCGGGTGCGCGATCCGCCGCGCGCGGAGCACGAACGTCGTGACCATCGCGAGCCCGACGACGATCGGCAGCCACGCGCTGAGCACGAGCAGCGTCCGGTGCGTCCCGACCTCGCTGAGCCCGAAGACGATCGCGGCGATCCCGGGCGAGAGCAGGACGAGCCCGAGCTTGTCGAGCGGCGGCGAGGCCTCGCCGGCCTCCGAGGAGCGGCCCGCCGCCCGACCGCGCGGGAGCAGCCGGTAGGCCAGCACGAGGCCGACGGCGCCGACCGGCACGTTGACGAAGAAGATCCAGCGCCAGCTCAGGTTGTCGATCAACAACCCGCCGAGCACCGGGCCGACGATCGGCCCGAGCAGCATCGGCACGCCGACGACACTCATCACGCGGCCCATGCGCTTCGGCCCCGCCGCCTGGGCGAGGGTGATCATCCCGATCGGCATGATCATGCCGCCGGCCAGGCCCTGCAGGACGCGGAAGCCGATCAGCGTCCCCGCCGACCACGCGGCGCCGCAGAGCACGCTCGTGAGGACGAACGCGGCGACCGCGCTCATCCAGACGCGGCGCGGCCCGAAGCGCTCGGCCATCCACCCGGTCAGCGGGATGACCGCGGCGAGCGCGAGCAGGTAGCCCGTGCTGACCCACTGGATCGTGGCGAGCGAGACGTCGAGGTCGCTGCGCAGCGTCTGCAGCGCGACGTTGACGATCGTCGCGTCGAGGATCGACATGATCGCGCCGATGACGACCACGATCGCGATCGGCCGGACGTCCTTGGGCAGTCCACCCATGTTATGCGTCAACTCCTTCGTAGGCCGCGGCGAGGCGCGCCAGCACCTTGGCGGCGGCGCGTCGCTCCCCGGGCGACAGCTGGTCGAAGAGCGCGCGGCGGCGGGCGTGCAGCCGCGCGCGGCGCTCGCGGACGGCGGCGGCGCCGTCCTCGGTGAGGGCGATGCGGACCGCCCGGCGGTCGTCGGCCGAGCGCTCCCGCGTGACGAGCGCGCGGGCCGCGAGCCCGTCGATCATCCGCGTCGCGGTCGGCGCGCTGACGCCCGCGGCGCGGGCGAGCTCGCGCAGCCCGAGCACGCCGTCGCCGGCGTCCAGCAGCGGGCAGAGCAGGTCGTACTGCGAGGTCGTCAGGAGCGCGTCCGGCTCGACGCGCGCGCGGGCGCGCTTCGCCGCGCGGACGAAGTCGTCGAAGGCGGCGGCGAAGGCGTCGAGCTGCGGGTCGGCGGCGGTCGCGGGCATCTCGTTAGCATGCTAACAACGTTCGTTAGGGTCCTAACGACGTTGGCGCGGGTACGGTCGGGCGACCGCCATGAGCCGCCCCACCTTCGACCTCCAGTCGCACTCGACGCGCTCCGACGGCACGCTCCCGCCCGCCGCGGTCGTGGCCGCCGCGGCCGCCGCGGGCGTGGAGCTCCTGGCGCTGAGCGACCACGACACGGTCGACGGCGTCGCGGAGGCGCTGGCGGCGGCGCGGGACCACGACGGCCTCCGCGTCGTCCCCGCCACCGAGCTCTCGACGATCGACGGCGACCACGAGGACCTGCACGTCCTCGGCTACGGGATCGACCACGCCGATCCCGCGTTCCTGGCCGCGCTCGCGCGCTTCCGGGAGGACCGCGCCGCCCGCGCCGCCCGCATGGCCGACGCGCTGGAGGAGTCCGGCCTCGCCCTCGACCGCGCCCCGCTCGAGGCGCGCCGCGCCGCCGGCCTGCCGGTCGGCCGCCCGCACCTCGCGATCGCCGCCTTCGACCACCCGCACAACGCGCGGCGCGTCGCCGAGGAGGGCCTGCGGGACTTCGGCGCCCTCCTCGAGGCCTACCTGATCCCCGGCGCCCCCGCCTACCGGCGCCGCACCACGCCGACCGTCGGCGAGGCGATCGCCGCCATCCACGCCGCGGGCGGCGTCGCGATCTGGGCGCACCCGTTCTGGGACGTCGAGCGCCCCGACGACGTCGTCGCCGCCATCGACCGGTTCGTCGCCCAGGGCCTCGACGGCGTCGAGGCCTTCTACGTCACGCACACGCGCGAGGAGACGCTGATCGCCGCGCGCGCCTGCGCCGAGCGCGGCCTGCTGAGCACCGGCTCGGCCGACTTCCACGGCCCCGGCCACCCGCGCTTCAACCGCTTCCGCGCCTTCGACCTGCACGCCTGCACGCCGAACCTCGGGCCGCTCGCGCGCCCCTGAACGCAACCTGAACACCGCGCCCGACCTGGCCGGTCGGACGTCCACGCCGCCCCCGCGGCGGCTACTGTCCGCCGCGCACATGGACGCACTCCAGGCCATCGTCCTCGGGATCGTGCAGGGGCTCACCGAGTTCCTGCCCGTCTCCTCCACCGCGCACCTGCGCCTCGTCCCCGCCTTCGCGGGCTGGGACGACCCGGGCACCGCGTTCACCGCCGTCGTCCAGCTCGGCACGATGGCGGCCGTCCTCCTCTACTTCCGCGAGGACCTGTGGAACATCGCGCGCGCGTGGCTGCGCTCGCTGCGGGACCCCGCGGCGCGCGGGACGCTCGACGCCCGCCTCGGCTGGTACCTCATCGTCGGCACGATCCCGGTCTCGATCCTCGGCGTGCTGTTCAAGGACAAGATCGAGACCGACGCGCGCCAGCTCGTCCTGATCGGCATCGCGCTGATCGTCCTCGGCATCGTGCTGGAGATCGCCGAGAAGGTCGGGCGCAAGGAGCGCGAGATCGAGTCGCTGACGATGCGCGACGGCATCCTCATCGGCGTCGCGCAGGCCGCGGCGCTCGTGCCGGGCGTCAGCCGCAGCGGCTCGACGATCTCCGCCGGGCTGTTCCTGGGGCTGGAGCGCGCGGCCGCCGCGCGCTACTCGTTCCTGCTCAGCGTCCCCGCGGTCGTGCTGTCCGGGCTCTTCGAGCTCAAGGACGTCGGCAGCGGCGGCGGTGCGGGCCCGGTCCCGACGATCATCGCCACCGTCTTCGCCTTCATCGTCGGCTACGCGTCGATCGCGTGGTTCCTGAAGTACCTGACCCGCCACCCGGTCACGATCTTCGTGGCCTACCGCGTGGTCCTCGGCGTGGTCGTGCTCGCGCTGGTCGCGAGCGGCGCGGTCAACGGCTAGGGCGCTCGCTCAGGCGTTCAGCGTGCGCTCGAGCTTCGAGGCGAGCGCCTCGAGCGCGAGCTCCTCGGACGGGTTGAGGATCTGCATCGTGCGCGCCTCCTCGACCAGGCCGACGGCGTCGCGCAGCCGGTTGGCCGACGCCTCGGTGGCCTCGGCGTCGGCGCCGACCTCGGCCGTGCGATCGACGTGGTGGACCAGCTCCGGGACGCCGTCCTTGACGCAGGCGACGTCGCGCAGCCAGAGCCCGGCGAGCTGCATGCCGTGGTCGAGCGTCGCCGCGTAGGCGCGGCGGTGGGCGCGCTTGCCGGCGGTCTCGCCCTCGCGCTTGGCGCGCTTGGCCTCACGGTCGGGGAGGAGGTCGGCGTCTTCGGCGATGCGCTCGGCGACGGCGGTCGCGGCGAGGTCGCCGCGGGCGCGGGCGAGGTCGAGGAGCGCGACGTGCGGGCGGTCGGCGAGCGTCGCGTGCAGCGCCGCGCGGGCGTAGCGCTCGCCCGCGGCGCGCAGCGCGGGGCCCTCGGCGAGGGCGAGCGCGAGGGCGCGCTCGGCGTCGCCCAGCGCGAGCCGCGCGCAGGCGTCGGCGGTCAGCGGCGGGACGCCGTGCCTGGTCTGCAGGCGCTGCGAGAGCTCGGCGGAGGTCGCGGCCTCGAAGCGCACGAGCTGGCAGCGCGAGAGGATCGTCGCGAGCATGTTGCCCGGCTTGTCGGTGAGCAGGACGAGGTGCGCGAAGGGCGGCGGCTCCTCCAAGGTCTTCAACATCTTGTTGGCCGCCTGGTCGTTCATCGTGTCGGCGCCCTCGATGACGAAGACGCGGCGCTCGGACTCGAACGGCGTGCGCGTCACCGCGCCGATCACCGGCTCCTCGATGTCGGAGACGAGCATCTCGGCCGCGCCGCTCGGCCGGACCCACGTGAGGTCCGGGTGGACGCCCTCGACGGCGCGGCGGCGCGCGCTCGCCGGGTCGGCCGCGCCCTCGGCCAGCAGCTCGGCGGCGAAGGCCCGCGCGGCCTCGCGCTTGCCCGCGCCCGCGGGGCCGTGGAAGAGGTAGGCGTGCGACGGCGCGCCGTCGGGCGGCAGCGCCGCGCGGAGGACCGCGCGGGCGTGGGGATGGCGATCGACGACCTCGAGCATGCGCGGGCCAGGGTACTGTCACGCGGCGATGGCGACCCGTGGGCGACTCATCGCCGTCGAGGGCATCGACGGTGCCGGCAAGACGACCCTGGCCGAGGGCATCGCGGCGGCGCTCCCGGACGTCGCCGTCCTGCGCGAGCCGGGCGGCGCGGTGCTCTCCGAGCGGATCCGCGAGCTGGTCAAGGACCCGGCGCTCGAGGTCGACCCGCGCGCCGAGGCGCTCCTCTACGCGGCGGCGCGCGCGCAGCTCGTGCGCGAGAAGCTGGTCCCGCTGCTGACCGCGGGGCGGACGGTCCTGCTCGATCGCTTCGTGGACTCCTCGCTGGCCTACCAGGGCGCCGGGCGCGGCCTGGGGATGGAGGCGATCGCGGCGGTCAACCGGTTCGCCACCGACGGGCTGCAGGCCGACCTGACGCTCTACTTGCGGGTCGATCCCGAGGTGGGCGCGGCCCGTCGCAGCGGGGAGGATCGCCTCGAGCGGGCGGGCGCGCCGTTCTTCGCGGCGGTCGTGGCGGCCTACGACGCGCTGGCCCGCGAGCACGCCGGCCGCTACGTCGTGCTCGACGGCGCGCAGCCCCCGGACGAGGTCCTGGCGGCCGCGCTGCGGGTCATGAAGCGCCTGCAATAGCCGGTCGGAGGACTACGATCGCCGGGCGACGGAGGGTTTCGTTGCCGCCCCCATGACTCCGCGCTTCGAGGTTCAGTCCTTCGAGCAGGTCCCCGCAGGTCCCGGCACGGTGCTGCTGCGGATCGCTGGTCGCTGGATCGGGCCGTCCCGGGAGCGCCTCCCCGCGCCGCTGCTGCTGCTCGACGACGGGCGCCGCACGCACCGCCTCTCGCCGCTGCCCGGCCCGGAGGACTCCGCGCCGCAGGTCGGGCCCGAGGGTCCGTCGTGGCGCGCGGCGTTCAGCGCGCCCGCGGAGGTCGTCGGCGCCGCGCGGGTCGCCTTCGCGCTGCAGGCCGGGCGGGGGCAGATCACCGACCTCCCGCGCCCGACGGGCCGCGGCGGGCGGCAGGTCCCGGCGGCGCCGCCGCGCGCGACGCTCCCGCCGGTGGTGGCCGCGCCGCCGCTGCCGCCCGTCCCGGCCTCCCCGTCGCCCGAGCCCGAGCGCGGCGGCCGCGGGGTCGGCGCGCTGCGCCGGCGCGTCCGGGCCGCCGAGGAGCCGCCGTCGGACCTCGACGTCGCCGAGCTCGCGCGCGCGTCCGACGTCACCGCGCTGCACGCGCGGCTGACCGAGGAGCGCGCCGCCCGCGAGAGCGCCGAGCGCCATGCCGCCGAGGCGCACGCGATCGCCCAGCAGGCCGCCGCCGAGGCCGCGCGCCAGGCCGAGCTCGCGCAGCGTGCCGAGGCCGCGCGGGCCGGCGCGGTCGACGCGCTGACCGAGGAGCGCGTCCGCGCGAGCGAGCGCTCCGCCGCCGAGGAGGAGCGCGCCCTCGAGCACCGCGACCGCGCGGCGCGCGCCGCCGACCAGGCGCGCCAGGCGGTCGAGGTCGCCCACGAGGCGCGGCGCGCGCTCGAGGAGCACGAGGGCGAGATCGCGACAGCGCGCGAGCAGGCCGAGCGCGCGACGCGGGCCGCGGCCGCCGCCGAGGCGCGCCTGGCCGCGGTCGACGAGGCGCGGCAGGTCGCCGAGGCGCGCGCCGCCGAGCTGACCGCGCTGCGCGGCCGCGCCGAGGAGCTCGACGACGAGCGCACGGCCGCGACGCTCGCCGCGGGCGCCGCGCAGCGGCGCGCCGAGACGGCCGAGCAGCGGATCCGCGGGCTCGAGCAGAAGCTGGCCGAGGCCGAGGCGCTCGCCCGGCGCGCGGAGGCCGCGGCCCGCCGCGCCGACGACCTCACCACGCGCGTGCGCGAGGAGCGCGCGCTGCGGCGCGAGGCCGAGGCGGAGGCCCAGCGGGCGGCGCGCGAGAGCTCCGACGAGTCCGCGCAGCGCGCGGCGCTGCTGTCCTCCGAGCTGCGCGAGGCGCGCCGGCGGATCACCGAGGAGGACACCGCGCGCCGCGAGGCCGAGGCGCGCGCCGAGGCGGCGACCGTCGAGCTGGAGCAGCTGCGGGTCGCCGCGGCCGAGGCGAGCGAGCGCGCGGCGCTCGCCGAGCAGGCGACCGTGGGCCTGGCGCGCGTCGAGGCGCAGCTCGCCGAGGCGCGGGCGCGCGCCGGCGAGGCGGGCTCGCTGCGCGGGCGGCTGGCGGCGACCGTCGAGGAGCGCGACGCGCACCTCGCCGAGGCGACCGCGCTGCGCGAGCGCCTCGAGGAGGTCGAGGCGATCCGGACCGCCGAGGCCGCCGAGCTCCAGGAGGCGCTGAGCGCCGCGCGGGCCGACGCGGAGGGCGCCGAGCAGGCGCTGCGCGCCGACACCGACGACCTGCGCAAGTGGCTCGCCGACGCCGAGCAGCGCGCGGGCCGCGCGGCGGCCGACGCCACGACGGTCCGCGAGCGCCTGGCGGCCGCCGAGGCCGAGGCGGCCCAGGAGGCCGAGGCGCTCCGGAGCCGGCTGGCCGAGGCCGAGCGCGCGGCGGCCGACGAGGTCGCGGCGCTCAACGACCGCCTCGCGGTCGTCCAGACCTCCGGCGAGAGCACCGCGGCGGAGCTGCGCGAGCGGCTCACCGAGGTCGAGCACGCGGCAGCCGAGCGCGTCGCGGAGGCCGAGGAGCGGCTGGCGGCGGCGGAGGCCGAGGCGGCGCGCGAGGCCGAGCGGCTGCGGCGCGCGGCGGTCGAGGCGGCGGCCGAGGCGACCGCGGAGTCCGAGGACCTGCGGGCGCGGCTGGAGGAGGCGCAGACCGCCGCGGGCGTCGAGGCCGAGCGCCTGCGGGCGCAGCTGCGCGAGACCGACGCGGCGGCGGTCGCCGAGGCCGACGCGCTGCGCCGGCGGCTCGAGGACGCGGAGGCGACGGCGCAGTCGGTGCTCGCCGAGCTGCAGGAGGAGCTGGACGCCGCGCGCGCGGCGGAGGCCGAGGCGCGCGCGGAGGTCGCGGCCGAGCGGGCGGAGGCGGCCGAGCGCGTCGCGGCGACGGGCGCCGAGGCCGCGGCGCGGATCGAGGAGGCCGAGGCCGAGGCGGCGCGCGTGGTCGCCGCGGCCCGGGCGGAGGCGGCCGAGCAGGTCGCGGCGGCCGACGCCGCGCGGGCGCGCGCCGAGGACCAGGTGGTCGAGGCGCGGGCGGAGGTCGAGCGCGCGGTCGTGCGCGTGCGCGAGGAGGCCGACGAGCTGATCGCCGCGGTGCGCGTCGAGGCCGACGCGGCGCGGGCGCGCTCCGACGAGGTGCGCGCGGAGGCCGAGGCGCGGATCGCGCGCGCGTCGGAGGACGCGGCGGCCGCGGCCGCCGCGGAGGTCGCCGAGGTGCAGGCCGCGGCGGCCGCGGCGCGGGCCCACGCCGACGAGCAGGTCACGGTCGCGCGCGCGGCCGTCGAGCGGGCGCGGGCCGAGGCGGCCGAGGACGCCCGCGAGGAGCTGGAGCGGGTCCGGGCGCGCGCCGCCGCCGAGGTCGCGGACGCGGAGGCGGCGGCCGCGGCCGTCGAGGAGGACGCCCGCGCGCGGATCGCGCTCGCCGAGTCCGACGCGCGCGCCGCGCGCGAGGAGGCGACCGCGGAGGCCGAGGCGGCGGGGCGCGCGATCGCCGCCGCGCAGGCCGCGGCCCTGGCCGACGCCGAGGAGCGCGTCGCGGCGGCGCGCGCCGAGGGCGAGGCGCGGATCGCCGCGCTCCAGGACGCGCTCGACCGCGCGCGGGAGGAGGCGGACGAGCGGATCGGCGCGGCGGAGGCCGACGCGGAGGCGCGGATCGGCGCCGCCGAGGCCGACGCCGACGCGCGCGTCTCCGCCCTCTCCGCCGAGCTCACCCGCGAGCGCGACGAGGCCGGCGACCGCATCGCCGCCGCCGAGGCCGGCGCCGCGGCGCGGATCTCCGCCATCGAGGCCGAGCAGGAGCGCGAGCGCGCGCTGCTCGCCGAGCGCGTCGCGGCGGCCCGCGGCGAGGCCGAGTCCGCCCTCGCCGCCGCGCAGGACGCGTTCGCCCGCGAGCGCGCGGAGGCCGCTGAGGAGCTCCGAGCGCTCGAGGAGACGGCACGGCAGCGCATCGTCGCCGCCGAGGCGGAGTCCGCCGGCGCGCTCGAGGCCGCCCGCGCCGAGGCCGCCGCGGCGATCGCGCGCACCGAGGAGCGCGCGGCCGAGCGCGTCGCGGCCGCCGAGGCCGAGGTCGAGCGCCTGCGCGTCGAGGCCGAGGCGCACGTCGAGGAGCAGGTCGCCGCGGCGCGCGCCGAGGCCGCCGAGCGGCTCGCCGCCGTCCGGTCCGCGGGCGAGCGCGCGCTGGAGGGCACGCGGGCGGAGCTGCGCGAGCAGGCCGCCGCGCAGCTCGCCGCCGCCGTGGCCGACGCGCGCGCCGAGGGCGAGGCCGCGGTCGCGGCCGCGCTGGCCGAGGCGCGCGCCGAGGCGGAGGCCACCGCGGTGCGCGCGAGCGCCGCGCTGGCCGACGCCGAGCGCGCGGCCGAGGTCCAGGTCGCCGCCGTCCGGGCGGCCGCGACCGAGGACGTCGAGGCCGCCCGGCGCGACGCCGAGCAGCGGATCGTCGCCGCCCAGACGAGCGCCGAGGAGCGGGCCCGCGCCGCCGAGGGCCGGCTCGTCGCGCTCCAGGTCGAGCAGGCCGACGCGCACGCCGCGCTGGAGGCCGAGCACGCCGCGCGGCTGGCCGCGCTGGAGGCCGCGCACGCCGAGCGGCTCGCCGCCACCGAGGAGGCGCTCGGCCGTCGCGTCGCCGCCGCCGAGGCCGAGCAGGCGCACCAGCTCGCGACGCTGCGCGCCGAGCACGACGAGCAGCTCGCCGCCGTCCTCACGGGCCAGGACGAGCGCGTCACCGCGAGCGAGGCGGAGCTCGCGCACCGGCTCGTCGCCACCGAGGCCGAGCTCGCCGCCGCGCACGCGCTCACCGACGAGCTGCGCTCCGGCCTCGACCACGCGGAGGCCGAGCGCGCAGAGCTCCTCACCCGCGTCTCCCACGCCGAGCCCCGCACCGCCGAGCTCGAGCAGGCGCTCGCCGACGCCCAGGACCGCGCGCGCGCCGAGAGCGAGCGCGCCGCCGTCGCCGAGGCCGAGGTGGCCCGCGCCGCCGCGCTGGAGGCCGAGCTCCTCGCCAGCCACGACGCGGCCGCCGCGCTGCGCGACCGCCTGGCCGCGGCCGAGCGCGCCGGGACGACGACGGTCGCGCGCCTCGCCGAGCTGGAGCGCGCCGCCGAGGCCGCGGGCGCGCGCGAGGCCGAGCTGGCCGACCGGCTCGCGGAGATCCAGGACGCGCTCGCCGAGGGCCGCGAGCGCGAGCGCGAGCTGCTGGAGCGGCTCGAGCGCGGCGCCGCGGGCGACGACGCCACGCGGCTCACCGCGCAGCACGACGCGCTGCACTCGGCGCTCGCCGACGCCCAGGAGCGCGAGGAGCGCCTGCGCGCGGACCTCGCCACCGCCCACGCCGCGGCCGGCGAGCGCGAGGCCGCGCTGCGCGCCGAGCTCGACGGGCTGCGCGAGGAGCGCGCGCGCCCGACCGCGACCGCGCCCGCGACGCTCGACGAGTCCCTCCTGGCCGCGCTCGAGCAGGACGAGGACCGCTCGCTGCTCGCCCCGGAGGTCCACCGCGAGCGGATCATCGTGATGGCCCTGCTCTTCATCGCCGTGGTGGCGGGCGTGGCGCTCGTGACCGGCGGGCTCACCGACGTGCTGCGCTGAGCGGGCACCGCCGCGTTAGCCTGTGCCGCCGGATGCGCCGCCGCCTCCTCGTCCTGGTCGGGATCTGCTGCGCCGCCCTCGCGGCGGCCGCGCCCCTGCCCGCCTCCGCGCAGGACGCGAGCAGCGCGGCGCCGAGCACGAGCGCGCCCGGGACCGGCCAGGTCCCCGCGGGCACGATCCCGCCGGCCGCGAGCACGACGGCCCCGCCGAGCACCGCGGCGCCCGCGTCCACGACGGCGCCCGCGTCGAGCACGGCTCCGGCGACCTCCGCGGTGCCCGGCGGCGCCGCGGGCACGGGCGCCGGTTCGTCGTCGGACAGCGACAAGACGACCATCGTCGTCCTCGCGCTGATCGGCGCGCTGCTGGCCCTCGCGGCCATGCTCTGGGGCGCGGCCCGCTGGTGGGCCTACGAGCCCCCGTGGTGGGTCCGGTGGCGTCACGCGACCGCCGAGGCGGGTTGGCGGACGTCCGCCGCGTGGGCCGAGTTCCGGGACTGGGTCCGCCTCGGGCGCTAGCTCGAGCGGCCTACACTGAGTTAACCCGGAACGAGCGGGATCGACCCGTCGTTCCGTCCGCCCCACGCGCCACCCTGCTCGACCCACCTTCAAGGTTTCGAGCATGCCGCGGGCCGGCGGCGAGGAAGGAAGCAGAGGCGCATGGACACAGCACCACAGACCGCGTTCGCGACGGAGATCCAGCCGGGTCGAGCACTGTCGATCGAGCGGTACTTCACCACCCCGGGGCTCGCCCCGTTCGACACCGTCGACTGGGAGCTGCGCACCGCAGCCGTCGGCTCGTTCCGCCAGGAGAACGTCGAGTTCCCCTCGACCTGGTCGCAGAACGCCACCAACATCGTCACGCAGAAGTACTTCCGTGGCCAGATCGACTCGCCCGCGCGCGAGCGCTCCGTCAAGCAGATGATCGGCCGCGTCGCCGGCACCATCTCCGACTGGGGCCGCCAGCGCGGCTACTTCGCGACCGCGGAGGACGGCGACGTCTTCCAGGACGAGCTCACCTACATCTTGCTCCACCAGCTCGCGGCGTTCAACTCGCCCGTCTGGTTCAACGTGGGCTTCGAGGAGTCCCCGCAGTGCTCGGCCTGCTTCATCCTCTCGGTCGAGGACACGATGGACTCGATCCTCGACTGGAACACGCGCGAGGGCCGCATCTTCCGCGGCGGCTCGGGCTCCGGCATCAACCTGTCGAACATCCGCGGGTCGATGGAGCCGCTCTCGAAGGGCGGGACCGCGAGCGGCCCGGTCTCCTTCATGCGCGGCGCCGACTCCTGGGCCGGCACGATCAAGTCCGGCGGCAAGACGCGCCGCGCGGCCAAGATGGTCGTGCTCGACGTCGACCACCCCGACATCGTCGAGTTCATCGAGTGCAAGGCCAAGGAGGAGGACAAGGCCGAGGCGCTGCGCAACGCGGGCTTCGACATGTCCATCGACGGCGACGGCTTCAAGTCCATCCAGTACCAGAACGCCAACAACTCGGTCCGCGTGACGGACGCCTTCATGGAGGCCGTCGAGAACGACGCCGAGTGGCGCACGCTGGCGCGCTCCAACCGCCAGCCGATCGGCGACCCGATCCCCGCGCGCGAGCTGATGCGCAAGATCGCCGACGCCGCCTGGCGCTGCGCCGACCCGGGCGTCCAGTACGACACCATCATCAACGAGTGGCACACGTGCCCGGTCTCGGGGCGCATCAACGCCTCGAACCCGTGCTCGGAGTACATGCACGTCGACGACTCGGCCTGCAACCTCGCCTCGCTCAACCTCATGAAGTTCCGCCGTCCCGACGGCACCTTCGAGGTCGAGAAGTTCGAGAAGGCCGTCGACGTCGTGTTCCTCGCGCAGGAGATCGTCGTCGGGCCGTCGAGCTACCCCACCGAGGAGATCGGCGTCAACGCCCGCGCGTTCCGCCAGCTCGGCCTCGGCTACGCCAACCTCGGCGCGTACCTGATGGCCAACGGCATGCCGTACGACTCGGACGCCGGCCGCGCGACGGCCGCCGCCATCACGGCGCTGATGACCGGCCGCGCGTACCTCCAGTCGGCGAAGGTCGCCGCGGCGATCGGCCCGTACGAGCGCTACCCGGAGAACCGCGAGGCGCACAACGGCGTCATGCGGATGCACCGCGACGCCACGGCGCACATCCCGGTCGGCACCGGCCGCGACGACACGCTGCTGGCCGCGGCCCGCGAGGTCTGGGACGAGGCCGTCGAGGTCGGCGAGGTCCACGGCTACCGCAACGCGCAGGCCACGGTGCTCGCGCCCACGGGCACGATCTCGTTCCTGATGGACTGCGACACGACGGGCGTGGAGCCCGACTTCTCGCTGGTCAAGCACAAGGAGCTCGTCGGCGGCGGGTCCATGGTCATCGTCAACAAGACGGTGGGCCTGGCCCTGCAGACCCTCGGCTACACGCCGTCGGAGGTCGACCAGATCGTCGCCCACGTCGACCAGTACGGCACGATCGTCGAGGCGCCCGGCATCAAGGACGAGCACCTCGAGGTCTTCGACGTCGCCGTCGGCTCGCGCGCCATCAGCCACATGGGCCACATCAAGATGATGGGCGCGGTCCAGCCCTTCATCTCGGGCGCCATCTCCAAGACGGTCAACCTGCCGAACACGGCCACGGTCGAGGACATCATCGACGCCTACACGCAGGCCTGGCGCCTGGGCGTGAAGGCGCTGGCGATCTACCGCGACGGGTCCAAGACCGCGCAGGCGCTGCGCACGGACGCCCAGGAGGAGCAGGCCCTGGTGCCGTCGCTCGACTCCGAGGAGTTCGCGGCGGCCGTCAAGGACGAGGTCGCCAAGCAGCTCGAGGCCATCGGCCCGCGTCGCAACAAGATGCCGCGCGAGCGCCAGTCGATCACGCACAAGTTCTCGATCGGCGGCCACGAGGGCTACATCACGGCGGGCATGTACGAGGACGGCCAGGTCGGCGAGATCTTCATCACCGACGTCGGCAAGGAGGGCTCGACCCTCCGCGGCATGATGAACTCGTTCGCGACCGCGATCTCGATCGCGCTGCAGTACGGCGTGCCGCTCGAGACGCTCGTCTCGAAGTTCGCCTACATGCGCTTCGAGCCGGAAGGGATCACCCAGAACCCGGAGATCCCGTTCGCGAAGTCGATGCCGGACTACATCATGCGCTGGCTCGCCTCGCGCTTCCTCGACGCGGAGATCCAGGAGGAGCTGGGGATCCTCACGCCCGAGGTCCGCGCCAAGAAGGCGGCCGAGGAGATCGGCTACTCGTCGGACACCGCCGGCCCGGCCACGCCGCAGGCGCGCCCGTCGAACGGCGGCAACGGCGGCGCCGGGAACGGGGCCTCCAAGCCCCCGACCTCCGCGCTGACCGACACCCCGCCGGTCCGCCCGGCCCGCCTCGTCGGGCTCGACCTCGGCCCGGCCTGCAACCAGTGCGGCGGCATGATGCAGCGCACCGGCTCCTGCTACACCTGCTCCTCCTGCGGCAACAACACCGGCTGCGGCTGAGCCTCGCTCGGCGCCGGCCCGCGCCGAAGCACGCCTGACCCGAAGGGGCGCCCACCGGGCGCCCCTTCGGCGTTGGTGGAGAGGGCCTCGCCCGTTGGGCGGCGGACAGGCGTCTCATGCTGCGGAGCCTTCGACCCACATGGTCCGGCTCAACGATCCACCCGCCGTCCCATTCGCTATTGTGCCCCGGCTCCACGGAGGGAAGACGACGGTGTGCGCGTAGGGCTACTTACCAATCTGCTGTTGACCCCGGACTGGGTCCGCCGGCGAAAAGAATCGATCCAGCTGCTCGACGACGTCTGGCTCGAGCGCCGGCTGAGCGTCGAGTTCGTGCCGCCCGCGCAGGCCCGCCGGATCGACGGGGTCGCCGGCGAGGTCATCCTCCCGCTGTTCCTGCTGCCCAAGGCACCCGCGGTCATGATGGACTTCGCGCTTCGTCACGGCTCGGGAAGGCCGGCGCTCCCCCTCCGCCGCGAGAACAGCCTCGCGGCGTACGACTCCCTGCTCCAGCACGCGGAGCTGGTCCTCGGCCGGTCGCCCGGCGGCGCCCAGGCACAGCGGCGCGGGCCGCTCCTCGAACCGGGCGAAGCGCTGCCCGCCTCGCTCCGCGCCGACCTCCTGGTGGTGACCAACGGCGCGCTGGAAGACGCCGACGAGGTCGGCCGCGCGCTGGCGGCGCCGGCGACGCCGAACCTCGACTCGCTCATCGACGTGCCGGACCTCGCCCGGGCAGAGGCCGACCTACAGGCGCTTCAGCAGCGGCTCTTCCGCAGCGTGGGACCCCCACGCACCGACGCCTCGGAGCAACGTGCCGTCGCCATGCGCCGCGCGCTCGCGGTCGATCCCGAGTTCCGCTGGCTCCTGTTCACCTACAGCCGGTCGTCGCCGGTGCTGGTCTCGTTCACCGTCGACGACGCCTCCGAGATCCATCGGGTCCACCTCTCCTACAAGCAGAACCTGCTCAAGCGCCGGCTCCCAAGGACGGTCGGGCTCGGCTGGGCGCCGATCGCGCTGGCCCTCGACTGCTCCTACATCGCCGCCCAGACCTTCCACTTCGAGTTCGAGGCGCCGCCCGGGCTCGAGGTCGTCGACGCCCAGGCCGTGCTGTCCGTCCCGGACCTCGGGCCCATCGAGCGCGGTGCACGCCAGCAGCCGCAGCGCCCGCAGGCCGTTCGGGCCGGCTACCAGGAGGAGCCACGCAGAGGGGCGCGGGTGCACCTCTACCTCGAAGAGGCAGGCCGGCTCAATCCGTTCGTCGCGAGCCTCCGGCTGCGCGTCGCGCGCGAGACGTTCGCCGGTGGCGCGGTGTTCCCGGCGCTTGCCGTGTGGTTCGTGATCGCCGCCTGCGCCGCACTGGCCGAGCCGCTCATCCGCCACGCGGACGGCGGCGTGTCGCTGCTGCTGGTCTTCCCGGCCCTGCTGGTCGCTTCCGCGGGCCGCGCCTCCGGCCATCTGCTGGTGGTCCGCACGCTCACGGGCGCGCGCCGGCTGCTGCTGTTCTCCGGTGTGCTGGCGTTCCTCGCCGCCGCGCTCCTCCCGCTGGTGCCGACCGGCGACGAGAAGCTGGACGCCGAGACGTGGGAGCGGGCGTACTGGATCGGCCTGGCGGTCCTCGCCCTGTTCCCGGTCGGCGGCCTCTTCCTCACCCGCAAGCTGCCCCGCCCCCAGTACCGGGAAGGAGCGCTCGAGGAGCTCGTCCGTCGCAGCGCTGCGGCTGTCCGCGCGATCGATCGCTTTCGGCGCGTGACCATGCGACGCCCCATCAAGATGTCGGTCTCTCACCCGCTCGTCGTCCCCGAGGACCTCCGCGACATCGCGCTGGCCACGGCGGCCGCCGCCGGCGATGCTCGCCGCATGGTCGTCTCCGGGCAGGCGCGCAAGCGGCTGATCCACCTGCGGCGGGCCAGCCCCTCGCGGATCGCTGCGCGCGACACCTCACGCCGCACGGCCCGCCTGGCCCAGTTCCCGCCACGCCTCGAACTCGACCCCGCCCGTGAACTGCGCGCCACGTTGCTCGACCTCGGTGGCGTGCTGACGGAGTACGCGGCGAGGCGCGAGGACGGTCTTCGCCGGATGGCGATCGCCCTCGAAACCCGGCGCCGCGCGCTGAGCCCCAGCGAGGGCGAGCCGCCGGTCGCGACCGCGACCGCGAACGGTCGCGGCGCGGCACGCCCTGACGCGGGCGTGGACCTGATCCTCACCTGGACCGGCCTGCGGCGGCCCCCGCAACGCCACCCCTCAGTCGCCAACCTGGCGAACGACGCCCGCGCGTCGACCCTCATGACCGACACGACGCACGTCGTGACGACCGACGAGGCCCACTGGCTCGCAGTGCTCTTCCGCGGGACCTGCCGCTTCAAGATGCCGCGGACCACCTACTGGATCCCCGGGCACGTGTGGCGCGACGGGGATCGTGTCCTCGCCCTCGTCGACGAGGCCTACGTCAAGGGCCGCGGCGAGAGCTGCACCCTCTTGGCCGACATCCGCCGGACCAGGCGGCCGGGCCGCCGCCGGCGACGCGTGTCGAGCTCGCGGCACTCGATCGAGGTGCGCGCCGTCGCGCACCCGGATGCCGACGCGGCGAGCCGCGGCCTCCGGCGCCGCCTGACCTCCAAGCTCACGTCGCTCGTCCGAGGACCGCACGTGGTGGTCGAGATCGTGCCGGGGTCCGACCGCCCCGTCAGCCGCTAGCGGCCGTCGAGCAGGTCCGCCGAGCTGCGGATCGGGCGTTCGATCGCCTTCCGCACCTTGACGGGCTTCAACTTCTGGAACTCGACCTCGTGGCCGTTCTCAGCGTTGAGCGGGCCGCCGTACCATTGCGCCTCGTCCGCACCGCTCAGCGTCACGGCGTCGGAGACGTCGTCGGGGACGATGAACTTGGGTGGGGTGTCGCTCATGGCTGCTCCTTGACCGGCGGATCGGCCACTGGCCGGCCCGACGGGTCGTCGATGGTATCGGAGTTTCGTCCCCGAACCTTGAGCGCAGCGGTCCGAGTCCCTGACCGCCCGGCGAGATCTGCCCAGGGCCATGCGCGGCGATGCATGCTCAGACACTCTCATGGATCCCGGACGGGTCCCCCCGCCCCTCGAGCCGCCGACGCGGGTCCGACTGGTGCATCATCGACGGCTCATGGCCGTCTACGTCGACGACGCCTTCGTCCACGCCGACTGGGGGCGGTGGACCGGAGGTGGGCATCTGCAGGCGGATTCGGTGGAGGAGCTGCATGCGTTCGCGGCGGCGCTCGGGTTGCGGCGGGCGTGGTTCCAGTCGCGGCCGGGGCGGCCGGACCGGGATCACTACGACCTCACGCGGGAGGGGCGGGACGCGGCGCTCGCGGCGGGGGCGACGGCCGAGACCGCGCGGGAGGGCGTGCTCCGGCGGCGGGCGCTGCGGCCGCGGCCGGAGCGCCCGTCGCCCCCGCGGCCCAAGATAGATAGTTAGGCATGCTATGTATAAGGGGTGCCCTCCGCCCCTGACACCCTTGCGCTCGAGCTCGAGGAGCGGGTCAGCCGCCTCTGGTGGCTGCTCTCGCGCGCCGCGCCGACGGCGCTGAGCCGGACGGCGGGCGCCTCGCTGGCCCGCCTGCGCGAGGACGGGCCCCAGCGCATCGGCGCGCTGGCGGCGGCGGAGTCGGTCACGCAGCCGACGATCACCTGCGTCGTCCAGCGCCTCGAGCGCGAGGGCATGGTCGAGCGCGAGCCCGACCCGCTCGACGCCCGCGCCGTCCGGATCTCGATCACCGACGCCGGCCTCGAGGCGCTTGACGCGCGCTCGTTCCTGCGCGCCGAGGTCCTCGACGCGCGCCTGCGGCACCTCGACGCCGCGCAGCGCCGCGCGCTCGTCGCCGCCCTCGGCGCCATCGACGAGCTGCTCGCCGCCGACGCGGAGCCGACCGCGGCCGCGACCGCGACGGACGCCGCCGCCGCGGACGCCACCCCCTCCCCCTCCCCTTCCCCCACCATCCCCACGGAGTCGCCCCGATGACCGCTCGCTTCAACCACCAGCCCGCCGCCGTCTGGGCGGTGCTCCTGGCCTGCGTCGTCGCGTTCATGGGCATCGGGCTCGTGGACCCGATCCTGCCGATCATCGCCAAGGGCCTCGACGCGAGCCCGAGCCAGGTCGAGCTCCTGTTCACGAGCTACTTCGCCGTCATCGGCGTCTCGAACCTCGCCGCGGGCTGGCTCAGCTCACGGATCGGGACCAAGCGCACCATGTTGCTCGGCCTCGCGCTCGTCGTCCTCTGCAGCGCCGCCGCCGGCGCGTCCTCCTCGGTCGCCACCGTCGTCGCGTTCCGGGCGGGCTGGGGCCTCGGCATCGCGCTCTTCATCTCGACCTCGATGTCGACGATCGTCAAGTCCTCGCGCGGCGGGATCTCCGTCGCGGTCGTGCTCTTCGAGTCCGCGCTCGGCATCGGCATCGCCTCCGGCCCGCTCGTCGGCGGCCTGCTCGGCGGCATCGGCTGGCGGATCCCCTTCTTCGGCGTCTCCGTCCTGATGGCGATCTCGTTCGTCGCGATCCTCGTCGGCGTCGGCCCCACCGCGCCGAACGCCAAGAAGGACCGCATCTCGCTCGCCGCGCCGCTGAAGGCGCTCGCCGAGCACCGGCTGCTCGCCGGCGCGGTCGTCGCGCTGCTCTACAACTTCGGGTTCTTCATGCTGCTGGCCTACACGCCGCTGCCGCTGAACCTCGGCGTGCACGAGCTCGGCGCGGTCTTCTTCGGCTGGGGCGTCCTGGTCGCCATCGGCGCGATCGCCGGCGCCCCCGCGCTCAGCGCGCGCTTCCCGATCCTCCCGCTGCTCGGCGCGACGTTCGCGCTGCTCGCCGCCGACCTCCTGGTCATCGGCCTCGCGATCGACACCAAGGCCATCATGATCACGGCGATCATCGCGTCCGGCCTCGTGCTCGGCGTCGCCAACGCCGTGCTCTCGAACCTGCTCCTCGGCCTCTCGGCCAAGGACACGTCGATCGCGGCCTCGGGCACGAACTTCGTCCGCTTCGCCGGCGGCGCCATCGCGCCGTTCCTGGCGGGCAAGCTCGCCGAGCACGTCACGCCCGCCGCCCCGCTCTTCGTGGGCGCCGGCGCGGTCGCGCTCGGCCTCGGCCTGCTGGTCGCCTTCCGGACGCTGCTGGCCCCGCAGCGCTCGGTCGAGCCCACGCGCCTGACCGCCGATGACGCCGAGGCGCTCGAGCTGGAGCTCGCCAGCTGAGCGCGGGGCATCGGCGTGCTGGTATACCCGCACGCCAATGCCCTCCGACGTCGAGCTCTACCAGCGGACCTACTCGACCCTCCTGCGCAGTCGGGGGGAGACGAAGCTGCGGATCCTGGAGTCGTCGCACATCGCGATCGAGTCCTCGCTGCATCCACTGGCCGGCGCCGAGGACCTCGACCTCGGCGCCTTCCTCTACGCCACGCAGCGGCTGCCCGCGAGCATCTACGCGGGCCGCGTCGTGATCATGGGCCAGGAGGAGGAGCAGTTCGCCGCCGTCGGCCTCCCGCTCGCCGACTGGCCGACGACCGAGGCGCCCGCGCGCCGGCGCCAGTGGCACGAGGGGCCCGACGGCCAGTGGGGCGTCCTGCTCTCCTCGACCTCGGACGTCGACGACCTGATCCCGACGCTCGTCGCCTACCAGATCGAGTGGAACAAGCTGCGGCGCAAGCTGCGCGCGATCGGCTGGCCGCGCCCGCAGGGACTCCCGGGCGCCGACGAGTGCGCGCGCGTCCTCGGCGGCTCGGTCGACGACTGGGACCGCCTCCAGGAGGCCTGGGGCACCGCGTTCGCCCGCCGCCTCGGCGAGGTCGCCGAGACCAACCTCTCGCTCCGCGTCCGGATGCTCGGCGGCTCGCAGGTCTCCTACGCGCGCCTGACCCGCCGCTGGTGGGCGCCGGTCGGCAACACGATGCGCGAGAGCGGCATCGGCCGCGACGCCCCCATCTACTTCATCTCGTCCAACACCCACTCCTTGGTCAACCTCCTCTCCGGCGACGCCCGCGCCCGCGAGGCCGACCTCGTCGACTGGGTCCAGCGCGCCGGCGCCCGCGACCTCCAGGAGGAGCTCGCCGCCTTCCGGGAGGAGCGCACCGCGGGCTCGTGGAACAACTTCCTGTACTTCCTCGCCCGCGAGCAGGCCGTCTCCGAGCCCGGCCCGCAGACGCGCCGCTACGCCGAGGCCGCGCGCGGGATCGTGCACCTCAACGCCGAGTCCGGCCTCCGCGTCGCCGCGCAGGTCATGCCGCTCGCCAAGCTCGACCCGGCCGCGATCGACGACCGCCTCGGCGACCTCGACCCCGACGCGCTGCACGCCAGCGACGCCGTCATCATCAACATCGACTACCCCCTCGGCCTCGCGGCCTACAACATCCTCCGCGAGATCACCGAGGACCGCGACACGCTGCGCGGCGTCTACGTCCTCGGCAAGGCCGCGACGCTCAACGCCGACGTCGGCGACGTGATGATCTCCAACACGATCTACGACGAGCACTCGGGCACGACCTACTGGCTCGACAACGCCTTCGACTTCGACGCGATCGCGCCCTACCTGCGCTTCGGCTCCGGCCTCGACAACCAGCGCGCGGTCACCGTCCGCTCGACGTTCCTCCAGAACCGCAGCTACCTCGACCGCTACTACCGCGAGGCCTACACCGTGGTCGAGATGGAGGCCGGGCCGTACTGCGACGCGGTCTACGAGATCGCCGAGCCCGACCGCTACCCCGCCGGCGAGCAGGTCAACTTCTCCAAGCTGCCGATCGACTTCGGGATCGTCCACTACGCCTCGGACACGCCGTTCACGCAGGCCCGCACGCTCGGCGCCCGCGGCATGTCCTACTACGGGATGGACTCCACCTACGCGACGTCGATCGCGATCCTCAGACGGATCTTCACGCTCGAGGGCGCGCTGGCCTAGCGGGTTCGGACGACCTCGACGCCCAGCTCGCGGACGGGCTCGAGCGCGCCGTCGTCCGCCCCGCGCTCGGCGACCAGCCGCGTGAGCGCGCCCGCCGGGCCGTAGCCGAACGGCGCGACCGCGCCGATCGCCTCGGCGGTCGCGAGGCCGACGACGCGCCCGGCGCGGCCGAGCAGGACCCGCCGCAGCTCGGCCTCCTCGTGCGTGCGTGAGGTCAGCCCGCGCGCCGCGTCGACCCCCTCGACGTCGAGGAGCAGGACGTCGGCGTTGACCGAGGTGTAGGCCTCGATCGCCTGCGCGCCGACGGCCAGCAGCGCGCGGGCGTCGAGCGTCCCGCCGACGAGCACGACCGCGACGCCGGCGTGCGCGGCCAGGGCCAGCGCGACGGCCGGCGCGTGCGTGACGAACGTCCCGGCGAAGCCGGGCGGGAGCGCCTCGGCGAGCGCCAGCGCGGCGCCGCCGCCGTCGAGGATCGCGACCTCCCCGGGCACCAGCAGCGCCGCGGCGGCGCGCCCGACCGCGCGCTCGCCCGCGACCGGGCGCCCGCGCCCCGTGGCGGTCCGCACGCCCGCCACCCGCGCCAGCGCGCCGCCGTGCACGCGCTGTAGGCGCCCGGCGTCCGCGAGCTCGTCGAGGTCCCGGCGCACGGTGTAGGCCGAGACGTCGAGCGCCGCCTGCAGCTCCGTCGCGACCACGCGCCCGGACGCCCCGAGCGCCGCGAGGATCCGCTCCTGGCGCTCGCCCTTGAGCAGCGCCGCGCCGGATCGCTCAGCCACGGCGCCCCACGACCGCGGCCGTTCGGCCCCGTTCGATGCCGTTGGGGCAGAAGTTCACCTGACGCTCGGTCCTGCGCTTCCGCGCGCTCGCCTGCATGTTCCTACCCGAGTATGCGCTTTCGAGCCACGGGACGCAATCTCCAGGCCGGTGCGTCAACGTCCGATAGAGAGGGAAGGACGATCACCGGCACCGGGTGTCCTCCCGGCCCGCTAGCGTCAACGTCATGGTCAACGCCGAGCTCAGAACGCTCCACGCCGCGGACGGGACCCCCGTCTGCAACGTGTCGTTCGATCTCTCGCACGAGCAGCTCGACGCCGCCTACCGCGCCGCGGAGGCCACGCGGCTCGCCCGCCACCGCAACCTCGAGCTCTCCACGGACGACGTCCTGGCGCTGCGCGAGCTCACCGGCATCTCCGACGAGCTGCACCAGCTCGCCGACCAGGGCGCGAACGCGACGGTCGTCCTCCAGCTCGCGCGCTTCGTCGCGCTGCACGACGCGCTCGGCGAGTGGGTCCACGCCGCCGCCGACCGCGGCTGGATGCGCGAGGACGACGAGGCGATCCACCCGTTCGTCGCCGCGCTGATCGACCCGATGGCCTCGCTGCGCGCCGACGCGCTGCAGGCGATGCTCGGCGACGCCGAGCGCGCCGCCGACGGCGCCTAGCCGGACCCGCGGGCGCCCACGCGCCTAGCCCGTGTTCCGCAGCCCGAACGCGATCCCCGTCACGGTGCCCAGCAGCGCCTGGCGGTCCGCGGACGCGCCCGCCCGCGTGCGCGCGAGCAGCTCGACCTGGAGATGCGAGAGCGGGTCGACCCACGGGTCGCGGTGCGCGAGGCGATCCTGCAGCCGCGACGCGCCCGCGAGCAGCCGGTCGCTCGCGGTGATCGCCAACACGGAGGACTTGACCTTCTCGTGCTCGGCGACGATCTGCGGCCAGAAGTGGTCGCGCAGCTCGGGGTCGACCAGGCGCAGGTAGCGCTCGGCGACGCCGAGGTCGGTCTTGAAGAGCGCCATCTCGAGCGTCGAGACGAGCGTCGCGAAGAACGGCCAGTCGCGGTGCATGGCGCGGTAGCGCTCCAGGTCGCCCTCGGCGAGCGCGCTCCCCGCCCCGAACCACGACGGCAGCAGGATCCGGTTCTGCGTCCACGCGAAGACCCACGGGATCGCGCGCAGCGACTCGATCGACCCGTCGCCGCCGCGCGACGGCGGCCGCGAGCCGATGTTGAGGTCGGCGAGCGCCTCGACCGGCGTGATCTGGAAGAAGAAGCGCGCGAAGTCCGGGTCCTCGTAGACCAGCGCGCGGTAGGTCTCGCGGGAGCGGCGCGCGAGGCGGTCGAGGTCGGCGCGCCAGTCGTCCGGCGCCACCGGCCGCGCGACGTTCGACGCGAGGAGCACCGCGCTCAGCGTCTGCTCCAGCGAGCGCTCGGCGAGCTCCGGATGGCCGTAGCGGGCGCTGATCGTCTCGCCCTGCTCGGTGATCCGGATCCGCCCGTGCAGCGAGCCGGTCGGCTGCGCGACGATCGCGCGGTAGGTCGGCCCGCCGCCGCGGGAGGTCGATCCGCCGCGGCCGTGGAAGAGCTCCAGCTCGATGCCCGCCGCGGCGGCCTGGCGGGCGAGGTCGAGCTGCGCGCCGCGCAGCGCCCACTGCGAGGCGATGAAGGACCCGTCCTTGCCCGAGTCCGAGTACCCCAACATGATCACCTGCCGGTCGCCCTGCGCGCGGAGCAGCTCGCGGTAGGGCTCGGACGCGTAGAGCGCGGCCATCGTGGCGGGCGCGCGGTCGAGGTCGTCGAGCGTCTCGAAGAGCGGGACGAAGCGCAGGTCGAGCGCGCCCTCGGCCCGCGCGCCCGTCCGCCGCGCCGCACGCTGGGCGAGCCACCGCGCGCCGAGGACGTGCGAGGGCTGCTCGGTCATCGAGACGATCAGGCAGCGCACGACGCCGGAGCCGTAGGCCTCGGAGGCCAGCGCCGCGGCGTCGAGCGCGGCGACCAGCTCGCCGGCGGTCCCGGACGGGCGGCGCTCCAGCCCGACGCGCCCGGCGGCGATGGCCTCGCCGAGCAGCGCCTGGCGCTCCTCCTCCGGCGCGTTGGCGTAGCCGGGCAGCAGCGCGCTCACCGCCTCGTCGACGACGCGCGCGTTCTGGCGCAGGTCGAGCCCCGCGAGGTGGAAGCCGAAGATGTCGACCTGGCGCAGCAGCCGCCGCAGCGAGCCGTGCGCGACGTGCTCGGAGCCGAGCGAGCCGGCGATCAGCTCGAGGTCGGCGCGCAGCTGCGCGGGTCCCTCGTAGCCCGCCTGCCCGCCGCGGGCGTCGAGCATGTTGATCAACCTGCGCTCGATGAACCCCAACTTCGTCCGCAGCGGCTCCCACTCGTGATGGGGTCGCCGCAGGACGCGCGCGTCGGGCAGCTCCTCGGCGTCGCGGACGAGCGAGGCGGCGAGCGCGTCGCTCACGTCCACGCGGCGGCCGGAGTGCGAGAAGCGCCGGGCGAGGCGCGCGACGCGGTCGCGCAGCATCCGGATCGCGGCGCGGCGGTGCAGCTCGATCGTCCGGGTGACGGTGTCGGCGCCGACCTCGGGGTGGCCGTCCATGTCCCCGCCCGGCCACGAGGCGAACTCGAGGACCGGCGCGAACGGCAGCGGGCCGAGGTCGCGCTCGAGCTCGTCGAGGACCGCGGGCACCGCGTCGTAGAGGACCGACTCGAAGACGTAGAGCGTGCGGCGGACCTCGTCCTCGACGTGCGGCCGCGCGCGGCGGACCTCGTCGGTCTGCCACCAGATCGTCAGGACCTCGCGCAGGTCGGCGAGCAGCGCGCGGCGGCGCGAGCGGCCGGTGCGCGGGTCCTCGACGCGGTCGAGCAGCTCGGTGATCGCCCACTGGTGGTCGAGCACCGAGCGGCGCGAGGCCTCGGTCGGGTGCGCGGTGAGGACGAGCTCGACGTGGAGGTCGGCGAGCGCGGCGGCGCGGTCGACGTCGTGCTCGGCGAGCAGGCCCGCGGTCTCGGCGAGCGACTCGCGCTGGGTCTCGCCCTCGGCGTCGTAGGCGCGGCGGCGGCGCAGGCGCTCGCGCTCCTCGGCGATGTTCGCGACCTGGAGCTGGAGCGAGCAGGCGCGGATGATCGGCTCGAGGTCGCCCTCGGAGAGCGCCTGCAGGCGGGTGAAGAGCGCCGTGGCGGCGCCCTCCTCGCTGCGGCGCACGCGGGCGGCGGTCGCGTGCAGCCAGGTCACGGTGTCGGCGAAGTCGACGCCGCACTGCTCGGCGAGCACGTCGTGGACCAGCGCTTCGAGCAGCTCGACGTCAGAGGCATCCATGAGGCGCTCACGCTAGTGGCGCGGCGGGCGCGTGGACATGGACCGGCGGTCAGAATGCACCGCCATGGACCTGCGACAGCTCGAGTACTTCGCCGCCGTCGCGCGCCACCGGCACTTCCGGCGGGCGGCCGAGTCGCTCTACGTCACGCAGTCGGCGGTCTCGCAGGCGGTGCGGCGGCTGGAGGCCGAGCTCGGGCTGGAGCTCCTGCGGCGGACCTCGCACGGGGTGGAGATCACGCCCGCGGGCGAGGAGCTGCTCGGCCGCGCGGAGGCGATCCTGGCCGACGTGGCGGGCGCGCGGGCGGCGATGGACGAGCACGCGGGGACGCTGCGCGGCGGCGTCCGGGCCGCGGCCACGACCGGCGACGCGCTGCGGCTGGCGCCGGCGCTCGCGCGGTTCGGGCGCGAGCATCCCGGCGTCCGGATCGCGCTGCGCCAGGGTGGGCCGGGCGAGGTCGTGGACCTCGTCGTGAGCGGCGCGGTCGACCTCGCGGTGGCGGCGCTGCCGGAGGGGACGGCGCTGGGCGAGGACGTCGAGGCGGTCGCGCTCGGCGCCGAGCCGCTCGTCCTGCTGGTCGCGCCCGACGACGCGCTGGCGGGCGGGACGGGCGTGAAGCTGTGGGACGTCCGCGACCGGCCGTTCGTCCTCGCCGAGCCGGGGAGCGCGCTGCGCGGCGCGGTCCTGCGCGCGTGTGGCGCCGAGGGCTTCGGGCCGGTGCCGCTGTTCGAGGTCGGCGAGCCGACGGCGGTGCGGCTGCTCGTCGGCGCCGGGCTCGGCGTGGCGCTGGTGCCCGCGTCGTGGACGGCGCTGGCGGGCCCGGAGGTCGGCGTCGCGACGGTCGCCGGGACCGCCGCGACGCACGCGGTCTCGCTGCTGGCGCGCCGCGGCGCGGCGGCGCCGGTCGCGCGGCTGCTGGCCGAGCACCTGCGGGCGGCGCTGGGCTGAGGCGCGCGATGGCGGACGCGGACGCCGGCCGCTGGAACCACAACCTCCACCACCACGGGCTGCTGCTCGCGGCGGTGCCGGAGGGCTGCGAGCACGCGCTCGACGTGGGCTGCGGCGAAGGCGTCCTGGCGCGGCGGCTGGCCGCGCGCGTCCCGCACGTCACCGCGATCGACCGCGACGCGCCGACGCTCGCGCTGGCCCGCGCGCAGGACGGCAGCAGCGGCGTGCGGTACGTGCTGGGCGATGTGATGGCCTATGACTTCGGGGCCGCCGCCTCCTTCGACTACGTCGTCGCCGTCGCGGTCCTGCACCACCTCGACCCCGCGACGGGCCTCGCGCGGCTCGCATCGCTCGTCGCCCCCGGCGGCCGGCTGGCGGTCCTCGGCCTCACCCGCCCGCGCTGGCCACACGACCTCCCGCGCTGGGTCGCCGGCGGGATCGCGCACCGCGCGCTCCGCGCCCGCCGCGGCTGGTGGGAGTCGGCGGCGCCGATCGCCCCACCGACCCGGACCTTCCCCGAGCTGCGGGCGCTGGCGCGCCGCACGCTCCCCGGCCCGGTCGCGCTGCGCCGCCACGTGCTGTGGCGGTACTCGCTCGTGTGGGATCGGCCGCGCTAGATCGTGGAGGCGAAGTCGAGCGTCGCGGCCCAGATCGGGAGCGCGAGCTGCGCCGCGAAGAGCAGCGTCGCCACGACGACGGTCGCCGGCCGGCCCGGGCCGTGGCGGTAGGCGAGCACGCCGGCGAGCAGGATCGGGACGACCACGAGGGCGACCGAGAGCCAGCCCGGCGGGAGCGCGTCGCACAGGCCGGCGCGGGGCGTGCCGGGCTCGGGCAGGGCGACGGGCGGCCCGGGGTCCGTGCACTCGCCGTGGTAGGACATCGCGCTCAGCGCGCCGACCCCGCCGAGCGCCGCGACGTACCCGACGACGCCCGCCCCGTGCCGCTCCCACCGCGATCCGCGCTCGTCCACGCGGGGAGGTCTACAGCACCTCCGCCAGCTCCTGCTCCAGCCGCCGCTTCGGCCGTGAGCCGATGAGCGTCAGCACGGGCTCGCCGTTCTTGAACACCATGAACGTTGGCATCGAGAGGACGCTGTACTTCGCGGCGATCGCCTGGTGGGCCTCGACGTCGAGGCCGACGACGCGGAGGTCGTCGCGCTCGGTCGCGAGCTGGTCGAGGATCGGGTGCATCGCGCGGCACGGGCCGCACCAGGCGGCCCAGAAGTCGACGAGGACGGGGACGTCGGACTCCAGGACGTCGGCGGTGAACGCGTCGTCGCTGGTCTGGGAGAAGGAGACGGTGGACATGCCACCCAGTGTGCGGGTCGGGGCGGCGCGCGTCGACGCCGATTCGCGATCGGCGCGAGTAGCTGCGCTGCACGCGGGCAGGACCCGATGATGCGCCGCCTCCTGCCGCTCGCCGTCCTGCTCGTGCTCGCGGGCGTCGCCCCCGCGGCGCAGGCGCGCCTGCCGATCCGCGTCGGGATCGGCGACCAGGGCACCGCGATGTTCGACCAGCCCGCGTTCCAGCGCGCCAGGTTCCAGCGGGTCCGGTACTTCATCCCGTGGAACGCCATGGACGACGCCGCCCAGCGGCTCGCGGCGCGGACCTACGTGCAGACCGCGCGCGCCCACGGCTTCCAGGTCCTCCTCCACGTCTCGACCGACGACTTCACCGCGAAGCGGGCCCACCTGCCGAGCGTCGCCGAGTACCACGCCAAGGTGGGCCGGCTGGTGCGGTACTTCCGCAGCCTCGGGGTCCGCGAGTTCGGCGCGTGGAACGAGGCCAACCACGTGAGCCAGCCGACCTACCGCAGCCCGACCCGCGCCGCGCGGTTCTTCGAGGAGATGTACCGGATGGTCAAGGGCTCGTGCCCCTCCTGCGGCGTGGTGGCCCTCGACGTGCTCGACCAGACCGGCGTCGAGCGCTACATGACCACGTTCTTCGCGCACCTCTCCCCCACGTTCCGCAAGCGCGCGAGCATCGTCGGGCTCCACAACTACGGCGACGTCAACCGCCTGCGGACCGTCTTCACGCGCAACGTCATCCACATCACGCACCGCTACAACAAGGCCGCGAAGATCTGGTTCACGGAGACCGGCGGGCTGGTCGAGTTCGGCGCGAGCTTCCCGTGCAACCCGACGCGCGCGGCCAACCGGATCACCTACATGTTCAAGCTCGCCAAGACCTACAGGTCGGCCGGCGTGGCGCGGATCTACGTCTACAACTGGACCGGCGCGGGCTGCGACGCGCGCTTCGACGCGGGCCTCACCGCGCCCGACGGGACGCCGCGCAAGGGCTACGACGCGCTGCGCGCGCAGCTGGGCGACTACGAGCGCTGAGGCGGTCGTGCCCGCGGGCGCGGCAGAGCAGGCGGTCGATGGCCGCCTCGGCGGGCGCCATCGCGGGCGCCATCGCGGGCGCCATCCCGGCCGCTTCGCTCTGCGACGCGGCACAATGTGGAGGCGATGGCCAACCTCGAGACAGGCAGCGAGTTCGCCGGCTGCCGCATCGAGGGGGTCCTCGGCCGCGGCGGGATGGGCGTGATCTACCGGGCGACCGAGCTGCGGCTCGGGCGTCCCGTCGCGCTGAAGCTCATCGACGGCGCGCAGGCCGCCGACCCCGACGTGCGCGAGCGCTTCGAGCGCGAGGCGCGGATGACCGCCTCGATCGAGCACCCCAACGTCGTGCCGGTCTACGGCGCGGGCGAGGAGGACGGCCACCTCTACCTCGTCATGCGCTTCGTGCCGGGGACCGACCTGCACCACCTCCTGCGCCAGGAGGGACGGCTCGCCCCGGCGCGTGCCGCCGCGATCGTCGCCCAGGTCGCGGGCGCCCTCGACGCCGCCCACGCCGCGGGCCTCGTCCACCGCGACGTCAAGCCCGCGAACATCCTCATCGACGGCGACCACGCGTACCTGAGCGACTTCGGGATCACGCGCTTCCAGTCCTCCGAGACGCGCATCACCGACAGCGGCAACTGGATCGGGACCGTCGACTTCATGGCGCCCGAGCACCTGCGCGGCGAGCCGACCGACGCGCGCGCCGACGTCTACGCCCTCGGCTGCGTCCTCTACACCGCGCTGACCGGCACGCCGCCGTTCCGCCGCGACACGATCCCGGTGACGATCACCGCGCACCTGCACGACCCGCCGCCGCGGCCGTCGACCACGCCCGGCGTGCCCGCGGCGTTCGACTCCGTGATCGCGCGGGCGCTGGCCAAGGCGCCCGCGGACCGCTACCCGTCGGCCGGCGACCTCGGCCGCGCGGCGCGGGCCGCGGTCGCGGGCGAGCGGAGCGTGGCGCCGCGCGGGAGCGTCGCGACGGGCGCGGCGACGCCGGAGGAGGCGGAGCCGACGCGGATCGCCCCGGCGCCGGGCGCGACCGCGGTGCTCGAGCCCGCCGGGCGCGCGACGGCGCTCGCGCCCGAGGCGGCGCCGACGCGACACGCGGGCAGCGGCGGGAACGGCGCGGGCGCGTCGCCGCGGACCGACCCGCGGCCCGCGGCCGTGAAGGTCCAGCGCGGGCGCGGCCGCAAGCTGGCGCTGGCCGCGACGGTCGCGGTGCTGGCGATCCCCGTCGTGCTCGCCGTGCGCTGGGCGGGCGGTGGCGACGACCCGCGGACGGGACCGCTGAGCGCGGGCGAGGTGCGCGGCGCCGCCGAGTCGTTCGCCGACGCGTACTCGAGCGAGGACGACGCGGCGCTGCGGCGCACGCTGACGCCCGCGGTCCGGCGCTGGGGCACGAGCGGCCCGGCGCAGCGCGGGCGGCCCGCGGTCGTCGCCGAGTACCACCGCCAGTTCGCGGCGAGCAAGGTGCAGCGCTTCGCGCTCGACGGCCTGAAGGTCACGGGCGGCGCGGCGGGCCGGGCGGAGGGGCGCTACACGGTGACCCGCGACGGAGCGCCGCCGATCACCGGCCGGATCGCGTTCGGCGTCGTGCGCCGCGACGGCAAGGCGGCGATCGACCAGATCGCCACCGAGCCGCGGCCGTAGCGGCGCAGCGCGGCCCCGCGCGGGCGAGCCGCCGGGCGGGCACGCGCCGCGTTTTGCCTAGCAGCGCCGCGCTCGCCTAGCAGCGCCGGGCGAGCTGCACGATCACGGTCGAGCCCGGATCGACGTGCGTCCCCGCGACGGGCTCGGTCTCGCAGACCTCCGGGCTCCCGCCGAGGAGCTCGTCGAAGAAGCCGCCGCCGGTGGTCTGGAGCTCGCCCTGGAGGTTCGCGTCGGCGAGCGCGGACTTCGCGTCGTCGGCGCTCAGGCCGACGAGGTCCGGCACCGTCACGTCGACCACGCGGCGCACGCGGACGGCCGTCAGCGCGGGGCGCGCGCGGCCCGCGCTGGCGAGGACGTCGACCACGTTGACGCCCGGCTCGACGCTGATCTCCGCGCTCCACTCGCCGCCGCTGAGGCGCGCGCGCTCGCCGCGGACGAGCACGGTCGCGCTCGACGGCGTGACCGTCCCGCGGACGGTGACGGTCGCCGCCCGCACGGTCCCGAGGTCCTGCGGCGCGAGGACCGCGAGGCGCACGGGCGCGACCGGCTTGGCCGGCGTCCCGCCACCGCAGGCGCCGAGCAGGAGGGCGCAGGCCGCGCCGGTGAGGAGGGAGAGCCGCATGCGTCCGAGGCGCCGGCGCACCGGCGCCGGACCCCGTCAGTATGCGACAGGGCGCAGGCGCCCGCGTCGGGGAGGCCGCGGCGACGGGCCGCCGCCCCTCCGCGAGGCGCTCGCGCGCGCCCGCCGCTCCGCGACCGCGTGGCGCGGCCGCCGATGGGGCATGCTGGCGCGCGTGGAAGCCAAGCTCGCGCTGCGCGTCGCCGCCACGCCCGTGCTCGCGGGCGCGGTGCTGGCGTTCGCGCTCGACGGCCGGGCGCGCGACGCCGCCGACCAGGCGCAGGGGCCGTTCCTGCTCGTCGCCGGGCTGCTGCTGCTCGGGCTGGTCGCCGACGGCGACGGCGTCTTCGCCTGGGCCAGCGCGCGGCTGCTCGGCGTCACGACCCATCCGCGGCGGCTGCTCTGCGTCGCGCTCGCGCTCGTCGCGGTCGTCACCGCCCTGCTGAACCTCGACACCGCCGTGGTCTTCCTCACGCCGATCCTGATCGGCGCCGCCCGCGGCGCCGGGGTCGACGAGGAGCCGTTCTTGTACGGGTCGGTCCTGATGGCCAACGCGTCCTCGCTGCTGCTGCCCGGCGCCAACCTCACGAACCTGCTCGTGCTCGCGGGCGAGCCCGCGTCGGGGGCGACGTTCGCCGCGCGGATCCTGCCCGCCGCGCTCGTGGCGGCGGGCGTGACGGCGGCGGGGCTGGTGGGGTGGCAGGCGCTGCGGGCCGCGGCGAGACGCGGGGACGGACCCGGGCTTCGCGACGCCGGCGGGCGTCCGCCGGAGGGGACGGCGGCGCCGGTCCCCCGCCGCCTCGGCGCGGTCGCCTGCGCGCTGGCGGCCGTCCTCGTGCTCGCGCTCCCCCACCCCGGGATCCCGGTCCTCGCCGTGGGCCTGGTCGCCGCCGCGATCCGGATCCGCGAGCGCCGCCTCGACGCCGCCGCCGCGGTCGAGGCCGTCGGCCCGCTCGCGCTCGCGACGCTCTTCGCGCTCAGCGTCCTGCTCGGCCTCCTGGCGCGGACGTGGTCGGGCCCGACCGACCTGCTGGGCTCGGTCTCGCCGTGGGAGACGTGCGCGATCGGCGCGCTCGCCGCGATCGGCGTCAACAACCTGCCCGCCGCCGTCCTGCTCTCCGCCGCCCCGCCGCCGCATCCGCGCGCGCTGCTGCTCGGCCTCAACCTCGGGCCGAACCTCGCGGTCTCCGGCTCGCTCTCGTCCTACCTGTGGTTCAAGGCCGCGCGCGGCGCGGGCGCGCAGCCCTCGGCGCTGCGCTTCTCCCGCGCCGGCGTGCCGCTGGCGCTCGCGGCGATGGCCGCGGGGCTGGCGACGATCGCGGTCGTGGGGCCGTCTTAACGACCGAAGCCCCCGCTGGCACGGGGGCTCCGGTTGAGGAGGTCGAACGTGAGCGAAGGAGGAGAGACCGATGCGCGCTCACCCGTTGGGTCGGCAGGCGTGCGCCCCGACTTGAGGGAGTTGGCGCGCGTCGCGGTCAGCCGACGGCGGTCTCGGGCGCCGGCACCAGCCGGACGGTCCGGCGGCCACCGGCCAGCGCGCGCTGCCAGGGCCCGACGCCGTCGAGGTCCGCGCCCGCGTCGAGCAGCAGCGCCGCGAGCGTCAGCGCGTCGTCGCGCGGCTGCGGCGGCGAGGCGTAGGCGCGGTCGTGGCGGCCGGTCAGCCCCGGGCTGAAGCGATCGTCGACCTCCACCGTGAACGACGGGCCGAGCGTCAGGGCGAGCTGGTCGGAGGCGGACACCGGGCGGAAGCGTCGCAGGTGCGCGACGCTTCCGCCACGGACCGCGCGCTACCTGCCGCAGATCGGCCAGGGCGAGGTGCCCTGGGCCGCGAGCAGCGCGGCGGCGCGCTTGTCCTGCTCGGCCTCGGGCGCCGCGGCGGGGTCGCCGCTGCCGCCCATCGCCGACCAGGTCCCGCGGGTGAACTGGTACTTGCCGCGGTACTGGCCGTCGGAGGAGATCGCCGTCGGGTCGCCGCCGGACTCGCACTGGGCGATCCGCGCGAGCGTCGCGGCGTCGGAGCCGGACGCGGACGCCGCGGAGGCGTCGGCCGCCGTCCCGCCCGCGGTCGCGTCGGTGTCGCCCGCGCTCGCCTGCGTCCCGGACGGGAGGCCGAGCGCGGCCGCGGTCTGCGGGCCGACGATGCCGTCGACGCTCAGCCCGCTCTTGCGCTGGAACGCGCGCACGGCGCGCGTGGTGGACGCCGTGAAGCGCCCGGTCTGCCTGATGCCGAGCGCCGCCTGCAGGGCGGAGACGGCGCTGCCGGACGAGCCGGAGGCGAGCGTGGACGGCGCGGGCGCCTGGGCGCTGGACTGCGCGAGCGCGAGCGGCGCGCCGAGCGCCAGGACGGCGCCGATCATCGCCACGGTGGTGCTGCCACCACGCCGTCGCCGGCGGCGGCGGGCGGCCGCAAGACGCTGCGCCACGGCGGTCCGGCGCGCACGCGAGCGCTCCAGGGACGCCTGGCAGGCGCGTTCGAGGTCGTAGATCACGAAGGGTGCTTCCTTTGCTCTTCACGCCTACGGGGTTAGCTGACGGGCTCGCGCTGTAGAGCTGCGCTACGCCACACGACGGTGGCGATTCGCCCCGGGATCCGCTCGCGCGGATCCAGTTGGGTCCCCCGCTCCCGGCGGCCTGCGCCTCCGGGACTCGGCTGGTGTACAGCCGTGAAGAGAAGCACATCGGCACGACGCAGTGCAGGGCGACATAACCGTTCGGGACCGAGCGATAGGCGAGCGCCGCCGTCCCGCTTCGTACACTGCGCCCCAGCGCATGCCACCCGAGCCCGATGCACCACGCCGCAGGGACGAACGCCATCCGACGCCGTGGCGCGTCGAGGGCGCGCCCGAGACGAAGAAGCAGGGGCCGATGGGGATGCCCCGCCCTCCCGGAGGCCGGCGCTTCCTCTACTTCGTGGTGGCGCTGCTCGCGCTGAACTTCCTGTTCGCCTCGCTCGTCCCGAGCCAGCCGAACCGCATCTCGGTGCCCTACACGCAGTTCCTGGCCGAGCTCAACCGGAACAACGTCAAGGAGATCACCTCCAAGGGCGACGACATCCAGGGCGTCTTCAAGGCCAAGGTCGACCCGCAGAACTCCAAGCACAAGCCCGAGACGAAGTTCAAGACCTTCCGCCCGGACTTCACCCCGGCCAACGACACGCTGCTGCCGCAGCTCCAGGCCAAGGACGTCGTCGTCAACGCCAAGCCGCTCGACAACGGCCGCTCGCTGTGGGCCGACATCCTGCTCTTCTTCGGCCCGACGCTGCTGCTCGTCGGCATCTTCGTCTTCCTCGCCCGCCGCGCGGGCGGCGGTGGCGCCGGCGGCCTCAGCGGCCTCGGCCGCTCGCGCGCCAAGCGCTACGACTCGGCCAGCACGACGCGCACGACGTTCGCCGACGTCGCGGGCATCGACGAGGCGGAGGACGAGCTCGAGGAGGTCGTCGACTTCCTCAAGAACCCGGACAAGTACCGCTCGCTCGGGGCGATGATCCCGAAGGGCGTCCTGCTCTCCGGCCAGCCGGGCACCGGCAAGACGCTGCTGGCCCGCGCGGTCGCGGGCGAGGCCGACGTGCCGTTCTTCTCGATCTCGGCCTCCGAGTTCATCGAGATGGTCGTCGGCGTCGGCGCCTCCCGCGTGCGGGACCTCTTCACGCAGGCCAAGGCCGCGGCGCCGTCGATCATCTTCATCGACGAGCTCGACGCGATCGGCCGCCAGCGCGGCGGCGGCGCCTCCCTCGGCGGCCACGACGAGCGCGAGCAGACGCTCAACCAGATCCTCACCGAGATGGACGGCTTCACGGGCTCGGAGGGCGTCATCGTCCTCGCCTCGACGAACCGCCCCGACGTCCTCGACTCGGCGCTGCTGCGGCCGGGCCGCTTCGACCGCCGCGTGACGGTCAACCCGCCGGACGTCGAAGGTCGCGAGAAGATCCTGCAGGTCCACACGCGCTCGGTCCCGCTGGCCGACGACGTCGACCTCAAGGGCCTCGCCGCGACGACGCCCGGCATGGTCGGCGCCGACCTGCGCAACCTCGTCAACGAGGCCGCGCTCGGCGCCGCGAAGTCCGGGCACAAGCGGGTCGAGTCCGCCGACTTCTACAACGCCTTCGAGAAGATCGTCCTCGGCACGGAGCGGCGGATCACGCTGAGCCACGAGGAGCGCGAGCGCACCGCCTACCACGAGGGCGGCCACGCGCTGCTCGGGATGCTGGAGCCCGGGGCCGACCCGGTCCGCAAGGTCTCGATCGTCCCGCGCGGGCGCGCGCTCGGCGTCACCTTCCAGTCGCCGGAGAGCGACCGCTACGGCTACGACACCGCCTACCTGCTGGGCCGGATCACCGGCGCGCTGGGCGGCCGCGCGGCCGAGGAGATCGTGTACGGGTCGGTCACCACCGGCGCCGAGTCCGACCTCCAGCAGGTCACGCAGATCGCCCGCTCGATGGTCGGCCGCTGGGGCATGTCGGAGGCCATCGGCCTCGTCACCGTCATCTCCGACGAGCCGCAGTACCCCGGCACCGACCCGGCCTCCGAGGAGACGCGGGAGCTGATCGACCGCGAGGTCCGCCGGATCGTCGACGAGTGCTACGTGCGCGCCGTCGAGCAGCTCAAGGAGAACCGCGAGCGCCTCGACGGGCTCGCGACCAAGCTCCTGGAGCGCGAGACGCTCGACCAGGACGCGGCCTACGAGGCCGCGGGCTTCGTGCGCGGCAGCGCGCCGGGCGACCGCCCGCCGCACGGGATGCTCAAGGAGCCGTCGGTCTCGGCGTCGCCGGAGCTCCTGAGCGCGCCGGACGACGCCGGCACGACCTAGCGCGCGGCGCGGGGCGCCGAGCGCTCCGCGCAACTTCTCCACCCCCGCGGCCGTTCTCCTCACACGGCCCCGGGGGACAAGAAGTCCTCCCAGACGTCGCCCCGGGGCCGTCTTCTCTCCCATGTCCCGACTCGTCCCCACGCGGGCGGCGCTGGTCGCTGCCCTGCTCCTCACGCTGCTCTGCGCCGCCGCCTCCGCGCCTGCCGCGCGGGCCTCCTCCCGCGCGCCGATGTACTTCGACGCGGGCTCCGCCGCGGTCGACGACGCCACGCGCGAGGCGACCCTCGACCGCCTCGCGGGCCTCGGCGTCCACGCGCTGCGCGTCGGCCTCGTCTGGGCCGCGGTCGCGCCCGACGCGGGCAGCGCGACGCGCCCCGCCTTCGACGCGGCGGATCCCAATGCCTATGACTGGGGCGGCTACGGCCGCCTCGTCGACGCCGCCCACGCGCGCGGCTGGCGGGTGCTCATCACCTTCAGCGCGCCGGTGCCCAGGTGGGCGACCGCGGCGCGCGCCGACCAGGTCACGCGGCCCAGCCCGAGCGCCTTCGGCGCGTTCGCCACGGCCGCGGGCCGGCGCTTCGGCGACGCGGTCGACGCCTGGGGCCTGTGGAACGAGCCCAACCACCCGCGCTTCCTCAAGCCGCAGTACGTCAAGGGCAGGCCGGCCGCGCCGGCGCTCTACCGCGCGCTGCACCTCGTGGGCGTCCGCGGCCTCGAGGCCGCGGGCCAGGCCAAGGACACCATGTTGGCCGGCGAGACCGCGCCGGGCGGCGACCGCAGGAGCTCGATCCCGCCGCTGCAGTTCCTGCGCGGCGTCTACTGCTCCGGCTGCGCGAAGCTCCGGATCGACGGCTGGGCGCACCACCCCTACGCCAACCGGCGCGGCCCGTTCTACGTCCCGCCCGATCGCGACAACGTGACGATCGGCGTCCTGAAGCGGCTCGAGCACGCGCTCGACCGGTCGGCGCACCGCAAGGTCCCGGTGTGGATCACGGAGTACGGCGTGCAGAGCGCGCCGGACACGCTGCTCGGCGTCCCGCTCGCCCAGCAGGCCGAGTTCCGCTCGATCTCCGAGCGGCTCCTGCGCGCCGACCCGCGCGTCGCCGCGCTCGCCCAGTACCTGCTCGTCGACGACACGGCGCTCTCGGGCTTCCAGTCCGGGCTGGTCGCCGCCTCGGGCCGCGCGAAGCCGAGCCTCGACGAGTTCCGGCTGCCGCTCGCCGTCCGCCGCGACGGGCGCACCGCGCTGCTCTGGGGGCTCGTCCGGCCGGCCGACGGCGCGACGCGCGTCGAGGTGCTCGTCCGCGACCGCTCCGCCGCGCGCTCGACGGCGGTCGCGACGCGGCCGACCGACGGCGGCGGGACGTGGACGGCGCGGCTGCCCTGGCGCGCGGGCCGCACGTGGCGCGTGCGCTGGACGCGCGCCGACGGCGCCACGTTCGTGGGACCCCCGGTGCGCGTGTACGGGTAGCCGGAGCGCAGGACACCAGCCCGCCCCCACGAAAGGGGACATCCGATCGGGTTGGATGAGCGTAACCCCACGTGCAGAAGCCCGTTACCGGGGTACAACCTCCAACCGAATCCGACATGCCCACCCAGATCCCGACCATGTACGCCACCGAAGTCCGCCAGCACCTGATGCTCCTGGGTGAGGAGCGGGTCCTCGCGCACGAGGCCGGGCTGGATCACGACCGCGCGTACATGGCCGACCTCGAGGACGAGATCGCGACGTACCGGTCGGCCTACATGGGCGCCGTCGTCACCGAGATCGCGATGCTCCGCGCGCGCCTCGACGCGCCGCTGCAGGGCTAGCCGGACGCGCCAGGTTGGCGTCCGGCGGTCTGGCTGCGGACCGCGCAAAGGAGCAACCCCCTCCAACGGTGAGGCTCCCACAGTCGCGTCCCTGCCAGAATCCGGCGACGTGCGCGGGTCAACCCTCATCGTGGTCGCGGCGCTGTCGCTCGGCGCGCCGGCGGCGCCCGCCGCCGCGGCCGACGCCGCGCCGCCCGCCTGCGCCCACGCGGACGCGCAGGCCACGGCCCTGACGATCGCCCAGACGCGCGCCGCGATCACCTGCCTGCTGAACGCCGCGCGCGCCGAGCGCCAGCTCGAGCCGCTGGACGGCGACGTCCGGCTCGCCCGCGCGGCGCAGCGCTTCGCCCGCGCGCTGGACCCCGGCAAGCCGCTGACGCACACCGGCCACGGCGGGACCTCGCCGCTGGACCGGATCGCCGCGGTCGGCTACCCGCGCGGCGGCGCGTTCTCGGCGGCCGAGACGCTCGGGCGCTCGCGCGGCACGCTCGCGACGCCCGCGGCGCGCGTGAAGAGCTGGCTGGCCAGCGCGAGCACGCGGAAGCTGCTGATGAGCGCGCGCTACCGCGACGTCGGGATCGGCGTCGCGACCGCCGGCGGCCGGACGACGTTCGTGGTCGAGACCGCGGCGCGCGGCGAGTCCGGCGCGCACGTCACGGCGCGCTGAGCGGCGGCGCGCTCGCCCGCAGCGCGAGCGCCAGCTCGAAGCGCGCGTCGGCGTCCTCGAGGCGGTCCCCGAAGAGCTCGCGCAGCTGCGCCATCCGGTAGCGGACGGTCTGCGGGTGCACGTGCAGGCGCTCGGCGACCCGCGAGACCTGGCCGGGCTCGTCGAGCCAGGCGCGGAGCGTGTCGAGGAGCTTCTCGCGGGTCCCGGCGCGCACGTCGTCGAGCGGCGCGAGCGCGCGGGCGGCGAGGTCGGCGGCGAGCGCGCCGTCGCCGTGGAGCAGGAGGTCCGGGAGGTGCTCGTCGCTGAGCAGCGGGCTGGCGGCGGGGAGGAGCTCGCGCTGCTGGAGCCCGAACGCCGCCTGGGCGCGCGCGAGCGAGCCGGCCGCGCGCTCGAGCGCGACGGTCGGGCCGAGCGCGGCGGGCGCGCCGTCCAGCGCGGCCTGGAGCTCGGCGAGGCGCCCGGGCGCGCCGGGGTCTGGGACGAAGGCGAGCGCCAGCTCCTGCTCGGCGGCGGCGATCGTCTCGCCGCCCAGGCGCGAGGCGAGGCGGTCGGCGTCCGCGGTGCGGACGACGAGCCCGGCGACGGTCGCGGGGCGCGGCCAGGTGGCGAGCTGGGCGAGGTCGCGGACCTCCTCGGCGCCGGCGTCGTCGCGCGCGAGCAGGCGGACGAGCGCGCGGCGGCGGCGCTGGCGCTCGGCGAGCGTGGCGGACTGCTCGGCCGCGTAGCCCTCGACCGACTCGGCCGAGATGCGGTCGATGTAGGAGAAGATCGCGGTCGCGAGGCGGTAGAGCGTGTCCGGCTCGAAGCCCGCGGCCTGGCCCGCGGCGACGCAGCGCTCCCAGGCGAGGCGCGCGCCCAGGCGGTAGGCGCTCAGCAGCGCGTCGAGCGAGCGGCCCGCGCGCATCTCGCCGCGGCCGAGGGCGACGTAGATCGCGCGGAAGCCGGGGTCCTCGTCGGCGGTGGTCGGGTCGACGAGCGTCTCGACGAAGCGCCCGAGCGCCTGCTCGACGCCGGCGCGCAGGCCGCGGCCGAACGGGCCCTCGAGGGGCCGCGCGTACTCGGGCACCTCGCGGCCGATCGCGTCGATCATCTCCTCCGCGAGGCTCGGCAGGACGGGACGGAGCGTGTCGGCCAGCGCTGCGGGAAGGGGCGCGTCCACTTGTCACGAGGCTACAGATCGGCCGTCGGGATTTGTCGGACGCGGCGCACTTCCGCGGCCGTTTGGGCTCTAGCCTCCAGAACATGACGCGGGCCCAGCGCTACACCAACCTCGCGGCGGTCGTGCTCCCGCTGCTCGCCTTCGTCCTCGCGGTCGTGCTGCTGTGGAACCGCGTGGTCGGCTGGAGCGACCTGCTGCTGCTCGGCGTGCTCTACGTCCTGACCGGCCTCGGGATCACCGTCGGCTTCCACCGCATGCTCACGCACCGCGCGTTCCAGACCTCGAAGACCGTCGAGCGCGTGTTCGCGGTGCTCGGGTCGCTGGCGGTGCAGGGCTCGGTGATCCAGTGGGTCTCCGACCACCGCAAGCACCACGCCCACACCGACGAGGAGGGCGATCCGCACTCGCCGCACGCGGGCTACGCGGGCGGCGGGGTGAGCGGCACGCTGCGCGGGCTCTTCCACGCCCACGTCGGCTGGATCCTCACCGAGCAGGGCGGCGACAACCGCGCGAAGTACGCCAAGGACCTCGTCGAGGACCCCGGCATGCGGCGGATCAGCGACAACTTCCACCTGCTCGTGCTCGCGTCGCTCGCGCTGCCCGCGGCGCTCGGCTTCGCGCTGAGCGGCGGGACGCCGAAGGGCGCGCTGACCGGCCTGCTCTGGGGCGGCTTCGTCCGCATCTTCCTGCTGCACCACGTGACCTGGTCGATCAACTCGATCTGCCACTTCGTCGGCACCCGCCGCTTCGACGTCGACGACCACTCCACCAACGTCTTCTGGCTGGCGCTGCCGAGCTTCGGCGAGGCGTGGCACCACAACCACCACACCTTCCCCCGCTCGGCCGAGCACGGCCTCAAGCGCTGGGAGAAGGCCATGGACCCGTCGGCGGGCCTGATCTGGGCGATGGAGAAGCTGGGCCTCGTGTGGAACGTGGTGCGGATCACGCCGGAGCGGCAGCGGGAGAAGACGCTGGCCGGCTAGTTGTTCGGTTCGGTTCGGCGGGCGGCTTTCGAACAACTCGCATAGGGCGATCGGAAGCGCCTCCCTCCCCTAACGGGAGCAACGGTTCCGTCCGCGGCATTTGCTATGTCCGACTCGTCGTTAGAGCGAACTTTGGCAACGCCCGCCCACCACGCGGAAAAGTCCTGCAAAGTGCAGGAAGATCCGCATGCGCGCTCCCGGTTCGCACGACCTCGTTGTACCGTGCGATATGCAATTGTTGTTTGCGGCCTTCTCGGACAAAAACAAAAATGTCATATCCGCCGCTCCACCCTGCCAGCCGTTCACAACCGGACCGCCTGACGCTCGCAGAGTTCGTTGACCGCTTCCCGGGCGAGAACGAGCACATCGAGTTCAAGACCGGCACCGGCAACCAACCGCTTCAAGACGCCATCGTCGCGTTTTCGAATGCGGATGGCGGCGTGATCCTCGTCGGAGTTCGTGACGACGGCACCGTTGCGGGGCGCGAGCTGAACCAAGGCACGCTCGACGCCATCACCCAGAGCTTTCGAGACACGCGAGATCCCGGGAGTTATCGGATCCGTCAGATCGAGGTCGACGGCATCCCCATCGTCGCGATCAGCGTCGCGCGGCGGGTCAATGGATTTGCGCAGACTTCAAATGGACGCATACTCGCGCGGCGTGGCACGCAGAAGGTGGCGCTCTTCGGCGACGAACTGCGACGCCTGCTCATGGAGCGTTCACGAGAGCGCTACGAGGAGCACGACTCCGGCGTCGAGCTCGCCCATGTCGAGCGACAGCAGATCGATCGGCTGAGCTCGATCTTCGCGTGGCCTGACGGCGTCGATCTCATCGGGCGCCTGCGTGAGCGAGGGCTGCTCACGAGCTCCAACACCCTGACGATCGCCGGCGCCGCCTACCTGCTTGCGGATCCAGGCGACGCGCTCGGCAAGGCGTACATCGAGATCCTCCGCTTCCCGACCTCCGAGTCGGACTACGACCGCCGCGTGGAGATCCGCGGACCGCTCGACATCCAAGTCGCCGCTGCGACCAGGCAGGTCACCGACGAGCTCGGACACGAGTTGGTCGTGCTCGGGCTCCAACGTCACGAGATCCCACGACTGCCGGTGGTGGTGCTGCGAGAGGCCATCGCGAACGCGGTGGCGCACCGGTCATACGAGAGCTCGGGCACCTCGATCAGAGTCGAGATCCGACCCGACGACGTCAAGATCATCTCTCCAGGCGGCCTGCCGGAGCCCGTCACGGAGCAGAACATCCGCGACGCCCAAGCCGCTCGAAACCTCAACATGATCCGAGTTCTTCGGCAGGCCGGCCTTGCCGAGGACGCGGGCCGCGGGATCAACGTCATGGTCGACTCCATGCGCAGCGAGCTGCTCGATCCTCCGCAGTTCAGCGATCTCGGACACGCCGTCGAGGTCTCCCTTCCGGTCCAGAGCGCCGTGACGAGCGCCGAACGCGCGTGGATCCGGGAGATCGAAGCCCGCGGGTTGATCCAGCCGTCGGACCGCCTGATCCTGGTCCATGCCGCGCGGGGCGACCGCTTGACGAACTCGCGCGTTCGAGACCTGCTCGGGATCGACAGCGCAGATGCCCGGCACGCGCTCGGTCGCCTCCGGGACGCCAAGTTGCTCGAGCAGCACGGCACCAGAGGCGGCGCTACATACGTCCTGGCGGAATCGATCAGCGCGCCTGCGGGGCTGCGGCTCTCCGACGCCGAGCTGGATGACCTCCTAGTCGACATGGCCCACGAGGAGCCGTTGACCAACGCGACGGTCCGGGTTCGCACGGGGCTTGAACGGGCCCAGGCCCTCCGCGCCCTCGACAGGCTCGTGAGGGAAGGACGACTCGTCCGCATCGGAGAACGACGAGGGACGCGCTACGTGCCCGTTTCCTAGCGGCTTCGCGGCGTCTTCGCGCCATACCTGCGACGCCGCATGACATCTGAGTCCAGCGCGCTAAGATCATCGAGACCGTTGCAGAAGCAACGACTCAGCGGCCCCAAGGACTCACATGACTTCTCTCCTCCTCATCCCGCTCGACGACACCGTCGTCTTCCCGACCATGGACGTGACGCTGCCGGTGGACACCGGCGACGACGAGCGCGTCCTCCTCGTCCCCCGCCACGAGGGCGAGTACGCCTCCGTCGGCACGATCGCCAAGGTCGTGCAGAAGGTCCGCCTCCCCGGCGGCGGCCACGGCGCGATGCTCGAGGGCATCTCCCGCGGCGTCGCCGGCGCCGCGCACACCGATCACGCCGGCCGCCTGCGCGTCGAGGTCGAGGAGCGCGTCGACGACGTGCCCGTCGACGGTCGCACGCGGGAGATCGAGCGCGAGTACCGCGCCACCGTCGAGGAGATCCTCGAGCTGCGCGGCGACGACGGCCGCGTCTCCTCCTGGGTCCGCGCCATCACCGAGCCCGGCGCGCTGGCCGACACCTCCGGCTACGCCCCGGACCTGACCTTCGAGCAGAAGGTCGAGCTGCTGGAGACCGTGGACGTCACGGCCCGCCTCGAGCTGGCCCTGTCGCGGCAGCGCGAGCGGCTGGCCGAGCTCCAGGTCCGCGCGAAGATCCGCGAGGACGTCGAGTCCGGCGCGGCCAAGCAGCAGCGCGAGTACGTCCTGCGCAAGCAGATGGAGTCGATCCGCCGCGAGCTCGGCGAGGACGACGCCACCGTCGGCGAGGACTACCGCGCCAAGATCGCCGAGGCCGGCATGCCGGACGAGGTGCGCGAGCAGGCCGAGCGCGAGCTCTCCCGCCTCGAGCGCTCCGGCGAGCAGTCGGGCGAGGCGCAGACGATCCGGACCTACCTGGACTGGCTCGTCTCCGTGCCGTGGAGCGAGCGCTCCGAGGACCAGCTGGACCCCGTCCATACCCGCGCGGTGCTGGACGCCGACCACGCCGGCCTCTCCGACGTCAAGGACCGCATCGTCGAGTACGTCGCCGTCAAGAAGCTCCGCGAGGAGCGCGGCATCGACGCCGACAAGCGCTCGGGCGCGATCCTGACGCTGATCGGCCCGCCCGGCACCGGCAAGACCTCGATCGGCGAGTCGATCGCCCGCGCCATGGGCCGCGAGTTCGTGCGCATGTCGCTCGGCGGCGTCCGCGACGAGGCCGAGATCCGCGGCCACCGCCGCACGTACATCGGCGCCCTCCCGGGCCGCCTGGTGCGCGCGCTGCGCGACGCGGGGACGATGAACCCGGTGATCCTGCTCGACGAGGTCGACAAGGTCGGCGCCGACTGGCGCGGCGACCCGTCGGCCGCGCTGCTCGAGGTCCTGGACCCGGCGCAGAACTCCACGTTCCGCGACCACTACCTGGACGTCGAGCTCGACCTGAGCGAGGTCGTGTTCATCGCGACCGCCAACCAGGCCGACACGATCCCGGGCCCGCTGCTCGACCGCATGGAGGTCATCCGCTTCGACGGCTACACCGTCGACGAGAAGGTCGCGATCGGCCGCGACTACCTGTTCCCGCGCCAGCGGGAGCGCAACGGCCTGCGCGAGGACGAGGTGACCGTCGAGGACGGCATCCTGCGCACGGTCGTCTCCGAGTACACGCGGGAGGCCGGCGTCCGCCAGCTCGAGCGCGAGCTCGGGAAGGTGCTGCGCAAGACCGCGACCCGGATCGCGACCGACGAGTCGATCACGCCGGTGGCCGTCGACCTCGACGCGGTCCGCGACGCCCTCGGGCGCCAGAAGGTGTTCCACGAGGCCGCGCAGCGCACCGCCGTCCCGGGCGTCGCGACGGGGCTGAGCGTCACCGGCACCGGCGGCGACGTCCTGTTCATCGAGGCCAACGCGACGAAGTCGTCCAAGCCCGGCCTGCAGCTCACGGGCCAGCTCGGCGACGTCATGAAGGAGTCGGCGCGGATCGCGCTGACGTTCGTCCGGGCGCACGCCGAGGAGCTGGGCATCGACCCGGACATCTTCGAGTCGCGCGAGTTCCACGTGCACGTGCCCGCGGGCGCGATCCCGAAGGACGGGCCGAGCGCCGGCATCACGATGACGACGGCGCTGGCGTCCCTGCTCACGAACCGCCCGGTCAAGCACACGGTCGGGATGACCGGCGAGGTCACGCTGCAGGGCCGCGTGCTCCCGATCGGCGGGCTCAAGCAGAAGGTGCTGGCCGCGCACGCCGCGGGGCTGACCGACGTGATCATCCCGGAGCGCAACCGCGGCGACCTCGACGACGTCCCCGCGGACGTGCGCGAGGCGATGACGTTCCACCCGGTGATGACCGTCGCCGAGGTGCTGGAGCAGGCGCTCGAGCCGGCCCCCAAGGCCGCCGAGTCCCTGAGCAAGTAGACCGAATAGCGGTGCAAAAGCGCGTGCGCGCCGGCTCGCCTCTGGCGAAGCCGGCGCCACGCGCATAGCATCGGCCCGTGGACCCGAGGACCCCACCCTCCTCCGACGCCACGGGCGCCGGTTCGCGGGCGCTGCCCGTGGCGGTGCTCGGCCTGCTCGCGGTGGTCGTCGCCGACCTCGTCACCGGCGGCACGACGCTCACGATCGTCGCCGTCACGATCCTCGCCGGCGTCGCCTTCGCGCTGATCCGCGCGCAGCGCGTCCTCTCCCGCACCGCCCGCGCGCTCGTCGCCGAGCGCGACGAGGAGCGCCTGGCCCGCGACCGCTTCGAGCTCCTGGCCCGCCTCGCGGACCTGCTCGAGTCCCCGCTGGACTCCGAGGCGATGCTGGCGCGCATCACCGGCCTCTTCGTCCCCGAGCTCGGCGACGTCACGATCGCCGACCTCCTGCAGCCCGACGGCACGCTGCGCGGCGCCGTCACCGCCGCCGTCGACCAGGACGTCGCCGACGACCTGCGCACGCTGCGCGAGGAGCATCCGCTCGACCCGGCGAGCAACCACCCCGTCTCGACCGCGCTGCGCACCGGCGAGCCGACGCTGCTCCAGGACCTCCCGCACGAGGTCCACGGGTACGCCGACAACGAGACGCACGTCGCGCACGTCCTCGGCTTCAACTACCAGTCGGTGCTCTCGGTCCCGCTGATCGGCCGCCGCGCGACTTACGGCGCGATCTCGTTCATCCGCCTCGTCGGCCGCGAGCCGTTCACGGCCGACGAGGTCAAGCTCGCGCGGATCGTCTGCGCGCGCGCCGCGCTCGCCCTGGAGAACGTGCTGCTCGTCGACGAGATCCGCCACGCCGAGGGCCGGCTGAAGGCGATCGTGGAGAACCTCGGCGAGGCGGTCGCGGCGATCGCGCCCGACGGCACGCTGCGCTTCGCCAACGGCGCGGCGGCGGAGTTCGCGGGCGTCGAGGACGTCGACGCGCTGATGGCGCTCGGCAGCGGCGCGCTGCTCGCCCGCTGGTCGGTGCTCGACGAGCACGGCCGGCCGATCGGGATCGAGGACCTCCTGGTCGTGCGCGCGCTGGCCGGCGAGACGCCGGGGCAGCGGCTGCACCACACGATCGACCGCGAGACCGGCCTGGACCGCTGGCTGCTGACGCGCGCGGTGCCGGTGCGCGACGGCGAGGGCGCGATCGACTTCGTGGTCTGGGTCGGCGAGGACGTCACGGCGGTCAAGCGCCAGGAGCTGCGCGAGCGGCTGCTCTCGAACGCGAGCAAGCTGCTGTCCTCCTCCCTCGACGTCGACGCGACGATCGACAAGGCGGCGTGGGCGGTCGTGCCGGAGCTGGCCGACTACGCGCGCATCGACCTGCGCGACGAGCGCGGCGCGCTCGTCCAGGTCGCGGTCGCGCACCGCGACCTCGAGCGCGTCGAGCTCCTCCACGAGTGGCGGCGCGACTACCCGCCGCTCGAGGACGACGACCGCGGGCCCGCCGAGGTGATGCGCACCGGGACCTCGATCGTCTGGGGCGACGTCGTCGCCGAGGACGTGGTCCGCTACGCGCGGTCCGAGCGCCACGCCGAGCTGATGCGGGCGATCGACACGCGCTCGATGCTGATCGTGCCGATGGTCGTCGGCGACCAGGTGATCGGGACGATGCAGCTCGCGACGACCTCGGAGAGCGGGCGCAGGCTCGGCGCCGCCGACCTCGAGGTCGCCGAGGAGCTCGCGCGGCGCGCGGCGATCGCGGTCGACCACGCGCGCGTGCACGCGATCCGCACGCACATCGCCACGACGCTCCAGCGCTCGCTGCTGCCGCCGCGGCTGCCGGTGATCCCCGGCCTCGCGATCGCCGCGCGCTTCCGGGCGGCCGGGACGGCGACCGAGGTCGGCGGCGACTTCTACGACCTGTTCGAGGGCCGCGAGCAGTGGATGGTCATGATGGGCGACGTCACCGGCAAGGGGCCGGGGGCGGCCGCGATCACCTCGCTGGCGCGCTACACGATGCGCACGACCGCGCAGTACGAGGACGACCCGACGGCGATGGTGCGGCGGCTGAACGCGACGCTCGGCGGCGACCCCGACCGGCGGCAGATCTGCACCGCGGTCTGCGTCGGCGTCAGGCCGCCGGACGCCGAGGCCGGGACGGGCGTCGAGCTCCAGGTCGTCTGCGCCGGCCATCCCTCGCCGCTGCTGGTCGCCGCCGACGGGAGCGTGCGCGCGGTCGGCCGGCCGGGCACGCTGCTCGGCGCGTTCCCCGAGGGGCGCTGGACGGCGGCCGAGGTCCCGCTCGGACCGGGCGACTCGCTCGTCCTCTACACCGACGGCGTGACCGACACCCGCGGCCCGGACGGCCGCTTCGGCACGGAGCGGCTCGAGGCGCTGCTGCGCGAGGTCGGGCCAGAGAGCCCGGAGGCGATCGCGGGGGCGATCGACGCGGCGCTGCAGGCGTTCGGCGAGCAGCGCGACGATGTCGCGGTGCTCGTCCTCTCCGGCACCGCCGACGAGCAGCCGCAGACGGTCGTCCTGGGCAGCGCGCCGGACACCCGCGCGGCCTGACGTCCGCGCTCGGACACGAGACGTCCGGAACGTGCGGCATGCTCGCGCCCAGCAGCCGCTGATCCGCCGGGCGCGCCGGCGCGGCACGACGCTGCGAGGAGGGTCATGGAACGGTCGCTTCCGATCTACGCCAGCACGGCCACCCGCCGCGGTCGCGGCCGCGGATGGTCGCGCCGCCGCCGCTCGTGGGTGCGGCTGGTCGGGCCGGGCGCGGTCGCCGCGCTCGGGGCCGTGGTGGCGCTGCTGGCGGTCGGCGCGGAGCGGTTGGGCTAGACCGCGGCCGGCTCGCGCGGCAGCGGCGGCTGGAGCGGCTCGGTGGCCGTGACGCGCTGGCTGCGGCCCGCGGCGAGGAAGGACCAGACGAGCGCGTTCCAGGTCAGGCAGACCGAGGAGACGTGGAGCCAGACGGTCCAGGCCGGGTAGTCGAGCACGTGGTACTGCAGCGTGCCGATGATCCCCGTGACCGCGACGCAGACGCAGACGGCGGTCAGCGGCCAGAGGAGGTCGCGGGCGCCGCGGAGGCGGGCGTAGACCCAGAGCGCGACGGCCGCGACGCCGAACACGGCGGCCACGCGGGCGTGCACCATGATCACCGTCTTGAACGTGTCGTCGCCGAAGATGCCCAGGCGCGAGACGGTGTCGTCGGTGCCCTCGCCGCCCGCGTAGGGGCCGGAGGCGGTCACCGCGGTCCCGACCACGACGACCACGCCGCCGGCGACGGCGAGCGCGCGCGTCAGGCCGACGAGCAGCGCGTCGTGGACCGGCGTCTGCGCCTTCCCCGCGCGCTCGCGCATCACGCGCCACACGAGCGTCCCGGCCGCGACGAGCGTCGCCATCGAGAGCAGGAAGTGGCTCATCACCGTCACGGGATTGAGGCCCGTGAGCACCGTGATTCCGCCGAGCACGGCCTGGACGAGGACGCCGACGGCGAGCAGCGCGCCGAGGACCGTGAAGTCCCGGCGGTAGGGGCGGCGCAGCAGCGCGAAGGCGAGGCAGAGCAGCGCGGCGATCGAGACCGGCGTCGTGATCATCCGGTTGCTGAACTCGATGTAGGCGTGGCCGTTGGACGGCGTCACCGACGTCCCGTTGCAGCGCGGCCACTCGGGGCAGCCGAGGCCGGAGCCGGTCAGCCGGACGGCGGCGCCCGAGATCACGATCAGGGTGAACAGCACCAGCGCCGACCAGGCGGCGTAGGCGTGCACGCGGGGCGAGACGGGCCACCGCGCGCGCAGGCGATCCAGACGGGACATTCGCAGCACAGGATGACAAGTCGCGCCGGCCGGCGGCGCGGCCGGTCAGCGGCGGCCGCGGAGCGTGGCGCGCAGCCACGCGGCGAAGGCGTCGCCGCCGACGTCCGGGACGGCCAGGCGCGGGATCGCGAACGGGTCACTCGCGGCGGTGACGAGGCCCGGGGCGTTGACGGTGGCGTGGGTGTAGCCCGCCGCACGCGCCGCGGCCCTCGTCGCCTCGTCGACGTCGACGCCGGGGACACCGAAGGGGTAGGAGAAGATCGTGGGACGGCGCGCCGCGCCGAGCCAGCCCGCGAGGTCGTCGGCGCTGCCCGCCAGCTCGCTCGCGCGGACGGCGGCGGGCGCGTGCGCGAGGCTGAGGTGGGTGCGGCCGTGGGCCTCGACGGCGAACGGGCCGGCCGGGGCGGCGAGGGCCGTCAGCTCCTCGGGGGTCAGCGGGCGGTCGCGCTCGGGCGGCGCGGCGTCGGGGATCCCGGCCCACGCGCGCAGCTGCGCGAGGGCGCCGGCGATCGTCGCGCGGTCGCGCGTGCGCAGCGCGGCCTGGACGTGGGCGCGGACGGCGAGGCGCTGCGCCGCGTCGCGTGGCGCCCACGCGCGCGAGCCCTCGGGGAGGTCGAGCGCGAGGACCGGCGCGGCGTCGGCGGCGTGCGCGAGCGCGGCCGCGACGCCGTCCCACCAGAAGCCGACGCCGGTCGCGACGTGGCTGGTGGAGGCGAAGAGCGTCGCGGGGACGCCCGCCGCCGCGAGCGCGGGCCGCGCGTGGAGCAGGTTGTCGTGGTAGCCGTCGTCGAAGGTGACCGCGACGGCGTCCGGCCCGGCCTCGCCCGCGATGACGGCGGCCAGCGGCGCCGGGGTCCAGTGCGCGGCGAGGGCGGCGAGCTGCTCGGCGAAGCGCGCGGGCGCGACGGCGAGGCCGAGCGGGTCGTCGGGCAGCTCGGCGACGCGGTGGTAGAGGAGGACCGCGCCGTGGACGGCGGGGGCGGCGCGGCGGAGGCGGCGGCGGCGCGGGGCGGGCGGCGGCGGGGCGGCGGCGGCGGCGGACGGCGGCGGGGCGACGGCGGGCGGCGACGTGGCAGCGGCGGCGGGCGGCGGGCTGGGGGCGCGCGAGCGCAGGCGGTCCAGCGCGTGCGGCGCCGGCGCCGGCACGTCGGCGCGCAGCGTCGTCGTCGCGCGGTCGGGCTGCAGGCCGGCGTGGGCGAGCGCGGGGCCGAGGATGGCGCCGGCGCCCGCGGCGGCCCACGCGGCGCGGTCGAGGGCGGCGGCCGGATGGCCGCGGAGCGCGTTCGCGGCGGCGGACCCGGCGGCGCGGGCGCTCAGCGCGGCGCCTCTCCGGCGGTCGGTCGCGCCGAGGGTCGCGGCGCGGGCGCCGGTCTGCGCGCGGCGCTGCAGCAGCTCGGCCGGGCGCAGCGCGGAGAGGTCCCGCGCCGCGGACATGCCGGGCGCGGCGACGAGCGCCCAGCCCGCCTCCTGCAGCTCGCGCTGCGCGCGGCGGTCCTCGCCGACGGTGTCCTGCGCGGCGACGTGCCCGCGGGCCGGGAAGAAGCCGCCGACCCCGCGCAGCGCCGCGACGCGGAACGCGACGTTCCCGCCCGGGAACGGCCCGGAGCGCGCGGGATCGCCGTCGTGCAGCCCGAGCACCTCGGCGTGGTCGCCGACCAGCCAGGCGGGCGTCCCGGCCGCGCGCAGCGGCCCGCCCGCGGCGCCCGCGCGCGGATCGGCGAACGCCGCCGCGACCGCCGCGAGCCACCCCGGATCGACCCGTACATCATGGTCGACCAAGGCCATGATGTCGCTCCCGGCGGCGAGGTCGAGCGCCGCGTTGCGCGCCGCCGCCCACGCGCCCGGCCGCTCGAGGACGACCGTCCGCGCCTCCTCGACGCCGGCCGCGCGCAGCGCCGCGCGCGCCACCGAGCCGGAGGCGCCGGGCGCGACCACGAGGACGGTCACGACCCTCACGGCAGCGCCCGCAGCGCCGCGGCGAGCGCGGCGGCCGTGGCCGACCAGCCCGCGGGGACCTGCGCGAAGCCCGTCCGCGCGCGCTCGGCGCGCAGGGCGAGGTCGTCGAGCAGCGCCTCGACCGCGTCGGCGGCGGCGAGCGGGTCCGCGGCGAAGGAGGCGCTCTCGCCGAGCGCGGCGCGGGTCGGCGCGTCGTCGGGCGCGACGACCGCCTGGCCGCAGACGAGCATCGCCACGGCCGCCGGGCGCCAGCCGCGCACGGGCGGCGCGAGCGCGACGGCCGCCGACGCGAAGGCGTGCGCGAGCGCGCCGCCGCCGGGCGCGACGCCGAGGAACGGGAACGGCAGCTCGAGGTCCTGCCGCGCGCCGCTGACGGCGAACGCGAGGCCGTCGCGGCGGCGGTGCAGCTCGGCCGCCGCGAGCAGCCCGAGCGGCTCGTCGCCGTGGACGAGCACGAGGTCCTCGCGGCGGTGGACGGGCAGCGGCGCGTAGACGGCGTCCGCCCCGCCCGGCAGCGCGCCGCCGAGCCACGCCGGGCCGAGCAGGTCGATCCCCGCCGTCCAGCCGCGCTCCGCGAACGGCGCGGGCGCGCTCGTGGCGAGCACGGCGCGGGCGCGGAGATCCGGCGCCCGCAGGACCGCGGGCGCCGCGGGCCAGCCCGCCGCGAGGACGACGTCGGCGCCCGCGAGGCCGGCGTCGTCCTCGCCCGCGACGCGCAGCCCGACGCCCTCCGCCTGCAATGCCTCCAACATCTCCGCCGGGAGGCCGGCGTCGCGGGGCGCGCGCTGGCCCGGGCCGAGGACGATCACGACGTCCAGACGCTCGGGATTGCTCACCGGGCGGCCGGCGAGCGGCGCCGGGCCGAGGCGCAGCAGCTCGCCGAGCGCCCAGGGGACCGGCGGCGCGAACCCCTCCGCCTCCCCGCCACGCCGGCGACGGAGGGCCGGCATCGCTACGCCGCCCCGCTGCCGCGGTCGCGGTGGGTGTGCGCGATCGCCGCGCGCAGCCCCACGTCGACCTGCGCCGCCGCGTGGTCCCACGTGCGCTCCGCGCGCAGCACCACGCCCTGCGCGGCGCGGTCGGCGCGCAGCGCGGGGTCCGCCAGCAGCCGCTCGAGCGCGTCGGCGATCGCGATCGGGTCCAGCGGCGCGAAGTCCACCGGCCCGCCGCGGCCGAAGGCCGCGACGACGCTCGGCGCGTCGAGCTCGACGCACGCCAGCCCGCACGAGAGCATCTCCTGCGCGACGAGCGAGTAGTTGGTCATCGACAGCACGAGCCCGACCGTCGCCTCGGCGTAGATCGCGGGCAGCCCCGACTCCGGCACGACCCCGAGGTTCTTGTAGGGGAAGTCGACGCCGGGCGGCCCGCCGTGCCCGAAGAGCCACGCCTCGACCTCCGGCCGCCGCGCATGCAGCTCGGCCAGCGCCGCGAGCGCGACCGGCACGCCGCGGCGCGGCGTCGTCGACCGCGCGTAGGCGACGACCACGTCCGGCCGCCGGACCACGCCCGGCGAGGGCCGGTAGCGCTCGCCGTCGATCCCGAGGTCGAACGGCGTCGCGGGCAGCCCGTACTCCGCGCGCATCACGTCGGCCAGCCACTGCCCCGCGGTGATCGGGTAGAGGTCGTGGCGGTAGGAGTCCTCCGCCCACGCGCGCTGCACGCTCGTCCCGAAGAACTCCGGCTCGTGGTCCTGCACGAGGTACGCCCGCCCCGCGGCGGGCAGCGTCCGGACCCGCGCGACCGTCTGCCAGCCGGTGGCGATCGCGACGTCCGCCCCCGCGAACGACCCCAGCCCGTAGGTCACCGAGGCCGCGAACGGCCCGAACCACGCGCGCAGGTCCCGCGCCGCGCCCTCCGGCCCGCCCGCGCAGCGCCGCCCCGGGTCGTCGATCCACAGCGAGCAGCGGTGCCCGCGGCGCTCGAGCGCGCGCACGAGGTTCGCGATCGTCATGTGCCCGCCGCTGCCCTGCTGGAAGAACGGGACGACGAACGCCAGGTGCAGCGCCGCGCCCTCGGGCGGCGCCTCCAGCACCGCGCCCGCGGGCGCGCGCAGCAGCCCGCCGAGCTCGCGCGCCTCGACGTACTCGTCGTTGACGAACGGCCCGTTGGCCAGGCGCTTGAGGCGCGTCTTGATCCCGAGGCCCATCCGGCTACCGCCGCCCCGCGACGGCGCGCCGCACCATCTTCAGCGGGCCCTTCGACAGCAGGGACTCGATCCGCCGCATCCGGACCTCCAGCCGCGCGTGGTCGCGCTCGGCCGCCTGGTGGCGCTGCATCGTCGTCCGGATGTCGGCCGCCATCGAGGCCGCCGAGCCCGTCGGGTCCGGCGACGGCGCCGCGAGGATCCGGCCGAGCGCCAGCGCCATCATCGCCGTCGACTGCTCGGTCGACGGCCACGACCGCGCGGTGCGCAGCGCGCCCACGCGCAGGAGCTGCAGCAGCCGGCGGTCGCGCGCGAGCAGGTCGAGCAGCCGCGAGGTCCCGCGCTCGTCGTCCCAGCTGGTGAGCAGCGCGTTGCGGCCATCGGCCAGGTACTCGTCGTGGCCGGTCACCGGCGTCGAGATCGCGGTCGCCCCGCAGTGGAAGCCCTCCAGCGGCGGCCCTGCCATCCCCTCCACGCGCGAGAGCTTCAGCACCACGTCGGTCCGCCCGTAGAGCGCGGCCATCCCGGCGGCGTCGAGCGGTCCCACGACCTCGTGCGCCCCCGCGGGAACCGGGCCCGAGCAGACCGCCGGATCCCCGCAGACGAGCGTCACGTGCGCGGGCTCGCGCATCGCGGCGGCCGCCGCCAGCGCCTCGTCGACGCCCTTGAACGGCACGCCCGGCCGGCCCTCGACGAGCACGCGCAGCGGCCCGGAGACCGACGGCGCCACGGTCGCGCCCGGCGCCGGGCCGAAGACCGACTTGTCGATGCCGTTGCGGACGTAGTGCACGAGGAACCCGTTCCGCGTGCCGCGCAGCTCCTCCAGCTGGTCGGCGATCCAGCGCGCCTCGGTGATCATCGCCACCGGCAGCGCGTGGGTCATCGCCGCGGCCGCGCGCTCCGCGGTGTCGGCCCCGTAGAAGCGGTCCTCCATCGACTGCACGAAGTAGGCGTAGCGCTCGGCGCGCAGGTCGTGGAGCTGGAGCGTCGTCTCCCACCACGTCGCCACCGCGACGTCGAAGCGCTCCTCGCGCGCGGCGTCGAGCTCCAGGACCGGGACGCCGAGGAGCCCCTGGTGGCCGTGCCCGGCGCTCGCGCGGTCGGCGCGCGTCACCACGAGCGCCGCGTCGATCCCGTGGCGCTCGCGCAGCCGCCGGGCGTGCCCGACGACGACGCCGACGCCGCCGAAGAGGTCCAGCGCGGGGACGAGGAACGCGACGCGCACGGCGCTCTAGGACGCGGCGGGCGCCTCGAGCTGCGCCAGGCGCGCCTCGAGGTAGGCCAGGTCGCTCTCGCGGCGGCGCGCCTCGGCGCGCTCGGCGTCGAGGTCGGCGGCGCGGGCCAGCGCGACCGGCGCGAGGCGGGCGGCGCCCGGGCCGAAGGCCAGGAGGTGCTGGGTCGGCGCGGCGTCGGCGCCGACCGCGACGGCCCCGAGCGCGGCGCTGTCGCCGTCCACGCCCGCGGGGACGATCGCGCTCGCGCGCACCGGGACCTGCCGCGCCGCGAGCGCGCCCGCGGGCAGCAGGCGGCGGAGCTCCTCGGCCGCGCCCGCCGACCACGCGCTGCGGCGGTGCGGGTCGTCCAGCGCGCCGGCCGCGTCGTCCGGGACGCTCAGCACGACGGTCGCCGCCTCGCCCAGGCCGAGCAGCAGCTCGACCGCGGCCGTGAAGTCGGCCAGCTGGTGGAGCACGTCGAAGCAGGTGACGACGACCGGCCCGTCGGTGGCCAGCTCGGCGAGCGCCGCGCGGACCGCGTCGGCGCCGGCGGCCGTGGACAGGTCGGCCTGCACGGTGCCGACGACCTCGACCTCCACCTCGCGGCGCGCCTCGGCGAGCGCGTCGGGCTCGGCGTCCACCAGCAGCGCGCGGGCGCTGACCGGCACGTCGCGCAGGACGGCGCCCGCGGCGACGCCCGTGCCGCACCCGAGATCGACCCAGAGCGCCGCGTCCCGCAGCAGCGGGAGCGCGTAGGCGTAGCGGAGCTCGGCGTCGACCCGGTCGGCCGGAGCGGTCCCACGGGACACGCGGGCTTCCCAAGTCGGCATCGCCGGGCAGCGTAACGTATGCCCCGCGATGGCCCCACGCCCCGACTCGCCCTACCCCGCGCCGCCCGTGGGCGCGCCGCTGCGCCTGGCGTTCGTGGGCCAGCAGACCTACTTCCGCGCGTGCGCGCTGGAGGAGGACTCGGCGCGGATCCGGACGGCGTTCGTCGACTACCGCGCGGGCAGCGATCCCGCGCTGATGCGCGCCCGCCTCGACGCCTTCGCGCCGCACGCCGTCGTCGTCTTCCGCCCGGAGACGCTCCCGCCGGGCCTGCTCGCCGACCTCGCGGTCCCGGTCCTCGGCTTCCTGACCGAGCCGATCTCCCGCGCGACCGGCGGCGGGGCGCTGCACTGGGACCTCGAGGAGCGCCGCAAGGCGATGGCCCAGCTCGACCGCGCGAACGTCGACCGCCTCGTCTCCTTCGACCCGCTGATCGTCCCGACCGTCGACGAGGTCATGGACGTCTGGCGCTCGCTGCCGATCCCGGTCGCCGACCGCCTCTACCGCCCCGTGCACCGCGTCAACGGCACGCCGCGGATGCTCTTCGTCGGCCGCTCGACCGTCCACCGCGAGCGCTTCCTGATCGACGTCAAGCACCGCTTCGACTGCCTGCACGTGGCGTTCGGCATCCAGGTCGAGGAGCTCGAGGGCCTGCTCGACGCCCACCAGATCACGTTCAACGTGCACAACGAGCCCTACCCGAGCTTCGAGAACCGCGTGCTGCTGCACCTCGCCGCGGGCCACCTCGTGATCTCCGAGCCGCTGAGCCCGACGCACGGCCTCGAGCCCGGCTTCGACTTCGTCGAGGTCAGCCACCCCGAGGACCTGCTCGCGGTCGCGACCGAGGCGCGCGCGTTCCCCGACGCCTTCCACCGGATCCGCGTGCGCGGTCGCCAGAAGGCGGAGCTGGTCCGCGCCTCGCGCGTCTGGCCCGCGCTGGTGCGCGACCTGCTCGCCGACCTGCACGCCTTCGGGACCCATCGCGCGGTGGCCGGCGGCGCCGGCGCGCCGATCCCCGCCCTGGCGTGAGCGCGGGCGGGCGCCACACCGAGCGCTCGACGCTCGCGGCGTGCGTCGCGCAGGTGCTCGGCGCGGCCGCCGCCGACGTCCCGCTCCAGGACGCCGAGCTGCGCGCGTGGCTGGCCGAGCGCGGCCTCGGGCTCGTCCCGGTCGCCGACGCGGCGGCGTTCGCGTGGCCGGGGTCGTGGATCGCGCGGCGGCCGGAGCGGGAGAGCGGGGAGCCGCGCGCGGTGGTGATGTTCGGCGTGCCGTCGGGCCCGATCTGGGATCCGGCCGGGACGACCGACGAGGTGCTCGACGGGTTCGTGCTCGCGCCCGCCGAGCTGGCGGCGTGGCCGCCCGCGCCGCGTGGGACGGTCGCGCCCGGGACCGTCGAGGCGCTCGTGATCGCCCCCGACGCCGTCGCGCCGACCGTCGCGGTGGACGCCGCCGAGGCCCGGCCGGACCGCGGCCTGCTCGGCGACCGCTACGCGGAGGCGCGCGGCACGTTCGCCTCCGGCCGGCCCGGGAGCGCGCTGACGCTCGTCGACGCCGCCGTCCTGGAGGAGCTCGCCGCCGAGCGCGGCGCGCCGGTCGACCACCGCCGCAACGTCGTCGTCCGCGGCACCGACCTGAACGCGCTCGTCGGCCGCGCGTTCGCCCTCGGCGCGGTCCGCTGCCGCGGCCGGCGCCTCTGCGAGCCGTGCGCGCACCTCGACCGCCTGGCCGGCGGCGGGATCCTGCGGCCGCTGGTGCACCGCGGCGGGCTGCGCGCCGACATCCTCAGCGCCGGGACGATCCGCGTCGGCGACCCGCTCACGCCCGCGGCTTGACCGCCCGCGCCCAGATCACCATCTCGTAGTCGGGGTCGTGGGGGTCGAGGTGCGCCGGGTCGACCTCGGCCGCCGGGATCCCGTAGAGGAACGCCGCGCAGGCGGCCACCGTGCCCTCGGCGCCGACCTCCACGTGCTCGGGCCCGAGGCGCTCGCCGAGCAGCCGCGCGATCGCGCGCCACGTGAAGCGCCAGTGGTCCGGGAACAGCTCGCCGTCGGGCTCGGCCTGATGCGAGATCCCCGGGACGGTGAGGAGCAGGACGCCGCCCGGGGCGAGCGCGGCGCAGGCGGTGTCCAGCGCCGCCGCGAAGTCGTAGGTGATGGAGATCGTCTGCGTGAGCACGACGCAGTCGAAGGCGCCGCGCGGGACGCCGTCGCCGGTCTCCAGGTCGGCGCGGATCGTCGCGGCGGGGTTGTCCGGGTCGAGGTCCAGGACGTCGGCACGGGTCACCGCGGCGCCGCCGAAGCGGCGCGTGTAGGTGGCGTCGAGGATCTCGAGCGTGCGCCCGCGGACGTCGGCGGCGTGGCGCTCGAGGAAGCGCTCGATGTAGAAGCGGTCGACCGGCCGGCCGACGCGCAGGCCGTAGCGGCGGTGCACGGGCGCGCCGGGCAGCACGGGGCGCGCGCGCTCGCGGCGCACGGAGCCGGGGGCGAGGCGCGCGAGCGCGCCGTCGGCCGCGCGCCAGAGCGCGGCGTAGGCCCGGCCGAGCGCGAAGCGGAGGCGGCGAGGGGACATGGTGCGGGCAACCCTACGTGGCGCCACCCTGGGCGAACCCCCGATGCCGGCCGGGCCCGCGCGCAGCAGAGTGCGGGCCATGCGCTCCCTCCCCCACCTCGCCGCCTGCGGCCTCGCCCTGCTCCTCGTCGCCGCCCCCACGGCCGAGGCCAGGAAGAAGGCGCCGCTCACCGACGCCACCTACGACGTCACCGTCCGCGCGACGATGGACGAGACGTGGAGCTTCGACGAGCAGTCCGCCTTCGACTGCCTGCCCGGGCAGTGCACGAAGGAGACCAAGGGCTCGGGCTCCGCGCACCTCGCGCTGAAGTCCAAGCCGACGCCGTGGATGGTCCTGCGCGGCTACGGCGGCCGCCCGCCCCAGATCAACGTCGGCGACGGCGAGGGCGCGCACGCGGTCGGCCCCTCCCTGCGCCAGGGCGACCTCAGCACGGTCCACGGCGGCACGTGGGCGGCGGCCAACCCGCCCGAGGTCAGCCCGGCCACCGGCTGCGGCACCAAGCCGGCCGACCTCGCGTTCAACCTGTCCTTCACCAAGCGCGACACGCTCGCGCCGAGCGTCTCGACCGACCTCGACCGCGAGGACTGCCCGGACGGCCCGTCCTCCGGGCTCGACTGGGACGGCGGCGAGTCGCCCTCGCTCGGCGACGTGACGACGACCACGTCGCAGACCCGCTTCCTCAAGGCGCGCTCGTTCACCGTCCGCGGGACCCGGACGTGGCACGCCTCCGTCCAGCCGCCGACCGGCGCCTACACCTTCCGCTCCGGCGAGAAGCGCGTGACGTGGAGCTGGGAGGTCACCTTCAACATGCGCAAGAAGGCGCATCGCTAGCGATCGCGGAGCGTCAGGGGCGCCGCACGAGCCCTTGACGCTCCGGCAGGGACTGCCGTTTCCACGGCCGGGTGCGTGAAGTACGTTGCCCACCGATGAGCTACTCCTCCACCTACCTCGACGAAGTCGCGGAGATCGCCGCGAGCGTCTCGCGCGAGGACATGGAGCGGATGGCGATGGGGATCGCCGCCGTCCGCGAGCGCGGCGGGCGCCTCTTCATCATCGGGGTCGGCGGCGGCGCGGGGCACGCCTCGCACGCGGTCAACGACTTCCGCAAGATCGCCCACATCGAGTCCTACACCCCGTCCGACAACGTCTCCGAGCTCACGGCGCGCGTCAACGACGAGGGCTGGGAGACGAGCTACAGCGCGTGGCTGCGGACGTCGCGGCTCGACGCCGACGACGCCCTGCTCGTCTTCTCCGTCGGCGGCGGCTCGCGCGAGCACGACGTCTCGATGAACCTCGTGCAGGCGATGGAGCTGGCCACCGCGGCCGGCGCCCCGATCTACGCGATCGTCGGCAAGGCCGACGGCCACGCGGCGCAGGTCGCCGAGGTCGCGATCGTCGTGGCGTGCGACGCCGCGCGGCGCACACCGCACGTCGAGAGCTTCCAGGCCGTGCTCTGGCACCTCGTCGTCTCCCACCCCGCGGTCGAGGCGCAGCCGGGGAAGTGGGAGGAGCTCGAGGGTGTGGGCACCGCCGCCGTCGCCGACACTGGCTGACCGGCCGCCATGACCGCGACGCTCGCCAGGCCCGTCCGCACCCTCGCGCTCCCGCGCTGGCTCGGGCGGCACAAGGCGCTCGTCGCGTTCTGCGCGCTCGTCGGGACGTTCTACCTGTGGACGGTCTGGTCGTCCGGCTCGCCGTTCCAGCTCGGCAAGGACCGCAGCGACTACTACAACCTGCTCTCCGACGGCTTCCTCGCCGGCCACCTGCACCTCGCGCTGGCCCCGAGCCCGGACCTGCTCGCGCTGCCCAACCCGTACGACCCGGCGCAGAACGTGCCCTACGCGGTGCACGACCTGTCGCTCTACCACGACAAGTACTACCTGTACTGGGGCCCGATCCCCGCGCTCCTGCTCTTCATGCCGTTCCGGCTGCTGCCGCTCGGCGACCTGCCCGAGACGCTCGCGGTCTTCCTCTTCGCGTTCGTCGGCTTCTGCTTCAGCCTCGCGTCCCTGCGGCTGCTGGCCCGCCGCTTCGTGCCGGACGCCCCGCGCTGGATGCTCGGCGCCGCCGCGCTCGCGCTGGCCGCGGGCAACGCGCTGCCGTTCACGCTGCGCCGCGTCGCGATCTACGAGTCGGCGATCACGGCGGGCTACTGCTTCTCGTTCATCGCGCTGTACCTGGTGCTGACGGGCCTGCGGGACGACGTGCGGCCGCGCCGCCTGGCGCTCGCGAGCTTGTTCGTCGGGTTCGCGGTCGGCTCGCGGCCGACGATGGCGGTGTGGGGCCTCGGCCTGCTCGTGATCGCGGTGATCCTGTGGCGCCGGCTCCCGGACCGGCGCGAGCGCGTGCGGACGGCGGGCGCGCTGCTCGGCCCGGTCGCGGCGATCGGGGTCCTGTTGTTGTGGTACAACGTGGCGCGCTTCGGCAGCCCGATGGACTTCGGGCAGGGCTACCAGCTCGCGGGCTACGACCCGCACACCAAGCACGGCAACAAGGTGGGGTACATCCCGCCCGGCCTCTGGTACTACCTGCTCGCCCGGCCGCACCTGACGCTCGGCTTCCCGTACGTCCATCTCGCGCCGCCGCCGTTCTCCTACCCCTTCGACCCGCCGGCCGAGTACGACGGGCTCGAGCCCGTCGGCGGCATGCTCACCACGGTGCCGTTCATCGCGTTCGCGCTCGCCGCTCCCGCGGTGCTGCGCGGCGCCGGCCGGCGGGTCGCGGGCGCGCTGCTCGCCGTCGGCGTGCTGATCCTGCTGATGGTCTGCTTCGCGCTCTGGGGCGCGACGATGCGCTACGAGGTCGACTTCGCCTCGGTGCTGCTGATCGTCGCCGCCCTCGGCTGGATCGGCTGGGCGGTGCGCCTGACCGGCGCGCGCCGGCGGCTCGTCACGGTCGGGGGCGGGCTGCTGCTCGCCTGGGGCGTGGTCGTCGGGATCGCCATCAACATGACCGGCTACTACGACGGCCTGCGCGCGTTCTCGCCGAAGACCTACGCCCGGCTGGAGAACCTCACGAGCCCGCTGCCGACGCTGATCGCGCACCTCGACGGCAAGCCCAAGGCCACCAACATCTACGCGCCGACCGGGCTCGAGTCCAACACCGACCCGAACCAGGGCGTCGGCTCGGTGACGTTCCCGCTCGGGCAGGTGCCCGTGGTGCTCACGGTCGTGAGCGGCTCGCCGCGGCGCTACGGCCTGCAGTTGATCGGCGCCCCGCAGCAGGCGCCGCCCAAGGGCACGACGATCACGATCGCGAACGCCGACACGCACGCGCGCTTCACGGTCCCGCCCACCTTCGGCGCGCGGATCTACCCGATCGCGCTGCGCCGCGGCCTCAACCGGATCGCGTTCCGCGTCGACCAGCCGAGCGCGGTCGCGCGGCTGGCCGACGTCCACCTCGTCCCGCTGCCCGGCGGCTGAGCGGTGCCGCGCGCCGTCTTCCTCGACCGCGACGGGGTCCTCAACGATCCGGTGCTCGACCCGGCCGACGGGCGGCCGGAGTCGCCGCTGCGCGCGAGCGACGTCGCGCTCGTCAGCGGCGCCGCCGAGGGCTGCCGGATCCTCCAGGCGGCGGGCTACGCGCTCGTCGTCGTCTCCAACCAACCCGGCGCGGCCAAGGGCAAGGCGTCGCTCGAGGACCTCTGGGGCGTGCACGAGCGCGTCGTGGCGCTGCTCGCCGCCCGCGGCGTCGCGATCGACGACTGGCGCTACTGCTTCCACCACCCCGACGCCGCGGTCCCGGCGCTGCGCACCCGCTGCGCCTGCCGCAAGCCCGCGGCCGGGATGCTGCTCGACGCCGCGGCCGCGCGCGGGCTCGCGCTCGCCCGCAGCTGGATGATCGGCGACGCGGACACGGACGTCGCCGCCGGCCGGCGCGCGGGCGCCCGCACCGTCCTGCTCGCGCACCCCGCCTCCGCGCACCGCCGCACGGGCGCGAGCCGGCCGACGCTCCGCGCGCCGGACCTCCGCACGGCGGCGACCATCCTCGCCGCGGAGCCCGGCACCCTGCCGGCTGTCAACCCCTCGTCCCACCACGGCGCCTGAGCGCCCGATGATGGGCGCGATGCCGGACGAACGAGCCACCCTGCGCGTCGGCGTCGTCGGCTGCGGGCTGATGGGCCACAAGCGCGCGGCGGCGCTCGGCGCGGACCGCGTGGTCGGCGCCTTCGACGTCCGGCCCGAGGCCGCCGCGGCGCTCGCGGCCGGCCACGCGGGCGCCGTGCCGTGCGCGACGCTCGACGACCTCCTCGCGCTCGCGCCCGACGTCGTCGTGATCGCGACGAGCCACGACCAGCTCGCGCCCGCCGCCGTCGCCGCGCTCGACGCAGGCGCCCACGTCCTGGTCGAGAAGCCCGCCGGGATCGGCGTCGGCGACGTCGACCGCATCGCCGCGGCCGCCGCGCGCGCCGGGCGGGTCGCCAGGGTCGGCTTCAACCACCGCTTCCACCCCGCCATCGCCCAGGCGATCACGACCGCGCGCTCCGGCCGCTTCGGCGACGTCCTCTTCCTCCGCGCCCGCTACGGCCACGGCGGGCGGCCCGGCTACGACCGCGAGTGGCGCGCGATCCCGGAGCGCGGCGGCGGCGGCGAGCTGACCGACCAGGGCATGCACCTGCTCGACCTCTCGCACTGGCTGCTCGGCGAGCTGCCGCTGCACTCGGCGCTGCTGCGCACGAGCTTCTGGGACATGCCGGTCGAGGACAACGCGGCGATCCTGCTCGGCGCGCCCGGCGAGCACCGCGCGCCGTGGGCGACGCTGCACGTCACGTGGACCGAGTGGAAGAACCTGTTCTCGCTGGAGATCACGTGCCGCACGGGCAAGCTCGTCGTCGACGGGCTCCAGGGCTCCTACGGCCCGCAGACGCTCACCGTCCACGCGATGCGCCCCGAGCTCGGGCCGCCCGACACCGAGACCTACGCCTTCCCGCCGGTCGACACGTCGTGGGCGGCGGAGTGGGAGGCGATGCGCGCGGCGATCGCCGGGGGCTCCGGGACCGGCGACCTCGCCTCCGCCCGCTACTGCTGGGCGCTCGTCGAGCAGGCCTACGCGCAGAACGGCTACCCGGCGCCGCGGCCCGCTACCGACCGCGTCGCGCCCGCATGAGCGGCGGCGCCCTCGCGGGCCGCCGCGCGCTGATCACCGGCGCCGGGCGCGGGCTCGGCCTGGAGATCGCCCGGACCTACCTGCGCGCCGGGGCGCGCGTGGCCCTCTGCGCGCGGACCGACGAAGGCGTACAACAAGCGCGCGACGCCCTCGCCGGCCTCGGCGAGCTCCACGCCACCACCGCCGACGTCGCCGAGGCGGCCGACGTCGAGGCCCTCGTCGCCTTCGCCGCGCGACGCCTCGGCGGCCTCGACGTCCTGGTCAACAACGCGGGCGTCTGGGGTCCCAAGGGCCGGATCGAGGCGATCGACTGGGAGGACTGGACGCGCGCGATCCAGATCAACCTGATGGGGTCGGTCCTCGCCGCGCGGCTCGCCCTTCCGCACCTGCGCCGCTCGGCCCGCGGCAAGGTCGTCCAGCTCTCCGGCGGCGGCGCCACCGCGCCGATGCCCATGTTGTCGGCCTACGCCGCCTCCAAGGCCGCCGTCGTCCGCTTCGCCGAGACGCTCGCGGGCGAGCTGCTCGCCGACGGCATCGACGTCAACGCGATCGCCCCCGGCGCGATGAACACGCGGATGCTCGACGAGCTCCTCGCCGCCGGGCCGGAGGTGGTCGGCGAGGAGCAGCACGCCAAGGCGCTGCGCCAGCGCGAGAGCGGCGGCGCCGACCCGCAGCGCGCCGCCGACCTGGCCGCGTTCCTCGGCGCGCGCGCGAGCGACGGCATCACCGGGCGGCTGATCAGCGCGGTCTGGGACCCGTGGGAGGACCTCGACCGGCGCGCCGCCGCGCTCGACGGGACCGACATCTACACCCTGCGCCGCATCGTCCCCGCCGAGCGTGGCCAGGACTGGGGCGAGCGCGCGTGAGCCTCGCGCCCGTCTGCGTCCTCGCGGGCGGCCTCGGCACGCGGCTCGGCGCGACCGTCGCCGACACGCCCAAGCCGCTGCTGCCGGTCGCGGGCGAGCCGTTCCTCCTGCACCAGCTGCGGCTGCTCGCGGCCGCGGGCGCCACGCGCGCCGTGCTCTGCGTCGGCTACCTCGGCGAGCGCATCGAGGCCGCGCTCGGGCCCGAGCGGCTCGGCATCGCGTTGTCCTACGCCTACGACCCGCCCGCGCTGGCGGGCACCGCGGGCGCGATCCGCGCCGCGCTGCCGCTGCTCGGCGACCGGTTCCTGGTGCTCTACGGCGACACCTACCTGCGCGTCGACTACGCCGCCGTCGACGCCGCGCACCGCGCGAGCGGGCAGCCCGCGCTGATGACCGTCCTACGCAACGAGGGCCGCTGGGACGTCAGCAACGCCGTCTACGCCGACGGCCAGGTCAAGGCCTATGACAAGCATCGTCCGACCGCCGACATGCGGTGGATCGACTACGGACTCGGCGTCCTCACCGCGCAGGCGCTCGACGCCGCGCCGGAGGACCCGGACCTCGCCGGCGTCTACCACGCGCTCGCGCGGCGCGGCGCGCTCGCGGGCTACAAGGCCACCGAGCGCTTCCACGAGATCGGCACGCCGGAGGCGCTGGCCGAGACCGAGGCCTTCCTGTGCCGGCGCTAATGTGGCGATCGTGGCCACCCCGCAGAAGCTCATCATCCTCGGCGACGGGCTCTTCGCCGAGATCGCCCACGAGTACTTCACCTACGACTCCGACTACGAGGTCGTCGCGTTCTCGGTCGAGGCCGCCTACCTCCAGCGCTCGGAGTACCTCGGCCTGCCCGTCGTCCCGTTCGAGGAGCTCGAGCAGCACTACGCGCCCGGCGAGCACGCGGTCTACGCGGCGCTCGTCTACACGCAGCTGAACCGCCTCCGCACGCGCCTCTCCGACGCGGCCAAGGGCAAGGGCTACCCGCTGGCGAGCTACGTCTCCTCGCACGCCTTCGTCTCCCGCAGCGCCACGATCGGCGAGCACGCCTTCGTCTTCGAGGACAACACGATCCAGCCGCGCGTGACCATCGGGCGCAACTGCATCCTGTGGTCGGGCAACCACATCGGCCACCACTCGACGATCCACGACAACGTGTTCGTGAGCTCCCACGTCTGCGTCGCCGGCGGCGTCACCGTCAAGGACAACTGCTTCCTCGGGATCAACGCGACGATCGTCAACGACGTCACCGTCGGCGAGGACGTCTGGCTCGGCCCGGCGACCGTCGTGAGCCGCGACGTCGCGCCCAACACGGTCTGGCGCCCCGCCAAGAGCGACGTGCACCCGAAGTCGGCACACGAGCTCTTCCTGGGCTAGCGCCGCAGCAGCCGCTTGACCGGGCGGCCCACGCGGACCAGCACGCCGCGCGCGCGGTGGAACTGGCGCCGCGCCTTCACGCCGTAGATGTAGGCCGCCTCGCCGCGCAGCTCGATCTGCTCGGCGCGCTCGATCTCCAGGCGCTTGGCCGCCTGCTCGCTCTCGGCCTGGACGACGGCGAACTCGCTGGCCAGCCGCAGGCCCGCGCCGCGGGCGGGCGGCGGCGGCTCGGCGACCACGCGGCGCAGCGCCAGCGCCATCAGCTGCGAGGACTGCCGCCAGTCGGGCCACGCCTGCGCCGTGCGCAGCGCGCCGCCGCGGAGCTCGTGCAGCAGCCGCCGGTCGCGGGCGAGGAGGTCGAGGGCGCGCGCCGTCCCGGGCACGTCGTCCCAGCCGACGACGAGCCCGTTGACGCCGTGGCGGACGTACTCGTCGTGGCCGGTGACCGCGGTGGTGACGACCGTCGTCCCCATGTGGAACGCCTCCAGCGGCGGCCCGTACATCCCCTCGGCGCGCGAGAGCTTGAGGATCACGTGGTGGTCGGCGTAGAGCTCGGCCATCTCGGGGTGGCTCAGGCCGCCGACGACGCGGTCGACGCCGTCGGGCGCCGCCTCGGCGTTCGGCGAGACCCAGGTCACGTACGCGGGCTCGCGCATCGCGGCGACCGCGGCGAGGGCGTCGTCGACGCCCTTCAGCGCCAGCCCCGAGGAGCCCTCGATGACGACGCGCAGCGGCTCGCCCTCGGGCGCGACCGGCGGCGCCGCGGGCCCCGCGAAGACGTCCTTCGGGATCCCGTTGCGCACGTACAGCGCGCGGGTGCCCGGCTGCAGGTCCTCCACGATGTCGGCGATCCAGCGCGCCTCGGTGACGAACCGGACCGGCAGCGCGGTCGTCAGCGCGGCGGCGACGCGCTCGGGCGCGCCGGCCGGGTAGGCCGAGTCCTCCAGCGCCTGGATGAAGTACACGTAGCGGTCGGCGTGGAGGTGGAAGAGCGACGACGTCGTCCGCCACCACGTCGCGACCCCGACGTCCCAGTCCATCGCGAGCGCGCTCGCGAAGTCGTGCACCGGGACCGTGTCGAGCCCGCGGTAGCGCCAGCGCGGGTGGGTCTCGGCGCTGGTCAGGACGATCCGCGCGTCGATGCCGTGGTCGCGCCGCAGCTGCACGGCGTGCTCGACGGCGACGCCGACGCCACCGGACAGCTGGAGATCCTGGAGGACGAACGCCACGCGCATCGGCCCCGTATCGTACGAGCGCGTGCCGCGCCCCGCCCTGCCCTACCCGCTCCCGCCGGACGGCGCGCCCCTGCGGGTGGCGTTCGTGGGTCAGCGCACGTACTTCGAGGAGGCGGCGATGGACCGCCCCGCCGGCGGCGTGACGCCGCGCTTCCTCGACTTCCGCGGCGGCCCGGACGTCGGCCGGCTGCTCGAGGACCTGCACCGCTTCCGGCCGCACGCCGTCGTCGTCTTCCGCCCCGACGCGCTGCCGCCCGGCGCGATGGACGGCGTCGCGGCGCCCGTGGTCGGCATGATCACCGAGGCCCTGCCGCGCGCGGGCCGCAGCTCGCACCCGACGCTCGACTACAACCTCGCCGAGCTCGGCCGCGCCGACCGCGGGAACGTCGACCGCGTCATCTGCGCCGACCCGCTCGGCTGGGAGGCGGCGAGCGCGCTGCTGCCGACGTGGCGCTCGATGCCGCTGCCCGTCGCCGACGGGCTCTACGCCGCGCCACGCCCGTCGGCCCACCCGCCGCGGATCGTCTACATCGGCCACCCGACGATGCACCGGGAGGACACGCTGCTGGGGCTCAAGCACAAGTTCGACCTCCCCCACTACGCCCACGCGCTCATGGGTCAGGAGCTGCGCGAGGTCCTGGCCGGCGCCGACGTCGGCATCGGCCTGGGCAACGACCAGTGGCTCGTCACCTTCGAGTCCCGCGTCCTGCAGCACATGGCCGCCGGGCAGCTCGTGCTCTCCGAGCCGCTGGACCCGAAGTTCGGGCTCGACCCCGGCATCCACTACGTCGAGTTCGTGGACAAGTACGAGCTCGACCTCCGCGTCCACCAGCTCGTTGCGCAGCCGGACGCCTACGACCGCGTGCGCATCCGCGGCCACCACTTCAGCCGCCAGTTCCGCGCCTCGCGCGTCTGGCCGCGCGTGGTCCGCGACCTCCTGCTCGATCTGGCCGCGTTCGGCACCGACCGCGCGGTGCTCGCCGCCTGACCGGCAGGAATCTGCCAATCTGCGCGCCGTGCCCGTGGACGTGATCGACACCCGCCTGGCCGGCCCGCTGCTGCTGCAGCCCAAGGTCTTCGGCGACACCCGCGGCTTCTTCGTGGAGACCTTCCGCGCCCACGACTGGGCGGCCGCCGGCGTCGCCGAGACGTTCGTGCAGGACAACCACAGCCGCTCCGGCCGCGGCGTCGTGCGCGGCATGCACTTCGCCGTCGGCGCGGGCCAGGGCAAGCTCGTCCGCGCCGCCCGCGGCCGCATCCTCGACGTCGTCGTCGACCTGCGCCGCGCCTCGCCGACCTTCGGCGAGTGGGAGGCGCACGAGCTCGACGACCTCAGCGGCCGCCAGCTCTACGTGCCGGTGGGCTTCGCTCACGGCTTCTTCGTGCTCAGCGACGTCGCCGACGTCGTCTACAAGGTGTCGTCCTACTACGACCCCGCCGTCGAGCAGGGCTTCAAGTGGGACGACCCGGAGGTCGCGATCGCGTGGCCCACGGACGTCGAGCCCGTCTTCTCCCAGCGCGACGCCGACGCACCGCTGCTGTCGGAGATCCAGGACGGGCTGCCGTTCTGAGCGCCACGATGACCGCCGACCCGGTCCCCACCCGCGCCTGGCACCGCCGCCGGGGCGTCCCGACGCTGGCCGCGTTCGCGATCTTCGCGCTGCTGGCCGTCGGCTTCTTCAACCCGGTCTTCCGCGGCTCGACGTTCTCGCTGGTCGCGGGGCACGCGTCGATCCAGTACCCCTGGGCCGCCGCCCCGTCGCACTACCACGACGCCGCGCAGAGCGACCAGGCCAACAACGTCTATCCCATCCAGGTCGACCTCAACCGGAACCTCCGCGACGGCCGGTTCCCGTACTGGTCGCCCTACAGCTTCGGCGGGGGCCCGTCGCTCGGCAACGTCTACGGCGTCGGCTTCTACCCGCCGCGCGTCGCCGCGTCGCTGCTGGTCTCGCCGACGTGGGTCCACGACCTGCTCGTCGTCTTCCACGTCTTCCTCGCGGGCGCGGCGATGTTCCTGCTCGTCCGGCGGCTGGGCCACTCGTGGCTCGCCGGGATGCTCGCGGGCGTCGCGTGGATGTTCTCGCCGTCGTGGTTCGGCCTCGCGCTGCTGGAGGGCAGCTCGGTCCTCGCGGCGCTGATCCCGCTGCTGCTCTGGTTCACCCACCGGGCGGTGGTCGGGCGCAGCAGGCCCGACGCGGTGGCGACCGCGGCGGTGCTCGCGCTGATCGTCCTCGGCGCGAGCGTCCAGCCCGCCGTCTTCTGCTTCGCGCTCGCCGCGGGCTGGGGCCTGCTGCTCGGCGTCGCGGGCCGCGACCGCGACACGTCACGTCCCTGGCGCGCGACGCTGACCGACAACGTCAAGGTCGTCGCGCTCTTCGTCGTCCTCGGCGTGATGCTCTGCGCGTTCCTCGTCCTGCCCGCGACCGCGCAGATCTCGGACTCCGCGCGCGCCGTCGTGCCCGACGGCGTGATGAAGCTCCAGGACGTCGGGCTCGACGACTTCGGGCACGTCGCGGACTGGTCGCCGCCGCTGATCACCGGCGACAACGTCTGGGCGCTGACCTTCCTCGGCCTGCCCGCGCTGGTCGCCGCGCTCGCCGGGCTCTTCAGCCGCCGCCGCGGCAGCGGCCTGGGCCGCACGATCGTCGTCGTCTTCTTCCTGCTGATGGTCGGGACGGTCTTCACGGAGATCGCCCGCGCGGTCGTCCCGGGCTTCGCCTACCTCTCGCCGCTCGGCCGCCTGCTGCCGTTCTTCGCCTTCGGCGCCGTGCTGCTGGCGGGCATCGGCGTCGACACGCTGCGCGACCTGGTCTCGCGCCTGACGCTCCCGGAGAACCGCCGCAGGGTGCTCACCGGCTTCACCGTCGTGGCGGCCCTCGCGCTCCCGCTCGAGGCGTGGCAGCTGATCCACTACGACCGCCAGATCAACCCGCCGTTCCAGCCGCGCAAGGCGTCGATGCTCTACCCGAAGACGCCGCTCATCGCGGCGCTCCAGGGCGGCGTCGCGCGGGCGGCGCGCGCCGGGGACGAGCAGCGGATCGTGCCGGTGCGCCGCGGCGCCGCGACGGACCCGTTCAGCCCGCCGCCGTTCGTCGGCGAGACCACGCGGCTCTTCGGCCTGGAGAGCGCGGGCGGCTACCTCAACGTGATCCCGGAGCGCTCGCGGATCCTCGCGCTCGCGTTCAGCGGCGCGACCACGGACGCCGCGCAGCAGCCGCTCGTCGGCGCCTACCAGGCGTTCTTCTTCGCCAAGAGCGCGCGCTTCGACCTGCTGCGCAAGATGGGCGTCGACTCCGTCGTCACCGCGCCCCAGCCGCAGACGGACCCGAGCCTCAAGCGCGCGATCCGCACGCTGAAGGCCGACGTCTCCTACTCCGGCCCGGACGGCGCCGTGCTGGCGCTGCCGGACACCCGCCGCGCGTTCGTGGTCGACGGCGTCGAGACCGTCCCGAGCGAGGACGCCGCGCTGCGCCGCTACGCCGACCCGGCGTTCGACGAGCACCGCACGCTGCTGCTCGACGGCGCCGACGCCAAGGGCGAGCGCGCGGCGCCGGCCACCGGCGCGGTGCGCGCCACGACGCGCATCCGCCAGACCGGCCCGAGCGACCGCACGATCGAGGTCGACTCGCCGCGCGCGGGCTGGCTCGTCCTGCTCGACTCCTACGCCAAGGGCTGGTCGGCGAAGGTCGCGGGCAAGGACGCGACGCTCAAGCGCGCCGACTTCGCCTACCGCGCGGTGCGCGTGCCCGCGGGCCGCAGCACCGTGACGATGCACTACACGACGCCGGGCCTGCGCCTCGGCGTGGCGGTCTCGCTGCTCGGCCTGCTGCTCTCGCTCGCGCTCCTGCTGCGTCCGCTGCTCGCCCGCCGCCGCGCGGGCCGCCCTACGCTGGAGCAGGAGGCCGACCCCGCGCGATGACCGAGAACCCGCACCACATCCCCTTCAACAAGCCGTATCGCACGGGCCGCGAGGCCGCGATGATGGAGGAGGCGCTCCACAACGCGCACCTCTCCTCCGACGGCCCGTTCACCGCCAAGTGCAAGGCGTGGCTGGAGGACGTGACGGGCACGCGCTCGGCGCTGCTGACCCACTCGGCGACCGGCGCGCTCGAGGCCGCCGCGATCCTCGCCGAGGTCGGCCCCGGCGACGAGGTCATCATGCCCTCGTTCACGTTCGTCACGACCGCCACCGCGTTCCTGCTGCGCGGCGCGACGCCGGTCTTCGTCGACATCCGCGAGGACACGCTGAACGTCGACGAGGACGCGGTCGCCGCGGCGATCACGCCGCGGACGAAGGCGATCGCCGCCGTCCACTACGCGGGCGTCGGCTGCGACATGGACCGCCTCAAGACGCTGGCCGACGACGCCGGCGCCGTGCTCGTCGAGGACGCCGCGCAGGCGATCCTCTCCAGCAACCACGGCGAGCCGCTCGGCGCCATCGGGCACCTCGGCGCGCTGAGCTTCCACGAGACCAAGAACGTCACCTGCGGCGAGGGCGGCGCGCTCCTGGTCAACGACCCCGACATGGTCGAGCGCGCCGAGATCATCCGCGACAAGGGGACCAACCGGAAGGCGTTCTTCCGCGGTCAGGTCGACAAGTACACGTGGATGGACATCGGGTCGTCGTTCGGCATGAGCGAGGTGAGCGCGGCGTTCCTGTGGGCGCAGCTCACCGAGGCGCAGTCGATCACCGAGCGCCGCCTCGCGATCTGGAACCGCTACTACGAGGCGTTCGCGCCGCTCGAGGAGGCCGGCTTCGTGCGCCGGCCGGTGATCCCCGACGGCCTGCGCCACAACGCGCACCTCTTCTACCTCCTGGCGCCCGACCTCGCCGCGCGCACGAGCATCCTGCGCCGCCTCAACGAGCTCGAGGTCAACGCGGTCTTCCACTACGTGCCGCTGCACTCCTCGCCCGCCGGCGAGCGCTTCGGCCGCACCCACGGCGACCTCTCGCGGACCACGGACCTCAGCGAGCGCCTGCTGCGCCTGCCGCTGTGGGTCGGGATGGGCGACGAGGACCTCGACCGCGTGATCGGCGCCGTCGAGGTCGCGGTCACCGAGACGCTCGAGGACCGCGCCGCGGGCCTGCCGGCCTAGTCGCCGGCCGCGCGGTCGGCGCTCTCGGCCGCGGCGATCGCGACGGCCGCGAGCTGCACGAGGCCGTTGCGGTAATAGGGCCGCCACGCGTCGTCGCCGCGCAGCTCGACCTCGACCAGCGCCTGGGCGAGCTCCCCCAGCTCGGAGGCCAGGATCGCCAGCCACTGCGCGGGCTCGTGGTCCTGCCGGCCCCACTTCTCGAGCTGCCGCCGCCGCTCGTCCCCGATCTCCGAGACGATCTTGGGGGGCAGCGGGTCTTCCACGGGCTTGTGCAACCATAGCCTGCGATGAGTACCGTCGAGATCGGCAAGGCCACCATCGACGCACGGTCCGATGAGCAGTGGCTCGACAAGACGCTCGGAAGCCTGCGGCACCTCGGCTTCGCCGTCGTGGAGAACGTGCTCGACGACCAGCTGGTCGCCGAGACGCACGAGGCGATGTACCGCGTGCAGGCGCGGATCCGCGAGGACGTCGGCGAGGAGCGCCTGCGCCGCGCGGGCGAGCACGGCGTGCTGCGCAACATGGTGGCCTACGACGACCACTTCCTGCGCCTGCTCGAGATCCCCGAGATGCTCGCGGTCGTCGACGCCACCGTCTCGCCGACGGCGATCCTCCATCTGCAGAACGGCTTCGTGCTGCCGTCGGTCGAGGGCGAGACCGCGAGCTTCCAGCACACGTTCCACATGGACTTCCCGCGCTACATGAACGGGTACTTCGCGTCGCTGAACGTCATGCTCGCGATCGACGGGTACACGGCGCTCAACGGCGGCACGCTCGTCGCCGCGGGCACCCACCAGCGCGCCGAGCGCCCGAGCGACGCCTACCTCGAGATCGCGCAGGCGCCGGTCGAGTGCGGCCCCGGCGCGATGGTCGTCTTCGACTCCACGCTGTGGCACGCGGCGGGCCAGAACCGCTCGGGCAGCGACCGGCTCGGCATCAACCACCAGTTCACGCGCTCGTTCATCAAGCAGCAGGTGGACTACGTCCGCGCGCTCGGCGACGAGAAGGTCGAGTCGCTGCCGGACCGCACGCAGCAGCTGCTCGGCTGGTACACCCGCGTGGTCACGAGCCTCGACGAGTACTACCAGCCCGCCGAGAAGCGCCGGTACCGCTCAGGCCAGGGGTGATGGCGCCGGAGCTGAGCGTCGTCGTCCCGGTCTACGGCTGCGGGCCCTGCCTGCACGAGCTCCATCGCCGGACCGCGGCGACGCTCGACGCGCTGGAGCTGGACTACGAGCTCGTCCTCGTCGACGACTGCGCCGACGACGGCGCCTGGGACGCGATCCAGGACGTCGCCGCCGGCGACCCGCGCGTCCGCGGCGTGCGCCTGAGCCGCAACTTCGGCCAGCACGCGGCGATCACCGCCGGGCTCGCGCAGTCGCGCGGCGACCGCGTCGTCGTCATGGACTGCGACCTCCAGGACCCGCCGGAGGAGATCGCCAAGCTGTACGCCAAGGCGCTCGAGGGCTACGACATCGTCCTCGGCCGCCGCACCGAGAGCCGCCACCACCGCGGCCGGCGCCTCGGCAGCCGCCTCTACTTCCACGTGATGAGCACGTTCACCGGGCTGCCGTTCGACGGCTCCTTCGGCACGTTCTCGGTCATCTCGCGCAAGGTCGTCGACGCGTTCCTGCAGTTCCAGGACCAGGACCGCCACTACCTCTTCATCCTCAACTGGCTCGGGTTCAACCACACCGCCGTGGACTACGACCACCGCGAGCGCCCGGTCGGCAAGAGCTCCTACTCGGTGCTGCGCCTGCTCCGGCACGCGCTCGACGGCGTGTTCTTCCAGACCACGGTCGCGCTGCGGTTCATCGTCGCGATGGGCTTCGTGATGGCCGGGCTCGGCGCGCTCGTCGCGCTCTACCTCGTCCTCGCCCGCGCGACCGGCAGCGCCGCGCCGGGCTGGACCAGCCTCGCCGTCTTCACGCTCACCATCGGCGGGTTCACGGTGATCAGCACCGGCGTGACCGGCATCTACGTGGGCAAGGTCTTCGACCAGGTCAAGGGGCGCCCGCTGTTCGTGGTCGACCAGACGACCTGGGCGAGCCCCGAGGAGTCCGCGCAGGCCGTCCGCGCCGACAACGTCGGGGACTGCGCATGAGGCGCGTCGCGATCAGCCAGTCCAACTACATCCCGTGGAAGGGCTACTTCGACCTCCTCGGCTCGGTCGACGAGCTGATGCTCTACGACGAGGTCCAGTACACGCGGCGCGACTGGCGCAACCGCAACAAGATCAAGACGCCGGCCGGGCTCAAGTGGCTCACGATCCCCGTGCAGGCCAAGGGCAAGTACCACCAGCGCATCGACGAGACGCTGATCACCGGCACCGAGTGGGCCGGGAACCACCTCGCGACGCTGCGCCACATGTACGCGGCCACGCCGCACTTCGCGACCTACCTGCCGCGGCTGGAGGCGCTCTACGGCGCGCCCGCCGAGCGGCTCAGCGACGTCAACCGCGCGTTCATCGAGATGGTCGTCGCCGACCTCGGGCTGTCCACCAGGATCACCTGGTCGACCGACTACGAGGTCCCGGAGGCGCGCGCGGCGCGCGCGGAGGACGGCGACGCGACCGAGCTGCTGGCCGCGCTCGCGGAGGCCGCGGGCGCGAGCACCTACGTCTCCGGCCCGGCGGCCAAGGCCTACATGCAGCACGACCGCTTCGACCGCCGCGACATCGCCGTCGAGTACTTCACCTACGGCCCGTACCCCGAGTACGAGCAGCCCCACCCGCCGTTCGAGCACGGCGTCTCGATCCTCGACCTGCTGTTCTGCACGGGGCCCGACGCGCGGAGCCACCTGCGGGCCGCCGCCGAGCCCGGGGCGCGCCTTGCCTGAGCCCGAGGCGCACGCGCCGATCGTCGCGAAGGTCGACGAGTACTACTCCGGCAAGCTCGCCGAGCACGGCATGACCGCCAAGGGCGTCGACTGGAGCACGAGCGAGTCCCAGGAGACGCGCTTCGCGCAGCTCTCCCGGCTGCTGCCCGCCGACCGGCCCTACTCGGTCACCGACCTCGGCTGCGGCTACGGGGCGTTCGTCGAGCACCTCGACGGGCTCGGCCACGCCTTCACCTACCAGGGCATCGACGTCTCCGAGACGATGGTGGCGGCGGGCCGCGAGCGCTGGGCGGGCCGCGCGGACTGCGCGTTCGCCACGACGCCGGAGGCGCTGCCGCCGACCGAGTACGCGCTGGCCAGCGGGATCTTCAACGTGCGCATGGACGTCGACCCGGCGCGCTGGGAGGCCTACGTCCACGACACGCTCGACGAGCTCCACGCGCTCGGCCCGCGCGGGTTCGCCTTCAACATGCTCACGAGCTGGTCGGACCCCGAGCGCATGCGCGAGGACCTGTACTACCCCGACCCGGCCGCGATCTTCAGCCTCTGCAAGCGCCGCTTCGCCCGCAACGTCGCGCTGCTGCACGACTACGGGCTGTGGGAGTTCACCATCATCGTGCGCACCGAGCGCGACGGGGCGGCCGGGTGAGCGACGCGCCGTGGCGCCGCCGGGGCCTGCTCGTCCCGGCGCCCGCGCCGGTGCCGTGGGCGCGCTCGCACGCGGCGCTGCCCACGGTCGCCCCGCGCGCCGGCGGCGCGCCCGGCACGTGGGACCTCTACCTCGCCTGCCGCGACGAGCGCAACCGCGCGCAGGTCGCCCGCGCGACGCTCACGGCGAGCGACGACGGGACGCTGTCCGTGGGCGCCTTCGACGCCGAGCCCGCGCTCGGCCTCGGCGAGCTCGGCGCTTTCGACGACAGCGGCGTGACCGTCTCCTGCGCGGTCGACCACGGCGACGAGCGCTTCCTCTTCTACAGCGGCTGGACGCTCGGCGTCACCGTCCCGTTCTACTTCTACGCCGGGCTCGCCGTGAGCCGCGACGGCGGCGCGACGTTCACCCGCGCCTCGCGCGCGCCGGTGCTCGAGCGCTCCGACGCCGACCCCTTCCTCACCGCCTCGCCCGCGGTGCTGATCGAGAACGGCACGTGGCGCATGTGGTACGTCTCGGCGGCGGGCTGGCGGGTCGTCGACGGCGCGCCGCAGCACCGCTACCACGTGCGCTACGCGGAGTCCGAGGACGGCGTGCGCTGGCGCCGCGACGGCCGCGTCGCCCTCGACTTCGCGAGCGACGGCGAGTACGCCTTCGGCCGCCCGTGCGTCGTCAAGGACGCCGACGCGTACCGCATGTACTTCTGCGCGCGGGGCGACACGTACCGGCTCGCGTACGCGACCTCCCCCGATGGCCTGGCCTGGGAGCGCGACGACCGCGCCGTGGCGCTGAGCGGTGAGCCGGAGGCGTGGGAGGCCGACGCCGCCGCCTACCCCTGGGTGCTCGACGACGGCGCGGGCACCCGCCACATGCTCTACAACGGCAACGGCTACGGCGCCTCCGGCGTCGGCTGGGCCACCCTGACCACGGAAGCTCCATGAACACCGGATACCTCTACGTCGCCACGACCATCATCTTCACGGTCTACGGCCAGCTCGTCGTCAAGTGGCAGGTCGACAACGCGGGCGCGTTCCCGGAGGGCGGGGCCGACAAGCTCCACTTCCTCCTCAAGCTGGTGCTCAACCCGTGGGTCATCAGCGTGTTCGTCGGCGCGGCGGTCGCCGCCGTCGCGTGGATGGCCGCGCTCACGCGCTTCGAGCTCAGCCGCGCCTACCCCTTCGTGTCGCTCTCGTTCGTCATCGTGCTGATCGCCAGCGCCGTGCTCTTCGGCGAGGCGCTCAGCGTGTGGAAGGTCCTGGGCGTCGCGCTCATCTTCGTCGGGCTCGCGGTCGGCAGCCAGTGACCGGCGCGGGCGGGTTCGACCCGGGGTCCTTCGAGCACCTCGCCGCGCTGGAGGAGGGCTCGTTCTGGTTCCAGGGACGCAACGACATCATCCTGTGGGCGCTCGACCGCTACGCCCCCGGCGCGGCCTCGATGCTCGAGATCGGCGCGGGCACGGGCTTCGTCCTCGACGCCGTCCACCGCGCGCACCCCGGGATGCGCGTCGTCGGCTCCGAGCTGTTCGCCGAGGGGCTCGTCCACGCCCGCCGGCGCCTGCCCGACGCCGAGCTCGTGCAGATGGACGCCCGCGCGATGCCCTACGAGGACGAGTTCGACGTCATCGGCGCCTTCGACGTCCTCGAGCACATCGACGACGACCGCGGCGTGCTGCGCGAGGTCGCCCGCGCGCTGCGCCCCGGCGGGACGCTGCTCGTCACCGTCCCGCAGCACCAGTGGATGTGGAGCCCGGCCGACGACTACGCCCACCACGTGCGCCGCTACGCGCGCGGCGAGCTGCGCGACAAGCTCGCCGGGGCGGGCCTCGAGCTGCGCCGCCTGACGTCCTTCGTCTCGATCCTGCTGCCCGCGATGGTGGCCTCGCGCCTGCTCCAGCGCGGCGCCCCGGCCGAGGCCTACGACCCGGTGGCCGAGCACGAGCGCACGGCGCGGCTGCGCCGCCCGCTGGAGCTCACGCTGCGCGCTGAGCACGCGCTGATCCGGCGCGGCGTCTCGCTGCCCGCCGGCGGCTCGCTGCTCGCCGTCGCGCAGCTCCCGTCCACCCGCGGCTAGCATGGCGCCCGGTGCATTGATGACCACAGACCAGAGCTCCGAGCACGCCGACCGGCAGGACCCCGAGCGCTTCGACCCCGCCACCTCCGCGGGGCTGCTCATCGACGCCGAGCACCGCACGCGCTACCGCGCCGCCGCGCGCCTCGCCGGCGGCCGCCGCGTGCTCGACGCGGGCTGCGGCACCGGCTACGGGACCGTCCTGCTGGCCGAGGCGGGCGCCGCGTCGATCTCCGCCTTCGACGTCGCCGGGGAGGCCGTCGCCGCGACGCGCTCGCGCCTGCCCGAGGACCCCGACCTCACGGTCGAGGTCGTGCAGGCCGACATCCACGAGCTGCCGTTCGCCGACGGCGCCTTCGACCTCGTCGTCTGCTTCGAGGTCCTCGAGCACGTCACCGAGCAGCCCGCCGCGCTGGCCGAGCTGCGCCGCGTCCTGACCGCCGACGGCGTGCTCGTCATCTCCTCGCCCAACCGGCTCGTCTACCCGCCCGGCAACCCGCACCACGTCCACGAGCTGACGCCGGACGAGTTCGAGGCGGCGCTGCGCGAGCAGTTCGCCGGCGTCGCGCTGCACCGCCAGCACGTCTGGCTCGCCTCCGCGCTGCTCGACGACGAGCACGCCCGCGCCGACGGGACGCCGGTCGGCGGCGACACGCGGCTGATCGAGCCGCTCGAGCCCGGCCAGGAGACGTACACGGTCGCGGTGGCCTCCGACGGCCCGGTGCCCACGCTCGCGGCCGAGGTCGCCCTGGCCGGCGCCGGCGAGCTGCAGTGGTTCCGGGACCGCATCGACTACCTCGAGGGGCACCTGGAGGAGGTCGAGGGCGAGGTCCACCGGCGGATGAAGGCGTTGGAGGTCGACCGCGGCCTGCTCGCGGAGTCCGAGGCCAAGCGCCACGCGCTCAACGTCACGCTGCTCGAGCTCGAGGCGCGCAACGCGGTCCTCGTCGACCTCGAGCGCCGCTTCCTCGAGGTGCGCGAGGAGCGCTTCGCCTACGAGGCGCGCGTCCATGAGCTGCTCGCCGTCAAGGACGCGGAGTTCGAGCGCCAGGCCGAGCTGAACCGTCAGCTGCTGGCGTCGCCGTCGTGGCGGCTGACCCGGCCGCTGCGCGCCGTCAAGCGCCTGCTACGCCGCTGATCGTCGGGTCCGTGAGGACCGGGTAGCGGCGCAGGAGCGTCGCCCACGCGCTGGTGTCGTCGATGTTCGTGAGCGAGACCATGGAGTGCGCCGCGACGCGGTAGCGGGCGACGATCTCCGGGACGCGGACGCCGTGCATGCCGCGGCTGGCGAGCGCGCACCACATGGCGAAGTCCTCCCAGCCGTAGAGCGCGGCGTCGCGCACGTAGCCGCCGACGTCGAGCACGAGGTCGCGGCGCAGCATCGCCATCGCGTCGATGAAGTTGCCGTAGCGCAGCCGCCGCGGGTCCCACTCGGGCCAGGAGACGAGGCCGCCGGGGCCGCCCTCGTCGAAGGCCTCGATGATGCCGTAGGCGAACGCGGCGTCGGCGTCGGCGTCGAGCGCCGCCTCCAGCCGCCCGAGCGCCTGCGGGTAGATCGCGTTGTCGGCGTCGAGGACGAAGACGTACGGGGCGCGGGCCAGCTCGAAGCCGAGGTTGCGCGCGCGGGCCAGGCCGCCGTTGGCGCCGCGCGCCACGACGAGCGCCGGCATCCACGGGTAGGCCTCGACCGCCTGCCGGATGACCTCGAGCGACTCGTCGGTGCTGCGGTCCTCGACGATGACGACCTCGAAGTGGCCGTGGTCGGCGCGGGCCAGGCTCTCGAGCGCCTCCGCGACGTGGTCGGCGTAGTTGTAGACCGTGAGGACGACCGAGACGCGCGGCGCGGCGAGCGCCTCGTAGGCCTCGTTCGGCGTCTGGACGTCGGGCCGCGGCACGTCGGCCGCGCGCAGCGCGTGCAGCTCGGCCTTCACGCTGCGCACCTCCATCGCGAGGTGCTTGAGCGCCATGCGGGAGACGGCGGCGTCGCCGCGCGAGGGCCGCTCGAACGGCGGCGCGGGCTCCTCGGGCGCGAGCGGGCGCGGGGCCGCCGCGGGCTCGCCGGGGTCCGGCGGCGGCAGCGGCCGGTCGTGCAGGCCGGCGGCGAGCGCGGCGAGGTCGTCGAGCGCCCCGTCCATCGGCATCTCGTCGCGGAGCAACGTGTAGGCGTTGGTGCGGAGGTCCTCGACGAGCCCGTGGTAGTCGAGCGTCGCGCCGAGCGCCAGGTGCAGGTCCTCGAAGCGCGCCGAGACGAAGTGGCGTCCCGCGATCAGCGGCGCGACGCCGAGCGCGTGCTCGCTGACGAGCACCGCGCCGTTGACGATCGCCTGGACCGCGCGCAGCCACTCCATGTAGGCCAGCTCGGAGCGGTGGACGTTCAGCAGCACCTTCGTCTGCCGCAGCAGCGCGTCGCGCCGCTCGCCCCAGAGGAAGTGCGGGTCCTCGGCGCGGTGCGGGAGCTTGGTCTCCACCACGTGGAGCTCGGCGCGCCGGCCCTGCAGGACGCTGCCGCAGCGCGCGAGCGCGACGCCGCGGCGGTCGGTGTGGCTGCCCAGGAACGCGACGTCGACCGTGCGCTCCTCGCGGTCGACGCCGCCCCACCGGTCCCACTCCGGCACGTAGCCGAGCGGCACGTGGAGGGCGTTGACGCCGCGCTCGCGGAGCGCGGCGACGCCGAGGGCGTTGATGTCCACCGCGGCGCCGCAGTCGGCGGCGATCCCGGCGGCGGTGTCGAACCACGGCGTGCCCGGCTGCTCGGTGCAGACGGCGATCGTCCGCTGGAGCTGGCGCCAGTTCGGGCGCGAGTCGACCTCGACCAGCGGCAGGTACTCGTGCGGCACGACGACGTAGACGAGGTCCTCGGCGACCGGCGGGAAGTGGTCGACGGCGTACTCCACCGCCAGGCCGCGCCGGCGCAGCCCCTCCGCGAAGACCTCCATCAACTCGGAGAAGAAGACGTTCTGCCAGGAGGCGCTGACGAAGCAGACCCGCGTCACAGCTCCTCGGCGACCTTCGGCGCCATGCGGACGAAGACGAGCAGGCCGACCCCGAACGTGAGCAGCGTGATCGCGATCGGGAACGCGAGCCGCCCCGTGCTCCCGATCGCCGCCGCCGCGCTCTGGTGCGAGGGGTCGACGATCGCGTGGCGGAACTGCTGCAGGATCGCCGCGAACGGGTTGCACATGATGAGCTCGCCGATCCAGTCGCGGCCCGTCTTCCCGGTCACCGTGCTCAAGGTGTAGAAGATCGGCGTCGCGTAGAACAGCACCTGGAGCACGACGGTCCAGATCGGCTCGATGTCGCGGTAGCGGACGAACGCCGCCGAGAGGAACATCGACAGGCCGACGAGCCAGACCACGAGCCACAGCACGAGCACCGGCAGCTCGAACCACGACCACCGCGGCTCGCCGCCGGAGAGCAGCAGGAAGAGGAACACGGGCACGAGGTTGAGCCCGAAGTTCATGAGCGCGGTCAGCACCGTCGAGAGCGGCACGGCCAGGCGCGGGAACTCGATCTTCCGCACGAGCGACTCGCGCGAGACGATCGCGCGGACCGACTGCGAGGTCGCCTCGGAGATGAACCCGAACATCACGATCCCCGACAGCAGCGCCACGGGGTAGTACTTCTCGGTGCCGGAGAGGTCGAGCACCAGGCTGAAGACGGTGTAGACGACGCCGAAGAGCAGCAGCGGCTGCATGAACTGCCAGAGGTAGCCGAGGACCGAGCCGAAGAAGCGCAGCCGGAAGTCGGTGACCGCGAGCGTCCACGTCAGCCGCAGGAGCCGGCGCGGGTCGGTGCCGAGCGCCGACGGGCCCTTGACCGGCGGGCCGAGCGTGCTGAAGTCGACCTCGTCGAGCACGCCGCCGCTCATCCGGTGACCTCCTCGCGCGCCGCCTCGAGCGTCAGCCGGTAGGGCAGCGCGGTCATCGCGGCCGCGGGCTGCGTGTCGGTGACCATCAGCGAGAGCAGGCGGTGCCGGCGGTCGTACCACTGGAGGCCGTTGCGGTCCTTGGCGACCGCGGGCGTGACCCAGTAGCGGTCGGGGCTGAGGTAGTTGTCGAAGACGATCCGGACGACGTGCTCGGTCCCGGCGCTGAGCGCGCCGGCCTGCTCGTCGTAGACGTTGTTGGCCGCGAACAGGTTGTTGTTCAGCGAGTCGTACACGTTGATCCCGAAGAGCGGGTCGACGACGTCCTCGTTGACGCGGACGCGGAAGCAGACGGTGCACGGGCGGCCGGTGCGGACGAGGTCGGTGCGCTCGCCCTCGTCGTTCTCGCTCCAGCCCTCGAGGATCTCGACCTCGCGCTCGCCGAGGCGCAGGGCCTCGGCGCCGTGGACGTCCGGCGCGGCGGGCTCGGCCGCGGGCTCGGGCCCGAACTCGGGCGCCGCGGCGGGCGCGCCGTCGATCGCGACCGTCGCGCCCTCGATCGGCGCGCGGCCGCCGTCGCCGGCCGCGGCGAGCGCGGCCTGCTCGGCGCGCGCCGCCTCGGAGAAGTTCAGCTGCAGGTAGCGGTCGGAGACGCGCTCGACGTCGCCGATCTCGACCACGCTGCCGTGCTCGAGCAGCACCGCGCGGTCGCAGAAGCGCTGGACGGCGCCCATGTCGTGCGTGACGAGCAGGACGGTCGCGCCGCTGTCGCGGATCCGGCCGAACTCGTCGAAGCACTTCTGCTGGAAGGCGGCGTCGCCGACCGCGAGCACCTCGTCGATCAGCAGCACGTCGGCGTCGACCTGGATCATCACGCTGAAGGCCAGGCGGACGAGCATGCCCGACGAGTAGTTCTTGACCTTGAGGTCGACGAACTGCTCGAGCTCGGCGAACGCGACGATGCTGTCGAAGCGGCGCTTGGCCTCCTTGGTGGAGAGGCCGAGCATCGTCGCGTTGAGCATCACGTTGTCGTACGCGGCGAGGTCGGGGTTGAAGCCGACGCCCAGCTCGATGAAGGTCGACATGCGGCCGTCGACGAAGATACGGCCCGCGTCGGCGCGGTAGATCCCCGCCATCGTCTTCAGCAGCGTGGACTTGCCCGAGCCGTTGCGCCCGACGATGCCGAAGAACTCGCCCTGCTCGACGGCGAACGAGACGCCGCGCAGCGCGCGCAGCGTGTCGTGCCCGGTGCGCCGGAACGGGTGCAGCGCCCGCTCCTTGATGGTGTGGACCTGCTCGCGCGGGATCTCGAAGGTCTTGCGGATGTCGTCGACGACGATGGCCGGCGTCCGCGACCCCTTCGCGCTCATGCGTCGACCGTCGCCGAGGCGGCGGTCCGCCCGGCGACGCGCTCGTCCGGCGCGGCGGCCTCGGCGTGCGGCGGCTCGATCTCCGTCGCCTCCGGCTCGTCGACGCTCATGATCCCGACCTCCTGCACGAGCGAGGTCACGCGGCGCTCGAGCGAGCTGATGCGCACCGAGAAGTGCAGCAGCAGCACGAGGCAGAAGAGCAGCCCGAAGAAGAAGAGCGTGCTGACCGGGGAGATCGCGCCGATCGCGTCCGTGACGTGGCGCAGCAGCGAGAACCACACCGAGACGAGCAGGGTCAGCACCGCGGTGACGACCCAGAGGACCGAGTACTCCTCCTTGAGCTTCCGGCGCCGGACGAGCTCGACGACCATCAGCAAGATGGCCAGCGCGCCGCCGATCGTGAGGACGCGGATCCGTGCGTCCATCAGCGCGCGCGCTCCTCGGCGGGCAACGACGGCCGCAGCATGGTGACCAGGATGGAGAGGAACATCTTGTAGATGTAGTAGAGGCTCCGGTGGCCGGAGTGCATGCTCTTGCCCGTGGGCATCCGCATCTGGACCCCCACCTCGGAGACGCGGAAGCCGGAGCGGTGCAGCAGGATCAGGATGTCGGCGTCGGGGTAGTCGGCCGGGTAGACGTCGGAGCAGAAGAAGCGCGCCACGTCGATGCGCATCACCTGGTAGCCCGAGGTCGGGTCGGTGACGTGCTGGCTCATGATCCGCGACGCCATGCGGCTGAAGATGCCCATGCCGATCTTGCGCGCCCGGGACGGCTCGTAGTGGCCGTCGCCGTCCAGGAAGCGGGAGCCGATGACGATGTCGGCGGCGCCGCCCTCGACGAGCTCCAGGAGGTCGGGCATGAACGCGGCCTTGTGCTGGCCGTCGGCGTCCATCTGGGCGACCTTCGCGTAGCCCTTGCGGACCGCGTACTTGTAGCCGGTCTGCAGGGCGACCCCATAGCCGGAGTTCACCGGCAGGCGCAGGACCTTCGCGCCGGCGGCGCAGCCGATGCGCGCCGTGTCGTCGGCCGAGCCGTCGTCGACGACCAGCACGTCGGCGCCCGGCAGCGACGCGCGGACGTCGGCGACCACGGCGGCGAGATTCGCCGCCTCGTTGTACGCCGGGATGACGACCAGGAGATCGGGGTGCGACACGACGATGGACGCGCGGTTGGTGGTCACCATTGTTCCAACGATCGACCGGGCCGGAGGTTGCGCGCCGGCAGGACCGCAGTGTAGAGCGTCGTCCGGGTCCACCCGTGCCATCGCGCCCGCGCCCTCTAGGATGCGCCGCTGATGTCCCGCGCCCGCGCCAGCCTCGACCGGCTCCCGCTGCCGCGCGTGCGCCGGCCCTCGGCGCGCGCGCTGCGCGACGTCCCGCGGCCGCTCCTGCTGCTCCTGGCGGTCACCGCGGTGCTGTCGCTGTCCTGGAACCTCGCGACCGCGCAGCTCCAGGGCCCCGACGAGGCCGACCACGTCGCCTACGTCGAGCACCTGGCCGAGACGGGCAAGATCCCCTCCGCGGTCGGCGGCACCGCGTCCTACGCGCCCGACGAGGCCCAGGCGCTCTACGGCTACGGCTACCTGCGCCTGCTGCAGAACCGCCTCGTGCGCCCGCCGTGGAGCCCGCTCGCCGAGCGGTCCTTCCGCGGCTTCGAGGACGCGCAGCCCTCCGGCGCGGGCGGCAAGGGCGACGGGCCCAACCCGGTCGGCAAGAACCCGCCGCTCTACTACGTCTACGAGGCGGTCGGCTGGCGGCTCACGCCCGGCGGCTTCTTCGGCAAGGTCTTCGTGCTGCGCGCGATGGGCGGCCTGCTGCTGCTCGCGATGGTCGCCTTCACGTGGCTGCTCGCGGGCGAGGTCTTCCGCCGCCGCCTGCCCCAGACGGTCGCGGCGGGCGTCCCGGCGCTGCTGCCGATGGCGGGCTTCATGAGCGGGATCGTCAACACCGACATCCTGCTCGCGACCGTCTACGCCGCGTTCCTGTGGGCCGCGGTGCGCACGGCGCGGCTCGGCCTCACGTGGCAGCGCGCGTCGGTCCTCTCCCTGCTGACGGTCTGCGCGGTGCTCACGCACGGGCGCGGGCTGGCGCTCGTGCCGGTCCTGCCCGTGGCGCTCGCGGTCGCGTGGCTGCGCCACCGGCCCGCGCTGCGCGAGACGCTCGTCTCGGCCGCGGGCGCGACCGCGACGCTGGTCGCCGGGTTCGTCGTCTACCGGATCGCCGCCGCGGCGGCCGGCGGCGGCGCCTCGCTCTACGGCGGCGAGGTCAACCTCGGCGCCCGCAGCGCGTTCAACCTCCGCCAGCTGATCTCGTCGATCTGGCAGTTCTACCTTCCCAAGCTCGACCAGATGGCGCCGCGCCTGGGGCCGGGCATCGGCTACCGCCAGATCTTCGTGCAGCAGTACTTCTCCGGCGTCTTCTCGTCCTTCGAGGTCTACTTCCCCTACTGGGTCTACGACCTCGTCCAGGTGTGCGCGGCGCTCGGGCTGATCGCGCTCTACACCGTGGCGCTGCTGCGCTGGCGGCTGGTCGCCCGGCACTGGGCGGCGGCCGTGATCCTCGCGACGACCGGGCTCGGGCTCGTCCTCTTCCTGCACGTCGCCTCCTACCGCGCGCTGGCCAACGGCAGCGACAACCCGCTGATCGTCGGCCGCTACCTGCTGCCGCTCACGCCGGTGCTGGCGATCGCGGCGGCCACCGTGGTCGCCGGGGTCCCGCGCCGCCTCGGCGCCGCGCTCGGCGCGCTCCTGCTGATCGGCCTGCTGGCCCTGTCGCTCGGCGGCCTCGCCCTGAGCGTGGAGCGGTTCTATGCGTAGGGTCCTCGCGCTGCGGCCCGCGCCCGCGCTGATCGCGCTCGTCGTCGCGCTGCTGGCCTTCGCCGTCTGGGGCGTCGCGAAGGCGATCCCGTTCCTCGGCTCCCAGCAGCAGGCGATCTTCGCCACGCCGACCTCCCAGCCCAACGCGCAGCTCGCGCAGGTCCCGGTCAAGGGCAAGGGCGGGCGGGTCTGCCTGCAGGGCGTCACGTACGGCCCGGACGCCCGCTACGTCTACGTCACGCGCCGCAGCCGCTACTCCACGGGCGAGATCGTCTTCGAGGCGCACGCCGACGGCTACGACGCCCGCGCGCGCCAGCCCGCGGCCGACGGCCCGCAGGAGGGCCCGATCATCCTCCCGATCGCGCCGGCCCGCCGCGAGGTCGCGGGCGGGAGCCTGTGCGTCGTCAACCTCGGCCGCCACCAGCTCACGCTCTTCGGCGTGCCGCCTGGGCGCGACTCGTCCTCCACGACGACCACGATCGACGGGAAGGCGAGCACGACGCAGGTCAGCGTCACGCTGCTCACCAGCCCGTCGGCCTCGCTCGGCAGCCGCCTCGGCGCGATCTTCGACCACGCCGCCGCCTTCCGCCCGCTCACGGGCTGGGAGGTGTGGATCCTGGCGCTGCTGGCCGCGATCGGCGCGCCGGTCGCGATCGCGCTCGCGCTGTTCCGCGCGACGGCCGAGGACGACGAGCAGGCCCGGCCGCTGCCGCCGCCGGACTGAGCGCCGCTCAGCGGGGGCGGGCGCGGGCGCGGAAGCGCTCGTACTGCTCGAGCACGCGGCGCGCGGAGGCGTCGGTGGTGAGGTTCGGCGCGGCGCGGGCGAACCACGCCGCGGTGCGGGCGCGCAGCGCGGCGCCGCCCTCGACGGCGCGCACGAGCGCGTCGGCGAGGTCCTCCGCGGAGCGCGACGGCGCGACGAAGCCGTTCTCGCCGGCGCTGATCAGCTCGACCGCCGCGTTGTCCTCGCCCGCGACGACGACCGACGGCGTCCCGGTGCTCGCGGCCTCGATGACGACCATGCCGTAGCCCTCGCGGGAGGAGGGCAGCAGCAGGCAGGCGGCGCGCGCGAGCGCGGCGTCGAGGACGTCGCGGTCGACGAAGCCGGGCGCGTCGATCGCCGCGCCGAGGCCGAGCCGCTCGATCTCCGCCAGCAGCTCCGGGCGCTGCGAGCCGTCGCCGACGATCAGCGCGCGCAGCTCCGGGACGCGCTCGCGCGCCTTCGCGATCGCGGGCGGGATCGACAGCACGCCCTTCTCCGGGATGTGGCGGCCCGCGAAGACGACCAGCGGCGGGTCCTGCGCGGGCGTCGGCTGCGGCACGGTCGTGCCGGTGTAGAGGCCGCCGATCAGCGTCGTGTCGCCGCGCAGCCCCTCGGCGACCAGCCGCCGGCTGTGGATCTGGTTGTAGACGAACGCGTGCTGCGGGGTCAGCGCGCACAGGTGCTGGACGAACCAGCCGATGTCGCCGGTGAGGCGACCGTAGTACTCGACGCAGTAGGCGCGGGTCCAGACCTCGAACCAGTCCACGAAGAGCGGGACGCGGCGCCGGCGCGTGCGCGGCCGCCGCAGCGCGACCCCGGCGCCGAGCACGCTGAAGAACGGCGAGAGGCTCGTGTGGACGACGTCGTACTCGTGGCCGTGGCGCCACAGGTGGCGCAGGACGCCGAGGCCGAAGCGCACGGGCGGGCCGGTGTGGCGCGCGCCGCCGGGGCCGTAGAGCTCGGCCTCCGGGGAGACCGCGATGACGCGGACGCCCGGGATCCGCGGCGCGTCCTCGTCGCCCGACCACTGCCGGCGCGTCAGGTAGGTGACGTCGTGCCCGCCCGCGGCGAGATCCTCGGCCAGCGCGCGCATCCAGCGCTCGGCCCCGCCCACGGTCCACGGGTAGAGGCAGTCGTAGACGAGGCAGATCCGCACGTCCAGATAGCGTAGATGAGGTGCCGATCACCCTGACCTTCGACCTGGAGGACAACCGCCGCTCGGCCGACCAGCCCGCGCGGTTCGTCGACATGAGCGAGCGCTTCCTGGCCTTCGCCGCGGAGCGCGGGATCACCGCCACGGTCTACATCGTCGGCGAGCTCGGGGCGAGCCACCCGGAGCTCGTGCGCCGCGTGGCCGACGCCGGCCACGAGATCGGCCTCCACGGCCTGCGCCACGTCTCGCTCGACCAGATCGGGCCGGGCACGTTCCAGGAGGAGGTCACCCGCGGCCGCGCGCTGCTGCAGGACGCCGCGGGCGTCGAGGTGCCCGGCTTCCGCGCGCCGATCTTCTCGCTGACGCCGGAGACCGCGTGGGCGCGCGACGAGCTGCTCGCCGCCGGGTTCTCCTACTCCTCGAGCGTCCTGCCCGCGGCCAGCCCGCTGCACGGCTGGCCGGGCGCGCCGCGCGAGCCGTTCGCGTGGGGCAACGGCCTGGTCGAGCTGCCGTGCCCGGTGATCGGCCGCGGCCGCGCGTCGATCCCGCCGCTCGGCGGCGTCTACCTGCGCTACATGCCCGGCCCGGTGATGACGCGCGCCGCGCGGTCGCTCGGCGGCGGCGACGGCTGCGCGTGGATCTACTGCCACCCCTACGACTTCGACGCCGAGGAGCCGTTCTTCGTCCCGCCCTACGCGGGCTACGTGACCGCGCGGATCCTCCACGCGCGCCGCGGCAAGACCTTCGAGCGGATCAGCAAGGCGATCGACGCCGCGGGCGGCGCGGGGCCCTCGCTGTGGTCGGTCGTCCAGGGCCTGGACCGCGCCACCCTGCCGGTGGTCGCGTGAGCGACCGGATCGAGGCGACCTCCGGGCTGCTGGAGGAGACGTTCCCGGGCGCCGGCGCGGGCGACTTGGGGTACCTGCGCTGGCTCTACGACGACTCGCCGTTCGGGCCGGTCGTGGAGGTCAACCTCGACGACGAGGCCGGCCGCGCCGGGCACTACGCGATCGTCCCGGTGGAGCTGTCGATCGACGGCGCGCCGCGGCCGGGCGCGCTGTCGCTGAACACCGCGGTGCACGAGCGCGCCCGCGGCGGCGGCGTGTTCACGCGGCTGGCGAACGACACCTATGCCTTGGCCCGCGAGCGCGGCGTCGACGTCGTGGTCGGCGTGGCGAACGCGAACTCGACGCCGGGCTTCGTGCGGCGGCTCGAGTTCGAGCTGGTGACGCCGCTGCCCGCGACGGTGCTTGCGCCCGCGCCCGGCGGGCGCGGCGGCGTGCGGAGCGTCGCGGCGGAGGCGCCCGGCGCCCTGGACCGCGACGACCTCGACGCCGTCCTCGCCGCCCCCGCGAGCGGCCTCACGACGCGCTGGACCCGCGAGCGCCTCGCCTGGCGCCTCGCGCGGCCCGGCAAGGCCTACACCGTGCACCACGGCCCCGGCGTGCTCGCCGTCAGCACGCTCGACCGCCGCGGGCCCGCCCGCGTCGCGGTCCTGCTCGCGGTCTTCGCCGCCGCCGACGTCCCGCCCGCGACCGTCCGCGCCCTCGTCCGCGCCGCCTGCCTCGCGCACCGCGCGCCGGTCGCGCTGCACGCCGGCGTCAACGCCCACCTGGCCCTCCGCGGCGTCCCGCTCCCCGAGCGCCTGCGCCCCTCACCGCTGAACTTCATCTACCGCGACCTCGTCGCGGCCACCCCGGCGCCGCGGCTCGCGCGCTGGGAGTTCCTGGACTTCGACGCGTACTAGGCGGGGCGAAGCTCCCCGCCCCGCGCCCTCGACGCCGACGCGGTCGAGGCCCCGCTCCGCACCGCGCGGCCCGCGACGGTGTCCGGGCTCATGAGGGCGCGCACGGCGGCGCCCCCCATCTCCTTGGCGCCCGCCGCCGCGAGCTTGAACTCGCCTGGGATCTCCTTGGTCACGACCTTGCCCTTGACCGTGCGCCGCTCGACCTTGGGGGAGATCTTGCCGGCGATGCCCTGCCAGTTCTTGCTCACCTGCCAGTTGATCTCCCCGAGCGCCTTCTTGTGCTCGGCCTGCAGGGGCCGGTTGACCTCGAACCACGGGTTGCCCATGACCCCGAGGGCGACCTTGACCGGCACGGACCGGAGCACGCGGTCGGGATCCGTGAACATGCTGGCGTCGCGCGTGCCGTCGGACAACGACTCCGCGCCGAAGTGGTCGAGGATCGTCCCGAACCACTCCACGCCCGCCGCCACGAGGCGGTCGTAGTCCTTCTGGTCCCTGATGACGTCCTCGTACGAGGTCGCCGACACCGCCTTGCTGAAGCCGAGGCCGAGCCCGCGGACCATGGTGACGGCCTGCCCGATGATCAGGTGCTTGTGCTCGGCCTGGTTCACGGCCGTGACCTGGCGACCCGTCGTCACGAGCGGCACCCTGAGCCTGCCGAAGATGTCCTTCGTCGCCTTGATCCACAGGTCGCGGGTGTCAAGGCCCTCGGTCTCGTTCTTCGTGAGCGTGACGCCCTTGCCGTTGAGGTCGGCGAACATCTGGCCCATGGCGAGCGTGGGCACGCCGTGGATGACGTCGACCGTGACCAGGGTGGTGCGCAGCTTCTCCTGCCGGGTCCCCGACAGCCGCGAGTTGCTGGCCAGGGCGCGGCGGATGGCCAAGAGCCGGGACTCGCCGTCGGCCTCCATCGCCTTCATGGCCCTGTCGAGCGTGAACAGGTGGAACTCGCCTCCCATGCGGGCGTTGAAGCCCTCCAGCTCCTCGCCCTCGAGCGTCTCCGGGAAGTAGATGGTGAACGGCGGGAGCGTCGCCTCGAGCGGTGGCGTGTTGAGGAACGGGCCCTCGATGTAGCGCTGCAGCTCGCCCGTCGCGTTCACGTACTTGCGGGTGGGGCTCCAACCGGTCGGGGTCCGCTCGATGCCCTTCTCGCCGGTGTCGGGGTCGACCACCCGCTCGGTGCGCATCGCCCGGTGGAAGAACGCGCGCTGGATGCTGCCGCGCGCCTCGAGGAGATCGCGCACGCGCTCGCTGAGGTGGTCGAAGCTCTCGTTGGCGACCTCCTTCGGCTCGAACGCCATGCCGGGCACCGTGAGGTCCACGAGCATCGAGATGGGGATGACGGTCGTGAAGATGTTGTCGTTGCGGCGGATGCCGCCCAGCTGGATGGTGATCGCCACGGCTCGGTCCTCCGGTGGGGTTCGTCGACAGGAATGCGTCGAAGAGCACCTTCGCAAATCATCTCGAGATATGCAAGACTTCGGCTCGAGGCGATCTCCGCCTATCCTATGACCGGCGTCCCTTCAAGTGGCCTGCTCCCCAACGGGCGCCCAGCGTGCGGCGCGCGCCGCTGGCCGGGATGGTGACGAGCGGTCCGTGCGGCGGGACCCTGAGAGCCCTTCAGCCGGTCCCACGGACTTCGACCCCCGTGCCTTCGCGACGGACGCCGGTCTCCGTGGCGCCTTCTCGCTCGTGTCCGGCCTTCCCGCGTGGGTGCTCCACGCGCCGTTGCCGGCGCAGCTGGTCCTCTCCATCCCGACGTTCTGGATCGCGCTCGAGACCGCGTGGACCTTCAGCGTCAGCCAGCGCCTCGATCGCGCGAGGATGCGCTCCGCCCTCCTGACCGTGCGGGCCCCGCGGTCGGGTGCGCGAGGACGGCCACCGGCCGAGCGGTGAGGCGGCCTACGCCGTGGCGAGCGTCCGCCGGTACGACGCCACCGTGTCGCGCGCCGTCCGGTCCCACGAGAAGCGCGCCGCCTGCGCGAGCCCGCGCTCGACGAGCCGGGCACGCAGCGCCTCGTCGTCCAGCAGCGCCCGGACCGCGCCCGCGATCGCCTCGGTCGAGCGCGGGTCGAAGAGCAGGGCGGCGTCGCCCGCGACCTCGGGCAGCGCGCTGAGCGCCGAGCAGGCGACGGGCAGCGAGCGGACCATCGCCTCGAGCACCGGCAGGCCGAAGCCCTCGGCCAGCGACGGGAAGGCCAGGCAGGTCGCCGAGCGGTAGAGGCCCTCGAGCTCCGCCTCGCCGACCCAGCTGCAGAGGTGCACGCGGTCCGCGACGCCGGCGGCGGCGGCCACGCCGCGCAGCTCGTCGTCGAACGGGCTCGGGTAGCCGGGGAGCGCGAGCGCCGCGCCCGGCACCAGCGCCATCGCCTCGATCAGGCGCGCGAGGTTCTTGTGCGGCCGGCGGGCGGAGACGCTCAGCACCAGCGGGAGGTCGCCGAGGCCGAGCGACGCGCGCAGCTCCGCCTCCCCCATCGGCGCCACCGAGGACGGCGCGCCCGGCCCGAGCGGGACGACGTCGACCTTCGACCGCGCGACGCCGAGCAGCGCGTCGAGGTCGCTCGCCGTCGCCTCGGAGTCCGCCACGATCCGCGTCGCGCGCCGCACGACCGCGGGCACGAGCGCCTTGATCCCCGCGGTCAGGAAGCCGCTGGTGGTCTCCGGATGGCGCAGGAAGATGACGTCGTGGACGGTGACCACGCGCCGCGGCACGCCCGCCAGCGGCGCGATGTTGCCCAGCGAGTGCAGGAGGTCGACGCCGGCGCGCAGCGCCGCGCCCGCCACCACGGTCTGCTGCGCGGCGGTGCGCACGATCCGCGTCGCCGAGCTGACGGGCAGCGCCACGAGCCGGATCCGCGGATCCCACGGCGCGGCGCGCCACTCCTCGGCCAGCTCGCGGCCCGCGAAGACCGTGAAGCGCGCGTCCGGCATCGCCGCGGGCAGCAGCGGCACGAGCGCGCGGGCGTAGGTCTCCATGCCCCCGGTGTCGCCCGGGGCGAGGTAGAGGAGGTCGAGGCCGATGTGTGGCGCCGCCGGCAAGGACGCGAACAGTAGCCTCGCCGGCCATGACGTTGACGGTCGGCATCGACGCCCGCGCCGCCGCCGAGGTCCCGGCGGGCCGCGGGCGCTACGTCCGCGAGCTGCTGGGCGCGCTCGCGGGGCTCGCGGCGGCGGACGACGTGCGCTTCGTCCTCTACGGCCGCACGGCCTGGGGCGACCTCGACCCCGCGCGCTTCCCGTGGCGGCTCGTCGGCCTGCCCGACCCGTTCTGGCACGTCGCCGCCGCCGCGCGCGCCTCGCGCGAGGTCGACGTGTTCCTCTCCACCAACAGCTACCTGACCGCGTGGTTCACGCGCTGCCCGACCGCGATCGTCGTCTACGACCTCGTGCCGTTCGTCGACCGCGCGAACGCGAAGACCAGCTCGGCGCGGATCGAGCAGGCGACGATCCGCCCCGCGCTGCGCCGCGCCGCCGCGCTGCCGTGCATCTCGGACGCGACGCGCGCCGACCTCGTGCGGCTGTTCCCGCGCACGGCGGGCAAGGCCACCACCATCCCGCTGGCCGCCGACCCGGGCTTCGCCGCGCCCGTCGCCGCGCCCGGCCACCCGTCGCTGGAGGCGCCGTACGTCCTCGCGGTGGGGACGCTGGAGCCGCGCAAGAACCTCGAGCGGCTGATCGACGCGTGGGGGCGGCTGAGCGACGCCGACCGCCGCGGCCACGTGCTCGCCCTCGTCGGCCCGACGGGCTGGGACGCCGCGCCGATCCTCGCCGCCGCCCGCGACCAGGGCGCGCGGCTGCTCGGGCGCGTCGACGAGGAGGAGCTGCGCGCGCTCTACGCGGGCGCCTCGGCGTTCGCCTACCCGTCGCTCTACGAGGGCTTCGGGCTCCCGGTGCTCGAGGCGATGGCGGCGGGCGCGCCGGTGCTGACCTCGTCGGCCTCGAGCCTCCCGGAGGTCGCGGGCGACGCCGCGCTGCTCGTCGACCCGCACGATCCCGCGGCGATCGCCGACGGCCTGCGGCGGCTGCTCGCCGACCCCGCGCTCGCCGACGACCTGCGGGCGCGCGGCCGGGCGCGGGCGGCGGCGTTCTCGTGGGAGCGCACCGCGGCGGAGACGCTCGCGGTCCTGCGCGGCATCGCCTGAGCCCCGCGCCGCCAGACGCGCGCCGCCGCGCGCGGCCTACGCGCCGCGGCCGAGCACGCGCTCGTACGCCGCCGCCAGCCGCTCCGCGGCCGCGCCGACGGAGTACCGCTGCAACAACGCCGCCGGGTACGCGACGCGCGTCCCCGGCGGGCGCGACAGCGGACCGGCCGCCAGCGCGCGGGCCATGCCGACGTAGTCGCCCGCGGCCACGAGCGTGCCGTGGCCGTCGAGCACCTCCGGGATCGCGCCATTGGTGGTCGTGACGATGTCGAGGCCCGCGGCCATCGCCTCGACGAAGACGAACCCGAACTGCTCCTCCCAGAACGCGCGCGGCGTGCCGAACGGGTGCGGCGCGCCGGTCGCCGAGGACTGGCTGCCGAGCACCAGGCAGGACGCGGCGGCGAACGCGGCGGGCATCTCCGGGTAGGGCAGCGAGCCGATCTCGACGGCCGCGGTCAGCCCGAGCTCCGCGGCGGCCGCGCGCAGGCGGCCCTCCTCCGGGCCCGAGCCGACGATGCGCAGCCGCGGCCTGACGGTCGCGCCGTCGGGCGTCGTGACGATCCCGCGGTGCAGCAGCGCCAGCGCGCGCAGCGCGTCGTGGTGGCCCTTCTCCCAGACCAGCCGGCCCGGCGCGATCAGGACGTGCTCGGCCGGCGGCGCGACCTCGGCGGCGCGCGCGAAGCGGTCGACGTCGATGCCCGGCGGGCAGACCTCGATCCGCGCCTCGGGCACGCCCTCCAGCAGCAGCCCGTAGCGGGCGCGCTCGGTCGAGGCGAGGAAGAGGTCGGTCGCGCCGAGCACGTCGTCGCGGTGGCGCGCGGTCCCGGCGCGCCGGTAGGTCCGGCCGTGCGGCAGCGTCTCCCAGACCGTCTGCACCAGCCGGAACCCGTGGCGCGCCTTGCGCCGCGCGGCGTCGGCGGCGAACCAGTAGCCGAGCTCCTCGCCGTGCACCACGTCGGCGCCCGCGAAGGCCGCGTCCGCGCCGTGGGTGTAGCGGTCGCCGACCAGCAGCGCCGGGATGTCCCCCAGCAGCCCGCGCGGCAGCCGGTCGCGCAGCGCGCCCGCCGCGACCGCCTCGAGCCCGACCGACGACGTGTCCCAGCCGTTGGAGCGCGTGCGCAGGTAGGCGACGTCGAAGCGCCCGGCGGGCAGGCTCTCCCACTGGCGCAGGTCCCACGGCGTGGCCTGGTGGCCGCGGACGACGAGGACGCGGGTCCTCCCGCTCATCGCGATGGCTTCTGGAAGGCGATGAACGCCGACGTCCACGGCGACCCGTGGCCCTTGAGCAGGATGTGCGGGTGGTCGCTCCCGGACGCCGGGCGCATGTCGTCGCCGATCCAGGTGATCAGGTTGTCGTAGGTCGACGGCGAGAGCGTGTAGTCCAGCGGCTGGACGGGCTCCAGGCCGGTCGGCGCGATGACGTCGCGCTGCAGGTCGCGCGGCCGGAAGGCGTCCATCATCCGCTTGCGCATCGTCGCGCGCGGCAGCCGCCGGCCGCCGCTGAGCGTCTTGATCGCGACCTGCAGCGGCGCCCAGTCCAGCGGATGGGCCTTGACCAGCATCTCGGTGACGATGACGAGGTGGCCGCCCGGCTTGACGACGCGGCCCATCTCGGCGGCCGCCTGGCGGATGTCTTCCGGCTGGCCGAAGTGCTCGATCGAGGACAGGCTGAAGACGACGTCGAACGACGCGTCGGGGTAGTCGACGTGCAGCGCGTCCATCGAGCGGACCTCGAGCCGGTCGGCGCGGTAGTCGTAGGGCGCCCAGTGGCCCGGATCGGTGAGCATCGACGCGTCGGCCTCGCGGTCGTCGACCGCGAACGCGCCCTCGCCGTAGATGTCGGTCGCGACCACGCGCCCGACGCGGTTGGCCAGCCAGTAGAGGGGCTCCTCGTGGCCTGCGGCGATCGACAGCACCTCGGCGTCCTCGCGCAGCGCGCCGACCTCCTCGAGGTACAACCCCAACATCGCGTACTCCCAGAACTTGCGCCGCAGCTCCTCCTCGGGCGCGTAGCCGGGCGCGACGATGTCGCGGAGCATCGCGCGCAGCGCCGGGTCGTCGAAGTCCGGCAGATCGCAGAGCTTGTTGTACTGGCGGGACAGCTGGATCATCGACGGCAGTATCACGATCGCCCGCGGTGCAGCGCCCGCCGGTAGCTCTCCAGCGTCGCCGCCGCGGTGGCCTCCCACGTGAACGTCGCGGCGCGCAGCGGCCCGCGCACGGCGAGGTCGTCGCGCAGCGGGGCGTCGTCGAGCAGGCGGCGCAGCGCGCCGGCGACCGACGCCACGTCGTCGGGGTCGAAGCGCAGCGCGGCGTCGCCGACGACCTCGCCGAGCGCCGACTGCCCGCTGGTGGCCAGCGGCCGGCCGCGGTGCATCGCCTCCAGCGCCGGGAGGCCGAAGCCCTCCATCCGCGAGGGCTGCACGACGCCCGTCGCGACGACGAACAGCCCCTCGACGTCCTCGTCGGCGACGAAGCCGAGCAGCGCGACGCGGTCGGCGACGCCGAGCTCGGCGGCCAGGCGCTCCAGCTCGGCGCCGTAGGCGGTCGGCGGCCCGGGCAGCGCGAGGACGACGTCGCCGTGCTCCGCGGGGTCGAGCGCGGCGAGCGCGCGGATCAGCTGGTCCTGCGCCTTGTAGGGCTGCTGCTGGCCGATGCTCAGCAGGATCCGGCCCTCGCCCAGGCCGAGCCGCGCGCGCAGCTCGGGCTCCGGCGTCGGCTCGGCCAGCGCCACGGTCCGGACGCCGAGCGGCGTGACGTCGATCTTCGCCCGCGGGATGTCGTAGGCCTCGCCGATGTCCCGCGCGCCCGCCTCGGAGATCGCGATGACGCGCGTCGCCGTCCCGGTCGCCAGGCGGCTGAAGCGGATCCACGTGGCGCGCTGGGCGGCGGTCATGCTCACCTGGTCGGGCAGCAGGAGCCAGATGACGTCGAGCAGCGTGACGACGCTCGCCATCGCGCCCGGCAGGCGCGGCGGGCCGACGCCGGCCAGCGAGTGCAGCACCTGCACGCGATGGCGCAGCGCGTAGGGCAGCAGGCCGCCGACCTGGACGAGGGCGGTGGAGCGGCCCTGCGCCGGGACCGGGACGTGCACGAAGCGGACCGCGCTGGCCCACACCGCGTTGACGATGTCCTCGGGCGCCTCGCGGCTGACGAAGACCGTGATGTCGAGCCCGTGCGCGTTCTCGCAGATCGCGCGCAGCAGCTCGTTGGCGTAGCGGACCGCCCCGCCGCCGCCCTCGGTGAGGTGCAGGGCGTTGATCCCGATCCGCATCAGCGCGCGTCCGGCGGGCCGGCGTCGTCCGGCTCGTCGTCGTCGTTCGGCGTCGCCAGCCCGAGGCGCCCGAGCGGGCCCGGGAGGTGCTCGCGGATCTCCTCCGGCAGCCCGCCGAGCAGCAGCAGCCCGGCGGAGTAGACGCCGAGGCCGAGGATCGTCGCGATCGCGTCGGGGACCGGCAGGAACCACGGCAGCAGGCCGAGGACGAGGGCCGGCACGATCCGGCGCACGACGCTGAAGCTCGGCCGCATCGCGCGGTCGCCGCCCGCGATCCCCCAGAAGTAGCCGCAGGCCAGCCACGCCTCGCCGAGCAGCGTGCCGAACGCCGCGCCCTGCGCGCCGTGGCTGTGGGCCAGCAGCAGCACGGTGACCGCGCTGATCACCAGGGCGACGACGTTCGCCCGCACCATCTGGCGATGGCGGTGCATCGCCAGCAGCGTGAAGCCCCAGGTCGAGATCACGAACGTCAGCGCCAGCGCCGCGCCCTGGACGCGCAGGACCGGGATCGCGCCGTCGTACTTCGCGCCCGCGACGACCGCGATGATCGGCGCGGCGCCGAGCACGCACGTGATGAGCGCCGCGCCGCCGAGCGCCGCCGTCCCCTCGAAGAGCCGCTGCGTGGCGTAGCGCAGCCGGGCGCGGTCGTCGCGGGCGGCGCGCGAGAGCAGCGGGAACGCGGTGGTGACCAGGACGCCGGGCACCGACGCGACGATCAGGTACACGCGGAACGACGCGCCGAAGAGGCCGGTCTCGTACTTCGTGGAGACCAGCGAGGTCAGCACCAGCGCCGCGTAGACGTACAGGCTGCCGACCGCGGTCGCGAGCGCGAACGTGATCGTCGGCCGCACGAGCGCCAGCCACTCGCGGCGGTCGAAGGTCGGCCGCAGCGGCACCCGGCCGCGCACGAGGAACAGCGCCGCGAAGACGAGCGCGAGGTGGACCGGGATCGTGGCGGCCAGGAAGCCGACGACGCCGGAGCCCAGGACCACGAGCAGGACGAACAGCGCGGCGACGCCGACCTGGCGCGCGACGTCGAGCCCGGTGACCGCGCCCATCTGCAGGTCGTTGGAGAGCGGGATCGACAGCGTGCTGTAGAGGACGGCGAAGAGCAGGCCGAGGCCCATCAGCCCCGCGCCGACGATCATCTGGCCGTCGTAGCCGAGCGCCCACGCGAGCGCCATCGCCAGCAGGACCCCGCCGGTCGTCAGCGCCAGGCGCATGCCGAGCAGCACGCGCATGAAGTGCTCGCGGTCGGTCCCGGTGCGCTGCGCGTACTCGCGCAGGCCGAGCGTCGCCATCCCGAGGTCGGTCACCGCCTGGACGATCGTGACCAGCGCCAGGACGGTCTGGTAGCGGCCGTAGTCCACCGGGCCGAGGTGGCGCGTGACGAGCGCGGCGCCGACGAGCGACGCGAGCAGGCCGGTGGCGAAGCCGCCGACGCGCAGGGCCCCTCCGCGCACGACGAGGCGCCCCGCCTCGGGGGTGTCGAGGACGTCGCCGACCGCGGGGTCGGGGGCGTCGGGCTCGGTGATCGCGCTGGAGGGCACTCGCCGCCAAGCCTAGGGGGCCGAGACCTTCTAGCCTGCCCTCGCGATGGAGACCCTCCGCCCCGATCTCGCCCGCCGCGTCGCCCTGACCGTGGCCGTCCGCGACACCGACGCCATCCCCAAGGTCCCCGACGCCGGCGAGGTCCAGGACCGCGACGGCCGCTCGGTGCAGGTCATGCACAACGGGGTCCTGATCGATGAGGGCTGCTACCACGGCGCGATGACGACGGCGATCATCCGCGAGCTGCGCGGCCACCACGAGCCGCAGGAGGAGGCGGTCTTCCACGCGCTCGTGCAGCGCCTCAAGGAGGAGGGCGCGGAGCGGCCCGCGATGGCCGAGCTGGGCAGCTTCTGGTCCTACTACTCGATGTGGTTCCACAAGGAGCTGCCGGGCGCCGTCAACGTGATGGTCGAGCCCGACCCGGTGAACATCGAGGTCGGCCGCGCGAACTTCGCGCTCAACGACATGGACGGCACGTTCGTCCACGGCGCCGTCGGCTTCGACCACGGCGGCACGGTCTGGCTCCCGTGCGAGAGCGACTGGAAGGTCCGCGAGGTCCCGACCGTGACCGTCGACGGGCTGCTCGCCGACCGCGACATCCCGCGCTTCGACCTCGTCCTCTGCGACGCCCAGGGCGCCGAGCTGCACGTGCTGCAGGCCGCCGAGGAGGCGATGCGCAGCGGGCGCGTGCGCTTCCTGGTCGTCTCGACCCACCACCACACGATCACCGGCGACCCGCTGACCCACCAGCGCTGCCTGGACTTCCTGGCCGCGGCGGGGGCGCACGTGATCGCCGAGCACTCCGTCACGGAGTCCTGCAGCGGCGACGGCCTGATCGCCGCCTCGCTGGACCCGCGCGACGCGGGCTTCACCGTCCCGGTCTCGCACGTCCGGGCCAAGGACTCCGTCTTCGGCGAGCTCGAGTACGACCTGGCCAAGGCGCGGACCTGGACCGGCCAGGCGCGCCGCGTCGGCGGCGCGCTCTACCAGCGGCTGCAGGAGCGCCGGGCGCGGACGAGCGACTAGCGGGCGGCGAGCGCGCGGCGGTAGGACGCCAGCGTCTCGTCCGCGCAGCGCTCCCACGTGTAGGTCGCCGCGCGCGCCCGGCCCGCGGCGGCGAGGCGCTCGCGCAGCGGCGCGTCGGTGAGCAGCGCGACGGTCGCCGCGGAGATCTCCTCCACCGACGTCGGGTCGAACAGCAGCCCCGCGTCGCCCGCGACCTCGCCGGGCGCCGAGCCGCGGCTGCACGCGACCGGCAGGCCGCGCGCCATCGCCTCGAGCACCGGCAGGCCGAAGCCCTCGACCAGCGACGGGAGCAGGAACGCGGTGGCCGCGGCGTAGAGGCCCTCGAGGTCCTCGGCCGCGACGAAGCCGGGGATCGTGACCGCGTCGGCCACGCCGGCGCGCGCCGCGCGGGCGAGCAGCGTCGCCTGCGCCTCGGGGTTCGGCGGGCCGGGCAGGACGAGCTGGGCGTCGGGCACCGTCGCGCGCACCGTGGCCAGCGCGTCGACGAGCCGCTCGAGGTTGCGGTGCGGCTTCTTCTGGCCGACGTTGAGGACGATCGGCCCCGGGCCGAGCCCGAGCCGCTCGCGCAGGGCGTCGGGCGGCGTGACGGCGGTCGTCCCGGCGGCGGTGCCGAAGCCGAGCGGGATGACGTCGATGCGCCCGGGCGCGACGCCGAGGTTCTCGCGGATCTGGCGGCCGGAGTCGTGCGAGATCGCCACGACGCGGTCGGCCCGGGCGACGACCCGCGGCACCACGGTGCGCCACATGCGGTGGGTGACCGTGTCCTCGGGGTGCGTGATCCAGACCGTGTCGGGGATCGTCACGACGCGCGCGGCCCGTGAGAAGAGCGGACCGGTCATGGCGACCGAGTGGACGACGTCGGCGCGGCGGCGGTCGGCGAGCGCGCCCACCACGGCCAGCTCGCTCACCGCGCGCACGCCGGCGCGGCCCAGCCGCGGGCAGCGCACCAGCTCGGCGCCGCCCGCCCAGTCCTCGGCGGCGAGCTTGGCGTGGCCCTCGGGGTTGAGCAGGACGGTGAGCTCCGGCGCGTCCGGATGGGCGAGCAGCTCGCGGCACAGCTCGCGCAGGTAGGTCTCGACGCCGCCCATCGGCGGCGCGAGGAACAGCGCGTTGACGACGACCCGCACCGGCTACTTCACGACCTCGAACTCCGCCCGGATGTTCATCGTCGGGAAGCGGAACGCGAAGTAGGACTCGTAGGGGAGCTGGAAGCGGTTGGCGAGCGCGGCGATCCCGGTGAGCCGGAACGGGAGCCAGAGGTCGAGCGTGACGTGCTCGAGGCGGAAGCGCACGTCGGTGTAGTGCGCGAAGCGCGGCTCGCCGAGCGAGCGGATCGCGACCGTCGAGAAGTAGTGGCGGTGCGTCGGGTCGCCGTAGGCGAGGACCGAGGAGAAGTGCGGCGTGCGGAGCTGGATCCGCGCCCCCGGCCGGGCGATGCGGTGAAGCTCCTCGAACACGCGGATCGGCTGCGCGACGTGCTCGATGACGTCCTGCAGCAGGATCTGGTCGAACGAGCCGTCGGCGATGGGGTACGGGAAGACGTCGAGGTCGTGCACGACGTCGGCGTCGGTGTCGGCCGAGATGTCGAGGCCGGTGGCGCCCGGGTACTTCGCGCTCCCGCAGCCGATGTCGAGCACCGCGCCCGGGCCGGTCGGCCGCAGATCGAACTGATGAGGGTCCGTCACACGGGACAAGGCGTCGCGGAGGGCAGGCATCGGCGCGCACGCTAGCGCCCTGCCTCGTTACCCTGCCGCCCGATGCCCAAGTCTGCCCTCATCACCGGGATCACCGGCCAGGACGGCTCGTACCTCGCCGAGCTGCTGCTCGAGCGCGGCTACGAGGTGCACGGCATGGTCCGCCGCTCCTCGACCGAGAAGTTCGACCGGATCGAGCACCTGCGCGAGAAGATCACCCTGCACCAGGGCGATCTGCTCGACCACCGCTCGCTCACCGACGCGCTGCGCGCGTCCAAGCCGGACGAGATCTACAACCTGGCCGCGATGAGCTTCGTCGCCGTCTCCTGGATCCAGCCCACGCTGACCGCCGAGTTCACCGGCGTCGGCGTCACGCGGCTGCTGGAGGCGATGCGCGAGGTCTGCCCGGAGGCGCGCTTCTACCAGGCGTCCTCGAGCGAGATGTTCGGGAAGGTGCTCGAGGTCCCGCAGACCGAGTCCACCCCGTTCTACCCCCGCTCGCCCTACGGCGTCGCGAAGGCCTACGGCCACTTCATCACGGTGAACTACCGCGAGTCCTATGACTTGCACGCGACCAGCGGCATCCTCTTCAACCACGAGTCGCCGCGCCGCGGCCTCGAGTTCGTGACGCGCAAGATCACCTGGCACGCCGCGGCGATCAAGCACGGCGTCGTGAGCGAGCTCTCGCTCGGCAACCTCGACGCCGAGCGCGACTGGGGCTACGCCAAGGACTACGTCGAGGCGATGTACCTGATGCTCCAGCAGGACAAGGCCGACGACTACGTCATCGCGACCGGCAAGACCAACACGGTCCGCGACTGCGTCGAGGTCGCCTTCGACGAGGCCGGCCTGCCCGACTGGGAGCGGTACGTCAAGATCGACCCGCAGTTCCTGCGCCCCGCCGAGGTCGACCAGCTCATCGGCTCGCCGGCCAAGGCCAAGGCGGACCTCGGCTGGGAGCCCCAGACGAGCTTCGAGGAGCTCATCCGGCTGATGACGCGGGCGGACCTGGAGCTGCTCGGCCGCTAGCCGGCCGCTTCGGCCAGCAGCACCGGCACGCCGCCGACGACCGGGTACGCGCGGCCGCAGTCGGCGCAGACCATGCGGGACGGCTCGTCGGCCAGCGTCCCGCCGTCGATCGGGCAGCGCAGCGCCTCGCGCAGCGCGCCGGTCGGCCCGGTGACCGTCATCGCGCGCAGCCCTTCCAGCGTGCGCTCGATGTCGAGGTCGGCGGTCTGCGGCGCGGCGCTGGTGCCGTCGACGCGCACGGCGAAGCCGCCCTGCCAGTGCAGGGTGTGGTGCCAGTGCTCGCGATGGGCGCCGAACCACAGCGCGAACAGCGCCGAGTCGGCGAACGCGCGGTGGAAGTAGGGGCCGTCCGGCGCCGCGGCCTCGCCGCGCGGCGCGAAGACCAGCGTGTCGCCCTCGCGATCGATCAGCCACGGGTGGAAGGGCCACCCGAAGGTCAGCTCGGCCTGGCGGCTCGGGACCTGGATGAAGCCCGCCCGCGCGACGCGCTGCACCTCGTCCGCGAACCGGACCACGTCGGTCGCGTGCTCGAGGACGTGCGAGGTGATGATGTAGGCGAACGCCTGGTCGGCGAGCGGCAGCGCGTGGCCGTCGGCGACGACCAGCGGCTTGTCGATGACCAGCCCCCCTCCGCGCTCGAAGTCGTCGACGACGTACTTGTCGACGATCAGGTCGGCGCGCGGATGCGGGGCCTGCCCGCTCCCCACGTCCAGGACGAGGCCGCTCTCCGGCGGGTTCGGCCGGTGGAGGATCTCGTTCGCTCGCGTGGCGCGCACGGACGCGCCGACCTCTCGCAGGACGCGAGCGGCCGCAGCTACCTGGGGCGGGAGGACCATCTGGCCGATCCTAGTGAGGGCCTTCGCGCGGTGGCGCGTCGCTACGGCCGGGCCCGCAGCTCCGCGAGGTCCGCCGCCACCATCTCGCCGATCAGCGCCTCGAAGCCGATCTCCGGCTCCCACCCGAGCACGCTCCGCGCGTGCGCGGCGTCGCCGACCGGCGGCGTCGCCTCCGGCGCGCGGACGAAGGCGGGGTCGACGCGGATGCGGGACTCCCAGTCCTCCACGCCCGCGGCGGCGAACGCGGCGGCGGCCAGCTCGCGGACGGTGCGCCCGCGGCCCGAGGCGAAGACGTAGTCGTCGGGCCGGTCGGCCTGGAGCGAGAGCCAGGCGCCGCGGACGATGTCGGCGGCGTGGGACCAGTCGCGGATCGCGTCGAGGTCGCCGAGGACCAGCTCGTCCTGCACCCCCAGCGAGATCGCGGCGGCCGCGCGCGTCACCTTGCGCGGCAGGAAGCGCGCCGGGCGCCGGGCCGACTCGTGGTTGTAGGTGATCCCGCTCACCGCGAAGGTCCCGAAGTGGGCCCGCAGCGCGCCGACCAGCCCGTGGGCGGAGAGCTTCGCCACCCCGTAGGGCGAGCGCGGGCGCATCGGCGAGCGCTCGTGCTGCGGCGACTCGCCCGCGTCGCCGAAGACCTCCGAGGACGTCGCGACGAAGACGCGCATGTCGGGATCCAGCCGGCGCGCGGCGCCGAGCAGCGTCGCGGTCGCGCCGCCGATCGCCTCGAGCACCTCGGCCGGGTCCTCCCACGAGGTCGGCACGAACGTCGGCGCGGCCAGGTGGTAGAGCTCGTGCGGCCGGACGGCGCCGAGCGCGTCGACCAGCGTGGCCGGGTCCAGCAGGTCGCCCGGGACGAGCGCGACCCGGTCGCGCACGGCGTCGAGGTTCGGCCGCGGGCGATCGCCCGGATCCCGGACCACGCCGGTCACGTCGTAGCCCTTGGCGACCAGCAGCTCCGCCAGGAACGACCCGTCCTGGCCGCCGATCCCGGTCACCAGCGCCCTGCGCGCACTCACGAGGTGTGCCAGACTTGTGTGGACCGCCGCACCGCGGGGCAGCCTACGTCAAGCCGACCGGCGCCCGGGTTACGGTCCCATCCGACCAGGCAGTTGGACGGATGTCCTACGCGAAGGCGAAACCTTGCCGGCGTGGGAGCGTTGTATCCCCTGCATGCCCTACTCGACCCCCGCCCCCATCGACGATGCCCGCGCGGCCGTAGCCGGAGATCCTGCCGTGCCGCCGCCGACCGTCGACGTGCTCGGGGTCCCGCTCGCGCTCACCGACTACGAGCGCACGATGGACTGGATGGACGCCACCATCGCCCAGGGCGGCAAGGGCTACATCTGCGTCGCCGCGACCCACACGGTGGTCGCCACGCAGGACGACCCCGAGCTGCGCGCGGCCGTCCGCGGCGCCTCGCTCGTCGTCCCCGACGGCCAGCCCGTCGTCTGGGCGATGAACGCGCTCGGCCACGACCTCACGCACCGCGTCTACGGGCCGGACCTGATGGCCAAGTCCTGCGAGCGCGGCGCCCGCACCGGCACGCGCATGTTCCTCTACGGCGGGCGCAACCAGGGCGCGCTCGTCCAGCTCGCGCTCAACCTCCGCCGCCGCTTCGACGGCCTGCAGGTCGTCGGCGGCTACTCGCCCCCGTTCCGGACGCTGAGCGACGAGGAGGTCGACGCCGTCGTGGCCGAGATCAACCACGCCAAGCCGGACGTCGTGTGGGTCGGCATCGGCGTGCCCAAGCAGGAGAAGTGGATGGCCGCGCTGCGCGACCGCCTCGACGCGCCCGTGCTCGTCGGCGTCGGCGCCGCGTTCGACTTCCACGCGGGCCTGATCCCGCAGGCCCCCGCCTGGATGCAGGCCGCCGGCCTCGAGTGGCTCTACCGCCTCTCCAAGGAGCCGCGCCGCCTGTGGCGCCGCTACCTCACCTACAACCCGCGCTTCGTGCTCGGGTTCGCGCGCCAGTACGCACGCCACCGTCGCGCCCTCGCGCGCGCCGGCGCCTCCTCTTAGGGTCCCGCTAGCCTGGCGCCCATGACCGACGTCGCCGTCATCGGGCTGGGCCGGGTCGGCCTGCCGCTCGCGCTCGCCTTCGCGGACGCGGGCCTCGACGTGATCGGCGTCGACAACGACCCCGACCGCATCGCCTCGCTGCGCGACGGCCGGATGCCGTTCGACGAGCCGGGCGCCCAGGCGGTGCTGGACCGCGTCGCGGGCCGCTTCGAGCTGGCCGAGCGCGCGGAGGACGCCGCGGTCGCCACGCACATCGTCCTCACGCTCGGGACGCCCGCGATGTCGCACATCGAGATCGACCTCCGGCAGATCCGCGCGGTCCTCGACGACCTGCTGCCGCACCTGCGGCCCGGCCACGCGATCCACCTGCGCTCGACGATCGCGCCCAACACCACCGACTTCGTCGCGGGCTACCTGCGCAAGCACCGCGGCTTCGCGATCGGTGAGGACGTCTTCGTGGCGCACGTCCCCGAGCGGATCGCCTCCGCGAAGTTCTTCGAGGAGATCTCGACGCTGCCGTGCATCGTCGGCGGCGTCGGCGAGCGCTCCGGCGAGGTCGCCGCCGAGCTCTTCGCGCGCCTCGGCGCGCCGATCGTGCAGACGACGCCGGTCCAGGCCGAGCTCGCGAAGATCTGGACCAACATCCTCAGGTACGCGAACTTCGCGCTGCCGAACCTGCTGATGGTCGACTGCGAGCAGTACGACGCGAACGTCTTCGAGGTCATCGACCTCATCAACCGCGACTACCCGCGCGGCGGCATGAAGCTCCCGGGCTTCACCGCCGGGACCTGCCTGCGCAAGGACTTCGCGTTCTCCGAGGAGCGCTCCAACGCCCCGGGCATGCTGCTCGCGGTCTCGCGCGTCAACGAGTCCGTCCCGCTCTTCCTGATCCAGGGCCTCAAGCGCCGCCTCGGCGCCCTCGACGGCCGCAAGATCGCCGTGCTCGGCCTCGCGTTCAAGTCCGACACCGACGACGAGCGCGACTCGCTCTCGCACAAGCTGATCCGGATGCTCGAGCGCGAGCTCGCCGACGTCGCGGTCCACGACCCGCACGTCCCGACGCCGACCTCCTCGCTCGACGAGGCCGTCCTGGACGCCGACGCCGTCATCGTCGCGACCAACCACGCCGAGTTCCGCACCGGCGACGCCCTCCGCCAGATCGCCTCCGGCGCCCGCCGCGAGGCCCTCATCGTCGACCCGTGGAACTGCTGGGGCGCCGCCCAGGTCTTCGCGCACACCGACGAGGTCGTCGCGCTGGCGGACCTCAGCGCGCGCTAACGCGCCGCGTAGGTGACGTTGCCCCGGCCGTCGGCCTGCCGGACGACGAACTCGGTCGTGCCCGCGCTCGTGGTCGCGACGCAGCGGAAGGTCAGCCCCTTGGACTGATGGACGCCGGACGGGCAGTCGACGTCGGCCTCGACCTTGCGCTCGGTCCGGATGCTGGCCTCGATCGCGTGCTCGACGCGCTTGGTGTCGAGGATCACCGTCGCCGGAGCGGCCGTGGTGGCGGTGGCGGCACCGCCGTCGTCGCCGCCGCCGCACCCGGCCAGCGCGACGCCGCTGAGCGCGACGCCGAGCACCACCGCGATGCGGATGGGTGACACGGTGCGACCGTAGCGCGCTGGTACCGTCGGCGCGTGCCCCACACCACGGCTCCGACGGTCGGCCTCGGGCTGATCGCGCGGGACGAGGAGCAGACGCTGCCGCGGCTGCTGGCGTCGTGCGAGGGCGCCTTCGACGAGGTCGTGCTCGTCGACACGGGCTCGACCGACGCCACGATCGCCCGCTTCGAGGAATGGGCGGCGACGCAGGAAGGCACGCGCTGCCGGGTCATCCCGTTCGCGTGGGTCGACGACTTCGGCCGCGCGCGGCAGGTCGCGCTCGCCGCGCTGGAGAGCGACTGGTGCGCGTGGGCCGACTGCGACGACGTCCTGCACGGCGCGGGCGAGCTGCGCGCGGCGGCGGCCGCGGCGCCGGCCGGCGTCGCGGGGCTGACCGCCCGCTACGACTACGGTCCGCGCGAGCTCGCGCGCCACGTCCGCCTGCTGCGACGCGGCACGGGCCGCTGGCACGGCGCCGTGCACGAGGCGCTCGAGGTCCGCGGGCCGGTCGCGCCGCTGGACCGCGAGGGCGTGCGCTGGGTCCACCTGCCGGTCGCCCGCGAGGGCGTCAAGCCGCGGCTGCGGCGCGACCTCGAGATCCTCCGCGCGCAGGTCGCCGGCGCGCCGGACGACGACCCCCGCGCCGTCTTCTACCTGGCCCAGACCCACCGCGACCTCGGCGAGGTCGACGAGGCCGTCGCGCTCTACGAGCGCCGTGCGTCCATGCCGGGGTGGGATGAGGAGCGCTTCTACGCCACGTTCCAAGTTGGCGCGTTGCTGGCCGACCGCGACTGGCCGCGCGCGATGACGACGCTGATCGCCGCGTGGGAGCTGCGCCCGCAGCGCCTCGAGCCGCTGCAGGCGCTGTCGGCGAACCTGCGCGTGCGCGGCTCCTACGAGGCCGCGCATCTCTTCGCGCGGCGCGGAATCGGCTGCGCAGCGCCCCCTGACGCCCTGTTCGTCGCCTCGTGGGTCTACGACTGGGGCATGCTCTTCGAGCTCTCGATCACCGCGTACTGGGTCAGCGAGCTCACGATGGCGCTCGGCGCGTGCGACGCGCTGCTCGCCCGCGACGACCTCCCCGAGCTCCATCGCGGGCAGACCGAGCACAACCGCCGGGCCTGCATCGACGCGATCGCCCAGCGGGCGGTCGATCGGTCTGCTTCACTGACAAGGTGAACATCTTGGAGGGGCGTCGGCGGGGCCATGGCATCTCGTTGGCGATGGCGGTGTCGCTGACACCGCTGGCCGCCGTCGAGGCGAGCGCGGCCGAGGGCATCAAGTGCCCGTACCCGGCGCCGGCGGCCGGCAAGGCGAAGACCGACAAGCCACGGCCCGGCACCTGCGGCCCGCGCGGTCCCCGCGGCGTGACGGGCGCCCGCGGCGCGACCGGCGCCCGCGGCCTGACGGGCCTGCAGGGGGTGACCGGCGCGACGTCCGCGCCGGGCGCGACGGGCGCGACCGGAGCGACCGGCACGGCGGGGACGGCCGGCGCGGCCGGCGAGCGGGGAGCCGACGGCAGCGACGGCCTGCAGGGCGTCGCCGGCGCCACCGGCGCGCCGGGCACGGCGGCCGCGACGGGCGCCACCGGCCCGAGCGGGACCGACGGCGCCACGGGCGCCACCGGCCCGAGCGGGGCCGACGGCGCGACGGGCGTCACCGGCGCCGACGGCGCCGCCGGTGCCGACGGCGCGACGGGCGCGACCGGAGCCGACGGGGCCGACGGCGCCACCGGCGCGACGGGCCCCACCGGCCCCACGGGCGCGACCGGCGCGACCGGCGCCGCCCAGGAGACGAGCTTCGCCTACATCTACAACACCACCCCCGAGACCGTGCCGATCGAGAACGACATCACGTTCGACACCAGCGGCGCGCTCGACGGCTTCTCGCACGCGCCGAGCACCTCCGAGCTCGTCGTCGACGAGGGCGGCACCTACAAGATCGAGTACGTCGTGTCCGCCATCGAGCCCAACCAGCTCGCGCTCTACGTCAACGGGGCGCAGGCGAGCGCCCCGACCGGCGTCGACTCCGGCAGCGTGCAGAACGCCGGCCAGGTGATCCTCTCGCTCCTCCCCGGCGACATCGTCACGCTGCGCAACCACACGTCGAACGTGGCCTTCACGCTCGGGCCGACGACCGGCGGCGCGCTGAACGCCGTCAACGCCTCGATCGTGGTCGAGCGCGTCGGCAACTAGCGCGAGGACGCGCGCGGCACGAGGCGCGTCGCGCCCTCCGCGTCGCCGACGACGTTCACCGCCCAACGCAGCGCCGAGCCGTCCCGGGCCAGCGCGATCGGGTACCAGATCGTGGTCGCGCCGAGGACGCGGCGGCCCGCGCCGTCGTCGACGTGGAGGAGCGGGATCCGCTCCAGGCGCTCGGGTGGATGGCCTCCGCCCTCGTAGGCGGCGAAGGTCCAGGCGAGCGAGCCGTGCTCGTCGACGACGAGCGTCTCGATCGGCCCCGACAGCGTGCTGCTCGCCGTCGCCGCCACCCCGCGCGGGGCGGCACGCGGGTCGCGCAGGTCGCGGACGACGATGGTGCCGCCGGACGCCACGGCGACCCACGAGCCGGCCGCCGCCACCGCCTGCGGGGCGGCCGCGAACGCTGCCGAGCGCCCCGTCGCGCGCCAGCAGGCGACGGTCGCGACGGCGGAGGAGACGACGTCGACGGCGAGGGTGCTCCCCGGACCGGCGGTGCCCGGGCAGGCGTCCGCGCGCGGCGGCGCCGCGGCCCGGGCGGCGCCGCCGTGGCGCCAGCGCAGGATGCGGCCGGTGAAGCGCATGCCGGTCAGGACGAAGCCCTCGTCGGCCAGCCGCGCGGTGTCGCCGCGCCGCCACAGCCACAGACGCTGCCCCGCGGCGGTGCTCACGCGCCAGGCGAGCGCGCCGTCGTCGCCCATGCGCAGTGCGAGCTGCCGATCCCGGAGCGTCGCCACCGCGACCCGCCGGCCCCGCCGCACCGCGTCGTCGCTCACGACGGTCGCCGCCGCGCCGCCCAGGTCGGCGTCGACGTAGCCGACGTGCGTGCCCCGGAGCAGCGGCGCGGCGAGCACGCGCTCGTCGCCGACGCTCGCCAGCACGCGCCGGGCGCCGGTGCGGCGCGAGCAGCCCCACAGCCGGGAGCCCGACCCCGGCTGCGTCCGGGCCAGCAGCACGGCCTGCGCGGAGCGCGCGACGATCCGCTGGCCGTGCCCCGCGCGGCACGTGGCCGCCGCGGCGGGCGCGGCCGGGGCGGCGAGGACGAGCGCCGCCGCGGCGGCGGTCAGGAGGGTCAGGGCACGTGCCGTCATGTTGCTGAGAACGCCTGAGCGGCGCCGAGGTTGCGGTGATCCCACCGCCCGGGCGCGTCGCCGCGACCGCCTCGTTCGCCGCCGCGCGCTAGCGTCCACGACCGCATATGAACCGCGTTCTCGTCACCGGCGGCGCCGGCACCATCGGGGCGGCCGTCGTCCGCCGTCTCCTCCGCGACCCGCGCTACGAGGTGCGCGTCAGCGATCAGCGGGAGGCGCCGCTGTGGATGCGCGAGGGGTGCGAGGTGCACCAGGGCGACCTGCGGGTCCTCGACGAGGCGCGTGCCGCGACGCAGGGCTGCTCGCACGTCATCCACCTCGCCGCGATCGTCGGCGGCATCGGCAACTTCCACAAGCTGCCCCACACGCTCACCGAGGTCAACAACGCGCTCTACAACGGCGTCGTGCGCGCCGCGCTGGACCACGACGTGGAGCGCTTCGTGTACGTGTCGAGCTCGATGGTCTTCGAGCGCGCGACCGAGTACCCGACGACGGAAGCCCACATCCACGACACGCCGATCCCGGCGAGCGCCTACGGCTTCTCCAAGCTCACGGGCGAGGTGTACGTGAAGGCCGCCCACGAGGAGCACGGGTTCCCCTACACCATCTGCCGCCCGTTCAACGCCTACGGCCCGGGCGAGATGCCCGAGGACGAGCCGGGCATCGCGCACATGGTCCCCGACGTCATCAAGAAGTGCCTGGCGCTGCCCGAGGGCGCGCCGCTGCCGATCTTCGGCGACGGCACCCAGACGCGCACGCTCACGCACATCGACGACATCGCCGACGGCATCGTCACCGCGATGGCCTCCGACGCCGGCCTGCACGAGGACTTCAACATCTCGGCCGCCGAGGAGATGACCGTCGCGGAGATCGCGCGCGTCATCTGGGAGGAGACCGGCCGCGACCCCGAGGCCTTCGCGCTCGAGCACCTTCCGACCTACCCGGTCGACGTCGTGCGCCGCTGGCCGAGCGTCGAGAAGGCCGAGCGGCTGCTGGGCTGGAAGGCGCAGATCGGCGTCCGCGAGGGCGTCCGCCAGACCGCGGACTGGCTGCGCACGGTCGTGCCCACGGCCTGAACGCCGTTTGCGGCGTTGTGGGCCGGGTAGCGCAAGGACATGGCCAACCTCTCCATCCGCCGTCAGAAGTCCAAGCAGCAGCGCGCGCTCAGCGCCGCCGGCAAGGCCGGCTCGGCCGCCGTCACCTTCCTCAAGGCCCGCATCGCCTGGGCCGCGGGCAAGAAGGCGACCAAGGTCGCCGTCCCCGCCGCCGCCGTGACGACCGCCGCGGTCGTCGCCAAGAAGCGCGCGTCCGCGAGCCACGACGAGGAGACCGACGCGCCGGCCACGACCGGCGTCAACGGCTCCGTGCCGACGGCGCCCGCCGGCGTCGCGTAGACCTCAGGACCGGGGCGTCGCCTCGAGCGTCGCCCGCATCCCGTCCCGCAGCGAGGTCTGGGCCTCGAAGCCCAGCTCCTCGCGCGCGCGGGCGACGTCGAGGCAGGAGCGCTCGACCTCGCCCAGGCGCGCGTCCTCGAAGACCGGCTCGAAGCCCGTCGCCGCCTCTGGCTCGAGCTCCTTCATCACCTCGACGATGTCGAGCACGGAGGTCTCCCGACCGGTGCCGACGTTGATCTCGCCGGTGACCGCCGACTGGCCCGCGGCCAGCTGCGCGCGCACGACGTCGCCGACGTAGACGTAGTCGCGCGTCTGCTCGCCGGTGCCGTAGATCTTCGGCCGACCGCCGTTGCGGATCAGCCCGCAGAAGATCGCGATCACGCCCGCCTCGCCCATCGGGTCCTGCCGCGGGCCGAAGACGTTGCCGAGGCGCAGCGTGACGTTCGACTGCCCGTAGAGGCGGCCGTACCAGCCGAGGTAGCGCTCGGCGCAGAACTTGCTCTGCCCGTAGGCGGCCATCGGCAGCGGCGTCGTCGTCTCGTCGGAGGGGATCACGTCGGCGTCGCCGTAGATCGCGCCGCCGGTCGACGTGTTGACGACGCGGCCGACGCCGGCCTGGCGCGCGGCCTCGAGGACGTTGATCGTGCCGACGACGTTGACCGACGCGTCGAAGGCCGGGTCCTCGATCGACTTGCGCACGTCGATCTGCGCGGCGAGGTGGAAGATCACGTCCGGCGCGATGTCGCCGACGAGCGCGTTGAGCGCGGGCGCGTCGGTGATGTCGACCTCGTGCAGCCGCGCGCCGCGGTCGAGCGCCCCGGCCTCCAGGTTGCTCCGCCGCCCGGTGACGAGCGTGTCGACCACGTCGACCTCCACGCCCTGGTCCAGCAGCGCGTCGACGAGGTTGGATCCGATGAAGCCGGCGCCGCCGGTGACGATTGCGTGCATGAGAGCGCGGGAGGCTACAAGTCCCGTCCGCCCTCACGCGGATCTCCCAGGCTTTCGTACAGCGCGGCGAGACGGGGCGCCACGACCTCCGGCGCCGCGCGGCGGCGGGCGGCGGCGAGGGCGGCGGCGGGCGCGCCGGGATCGTCGAGCGCCGCGCGCGCCGCGGCGGCCAGCGCCGGGACGTCGCCGGGCGCGACGAGCGTCGCGTCGCCCTCCAGCTCCGCGAGCGCGCCGGCGCGCGTCGCGACGACGGGCAGGCCCGCGGCCATCGCCTCGAGCGCGGCGAGGCCGAAGGTCTCGTGCGCGCGGGACGGGACGAGCGCGACGGAGGCCGCGGCGCGCAGGCGGGCGAGCTCGGCCGCCTCGACGCGGCCCGTGAACGCGACGTCGGCGCCGGCGCGCGCCGCGTGCGCCCGCAGCTCCTCGCGCAGCGGGCCGTCGCCGCAGATCGTGAGCGGGAGGCCGGCGCGCGCGCAGGCGTCGATCGCGAGGTCGACGCCCTTCTCGCGCGCCAGGCGCGAGACCACGAGCGCGCGCGGCGGCGCGGCGCGCGCCGCCGCGCCGGGCGCCGCCGCCGCGAAGTCCCGCACGACGTGGCCGAGCACGTGCGCGCTCGCGGCGCCCGGCGCGCCCAGCGCCACCAGGCGCTCCCGCGCCGCGAGGCTCGGGACCACCAGCGCGTCCGCCTCCGCCACCAGCCGCCGCTGCCACGCCGCGAGCCCGGCCGCGTAGGCCACGGCCTCCGCGCGGCCGCCGCGGCAGCTCCAGCGGACGCCCGGGAGCGTGTCGCGCCCGTGGCAGCGCGTGCAGTCCTCCCCGGCCGGGTCCACGCACGTCCCGACCGCGCAGACCAGCCGGTAGTTGTGGAGGTGCAGGACCGTCCTCGCCCCCGCCGCCCGCGCGGCGGCCAGCGCGCGCCAGCCGAGCGACGGCGTGAGGTTGTGGGCGTGGACGATCCGCGCCCCGGTCCGCCGCACCGCGGCCCCCACGGCGTCCGGCTCCAGCCCACCGCGCAGCAGCCCCGCCGCCGCCCGCGCCGGGCCGACCCGGGCGCTGTCGCGCTCCAGCAGCTCGGCCTCCTCGCCCAGGTGCGAGCGCACGAGCCACGCGAGGTCCTCCACGACGCGCTCCTCGCCGCCGGGCGTGCGGTACCGGTTATGCAGGAACAGGATCACGAGCGCGCGACGCTACTACCGCGGGACGCCACGCGGACGCGCTCCGACGCGTAGGGTGCGCCGATGCCCGTCCGCGTGCGCAGCGCCGAGCGGTTCGTCCTCCGGACCACCGTCATCCTCTCGACCATCTCGCTCCTCCTCGCGGGCGGCGCCCGCGCCCAGGCGCCCGCCCCGGCCGGGACGCCGGGCGGCAGCCTGACGATGCTCGCGTCCGTCGACGTCGACTTCCTCGACCCCGCGCACACCTACTTCACGCAGGGCTACATGGTCACGCTGGCGACCCAGCGCCCGCTCTACTCGTTCGCGCCCGGGGACGCGGTGCACCCGGTGCCCGACCTCGCCGCCGCCCAGCCGGTGATCTCGCCCGACCAGAAGACGGTCACCGTCACCCTCAAGCCGGGCGTGCGCTACGCGCCGCCGGTGAGCCGCGAGGTCCAGGCCGCGGACGTCAAGTACGCCTTCGAGCGCTTCTTCTCCACCAACGTGGGCGGCCAGTACGGCAACTACTTCGACGCGATCAAGGGGGCGCCGTCGCGGCCCACGCACGGCGTCAAGCCGATCTCCGGGATCGCGACGCCGGACCCGCGGACGATCGTCTTCCACCTGCGCAAGGCGGTCGGGGTGTCGTTCGCCGCCTCCCTGGTCATGCCGATCACCGTGCCGGTGCCGAAGGAGTACGCGCGGAAGTTCGACGCCAAGAAGACGTCGACCTACAACACGCACGTCGCGTTCACCGGCCCGTACATGGTGGCCAACAACGCCGCGGGCGCGCTGACCGGGTACAAGCCGAACCGGTCCATCAGCCTGGTCCGCAACCCGAGCTGGGACCGCGCGACGGACTACCGCCCGGCCTACCTCGACGCGATCACGATCAAGACCGACGTCCGGGACGTGAACGCCGCGGCCGACCAGGTCGCCGCGGGCCGCGACCTCCTGCTCGACACGACGCCGCCCGCCGCCGCGCTGGCGCGGATCCGGGCCACCGGCGCGAACCTCCTCACGACGATCTCCGCCGGCGGCTTCCGCTACTTCTCGATGAACACGCGGATCAAGCCCTTCAACAACGTCAACGTGCGCCGCGCCGTGATGGCCGGCTTCGACCGCACCGCCGCGCGCCAGGCCCGCGGCGGCGCCGACGCCGGCCCGATCGCCACGCACTTCCTCCCGCCGGACCTGCCCGGCTTCGCCGAGGCCGGCGGGCTCGACGGCTTCCCCGACATCGAGCACTTCAACAACGCCAACGCGTCCGGCGACCCGGCGCTCGCCGCGAAGTACCTCAAGGCCGCGGGCTACAAGAGCGGGAAGTACACCGGCAAGCAGCGGCTGCTGCTCGTCGGACCGAACGTGGACCCGGGCAAGGCGGTGATCGAGGTCGCCAAGCGCCAGCTCGAGAAGCTCGGGATCAAGGTGCGCCTGCGCCTCGTCGCCCAGGACGCGTACTACACCGACTGGTGCGCGCGGCCGGCCAAGAAGGTGGCCATGTGCAGCTCCGGCTGGTTCAAGGACTTCGCCGACCCGGAGCCGATGCTCGCGCCGGTCTTCAAGGGCAGCGCGATCGGCTCCTACACCAACAACTTCTCGCTCTTCCACGAGCCGAAGGTCGACGCCGCCATGAACGCCGCCTCGCGCGCGGTCGGCGACGCCCGCCTCCAGCAGTGGGCGGCCATCGACAAGCGGCTGGTCGCGGACGCCGCGGCGATCCCGTTCGTCTGGGACCAGAGCACGCTCCTGCACGCGCCGAACGTCGCCGGCGTGGCGAACCCGTACTTCGCGCAGTGGGACCTGTCCTTCACGTCGATCACGCCGTAGGCCGGGCGCGCGCGTCGGGGCCGGGGGACTGTCCCCCAACCTCCACTAACGTCCGTCCCGCCCGTGCCCGCGCCCGCCGCCGTCATCCTCCCCACCGCCGGGCGCCCCGCGTACCTGGACGTCGCGCTGGCCTCGATCGTCCCGCAGGCGCACGCGCTGGGCGCCGACGTGCTCGTGGTCGACGACGGGCCGAGCGCGGAGACCGCGGCGCTCGCGCGGCGCCACGGCGCGCGCTACGTCGCCCACGAGCGCCCGCTCGGCCTCAACGCCGCGCGGAACACGGGCGCGCGCGAGACCGACGCGCCGCTGCTCGCCTACGTCGACGACGACGTCGAGGTCCACGCGGGCTGGCTCGCGGCGCTGATCGTCGCCGACGCCGCGCTGCCCGCGGACGTCGGCGTCCTCACCGGCCCGATCCTCGCCCGCTTCGACGGCCACGACCTCCGCTTCTGCGGCCGCGAGGACCCGCCGGTCACCCACCTCGACCTCGGCCCGCAGGACCGCGACGCCGAGCACGCCTGGGGCGCGAACATGGCCGTGCGGCGCGCGTGGCTGGAGCGCGTCGGGCCGTTCGACGAGACCCGCGAGCTCTACGGCGACGAGCAGGAGTGGCAGGCGCGGCTGAAGGAGCAGGGCGGCGGGCGCATCCGCTACGTCGCGGGCGCCGCGCTCGACCACCGCCGCGCGGGCGACGACGCGCGGATCGGCGCGCTCGCCCGCGCCGCCTACCACCGCGGCCGCGCGTCGCGGCGCTTCGACGTCTTCAAGGGCACGGCGCCCTCGCCGCGGGAGGAGCTCCGCGTGCTCGCGGGCTGCGCCCTGCACGGCCCGCGCTTCCGCTGCGCCAACGGGCCGATCCTCACCGCGCACTCGCTCGGCCGCCTCCGCAGCCTCCTCGACGAGCGCCTCGCGCTCCCGCCCGCCAAGCCCGCGGTCGCCGGCGTCGACGACTTCCTCTCCGGCCGCAGCGGCTTCGTCGCCGGCAAGCGCGGGCGGCTGCTGCGCGCCCAGGACGCGCTGCTCGACCTCGCCGCGCTGCCCGCCCGCGCGCGGCGCCTGCGCGCCGCCGCCCGCGCCGCGCCGCGCCGCCGCGTGCTCGTCGTCGGGGTCGAGCGCCTCGACGTCCGCAACCTGATCGCCGCCGCGCGCGCCGAGCTGCTGCGCTCCCGCCACGACGTGACGATCGACGTCGCGCCCGCGGCCGCGGGGCGCGGCAAGTTCGAGAACCTCGACGCGCTGCTCGCCCGCCACGACCTCGCGGCCTTCGACTGGGTGCTCGTCATCGACGACGACGTCGCCCTCCCGCGCGGCTTCCTCGACACCTTCCTCGCGTGCGCCGAGGCCGGCGGGCTGCGCCTCGCCCAGCCCGCGCACCGCCGCCACTCGCACGCGGCCTGGGACGTCACGCGCCGCCACCGCGGCAGCGACTGGCGCGAGACGAACTTCGTCGAGATCGGCCCGATCACGGCCTTCGACCGCACCGCCGCCGCGACGCTCCTGCCCTTCCCCGAGAACCTCAAGATGGGCTGGGGCCTCGACGTGCACTGGTCCGCGATCGCGCGGGAGCGCGGCTGGCGGATCGGCGTCGTGGACGCGACGCCGATCGGCCACACGATCCGCCCCGCCGCCTCCGACTACCCGCGCGAGACCGCCGCCGCCGAGGGCCGCCGCTTCCTCGACGGCCGCCCCTACGTCCCGCGCGGCGACGTCCGCACGCTGCAGGCGCACAGGATCGCCGAGCGATGAAGGTCCTCGTCGTGGCGGAGTTCTACCCGCGCGTCGCCGACCCGGCGCTCGGCATCTGGGCCCACCGCCAGGCGCTGGCCGCGCGCGACCACGGCGCGGAGGTCCGCGTCGTCGTCCTGCACCGCCCGATCGCGCCCGCCGCGCGCTTCCGCGAGCCCGCGGCGTGGCGGGCGGCCGTCTCCCAGCCCGCGCGCGCCGAGCTCGACGGCCTCGACGTCCGCTACCTGAAGTTCGTCTCGCCGCCGCGCGGGCGCAGCTACGCGCACTGGGGCGCGTTCGCCGCGCCCGGCCTGGCGCTGGAGCTGCGCCGGATCCGCCGCGAGTTCCCCTATGACGTGGTCCACGCGCACTACGCGGTGCCCGCCGCCGACGCGGTCCTACGCACGCGCGAGCCGGCCCCGCTGGTGATCTCCGAGCACGGCGGCGACGTCTTCCACACCGCGCGCACGACCGCCGGGCCCGCCCGCGTCCACCACGCCTTCCAGGCCGCCCGGATCGTCCTGGCGAACTCGATGGGGATCGAGCGCGCCTGCCGCGACCTCGGCGCCGAGCGCACGCGCGTCGTCCACCTCGGCACCGACCTGATCCCGATGGAGCGCCGCCCGCCGAAGCTCCCGACGCTCGTCACCATCGGCCAGCTGATCGCCCGCAAGCGCCAGGCCGACGTCCTGCGCGCGATGTGGATCCTGCGCGAGCGCCGCCCCGACCTGCGCTACCGGATGATCGGCGACGGGCCGGAGCGCGACGGCCTCGCGCTGATCGCCCGCCAGCTCGGGCTCGAGGACCGCGTCGAGTTCACCGGCCCGCTGCCGCACGAGGAGGCGCTGCGGCGCGGCCGCGACGCGACGGTCTTCGTCATGCCCTCCACCGATGAGGCCTTCGGCGTGGCCTACGTCGAGGCGATGGCCGCGGGCCTGCCCGCGATCGGCTCGCGCGGCGAGCCCGGCCCCGAGGACATCGCGAGCCTCGGCCACGGGATGCGCCTCGTCCCGCCCGCCGACCCCGAGGCGCTCGCGCGCGAGATCGACCACCTGCTCGACGCCGACTGGGGCACGCGGATCGGCGCGGCCGCGCAGGCGACCGTCGCCGCGCACTTCACCTGGGACGCGTGCGGCGCCGCGACCGTCGCGGCCTACGAGGAGGCCCTGCGCGGATGAGCGACGAGCGGCCGGTCCTGCTCGTCACCAACCTCGTCGCCCCGGACCGCGCGGGCGCCTTCCAGGCCCTCCACGCGCGCGAGGGCCTGGAGCTCGGCCTCTTCGGCGGCCGCTCCCACCACGCGACCGGCGGCGTCGAGGACCCCGGCGTCCCGCACCGCGCGATCACCCAGCGCGAGGCCTACACCTTGGCCGCCTCCGGCCGCTACCGCGCGGTGATCGCCGGGACCGCGGGGCGCGCCGCGCTGCCCGCGGCCTACGCCGGCGCCCGCCGCGCCCGCGTCCCGTTCCTGCTCTGGACCGCGCTCTGGGCGCACCCGCGCACGCCCGCCTTCGCGCTCGCCGGGACGCCGCTGCTGCGCGCGCTCTACCGCCGCGCCGACGCGGTCGTGACGTACGGCCCGCACGTCAGCGCGTTCGTGGCGGCGCGCGGCGCGCGCAACGTCCACGTCGCGCCGCAGGCGGTGGACGTCGCGTTCTGGAGCGCGCCCGCGGAGGCGCCGGAGCGTCCGCCCACCGCCGACTTCGTCGCGCTCGCCGTCGGCCGCGCCGCGCGCTACAAGGGCCTGCCCGAGCTGCGGGAGGCGTGGGCGCTGTCCGGCCTCGGACCACCCGCCGCGGCGCTCGAGCTCGTCGGCGACCCGCCCGTCGACCCGCCCACTCTCCGCAACTTCTACGCGGGCGCGGACGTCCTGGTGATGTCGGCCATCGCGACCCGGGACTTCCTCGAGCCCTGGGGCCTGGTGGCCAACGAAGCCATGCACCAACGACTGCCCGTCATCGCCACCACCGCCGTCGGCGCCGCCGCCGGGGGCCTCGTGCGCCACGAGCGCAACGGCCTCGTCGTCCCCGCCGGGGACGCGGCCGCGCTCGCCGGCGCGCTGCGCACGCTGCGCGAGGATCCCGCCCTGCGGGCCCGCCTCGGCAGCGCCGCCGCGCAGGACGCCGCCGCCTACACGTTCGACGCGTGGGCCGCCGGCGTCTCCTCCGCCCTGGTGAGCGTCGGCGCGGGCCAGGAAGGGGATAGGTAACGTGTCCACCCAGCCGGGACTCCAGCACCACGACCACCACGGAGGCCCGCGACCGACCTTGCGCCTCCGCCTCCGGATCGCCACCGCCCTCGCCCTCCTGCTCGCGCTCACGGCGCCGGGCCTCGCCCACGCGAGCGCGTCCGCCGTGCTGAAGGACTGCGGCGACGGCACGCTCGACAACAGCTACTCGCAGAAGGACTACGCCGAGGCGCTGGCCAAGCTGCCCGCCGACCTCGACGAGTACTCCGACTGCCGCAGCCAGATCCAGCGCAAGCAGCTGAGCGGCGGCGGCTCGTCGTCGAACGGCGGCGGCGGTGGCTCGACCGGCTCCGGCGGCGGCTCGACCGGCGGCGGGACCGGGAGCACGGGCGGCGGCACCGGCGGCGGCGGGACCGGCGACACCGGCACCGCGGCCCCGAGCACCGGCAACCCGCTCGACGGCGCGACGGCCGCCGAGCGCGCGAGCTTCGAGAAGGCGGTCGTCGACGGCTCGGCGCCCGTGGAGCTCGACGGCCGCCCGATCACCCCCGGCGCGCTGGGCGGCGCCCAGTCCAACACCGTCGGCGACCTGCCCGCGCCGCTGCTCGCGATCCTCGCCCTGCTGGCGATCGGCGGCCTCGGCGCCGCCGCCTTCGGAACCCGACGCCTTGTCCACGGTCGCCGCCCCGCCTGATCGCCCGCTGGGCTCCCGGGTCGCCGGCCGCCGCGCGCTGCGATGGCCGGCCCCCGAGCTCCTCTTCGGCCTGGCGCTCGCCGTCGGGCTCGCCGCCGTCGGCCTCCGGGCCGGCGGCGGCCTCGCGCTGGGCCCGACGGCCAAGGTCGAGATCGTCCTCGACGTCCTCGGCGGGCTGCTCGCCGCGCTGGCCGCGGTCGCCGCCAGCGCGCGGCGCGCCTGGGGCGCGGTCACGATCGCGCTCTTCGGCGCGCTCGTCGTGCTCACCGCGCTGTCGATCACGTGGTCGGTCCAGCCGTCGGACTCGTGGATCGAGACCAACCGGACGTTCTCCTACCTGATGGTCTTCGGCGGCGGCGTGGTCCTCGCGCGCACCGTCGGCGCCTGGTGGAGCGCGCTGCTCGGCGCGCTCGTCGCCGCGACGACGGCGATCTGCGTGTGGGCGATCCTCACCAAGGTCTTCCCCGGCGCGCTGGCGCCCGACGAGGTCTACGCGCGGCTGCGCGAGCCGTTCGACTACTGGAACGCCGTCGGGCTGACCGCGGCGCTCGGCGTGCCGCCGACGCTGTGGCTCGGCGCGCGCCGCTCGGGCCACGCGGCGCTCAACGCGCTCGCCTACCCGATCACGGGGATCCTGCTGCTGACGGTCCTGCTCGCGTACTCGCGCGGCTCGCTGCTGGCGGTCGGGATCGGCTGCGCGTTCTGGTTCGCGGTCGTCCCGCTGCGGCTGCGCGGCGTCGCGGTCCTCGCGGGCGGCGCGATCGGCGCGCTCGCGGTCGCCGCCTGGGTCTTCGCGCAGGACACGCTCACGAAGGACGGCGTCCCGATCCACGAGCGCGCGACGAGCGGCCATGAGCTCGGCCTCGCGATCCTCGTCATGGCGCTCGTCCTGCTCGCCGTCGGCCTGGCGGTCGGCTTCTCGGCGGCGCGGCGGGCGCCCTCGCAGCCCACGCGCCGCCGCGCGGGCGCGCTGATCGTCGTCGGGCTCGCGCTCGTCCCGGTGGTCCTGGTCGTCGCGCTCGCGATGTCCTCCAAGGGCCTGGGCGGCACGATCTCCAGCGGCTGGAAGTCGCTCACCGACCCCAACGACAAGACGACGGTCCTCAACGACCCGAGCCGCCTGACGTCGGTCGGCAGCGTGCGCGCGCGCTACTGGGACGAGTCCATCAAGATCGCCCGCGCGCATCCGTGGAAGGGCGTCGGCGCGGGCGGCTACAAGACCGCGCGGCTGCGCTACCGGACCGACAACCTCGCGGTCACCCACGCGCACGGCTACGTCGTGCAGACGGCCGCGGACCTCGGCCTCCTCGGGCTGGTCGTCTCGCTCCTGCTGCTCGTCGCCTGGATCGGGGCGACGGGCCGGACGCTCGGCTGGCGCGTGCGCCGCGGGCCGCCCGCGGCGGGCGCGCGCGGCCTCGACCCGCGCGTGACCTTCGGCCCCGAGCACGTCGCCATGGCGACGCTCGCGACCGTCGTGCTCGTCTTCGGCGTCCACTCGTTCGTCGACTGGACGTGGTTCGTCCCCGGCACCGCCGTGCTCGCGCTCTTCGCCGCGGGCTGGGTCGCGGGCCGCGGCCCGCTGCAGGAGCCCGCGCCCGACGCGCGGGTCCTCGGCGCGCGGCTCGCCCAGGGCGTCCGGCAGCCGCCGCGGGTCGCGCTCGCGGCCGGCGCGGTCGCGCTCGGCCTGATCGCCGCGTGGGCCGCGTGGCAGCCGCTGCGCTCGGTGAGCTCCGACAACGACGCGCTCGCGCTGACGCCCGGCCCGACCTACTACGCCAAGGCCCTCGCGTTCACCCAGAAGGCCGAGGACCAGAACCCGCTGTCGATCGACCCGCTGCTCACGCGCGCCGTCGTCGAGAGCACCGCGCACCATCCCGATCGCGCCCGCGCCGCGCTGGTCGCCGCGATCCGCCGCCAGCCGTCGAACCCGCAGACGTGGGAGTACCTCTCGCGCTTCGCCGTCGACCAGGAGAACGACCCGAAGCTCGCGCTCCGGCTCCTCGGCCCGGCGCTCTACCTCGACCCGAAGTCGCAGACGGGCGCGCAGGACTACCTCGTCGCGCTGCGCCTGCTCGTCACGCAGGCGCAGGCCAAGGCGGAGCGCACGGCCAAGGCCGAGGCGAAGGCCAAGGCCAAGGCCAAGGCGAAGAAGCGCCGCAAGAAGGGCTGAGCGGTCCGGGCCATGCGGCTCCTCGCCGTCTGCCAGGTCGACCGCCCGGGAGGACCCGAGATCGGGCTCCTGCGCCTGCTGCGCCGGCTCGACGCGCGCGGCTGGGAGATCGTCCTGACCTCGCCGGGGCTGGCCGAGGCGCCCGCGCTCGCCGAGGCGGGCTGGCCGTGGGAGCCGCTCGCCGTCGGCGGGCTCGAGCAGGGCGCGGGCGCCCGCGCGGTCGCGTCCTGGCCGCGGGCGCGCAAGCTCTCCAAGGACGCCGACGTCACCTACCTCAACGGCACCGTCGCGGGCCGCCTGCTCCCCGCGCTGCGCGGCCACACGACGGTCCTGCACGTCCACGACATCGTCGAGCGCGTGCCGCGCCACTGGCACGGCGCCGACCTCGTGATGGCGGACTCCAAGGCGGTCGGCGCGCGCCTCGACCCGCTCGACGTCCACGTGATCGGCTGCCCGGTCGAGCTCGACCCCGCCCCCGCCCCCGCGCCGTGGCCCGCGCGCGCCGACGGGCGCGACGGCCCGGTCGTCGGCTTCGTCGGCCGGCTGATCCCGCGCAAGGGCGCGCTCGACCTCGTCAAGGCGGCGCCCGCGATCCGCGCGGCGCGGCCCGACGTCCGCGTCGTGATCGTCGGCGACGACCCCTACGAGGACGAGGAGGCCGAGTACGCCGCGGCGGTCCGCGCCTCGGCCGACGTCGACCACGTCGGCCGCGTGGCGGAGGCGGCCGGGATCCTCGGCCACCTCGACGTGCTCGTCCTGCCCTCCCGCCAGGAGCCGTTCGGGACCGTCGTCGCCGAGGCGATGGCGGCGGGCACGCCGGTCGTCGCCACGCGCGTCGACGGCCTGCCGGAGCTCATCGACGACGGCGTCACCGGCGCGCTCGTCGAGCCCGGCGACACCGCCGCGCTCGCCGTCGCCGTCCTGCGCGTGCTCGACCAGCGCGCGGCGATGGGCGCCGCGGCGCGGGAGCGCGCCGAGCGCTTCGGGGCCGACCTGTACGCCGACCGCGTCGAGGACCTCCTCACCGGCCTGCTGCCCGGCGACCGCGCCGACGAGCGCCGCCGCGGCCTGCACGACGGCACGGCGACCTAAGCCGCGGCCGCGCCCAGCGCCTCCTCCAGCGCGCGCGCCGCGACGTCGCCCGCGACGAGCAGCGGCTCGCGTGAGCGCCACGCCTGGGCGAGGACGAAGGCGCCCTCCAGCCCGGCGATCATCGCGATCGCGATCTCGCGGGCGCGCCGGTCGTCGAGCCCCGCGGCGGCGAAGCGCGGCGCGAGGCCGTCGATCCAGGACGTGAAGACGTCGGCGGTCGCGAGCCGCAGCGGCTCGCTGGTCGAGGCGACCTCCAGCGCGACCGTCGCGATCGGGCAGGCGTCGGTCCAGCCGGACTCCTCGAGGTGCTCGGCGGCGCCCGCGAAGAACATGCGGATGCCGGTGACGGCGTCGGGCGCCGCGTCGAAGACCAGCGGCCCGAGCAGGCCGTACTGCGCGCCGGACCAGCGGACGACCTCCTCGCCGAGCTGCTCCTTGCCGCCCGGGAAGTGGTGGTAGAGCGAGCCGAACGGCGCCTGCGCCGCGGCCACGATCTCCTTCACGCCGGTGCCGGTGTAGCCCTTGAGGCGGAGCAGGTCCGCGCCGGCCTCGACGATGCGCTGACGGGTGGGGGTCGACATCCGCACCGAGGATAGCTAGCGTTCCCGCTAGAGCGTTCTACCTAATTCCGAATCCCCTCACCTCCCCGGAGCCACCAGCCATGCCCGCGACCCGCCGCCCCCGCCCGCCCCTCCTCGCCGCCGCGCTGGCCGGCGCCGCGACCGCCGCGGCGGCCCGCGCCGCCTACGCGCAGGCCGTCCGCGCGGTCCTGCGCCGCAACGCCGGCGCGCTCATGGCCGGCGACCCGCGGCCGCTGCTGCGGATGTACGCGCCCGACGCGACGATGGTCTTCCCGGGCGCGCACTCCTGGGGCCGCACGTACCGGGGCCGCGACGAGATCGAGGGCTTCCTGCGGCGCTTCCACGCGGCGGGCCTGCGCGGCGAGCTCGGCGCGATCCTCGTCGAGGGCCCGCCGTGGGCGACGCGGATCGCCGCCGAGTTCGAGGACCACGCGCACGACGCCGCCGGCACCAGGGTCTACGAGAACCGCGCGCTGATCGTCCTGCGGACGCGCTGGGGCCGCGTCGTCCACGAGGAGCTCTACGAGGACACCCAGAAGGTCGCCGCCTTCGACGAGCACCTCGGGCTCACGACCGCCGCCGCCACGGCGTCCGCGAGCGCCGCATGACCGCCGCCGTCACCTTCTACCTCGTGGTCAAGGCGCTCCACGTCATGGCCGCCTTCGCCGCCTACGGGCTGCCCTTCGGCTACCCGCTCGTCATCCCCTACCTCCGCCGCCACCACCCGCGCACGCTGCCCGGCGTGCACGACGTCCAGCACCGCCTCTCGATCGCGCTCACCGGCCCGGGCACCGTCGCGCTGCTCGCCTTCGGCGTCTACCTGGCGACCAAGGACCACCTCTGGGGCGAGTCCTGGGTCGCGGTCGGCGTCGTCGTCATCGCGATCATCGCGGTGGCCGGCGGCGGGATCGTGAAGTGGACCAAGCAGCTCTCCGAGCTCGCGCGCGCCGACATCGACCGCAGCGGCGCCGGCGGGACGATCGCCTTCAGCGCCGAGTACGAGCGCGTCTACCGCACGTACCTGATCACGGAGACCGCGCTCGGCGGCCTCGTCCTGGTCGCGATCTTCTTCATGGTGGTCAAGCCCTGACGTCGAACCGGATCCACACGGGCTAGCATCTTCGGGCGCCCTAACATCGGCGCTCGCAGCCATGGCCCTCACCCGACGCGCACTTCTCGCCTCCAGCGCCTCCGCGGCCGCCGTCGCCGCCGCGGCCGGGGTCGGCTACGCCGCGGGCCAGGAGGGCGAGGACTCCTCGCCGCAGGCCGCGAGCCACGTGGTCGACTTCCACGGCGAGCACCAGGCCGGCATCGCCACGCCCGCTCAGGACCGCCTGCACTTCGCCGCCTTCGACGTCACCGAGGGCGTCACCGCCGCCGAGCTGCGCGACCTCCTGAAGGAGTGGACGACGGCGGCCGCGACGATGGCCGGCGGCCAGCCGATCGGCGCGGGTGCCGCGGGCGCGCAGCTCGCCCCGCCCGACGACACCGGCGAGGCGCTCGACCTCACGCCCGCGAACCTCACGGTCACCTTCGGCTTCGGCCCCGCGCTCTTCGACGACCGCTTCGGCCTCGCGGCCCAGCGGCCGAAGGCGCTGGCCAAGCTCCCCGCGCTGCCCGGCGACGCGCTCGACCCCGACCGCAGCGACGGCGACCTCTGCGTCCAGGCCTGCGCGAACGACCCGCAGGTCGCCTTCCACGCCGTGCGCAACCTCGCGCGCATCGGCCGCGGCCTGGTCACGGTCCGCTGGTCGCAGCTCGGCTTCGGCCGCACGTCCACCACGAGCCGCGCGCAGGCCACGCCGCGCAACCTGATGGGCTTCAAGGACGGCACGGCGAACATCAAGCTCGAGGACGCCAGGGACATGGCCGACCACGTCTGGGTCGGCCGCGACGTGGACGAGCCCGCGTGGCTGCGCGGCGGCTCCTACCTCGTCGCCCGCCGGATCCGGATGCTGATCGAGGTCTGGGACCGCGCCGCGCTCCAGGACCAGGAGCAGACGATCGGGCGCACGAAGGTCCTCGGCGCGCCGCTCGGCGGCACCGACGAGTTCCAGACGCTGAAGCCGAAGGCGCTGCCGGTCGACAGCCACGTCCGCCTCGCGCACCCGGACATGAACGGCGGCATCAAGATCCTCCGCCGCGGCTACTCGTTCACCGACGGCCTGGAGTCCCTCGGCGAGCTCGACGCGGGCCTGTTCTTCCTGGCCTACATGCGCGACCCGTCCGCGTTCGTCGCGCTGCAGAACCAGCTCGGCTCCCACGACGCGCTCAACGAGTACATCAAGCACGTCGGCTCCGGCCTCTGGGCCATCCCCGCGGGGGTCCGGCCGGGCGGCTACGTGGGCGACGCGCTGCTGTCGAGCATCTAGCTCCGGGCGCTAGCATCGGCCGGGTGCTCTGGCAGGCGCCCACGCCGGCACCGCCCCCGCCGATCGCGTTCCGCACGGCGACCCTGCAGCGCGCGGTGCGCGGGATCGACGTCGAGATCCTCGCCGTCACGAACGTCCCCGTCCGCGTGACGATCAGCCGCGCCGGCCTGCGCCTCGGCCGCGACACCGGCGTCGTGGACCGCGGCTCCAACGCCGTCCGCGTCAAGCTCGGGCCCAAGGGCATCAAGCCGCTGCGCCGCGGCCTCCACGTCACGGTGACGATCGAGTACGGCGCCTCCAGCCCGCTCAAGGCCAGGCCCGCCCTCCAGCTCGGCCACGCCTCCGCGGAGGACGACGGGCCGCTGAGCGCCTGAGCGCCGCGCCTCACAACGCGCCGCGCGCGGCGCGTTGTGAGGCCCGGATCGTCGTGGCTGGGGGTCACCGGCGAGCGCCGGCGGGCGCCAGCCCGTCAAGCTCCGCCGGGGGCCCCCAGGCGCGGCGAGACGGCCCTCAGAACGCGCCGCGGCGCGTGAACACCGCAGGCACCGTCTTCACCAGGATCGTCAGGTCCAGGAAGACCGACCAGCGCTCGAGGTAGAGGAAGTCGAGGCGCACGAGGTCGTCGAAGTCGAGGTCCGAGCGGCCGGAGACCTGCCAGAGGCCGGTGATCCCCGGGAGCACGAGGTAGCGCTTCTTGTGCCAGTCCTCGAGGCGGTCGAAGTCGCGCTGGGGCAGCGGGCGCGGGCCCACCAGCGACATCTGGCCGCGCAGCACGTTGATGAGCTGCGGCAGCTCGTCGAGCGAGAAGCGGCGCAGCAGGCGGCCGGCCTTCGTGACGCGCGGGTCGTGGCGCATCTTGAAGAGCGCGCCCGAGGCCTCGTTGCTCTCCTCGAGCTCGGCCTGGCGGCGGTCGGCGTCGTGGTACATCGTCCGGAACTTCAGGCACGCGAACGGCACGCCGCCGATGCCCGGGCGCCACGACTGGTAGAAGACCGGCCCGCGCGAGGTGAAGCGCACGGCGGCCGCGGTCAGCAGCAGCAGCGGCGAGAGCAGCAGCAGCAGGACCGAGGAGACCGCCACGTCGAACGTGCGCTTCATCGCGAAGTCGATGCCGTCGAAGACCGGCGGCTTGAGCTCGAAGAGCGGCACCGACTGGCCGGGGACGAACTCCGCGCGGTGGATCAGGATCTCCATCGTCGACGGCGCGATCCGGACCACGACGCCGCGCTGGTGGCAGGTGTCGACCAGCTCGACGGCCTTCTGCTGCGGGAAGGCCGGGTCGGCGATGATGACCTCGTCGGCCTTGTGCTCGCCGACGATGTCGCCGATCTCCTCGAGCGTCCCCAGCGAGCGCAGGCCGTTGTCGGGCCGCGGCGTCAGCGAGATGAAGCCGATGACCTGCACGGGGCTGTGACCGCCGGAGGCCTGCAGCGCGTGCGCGACGGCCTCGATCTGCTCCCCGGTCCCCACGATCACCGCGCGGCGCTTGTAGCCCGCGGCGCGCAGCAGCGCGCCCGTGGCCTGCTCGTAGGCGAAGCGCGCGCTCGAGACGTAGGCGACCGAGAAGAACAGCGTCCCGTAGAAGATGTAGTAGCTGGAGAACTCCTCGCCGTTGACGACGGCGAAGATCAGCGCCACGAGCGTCGTCTGGAAGAGCGAGGCGACGATCCGCGTCAGCCCGGGGCGCTGCGAGCGCTCCGCGTACAGGCCCGAGCGCGCGAAGAGCAGCGACGCGACCAGGAACGCGAACGGCACGTAGTCCTTGGACTGCTCCCAGGAGACCTGCGGATCCCACGCGTCGCGGGCCACCGCCTTGAGGCACAGGGCGGTGAAGATGGCGAGGATGATCGCCGCGAGGTCCAGCGCCAGGAGCGAGAGGACACGCGCGGCCCGCCGAAGGGTCGACCAGCGCAGCAGGAAGCTCAGGACCGGCGGCCGCTTGGAGCGCATGTCCCGGTCGGGCAGCGGCAGGTCCAACGGTGGCAGGTCCACGCTCCCCAGCTCGGCGGGGTTCGCCTTCGGCATCTCCCGTTCCTCAACGTGTGAGGGTGGCAGATGTCGCGGGTTTGTCATGCAAGAAGCGCTTCGGGGCACCGAACCAGGAGGTCCGGAGCCCTTGACGCTATCGCGCCGACCCGACGAGCACGTCGACGCCGCTCTCGTCGAGCGTGCGCTGGAGCCCCTCGCGGAGCGCCACGGTGGGCTCCCAGCCGAGGATCTGCTTGGCCAGGTCGATGTTCGGCTGGCGGATCTTCGGGTCGTCGGTGGGCAGCGCCTCGTAGACGATCTCCGAGCTCGAGCCCGTGATGTCGATGACGGCCTCGGCCAGCTCCAGGAGCGTGAACTCGTTGGGGTTGCCGACGTTGACGGGCTCGTGGTAGCCGGACTCCTGCAGGGCGATCATGCCCCGGATCAGGTCGTCGACGTAGGTGAACGAGCGGGTCTGGCTGCCGTCGCCGAAGACCGTGATCGGCTTGCTCGTGAGCGCCTGGCGCAGGAACGTCGGGATCGCGCGGCCGTCGTTGGGGCGCATGCGCGGGCCGTAGGTGTTGAAGATCCGGATGATCGCCGTGTCCACGCCCTGCTGGCGGTGGTAGGCCATCGTCAGGGCCTCGGCGTAGCGCTTGGCCTCGTCGTAGACGCCGCGCGGGCCGATCGGGTTGACGTGGCCCCAGTAGCTCTCCGGCTGCGGGTGGACCTGCGGGTCGCCGTAGACCTCGGAGGTCGAGGCGATCAGGAAGCGCGCGCGGTGCGCCTTGGCCAGGCCGAGCGTGTGGTGCGTGCCGTGCGAGCCGACCTTCAGCGTCTGCAGCGGCAGGCGCAGGTAGTCGATCGGCGAGGCGGGCGAGGCCAGGTGGTAGACGAAGTCGACGGGCTCGTCGACGAAGTAGGGCTCGACGATGTCCTTGTGCAGGAGCGTGAACTCGGGCACGCGGATGTGCGCGATGTTCGTCAGCGACCCGGTCTCGAGGTTGTCGACGCAGATGACGCGGTGGCCGCGCCGCAGCAGCTCGTCGCAGAGATGCGAGCCGAGGAAGCCGGCGCCGCCGGTGACCAGACAGGTAGCCATGCGCCAGAGCGTAGCCAGATCGCGCAGGCGCCGACCTGGCCCGAGGACGGGGTTCTGCCCCGTCCCCGGGCCGGGGCCTGACCGCTCAGCCGGCGCGGGTGATGCGCGGCGCGGCGGCCGGGTCGGGGATCGCGAACGGCTGCGCGAGCGACTCGATGTAGTGCTCGAAGGCGTCGATGTCGGTGCCGAGCGACGTCACGCCCGTGCCCTCCTTGAAGACCGTGAAGCCGTCGCCGCCCGTGGCCAGGAAGCTGTTCTCGGCCACGGCGTAGGTCGCCGCGGGGTCGATCGCGGTGCCGTCGGCCAGCGTCAGCGACGTGATCCGGTCGCCGGCCGCGCGGCTGCGGTCGTAGGTCTCGCGGATCCCGGAGACCTGCAGGATCTTGTCGCCCGCGTCCTGGAACTGCTGCTCGAGGATCGCCTTGACCTGCGCGCCGGTGAGCTGCATCGAGACCATGCCGTTGTCGAACGGCTGGACGGCGAAGAGGTCCGCGAAGGTCAGCTGCCCGGCCTTCAGGTCGGCGCGGATCCCGCCGGGGTTCATGAGCGCGATCGGCGCGCCGGTCTCGTGGGCCTGGGCGTCGGCGATCAGGTCGCCGAGGCTGGTCTCGCCGGACGCGGTGGCCTCGCGGGTCGCCGGGCCCGCCGCGGTCCCGACCACGCGCGAGGCGACGGGCGCGATGCGGTCCTTGAACGTCTGGACGAGCTGGGCGAGGTCGGGCGCCGGCGTGACGCCGTCGTCGTAGGTCGTCACGACGTTCGCGGTCGAGGCCGTCACGTCGCGCGTGCGGCGGTCGACGGTCAGCGTCACCTGGTCGAAGGCGGTGCCGTACTTGTAGGCCTGCACGACCAGCGCGTTGTTGACCCGCGTGTTGAGGTAGCTGTGCGTGTGGCCCGCGACGACGAGGTCGACGTCCGGGTCCATCTGCCGCGTCTCGTCGAGGATCTCGCCCGCGGGGTCCTCGCCCGGATCCTGGAAGCCGCCCGCGTGGGCGAGCACGACGATCGTGTGGACGCCGAGCCGGTGGAGGACCTTCACCTGCTGGTTGACGGCGTCGCTGAGGTCGCCGAACGTGAACGGCGCGACCGCGTCGGGGACGACGATCGAGGGCGTCTCGGTCGTCGTGACGCCGATGATCCCGACCGGGATCCCCTCGCGCTTGACGATCGTGAACGGCGGCAGGACGTGCCTGCCGCTGTCGGCGTAGGTGACGTTCGCCGAGACGTAGGGGTAGTCGGCGCCGGGGAAGTCCGGGTCGGAGGTGTCGACGCCGTCCTTGAGCTGCTTGCCGTCGTCGCGGTGGCCGCCGCGGATCAGGCGCAGCAGCTCGGTGCCGCCCTCGTCGAACTCGTGGTTGCCGAGCGTGCCGACGTCGAAGTGCATGAGGTTGGTCGCCTCGATCGTGGGCTCGTCGTGGAACCACGACGAGATCAGCGGCGAGGCGCCGACGGTGTCGCCCGCGTGGGCGATGATCGTGCCCTTCGGGTCCTGCGCCTTCGCGGCGGCGAGGTAGGAGCCGAGGAACGCGACGCCGCCCGCGGGCTTGCCGGAGACGGCGGTCGGCTCGAGGTTGCCGTGGAGGTCGTTGACGCCGAGCACCTGGAGGTCGACGGTGCGCGGGGGCTTGGGCGGATGGTGGTGGTGGTGCCCACCGTGCCCGTGATGGCGGTTGGCCTGCGCGGGCGCCGCCGTGAGGGCGAAGGCCGCGAGGAGGACGAGGAGGATGCGTGGCACGCGCCTTCCATTCCCCCGTGGGCGAAGTCGGTCGTGTCCGACCGGTGAAGAGTCCGGAGCCGGACGCTACGCCGCGTAGTCGATGTGCACGTGGCGGCCGCGCTCGAGCAGGACGACGCGGCCCGCCTCGCGCAGGGCGAAGAGCGCGGCGCGCTCGTCGGCGGTGAGCTCGGCGTCGGGCGGCGGCTCGGCGCCGGCCTCGACGTAGCGGCGCTCGAGCGCGAGCGCCTCGGCGTCGAGCGGCGGCGGCGCGATCGAGGCGTCCGCGCGCGGCTCCTCGCCACGCTCCAGCGCGGCGAGCTTGACGAGCGCGTCGTTGGTCGGGCCGTGGCGGGGCGCGTCCGGGTCGAGGACGGTCGCCTCGCCGAGCAGCTCGTCGTCGCGCAGGCGCCGGATCTCGACGACGTCGCCGCGCGCGACCTCCAGCGGCTCCGCGAGGCGGAGCTGGTGGAAGCGCCCGCCGAGCCAGCCGACCCGCGCCTCGGCCTCCGCGCCGCCGTGGACGACGAGGACCCGCGCGCCGTGCTCGAGGCGCGCGTCGTGGAGGGCGACGTCGAGGACCGCGGGCGCGGGCGTGGGCGTGGGCGAACCCTCGACCGAACCCTCAAGGGGGTCTGACCCCCTCGAGGGTTGCGCGGCGACCGGCGGCACCGTCCCCGCCTTCCACTCGCCCTCCTCCCGCTTCCAGATCGGCGCCTCCGCCTTGATGCGGTCGATGATCTCGCGCGCTCCCGCGAAGGCCTCGGGGCGGTGCGGGGCGCTCGCGGCGACGACGACCGACGCCTCGCCGAGCGGCACGCGCCCGAAGCGGTGGTCGGCGGCCGCGCGGCAGAGCCCGTGGCGCTCGACGGCCTCGGCGACGATCGCGTCGATCCGCGCGATCGCCATCTCGACGTACGCCTCGTAGTCGAGGAACGCGACGTCGCGCGTCACGCCGCTGAAGGTCACGACGGCGCCCGCCCGCGGGTCGCGTACGCGCGCGGCGACCGCGTCGAGCGACAGCGGCCCGTCGAGCACGGCGCCGCCGCTGACCGGCGGGACGACCGCCAGCTCGTCGCCGGCGTGCAGCACCACGTCGACGTCCGCGTACTCGCGGTTGACCGCCAGCACGAGCGAGACGTCCGGCGCCAGGTGCTGGACCCGCGCGAGCGCGTCGCCGACCCGTGCGCCGTCGGGCAGCTCGAGCTCCAGCTCGTCGCGCCCCGCACGCTCCCGCAATCCCGCGAACAGCCTGACGCTCACCTTCACCAGGCGAACAGTAGGGAGCGGGCGCCGCGGGAGTCGTCGCCGTAACCTTCAGGCATGGCGACGACTCCTGCAGAGGAGCGCTTGACGGTCGCGCCCATCGTGGGCCCGGACGACCCCAGGCGCTTCACCGACTCCGGCATCGAGGTCAAGAACCTCTACACGCCCGACGACGTCCCGGCGAACCTCGAGCTGAACGAGCCGGGGGAGTTCCCCTACATCCGCGGGCCGCACCGCGAGATGTATCGCAAGCAGTTCTGGACGATGCGCCAGTACGCGGGCTACGCGAGCGCCAAGGAGTCCAACGAGCGCTACCGCTACCTGCTCTCCAAGGGCGGCACCGGGTTGTCGATGGCCTTCGACCTGCCCACGCAGCTCGGCCTCGACTCCGACAACCCGCGCTGCCTCGGCGAGGTCGGCCGGACGGGCGTCGCGATCGACACGATCGACGACATGCGAACCGCGTTCGACGGCATCCCGCTCGACCAGGTCTCGACGTCGATGACGATCAACGCGCCCGCCGCCGTCCTGATGCTGCTCTACGAGCTGGTCGGCGAGGAGCAGGGCGTCGAGTCCCAGAAGCTGCGCGGCACCACGCAGAACGATGTGCTCAAGGAGTACATCGCGCGCGGCAACTACATCTACCCGCCCGTCCCGACGATGCGGCTCACGACGGACCTCTTCGCCTACTGCGCGGAGAACATCCCCAAGTGGAACACCGTCTCGATCTCCGGCTACCACTTCCGCGAGAAGGGCTGCAGCGCCGTCCAGGAGGTCGCGTTCACGCTCTCCTCCGGCATCGCCTACGTGCAGGCCGCGATCGACGCCGGCCTCGCGGTCGACGACTTCGCCCCGCGCCTGGCCTTCTTCTTCAACGGCCACAACAACGTCTTCCAGGAGGTCGCGAAGTTCCGCGCCGCCCGGCGGATGTGGGCGCACATCATGCGCGACCGCTTCGGGTCCACCAACCCCAAGTCGCAGATGCTGCGCTTCCACACGCAGACCGGCGGCGTGACGCTGACCGCCCAGCAGCCGGAGAACAACATCGCGCGCGTCGCGCTGCAGGGCTTCGCCGCGGTCTGCGGCGGCACGCAGTCGCTGCACACCAACGGCTACGACGAGGCGCTCGCGCTGCCGACCGAGAAGGCGGCCAAGATCGCCGTGCGCACCCAGCAGGTCATCGCGCACGAGTCCGGCGCCACCGACACGGTCGACCCGTTCGCGGGCTCCTACTTCGTCGAGGCGCTGACCGCCGAGATCGAGTCGCGCGCCAACGAGCTGATCGCGAAGGTCGACGAGCTCGGCGGCTCCGTGAACGCGATCCAGTTCATCACCGGCGAGATCGACGAGTCGGCCTGGGGCTACCAGGAGCGCTACCGCCTCGGCCAGGACATCGTCGTCGGCGTCAACAAGTACGAGGAGGACGAGATCGAGGTCCCGGACCTCCTCCGCGTCGACCCCGAGTCCGAGAACCAGCAGGTCACGCGCCTGAAGGAGTTCAAGGCCAACCGCGACCAGGCGAAGGTCGACGAGCGGCTGCAGCAGCTCCGCAACGCGGCCGAGGGCACGGAGAACCTCCTGCCGTTCATCAAGGAGGCGCTGCGCGACCGCGCCTCGATGGGCGAGGTCTGCGGCGCGATGCAGGACGTCTTCGGCAAGTACCAGCCCACGTTCTGAGGCCATGGTCCTCGCCTCGGTCACGTTCTACGGGGTGGTGCTCGCCGTCCACATCATGGGCGTCGTCACCGCGTTCGGCTCGTTCTTCGCCTACCCGGCGTTCCTGCCGTGGGCGCGGAAGAACCACCCGCAGGCGATGCCGGTGATCCACGAGCTGAGCGCGCGGATCGGCCGGATGGTCGTCTCCCCCGCGCTCGTCGTCGTGCTGGCCTGCGGGATCTACCTGGCCAGCGACGCCGACGCGTGGTCGGAGGTCTGGGTCTCGGTCCCGCTCGTGATCCTGGTCCTCATCGGCGGCCTGGGCGGCATGTTCTTCGCGCCCAGCGACCGCAAGCTCGCGGCGCTCGCCACGCGCGACCTCCAGGGCGGCGGGACGCTGAGCGCGGAGTACGACGCGCTCTTCGCGCGCGTCGCCGCCGCGGGCCTCGTGGTGATCGCGCTCGTGCTCGTCGCGATCTTCTTCATGGCCGCGAAGCCGTAGGCCGCGGCCGCGCGGCGCTCAGCTGACCAGGTAGTAGCCGACCATCCCCGCCTCCATGTGGGTCATCACATGGCAGTGGTAGAGCCAGCGGCCCGGGTCGTCCTCGCGGAAGCGCACGCGGATGCCCTCCGACGGCGCGAGCGCCGGCGAGTCGACCTCCGCGCCCGCGTCGTCCTTCCAGCGGTGCCCGTGGATGTGGAAGGTGTGCAGCTCGCTGCCGAGCGTCAGGACGTTGAACGCCACGTCCTGCCCGGCGGCGGCCGTCGGCGTCGGCGTGTTGCCCGCGTAGGCGCGCCCGTTGATGGCGCTGAACGCCTTGCGCGCCTTGATGTCGGACGGCTGGTACATGTGGAAGTAGATGGTGTGCTCGACGTCCGGCGGCGGCTCGTCGCGCGGGCGGATCACGATCGCGCCGAAGAGCCCCAGGTTGGTGGACATCATCTCCATCGGCCCGTGGTCGTGGTAGGGCCACACGCCGACCGAGTCCTCGCCGACCGTCCACTCGTAGGTCCACGTCTCGCCGGGCGCGACCATGCCGGACCTGCGCGAGTAGATCCCCATGTAGGTGCCGTCGTGATCGGGCACGTAGTGCACGCCGTGCGGGTGCATGGTGTGCGGCATCTTGTAGGTCTTGTCCTCGTTGCGGAAGTGGATCCGCAGCGTGTCGCCGGGGGAGCCGCGCAGGACGGGGCCCGGGATGCCCGTGTTGTCGCCGACGCCGCCGGGCGGCAGCGGCTGCGCCCAGTTCGGCGTGCAGGCCACGTAGGCCAGCGCGTCGTAGGCCACGTTCTTGACCTTCCGGTTCTTCCAGGCGTCGTGCCTGGTCGGGACGATCGACCAGCGCACGTTGCGCGCCGCCACCCAGTACTCGCGGACGCCGGGCTCCGCGGGCGCCTGGGCGGCGCGGGCGCGCGGCGACCTCGCGGCGCGCGCGCCGCCGGAGCCCACCGCCCCGCCGGCGGCGATCGCGACCGAGCCGGTGCCGAGGCGGCACAGCAGGTCGCGACGCGACAGGCTCACTTGGGGGCCTTCTTGACCACGAGCGTCATCGTCATGTCCGCCTCGTGCTGCGTGCAGTAGAGCTTGTAGGTCCCGGCCTTCTTGAACGTCTCCGAGAACGTCCCGGAGGCCTGGGTCGGGGAGTTGAACTCCGTGGGGCCGGAGTCGACGTAGACGTCGTGCAGCGCGAAGCCGCTCGCGTGCCAGACCCACTTGACCTTGTCGCCTACGTGGATCGTCAGCTTGCTCGGGTCGTAGTAGTCGGACCTGACGCCGACCTCGCGGGTCTTGCCCTTCGCCTGGTGCTGGTGGTGCCTGGTCTTGGCCTTGGTCGCCGCCGGCGCGAGGGCCGGCAGCGCCACCGCCGCGCCCCCCGCCACCAGGGCGGAGAGCGCGGCGATCGTGACGGCGTGCTGCCTCATGAGGTGACGGTGATCTTCCCGATCATGTTGGTGTGGATCGCGCAGAAGAACGAGTAGGTCCCCGGCTGGGAGAACGACACGGTGGTCTTCTGCGGGAACGGCGTCGCCGAGCTGCCGTCCAGGACGCCGGAGTTGACGAACCCGTTGCCGTGGTTGGTGCCGTCGAGCACGACCGGGGTCCCGGGCGCGTCGCTCGGGTAGGCCCACTTCGGGTCGAGGGCGAGCGTCGGCGGGCCGGACGTGCCGGTCCCGGGGAGCGGCGCGAGGAACGTCGCGTCGGCGTCCTCGATGGCGGCCTTCAGGTCCTTCGCGAACGTGAACGTGTGGTCCTCGCTCGAGCCGTCGGACATCTGCAGCGTGATCGGCGTGCCGACCTTCGTGCTCAGCGCGGCGGGCGTGAACCGGTAGAGGACCTCGCCCTTGGCCGTGTCCGGGCCCGCGACGACCGTGTCCGCCGGGATCTTCTCCGTGTCGAGCCGCTTCAGCGCCGACAGGCCCTTGGCCAGCTGGAGCTTGACGCGCGCGGCGTCGGCCTTCGCGCTCGGGACGGGCTTGCCCTTGCCGACGACCGTGACCGTCCCCTTCATCCCGGGGTGCAGGACGCAGTAGTAGGTGTAGGTGCCGGCCTTGGGGAACTTCACGACGAACGGCTTCGGCGCGCCGGAGCCGGTCGGGAAGCCGGAGCCGAGCGCCGTGGCGCCGGTGTACGGCTTGCCGCTGCCGGAGCCCAGGCCGACGATCGCCGGGATCACCGGCGTGCCCTGGCCGTTGAACCAGTAGGCGGCGCCCGCGGCGTCGACCACGCCCGTCGCGGGGTGGGCCGGGTCCGGGGCGGCGAGCGGCGGCGGCGGGTCGCCCTTCTTCGGGAAGTTGATGAGGTGGAACCCGGCGATCGAGAACTTCACGCTGTCGCCGGCGTGGACCTTGACGGACCCCGGGAAGAACTGGTTGATGTCGCCTTGCTTCGGCACGCCCGCGGGCGTCTTCTTGAGCGGCGGACCGGCGACCACGTCCTTCGTCGCCGCGGCGGCGAGGCTCGGCACGGCGAGGCTGACGAGAGCGGCCGCGAAGGCGGCCTTGGCACTTCTGTGCACGTCGACTCCCAACTGGAGGGAACAAGGGCTGATGGACCGACGCCTCGCCCCCCTCAGCAAGGTCTGCGCCGCGAACGCTAATCCGGCGCGCGGGCGAGGTGAAGGGGGCTGGCCGTACCTGGCGCGCGCGGCCAGCCGAACTCGACCTTCGCCCAGGTCGGGACATCCGTTGCAGCGGCGCCGGCCGGCAGGGATCGCCGTCGCCGGGGGCGAACACCCCTGCCGATGCCCGAGCCCCGAGCACAGCGCACCCTCGTGAAGTCTCCGCCCGAGATCTGGGCCGAGGTCAGCGACGTCGGCACCCTGGCGCGCCACCTCGGGGAGTTCGGCGAGATCCGCATCACGCAGTTGGAGGCCGAGACCACCGTCGTCTGGGAGGGCGACCGCGCACGCGGCACGGTGGAGCTCGAGGCCTCGGGCTGGGGCACGAAGGTGACGATCACGGCGGAGGCGATCGCGGCGCAGGCATCCGCGGCCGCTGAGGAGGCCGAGGTCGTCGAGGACGTGGAAGTGGAAGCGGAAGCGGACGAGGTGGTCGAGGACCCGATCGTCGAGGAGATCCCGGCGGACGAGGTCGTCGAAGAGGAGGAGGTCGTCGCCGCACCACCGGTGGCGACCCAGCGCCGGCGCGGGCTGCTCGCGCGGCTGCTGCGGCGGCGGGCGGCGACGGAGCCCGCGGTCGTGGAGCCGGCGGCGGTCGCGCCGGAGGTCGTCGCGCCGGAGCCGGTCGCGGCCGAGCCCGTCGCAGTCGAGCCCGAGCCCGTCGCAGTCGAGCCGGAGCCCGTCGCGGTCGAGCCCGAGCCGGAGCCCGTCGCGGTGGCCGAGCCCGCCCCCGCGGAGCCCGGCCTCGACGTCGAGGCCGTGCTCGTCGGGGTCCTGGACGACCTCGGCTCCGCCCACCACCGCCCCTTCTCGCGCGGCTAGGCGGGGTCGCGCGGCGCAGGTCCGGGCCCGCGAACTAGAGTTCGCCGCCGCCCATGACCCAGCGCCAGCACAACCCCGAGACCTTCGACGAGAAGCTCGCCCAGCTCAACGAGCTGCGCGAGGCGGCGATGCACTCCTCCCCCGAGGCGGAGGAGAAGCAGCACGCCCGCGGCAAGCTGACCGCCCGCGAGCGGATCGAGAAGCTGCTCGATCCCGGCTCGTTCCAGGAGCTCGACACCTTCGTGCGCCACCGCACGATCGACTTCGACATGCAGAAGACGCGCCCCTGGGGCGACGCGGTCGTCACCGGCCACGGCACGATCGAGGGCCGCAAGGTCTGCGTCTTCTCCCAGGACTTCACCGTCTTCGGCGGCTCGCTCGGCGAGGTCATGGCCGAGAAGATGTGCAAGATCATGGACCTCGCGGCCAAGATCGGCTGCCCCGTGATCGGCATCAACGACTCCGGCGGCGCGCGGATCCAGGAGGGCGTCGTCTCGCTCGGCGCCTACGGCGACGTCTTCGTCCGCAACGTCAAGTGCTCCGGCGTCATCCCGCAGGTCAGCCTCATCATGGGCCCGTGCGCGGGCGGCGCGGTCTACTCGCCGGCGATCACCGACTTCATCTTCATGGTGAAGGAGTCCTCCCACATGTTCATCACCGGCCCCGACGTCATCAAGACGGTCACGGGCGAGGAGGTGGACTTCGAGTCGCTCGGCGGCGCGATGACGCACAACACCAAGTCCGGCGTCGCGCACCTCGCGGCCGACGACGAGGAGCAGCTGCTCGAGGACACGCGCTACCTCATGGGCTTCCTCCCGCAGAACAACCTCGAGATCCCGCCGAGGCTCGCGCCGACCGACGACCCGAACCGGATGGACGAGGAGCTCGACACCGCGGTCCCCGACAACCCCAACAAGCCGTACGACATGCGCAACGTCATCCGGCTGGTCGTGGACGACGGCGAGTTCTTCGAGATCCACGAGCACTTCGCCAAGAACATCATCTGCGGCTTCTCGCGCCTCGACGGCTTCGCGGTCGGCGTCGTCGGCAACCAGCCCGCGCACATGGCCGGCGTCCTCGACATCGACGCCTCGGCGAAGGCCGCGCGCTTCGTCCGCACGTGCGACGCCTACAACATCCCGATCATCACCTTCACCGACGTGCCGGGCTTCCTGCCGGGCACCTCGCAGGAGTGGGGCGGCATCATCCGCCACGGCGCGAAGCTCCTGTACGCCTACACCGAGGCGACGGTCCCGAAGATCACGGTCATCACCCGCAAGGCCTACGGCGGCGCCTACGACGTCATGGCCTCCAAGCACCTGCTGGCCGACTTCAACTTCGCCTGGCCGCAGGCCGAGGTCGCGGTCATGGGCCCCGAGGGCGCGGTCAACATCATCTACCGCCGCGACCTCAAGTCCTCCCCCACGCCGGACGAGCGCCGCAAGAAGCTGATGGACGACTACAAGGCGCGCTTCGCCAACCCCTACAGCGCGGCCGAGCGCGGCTACATCGACGACGTCATCACGCCGCACGAGACGCGCCCGAAGCTCATCAACGCGCTGCACACGCTCCAGACCAAGCGCGAGCCGGGCCCGAAGCGCAAGCACGGCAACATCCCGCTGTAGGGCGCGCGTCGGGGGACTGTCCCCCAACATCGTTGGGGGACAGTCCCCCTGGTCGGGTGGGAGCGAGTTGCGCGAAGCAACTCACAGCGGTAGCGTCGGCGCATGCGCGATGCAACGGACGTGGTCGTCGCCGGTGGCAGCGTCGCCGGCTGCGCCCTGGCCGCCCTGCTGGGCCGCCAGGGCGCGAGCGTGACGGTGCTCGAGAAGAGCCCCAAGCCGGAGCACTACAAGGTCGTGTGCTCGCACTTCATCCAGGCGGGCGCGACGCCGGTGCTCCGGCGCCTCGGCGTCGACGCGACCATGGAGCGCGCAGGGGCGCTGCGCAACGGGCTCGACGTGTGGACCGCGGGCGGCTGGTACACGATGCCCGACGACGCCTACGGCTACAACCTGCGCCGCGAGAAGCTCGACCCGATGCTGCGCGAGCTCGCCGCCCGGACCCCGAACGTCACCGTCCGCCAGGGCGTCACGGTCGACGCGGTCCTGCGCGACGCCGCGGGGCGCCCGTCCGGCCTGCGCGGCCGCACGCCCGGCGGCGAGGAGGTGACGATCGACGCGCAGATCGTCGTCGGCGCCGACGGGCGCGGGTCGAACCTGGCGCGCCTGGCCGGGATCCCCGGCCGCGTGCTGCCGCACAACCGCTTCGGCTACATGGCCTACTACGAGGACCTGGAGCTCCGCGGCGTCGCGCCCGGCCACTCGCAGATGTGGCTCTCCGGCCGCGACGTCCTCTACTGCTTCCCCAACGACGACGGCGTGACGATCGCCGCCGTCTTCCTGCACAAGGACCGCCTGCCCGAGTTCAAGGCCGGCAAGGAGGCCGCGTTCCTGAAGGCCTTCTCCACGCTCGACCGCGCGCCGGACCTCGCGGGCGCGACCCGCGTCTCCCCCCTGATCGGCAAGCTCGACCTCCCGAACGTGCGCCGGCCCGCCGCCCGGCCCGGGATCGCGTTCGTCGGCGACGCCGCGCAGGCCAGCGACCCGGTCTGGGGCGTCGGCGTCGGCTTCGCCCTGGAGTCCGCGGCGTGGCTGGCCGACGAGCTGGCGGGCGCGCTGACCGCGGGCGTCGACCCCGACCCGGCGCTCGAGCGCTACCGCCGCCGCCACCGGCGCGAGCTCGCGCTCCACCACCTGCAGATGTCGGACTTCGCGAACGGCCGCGAGCTCAACCTCCTGGAGCGCGCGATGCACCGCGCCGCCACGCGCGACCCGCAGACCGCGTCGGTGATGGCGCAGGTCGCCGCGCGCGCCGAGCCGCTCGAGCGGATCATGACCCCGCGCCGGATGGCGCGCGCGATGGCGATGGCGGTCGCGCGATGAGCGGCGAGGCGAGCGCCACGGCGGCGGCCGGCGCGACCGGCCTCCGCCACGGCGAGGTCACCGTGAACGGCGTCCGCTCCCCCGTCCTGGAGGCCGGGCCCGCGGGCGCGAGCGAGGCGATCGTCTTCGTCCACGGCAACCCCGGCGTCGCCGCCGACTGGCTCGCGCTGCTGGAGCCCGCGGGCGCGTTCGCCCGCGCGATCGCGCTCGACATGCCCGGCTACGGCGGCGCCGACAAGCCGCGCGAGCTGCCCTACACCGTGCCCGGCTACGCCACGCACCTCCAGGGCGCGCTCGAGCAGCTGGGCGTCACGCGCGTCCACCTCGTCCTGCACGACTTCGGCGGCCCGTGGGGGCTGCAGTGGGCGGCCGACCACCCGGACCTGCACGCCTCGACGACGCTGATCAACACCGGGGTGATCCTGCGCGAGGGCTGGCACGCGCTGGCGAAGGTCTGGCGCACGCCGGTCCTCGGCGAGCTGTTCTTCCTCACCTCGACGCGCGGCGGCATGCGGCAGTTCATGAAGCGCACGAACCCGCCCTCGTTCCCGCAGGCCTACGGCGACCACCTCTTCGACCTCTACGCCGACAAGGCGACGCGCCGCGCGGTCCTGCAGCTCTACCGCAACACGCCGATCGCGCCGCACGTCGAGGCCGTCGCGCCCGCGCTGCGCGAGCACCCGCGCCCGACGCTCGTGGTGTGGGGCGCCAAGGACCCCTACCTGCGCGTCCGCCTGGCCGAGCGCCAGCGCGAGGTCTTCCGCGACGCGCGGGTGACGATCCTCCCGGGCAGCGGCCACTGGCCGCTGGCCGACGACCCGGACGCCGTCGCCGCCGCCGTCCTGCCGTTCCTGCGCGAGCAGGCCGCGCACGCCGCCGCGCCGTCGTAGGCTGGCGCGCATGCTCTGCCAGGTCCGCACCTACACCGTCCGCGACCTTCACCTGGGTCGTCTGCCACGAGGCGCCGGACGGGTGGGAGCCCGTCGAGAAGGCCTACTACGACTCGCCCGAGCGCGCCGCGCTGCCGCGCGACCCGGCCGACTTCCTCGCGGGCGCGCAGACGCTGGTGATGCGCCCGGTCTGACCGTCGCAAGGAAAGGTTCACACGCGTGTCTCCTCGTGGAGGTAGGTTCGCGCGATGCAGACCACCCGCCGTCAGTTCGTCGCGCGCGCCGGGGGCGCCGCCGCGACCGTCCTCGTCCCGACGTCGCTCGCCACCTCGCTGGCCGCGGCGAAGCCCTTCAAGGGCGGGCACTTCCCCGACGGCGTGGTCTCCGGGGACCCGACGCCGAAGGGCATCAGTCTCTGGACGCGCTTCGACCCCTCAGGCGGCGGCGGGAGCGGCACGGTCGAGCTGGAGGTCGCGACCGACAAGGGCTTCCGCCACGTCGTCGCGCACAAGAGCGTCAAGACCGGCAGCGCCTCGAACCACGCGGTCAAGGCGCGCGTGTCCGGCCTCAAGGCCCACGAGGAGTACTACTACCGCTTCGCCTCCAAGGGCGCCGACAGCGCCGTGGGCCGCTTCCGCACCGCGCTGCCCGCCGACTCCAAGGCGCCGGTGAAGTTCGCGTTCTTCTCCTGCCAGGACTACACCCACGGCTACTACAACGCGCTCGAGGCGATGGCCGGCGGCGACTACGACTTCGTCGTCTGCCTCGGGGACTACATCTACGCCGAGAGCTACCACTCGGTCAAGGGCACCAAGACGGCGGTCCGCGACGACGACATCGGCCGCGAGAACCCGCAGAACCCGGACGTGGTCCGCGAGGCCGTGACGCTCGCCGACTACCGCGCCAAGTACCAGCTCTACCGCTCCGACCCGCTGCTGCGCGCCGTGCACGCGAAGTTCCCGATGGTGATGCTCTGGGACGACCACGAGGTGCAGGACAACTACGCGGGCAAGCCCGCCGACGGCGGCCTGCCGCCCGGCAAGCACTTCAGCCTCGCGCGCAAGAAGGCCGGGCGCCAGGCGTTCTTCGAGAACATGCCGGCGTTCCCGGGCGGCGAGCGCCTCTACCGCTCGCTGCAGTTCGGCGCCAACGTCGAGCTGATCATCATGGACCAGCGGACCTACCGCGACAACCAGCCCTGCGACGACGCCGTCGTCGCGCCGTGCGCCGACTACGACCAGCCGCGCGACTTCCTCGGCCGGCCGCAGATGAACTGGGTCAAGGACGCGCTGAGCAAGTCCACCGCCAAGTGGAAGGTGATGGCCAACGAGGTGACGATCATGCCGACGCGCGTGCTCGGCGGCGCGAACTACACCTACGACAACTGGCTCGGCTACCCGCAGGAGCGCGAGGAGCTGCTCACGCACATCCGCGACAAGGCCATCAAGGACGTGGTCTTCGTCACCGGCGACATCCACACGTTCATCGCGGGCGACGTGCGCACCGGCGACGGCTCCAGCGGCGACACGGTGGCCACCGAGCTGGTCGGCGGGTCGATCACCTCGCAGTCGCTCGGCGAGACCGACCTCGACGCGGGCGGCGGCACGAAGATCCAGGGCAACGACGCCAACCCGAGCACGTCGCCCGCGCTGATCGACGCGCTGCGCGGGATCAACCCGCAGGTCGACAACGCGGACTTCGACCACCACGGCTTCGGCGCCGTGACCGCGACCGCGAGCGGCTTCACCTGCGAGATGGTCCGGATGGACACCATCAAGAGGAAGTCCACCAAGAAGCTCCCGTCGGCGACCTGGACCTACAAGGTCGCCCCGGGCGCGCCGTCGATCAAGGGCCAGCACGGCCCGGCGGCGAGCTAGAGCCGCACGGTCTGCGCCTCCACCCGGCCGGCGCGCCAGGCCGCGACCGCCGCCGCGGCGATCGCGAGGTCCTGGATCGCCAGGCCGGTGGAGTCGAAGAGCGTCGTGGCCTCCGGCGCGGTCCGGCCGCTCGCCTCGCCCGCGAGCACGGCGCCGAGGTCGGTCACGCGGTCGCGGGTCACGAGGCCCTCCTCGACGGCGCCGGTCAGCTCGCCGCCGTGCGAGGCCTGGGCCCACTCGTCGCAGAAGAGCTCGCAGGCGGCGACGGCGGAGATCGTCGCCTCCGCCTTGCCCGGCCCGTCGGCGCCGAGCATGTTGTAGTGCTGACCCGGGCGCAGGTCGCCGGTGTCGACCACGACCTCGGCGCCCGGCGTGACGCAGCAGACGACGTCGGCCGCGAGCGCCTTCTCGCGCGTCCCGACCGACCACCCCAACTCGCTCGCGAGCGCCTCCGCGGCCTCCGGGCGCGGGTCGAAGCAGATCCCCGGGCCGTAGCCGTCGGCCGCCAGGCAGCGGGCCGTCCACGCGCCGTGCAGGCCACAGCCGACGATCCCCGCCGTCGCCGCGCCGGGACGGCCGAGCGCCCGCGCGGCGACCGGCGCGACCGCGCCCGTGCGCAGCGCGGTGACCGAGCGCGCGTCGAGCATCGCGACCGGCTCGGAGGTCTCGGCGTCGCTGACGAGCAGGACGCCGAGCACCGTCGGCAGCCCGCGCGCCGGGTTGGCCGGGAACGACGAGATCCACTTCAGGATCGCGAGGCCGTCGCCGAGCGCGGGCATCGCGCGGAAGTCCCCGTGCGGCGGGGACTCGAGGTAGACCTTGCTCGGCATCAGCCACTCGCCGCGCCGGTGGCGCAGGAACGCCTCGCGCGTGCGGTCGATCGCCTCCCGCGGCGAGACCGCCGCGAGCACCGCATCGTGGTCCAGGACGGCGACGTCGGGCATGGCCACGAGCCTAGTGTCGGAGTGCGGCCAAGACGAGGCCGACGGGCGAGGTAGCCCCACCTCCGTCACGTTCGCCCGCGGTTAGCGTTGCCGGGAGAAGCGATGACGATGACCGACGATCCCCTGCCCTTCGACCTCAAGCTGGCCCGGGAGGCGTTCACGACCTCCGCCCAGCTGCACGGCGCCGCCACCCGGCGCGCCGCCGGGAAGCTCTCCGAGCGTGACTTCACCCGCCTCCGCGCCTGCGACGAGGCGTTCACGACCGCCCTGCGCGAAGGGCGCGTCCAGGACGCGATCGCCGCCGACGACGCGTTCCACCGCGTGATCCTCGAGGCGGCCGGCGACCCGGACCTGCTCGTCTCCGTCGAGCTGATGCTCCCGCGCCTGCGGCGGATGGATCTGTGGCTCTTCACCCGCAAGGCGTTCACCGACGGCGGCAGCAGCCACCCGGCGATCATCGACGCGCTGCGCGAGCGCGACGGCGAGACCGCCGCCGCGCGCGTGGAGGCGAGCTTCACCACGGCCGGCGAGGAGCTCGCCGCCGCCGTCGGCCGCTAGGCCGGTAGGGTTCGCGGCATGCCCAACCGCCGCCCCCAGCTGGAGATCGTCGCCCCGGCGGCCTCCCCGGAGGAGGCCGCCGCGGTCGTCGCGGCGCTGGAGCGGTTCCTGCGCGACTTCGCCCCGGTGATCGTCGCCGAGGAGCCCAGGCGCAACCCCTGGCAGCGCGCCGCGCTGCTGGAGGCCACGGGCCGCGAGCCCGACGGGCCGTCGCCCTGGGGCGACCCCGTGCCCTGGGGCTGAGCGCCGGCGCGCCACGTTTGCCTCGGGCCGCCCGAGGGTGTCGAATCGGCGGATCCCGTCCGTCGTCTCCACGAACCGACACCCGAGCCCTGGAGGCCCACCATGCAGTTCATGTTGTTGATCTACCAGCCCGTCGGCACGCGGCGCGACGACCCGGAGGTCACCGCCCGGTACATGGCGCTGAGCGCCGAGATGCGGGAGACCGGCGTGCTCGTCGCGGGCGACGCGCTGCAGGACCTCGAGGCCGCGACGACGCTGCGCGTCCGCGACGACGAGACGCTGATCACGGACGGCCCATACGCCGAGACCAAGGAGATGCTCGCGGGCTACTTCCTGGTCGAGGTGGACGACCTCGACGCGGCGCTCGCCTGGGCCGCGAAGATCCCGGGCGCGGCGAACGGCTCGATCGAGGTCCGGCCGCTCGTGGTGTACGACCGCGTCTGAGCGATGGTCGAGGAGGCCGTCAGCCGGGCCTTCCGCGAGGAGGGCCCGGCGATCCTCGCGACGCTGATCCGCCAGGTCGGCGACTTCACGCTGGCCGAGGACGCGCTCCAGGACGCGTTCGCCGCCGCGGTCGCGACCTGGCCGCGCGACGGCGTCCCGGAGCGCCCGGGCGCGTGGATCACCACGACCGCGCGGCGCCGCGCGATCGACCGCCTGCGCCGCGAGCGCGGGCTGGCGGACCGCATCGAGCGCCTCGCCGCCCTCGCCGCGCGCGAGACCGCGCACGACCTCGGGGAGGAGGACGACGAGCTGCGCGAGGACGAGGCGATCGCCGACGACCGGCTGCGCCTGCTCTTCACCTGCTGTCATCCCGCGCTGGCGCTCGAGGCGCGCGTCGCGCTGACGGTCAAGTCGCTCGGCGGCCTCACGACCGCCGAGGTCGCGCACGCGTTCCTGGTCTCCGAGCCGGCCATGTACCAGCGGCTCACGCGCGCCAAGCGGAAGATCGCCGCCGCCGGGATCCCCTACCGCGTCCCGCCGCCCGAGCTGCTGCCCGAGCGCCGCGACGGCGTGCTGGCCGTCATCTACCTGGTCTTCAACGAGGGCTACGCGGCGAGCGCGGGCGACCGGCTCGTGCGCGGCGAGCTCTGCGGCGAGGCGATCCGGCTCGGGCGCCTGCTCGCGAACCTCCTGCCCGGCGACGCCGAGGTCCTCGGCCTGCTCGCGCTGATGCTGCTCCAGGACGCGCGCCGCGACGCCCGCACCGACGCGCGCGGCGAGTACGTCGCGCTCGACCGCCAGGACCGCGCGCGCTGGGACCAGGGGCGGATCGCCGAGGGCACGCACGCGCTGGAGGAGGCGATCGCGGCGCGCGCGCCCGGCCCCTACCAGCTGCAGGCCGCCATCGCCGCCCTCCACGCCACCGCCGCCGACGCCGCGGCGACCGACTGGGTCGAGATCGCCACGCTCTACGCCGAGCTCGACCGCCGCGCCCCCTCGCCCGTGATCCGCGTCAACCGCGCCGCCGCGCTCGCCTTCGCCGGCGCGCCCGAGGCCGGCCTCGAGCTCGTCCGCCCGCTGCTCGACGACCCGCGCCTGGACGCCTACGCCCCGCTCCACGCCGCCCACGCCGAGCTGCTGCGCCGGACCGGCGCGATCGACGCCGCGACCGCCGCCTACGACCGCGCGATCGCCGCGACCGCCAACGCGGTCCAGCGAGCCGAGCTGGAGCGCCGCCGCGCCGCCGTCTGATCCCCGGTTTTCGCACAGAAAACGTGCGGAAACCCGCGTGCCGCAACGGCTGGACCAAAAGGTGGATTAGCGATCGGGATTTGCTACCTTGCCCGAATGGAGCCCACCACCGTCGGCCGCAAGGGGACCCTCAAGAACCCCGAGGTCTACGAGAACGTCCCCGGTCAGATCATCCCTGCGATCACGCAGGAGTTCGACGACTTCGACAACGAGGCCGAGAAGTTCCTCGCCGGCGACACGCCCGAGAACGAGTTCATCGGCTTCCGCCTGAAGCAAGGCGTCTACGGCCAGCGCCAGCCGGACGTCCAGATGATCCGCGTCAAGCTGCCCTTCGGCGGCGTCACGCCGGACCAGATGGACGCGTTCGCCGACGTCGTGGAGAAGTACGCGCCGCTCAACAAGGGCCACATCACGACGCGGCAGAACATCCAGATCCACCACATCCCGCTGCGCGACGCCGCCAAGGCGATCCGCGAGCTCTCCGAGTCCGGGCTCTCCTCCCGCGAGGGCTGCGGCAACACGGTCCGCAACGTGACCGGCGACCCGTGGGCCGGGATCCTCGAGGGCGAGGTCTTCGACCCCACACCCTACGTCGGCGCCTACGTCCGCTACTTCGTGCGCCACCCCACGACGCAGCTGATGCCGCGCAAGGTCAAGACGGCCTTCGAGGGCACGCCCGGCGAGGACCGCTCGATCACCGGCATCCACGACATCGCCTTCATCTCCAAGGTGCGCGAGGACGGCACCAAGGGCTTCGAGGTCCGCGTCGGCGGCGGCACGTCGATCATGCCGCGCATCGCGCCCACGCTGTACGACTTCGTCGAGGCCGACAACGGCGACTTCCTGAAGGTCGCCGAGGCCGTCTTCCGGATCTTCGACGTCCAGGACTGGCTGCGCGTCAACCGCGCCCGCGCCCGCCTGAAGGTCTTCGTCGACAAGTTCGGCATCGAGGAGCTGCGCAGCCAGGTCGAGGAGCAGCTCAAGGGCGACTGGGTCGACGAGCGCGACTTCTCGATCGCGCCGCGCCGCTTCGACATCGACGAGCAGGCCGCGGCGCCCGCCGTCCCGACGTCCTTCGGCACCCCGTCGGCCGACGAGGAGGAGGCGTTCGCGCGCTTCCGCGAGTCCAACGTCCGCGCCCAGAAGCAGGCCGGCTTCAACGCGGTCGAGATCAAGGTCTACCGCGGCGACCTCACGCCCTCGCAGTTCCGCGACCTCGGGCAGATCATGCGCGAGTTCTCGGGCGGCTTCGCCCGCATGACCGTCGGCCAGAACCTCGTCCTGCGCTGGGTGCGCGACGAGGCCGTCTACGACGTCTGGCAGCGCCTGAGCGCCATCGGCCTCGGCGAGTCCGGCGCGCAGGAGATCACCGACAACGTCAGCTGCCCCGGCACCGACAGCTGCAAGCTCGGCATCACGAGCTCGATGGGCCTCAACGCGGCCATCAACAAGAAGCTGCTCGAGATGGACATCCGCGATCCGCTGTCGCGCCGCATCCACATCAAGAACTCCGGCTGCCCCAACGGCTGCTCGCAGCACCACATCGCCGACATCGGGTTCTACGGCGCGTCGATCAAGGTCGGCGAGCACACGATCCCCGCCTACGTCGCCCACATCGGCGGCGAGTACGAGGGCGGCTCGGTCGCCTACGGCGCCCGCCTCAAGGTCCGCCTGCCCGCCAAGCGCGTGCCGGCCGCCGTCGAGCGCTGGATCCGCATGTACGAGGCGGAGCGCACCGAGGGCGAGACGTTCAAGGCCTACGCCGAGCGCGTCGGGACGATCCGCTTCGAGACCGAGGTCAAGGCCGACCTCGCGATGCCGGTCGAGTTCGGCCTCGACACCATGAACATGTTCATGGACTGGGATCGCAACCAGCCGTACGTCGTGGCGCGGGGCGAAGGCGAATGCGCGGTCTGAGCGACCAGCTCACCGGCACGCTGACGGCCGCCGCCCAGCACGAGCGGCTCGTCTTCCTCTGCTCCTTCCAGAAGGAGGAGTCGGTGATCCTCGACGAGCTGCTCCAGCTCGCGCCGCACACCCGCGTCGTCACGATCGACACCGGCGTCCTCTTCCCGGAGACGCTCGCGACGTGGAAGCGCTTCGAGGACCACTACGGCGTGCACATCGACGTCGAGGACGCCTCGAACCCGACGCACCCGTGGACCGGCCCCGAGCACTGCTGCACGCCGCTGAAGGTCGCGGCGCTCGAGCACGCGCTGGACGGCGCCGACGCGTGGGTCACCGGCATCCGCCGCGACCAGGCCGAGACGCGCGCGCACACCGAGCTCATCGAGCCGGACGCCAAGCGCCCGGGCGTCATGAAGTACAACCCGCTCGCGTTCTGGACCGAGAAGGACGTCTGGAACCGCATCTTCGAGCGCGAGCTGCCGTACCACCCGCTCCACGACCAGGGCTACGCGTCGATCGGCTGCGCGACGTGCACGCAGCCGGGCGACGGCCGCGCGGGCCGCTGGGCGGGGACCGACAAGACCGAGTGCGGGATCCACGTCGTCTGACGCAGTTCCGGAGACCCTTGCGCATGAGCACCCAGACCCACACCCTCACCCACCTCCAGGCTCTCGAGGCCGAGGCCATCCACGTGATGCGCGAGGTGGCCGCCGAGCGTGAGAAGCCGGTGCTGCTCTTCAGCGGCGGCAAGGACTCGATCGTCCTCGTGCGCCTCGCCGAGAAGGCGTTCCGCCCCGGGAAGTTCCCGTTCCCGCTCATGCACATCGACACGGGGCACAACTTCCCCGAGGTCATCGAGTTCCGCGACAGGATGGTCGAGCGCCTCGGCGAGCGGCTCGTCGTCGCCTCCGTGCAGGAGTCGATCGACAAGGGCCGCGTGGTCGAGGAGACGGGCCCGCGCGCCTCGCGCAACCGCCTGCAGACCACGACGCTGCTCGACGCGCTCGCCGAGCACGGCTTCGACGCGGCCTTCGGCGGCGCGCGCCGCGACGAGGAGCGCGCCCGGGCCAAGGAGCGCATCCTCAGCTTCCGCGACGACTTCGGCGGCTGGGACCCCAAGGCCCAGCGACCCGAGTTGTGGAACATCTACAACACGCGCGTCCGGCGCGGCGAGAACGTCCGCGCGTTCCCGCTGTCGAACTGGACCGAGCTGGACGTCTGGCAGTACATCCAGGACGAGGAGATCGAGGTCCCCGCGATCTACCTCGCCCACGAGCGCGCGGTCTTCCGCCGCGACGGGATGCTCTACGCCGACTCCGAGCTGATCGGCCGCGACGAGCGCGACTCCGACCCCTTCACCGCCTCGGTGCGCTACCGCACCGTCGGCGACATCTCGTGCACCGGCGCCGTGGCCTCCACGGCCGCCACGCTGGACGAGGTCGTCGCCGAGATCGCCGCCACCGACGTGACCGAGCGCGGCGAGACCCGCGCCGACGACCGCGTCTCGGAGTCGGCGATGGAGGACCGCAAGGTCGCCGGCTACTTCTAGGCCTCCTCCCTCATGCCCACCCTGCTTCGCCTCGCCACCGCGGGCTCCGTCGACGACGGCAAGTCCACGCTCATCGGACGCCTGCTGCACGACAGCAAGGCGATCCTCGCCGACCAGTACGCCGACCTCAACGGGCGCGACGGCGAGATGGACCTCTCGCGCCTCACCGACGGGCTGAAGGCCGAGCGCGAGCAGGGCATCACGATCGACGTCGCCTACCGCTACTTCGCGACGCCGACGCGCGACTTCATCCTGGCCGACACGCCCGGCCACGTGCAGTACACGCGCAACATGGTCACCGGCGCCTCGACCGCCGACGTGGCGATCGTGCTCATCGACGCGCGCCACGGCGTGGTCGAGCAGACCAAGCGCCACGCCTTCATCGCCTCGCTGCTCGGGATCCCGCACCTCGTCGTCGCGATCAACAAGATGGACCTGGTCGGGTACTCGGAGGAGCGCTTCGACGAGATCGTCCGCGACTTCTGCGCCTTCCGCAACCACCTGAGCTCGCCGGACATCGCCTACATCCCGATCAGCGCGCTGGAGGGCGACAACGTCGTCGACCGCAGCGAGAAGATGGGGTGGTACGTCGGCGAGCCGCTGCTGAGCCACCTCGAGGCGATCGACCCGGCCGACGACCGCAACCTCGACGACCTGCGCTTCCCGGTGCAGCTCGTGATCCGCAGCGAGGGCAACGACTTCCGCGGCTACGCGGGCCAGGTCGCCTCGGGCGTCGTGCGGCCGGGGGATCGCGTCCGCGTGCTGCCGAGCGGCGTCGAGTCGACGGTCGCGTCGATCGAGACGCTGGGCGGCGAGCTGGACGAGGCGTTCCCGCCGCAGAGCGTGACGATCCGGCTGGCCGACGACGTCGACGCCTCGCGCGGCGACGTGCTGGTCAGCGCCGACGGCGCGCCGGTCCCGACGCGCGAGCTGGAGGCCGACGTCTGCTGGTTCGCCGACCGCCCGCTGCGGCCCGGCTCGCGGTACCTGCTCAAGCACCTGACGCACACGGCCGAGGCCGTGGTCGACGCGATCCTCGACGTGGTCGACGTCGCGTCCCTGGAGCGCGGGCCCGCGCCCGCCGAGCTGGGGCTCAACGACATCGGCCGCGTCCGCCTGCGCACCCGCCGCCCGATCATCGCCGACCCGTACACGCGCAACCGCGTGACGGGCGCGTTCATCCTCATCGACGAGGCCACGAACGACACGGTCGCCGGCGGTATGGTCGCGGGCTGAGTGGCCCGCTCCGACGACCAAGCGCTCCCGGTGCCGACGCGGCGGGAGCTGATGAAGCCCTACGACCACCCGTGGCGGCTGTCGGCCGCGGCGACGTGGCGGATCCAGCCCACGCTGCGCCTCGACACGAAGATCGCGGCGGGGCTCGTCGTCTTCGGCGGCGCCACGGCCATCGTCACGGGCCCGTTCGGGCTCCTGGTCGCGATGGCCGGCGTCACGCTCGCGCTGTGGGTCGCGGTGATCCTGGGGCTGGCCACGGTCCGCAACACCCTGTGGCTCCTGCGCTCCTGGCGGCGCCCGTCGGACCTCGCCGCCGTGCGCGCGCGGCGGCCGCACGCGGGCGAGGCCGATCCGGAGCTGGCCCACGACGAGTTCGCGGTCTCGGTCGAGGAGGACGGCTGGCTGGTCACCTGGCGCTTCCGGCCGCTGGCGATCCACGAGAACCCGACCAAGGACGAGGTCGAGGTCCCCGGCCGCCCCTGCTACGCCGCCCAGGCCGTGGACGACCGCGCCTTCGACGCCGCCGACGTCTCGCGCGCGGCCGAGCAGCTCGTCGCCGCGCAGGAGCGCGCGGCCGATCGCGAGCGCGCCGCGGCGCAGACGGCGCACTCCGTGGTCGCCGACGCGGCGCGCCGGGCGGAGCTCCTCGCGGAGACGCGCTCGACGGCCGCCGCGCTCCAGCGCGCGACCGGCCAGCGGTCGCGGCGAGACGACTAGCCGGGGGACGGCGCCTCATCGCGCCCGCTGCCAGCGGCAGGCGCCGCCCCGCAGCGTGCTCACGCGCGCCTCGCGCGGGTCGAAGGGCGAGACGAAGCGCGTGGTGACCTCCAGGCGCCCGCACGAGGACGGCATGCCGCGCGGCCGGCGCAGCCGCACGCGGAAGCGCTGGCGGCGCGGTGCGCGCGCGTCGGCCCGCGCGTCGATCCGCGCCCGGCCGAGGACGGTCCGCCGCGTGCCGCGCACGGAGCGCACCGTGATGGTCCCGCGGCAGCGCTGGTGGCCCCAGCAGTACAGGTCCACCGCCGACCAGCTGCGGTCGCGGGTCGCCGGGCCCGGCGGCACGTGGATCTCCGGCAGGGCGTCCGAGAAGCACCCGTGGACGCGGTCGGCGCCGTCGTGGTCGAGGCGCACCACGTGCGTGCGCGCGCCGCAGGTCACCTCGTCGGCCGCGCCGTCGGCGACGTCGACGCGGGTGCCCCGGAGCGGATGGGCGAAGAGGAACGAGGCGACGTGCAGGACGTCATGGCCCGCGCCGCCGCGCATCGTGTTGCCGCCGGTGAGGACGTCGTCGCCGCCGCGGCCGTCGACCGTCCCGTTGCCCTGGACGCCGAGCGTGTCGGGGCCGTCGTCGCCGACCAGCCGCCCGTTGCCGATCCGCACGGCCTCCCAGTCGCTGCCCACCGCGTCGCCCTCGCCCGGCAGGCCGTCGTCGGCGCGGCCGTCGAGCGTGACGTCGAGCGCCGGCCCGTCGGCCGATCCCATGGCGATCTCGTCCGTGCCGGGCCCGCCCTCCCACAGGTCCGGCGCGCCGTCGGGGGCCACGCCCACGCCGAAGTCGAAGCTCGGCGTCGCGTCGTCGCCCTCGCCCCCGAAGACGCGGTCGGCGCCGGGCCCGCCGTCCAGCACGTCGTCGCCCGGACCGCCGTCCACGACGTCGTCCCCGGCGCCGCCCAGGACCTCGTCGGCGCCGCCCCCGCCGAGCACCACGTCGTCGCCCTCGCCGCCGTCGAGCAGCTCGGGGCGCTGCATCGCGCCGTCGCGCGCGACGTTGGCCGGGCGGTCGACGTCGAGGCCCACGAGCCGGTCGTCGCCCGGCCCGCCGGCCACGAGGTGGCCGCTCGAGCGCAGCTCGTCGTCCCCGCTGCCGCCGACGATCACGCCGACGTCCGGCCCGACGCGATCGCCCTCGCCCGGCTCGCCGTCGTCGGCGGCGCCGTCGCCGGGCGTGACGGAGACGCCCGCGGCGCGTCCGGCGTAGGTGACGAGGACCGACGGCCCGTCGGCGCTGTCGGCGCCGGGACCGCCGTCCCAGCGCGTGCCGTGCCAGTCCGCGGCGACCCCGCGGTCGTAGTACTGCGCGGGCCACGGGTCCGGCGCGGTCGTGGTGAGCGCGTCGTCCCCGGCGCCGCCGGCGATCGCCCACGTGCCGCTGGCGACCGCGACCCGGTCGTCGCCGTCGCCGAGGTCGACCGAGGACACCGGCGCGCTCGCTCCCGGCCCCAGGGTCCCGCCGGCGAGCGCGACGCGGTCGTCCCCCGCGCCCGTGCGGATCTCCAGCACCGTGCGCGCGTTGGTCCCCGGCGGCGTGCAGGTCGCCCAGCCGCCGGCGTCCGCCGCGCAGCCCGCGCCGAGCGTGAGCGGCCCGGCGCTGTCGCGCACGCGCCGCCCGTCGACCTCGAGCCCGTCCGCCACGCCGTCGGGGTCCGTCACCGCGATCGCGTAGAGGTCGGAGGGGAGCGTGGCCGGGAAGTACTTGCCGTCCCCCGGATCCCCCGGGGTGGTCGAGCGGTAGACGAGCTCGATCGTCGTCGCGCTCGCGGGCGCGGCGCCCGTCAGCAGGACGAGCAGCAGGAGCAGGAGGCTGAGGCGCATCGGGATCTGCAACGGCGCCCAGGCGCGGGAGTAGCGGATCAGGAGTGGGCGGCGGAAGCGCTCTGACCCGCTCCCGCCGCCCTGGCCTAGGTGGTGTCCCTATCGGCCGTCTTGCGCCTCTCGGCGCAAGGTGATGACCCAGAAAGCCTTGGAGCGAGCATGCCCAGCGGAGGCGCTCCGGACACGCGATTCGGCAGGAGGCCGTCGAGGACGCCGATGAAATAGCCTTCCGCGCCGCATGTTCTCCAAGGTTCTGGTCGCAAATCGGGGCGAGATCGCCATCCGCGTCATGCGGACGTTGGAAGAGATGGGGATCGCGTCGGTCGCCGTCTACTCCGAGCTCGATCGGGAGGCGCTGCACGTCCAGCGCGCCGACGAGGCCTACCTGCTCGGTGGCCCGACGGCCGCAGAGAGCTACCTCAACATCCCCAAGATCATCGAGGTGATCAAGGAGTCCGGGGCCGAGGCCGTCCATCCGGGCTACGGCTTCCTCGCCGAGAACGCCGCGTTCGCGCGGGCGTGCGACGAGGCGGGCATCGTCTTCATCGGCCCGCCCGCGAGCGCGATCGACGCCATGGGCTCCAAGACCAAGGCGCGCGAGCTGATGCAGGCCGCCGGGGTCCCGATCGTGCCGGGCACCACCGAGGCGGTCGACACGCTGGAGGACGCGCTGCGCATCGCCACCGACGAGATCGGCTTCCCGGTCGCGGTCAAGGCGGCGAGCGGTGGCGGCGGCAAGGGCTTCCGCGTCGCGCTGACCGAGGACAAGCTCAAGGACGCCTTCGAGGGCGCCTCCCGCGAGGGCGAGAAGTTCTTCTCCGACGGCACCGTCTACCTCGAGCGCTACCTGCCGGACCCGCGCCACGTCGAGGTCCAGATCCTCGCCGACAAGCACGGCAACGTCATCCACCTGGGCGAGCGCGACTGCTCCGTGCAGCGCCGCCACCAGAAGCTCATCGAGGAGGCGCCGGCCCCGGCCGTCGACGAGGCGCTGCGCGAGAGGATCGGCAAGATCGGCACCGACGCGGCGCGCGCGGTCGACTACGTCGGCGCGGGCACGATCGAGGGCATGCTCCAGGACGGCGAGTACTTCTTCCTGGAGATGAACACCCGCGTGCAGGTCGAGCACTGCGTGACCGAGATGGTCTCCGGGATCGACATCGTGCGCGAGGGCATCCTCGCCGCCGCGGGCGAGCCGCTCACGGTCAAGCAGGAGGACGTCGAGCTCCGCGGCCACGCGATCGAGTGCCGGATCAACGCCGAGGACGCGTCGCGGAAGTTCGCGCCCGCGCCGGGCAAGATCGGCAACTACAAGGAGCCGTCGGGCCCGGGCGTCCGCGTCGACTCGGGCGTCGGCCCCGGCGGCGAGGTCACGCCGATGTACGACCCGATGGTCGCGAAGCTGATCGTCTGGGACACCGATCGCGAGAAGGCGACGCGGCGCATGCTGCGCGCGCTCGGCGAGTACGAGATCGAGGACCTCAAAACGCTGATCCCGTTCCACCAGGCGCTGCTGGCCACCGAGCAGTGGGGCAACGCCGAGACGTGCCGCGACCTGGTCGAGGACACCGACTGGCTGAAGACCCTCGCCTTCCCGGCGCCCACCCCGCCGAGCGACGACGACGAGCCGGAGAAGGTCGAGCAGGCCTACACGGTCGAGGTCTCGGGCCGGCGCTTCGACGTGACGGTCATCGGGCCGCCGCCGGTCGGCGGGATCGCCGTCGCCGCGGGCGCCGCGGGCAACGGCGCGGCCGCCGCGCCGAAGAAGCGCGGCGAGCGCAAGAAGAGCGCGGGCGGCGGGGCCGACGAGCTCCTCTCCCCGCTGCAGGGCAACATGTGGAAGGTGCTCGTCAAGCAGGGCGACACGGTCGAGGAGGGCCAGCTGCTCTGCATCATCGAGGCGATGAAGATGGAGAACGAGATCACCGCGCACAAGGCGGGCGTGATCGAGACGCTCTCGATCAAGGAGGGCGAGCCGATCCAGTCGGGCGCCCCGATCGCCACCATCAAGTCGCCGCCCGCCGAGGCCGCCGAGTAGGACGATGCCGGCGGCCGCGACCATCCTGGGCAGCGGCGGCTTCATCCCCACGGGCAAGCGCGAGACGTCCTCGCTGCTGCTGCTGCCCGAGGGCTCCGACGGCGCGGTGGTCGTCGACGCGGGCACCGGCCTGCGGCGGCTGATCACCGACCGCTCGCTGCTGGCCGGTCGCACGCGGCTGGAGGTGCTGCTCACGCACTTCCACATCGACCACGTCTGCGGCCTCGCCTACCTGACCGAGCTCGACGACCTCGAGGTCACGGTCCGCGGGCCGGGCGCGGCGCTCTACGACCTGAAGACCGCCGAGATCCTCGCGCGGCTCTTCGCGCCGCCGATCATGCCGGTCGACCTCGAGCAGCTCGGCGTGGGCGTCGGCGAGGTCGGCCTCGGCGACGCGGGCGTCGCGGACCTCGACGTGCGCACGCGCCGCCAGGACCTCCACACCAACCCGACGCTCGGGCTGCGGATCGGCGACGCGCTGATGTGGTGCACCGACACCGAGGACGACCCCGGGACGGCCGCGTTCGCGCGCGGCGTCCGCGTCCTGGCCCACGACGCGTGGGGCCCGCCCGCGGCGCCCGGCCACGCCGAGCCGGCCGCGGCGGCGCGCGTGGCGGTCGAGACCGGGGCCGAGCGCCTCGTGCTGATCCACGTGCCGCCGACCGGCGACGAGGACGCGCTGCACGCGCACGCGGCGGCGGTGCACCCCGATGTCGTCGTGGCGACCGACGGACTGCAACTTCTAGACTTCTGACGGTTGCTGCGCATTGCCGCGGACGCTACGTTCGCGGGCGATGCGCCGTTCCCCGCTCATCGCGCTGGTCCTGGGGCTGGTCCTCGTCGTCGCCGCGATCGCCACCGCGCAGGAGGGCGACCCGCCGACGCTGACCGCGCCGCAAGCGGTCGGGATCACCGAGCGGACCGCCGACCTCAGCGCCGTCGCCGACACCGACGGGCTCGGCGGGACGCTGAGCGTCGCCTACGGCCGCAGCGCGGCGTCGCCGACGGCGACCGCGACGCTGGCGCGGATCCCGCACGGCACGAAGCCCGGCCGCGCCGGCGGCTCGCTCATGGACCTCGTGCCCGGCGCGACCTACCACTACCGCCTCACGCTGCGGACGCTCAACGGCACGGCGACGACGCCGGACGCGACGTTCACGACGGCCGGGCGCGTCGCGGCCACCAGCGCGCGCTGCCGCGTGCCGCACCTGACGGGCCGGCGGTGGCCCGTCGCCCACCGCGCGCTGCTGCGCGCCAACTGCCGGACGGGCACCGTCCGGCGCCCGGTGCGCACCGCGCGCCACCAGACGCTCGTCGTGGTCTCGCAGACGATCGCCGCGGGGCGCGTGCGGCCCGCGGGGACGCGGGTCGGGGTGCGGTTGAAGGTGCGCCGCTAATCTCGGCGCCATGGACCTCGAGCCGCTGCGCGCAGGCATGGAGCAGGCCGTCCCGTTCAACGGGCACCTCGGCCTGGAGATCGTGGAGGTGTCGGTCGGCCGGGGCGTCGCGCGGCTGCCCGACGACCAGGCGCTGCGCAACCACACGGGCTCCCAGCACGCGAGCGCGCTCTTCGCGGTCGGGCAGGCGGCGTCCGGCGCCGCGCTCGCCGCGGTGTTCGTCGAGCACCTGCCGCGGCTGGAGCTCTCGCCCGAGGGCGCGGAGATCTCCTACAGGAAGATCCCGCGCGGCCCGATCACCGCGACCGGCGTCCTCGGCGCCGACCCCGCGACGCTGCTCGCCGACCTCGACCGCGACGGGCAGGTCGCGTTCGGGACCGACGTCTCGCTGACCGACGACGCGGGCGAGACCGTCGCCGGCATGACCGTCCGCTGGCTCGTCCGCCAGGAGGCCTGATGCCCGTCCACGCCTGGAAGGCCGGCCCGCACGAGGCCGAGACGGTCGCGCGCCTGCTCGTCCGCTTCCGCGACCACCTCGGCTACTCGTGGCCGTCGGAGAACGCGTTCCTGGCCGGCGTCGAGCGCCTGCTGGAGGATCGCGACACCGACTTCCTGCTCGCCGCCGTCGACGACGACTCGCCGCCCTCCGGCGTCGTCCAGCTCCGCTACCGCATGGGCATCTGGCGCGCGGGCCGCGACTGCCTCGTCGAGGACGTCTTCGTCGGCGAGGAGGCCCGCGGCCGCGGCGTCGCCCGCGCCCTCCTCGACCTCGCGACCACCCGCGCCCTCGAACGCGGCTGCCGCCGCATGGAGCTCGACGTCAACGAGGCCAACACGCCCGCCCTCGCGCTCTACGAGTCCTTCGGCTTCACGACCGGGGAGCCCCGGGACCTCTATCTGCGGCGGCACCTCGACGCGGGGCCGGACGCGTGAGGCCGTGCCGGTCGCGTTGACCGGCAAGCTGCCGGTCAACGCGACCGGCACTGCGTCAGAAGTGCGGAGACCATCGCCGCCGTCGCGCGCCGCTCCCCGGTGACCTGCTCCCACGTGAGGCGCACGACGGTGAAGCCCGCCAGCGTCAGCTTCTGGTCGCGCCGCCGATCGTCGGCGAACGTGGTCGGCATCGCGTGGAACTCGAAGCCGTCGGTCTCGACGACCAGCGTCGCGCCGGGCCAGTGGAAGTCGACGCGCTCGCCGAGCACGACCCCGTTCACGGTCGGGCGCGGCAGCCCGTAGTCATCGCACAACTGCGCGAAGGCCACCTCCATCCGGCTGCGCAGGTCATCGGTCCCGCGACCGTGGAGCGCGGCGAGGAGGCGGCCGAGCTCGGCGGCGCCGGGCTGCCGGCCGCCACGTTCGAGCGCGCGCCGCTGGTCGCGGAGGTCGAAGAGCCGCAGGCGCGACGCGCGGCGGATCACCTGCTCGAGCCGGCGCCCGCGGAGCGCGGCGGCCACGTCGAGGATCGTGCGCGCCACGGTCGTCACCGGGATCGCGCGGCGCGCCGTGAGGTCCGCCCCGTCGAGGACCGTGCGCCGGTGCACCACCGTCCGGGCGCGCTTGGCGACGCCGCCGCGCCGCGCCGTCGAGACGTGCAGCGGGAACAGCGGCGCGTCGAGGATCCCCCACAGCGCCGCGGCGCTGACGTGGCTCAACGTCGCGCCGAGCCCGTAGGCGTCCACGGCGGCGAGCCGCCACCCGTCGTCGCTGAGCGCCGCGTGGCCGAGGCCGTAGACGCCGCGGTGGAGGCTCACCAGCCGGCGCTGGCGGAGCCGGTCGTCGATCGTCCCGGGCCGGATCCCCGCCTCGATGAGCACCGCGCGCGACAGGACGCCGTGGCGTCGCGCGGCGATCGCCGACATCAGCGCGTCGTGGTCGAGTTGACGGGTCATATGCCGCCTTAGGCGACAGCCACGTCGAACTCGCCCCCACGATGTCTGGTGCTAGACCCGCCCCACGTTCCCCGCGTGGATCTGCTTCTGCACGCGATCGCGCCGCGTCAGCGGCAGCGCCGGCTCCACGCCGTCGCGCCCGAGCGACTCGAGGTACTTGATGTCCTCGCGCAGGATCGCGAGGGCGCGCTGGCCGTCGATCGCGGCGCCGTGGCCCGGGACGACCCAGTCGGCGCGCTCGACGTAGGGGGCGAGGCGGAGCAGCGTCGCGACGTAGGCGTCGCGCGAGCCGCCCTCGGAGATCATCGGCAGCTCGACGGGCGAGAGGTAGTCCCCGGCCACCAGCACGGAGGCGAACGGCGCCCAGATCGCCATCCCGTCGGAGGTGTGCCCGTCCGCCGGGATCAGCTCGAGCTCCGAGGCGTCGCCGCCGCCGCTCCCCAGCTCCACCTTCCCCGGCACCGGCAGCGCCTGGACCGACCCCAGGGACAACGGGCGCGGCCGGATCACGTAGTCGTCCTCGTCGACCTCGCGCAGCCGTCGCTGCGCCACGCCCGGCTCGGCGCGCAGCCGCGCCGCGGTCGTCTCGGCGACGCCCAGCGGCGCGTCCGGGAACGCCAGCCGCGCCAGCAGGTGATCCCAATCACCATGTGTCGCGAGCAGCCCGCTGAGCCCCCAGCCCGCCTGGCCGAGGATCCCCGGCAGCGCGTCGAGCTCGTCCGGGAAGATCGGCGAGTCGACGACGAACGTCTCGTCCCCGTGGTGCAGCAGCGTGCAGGTGGTCTGCCACTTGACGCTCCGGGCGACGATGACGCCGGGGTCGAGGGCGACGACCTGCACTACAGCCCGAGGAGCTTGGCCGCCTCGAGCAGGGTCTTGACCTCGGCGGTCGGCTTCTTGCCGCCCGGCGGGACCTCCTCCTTGCGGCGGTTGACCCAGATCGTCGGCACCTTCAGCTTGGTCGCCGGCTCGATGTCCGTGTAGAGGCCGGACCCGATGTGGACCCACCCCTTCTTGCCGCCGATCCGCCGCGCGAACTCGTTGAAGTGCGCGGGGTCCGGCTTGTAGGAGCGGACCTGCTGGGCGGTGACGACGAGGTCGACGTCGGCCGGGATGTGGCGGCGCGTCAGCCCGAGGAGCTTGTCGTCGATGTTGGAGATGAGGCCCGTCTGGTACTTGCCCAGGAACTTCTTCATCTGGGGCATCGTCTCCTTGAACGCGCCCCAGCGGGAGACGGAGTCCGGCAGGAAGCCGGAGCGCGAGGGCTCCAGCGGCCAGCCGATCTCCTTGGCGATCTTGATCGCCGCCTGACGCAGGACCTCGGCGTAGAGCTCGTACGAGCCGCCCTGGATCTCCTTGGTCGCGTCGAGGAAGAGGTCGACCACCTGGGTGCGGTCGATCGTGAACCCGTCGCGCTTGGCCTCCCGCTCGAAAGCATCAGCGACCCCGGACTCCCAATCGATCAGGGTGCCGTAGACGTCGAACGTGATCCACTGGATGTTCTTCGGGAGTGCCATGCGGCCCGGCATTGTGCCATCTCTGGCCCTTCGGGCGGGGTCCGGTCGTTTGGGCACGAAGCATCCGGCCGGACTCCTGCAATAACGTCGTGGCCTCCTATGGACCTGCTCGAATATCAGGGCAAGCAGCTTTTTGCCCGACATGGAATCCCCGTCCCTGACGGACGCCCGGCGCGAACGGTCGACGAAGCCGTAGCCGCCGCGAAGGAGATCGGCTTCCCGTGTGCCGTCAAGGCACAGGTGAAGATCGGTGGCCGCGGCAAGGCCGGCGGCATCAAGATCGCCAACGACGAGGACGAGGCGCGCTCCGCCTCCGACGCGATCCTCGGCATGGACATCAAGGGCTTCACGGTCCACGAGGTGTGGATCGAGACCGCCGCCCCGCAGATCGAGAGCGAGTACTACGCCTCGATCGTCTTCGATCGTGGCGCGAAGGCGCCCCTCATTATGCTCTCGACGCAGGGCGGCATGGACATCGAGGAGGTCGCCGACTCCAACCCGGACGCGATCGCCACGCTCCACGTCGACCCGCTCCTGGGCTTCCAGGACTTCCACGGCCGGCGCCTGGCCTTCGAGGCCGGCATCGACGCCGACCTCATCCGCCCCGTCGGCGCGTTCCTGCACCAGCTCTACGGGACCTTCATCGCCGAGGAGGCGCTGCTGGTCGAGGTCAACCCGCTGATCGTCACGCCCGAGCGCAAGGTCGCGGCGCTCGACGCCAAGGTCACGCTCGACGACAACGCGCTCTTCCGCCACCCGGACAACGCGAACCTCCGCGATCCGAGCGACGAGGACCCGCAGGAGCAGATGGCGCACGAGCGCGGCCTGACCTACGTCAAGCTCGACGGCGACATCGGCATCCTCGGCAACGGCGCCGGGCTGGTCATGTCGACGCTCGACGTCGTCGCGCACTACGGCGGCGCGCCCGCGAACTTCCTGGACGCCGGCGGCGGATCCAAGGCGGAGGCCATCACCAGCGCCGTCGAGGTCATCCTCTCCGACGACAAGGTCAAGTCGGTGCTGTTCAACATCTTCGGCGGCATCACGCGCTGCGACGAGGTCGCCAACGGCCTCATCGAGGCGTTCAAGACGCTCGACCCGAAGGTCCCGTTCGTCGTCCGGCTGGACGGCACGAACGACGTCGAGGGACGGAAGATCCTCGCGGACGCGAGCCTTCCGAACGTGCACACCGCGGCCACGATGGACGAGGCCGCCCAGAAGGTCGTGGCTCTGGCCAAGGGGGAGGCAGCCTGATGGCCGTCCTGATCGACAACGACACCAAGCTGGTCGTCTCCGGCATCACCGGGCGCGAGGGCACGTTCCACGCGCTCAACAACAAGAACTACGGGACGAACGTCGTCGCCGGCGTCACGCCCGGCAAGGGCGGCCAGGACGTCGAGGGCATCCCGGTGTTCAACACGTTCCGGGACGCGGTCGCGCAGACCGGCGCCAACGTCGCGATGGTCTTCGTGCCGCCGCGCTTCGCCGCCGACTCGATCCTCGAGGCGGCCGACGCGGGCATCCCGCTCGTCATCTGCATCACCGAGGGCATCCCGGCGCACGACGAGCTGCGCGTCTACACGCACCTGCAGCGGACGGGCACGCGCCTGGTCGGGCCGAACTGCCCGGGCATCCTCTCGCCGGGCAAGGCGAACGTCGGCATCATCCCGGCGTCCTTCTTCAAGGAGGGCAACGTCGGCGTCGTGTCGCGCTCGGGCACGCTGACCTACCAGATCGGCAACACGCTGGCCCAGGCCGGCTTCGGCAACTCGTCCATCGTCGGCATCGGCGGCGACCCGGTCCCGGGCACGTCGTTCATCGACGTGATCGAGCTGTTCCAGGCCGACGACCAGACCGAGCTGATCGTGCTGAGCGGCGAGATCGGCGGCGACGCCGAGGAGCGCGCGGCGGACTACATCGCCGAGCACGTGACCAAGCCGGTCGTCGCGTACATCGCGGGGTTCACGGCGCCTCCGGGCAAGACCATGGGCCACGCGGGCGCGATCGTCAGCGGCTCGAAGGGCACCGCGGTCGCGAAGGCCGAGGCGCTCGAGGCCAAGGGCGTGCGCGTGGGCCGGACGCCCACGGAAGTCGCCGAGATCGCCGTGGAGATCCTCGGCGGCTAGCGCCGCGCCAGACGCGTTGCGCCGGTTGGCGTCGCTCTCCAGACACGAGTACGCTCGCTGACCGTGGAGAGCGACGTCCCTGACCTCGCTCCCATTGGCTCAGGAGGCCGACCGGAGACTATGGAGAGCGACGTCACAAGCACCTTGAGCGAGCTGGAGCGCAAGCTCAAGGAGCTCGAACGCGAGTTGGAGTCCGTGGGGCGCACCGGCGAGGCCGACGTCGACCCCGCGCAGGGCGGCTGGGAGCCGGTGCCCGACCCGGCGCCGGCCGGCCCGCCGCCCGCGGGCGCGACGCCGTTCACGGCGGTGTGGCACGGGACGGCGGGCGCGGATCCAGCCGCGCCGGGGCCGCCGCCGGCCTCGCCGTTCAACGGCGCGCAGGCCGTGCCGGTGACGCCGCCGGCGGCGCCGTGGCCGCCGCAGGCGGCGGCCGCTCCGCCGCAGGGCGCGTCCCACGCCGCGCCGCCGGAGGACGCCGCGCCGCCGCAGGCCGCGTGGGCGTCGCCGCCGCCCCAGGCCGCACCGGTGACGCAAGCCCCGCCGCAGCAGGACGCCGCGCCGCAGCATGCCGCGTGGGCGTCGCCGCCGCCGCACGCCGCGCCGCCGCACGCCGCCGCCCCGCCGCAGCCGACCGCGTGGGCGCCCCCGCCGCCGCCCGCCCACGCCGCGTGGCCGCCCCCCGCGCCGCCCGCCCCCGCCGCGGCCCCCAGCCTCCACCGCCAGCTCGACGAGCTCCTCGCCTTCCGCGAGCGCCTCGTCCGCGCCACCGACGACCTCGTCGGCGAGCTCTCGCGCGTGCTGACCGAGCTCGGCGTCGGCGCCGCGCCCGATCCCGCCGACACGCTGCTGAGCGGCGACGTCGTCCTCGACGCCGCGCCGTTCGGCGACCTCGCCACGCTCGCCGGCTTCGAGCAGGCGCTGCAGCGGGTGCCCGGCGTGCGCGCCGTCCACGTCCGCACGCTCGACGCGGGCCGCGCGACGATCGACGTCCGCCTCGCGGGCCCGGTCGCGCTCGCCGCGGGCCTGCGCGCCACCGCGCCGGTCGCCTTCGCGGTCACCGACGTGCGCGACGGCCGCCTCACCCTCGCGATCTCGGGCTGAGGCGGGGCCGCGGCGGGTACGCGGTCGTGACGTGACCCGCTGGTAGCTTCCGGCTGGAGCACCCACCGTGGCCGACGACGACGATCCCTCCCGCATCCCATCCGCCGAGGAGCTCGCCGCGTCGCTGACCCAGCGCGTCCGGATGGTGCTCGCCGCCGCCGAGCACGACGCGGCCGCGATCCGCGCCGGGGCCGAGGCGGAGGCCGAGGAGCGCGTGCGCGTCCGCCTGCTCGCCGCCGAGCAGGACGCCGAGCGCCTCGTCCGCCAGGCCGAGCGCGTGGCCGCCGACCACCTCGAGGACGCGCGGCGCCGCGTCGACGCGTTCGCCGCGGGCCGCGCCCGCCGCATCAGCGCCGCGGCCGACCGCCTGCTCGCGCACACCGAGGCGCTGGCCGACCGCGCGGAGCGCGCCGAGCGCCTACAGCGCGGCGTCGAGTCCGTGGTCGAGGCGCTCGCCGCCGCCGCCGAGGCCATCGCCGCCGAGGCCGCCCGCGACGCGATCGCGCTCCCCCGCGCCGGCGACCGGGGCGCCGAGGTGACGCGCCTGACGACGCGGCCGCACGCCGTCCCGGACCCGGAGCCCGAGCCGCCCACGCAGCCGCCACCACCCGCCGTCGCCGCCGCGCCCGACCCGCCGGCCGAGCACGACGACGAGGACGACGCCCGCGCGCACGTCCGCGAGATCGCGAGCATCCTGCCGCGCCGCCCGGGCCGCCCGCCGCGGGCGGTGCCGCCGCCGGTGGCGCCGGAGCCGCCGCCGGACGACGTGGCGTAGCGCGGTAGGTCGCTGGCGCCCAGCTCTCGGCGTGGCCGGCGTACGCCGCGTGGTCCGTTCGTCACCGAGGGAGTGCGGCGGGGCCGGTGGTGCGCGGCGTGGGCTCGTCGTCCGCGAGCGCCTGGGCGCGGGTCAGGTGCGACTCACCGGTGAGTGGCACCTGGACGTTGCGGGCCAACGTCGATGTGCCATCCGGCCTGCGGGCCGCCGCCCGCCGCGCCCCGCGGACGACCCCGGGCGCCGCGGCCACGCCACCGCTCGCTCTCCTCGGTGACGACGAACCACGCCGCGCACCCCGACCGCGCCGCGCACTGCGCGCCAACCGCGCCGCGCGCGGCCCCGCCCCCTACACCGCGAACGCGCTCGACCCCACCCAGTCCGCGTCGTTCGCCGCGCCCGGCGGCACGTAGAAGTAGCCGCCGCCCACGGGCGTGATGTAGTCGGTCATCGGCTCGCCGGCCAGACGGGCCTGCACGGCCTCGAACTGGCGCTCGAGGTCCTGGTTGAAGGCGATGAAGATCAGGCCCTGGTCGAGCTGGCCGGCGCTGTCGAAGCCGCGGGAGTAGTTGAAGGCCCTGCGCAGGATCCGCTGGTCGTCGGTCGCCGCGGTGCGCGGGTTGGCGAGGCGGATGTGCGCGTCGAGCGGGATCCGCGTGCCCTTGGGGTCGAGGTCGAGGCGCGGGTCCTGCGCCTCGTCGGTGCCGCCCAGCGGCGCGCCGGTCGGGCGCGCGCGGCCGATCATGTTCTCCTGCTCGCGCAGCCCGACGCGATCCCAGAACTCCACGTGCATGCGGATGACCCGGACGACCTGGAACGTGCCGCCCTCGGGCGTCCACACCAACTTGGCCATCGCGGCGTCGTCGCCGACGTCCGGGTTCGCGGTCCCGTCGCGGAAGCCGAAGAGGTTGCGCCGCGCGCTGCCCGGCCTCGGCCCGCGGTCGGCGCTCTGGAAGCCGTCGACCGACCAGCGCAGCGCGAACGCGCCGCGCACCGGGCGCAGCAGCTCGCGCACCGCGTGCACCACCGTGTCGCGGTGGTTGGCGGTCACCTGGACCAGCACGTCGCCGTGCGTCTGCGCCGCGTCGAGCCCGTCGTTCGGGAACGCCGGCATCGGCTTCAGCCCCGCGGGCTTGGCCTTCGCCAGGCCGTAGCGGCCGTCGTACAACGAGGCGCCGAAGCCGATCGTCACCGTCAGCGCGTCGGGCGCGATCTCGGTGCCGAGCGTGCCGGAGTCGGCGGGCGGCTCGTCGGGGTCCTGGACCGGGATCCGCGTCCCGGCGCTCAGCTCGCGCGCCCGGCTGCTCAGCGCCTGCAGGCCCTGGATCAGCCCGGCGCGGTCGGCCGCGATCGCGTCCAGCGCGAGCACCGTCGCCTCGCCGCCCGCGCGGGTCAGGACGCCCGCCTGGTGCGCGCCCTCGAACGGGACCGCCTGCGCGAGCGGGTCCGTCGGCGCGGGCGCGTCGCCCGCCCGGGCGGCGGTCGCGCCGATCAGCCCGCCCGCGCCGAGCACGGCGGCGGAGCGGCCCAGGAAGGCGCGGCGGTCGAGGCTCATCGGTGGCCCTTCGCCGGCAGCGCCGGGATCGCGGGAGCGAGCTGGGTCTCGAGCGCGCCCGGGATCCCCGACAGCGCCTCGAGCGCGCGGCCGAGGCGGCCGTCGAGGAGCTCCCGCTCGCGGCGGCCGAGCGCGCCGAGCGCGGGATAGGCGCCGCCGTGCGCGCGGCGGATCGTCGCCAGCTCCGCGCCGAGCACGCCGAGCGAGCTCTCCACGCCCTGGAGCGCGTCGCCGCGGCCGGAGAGCGTCGTGCGCAGCGTGCCGATCACCACGTCCGTCGCGCGCCACGCCGCCGCCGTCGCGCGGACGCCCGCGCCGCTCCACGGCGCGGCGGCGCCGCTGAGGAAGTCGCGCTGCGCGTCCTCGAGGATCTCGTGGGCGCGCGTGGCGTAGTCGAGCGGCGAGATCGCCAGCCGGGCCAGCGCCCGCGGCAGCCGCGCGACGTCGCGCGCCAGCCGCGCCGCCGGCGCGCGGAGCGAGGCCATGGACTTGCCCGTCCACAGCCCGTACTCGACGCGGTGCAGCCCGGTGAAGCCCCGGTCGCGGACGCCGCGCGCCAGCCCGCCGGGCCCGCCGTCGACCGCGCCGTCGAGGTCGCCGAGCGCCCCGTACGCCGCGCCGAGCAGCAGGTACTTGTCATATGCCTCGCCCCAGGCGGCGCGCGCGGCGCCGCGATCTCCGCGCGCCACGGCGGCGCGCAGCGCGGCGACCGGCGCGACCATCGCGCGAGCGTCGCGGATCGCGTAGCGGCGGTACGCGGCCACCGGCGCGCGGAACGCGGCCGGGCTCAGCGGCTGCACCTCGGGCCGCGGGCCCGCGGCGGTCGGGCGCCCGTCGGCCGCGTCGGCGGTCTCCTGCGCGGAGAGCCGCGAGTTGTACACGTCCTTGATCGACGGCTTCGCGTTCGCCCCGTCCGCGGGCGCCACGCCCGGGTGCGGGACGCCGGGCACGTGCACCACGCCGCCACCACCACCGCCTCGCGGCAGCAGCGCCGCGAGCAGCAGCACGGCCAGCGCCGCCCCGAGGACGGCGAGGAGCATGCGAGGACGGGAGCGCCAGGCCACGGGGCGAAGCTAGGCGTACATCTCGGTCCGCGTGTTATCGCGCTGTTGCCGCGCCGCGGGGTGGCAGAACGCTGACGCTTCTCCAGACGACTACATCTTCGCGCCGCCGCGGCGGGAGGTTCCGTGCCGCTCCGCCCCCCCATCATCGAAAGAGGTCCCACCGTGCGCATCAGGCGCATCCTCCCCCTGGCCGGCGGTTCGCTGGCCCTCGCGGCCGCGGCGGCCGCCATCGGCCTGTCCGGCGCCTCGGCCGGCTCGTCGCCGGCTACGCCGAGCACCACCCCCATCAAGCACGTCGTGGTCATCTTCGGCGAGAACGAGTCGTTCGACCACTACTTCGGCACCTACCCCCAGGCCGCCAACGTCGCCGGCGAGCCCGCGTTCCAGGCCAAGTCCGGCACCCCGTCGGTCAACGGCCTGAACGCCACGCTCCAGAGCGCCAACCCGAACGCGGCCAACCCGCAGCGCCTCGACCGCTCGCAGGCCGTGACCTGCTCGCAGAACCACGCCTACGGCGCCGAGCAGAAGGCGTTCGACGGCGGGCTGATGGACAAGTTCGTGGAGAACACCGCGGGCGGCAGCTGCCTCGACAAGTCCATCGTCATGGACTACTACGACGGCAACACGGTGACGGGCCTGTGGAACCTCGCCCAGAACTTCTCGCTCAACGACAACTCGTTCAGCACCGGCTTCGGCCCCTCGACCCCCGGCGCGCTGAACCTCATCAGCGGCAACACGCACGGCGCGACGCCGGCCTCGCAGGGCACCAACATCGAGAACGGGTCGATCATCAACGACCCCAACCCGGACTTCGACGACTGCTCGACCGGCGGCGCGCACATGTCCGGCCGCAACGTCGGCGACCTGATGAGCGCGCACCACGTCACGTGGGGCTGGTTCCAGGGCGGCTTCCGGCCGACGGCCACCGCCGCGGGCAAGGCGGTCTGCGGCAAGACCCACAACAACGTCGCGGGCCAGTCGATCACCGACTACTCGGCCCACCACGAGCCGTTCGAGTACTACGCCACGACGGCCAACGTCCACCACACGGCGCCGGCCTCCGCCGACGCGATCGGCCAGGACGACCCGTCGAGCACGCCGGCCGACGAGCGCGTCAACCACCAGTACGACCTGACGGACTTCGACGCCGCACTCGAGCACGGCGACCTCCCGCAGGTCTCGTTCCTGAAGGCCGCGGCCTTCGAGGACGCGCACCCGAGCAACTCGGACCCGCTCGACGAGCAGCGCTTCGTCGCGCGCACGCTCGACGCCCTGGAGCAGTCCCCGGACTGGGACAGCACCGCGGTCGTCCTGGCCTACGACGACTCCGACGGCTGGTACGACCACGTCATGTCGCCGATCCTCAACCCCTCGGCCGCCGGGCAGGACGCCCTCAACGGCCCGGGCGTCTGCGGCAACGTCAAGGACGCGACGGCCTACGCGGACCGCTGCGGCTACGGCCCGCGCCAGCCGCTGCTGGTCGTCTCGCCGTGGGCGAAGCGCAACTTCGTCGACAGCACGCTGACCGACCAGACCTCGGTCCTGCGGTTCATCGAGGACAACTGGCAGCTCGGCCGCATCGGCGACCAGTCGATGGACGCCAAGGCGGGGTCCTTGGGCAACATGTTCGACTTCGACCCGGACCACGCCCGCGCCCCGAAGGTGTTCCTGGACCCGACGACGGGCCTCGTGACGAAGAGCCCGCTCGGCGCGGCGGTCAGCCCCGACGGCGCGCCGACGTCGACCTACACGACGCCGTCGGTCACCGACACCACCACGACGACCGCCTCGGGCCTCGCCCCGGCGACCGACACCACCAACAACGCACCGGACGCCGCGACGTCGGTCCCCACCCCGACCGCGGCGCCCGGCGTCGCCGGGGCGTCGACCACGCCGAAGGCCGCCCCGCTGAAGGTCAGCCTGGCCTGCAAGACCACCGGGAAGGGCCACACCGTCGCGATCAGCTGCACCGCGAAGGGCGCCGGCGTCGCGAAGGTCACGGCGCTGCGGTTCCGCGTCCTGCGCTCGAAGGCGATCCTGGCGACCAAGGCCACCAGGTTGCACGGCGCGCGGGCCAGCGCGGTGCTGCACGTCAGGAAGGCGCTCCGCAAGGGCACCTACACGCTGCGCGTGACGATCACGCAGGCGGGCGTCCTGACGGCGACGACCACGAAGGTCCACCTGGGCTAGGTGGACGCTGCGACGGTCCCCCGCCCGCGCGCGGGGGACCGTCCCCGGTCAGCCGACGCGGATGCGCCCGCGCCCGTCCGCCTTCGCCGCGTACAGCGCGGCGTCGGCGCGGGCGATGACGCTCTCGGCGCTCTCGCCGTGGGCCCAGCGCACGAGCCCGGCCGAGCAGCCGACGCCGTCCTCGCCGCCCGGCGTCATGTCCTGCAGGCGGGAGACGATCCGCTCGGCGGACGGCAGGTCGCAGTCGGGCAGCAGCAGCGCGAACTCGTCGCCGCCCCAGCGCGAGAGCAGGTCGGCGCCGCGCAGCGCGCCGCGCCACGCGGCGGTCGCCTCGCGCAGCAGCACGTCGCCCGCCTGGTGGCCGAAGGTGTCGTTGTAGGGCTTGAAGCGGTCGAGGTCGATCGCCGCGACGCAGAGCGGCCGCTCGTAGCGCTGCGCGCGGGCGAGCTCGACCTTCACGCGCTCGTCCCACAGCCGCCGGTTCGCGAGACCGGTGAGCGGATCGGTGCGCGCCAGATCCCGGAGCTGCTCGAGCAGCCGCTGCTGCGTGAGCGCGGTCCCGAGCTCGGCCGCGAGCAGCTCGACGACCATCAGCTGCCCCTCGCGCGGCGGCCCGGCGCCCTCCGGCCAGCGCACGCGCAGGATCCCGAGGACCGTCTCGCCGCGCACGACCGGCCGCTCGACCGCGACGCCCGCGGCCGCCCACGCCGTCACGTCGGCCTCCAGCAGCTCCGCGGCCTCGGCGCCGAGCACGTCGCGCGCGCCGTCGAGCAGCGTCGCGACCGGCTGCTCGGCGACCGCCGCCTCGCGGCCCAGCGCGGCGAGCGCGAGCACGTCGCCCTGGCGGCGCAGCAGCTCCTGCTCGGCCAGCGCGAGCGCCTCGCGCGCGTCGTGCGCCGGGGTGACGTCGACGAGCGTCCCGAGCCACCCGGCCGGGCCGCCCCACGGGTCGCGCAGCAGGACGCCGGTGACCTGCGCCCAGCGGACGCCGCCCGGCGTGACGAAGCGCGCCTCGACGGTGAACTCGCCCGCGCGCTCGCCGGTCAGCGCCGTGCTCCACGCCTCGGCGAAGGCGCGCGCGTCGGCGGGGTCGAGCGCGTCGCGCCAGCCCTGGTCGAGCAGCGCCTCGCTCGGGCGGCCCGTCAGCTCGCTCACCCAGTCGTTGGCGAAGACGCAGCGCCCGCCCTCGTCGATCTCGACGATGCCGACCGGCGCCAGGTGCGTCAGCGTCCGCCAGCGGTCCTCCTTGGCGCGCAGCAGATCCTCGTTGCGCTCCTGGTGGCGGCGGCGCTCGATCGCGAAGCGGATCGCGCGCAGGAACCGCGCGGGTGGGCTCTCCTGCCCCTTGACGAGGTAGTCCTGCGCGCCCGCCCGGATCGTGGACGCCGCCAGCTCCTCGTCGTCGTGGCCGCTGAGCACGATGACCGGCGCGCCGCCCGCGACGGCGAGGATCAGCGCGAGCGCCTCGAGCCCGTTGGCGTCCGGCAGCCCGAGGTCGAGCAGGACGCAGTCGGCGCCGCGCCCGGCGAGGTCGGCGCGCGCCCCGCCCGCGGTCTCGTGGTGGCGCACCTCGACGCCGCCCGGCACCGCGTCGGCGAGGATCAGCTCGACGAGGCGGGCGTACGGGACCGAGTCCTCGACGAGGACCACGGATGCGGCGGGTGCGGCCATCGCGACCAAGGATCCTCACTCTCCCGGACACGTGTCGCCTCGCTAGCATCCGACCCGATGCCTGACGTGATCTCCTTCGCCCGCGGCGCCCCCTCGCTGGACATCGTCGACGTGGAGGGCCTCAAGGCCGCCGCGGTCCGCGCGTTCGAGCGCGACCCGGCCGGCACGACCGCCTACGGCACGGCCGTCGGCTACGGCCCGCTGCGCGAGTGGATCGCCAACCAGCACGGCGTCGACACCTCGAACGTCATCGTCACCAACGGCTCGATGCAGGCCGACGCGTTCCTCTTCGAGACGCTCGTCAAGCCCGGCGACCCGGTCGTCGTCGAGAAGCCGACCTACGACCGCACGCTGCTGAACCTGCGCGGCCGCGGCGCCGACGTCCGCATGGTCGAGCTCGAGCGCGACGGCATCGACACCGACGCGCTCGAGGAGCTGCTGCGCGGCGGCCTCACGCCCACGCTCGCGCACGTCATCCCCAACTTCCAGAACCCGGCGGGCTACACGCTCTCCGCGTCCAAGCGCGAGGCGCTGCTGCGGCTCGCCGCCGAGTTCGGCTTCGTGATCTTCGAGGACGACCCGTACGTCGACATCCGCTTCGCCGGCGAGGCGCTGCCGACGATGCTCTCGCAGGACACGACCGGCTCGGTCGTCTACGCGTCGTCGTTCTCCAAGACGGTCTGCCCGGGCATCCGCGTCGGCTACCTCGTCGGCCCGGCCGAGCGGATCTCCGAGATCCAGCGCCTGGCGACCAACACCTACATCTCGCCCAACATGGTGGCGCAGTCGCTCGTCTACGAGTTCTGCTCCAGCGGCGACATCGACAAGTCGATCGCGACCGTGAAGTCCGCGCTCGCCGGCCGCGTCAAGCGCCTCACCGAGGCCCTCGCGCGCGACCTGCCCGAGGCCCGCTTCCAGGCGCCCGAGGGCGGCTACTTCATGTGGGTCGAGCTGCCCGAGGGCACCGAGATCGACCGCGTCTTCGAGGAGGCCAACGCCCGCGGCGTCGCGATCGTCAAGGGCACCGACTTCCTGCTGGAGGGCGGCGAGAACACGCTCCGCCTCGCCTACTCGGGCGTCACCGAGGACCAGATCGACGAGGGCGTCGCGCGCCTCGCAGAAGCCGTGAAGGCGGCCGGGGCGATTTCCACGCCGCCCGCCCGCGCCTGACGGGCCCCGCGCAGCTTGACGGGCTGGCGCCCGCCGGCGCTTGCTCGTGACCCGTCAGCCACGACCGTTCGGGGCGGAAATCGCTCCCGGTCTTCTACCTTCCGTAGCGCTGCTCGCCCAGGACCAGCTGGGCGGGGAGCGCGACGCGCGGCGGCGGCGACGGGTCGGCAGTGACCGACACGGTCTCGGCCACGCTGCGCGTCAGCGTGATCCGCTCGCCGCTCGCGGTCTCGACGACGATGTCCTCGCCGGACTCGGCGAGCGTGCCGTCGAGGCCCGGGTCGAGGCCCGCGGCCTTGAGGTAGTGCAGCAGGTCCTCGGCCTCGTTCTCGAAGCGCACGATCGTGACCTTCGCGCCGACCTCGACGTCGGCCAGCGGGACCGACGGGATGCGGCTGCCGACGTCGATCGGGTGGCCGTGCGGGCAGGTGCGGACGTCGCCGATCGCGGCGAGCATGCGCTCCTCGAGCACCGGCGACATCGCGTGCTCCAGCCGCTCGGCCTCCTCGTGCACCTCGTCCCACGGGATGCCGAGGACGTCGGTGAGGAAGCGCTCGATCAGCCGGTGGCGGCGGACGATCGCCTCGGCGTGCACGCGGCCCTCGTCGGTGAAGCTGATGACCTTGTCGGTGCCGCGCGTGATGTAGCCGTCGCGCTCCAGGCGCCCGACCATCTCGTGGACCGTCGGCGGCGAGAGCTGCATCGCGCGGGCGATGTTCGCGCCGGTCATCGGGAGCCCGGCCTCGTAGAGCCAGAAGAGGGTCTCCAGGTACTCCTGCTCGGCGGTCGTCGCGGTGTCGGTGGACATCGTGATCCATCGTACCCCCCGCGCTCAGCTGCCCGGCGCGCGGCGGCGCGGCGGCGTCGTCTTCAGCTCCTCCGCCATCGCGACGAGGCCCTCCTCGGCCAGCGCCATGAACTCGCGGGCGGCGGGCGAGAGGCGCGCGCCGCGGCGGTTGATGAAGGCGAACGTGTCGTAGATCGGGTCGGCGAACGGGACCCAGCCGAGCTTCTTGGGCAGGCGGCGCCCGAGCGAGAGCAGGATCCCGCGCGCGATGAGGACGTCGCCCATGCCGCGGGCGGCGAGCTCGATCGCGGTCTCGACGTCCTCGACGTCGATCTGCGGCTCGATCGTCACGCCCTCGCGCTGGGCGAGCTCGAAGAGCTGGCGGCGCGTCGGGTCCTCCAGGCCGTAGCTCGTGTCGGTGAGGATCAGCGGCGCGGCGGCGAGCTCGCGGATCGTGATCGCCTTCTTCACGCGCGCGGGCTCGGCGGAGACGTAGAGGATCTCGTCCTGCATGATCGGCCGGACCTCGAGGCCGGTGTCGTCGATCGGCAGCGCGATCAGCCCCGCCTCGAGGTCGCCCTCGCGCACGGCCTCGGCGACCTCGGAGGAGTTCTGGCCGACGAGCCGGACGCGGACCTTCGGGTGGCGCTTGCGGAACGCGCTGACGATCTGCGTGCCGGGGTACCAGCGCGCGGTCCCGAACGTGCCGAAGGTCGCGATGCCGCCCTGGAGCTCGCGCTGCTGGACGACGGCCTCGCGGCCCTCGGCGACCGCGCCGAGCGCGGCCTCGGCGTGCGGCCGCAGCGCGCGGGCGGCGTCGGTCGGCCGGATCCCGCGCCCGACGCGCGTGAAGAGCGCGACGCCGAGCTCGGCCTCGAGGCGGCGGATCTGCTCCGAGAGCGAGGGCTGGGCGAGCAGGAGCCGCTCGGCGGCGGCGCTGAAGGAGCCCTCGTCGAGGGCGGCCAGGAAGTACTCGAGCTGCTGCAGCGTCATGGTTGTGTCCTATAGGCGAAGGCTATGGCTTATAGAGGCAACAAAGGCTAGGGCAGAGAGAACGTATGTCCGATACTGAGGACATGTTCTCTTTGATCGCAGTCTTCGGAGTCTTCGGCGCCAACGCGGTGCTGGCCTCGCGCTACGGCGCGGACTCCCGTCGCCCGGCCGACCGCAACTGGTAGCCCGCTCCATGGTGCCGACCACGCCGCACACCCGTGGGATCGCCCTGTGCGTCCTGTCGGCCTGCGCGTTCGGCGCCATGGCCATCTTCGCCAAGGAGGCGTACGCGACCGGCGCCGGCGTCGTCACGCTCCTCTCCATCCGCTTCCTGCTCGCCGCGGCGCTCTTCTGGGCGATCGTCGCCGTCCGCGGCGTGCAGCTCCCCAGCCGGCGCGTCGTCATCACCTGCGTGGCGCTCGGCGCCTTCGGCTACGCCGCGCAGGCCGGCCTCTTCTTCGGCGCGCTGACGCACATCGACGCGTCGCTCACCTCGCTGTTGTTGTACCTCTACCCGATGTTGGTGTTCCTGGGCGCCCTCGCGATGGGTCGCGAGCGCGTGACCGGCCGCCGGATCGGCGCGCTCGCGCTGGCCAGCGCCGGCGCCGCGCTCGTCCTGATGGGCGGCTCGCTCGGCGCGCTCGACGGCGTGGGCGTCGCGATGGCGCTCGGCGCCGCCGTGATCTACGCGGCCTACATCCTGGTCGCCGACCGCGTCGTCGGCGGGATCGACGCCTTCATGATGGCCGCGCTGGTCACCACCGGCGCCGCCGCCTCGACGCTCGTTGTCGGCGCGGGCAGCGGCTCGCTCGACCTGCACTTCGCCGCCGCGGGCTGGGGCTGGATCGCGGCGATGGCGCTCGGCTCGACCGTCCTCGGCGTCAGCGCGTTCTTCGTCGGGCTGCGCGAGGTCGGCCCCGCGACCGCGTCGATCGTCTCCACGGCCGAGCCGGTCGTGACCGTCGCGCTGGCGACGCTGATCTACGGCGAGGCGCTCGGCGCGAGCCAGCTCGCCGGCGGGATCCTGGTGCTCGGCGCCGTCGTGATCCTCCAGCTGCGGGCCGGTAGCGTTGACGACGATGCCGCTCCCGCTCACGCCCCCGCTGTCGCCCCAGCTCGCGCGCTCACGTACGACGCTGCCTGAGGGCGACGGCTGGGCCTACGAGCCCAAGCTCGACGGCTTCCGCGCGCTCGTCTTCGTCGACGGCGACGAGGTGCAGATCGCCTCGCGCAACGGCAAGCCGCTCGACCGCTACTTCCCGGAGGTCGTCGCGGCGCTGCCCGCGGGCCGGTACGTCCTCGACGGCGAGATCGTGGCGTCCTCGTTCGACACGCTCGGCCAGCGGATCCACCCGGCCAAGTCGCGGATCGAGCGGCTGTCGGTGGAGACGCCGGCGCGGCTCGTCGCGTTCGACCTGCTGGCGCTGGACGACGAGGCGTGGCTGGAGCGGCCCTACCGCGAGCGGCGCGGCGCCCTGGAGGCGGCGGGGTTGGAGGGCGTCGAGCTGACGCCGGTGGTGTGGAGCGCCGAGGAGGCCGGCGCCTGGCTGCACGAGGAGGAGGGCGTGATCGCCAAGGAGGCCGACGCGCCGTACCTGCCCGGCGAGCGCACGGGCATGGTGAAGATCAAGCGCGTGCGGACGATCGACGCGGTCGTCCTCGGCTGGCGCCCGGGCAAGGCGGAGGGCACGGTCGGCGCGCTGATCCTCGGGCTCTACGAGCCGGACGGCACGCTGCGCGGCGTCGGGCACTCCAGCGGCTTCACCGCCAAGGAGAAGCGCGAGCTGCCCGCGAAGCTCGCGCCGTACGAGACCGGCGAGCACGGCAGCGGCGAGCCGTCGCGCTGGTCGTCGGGCCGCGACCTGGCGTGGGTCGCGATGCGGCCGGAGCTCGTCGTCGAGGTCACGTTCGACCACGTCTCCGACGGGCGGATCCGGCATGGCGCGAAGGTGCAGCGCTGGCGGGACGACAAGCCGCCGGAGGCGTGCACGGTCGAGCAGCTCGACCAGTAGGCGCCGCCGCTACGCCAGCGCCGCGGGCACGCCGGTCTCGGCGCTCGGGTGGCGCGGCGTCCAGCCCGCGGCCCTGAGCTTGGCGTTGCTCGAGCGGGCGGAGCGGGTGACGGCGTCGACGGCGTTCGCGCCCGCCGCGAGGCGCGCGAGGGTGGCGGGGATCCGCCGCGGGGCGCCCAGCCCGAGCGTGCGCGCGGTCAAGGCCATGAAGTCGAAGTAGGTGACCGGCGTGTCGTCGGCGCAGTGGTAGGTCTCGCCGGCGGGGAGCGTCTCGAGCGCCAGGGCGAGCGCGGCGACGACGTCGTCGACGTGGACGACGTCCCACAGGTTGGCGCCCTTGCCGATGACGCAGAAGCGGCCGGGCGCGCGCAGGCGGGCGACGAGCTCGTCGGCGTACCAGCCGCCGGGGCCGTAGACGTGAGAGGGTCGGACGATCACGGACGGGAGCCCGGACTCCCGGACCAGCCGCTCGCCCTCCTGCTTGGAGCGGCCGTAGGGCGTGGTGACCGGCAGCGGCGCGTCCTCGGTGAGCAGCGCGCCCGCGGCGTCGCCGGTGACGACCGTGGAGGTGAAGACGACCCGCGGCGCCGCTCCGGAGTTGTTGATGGCCTCGATCAGCGCGCGAGTCCCGTCGACGTTGACGGTCCGGATCTTCTCCTCGCTGCGCTGCGAGGCGATCTCGGCGGCGAGGTGCAGGACGACGTCCGGCGCCGCCGCGCCGACCGCGGGCGCGAGCGTCTCCGGCCGCGCCAGGTCGCCCGCGACCGCGCGGGTCCCGGCGGGCTCGCTGCCCGGCCGCCGCACGAGCGCGACCACCTCATGCCCCTCGCCCACGAGCCGCGCGCACGCGACCTTCCCGAGGAACCCACTCGCGCCGGTCACCAGGATCCGCATGGGGCGGAGCGTAGTCGGCACGGCGCGCGCGTCGTTCGTAACGAGGTGCTCATCACGAGCACCTCGTTACGAACGACCTCCGGCCAGGAGCGTCGCCAGCTCCGCGGCGACCGCCGCGGGCGCCTGCAGGACCTCGTGCGCCGGATAGCGCGCGACGCGCCAGCCCGCCTGGAGGGCGAGGCGGTCGCGTGCGCGGTCGTCGGCGAACGCGCGCCGGGAGCGGTGGAAGGACCAGCCGTCGACCTCGACGCGGAGACGCCGGTCCGGCCAGCGGAAGTCGACCTCCGTGCCGTTCTCATAGCGGTTGACCTGCGGACGCGGGAGGTCGTGGTCGAGGCAGAGCTGGAGGACCATCGCCTCGACGTCGCTGCGCGTCAGCGTCACGCCGTGGGCCCGCATGTCGCGCAGGAGCGCCGCGAGCGCTGGCGATCCGGGGCGCCCCGGGTCGACCTCCAGCGCCGCGTCCACCGCGCGGAGGTCGAACAGCTCCAGCTGGTCGGCCTGCTCGACGGCCCGGCGCAGCTGGTGGGGCCGCACCACCGCGGCGAGATCCAGCAGCGTCCAGGCGACCGCCGTCACCGGGATGCCGTCGACCACCGTTCCGAACCGGGCCCCGGCGATCCCCGACTCGCGCACGCGGATGCCGTCGCCCGGGCGCCGGGCGCCGCCGAGCGGCACGGTCACCTCGACCTGCCCGCCCGACCACGTCCGCAGCCCCCACAGCGCCGCGGCCGCGCGATGGCTCAGCACCGCGCCGTCGCCGCAGGCGAGCACAGCCGCCATCCAGCGACCGCGCCGCGAGGGCAGCGCGTGGCCCACGGCGTAGACGCCGCGCGAGCGCCGGACCAGCCGCCCGCGCGCGAGCCACGACCGCACCTGCGCCGCGCTCATCCCGCGATCGAGCAGCTGCCGCCGCGCGACGAGGCCGTGCTGGGCCTCGGCCAGACGCCGGACCCAACGGTGGTTCGCTTCCAGGTGCTCCATATGAGCACCTAGGTCCGAACGACCCGGAGCTCGCCCCCACGTGGTCCGACGTCCGACGTCTGGTAGAACGCCTCGCCGTGCCGCCGCCGCTCCCGCCCCCCGTGCTCGTCGCGCCCGACTCGTTCAAGGGGACGTTGCGGGCCGCGCAGGTCGCGGCGGCGATCGGGGACGGGCTGGAGCGGGCGGGGCTCGTGCCGCCGGACCTGTGCCCGGTCGCCGACGGCGGTGAGGGGACGCTGGAGGTGCTGCTCACCGCGCTCGGCGGCGAGACGGCGGGCGCGCCCGCCACCGATCCGCTGGGCCGGCCGCTGCGCGCGGCGGGGTTCGCGCTGATCGAGGACGGCGGGACCGCGATCGTGGAGGTCGCCGCGGCCTCGGGGCTCCACCACGTCGGCGAGGACGAGCGCGACGCGCTGGCCGCCTCCACGTACGGCACCGGCGAGCTGATCGTCGCCGCCGCGGCGGCGGGCGCCGCGGTCGTCCTGGTCGCCGCGGGTGGCAGCGCGACGACCGACGGCGGCGCGGGCGCGATCGCGGCGATCGAGGAGGCCGGCGGCCTGCAGGGCACGGCGCTCGTCGTGCTCTGCGACGTGCGCACGCCGTTCGAGCGCGCGCCTGCGGTCTTCGGCCCGCAGAAGGGCGCGGACGCGCGCGCCGTGCAGCAGCTGGAGCGGCGGCTGGCGCGGCTGGCGGAGGGATGGGCGCGCGACCCGCGCGGCGTCCCGATGACCGGCGCCGCGGGCGGCCTCGCCGGTGGGCTCTGGGCGCGCTACGGCGCGACGCTCGAGCCGGGCGCCCCGTTCCTCCTGAAGGCGTTGGACTTCGACGCGCGCCTGCGCGCCGCGCGCGCGGTGGTCGTCGGCGAGGGCCGGATCGACGCCACCACCCTGCAGGGCAAGGTCGCCGGCGAGATCGCCACCCGCGCGCGCCAGGCCGGCGTCCCCTGCCACGCGATCGTCGGCACCGACGCGATCGACCGCTTCAGCGCGCGGATCCTCGACCTCCAGGTGATCCTCGAGGCAGGCACGCCGGAGGACCTGCGCGCGGCGGGCGAGGAGCTCGGCCGCCGCCTCGCCACCCGCGAGGCCTGAGGGGGTCAGACCCCCTTGAGGGTGGTCGAGGGTTCGTCCAGCGGCGCGATCGGGATCGACGCCGGCATCGCGAACGTCCGGCCCGCGCTCGCGGGCTCGGCGATCAGCGCCGTCATCGCGTCCGAGGCCATCGGCCGCGCGAAGTGGAAGCCCTGGCCCATGCCGCACCCGAGGTCGTGCAGGACGTCGGCCTGCGCGCCCGCCTCGATCCCCTCGGCGATGCACGCGAGCTTCAGGGACGAGGCCAGCTCGACGATCGCCCGCGCCAGCGCGCGGCCCTCGTCGTCGCCCGTGTCGAGGCCGTCGACGAAGGGCTTGGCCATCTTGAGGATGTCGATCGGGAACCGCCGCAGGTAGCGCAGCGACGAGTAGCCGGTGCCGAAGTCGTCGACCGCGAGCCGCACGCCGAGCGCCTTCAGCGCGCTCAGCCGCGAGATCGTCGCCTCGGTGTCGTGCATGAGCACCGTCTCGGTGATCTCCAGCACGAGCGCGGCGGCGGGCAGGCCGGAGTCGGCGAGCGCGGCCGCGACGTCCGCGACGATGTTGGGGTCCTCGAGCTGGCGGCCCGAGAGGTTCACGGACATGATGCGCGGCTCGTCGGTGGGGAACACGGCGTTCCACGCCGCGGCCTGCCGGCACGCGGTCCGCAGGATCTGGCGCCCGAGCTCCACGATCGAGCCGTTCTCCTCCGCCAGCGGGATGAAGTGCGGCGGCGGGACGAGCCCGCGCGTCGGGTGCGTCCAGCGCGCGAGCGCCTCGAAGCCCGCGAGCGTCTGGCCGTCCAGCGCGATCACCGGCTGGTAGTGGACCTCGATCTCGTCGCGCTCGATCGCGCGCAGCAGCTCGCCTTCCAGCTCGAGCCGCTCGACGACCTCGGCCTGCATCCCGTCCTCGAAGACGCGGTGCCGGCCCTTGCCGTCGCGCTTGGCGCGGTACATCGCGACGTCGGCCTGGCGCAGCAGCTCGGATGCCTCGGTGCGCCCGACGGCGATCCCGACCGAGACCTTCACGTACACCTCGTGGCCCTGCACGACGACCGGCGCGGCCAGCGCCGCGGTGATCCGCTCGGCGACCATCACCGCCTCGTCCGGGCCGCCCAGGTCCTCCAGCAGCACCGCGAACTCGTCGCCGCCGAGGCGCGCGGCGGTGTCGGCGCTGCGCAGCGACTCGTCGATGCGGCGCGCGACCGCGACCAGCAGCTCGTCGCCCGCGCCGTGGCCGAGCGAGTCGTTGACGGTCTTGAAGCGGTCGAGGTCGAGGAAGATCACGCCGCAGGAGGTGCCGCGGCGGCGCCCCTGGATCAGCGCGTGCTGGATGCGATCGGTGAACAGCGCGCGGTTCGGCAGCCCGGTGAGCGCGTCGTGCAGCGCCTGGTGGAGCATCGTGTCGACGCGGCGCGCGTCGGTCAGCGCCAGCGACGCGTGCTCGGCGAAGGACGACAACATGTCCTGCTCGGCGCGCGAGAAGACGCGGCCGGGCCGGAACGAGCAGAGCAGGAGGCTGCCGATGACGCGGCCGTCCTCGTGGACCGGCGCGGCCATCGCGGCCTGCAGGCCGTGGCGCAGCCAGGCGCCGCGCGCGTCGGGCATCGACGGGTAGTCCTCGACCACGATCAGCCGCGCCTCGGCGACCGCGCGGCCGGTCACGCCGATGCCGATCCGGTGGCGGCCGGCGTCCTCGTCGGCCGCCAGGATCGCGTCGTAGCCGTGGTGGGCGGCGAAGCTCAGCCAGCCCGGGTCGTCGGGGTCGACGAGCACGAGCGCGGGCGCGTCGTCGCCGAGCAGCTCGCCGGCGGCGCCGACGATCGTCTCCAGGACGCCCTCCAGCGGCTCGCGCCGGGAGATCGCGCGCTGGATCCGGGCCATCGCCTCGAGGACGCGCTGGCGCTTGCGCAGCGTCTCCAGCAGGCGGACGTTCTCGGCGGCGGCGAGGTCGGCGCGGGCGCGCAGGCCGCGCTCGGCGTCGATCGTCACCAGCAGGCGCATGGTCAGCGCGAGGCCGCGCGCCATCCCGCGCAGCAACGTGCGCTCCTCGGCGGTGAACGGCAGGCCCGCGCGGGCGAGGACGAGCTGCGCGCCGGAGTCCTCCAGCGGCAGCGCGAGCGCGGGCCACGGCCCGGCGCCGGGGATCTCCAGCAGCCCTTCGCGCGCCGCGACGACCGCGGCCAGCGACGCCTCCGGCACGTCGTAGCGCGGCCAGCCGACGGCGGCCACGACGACGCCGTCGCGCACGAGCGCCGCGCATTCGGCCTCGACGCTCTCGGCGGCGCGCTCGACGCCCTCGCGCGCGGCGTCGGCCTCGTCGCGGCACTGCGAGACGGCGCCGAGGAACTCCGACAGCTGCTGCGGGGCCCAGCTCGCGGCGGCGTCCGTCATGCCATCGCCAGCACGACGAGCGTCTGCTGGTGGAAGCCGGCGGTGCCGCGCGTGCGCGCGATCTCGCCGTAGGTGTAGAGGCCCGCGACGGCCGCGTCGCCGGCGTGGCCGAGGATCCGGTCGACCTCGTCGCCCACGCCGTCGCCGAGGAAGAGCAGGCGCGCGTTGCAGTCGAAGACGACGAGCGCGCGGGCGTCCTCGCCGCCGAGCCCGTCGAGCGCCTCGCGGCAGGCCGCGTCGGTCGCGAGCTGCACGCCCTCGGCGTCGCTCTCCATGACCCAGACGAGCGCACCCGCGGGCACCGCGGAGGACAGCGAGCCGTCGGCCGCGTCGTCGTCGCCGACCCAGCGCACGTGCGCCTCGCCGACGCGGCGGCCCATCCCGAGCGGGTGCGCGAGCGTGACCTCGACGGGCTGGTGGCCGCCGATCCGCTCGCGGTAGACCGCGGCGGCGGGGCGGCCGTCGAGCTCCAGCAGGCGGCCGTCGGCCGCGCCGGTGACGAGCATCGGGTCGCCGACGGGGCGCCAGCCGTGGCGGACGCCGACGGCGAGCGGGGCGTCGGAGCCGATCGCGACGCCGATGACGGCGTCCTCGAGGATCGTGCCGCCGTAGATCAGCGACGGGCCCTCGCCGTGGCGCGGCTGGCCGCCCATCCCGCCGACGAGCGGGACGCCGGCGCCGGCGACCGAGTAGGCGCCGCGGACGATCGCGGGCTGGCGGTGCGACGGGCCGTCGGTGAGCAGGAGCAGGACGCGGTGCGCGGCGCCGGCGACGTCGCCGACGCAGGCCGCGGCGCGGGCGCCCGCGTCGCGCGGGTCGGCCGCGGCGGAGACCGCGGTGGTGGAGATCGCGAGGCCCTCGCCGCCGAGCGCGAGCACGACGACGCTGTCGGTGCCGGGGCCGGAGGCGTCGATCTCGCCGGCCGAGGAGCAGCCCACGACGGGGACGCCCGCGGCGACCGCGCCGACCTCGGCGGCGAGCGCGGGCAGGTCGTAGGAGCCGGAGGCGAAGACGAGGAGCAGGCGGGCGTCGTCGTTCCCGGCCAGCGCGGAGCGCGCGGCCTCGCGGCCCGCGGCTGCTGCATCCGGATGGGCCGAGCGACCGACGTCTGCCCAGCGGCAGCGGCGGGCGCGCGCAAGCCCTGCCTCGGCGCGCTCCATACCCGGGGTCATCGGCCGGACACGGCGGGCATTGAGGCGGGCCCCGCCACCGGGGCGCGCAAACGTCCGACCATCTAGGCTCGCGGCGTGCCCGACCGTCCGCGGCCGTCCCTCTCGCTGCCCACGCCCGGCGCCCGCCGCGCGGTCGTGGTCGGCGCGGGCTCGTTCGGCACCGCGATCGCCGTGCTGCTGGCGCGCGGCGGCGTCCGGACCACCCTGCAGGCCCGCACCGCCGTCCAGGCCGAGCGCCTCAACGCCGACCGCGAGAACCAGGTCTACCTCCCCGGCGTGAAGCTCCCGCCGTCGCTGAAGGTCGAGGCGGTCGGCGCGGGGCTGGCGCGCGCGGACTACGTCCTGCTCGCCGTCCCCTCGCGCGGCCTCGACACCGTGATCGCGGGCCTGCCCGCCGCGGGCCTGCCGAAGCGCGCCGCGGTCGTCTCGCTGGCCAAGGGCCTCGTCCCGCCGCACGGCACGCCGCCGACCGTGCTGCTGACCGCCGACTTCGGCGCCCGCCGCGTCGCCTGCGTCGGCGGCCCGGCGCACGCGAGCGAGATGGTCCACGAGGGCGCGGGCCTGGTCGCGGCCTCGACCGACGAGGCGCTCGCCCTCGCGCTCGCCTCCTTCTTCCAGAAGGCCGGCGTCGTCTGCGAGGCCTCCAACGACCCGATCGGCGTCGAGCTCGCGGGCGCAGCCAAGAACGCCGCCGCGCTCGCCGCGGGCGCCACCGAGCGCCAGGGGCTCAACGCCGCGGGCGCCGCGGCGGGCCACATCTTCGCCGAGGTCTGGCGCTTCGCCGAGCGCCTCGGCGCGCGGCCCGAGTCGCTGATCGGCCTCGCGGGGACCGGCGACCTCGTCGCCACCGCGCTCGCGCCGCAGTCCCGCAACCGGCGCGCGGGCGAGCTGCTCGCCGACGGCGTCCCGGCCGCCGAGATCCCCGCGCGGATCGGCCAGGCGGTCGAGGCGATGGAGGGCGTCCCGCTCCTCGCCCGCGCGGTGACCGGCGCGGGCCTCGACGCGCCCGTGACCGTCGGCCTCGCGCGCCTGATCTCCGGCGAGCTACCGCTCGACGAGTGGGTCGGGCTCGTCCGCACGACGGTCCCGCCGCCCGCGCGCTGGCGCCCGCGCCGTGGCGAGACGAGCTTCTGGCAGCGGCTCCGCGCCCGCCTGCGGCACGCCGAGGTCCCGGTCGCGACCGTCCTCCCACCCGAGGCGCATGGGCAGTAGCGACGAGGTCGAGCGGCGCGGCGCGCTGGTCCGGCTCGCCCCGGCGCTGCTGCTCGCCACGCTGCTCGTCATGACCGCGGTCGCGACCTACGCGGCGGCGGCGCGGCTCGAGAGCCGCGAGCACGAGCAGCTCGACGACGACACCGCCGCCACCGTCACGGCGATCGACCGCCGGATGGACGACTACTCGCAGATCCTGCGCGGTGCGGCCGGGCTCTACAACGCCAGCCACTCGGTCACCTACCAGGAGTTCCACGACTTCTTCGCCGACCAGGACGTCCTCAAGCGCTTCCCGGGCGTGCAGACGCTGGCCTCCGCCACCTACGTCCCGCGGGCCGGGCTCGCGGCCTACATCAGGCGCACGCGCGAGGAGCTCGCGGCCAGCGGCCTCGTCCGCGCGAACTTCGCGCCCTACCCGCCGCTGAAGCCCGACGCGCAGGAGGCGCTGATCAGCGACCACCTCGAGCCGCCGCCGACCGACGGCCGGAGGTTCGGCATCAACCTGCTCGCCGAGCCCAACCGCCGCCGCGCCGCGCTGCTCGCCCGGCGCACCGGCCAGCCCGCCGCGACCGCGCCGATCGCGCTTGCGCTCGCCCGCGGCGGCACCTCGCTCGGCATCGACCTGATGGTCCCGGTCTACAGCGGGCCGCCGTCGCAGACCGGCGCGCCGCGCCAGTGGGCGGGCGTCGTCTTCGCCGCGTTCCGCCTCGACGACCTCCTGCGCGGGATCGCCGGCGGCGACGCCCGGCCCGCCGACCTGGAGGTCTACGACCTCGGCCCCTCGGCGACCGTCCCGGCCACCGCGAAGCTCACGCGCGCGGCCACCGCGTTCGACCTGCGGCCCGGGCGCGCCCAGCGCGACCGCGACCCCGACCACACCCGCGTCGCGACGCTCGAGGTCGCGGGCCGGCGCTGGGCCGTCTCCTACACGCGCGCAGGCTCCGCCCTGACGCCCGGCGAGCGCGCGGTGCCGTGGTTCATCGCCGTCGCCGGGATCCTCGTCAGCCTGCTCGCCGCCGCGCTCCTGCGCACGCTCGCCACGGCGCGCCAGCGCGCGGTGCGGCTGGCCGAGAACATGACGGTGGAGCTCCGCGAGCGCGAGGAGCAGCTGCGCGCCTCCAACGAGGAGCTCGAGCACTTCGCCTACCTCGCCTCGCACGACCTGCAGGAGCCGCTGCGGACGATCACCTCCTACGTCGGGCTGCTCGAGAACCGCCTCGACGACCAGCTCGACGACCGCACGCGCTCCTGGCTCGGCTTCGTCAGCGACGGCGCCGGGCGCATGTCGCAGCTGATCACCGACCTGCTCGAGTACTCGCGGACCGGCCGCGCGCGGGAGGACGACGGCGGCTCGGTGGCGCTCGACGACGCGTGGGACCTCGCGGTCGCGAACCTCCAGCACGCGATCGCCGACGCGGGCGCGACGGTCGAGCGCGGCGAGCTGCCGACCGTCCGGGCGCGCTCGCGCGAGATGACCTCCATGTTGCAGAACCTGATCGGCAACGGCCTCAAGTACCGCGGCGAGGCCGCACCGGTCGTCCGGGCGAGCGCCGAGCGCGGCGACGGCCGCTGGGAGATCGCGATCCGCGACAACGGCATCGGGATCGAGCCGCGCTTCCACGAGCGCGTCTTCGGCCTCTTCCAGCGACTGCACACCAGCGAGGAGTACGCTGGGACGGGCATGGGGCTAGCCATCGTCAAGAAGATCGTCGAGTCCAACGGCGGCAGCGTGCGCGTCGAGTCGACGCCCGGCGAGGGCGCCACCTTCATCGTCACGCTGCCGGACGGCGACGCCGCATGATCCGCGCCGACGGGACCCACCGCCTGCTGGTCGTCGAGGACAGCGAGTCCGACGTGGAGCTGCTCCGCGAGGCGCTGGCCGAGAGCGACCCGACGGTCGCGATGGACGTCGTGCGCCACGGCGAGGACGCGCTCGCGTTCCTGCGCCGCGAGGGCCCGTTCGAGACCGCCGAGCACCCGGACCTCGTCGTCCTCGACCTCAACCTCCCGCGCATGGGCGGCTTCGAGGTCCTGCGCGCGCTGCGCGAGGACGTCGACCCGCGCCTGCGCCGCCTGCCCGTCGTCGTCTTCACGACCTCCGGCACCTCGACCGACGTCGAGAAGGCCTATGACCTGCACGCGTCGAGCTTCGTGACGAAGCCGACGGCGTTCGAGCACTACCTCGAGACCGTGCGGGCCTTCCGCGAGTTCTGGCTGCGGGTCGCGAAGCTGCCCGCGCCCAGCAGCTAGCCGCGGCGTGCCGGTCACCCGCGTCGAGGAGCCGTGGTCGAGCCTCCTGGAGGAGGGTCGCGAGGACGCGCGGCTCGTCCGCCAGGCGTTCGAGGGCGCGCGCGAGCCGGTGCTCGAGCCGCTGCCCGAGGGCCTGCACCCGACGCTGCTGCAGGGGCTGCGCGGCGCCGGGATCGACGCGCTCTACGCCCACCAGGCCGAGGCGGTCGACGTCGCGCGGGACGGCCGCCCGTTCGTCGTGACGACGGGCACGGCCTCCGGCAAGTCGCTGTGCTTCAACCTGCCGACGCTGCACACGCTCTGCTCGGTCCCGACGGCGCGCGCGCTCTACCTCTACCCGACCAAGGCGCTGGCGCAGGACCAGGCGCGGGCGATCGCGTCGTTCCGGCTCGGCCGCCACGTGCGCCCGGCGATCTACGACGGGGACACGCGGCACGAGGACCGCGCGGCGGTGCGCAAGCGCGCCAACCTCGTCCTGACCAACCCGGACATGTTGCACATGGGGATCCTCCCCAACCACGCGGCCTGGGGCGACTTCTTCACCAACCTGCGCGTCGTCGTCGTCGACGAGGCGCACGTCTACCGCGGCGTCTTCGGCTCGCACGTCGGCAACGTCCTGCGGCGGCTGCGCCGCGCGGCGGTGGCCTACAGCGGGCAGGAGCCGCTGATCCTGCTGGCGAGCGCCACGATTGCCAACCCGGTCGAGCTGGCCGAGGGCCTCACCGGCCTGGAGGGCTTCGCGCACGTCGAGCGCGACGGCTCGCCGGGCGCGGCGCGCTCCATCGCCATGTGGAACCCGCCGGTGACCGACGAGGCGCTGCAGACGCGGCGCAGCGCGCTCGGCGAGGCGGCCGAGATGGTCACCGAGCTGGTGGTCAAGGGCGCGCGGACGATCTGCTTCGTCAAGTCGCGCAAGGGCGTCGAGCTGGTGGCGAAGCTCATCAGCGACCAGCTCGCCGACGCGCATCCGGCGCTGCGCGACCGCGTCGCGCCCTACCGCGCGGGCTACACGCCGCAGCAGCGGCGCGAGCTCGAGGGCCGGCTCGTCTCCGGCGACCTGCTCGCGGTCGTCACGACGGACGCGCTGGAGCTCGGGATCGACATCGGCGCGCTCGACGCCGCGGTCGTCGTGACGTTCCCGGGGACCGTCGCGTCCTTGAAGCAGATGTGGGGCCGCGCGGGGCGGCGCGGCCGAGGGCTGGCGGTCTACGTCGCCGGCGAGGACGCGCTCGACCAGTTCTTCTGCCGCCATCCCGACGAGTTCCTCGACCGGCCGGTCGAGTCGGCGATCGTCAACTACGAGAACGAGCAGATCCACGACCCGCACCTGCTCTGCGCGGCGCACGAGTGGCCGATCGTGCCCGAGCGCGACGACGCCTTCCTCGGCCCGCGCGTGCTCGCGCACTGCGAGCACCTCGAGGGGCGCGGCGAGCTGATCCGCCGCGCGAACGGCTTCAGCCTGCGGCGGCCGGAGGACTACCCGGCCGCGCGGGTCTCGCTGCGCTCGGGGTCGCCCGACTCGTTCGCGGTCGTCGACGTCTCCCAGGGCGAGGTCCTCGGGTCGGTCGACGCGGCGCGGGCGTTCTCGACGGTCCACGACGGCGCGGTCTACCTGCACATGGGGCGCTCGTACTCGGTGAGCGAGCTCGACCTCCACGGGCGGCGCGCGCTCGTCGAGCCGTTCACGGGCAACTGGTACACCCAGCCCAAGAAGGAGACCGACACGCACATCGAGCGGCTGCTCGATCGCCGCGAGACGATGGGCGTGGTGCTGTCGTTCGGGATGGTGAGCGTCTCGGAGACGGTGATGGCCTACCAGCGCAAGCGGCTGCCGGACCACGAGATCCTCGACCTCTGCGCGCTCGACATGCCGGAGACGACGTTCAGCACGCAGGCGCTCTGGTACGAGCTGGATCCCGATCTGCTGGCCGTCGACTTCCCGCTCGAGCTGCTGCTCGGGACGCTGCACGCGGTCGAGCACGCGCAGATCGCGGTCCTGCCGCTGCTGGCGATGTGCGACCGCTGGGACATCGGCGGGCTGTCGACCAACTTGCACCCGCAGACCGGCGGCCCGACGATCTTCATCTACGACGGCCACCCGGGCGGCGTGGGCATCACGCGGCAGGGCTTCACGGGGTTCGAGCGGCTCGTCGGCGACGCGTACCGGCTGATCAGCGAGTGCAAGTGCGCCTCCGGCTGTCCGTCGTGCGTCCAGTCGCCGAAGTGCGGGAACCTCAACGAGCCGCTGGCCAAGGACGGCGCGGCCGAGATGTTGCACCGCATGCTGGAGCGCTAGCGCGGCGCGAAAAGCTGCAGGGAACGTGCCGGAACCTGCGCAAGGCGGGTTGCAGCTGCGGATCGCGGCCGCGGAGCGCCGACCGTCCTTGGTGTGCGCCTCCCCTCCACGCGCTGGGTCCCGCTCCTCCTCCTCGTCTCCGGCCTGACGCTGCCCGCGTCGGCGGCCGCCTCCTCCTCCCCGTCGGTCGGCGCGGCCTCCGCCCCGTCCGGCCCCCGCTCGGGCGGCGCCGAGTTCGGCGAGCCGATCGGCCGCCCCAGCGCCGCGCATCCCGTCGCGACCGTCTTCCGGATCGGGCGCCACACGCTCACCGAGGGCGCCGCGCCGAAGCTCGCGGTCCGGATCGACCAGCGCGGCGTCTCCTCGGTCACCGCGCGCGTCGTCTTCCGGCCGATCGCCGCGGGCGGCGCGGTCGTGAAGGTCGACCTCGGGCGCGTGCGCACCGGCGTGCTGTTGCATCCGGCGTGGCCGGGCGCGGCCGTCCTGAAACCCGGGCGCTACGTCGTCGCGCTGCACGCTGCGGGCCCGGCGGGCGGGCAGCTGCTGCGCCGCGCGTCGGCCTCGGGCAAGGTGCCGCTGACGGTCAAGGAGAAGCCGGCGCCCAAGCCGGCGGCGCCCGCCCCCGCCCCGCTGGCCACCCCGCCCGTCGTCGCCCCGCCGGCCGTCGTCGCGCCGAACCCCGGCGTCACCGCCGACGGCGCCTTCCCCGTGCTCGGCGCGCACACCTTCGGCGGCGCGGACGCCCGCTTCGGCGCCGGCCGCACCGGCCACCAGCACCAGGGCCAGGACGTCGTGGCGGCCGAGGGCCTGCCCGTCGTCGCGCCGCTCGCGGGCGTGGTCGTCGCCCGCGACTACCAGGCGAGCGCCGCGGGCTTCTACCTCACCGAGGACGCCGCCGACGGCCGCTCCTTCTTCTTCGCGCACTGCCAGAAGGACACCTTCGCGGTGACCGTCGGCCAGTCGGTCGCGGCGGGCCAGCAGCTCTGCCGCGTCGGCCAGACCGGCGACGCGACCGGCCCGCACCTCCACTTCGAGATCTGGATCGGCGGCTGGCGGCGGGACAAGGCCAGCCGGCCGATCGACCCGCTGCCGCAGCTGCAGGCCTGGGACAAGTAGGCGGGGATGGTCCGACCGCGTGCGCCGTGGTGGCGCAGGTGCGGCCGGTTGACACTTCGTCAAGTACTGTCCCACGCGTCCCACGCGTCCGCCGCTCTCGGCTGGCGCGCTGCACTACGAGGAGGGTCCAAGGTGCTGCACCCCAAGCGCGCCATCCTGGCCGCGACGCTCGCGCTCGCCGCCGCCATTCCCGTCACGTCGGCCTCGGCCGACACGACGCTCAACATCGTCCCTCACGGCAACGAGGCGCCCGGCGTCCCGTGGGCCTCGGCGCCCGGCATCCTGCCCGCCGACACCCAGGCCAAGATGTACGACCGGATCACGCCGCTGTTCCGCAACGTGACCGACGACGTGCTCAAGCCGAGCACGGACGGCACCGGCTACTACAAGTCCGCCGCGCTGCTGCCGGAGAGCGACCCGTCGTTCGTGACGAGCGAGACGGTGGGCGGCGTGTCGCCGAGCGCCGGCGCCGTCACCGCGACGATCAAGCGCGACACCTACGGCGTCCCGCACATCTACAGCCCGACCGACCCGGGCGCGATCTTCGGCGCGGGCTACGCGGTCGCCACCGACCAGTCGCTGCTCCTCAACCAGGCGCGCTACAACGGCATCGCCGGGCTGATCGACATGCCGGGCGTCCCGGCCATCAACCTCGTGCTCGGGTTGTACAACTACACCCCGACCAAGAAGGTCGTCGACGCGGCGACCGCGCTGCAGACGAAGTCGATCGAGGCGCAGGGCGCCCAGGGCAAGCAGCTCCTCGACGACATCGACACCTACCTGGCGGGCATCAACGCGCGCATGCAGGTGGTGCAGCCGACGTCCCCGCCGTTCACGCGGACCGACATCTACGCCTTGAACGCGATCAAGTCCCAGTTCCTGGGCGAGGGCGGCGGCCAGGAGGTCGACAACGCGCTCTTCCTCGACAGCCTCCGCGCGAAGTTCGGCGCGAAGACCGGCGACAAGGCGTTCACCGACCTGCGCGCGCGCAACGACCCGGAGGCGAGCGTCACGACGACGGCGTCGCATCCGAACCAGACGAACGTCAGCGTCAGCAAGCCCTCCGGCCTGGTGCGGCTGAAGCGCGGGACGTTCAAGAACACGTTCATCAAGCTCCCCGGCGCCAAGGCCGCGAAGGCGAGCGCGGCGTCGGTCGGCAAGCGCCAGCTGGCGAGCAACATCCTCATCGTCTCGGGCTCGCACTCGGCGACCGGCAAGCCGCTGTTCGTCGGCGGCCCGCAGATCGGGTTCAACTACCCCGGCCTGACGATGGAGATGCAGCTCACGAGCCCGTCGATCAACGTCGAGGGCGTCACGTCCGCCCCGTTCCCGGGGTACATGCTCATCGGCCACGGCGCCGACTACGCGTGGTCGCTGACCTCGGCCGGCGCCGACATCATCGACACCTACGCCGAGAAGCTCTGCGGCGGCTCGAAGGTCAAGTACTCCTACAAGGGCAAGTGCCTGCCGATGGAGAAGATCGACGCGGGCACGATCACCAAGGGCGGCGGCAAGACCAACGCGGTGTTCTACCGCACGGTCCACGGCCCGGTCATCGGCTACGCCAAGGACGAGCGGACGGGCAAGCAGGTCGCCCTGTCGCAGAAGCGCTCCTCCTACGGGCGTGAGACGGTCGACCAGCTGTTCAACCAGCAGATGACGTTCGGTCGCGTGCACAGCGCGAAGGACTTCGTCCACGCGGCCGAGAAGACCCCGCAGACGTTCAACTCGTTCTACGCGAGCGCGACGGAGTCGGCGTTCTACACCTCGGGCGCGCTGCCGATCCGGCCCAAGGGCGTCAACGGCGACCTCCCGGTCGACGGCAGCGGCAAGTACGAGTGGAAGGGCGAGCTGCCCGCGGCGAAGCACCCGCAGGTCATCGACCCCGCCTCCGGCTACATCGTCAACTGGAACAACAAGCCGGCGGCGAACTTCCCGGCCGGCGACGACCGCTTCGGCAACGAGGGCGGCATCCAGCGCGTCGACCTGCTCAAGGGCGAGCTGGCGCGGTACCCGAAGGCGACGCTGGCCAACGTCCTGGCCTCGGCCAACGCGGCCGCGACCGAGGACGTCCGGATCGCCGAGCTCTGGCCGACGCTGAAGGCCGTCCTCGCGCGCGGGAAGTCCCCGAGCGCGCAGGCGAGCCAGGTCGCCGACGTGCTGCAGAAGTGGCACGACGCGGGCGGCTCGCGCGTCGACGCCAACCTCGACGGCAACATCGACGACCCGGGCGCCGTGATCCTCGACGCCGCGTGGCAGGGCATCACGAACGCCGGGCTGTGCGACCGGCTCGGCAGCGCGCTGTGCAAGCAGCTCGAGGGCCGCATCAGCCGCTTCGACCTCCCGCCGGGCGGTCAGTACAGCGGGTGGCACCAGTACATGTGGAAGGACCTCCGCACCGAGTTGGGGCAGAAGGTCCGCGGCAAGTACAACCTGAAGTACTGCGGCGACGGCAGCGTCTCGCGGTGCTCCAAGGAGCTGTGGGCGGCGCTCGCCGGCGCCGGCAAGTCGATCGCGGCCAAGCAGGGCGCGGATCCGACGAAGTGGACGGAGAAGGCCGCGACGATCTCGTTCTCGCCGCTGCCGCTGACCACGATCCAGTACACCAACAAGCCGACGGGCATCCATCAGGTGATGGCCTTCGGGCAGTAGCGGGGCGCGCGCGGCGGCACGCCGCGCCGCGTCTAGTCGTTGAGCGCGAGGGTGGCGTCGAGGTCGACGCCACCCCGCTCGGCGCGCAGCGCGCCGTCGACGTCCCCGAAGCCGCCCAGCACGAGGCGCGCGAGGTCGGGGAGGTGCAGGCGCGCGATGAGCTGGTCCTGGAGGGCGGCGCCGCCGAGGTGGAACGACAGGGCGCCTTGGGTCGCCGGCGGCGCCTGCGGCCTGCGGTCCGCGATCGCCCGCAGGCCCGCCGTGAGGTCGTTGGTGATCACCAGGGTCTTGCCGAGGACCGCCAGCTTCATGGTGGTCTTGCCCTTCTCGGTGATCATGTAGGCCTCGCCGTGGCGCTCGACGTTGAGGTCGACGCCCGCGAGCTTCAGCGCGACGTCGGGCACCGCCGCGATCCGGTCGAGCGCGGTGCGCAGGTCGTCGCCGTCGGTCATCTCGGCGCGGACGGCGAGCGTGTTCGCGCGCTCCGGCGTGACGGTCATCGTGCCCGTCAGCTGGCCGATGATCTGGTCGACGTCGATGCGGCCGAAGGTGTGGAGCGGGCCCTTGACGGAGTCGAGGGTGGCGAGCGCGTTCTTGACGGGGTCGAGGAACGGGACGTCGAGGGCGTTCCTGGTGGCGTCGAGGGTCCGGATCGTCTGCGCGGGGTCGCGCAGGGCGAGGTCGATGGGGCGCGCGCCGGGCGCCGGGCGCGGCGGCTGGGCGCCGGGCGCGATCGGGAGGTCCTCGAGCTGGAGCTTCGCGGGGTCGGTCGCGAGGTGGACGCGCAGGCGGATGCCCGGCTTCTGGATGGCGAGCGCGAGGGCGCCGTCGCGGAGCGCGTCGACCCAGGGGGCGCCCTGGGCGCGGGCGGCCAGGAGCGGCCGCGCCTGGCCCGCGGCGCGGATCAGGGCCGGGACGCGCGCGAGCGGGCCGAGGCGCTCCTCGAAGGTCGCGCGCGTGAGCCCGCCCTTGTTGTCGCGGATCGCGAAGGCGCGCGCGACGGCGGCGGCGTCGGCGGCCAGGACGAGGTCGGCGTCGCGGCGGCCGAGGACGCCGGCGGCGTCGGGCAAGGCGTAGGTGTCGATGCCGGACGCGGCGTCGGCGAGGCGTTTGAGGCGACCGTCGTCGGCGGCGCGGCGCAGGACGGCGGCGACGTCGTCGGCGCTGCGGCCCACCACGGCGGCGGTCGCGCCGGCGCGCGCGATCGCCGGCAGGTCGAGCGCGAGCCCGCTGATCGACGCGCCGAGCGCGGTCGCCGCGGACGCCGGACCGGCGACCACGACCGGCCCACCCAGGATCGACGGCAGGTCCGCGTCCGCGTCGAGGCCGAGCGCGCGCACCGACTGCCGGACGCCGTCGGCGGCGAACCGCGCGGCCGGGAACGTCTGCGCGAGCTCCCGCAGCGCGTTGCCCTGAGCAGACCCTCGCTGCACGTCGAACTGCGCGACGACCGGCGACGCCGCCGGCGCGAACGCGAGCGCCTCCGCCAGCGGATCATCCACCCCCGCCCGCTGCTTCGGCTCGTCGTTGGAGCGCCCGAGCAGATACGCGCCACCCGCAAGCGCGACGACGAAGACCCCGACGACGATCAGCCAACGCCGCGACACCGCCGCGAGGCTACTGGCCACGCTACGCTTCCGCCCCACGGCGAGTTAGCTCAGTTGGTAGAGCACACGACTGAAAATCGTGGTGTCCCCGGTTCGAGTCCGGGACTCGCCATGGGCGGAAGGGGCTGGAAGTCGGCGCCTTTTTGCTTCACCGCCAAACGGGCAAAAATGAGCGTCTACGCGCCACATTTGCGCCCATGACCCTTTCGTGGCCTATCGAGAGCGTTTCACGGCCCTCGAACCGGCGATCTACCGTGCCCCAGCCCGGACCTAAGCGACAAGCAGACGAGATCAGAATCTCTTCGTTTGCTGCGTTTGCCCTCCGCCCGAGCGACGTTGCCGAGCGCCTCGAACCAAGGACACCACGACTTCACGACATATTGGTCGCCGTTCGAGCTCAGTCGTGAGCCTCATGCCGAATACAGCCTGAGGTGCTGGCTCTCCGGGATCTGGACGCGGACCTAAGGATGTGGTGTGGGGCGGTCGGTCGGGACCGCCACGACCGTCCAGACGGTGCGGACCAAGATCTCAAAGTCACGCCAGAGCGACCATCCGCTCATGTAGATCAGGTCCAAGTGCGCGGTCTCGTCGTAGTCGATGTCGTCCGGCCTCGCGCTGATCTGCCATAGCCCGGTTAGCCCCGGCTTGACGAGATAGCGCCGACGGTGCCACTCGTGCATCGCCTTATAGTCCGCCGTGGGCAGCGGACGGGGACCTACCAGCGACATCGTCCCACCAACGACGTTGAACAACTGCGGAAGCTCGTCGAGCCCGAGCCGACGGAGGATGGCGCCCACGCGCGTAACGTCTTCCCTCGCCCCACCGTCCTCGGCGTCGAGGCCGGGCTTGGAAGACGTTCGGAACTTATACATCTTGAATGGTTGGTGTCCCAACCCAGGACGCGAGGGGGTTATAAGCGCGCTCCCCGAACTCTCCAACCTGATGAGGATGGTGATGAGCGCCATCAGCGGTGCAGCGACGAACAGCATGGCAACCCCCACGCATAGGTCGAATGCTCGCTTGAACATGCCCTCCACAACCGACAATGACGACGGAAGTAGGCGTTGCACGGGTTGCGTTTCCCCCACGGGCACGCGCTTGCGGAACATCTGTACTTCCTCGACGGACAGCGCCAAGCTGGCCCGGACGCCCCGGAGGGTGCACACATCGAGGATCTCCAACACCGCCGCACCGTCCATCTCATAGTCGGCGATCACCACAGAATGTACATGCAGCTTTCCAAGCACCCGTGGGAGGTCAGCGACGATCCCGACCCTCTCGGTCGAGTCATCATTGATGTCGTTCGACAGGTAGCCCACGAACACCATGGGCTTTCGCACTGCGCCATGGAGACGCCCCTGCACATCGTTGACGGCGCTGCGATCCCCAATAAGCAATGTTCGTAACTGAAGCTCTTTGGACGTTACCCATTTCTGGCTCACGCGGTCATATGCCGCCCGAAGAGCGAAGCAAGCCGGAATCATGAAGACGAACGCGGCCCACGCGACGGTCGAGTTCGTCACCCCTTCGCCATGCGCTATGCCGATCGGGGCGGCAACCGCGGTGGCGCCCGTCATCGCAAGCGCAATACGATCCAGCCGTGCCCGGCGCGACTCCGCGCGATACGCGCCGACGATAGCGAGACCAACGATCGCAAAGCCGGTGCTGAACCACATGAGACCGGAGACGCCATCGACGACGGTCGCGATATGCAGGTTGCCGCGCAGCGCGTCGCGTGCCGCGTGTGCCGCCGCCAGACCAATCACGACGCCGACGGCGTCCAGCGTGACGAGCGTGACCACCCTCAGGATGAAGCGCAGCGTCACGAGGCGGTAGAACGCCGCCGCGAAACCGCCCACCCGGCGCGGCGGACTCGGGTCGAACCGCCCGGTGGCGTGGGCCGCCTCACTGGTAGCCATGGGAGCGGGACCGCGCCACCACAACACGCTCAGTCCTCTCCTCCGGCGTACCTGGCCTAAGAGCTCGGGGATTCGCGGACTCCGCATGATCGACGTCTCGGTGTCGGCCAGCCGCACGAGGGCATTCGAAGCCGTAAGACTTGAGTGGTCGTTCAAAGCCAACACGGCCTCCCACGCGCCGCGAGCGGCGTCGACCGCACCATAAGCCTCCGCCGTGACGGCTACGGAAGCCACCGCGTCCCCATCGCCATGGAGATGACGAAGGACCATGCTCCATACGAAAGGCGGGATTACGCCGTAGCTGTTGCGAACGCGTGCGACGATGACCGAAGACGGGCTCCACGAGCCACCAGAAATTTCCTCCAGCAGCACCGTGCTGCCGACCACCGGGCTAGCTGCCCATTCGAGGCCGGCATCGAATTTCGAGTCGGCCGAGGCACGTAGGGGGGCCGGCAGATAGCGGGGTGCTGCGTCGCGCAGATAGCCCAAAGGCACCGGGCGACCGCACCCACATCGCACCCAGTCCGCCGCCGCACGCAGGATTGCGTGCCCCATAGGACTGTCGTCGAACTGCTCGTACCGCGAGAGCTGCTCGTCGTATGCGACGAGATATTCGGGCAGTCGCCGGAGACGCTCGTCGGGCACGTCGGGATAGGCCACACGCACAGGAAGCAGATCCTCGTCGGAGAACTCATGCGGGACGGTGACGAGGCTGGCCTCGGCGAAGATCGTCTGTGCGGCCTCGGAGATCGTGCCGCCATCCTCACGCAGTTTCTTGTACTGATCAGACCGAAGTGTTCCGACGATCACCGTGCGCCGATTCCTTCGAAGAAACCCCAGAACCTGCCGGGCCGTTGTCTCTTCGCGAAGGAGACGTGTCCCGAGATCATCGACCCACACCACTGTGCGCACAAGACGCATCGGAAGGGTGACCTCCATCAGCGCGCCAAGGTTCTCCTCCGGGCCGCTGCCGCGCGGGTTCGGGATCATCACCCGCGTATTCCCTCGGAACCTCCGACGGAGTCCCGCATAGCCGGTATGGGAAACCCCGGATACTCGATCCCCCACGACCACCACCAGGCGACCGGTCGTTAGCGCCTTATCGATGTCGGCGTCGACGACTCGACGCTCGTAGTAGGTCGGCTCGGGCCGCTCGTTCGAGACGCTTCTGCTCGAGAGCGCCACGCCCATATCGGCCGCCCTCGTGTTCCGCAGCCGGATGTCCTTCTTGGCGGTGAGGCGCTCGAGCTCCGCTCTCTGAACGACGGTCGCTACGAGGCGACCCACGATGGCCACGAAGACGAGTACCACTGGTACGGCCCACGTGCGATGCAGTCCCAACGCTTCGAGCGCGTCGCCTATCCGACGGCGACTGGCAGCGACGGCTGTCAGCAACGAAGCCACAGCGCCGAGCGCTACAACCATCAATGACAGGCCCCGCCATTGACGCTTCAAGCGGTCCAGCAATCCGCTAAACATCCGTGCGCGAAGACCTCTGCTCATCCATGGGCAGTAACATCGTGAGCGATTCAAACACATTTTTGGTGATTAGGTCTAGGATCGCGCCCATGCGACGAGCGAGCAGGCGATGACCGAGCTTCAGCCGTTCGGCACCCCGGAAGGCTCACGCGCAGATATCGCGGAGCTGAGCGATGATCGATTTGTTGCCTTCGACGGCAACGTCGCCCAATTTGGAGCACTGGCGATCCCCGCCTCCGACCTAGGCGCACGGGTCTTCGTTGGACGCAAGGGTGCCGGCAAGACGGTGTACCTCCGCCGCGCCCAAGCCTTCGCCCGCGATCAACAGGCACTCTACGCCGACATCATCCAGCAAGAGCTTCCGACGACCACCCAGATTTTTAGCGTCAATCGGTGGTTCTCACCGTCGTTGCTCCCTCAGGTCTGGATGGCCATCTGGCGCGTCGCCATCCTGCGGTCTCTGTTCACATTCTTAGCTCACGAGCCTCAGCTCGCAAATGCCGACACGCCCGACTTCGTTCATCGCATGCGCCAGGACTACGGTGACCACCTGCCTGTGCAGCAGGATCCTATGTCGGTCTATAGCCAGGTCAGAGCGATCGTTCGGCGCAACCACTCTGGACCAAAGCTTCTCGACTTCCTCGAAGACGAAGACTGGGACGCCATTGAGCTACGTCTCGGCACCCAACTTGCCGACACCCGGCCGATCTGCTTCTACCTAGACGCCGTCGACGAGGAGTTTCGACACGCTCCAATGCACTGGCTGATGTGCCAGAAAGGCCTCTTTTATCAAGTGATGCGCTTCCTCCGCAGCGCTCGGCTCGGCGGTCGCTTGCACATCGTGATCTCGATCCGAGACCTGGTGTACAGCTCAATCATGCAGACGGAGCACATGACACGTTACGTCGAGCCACAACGGATCCGCGTGCTGGAGTGGAACATCCACTCCATCCGCTACCTCCTTCGAGCGAAGGTCGAACAACTCGACCCGCGGTTGTACCTCGGCGACGACGCCGCGACGGAGCCGCTCGCACGATGGCTAGGAACGAAGACCATCAAGAACTCGAAGCGGAACGTCGTGGAAGATCTGGAGTTCTACATCCTCCGTCATACGCGGCTCATACCTAGGGATCTGGTAATCCTGCTCAACATGCTTCACATCTCGGCGCTCGCTGCGCAAGAGGAGGGCCGCAGCCTGCGCGACGAGGAGCTACGAACAGTCGTGAGCAATGCCGCGCGCTTGTTCGGGATCGAGCAACTGGCGATCGCCGGCAACCAACTGTCCGTCGGCTATCTGCCGCGCGAGGCCGTCGAGGGAGACTTCGTCGACCTGCTGACGGGGGAGCTTCCGAACGGCCCCAATGCCGAGGCTGGCCTTACCCCAGGAATCGCATTCGACCCAAACGAGCACGGATACGTCTACCGCGGCTTGGATCAATACGACGGGACGAATCCCGAATTGGCCGCCGCCGCCGCCTACCAACGGGGGATCATCGACGACCTCTCCGACCTGCTCCTGGCAATTGGCTTCGACCGCTTTACGACAGAGGAGTTCAGCGCCGCCGAAGAGGAAGCCGAGCGCCTCTTTGCCGGCGGCCGTGCCCTGTCCGTGCTCTGGCAGAACGGATTGCTCGGATACACAGAGGACGACGACTTCGAGACGGGGGCGCCGGTCTTCTACAGCGCGACAAACGTCGACTCCCTAGATGTCCCCGCTAACAAGTCTGGCTACGTCCTCCACCCTTGCTTGATCGACGCGATCGGACTCTCCAGTCGCGGAGCGCCGGTGGTCCCTTTCCGCTTTAGCCAGCAGGGCCGACCAAGCTACGAGACGATCTAGCGAGCACCGGCGCTCCGGGCAACGGTCACGGGATGACACTCGACGAGCTGACAGCGTCTCGTTACGCGTCGGTCCACGACAAGGGCCGCGGGGAGGACGTTCCGCGAGTCCGCCATCAGGCCTCGCATTACATTGGGCCGAGACATTACCGGTTGAGTTGTACGCCAACTGTCCATTAGGCCATGAGCAAGCGTTCATGGCTTAAACCCACAGGAATCTGCCCGAAACACCCAGTAACACCTCGGCGGCGCCTCCGCGATCACGCTGCAAATCACAACCCCGAACAACACCTACAAGTTCCTCTGAAAATCGTGGTGTCCCCGGTTCGAGTCCGGACTCGCCACTCGTGAAAGGCGCTGGAAATCGCCTTTCGTGCTCCTGGAACGCGAGAATTGAGCGCCTTCGCGCCACTTCGGATTCCATGGCCTAACCGCGGCCGTGAACGCCTTCGTCGGGCCTGCGCGCGTAGTTCCGCGCGGTCAACGAGCGCGCCGGGCGCAGTGCACCGACCCGGCTGGGTGGTGTTGGTGGCGGCGGCGGCGGCGCACACTGATCGGTACTGGCGTCCGTACGTTGAGCCGAGCGTCCGATCTGGCGTCGTGTTCGGCGCGGATCGCCGAGCTCGCCTCGTCGATCGCGGTGGCCGCGGGCTTCCTACCGCGCCGAGCGCCGACCGCAGCCCAGCGCGGCGAGCGGCCCGTGCGAGCCGGTGACGGAGCGTAGCGTGACGGACCGCACGAGTGAGGGCTGCCCGGAGACCCGGACGCTCACCCGCACCCGCATACCGGCGCGGACGTCCTCGAGAGCCGGATCGCCGCCGTCGACGTCGTCACCGATCGAGGCGGCGTAGCAGTGGCGCGCGCGATTGCCGTACGGGGCAGGAGGCGCGTCCGAGCCTGCTTTGCCGATCAGGATGTCCACCTTCAGGCCCTGAGCGTCGGAAGGCGGCTTGCGGTGGAACCGGACTCGCACCTGGAACGCCGGGCCGCTGCTGGTCTCTTGGACGATGGCGACCGCAGGGTGCACGAGGCGGTACCGCGACCGTGACGCTGCGCGCACGGCCGACGCGCTCGCGGCGGAGCCCTGCGTCCGCGTGTGCGCCGGCGCCGTCGGCGGCTGCCCACTACACGCTCCGAGCACCGCGGTGCCCGCAGCCAACACCACGCGTCTGAGCGGAGAACACATCACGACGGCGACCCGCAGTGTTTCGTCACGTTCGCGTCGTCGACCATCACGAATCGGTTGTCGTTGGTCACGGAGCGCCCCGCGTCTTCGTCGCCGTCCTTGCCGGTCTGGTCGTCGTACGCGTGGTGCTCCGGCACCGGGCACGGGCGGATCACCTGGATCGGGGTACCCCGATTGCAGCCCGTGCAGGTGACGCTATCCGCGAAACCGATCGACGTCCAGCTCGAGGTTGCTGGGTGTCGCGGCAAGCACCCAGCGGGTCCTCCTCTTCGAGCCAGTGGCGTGAACGCCGCCCCAGCGCCCGCCGTCACAGCCTCACGATCGTCTTGCCGAGCGACCGGCGCTCCTCGACCTCGCGGAGCGCGGCGGTGATGTCGTCGAGGTCGAAGGTCGCGCCGAGTGGTGGGTTGATGTGCCCGGCGGCGTGCAGGGCGGCCAGGCGGTGGCCGGTCTCGCGGATGCCGTCGGGCTCGTGGAGCAGGAGGTCCCAGCCGGAGCCGCAGACGTCGACGTTGCGCAGGAGCAGGCGGTTGACGGCGACCGTCGGGATCCGGCCTTCGGCGAACCCGACGACGACGAGGCGGCCTTCGGGGCGCAGCGCGCGGAGGCTCTCGTCGAAGCGCGATCCGCCGACCGGGTCGAAGACGACGTCGACGCCGCCATCGGTGAGCGCCTTCACCTGCTTGGCCCAGCCGTCGCCGTCGCCGTCGCCGTCGCCGTCACCGCCGCCGACGACGACGGCCTCGTGGGCGCCGGCCGCGCGGGCGAAGTCGGCCTTCTCCTCGGTCGACGCCGTGGCGACCACCCGGGCGCCGAGCGCGCGGGCGACCTGGACGGCGGCGCTGCCCGCGCCGCCGGCGGCGCCGTTGACCAGGACGCTCTGGCCGGCCTCGAGGCGGCCGCGCCGCTGCAGCGAGAACAGCGCGGTGACGTAGTTCATGAAGTAGGCCGCGCCCTCGTCCATCGACATGCCGTCGGGCAGCGGCAGGATCAGGTTCGGCGCGGCGAGCATCTCCTCGGCGTAGGCGCCGGGGCCGATCGCGCAGACCGCCTGACCAGCGTGGAAGCCCGACCCGTCCGGCGCGGAGACGACGGTCCCCGCCGCCTCCCAGCCGAGCACGAACGGCGGCTCCTGCTTGATCTGGTAGAGACCGCGGGTCATGAGCAGGTCCGGGAACCCGACGCCTGCGGCGCGGACCGCGATCCGCACGAGGTCGGGCGTGTCGGCGGGCCGGTCGCGGTCGGCGACCACGACCGCCTCCGGTCCCTCGAGCCCCTGCTGAACGGCTGCGCGCATGGCGCCTCTCTCCTCATCCATGGGTTGGCCCGGGCTCGCGCCCGTACAGCTCGAGGGCCCGGACCCGCCGGGTCGGCACGTGCTCGCGCGGGACCCCGTCGGCCTCGGGCTCGTACCCGCGCAGGACGAGCTTGGCCACCGTCTGGCGATGGACCTCGTCGGGCCCGTCGTAGAAGCGGGCCGCGCGCGCGAAGCGGTACATGCGCTCCAGCGGCAGGTCGGTCGAGTAGCCGAGCGATCCGTGGACCTGCAGCGCGCGGTCGACGATGTCGTGCAGCACCTTGGCGCCGTGGAACTTGATCAGCGCGATGTCGATCCGCGCCGCGCGGGTGCCGTGCCGGTCCATCTTCCACGCGGCGTGCAGCGTCATCAGCCGCGCGGCCTGCAGCTCGGCGGCCGAGTCGGCGATCCAGTTCTGCACCGTCTGCTTCTCGGCCAGCGGCCCTCCGAACGCCTGGCGCGACAGCGCCCGCTCGCACAGCGCGTCGAACGCGCGGCCGGCCTGACCGATCCAGCGCATGCAGTGGTGGATGCGCCCCGGGCCCAGCCGCGCCTGGGCGAGCAGGAACCCACCGCCCTCCTCCCCCAGCAGCGCGTCCCCGCCGACGCGCACGTCCCGCAGGAGCACCTCGGCGTGGTTGCCGTAGCGCCCGAAGCTCTCCTCGGGATGCTCCATGGTGGGGATGTCGCGCACGACCTCCAGCCCGGGCGCGTCGGCGGGCACCACGAAGATCGACGCCCGCTGGTGGCGCTGGGCGTCGGGATCGGTGACCGCGACGACCAGGAGCACGTCCGCGACCGAGGCGTTGGTCGCCATCCACTTGTGCCCGTCCAGCACCCAGCCGTCGCCGTCGCGGCGGGCCGTGGCGGCGATCATCGTGGGGTCGGCGCCCGCCCCGGGCTCGGTCAGCGCGAAGCAGGACAGGATGTCGCCGGCCAGCAACGGCTCCAGCCATCGCCGCTTCTGCTCGTCGGTCCCGGCGAGCGCGAGCAGCTCGGCGTTGCCGGAGTCGGGCGCCGAGCAGCCGAAGACCAGCGGACCGTAGGGCGTCGTGCCGAGGATCTCGTGCAGGAGCCCGAGCGCCACCTGTCCCAGCCCCTGGCCGCCGAGCTCCGGCGGCAGGTGCGCCGCCCAGAGACCATGCTCCTTGACCTCACGTTGCAAAGGCGCCACCGCCGCCCGCAGCTGCGGCAGCTCCCAGTCGAGCGTCTCCAACGGCCACACGCGCTCGCGGACGAACGCCTGCGCCCAGTCGAGCTTGCGCTGGTGCTCGGGGTCGGTGCTGAAGTCCCAGGCCATGGCGCTCAGCCCGCCGCCCGGACCAGCACGTCGGCGACGACGCGCTGCGGGATCTCGAGGTGCGGGCAGTGGCCGGCTGTGTAGGGGACGAGGTCCGATCCGGGCCGCCTCCGCGCGATCTCGTCGGCGATCGGGCGGCCGGACACCGGATCGGCCAGGCCCCAGAGGAAGTGCAGCGGCACGTCGGTCGACAGCACGGCGTCCTGGAGGCGGTCCTTGTGCGCGGCGCGCTCGGGGATGTAGCGCAGCAGGCGCCGCTGGACGTCCCGGGCCGGGTCGCCGTGGCGCAGCGCGCGGTAGTGCAGCGCGGCGACCTCCGGGTCCAGCGGGTGCTCCGCCGAGAAGACCTCCGCCCACGTCTTGGCGAACAGCCGCTGGTTGAAGACCCGCGCCAGCAGCGCGCCGGCGACGGGCATCAGCGAGATCCGCTGGGCCAGGCGCGGCCGGTACTGGTCGGCGAACAGCCCCGCGTTGAGGAACAGGCAGCGCCGGATGCGGGCGTCCCGGCGCGCCAGCAGCTCGGTGGCGACGATCGCGCCGTAGTCGTAGGCGACGAGCGTCACGGCGTCGAGCCCGAGGTCGGCGAGCAGGCGCTGGGTGAGGTCGGCCTGCTCGAAGACGCTGTAGCGGTGCCCCGGCGGCTTGTCGGAGGCGCCGTAGCCCAGGAAGTCGAAGGTCACGACCGTGTGGTGCTCCGCCAGGGGCGCCTCCAGCGCGGCCCATTCGAACGACGACGCCGGGAAGCCGTGCAGCAGCACGAGCACCGGCCCGTCGCCGGCGACCCGGACCTGGAGGCGATGGGCGCCCACGCGACGGCGCTCGCCGCCCGCCCACCACGCGTCGAGGGCGTCGCTCACGCGGCCTCCTCGACCCGCAGCACGAGCTTGCCCGTCGCGCGGCGCTGCTCGAGGTCGTCCAGCGCGCGCTCGGCGTCCCGGAGCGCGTACGTCGCGCCGACCAGCGGACGCACCGCACCGGCGGCGACCAGCTCGGTCAGGGAGGTCGCGATGCGCCCGGCCAAGGACATGTCGTCGGCCAGGTAGTGGCCCCAGGCGGCGCCGACGATCGAGATGTTGCGCAACAGCACGCGGTTGAGCGCCAGCGTCGGGATCTGGCCGTCGGCGAAGCCGATCACCACGAGGCGGCCGCCCGGCCGCAGCGCCCGGACGCTCTCGTCCGTGCGCTCCTGGCCGCCGACCGGGTCGTAGATCAGGTCGAAGGCCCCTCGGCTCGTGACCCCCACCGCCCCCGCCCGCCAGTCGGTCGCCGACCGGCTGACGATCACCTCGTCGGCGCCGGCGCGACGGGCCACCTCGGCCTTCGCCACGCTGGAGACCACGCCGGTCACGTGGGCGCCCAGCCCCTTGGCGACCTGGATGGCGGCCGTCCCGACCCCGCCGGAGGCGCCGTGCACGAGGACCTCCTCGCCCTGGCGCAGGTCGCCCCGCACCGCCAGCCCGAGGTAGGCGGTCTGGTAGTTCATGATCAACCCGGCGCCCTCGTCGAAGGAGAGCGCGTCGGGCAGCCGCATGACGGTCTGCTCCGGCGCGACGACCTGCTCGGCGAACGCCCCGAACGCGAAGGCCGCCACGCGCTCGCCGACGCGCAGCGCGCTGCCCTCCGGCACCGCCGCCACGACGCCCGCCGCCTCGACGCCGAGCGTGAACGGCGGCTCGGGCTGGACCTGGTAGCGGCCGCGCGAGAGCAGCAGGTCGGGGAAGGAGATCCCGGCCGAGCGGACGTCGATCACCACGCCGTCGCCGGCCTCCGGCCGCGGCGCGTCGTCCACCACCGCCAACCGGCCGGAGCCCTCGAACGCGCGGACCCGGACGGCCCGCATCAGGCGTTCACCTCGACCCCGGCGCGCGCGGCGTAGAGGTCGTCGATGTCGGCGCGGTGATGGGCGGCGATGTTCGACCGCCGGAGCTTCTGGGTCGGCGTGAGCTCCTGCCCCTCCTCGGTCGGCCACGGTCCCGCCAGCAGGATGAAGCGCTTGATCTGCTCGATGCGCGACAAGCGGTCGTTGGCGACCTGCACGCCCGCCCGGACCGCCGTGACCACGTCGGGGTGAGCGGCCAGCGCCTGGAGGTCGGGCTCCAGCCCCCGCACCGACGCCCACGCCGGCGCGAAGTCGGGATCCAGGACGAGCAGGGCCACGTTGTAGGGGCGCCCGTCGCCGACCGCGACGGCGTGCGCCACCAGCGGACAGGCCACCTTGATCGCCGCCTCGATGTTGGCCGGCGACATGTTCTTGCCGCCGGCGTTGATGATCAGCTCCTTCTTGCGGTCGACGATGCGCAGGTAGCCGGCCTCGTCGAAGGCGCCGATGTCGCCGGTCCGCAGCCAGCCCTCGCGGTCGATCGCCGCCTGCGTCGCCTGGGGCGCGTGGAGGTAGCCGCGGGTGACGCTGGCCCCACGGACGAGGATCTCGCCGTCGTCCTCCAGGCGGATCTCGGTCCCCGGCAGCGGGAGGCCGACGGTGCCGATGCGGATGCGGTCGGGCGGGTTGAACGTCCCGCAGGCGGTCGTCTCGGTCATCCCCCAGATCTCGTTGAGGGGCAGGCCCAAGGCGTGGAAGAACTCCACGACCTCGCGTGGGCACGGCGCGGAGGCGACGCAGATCGCGTCGACGTCGTCCAGCCCGACCTGCGCGCGCAGCGGCGCGAAGCTGCGCGCGTCGGCCGCCAGCGCCGCGCGCTCCTGCTCGGCCGTGGGCACCCCGTCGGCCTGGCCGGCGCGCACGACGGCCAGGCGCGCGGCGAGGTCGTCGTCGATGCGTTGGCGCTCGGCCGCGGGCAGCCCCTCCCAGGCCGCCTCGAGCCCGGCCTTGAGCTTCTCCCACAGGCGCGGCACCGCGAAGAACCAGGTCGGGCGGTGGGCGGCCAGGTGCGGGAGGACCTGCCGGGCGTCGGGGCAGCACGTGACGGTGGCGCCCAGCACGGCGGCCGAGTAGTGATTGGCCATGCGCTCGGCCATGTGGGCGGCGGGCAGCCAGGAGATGAACCGCGGATGCTCGCGCGTGCCCATCACCGCCAGCGTCGAGTTGAGCGTGGCGAGCACGTTGGCGTGGGTGACCTGGACGCCCTTGGGCGGCCCGGTCGTGCCCGAGGTGTAGACGACGGTCACGAGGTCGTCCGGGCGCAGCTCCGCGCTGCGGGCGCGGACGTCGACGGCCGGGTCGTCGTCGGCGAGCGCCTCGAGCGCGCCGTCCTCCAGGACGAGGATCCGCTCCACGCCGGTGCCGTGGGCCGCGGCCCGGAAGTGGTCGGCGAACTGCGCCTCGACGATCGCCAACCGGGCGCCCGAGTCGGCGACGACGTAGGCGATCTGCTCGCCGGACGCCGTGTTGTAGACCGAGAACGGCACCGCGCCGATGGCGGCGACCGCGAGGTCGACGACGTTGAACTCCGGGCGGTTGCCGAGCATGAGCGCGACCGTGTCGCCGTGGCCGACGCCCGCCCGCAGCAGGCCGCGGCCCAGCCGCTCGACCTCCCGGCCGATGTCGCCCCACGTCAGCTCCAGCCGGCCGTCGCCGCTGAGGAACGCGGGCCGCTCGGGGTGCGCGTCGACCGTCGCCCACAGCGCCTCGACCACGGTGCCGTGCGCCACCTGCGGTGGCGTCGCCGTCGCTGACCTCATCGTCTCCTCCATCCTGATTGCGTCCAACAAGTACTTGCCAGAACGTAGTACATGTGGAGCACCGGCGCAAGCTGCCTGCGCCGATCCTTCGCTGGAGCAACCGGTATCGTCTTGCAAGTGGCCGAGCACCGCCCCGTCGACCAAGCCGCAGGAGCCTCGGCGCTGACGCTGCTGGGCGAGCGCTGGACGTACCTGATCATTCGCGAGATCTTCTTCGGCGTCCACCGCTTCGGCCAGCTGCAGCGCGCGCTCGGCATCGCCCCGAACGTGCTCACGACGCGCCTGGTGAGCCTGACGTCGGCCGGCATCCTCGAGAAGGTCCGCTACCACGAGGACCCCGACTGGTTCGAGTACCACCTGGCGGCCGAGGCGCGCGAGATCGCGCCCGCGATGCTGTGGATCGCGCAGTGGGCCGAGGAGCACCTCTCCGACTCCGAGGAGGTGCGCCTGCTGCGCCACACCGCCTGCGGCAAGCGCACCCACCCCAAGCTCGTCTGCGACCAGTGCGGCGAGGAGGTGCTGGCGCGGGAGCTCGAGCCCGAGCTGGCGCCGCGGCCCAAGCGCCGCCGCCGCGCCGCGCCCTCCTCCTGACGCCTGGGCCGGCGGCGCCCACCCTCAGCCTGCGGTCAGGACCGCGAGCGCCCGCTCGGCGAGCTGCGGCACCGCCTCGCCCATGTCGTGCAGCCAGGGGTCGTCGGTGCTCCCCGCCAGCAGACGGCGGTAGGAGCCCTCGAGGATGACCGCGAGCTTGAAGTGCGCCAGCGCCTGGTACCAGGCGATGCCGTCGGCGCGCAGCCCGGTGGCCGCCTCGTAGCGCGCCACCAGCCGCGCCCGCGAGGGGAACCCGTCGCGCTGGGTCAGCGACGAGATCGCGCCGAGCACCCCGGGGTCCTCGCCCGGCTCCAGGTAGCTCGACAGCAGGTAGCCGACGTCGGTGAGCGGATCGCCGACGGTCGCCAGCTCCCAGTCGACGATCGCGATCAGCCGCGCCGGCGGCGCGGGCGCGTACATGACGTTGCCCAGGCGGTAGTCGCCGTGGACGATCGAGGCGCGCTGCGTGACCGGGACGGCGGCCGCCAACCGGCGGCCGACCTCGTCCACCACGGCGACCTCGCGGGTCCGGTTGCGGGTCCAGAGATCGGTGAACCGGCGCACCTGGCGCTCCAGGAAGCCGTCCGGGCGGCCGAAGTCGCCCAGCCCGGCCCGCCGCCAGTCCGCGAGGTGCAGCTGCGCCAGCGCGTCGATCAGCTCGTCGGCCACCGCGCCGCGCATCGCCGGGTCGTCGAGCGCCTCGGGGATGGCGGTCGCCAGGACGACGCCGTCGAGGTGCTCCATGACGTAGAACGGCGCGCCGATCACGGCGGCGTCGGCGCAGGCCGCCAGGGGCGCGGGGACGCGGACGTCGGTGCCCGCCAGGGCGGCGGTGACCCGGTGCTCGCGCAGGACGTCGTGCGCCGACGGCGGCAACGGGGGCCGCGGCGGGCGGCGCAGCACGAAGCGGTCCTCCCCACGCCGCAGCGCGAAGGTCGGGTTGGAGTGGCCGTCGCCGATCGGCGCGGCGCTCAGCGGCCCGGTCCCGAGGCCGTGCGCGTCGAGGAAGCGCTCGAGCGGGTCGAGCACCAGCAGCGGCGGCCGCTGCTGGGCCCGGGCCTGCTCCGGCGTGCGAACGATGTCGTCGTCTCTGCTCACGACGCGGCAGCCTACTATTGACAGGCAAGTACTACGCGGAGACAATCAGGCGCATGCCTTCCAGCGCTCCCCCACCGCCGGCGTACGGGCCCGTGACCTACGAGGTCGGCCGCGAGACGCTGCGCGCCTACGCGGCGGTCATCGGCGAGGAGCACCCGCTGTGCGTCGACCGCGAGGCGGCGCGCGCCGCGGGCCTGCGCGACGTGATGGCGCCGCCCATGTTCGCCGCCGTCTACGCCATCGGCCCGATCGTCGAGGCGGTGGTCGCGCTCGTCGGCGAGCACCTCCCGCGGATGCTGCACGGTGAGCAGCGCTTCGCGTGGCACGCGCCGGTCTGCAGCGGCGACGTCATCACCACCACCGTGACGCTCCAGAGCCGGGACGACCGCGACGGCCGGACCTTCCTGGTCCTGCGCAGCGAGTCGCGCAACCAGGACGGCGCGCTGACCGCCGAGGGCTGGTGGACCGAGATCGTCCGCGGCGGCCTGCCCGCGACGGAGGCGCAGGCGTGACGCGCCCGGCCACGGGCGACGCGCTGCCGGTCCTGAAGGTCACGCCCGACCGCTGGCTGACGGTGCGCTACGCCGGAGCCTCCGGGGACTACAACCCGATCCACGTCGACGACGACTTCGCGCGCGCCGGGGGCCTGCCCGGGCGGATCCTGCACGGCCTGTACACGATGGCGCTCACCTCCCGGGCGGCGGCCGCCGTCGCCGGCGGCGATCCCCGCGCGCTGGCCGAGCTCACCGTCCAGTTCCGGGGGATCGGGCGCCCGGAGGAGGAGATCGCCGTGACCGGCGCGGTCACCGCCGTCGCGCCGGAGGAGGTCGTCGTCGCGCTGCAGGCCGACCAGGGCGACCGCACGATCGTGCGCAACGCCCGGGCGCGGCTGCGCGCCTGACGCCCGCTCAGCGACGGGCGCGGTGCGCGCGGACGGTCGCGGCGACCGCGTCCGGGTGTGGGGTCAGCGGCAGCGGTCCGAACGCCTGGTCGAAGGCGGAGTGGTCGACCAGGAACGGCCGGTCGAACTGCCAGAAGAGCTCGGACACCCCGCGCGCCGCCGGGAGGAAGAGCCCCGCGGCCTGCAGCGCCAGCCGCGGCAGCGCGACGACGCGGCCGCCGGCGCCGGCCGCCCGCGCGTAGCCGCGCCCGGACAGCGGGGGCGGCGAGGGGAGGTTCCACGCGCGCCCCCACGCGACGTCGCTGTCGCCGAGGACGATCAGGGCCCGTGCGAGGTCGGGGAGGTGGTGCAGCACGTGGGGCTCGTCGAGGCGCCCCGGCCAGCGCATGCCCTCCCCGGCGACCGCGCGCTGGAAGAGCGTGATGCCGGGGATCGAGCTCAGCGCCCCCGGGCCTGGGCCGTAGTAGTCGGCGGCCCGGCCGAAGGTCACGCGCAGGCCGGGCCGCGCGAGCAGCTCGCGCGCCATCGCCACGCGGGTCCGCGCCTTGGGACCGTGCTCGACGGCGGGCTCGTCCTCGCGGATCGGCATCCCGTGCGCGGCCGCGGCGTAGAGGTTGTCGGCCACGACCAGGCCGCTGCCGGTCTTCACCGCGGCGGCGGCGATCGCGCGCGTCAGGTCCGGGAACTCCTGCGGCCAGCGGTTGTAGGCCGGCATCGCGCAGTGGTAGACGACCGCCGCGCCGTCGATCGCCGCGGCGGTCTGCTCGGCGTCGCGCAGGTCGGCCGTCCGCTGCTCGACGCCGCGCGGCAGCTCCAGCGGCCGCCGGGCGACGGCGCGCACGCGCCGTCCCGCTCCGGCCAGGAGGCGGACCAGCTCGCCGCCGATGCCGCCACCCGCCCCGAGCACCGCGTGAAGGTCACCCATGGTCTTCGTCCTCCTGGACCGGCTCGTTCGACAGCAGCAACGCGCGGACGGCCGGGACCGTCTCGGCCGTGCTGCGGTGGCGCACGGCGCGCATGCCGGCCGCGACCGCCCCGCGGCAGTTCTCCTCCAGGTCGTCGACGAACACGCACGCCTGCGCCGGGCGGTCCACGCGCGTCGCGGCCAGGCGGAAGATCGCCTCCTGCGGCTTGTGCAGGCCGACCTCGCCGGAGAGGACGACCGCGTCGAAGAGCTCGGCGAGCAGCGCGCGGTCGTAGCGCTCGATCCCCAGCGAGTTGGAGACCAGGCCGGTCGGGTGGCCGGCCGCCCGCGCCGCGCGGACCAGGGCGAGCATCTCCCGGTCGGGCTCGAGGCGGCCGAGCACGTCGTCGAGCAACCCGTCGGGATCCACGCCCAGGCGCGCGGCGAGTGCCGCGGCGAAGGCCGCCTCGTCCGCGGCGCCGGTCTCGACCTCGCGCAGCGCGGCGAGCAGCGCCGGGTTGCTGCGGAACAGCCGCTTGATCGCCTGGGGCGCCAGGCCGCGGGCGGCGCACGCGCCGGCGAACGCCGGCCACACGCTGCTGGTCAGCACGCCGCCGAAGTCGACGAGCAGCGCGCGCGGCGGTCGGTCCACGGGCAGCGCTACAGCCGGCGGGTCGGGGCGGCCGGGCGCGGCGCGGCGCCGGGACGGAGGTCGAACGCGTCGTCGCCGGGCTGCTCGACGACGTCGGTCTCGAGCTGGCGCCCGCATCCCGGGCAGCCGTAGGCGACCAGGTGCAGCGGCGCCGCGTCGTGGCGCTTGACCCGCGCCCCGTGGCGCGCGGCGGCGACCGAGAGCTCCTGCACCGAGCGGGTGGCCGACGCCTTCCAGCTCTCCCCCGGCGCGGCCAGCGGCGCGGCGCACGCCGCGCAGCTCAGCGTCCCGTCCGCGAGCAGGCGCAGCGACGCCAGCGGCGCCTCGGTGGTCCGGCGCGCACGCAGCTGCGCGGTGCGCGCGGCGTCCGGCCGCCCCGATCGGTCGAGGGCCACGCCGTAGACCTCCCGGGCCGCCGTCGCGCCGACATCCCCGGCGGACACGTCGGCGACGACCTCGGCGATCGCCCGCTCGCGCGGGTCGCCCAGCCCACCGCCGCCGCCCGTCCGCTGACGGAAGACGTCGCCGCGGGCCAGGCCGATGCCGGCGGCGTGGTTGCGCAGCGGCTCCTCGCCCGGCAGCGGCTCGCCCGGCCCCGCGGCGGGCAGGCCGCCGGCCGCGGCGCCACGCGCGACGGCGTAGTGGCTCGTCGCGCCCGGCAGCCCGCCGAGCGCCCCGCGGCTGGGCACGGCGGCGACCGCGTTGGAAGCGCTGCCCAGCAGCCCGTCGGTGTCCCACGGCGTCCACGCGAAGTCCAGCCCGAGGCCGCCGCGGCGGCGCCCCGGGCCGGCCGAGTCGCGCCACAGCGCGCGCCACAGGAACAACACGGGGTAGAAGCCCTCGGTGACCTCGACGTCCGGGATGCCGTTGGCCAGCTGGGCCTCGTAGCACCCGGCGGCGAGCCCGTCGGTCGTCGACTGCGCGCCCAGCCCGCCCGAGCTGGCGTCCATCAGCGCGAACGCCGTGAAGCGCCCGTGCTGGTCCAGGCCGGCCCAGCCGGTGATCGGGTTGGAGTTGATGCCCACCGCCCCGGCGCGCGCCCGCAGCGCGGGATCCGCCGAGAGCGCCAGCGCCTTGACCAGCGCCTGCACCGCCGCCCGGCCGGCGCGCGACGCGCCCTCCATGTGGCCGCAGCTGACGGCCGCGGGCTCCACCGGGTTCAGCACCGACCCGGGCGCCGGCAGCGCGACGTCGAAGGGCCGCAGCACGCCGGCGTTGTGCGGGACGTCCCAGGCCAGGTAGAGCAGGACGACGCTGCCCAGCGCCCCGGACACGGCGCCCCAGCCGGCGTTGACGAACCCGTCGCTCTGCGGCGCGCACTCGGTCAGGTCGAAGGTGATCCGGTCGCCGTCCACGACGACCGCCACCCGGAGGCCCATGAGCGCCTCCCAGCCGTGCCCGTCGTACTCGACCCAGTCGCGGCTGGCGTACACGCCGTCGGGCAGCGCGCGGATGCGCTCGCGGACGACCTGCTCGCTGCGGTCCTTGGCGTGGGCGGCGGCGCGGCGCAGCCCGGCGGTACCGTAGCGGTCCAGCAGCGCCGCCAGCCGTGAGCTCGCGGTGTTGTTGGCCGCGACAAGTGAGCGGATGTCATTGAGGACGATCGGCGAGCGCACGTTCTTGAGCAGCAGCTTGACCAGGTCGTCGACGAACGCGCCCGCGCGGACGATCCGCGCCACGGGCCAGCGCAGCGCCTCGCTGTAGACGTCCCACGCCTCGGGCGCCCAGCCGCCCGGGCTCATCCCGCCGACGTCGAGCACGTGGGCGTTGGAGAACGCCCAGCCGACGAGCTCGTCCTCCCAGAACAGCGGCGAGACGATGCCGACGTCGCCCTGGTGGATGGCCCCGCTGTCGTAGGGGTCGTTGCAGATGAACGCGTCGCCGGCGGCGACGTCGTCGCCGTGCTCGCGGATGACCGCGCGCACGCCCTCCGTCGAGGAGCCGACGTGCGCCACGACGTAGCCCGAGAACCCGATCAGCTCGCCCTCGGCGTCGAACAGCGCCGTGCAGAAGTCGTGGGCCTCGGTCAGGACGGGCGAGCCGGAGGTCCGCAGCAGCGTCGCCGCCATCTCCTCGGTGATCGCCCGGAAGCGGTTGGTGAGGATCTCGTCGGTGACGGCGTCACCGACGGCCTGCGCGTCGAGGGTCATCGGGCCTCCCGGAGGTCCATGCGGTGGTTGCCGTGCGCGTCGACCTCCAGGACGACCCCGGGCGGGACGACGACGGTGGTGTCGAGCTCCTCGACGACGGCGGGGCCCTCGACGCGCATGCCGCTGCGCAGCGCCTCGCCGCGCACGACCAGCGCGTCGGCCGGCCCGCCCGGCAGCACGACCGGACGACGGCCGACGATCGCGTCGCCGGGATCCGGCGGGCCCGGCGGCGAGGTGGGCAGCGGCGGATGCTGGGCGGGCCGCGCGGCGACCGCTCGCACGTTGAGCAGGACGACCGGGCTGTCCGTCCAGGCCGTCCCGGGACCGAAGAGCTGCTCGTAGCGCGCGGTGAAGCGCGCGGCCAGCGCGTCGCGGTCCCGCGCGGCGTCCGCGGGCAGCGGGATCGTGACCTCGTAGGCCTGGCCGGCGAACCGCAGGTCGGCCTCGACCTCCAGCCGGACCGCCTCCGCGTCGGCCTCGGCGTCGCTGCCGAGAGCGGTGAAGGCGGCGGCCGAGACCTCGTCCACGGCCCGGGTCAGCACCTCGGCGTCCCCCTCGGCCACGTCCCAGTTGACGGTCCGCACCGCGCTGCGCCGCGCGTCGCCCCAGAGCAGCCCGAAGGCCGAGAACACCGACGCCTGCCGCGGGACGAGCAGGTCGCCGGCCCCGAGCTCGATCCCGATCGACGCCGCGAACAGCGCGGTCGCGCCGCCGTAGGCGAAGAGCGTGAAGTCCCGCGGGTCGTGGCCGCGCCGCACGGAGATCTCGCGCAGCGAGTCGGCCATCCGCCCGACGCCGAGGGCCTGCGCGCCGGCCAACGTGCGGGCCCGGTCCCAGCCCAGCTGCGCCGCCAGCCGGTCGACCACGCGCTCGGCCGCCTCGCCGTCCAGCTCGATCGACCCGCCGAGGAAGAACGCCGGGTCGATGAGCCCCGCGGCGACGGCGACGTCGGTCAGCGTCGGCTCGGTCCCGCCCGCGCCGTAGCAGGCCGGGCCGGGCACGGCTCCCGCCGACTCCGGGCCGAGCTGCAGCGTCCCGCGGCCGTCGACCCGCAGCAGCGATCCGCCGCCGGCCCCGATGATCGAGATGTCGACCGTCGAGAGGCCCGTCGCGAAGCGGCCGACGTGCGCGCGGTGGGTGATCCCGATGTCACCGTCCTTGACCAGCGCGGCGTCGAAGCTCGTCCCGCCCATGTCGGCGGTCAGCACGTCGGCCAGCCCCAGCTGCGCGGCGAGGGCCCGGGCGCCGACCACCCCGCCGACGGGCCCGGACTCGACGAGCTCGATCGGGCGGCGGCGCGCCTGCGCGCCGGAGATCAGCCCGCCCTCGGACTGCATCAGCGCGATCGCCTCGCGAAGCCCGGCGCGGGCGAGCCCGTCCTCGAGCGCGTCGAGGTACTCGGCCACGCCGCTGGAGGCGAAGGCGTTCAGCGCCGTCGTGACGAAGCGCTCGTACTCGCGGGCGACCGGCAGGACCTCGCTGCTGGTCCACACCGGGCCGTCGCCGTCGCCGGTCAGCAGCTCGGCCGCGCGGCGCTCGTGCGCTGGGTGCGCGAAGGACCACAGGAAGCACACGACGAGCGCCTCGCAGCCGGCCTCCCGGAGCGCCCGGCCGGCCGCGACGACCTGGTCCTCGTCGAGCGCGACGACGACCCGTCCGGCGTAGTCGACGCGCTCGTCGACCTCGGCGACGTCGCCGCGCGCCACGAGGTCCGGCATCGGGACCTGCGTGTGGAGGTCGGGGTCGTTCGTCCGCGCCGAGCGCGCGATCGGCAACGTGTCGCCGAAGCCGCGCGTGGTGATCACCCCGACGCGCCGGCCGCGCAGCTCGGCCACCGCGTTGGTCACGATCGTCGTCGCGTTGGTGAAGGCGTCGACCGACGCCAGCAGCTCGGGCAGCGTCCCGCCGGTCTCCCCGACCAGCCGCTCGAGCCCGGTCAGGACGCCGCGGCTGTAGTCGTCGGGCGTCGTCGGCGTCTTCGCGCGGTGCACCCGCCCCTCGGCGTCGACGGCCACCAGGTCGGTGAACGTCCCGCCGATGTCGACGCCGATCCGCCATGCGGAGGAGACCCCTGTGAGCGACATGTCCACAAGCAAACAGCAAGTAGTATCTTCTTGCAAGTGACTACGGAGAACGGCAGCCTCCGCGCGCTGGACGGCGTGCGCGTCCTGGACCTCAGCCGGCAGACGCCCGGCGGCGCGGCGACCGCGCTGCTGGCCGACTTCGGCGCCGACGTGCTGAAGGTCGAGGACACCGGCGCCGGCGACTACCTGCGCTGGGCGCCGCCGCGGCTGCCGGGCGATCGCGCGCCGTCGGCGGCCGGCGCCGCCTTCGCCGCGCTCAACCGCGGCAAGCGCTCGGCGCGGATCGACCTCAAGCACCCCGACGGCCGGGCGGCGTTCCTCGCCCTGGTGCCGGGCGCCGACGTCGTCGTCGACTCCTTCCGGCCCGGCGTCCTCGCGCGCCTGGGGATCGACCACGACGCGCTGGTGGCCGTCAACCCGCGGATCGTCACCGCGTCGATCACCGCCTACGGCGCCGACGGGCCCGACGCCGGGCGCAGCGCCCACGACCTCAACCTGATCGGGCGCGCCGGGATCCTGGCCCTCACCGGCCACGACGCCGACGCCGACCCGGTCGTGCCCGCGACGATGGTCGCCGACTACGGCGTCGCCGCCCAGGCGACCGTCGCGATCCTGATCGCCCTGCTGGAGCGCGAGCGCTCCGGCCTGGGCCAGCACGTCGACGCCTCGATGCTCGACGCCACCGTGTGGCAGACGGCGCTGGCCGCCGCGGTGACCTGGAACGGCGGGCAGCGCCTGCGCCGCGGCGCGGTCCCGCTGGCCGGCGCGATCGCCTGCTACCGGCCGTACCGCTGCGCGGACGGCTGGGTGACGATCGCCGCGGTCGAGGCGAAGTTCTGGACGTCCTTCTGCCACGCCGTCGGCCGTCCCGAGCTCGTCGGCGAGCAGTTCGCGCTCGCCGGCTCACCCGCCCAGGAGGCCGTCGCGTCCGTCTTCGCCGCGCGCACGCGGGACGCGTGGGCCGCCTTCGCGACCGAGCACGACTGCTGCGTCGACGTCGTCCTCGAGCCCGAGGAGGTCGCCGAGGACCCTCAGGTCCTCGCCCGCGGCCTCGTCGCCGAGGTCGGCGGCGCCCGCCAGGTCGGCGCCCCCGTCCACCTCAGCCGCACCCCGGCGCGGGTCGGCTCCGAGGCGCCCGTCCTCGGCCAGCACACCGCCGAGGCGCTGCGCGCCGCCGGCCTCACCGGCGACGACGTCGAGCGCCTCGCCGGCCTCGGCGCCATCGGGCTGCTGCAGCCCGAGGCGACGGGCACGTTCCTCTGAGCCCCGTGGCGGGACGCCTCGTGCCGGGCGCTCGCCGGACGGCGGACGCCCGGCGGGCCGCGACCCCGCTAGCGGCAGCTCCTCTTCGGCAGCGCGCCCCCCGCGCCCGCCGACTTGCGGTTCTTGGCCAGCGTGATCTTCGTGTACTCGCCCGTCCGCAGGTCGTAGCGGACGCCCGCGACCTTGAAGCGCACGGTCTCGTCGGCCGCGACGGCCGGGATCCGCACGGCGCGGCACGAGCCGGCGAGGTCGAAGCCGAGCTGGCGCCCGTCGGAGAGCACCGCCGTCGCGGTGTAGCGCGCGGCGCCGCGCGCCTTCGGGAACGCGACGACGACGTCCTTGCCGACGCGGCGCGCGCGCAGCGCGCCGGGGCGCGACGGCCGCGTCTCGCGCGGGACGCTGAAGGTCGCGACCGTCTTGCGCGTGAGCGGGAGGCCGCCGCGCGTGACCACGGCCTGGATCTGCCGGACGCCGCCCGGGCCGTTCGACGGCGTGAACGTCACGCGCGCGCACTTCACCGTGCGGCCGTCGGGCAGCGCGCCCACACCGCGGCACCGCGTGCCGCGGACCGCCTTGACGAGCGTGCGGCCGATGCCCTTGCCGCGCTCGACGAGGCGCACCGAGGCGCCGGCCGGGACCGCGTACTCCACCGCGACCTGGCGGCGGCCGCCGGCCTTGCGGACCTGGCCGAGCAGGACCGAGGGCGGCTGGAAGTCCGCGCGGTCCATGCGCGTGGGCGTCGAGGCGGCGCCCGGCGCGGCCGTCACCGTCCAGGTCCCGGCGGCCGGCTTGACGAGCAGCACGCTCGTCGTGCCGTCGGAGGCGTTCTCCGCCAGGACGTAGCGGCCCTTCTCCTGGACGGCGGTGCCGGCGGCGGGCGAGGTGATCGTCGCGCCGCCCGGCCCGTGCACCACGACCTTCGGCGGCCCGTTCGTGCCGTGCAGGCGCAGCGTCACGGCCTTCGTGCCCGACCGGACGCGCGCCGGGAAGCTCCCGGCGGCCGCCGCCCGCGCCGCGGAGGCGCTGCGCGCGGCCGCGTAGGGCGAGAGGTCGCACGAGCCGCCCAGCAGGTCGACCCTGCCGCCGTACTTGTAGCCGACGCCGGCCTGGAGGTGGAACGTCTGCTTGCGCGTGGTGAACTCGATCGAGCCGAAGCCGAACCGGCCCTCGTGGGCGTTGCTGGGCACGTCGATCGTGTACGAGCCGAGGTCGAGGCAGCCCGCGATGCCGACGTTGGAGACGAGCGCGGAGGCCTGCGCGCACGGCAGCCCGGCGATGCACCCCTGCACCGAGCCCGAGATGGTGAAGCTCTTGTTGCGCGGCTCGATCCAGCCGTTGACGTTGCCGCTGATGCTCGCGACCTTCCCGAGCTGCACCGCGGCGTTGACGTCGAAGCTCACGTCGCCCCACGCGTTGAAGCCGACCGTCGCGTCACCGAGCTGGGTGCCGGCGAAGGACACGTTGCCGCCGACCTCGACCGACCACGGCGAGCTGTCCGTCGCGTCGGTGTAGAGCACGTGGCCGTTGACGGCGAGCTCGCCGCCGAGGGCCGTCACGCCCACGTCGCCGCGCAGCTTGAACGGCGGCGGCGAGAGGCAGAGCCCGACCCCGACCCGGTTGAGGAACACGCCGGGCACGATCGGCAGGGTCGTCCCGAGGCCGTCCACGATCCCGCCCAGCTTCGAGACCTGGCCGTCGGCGAGCCCGCCGAAGGCCGCCAGCCTCGTGTTCGACGCGGTCGGCAGCTCGATCACCGCGCTGCCGTCGAAGCGGTCGGTGGTCGCGTCGGTCGCGCACTCGACGTAGGGCTTGCCGTCGATCTCCGGCGCGGCGCACGGGGCGACCGCCTGGCCGCCGGCCGGGACGTAGGAGAAGCACGCGGACGCGACCTTGAGGCTGCCGACCCACACGTCGGTCACCGAGATCTTCAGGCCGTCGTAGTGGATGCCCGCGTCGTCGACGCGGATCGACGCCGCGCCCGAGACGCCGCCGGAGAGCTTCGACGGCCCCGCGGTGAACGCGGGCGGCAGCTCGACGTTCAAGGGGAACGCCGCGTAGTGCGTGCCGTCGGCGCCGTAGCCGAGCTTGATCGCGATCGAGCCCGCGATGCGCAGCTTGAACAGCCGGGCGAACGTCGGGACCGCGACCTCGCGCAGCGTGCCCTCGTCCCCCTGCTTGCCCGCCGGCAGCGACCAGTCGACGTTGCCCGAGAACGGGACGAACCGGTCGATCTGGATCGCGGAGTTGTCGGTCTTGACGTGCCCGCCGGGGTCGCTCGTCGTCGGCCCGGTGATGGTGAACTGCTGGCCCGAGTCGGCGAACGCGACGCCGTTGAGCCGGACCTGGTCGGTGGTCACCCAGCGGTCCGGGTTGGACCCGGTCTTCGCGAAGCAGCCGTCGGTCTTGAACTCCGAGAGCGCGAAGTCGACCTGCTGCGTGCACGGGGCCGGCAGGGCGGGCGGCGGGGTCGGGTCGCCCGGCGTCGGCGGGGTCGGCGGTGTCGTGGGCACCTCGACGTCGATCGTGCGCGTGGCCGATCCCGAGTGCGGCGGGTTGCCGCTGCCCTCGGCCGGGTCGTCGGAGAGCGTGACCACGATGGTGTGGGAGCCGGCCGTGAACGTCCTGGCGTACGAGCGCTTCTCGTTGCCCGCCGGGTCGGCGACGCCGTCGACCGTCCAGCGGTAGCCGGTGTACGGGGAGCCGAGGCCGCCCGACGGCGTGACGGAGAGGACCGTCGACTGGCCCGGGAGCGCCGGGTCCGGGTTCAGGTTGATCGTGCCGCCCACGCCGGTCCCGACGGTGACCGACGTCGAGCCGTTGTTGGAGGCGCACCCGGAGCCCGTCGCGTACGACACGACGACCGAGACGGTGTGGCTGCCGGTCGTCGAGAAGGTCGTCGTGAACGTCGTCGTCGCCGTGTGGGCGGCCGGCGCGGCCTGCGGGGGCTGCTGCACGCCGTCCACGGCGAAGGTGTAGGTGACGGGCGGGCAGTCCACGCTCATGGCGACGTCGAAGGTGACGGGCGAGCCGGTCACCGGGCTGGGGTCGGCGGACGTGATGGTCGTGGAGGGGTCGGCCCACGCGGCGGGGGCGAGCGCGAGGGCGAGGACGGCGGCGAGCAGCGCGGGCAGGGCGCGGCGCGCCAGCTTCGGACGGCGGGCGGAAGGCATAGGCGCGGGCGACCCTACACTCGGGTTTCCTGGTGGCTGTGCCCAGGGTTTCGCCACGGGTCCGACCGGCGCGCCCGGGTCCCGCCGGGGTTCTCAGGTGACGGACATCCCCCGGTCAACACGCGTTCTCGACGCCGACGCCGACGTCGCCGGGTGGCCGCTGCTCGAGCGCGACGCCGAGCTCGGCGCGCTGGCCGACGCGGCCGCCGCCGCCCGCGACGGGCGCGGCGGCGTCGTGCTCGTCCGCGCCGCGGCGGGGCTCGGCAAGACGCGGCTGCTCGCCGCGGCCTCGCACCTCGCGCGCGCGCACGACCTCGCGGTCCTGCAGGCGGCCGGCAGCGTGCTCGAGCGCGACTTCCCGTTCGGCGTCGTGCTGCGGCTGCTCGAGCGCTGGGTCCGCGCGACGCCGGCGCAGGAGCGCGCACGGGCGTTCGAGGGCAGCGCGGCGCTGGCGAAGCCGATGCTGCTCGGCGGCCAGGCCGTCGAGCAGGCGCTCGCCGGGGCGAGCGAGGCGTCGCTGGTGCACGCCCTGCACTGGCTGGTGGTGAACCTGAGCGGCGAACGCCCCCTGGCCCTGGTCGTCGACGACCTCCACTGGGCCGACGCCCAGTCGATCCGCCTCCTGGTCCAGCTCGCCGCGCGGATCGAGGAGCTCGGCGTGCTCGTCGTCGCCGCCGTGCGCCCGCGCGAGCCCGGCGCCCAGACGGAGCTGCTCGACCAGCTGAACGAGGGCGCCAACGTCCGCCTCGTCGAGCCGCGCGCGCTCAGCGACGGCGCCAGCGCGACGCTCGTGCGCGGCGAGGCCTCCCGCGCGGACGCGTTCGCGCGCTCGTGCTTCGAGCAGACGGGCGGCAACCCGTTCCTCCTCCGCGAGCTGCTGCGGGCGCTCGCCGCCGAGGGCGTCGCGGGCACCGCCGAGGACGTGGAGCGCGTCCGGGCGATCGGGCCGGAGGCCGTCGCGCACAGCGTCGCGGCGACGCTCTCCCGGCTCGGGCCCGAGTGCGCGGCGCTGGCGACGGCGGTCGCCGTGCTGGCCGGCGAGACCGAGCTGCACGTGGCCGCGCTCCTCGCCGAGCTCGACGGACCGGCCGCCTCGCGTGCCGCGGCCGCGCTCCAGGACGCCGGGCTGCTCGACGACGACGCCACGCTGCGCTTCCGCCACCCGCTGCTGCGCCGCGCCGTCTACGAGCGCCCCGCCCCCGCCGCCCGCGCGGCGCTGCACCGCACCGCGGCGCGCCTCCTGCTCGCCAGGGCCGCGCCGCACGTCGTCGCGTCCCACCTCGTGCTCACGCACGGGGCCGGCGAGCGGTGGGCGGTCGACGTCCTGCGCGCCGCCGCCCGCGAGGCGTCGGCGCTGGCGGGCCACGCGGCCGCCGCGCGCCTGCTGCGCCGCGCGCTGCTGGAGCCGCCGGAGCCCGCGCAGCGCGCCGCGGTGCTGGAGGAGCACGCCCTGGCGGCGGTGCGCGCCGACGCCGAGGACGCCGTCCCGGCGGTGCTGGCCGCCGTCGAGGCGGCGGACGCCGGCCGCGCCCGCGCGCAGCTCCTGCTCGTCCTGGCGCGGACGTGCTTCCAGCGCGGCGAGATGCGCGAGTCGGTCGCGGCCGCGGAGCGCGGGCTCGCGGCGCTCGACGGCGACGAGGCCGAGAGCTCCCTGGCCCTCGAGCTCGAGGCGGCGGGCAACGCCGCGTCGCTGTGGACGCCGGCCGGCGCGGAGGCCGTCGCGGCGCGGTTCGCCGCGACCGCCCGGAGCGACGCGCCGCCGCAGACGCAGGGCGAGCGCGAGGTGCTCGCGTGGCTCGCCGGGCTGGAGCTCCTGCGCGGCGAGGACCGCGAGCGGACACTGGCCTTCGCCCGGCGCGCGTGGGACGGCGGCGCCTACCTCCGCGAGGGCGGCGGCGAGGCCGCGGCGATGGGCGCGATGACCTCGTCGCTCGTGCGATCCGGGTCCTGGGAGGAGGCGTTCGACGTGCTCGACGCGCTCCTCGGCGACGCGCGGCGCCGCGCGTCGCCGTTCGCCTACGCGACGTGGCGGGTGACGCGCGGCACCTGCCTCCTGCACGTGGGCCGCCTCGCGGAGGCCGAGCGCGACCTCGAGGACGCGCTCGCGGCGCGGCCGCTCGGGTGGGACGCGACGGCGCCCATCGCGATCGAGTCGCTCGTCACCGTGCTCCTCGAACAGGACCGCCTCGACGACGCCGGCGCGCTCCTCCAGACGACCGCGACGCTGGAGCGCAAGTTCGCCCAGGGGCCGATGTGGGCCTCGGTGCTCGCGGCGCGCGGACGCCACGCGCTCGCCTGCGGCGATCCGCAGGCGGCGCGCGACCACGCGCTCGCGGCCGGCCGCTTCACGCGCGAGGTCCTGCGGACCGACAACCCCGCCGTCGTGCCCTGGCGCTCGGAGGCGGCGCTGGCCGAGCGCCGGCTCGGAGCCGTCGAGGCCGCGCGGGAGCTGGCGGCGGAGGAGGTCGCCGCCGCGCGCCGCTTCGGCGCGCCGCGGCCGCTGGCGGTCGCCCTCCGGGCGCAGGCCATCGTCGTCGGTGGCCCGGAAGGGCTCGCGCTCGCCTCCGAGGCCGCGCAGGCGGCGCAGGACGGCGGCGCGGTCCTCGAGCACGCGCGGGCGCTCGGGACGCTCGGCGCCCTGCTGCGCGCCAGCCGCCGGCGCTCGGAGGCGCAGGACCACCTGCGCCGGGCGCTCGACATCGCCGCCGAGCGCGACGCGCACGCGTTGGCGCGCAGCCTGCGCGAAGAGCTCGTGGCCTCGGGCGGCCGGCCGCGGCGCGCGCGCACGCACGGCCCCGGATCGCTCACCGCCGGCGAGCGGCGCGTGGCGCTGCTCGCGGCCGACGGCCTGACGAACCGCCAGATCGCCGACGCCCTGTTCGTCACGCCGAAGGCGATCGGCTTCCACCTCGGCAACGTCTACCGCAAGCTCGCGATCGAGGGTCGCGAGCACCTTCCCGCAGCACTCGCGCGAACCCGGTGACGCCCCGGCGGGCGCGCACACCTAGCCGGATGACCTGGGCGCGCGGTTGACGCGGACCCGGGAGCGCGCGGATCATCGCCGGATGCGCACGCGACTGCTGACCGCTGCCACCCTCCTCACGAGCGCGGCGCTCACGCTCCCGGCGGCCGCGGGTGCCGACTCGTTCACCCAGCTGACCCCGCTGTACAAGCACATCAACGCCTATGCCGCCCCGTTGGGCGACGGCCGCGTCCTCGTGGCCGGCTACGACTACAGCCGCGGGGCCAACCCCGCCGAGATCTACAACCCCGCGACCGGAGGGTGGTCGGCCGCGCCCGACCTCAACGACGCCTCCCTCGTGGCGCTCGGCGACGGCCGCGTGCTGTCGGCCGACACGAAGCCGGTCGTCTACGACCCGAGGACGAACACCACGTCGCCGGCGTACCTCGTCCCGGGGTACCCCGCCGCGATGGTCCCCGGCGTCCACGGCGTGACGCTCGCGGACGGGAGCGCGTTCCTGACCGGCGGCTACGACGCCAGCAACGGGAACGCGAACGGCGGCGGCTACCGCTACCACCCGGCCGGCGACTCACCCTGGTGGACGGTGACGACCGATCCGACCAAGCGGACCGGCGACGCGCTGACGCTGCTCAAGGACGGGACGGTCCTGGTCACGGGCGGCACCAACGGCGGCAACTTCGGCCTCAAGACCGCGGCGCTCTACGAGCCCTCGACGACGTTCAGGGACGACAACTGGTCGCCCACGAACCCGATGATCTCGGCGCGCACGGGCCACCTGTCGGTGCGGCTGGCCGACGGGCGGGTGCTCGTCGCCGGCGGCTACAACGGCGACGCGGACCTCTCCAGCGCGGAGATCTACACGCCCGGGACGGGCCAGTGGGCGCCCGCCCACTCGATGCTCGAGGAGCGCGTGGGCGCCAGCGCCACGCTGCTGCCCAACGGCAAGGTGCTCGTCGCCGGCGGGTCCAAGCCCTACTACCCCTACCTCCAGTCGACCGAGCTCTACGACCCGGCGACGAACACCTGGACCCCGGGCCCGGACATGAAGCAGCCCCACTACCACCCCGCCGCCGTGGCCCTGCCCTCCGGGCAGGTGCTGATCGTCGGCGGAGGCGCGGCCTACAAGACCGGGGCGGGCGCGGAGCTCTACACGCCGGACCCGCCGGCGACGCCGGGCGGCGGGACGGGCGGCGGTGGCGGCGGGACGGGCGGCGGCGGCACGGGTGGCGGCGGCGGGACCGGTGGCGGCGGCGCGACGGGCGGCGGCGCGGGCGCGACGGGCGGCGGCGCGACGGGCGCCGGCGGCTCCGGCGGCACGAGCGGCGCCGGCGGCGTCGTGCCGGTCCTCTCGGCGCCGACGCTCAGCAGCTCGCGCTTCCGCGCCGCCGCGACCGGCGCGACGCTGGCCCGCACGGCGGCCACCGGCACGACCATCACCTACAAGAACTCGATCGCGTCCAGGACGACGTTCACGATCCAGCGCGTCTCGACCGGTCGCCGCAAGGGCTCGACGTGCGTCAAGCCGAGCAAGGCCAAGAAGGGCGCCAAGCGCTGCACGCTGCTCACCACCCTCGGCACGGCCGGCCACGCCGACGTCGCCGGGACCAACCGCGTGCGCTTCTCCGGCCGCCTCGACGGCAGGCGGCTGGCAGCCGGCCGCTACCGCATGGTCCTGGTCGCCGCGACCGCGACCGGCCTCAAGAGCACGGCCAGGACGCTGAGCTTCACGATCGTCAGGTAGCCGCTGCGTGGCGCCGGCGGGTCAGGACAACGTCAGCGCCGCGCCGGAGCGCACGTCTTGTACGTCCGCTTGACCACCCGCCGCTTGCCGGCGTGCGTCGTCAGCCGGATCGTGACGCGGTAGGTGCCTACCGGGAGCCCCTTGAGGCTCACCACGGTGCGCAGCGCCTTGCCGGCGCGGCGAGGCTTCACGGAGCGGACGACGCGCTTGCCACCGGAGCGGATCTCCACGGTCACCTGCCGGTAGCTGCCGCCACGCGGCCGCGGCAGCGTGATGGTCAGGGACCGCCGGCTCTTGCAGCGACGCGCCGCGGGCTTGGGAGCCGAAGCCCCGCCCGTCGCGGCGACCGGGGCGCCGGCGCCGCCGGACGGCGACGGCGACGGGTCGGCCACCTCGGCCGGGACGCGCAGCGCACCGCTCCACGCGCCGCCGTCAGCGGCGGCCGGCAGGCGCGAGCCATCGGGGCTGAGCAGGCCGGCGGCGCGCTGCGCGTCGACGCATGGCGCGTCGCCCTCGGCGTTGAACAGGAGGCTCGTCGCCCGGTGCTCGAAGCCGTTGGGGCCCGTGCCGGAGAGCCGCACCGTCACCGTGGCGCCACGCAGCTCGGCGGGCAACAGGATCCGGGCCCCGGCAGCGCCGTCCGCCCCGGCCGTGACCGGGTCGAAGCTGACCTCGCCGCCGGCGACCGAGACCACCGGCGTGACGGCGGCGCCCGGGGCGAACCCGTCGCCGTCCACCGCGAGCAGCTGGCCGGGCAGCGCCCGCAGGTCGTCGCCGCAGGCGGCGGGCACGTCGAGGCCCTGGACCCGCGGAAGGTCGACCACGGACGCCGAACCGGTCGTGAGGCCCTCGACTTCCGCGATCTCGCTCGGCGACAGCTCGTCGCGCAGCGCCCGGCCTTCGCGCGCGAAGGCCCGCGACGACGAGCGCGTGACCTCCGGCTCGGGGTTGCGCGGCAGCCCGGAGCGGGTCAGCCCGTTGGGCGGCGCGGCGGCCAGCGACGCCAGCTCGTCGGAGTACGCGGCGCCGTAGGCCGCGGTGCCCTCGCGCTTGGGATGGAACGAGCGCCCGTACTTGCAGAAGGTCTGGTTGAAGGTGAACGGCCCGAGGTCCTTCTTGATGAGGGAGCAGCTCTCGTCGTCATCGTGGCGCTCCTTGCCCGAGCCCTCGAAGCCGTACATCCAGTCCGTGCCGCCGCCGCACTTCTCGTGGTCGGCGAAGCGGTCGAGGACCGACACGCCGAAGACACCGGCCTGCCGGGCGACGTGCGCCACGAGGTCGTCGAGCCTGTCACCCATGGTGCGGATCCAGCGGCGCTCACCGGACGTGAAGGCCGCCTCCTCCTGGCACCTGCCGGGCGCGTCCTGCGCGATCAGGTGCGGGTAGTCGGCGACCATCACGGTGGCGTTGGGCGCAGCGGCGCGGACCTGACGCAGGGCGTCCAGCTCGTCGGCCTGCAGCAGCGCCAGCCGCAGCTTGGCGAACTCGTCCAGCGTGAGGGTCCGCCCGGAGTTGAGCCGCTTGTAGGCGCGGTCCTGGCATCCTGCCGTGTCGGTCCCCGGAACGCCGGCACCCGACGCGATGTCGGCGGCCGCGTTCTTCTCGCCGCAGAAGACCATGACGTCGGAGAAGAACACGTCGTTGCCGCCGATCGTCAGCGTGACGAGGTCGGCCCGGTCGTCGAGGTACTCGATCTGCGGGTGCTGGCCGTTGACCTGCGACACCGCGACGACGTCCTTGGTCTGCGCGCCGCCGCAGGCGCGCAGGTCGACGGTGGCGGAGGCATCGTCGGCCAGCAGCGTCGCCGCGTTCGGCAGCCGGACCGAGAACGCCGACGCCCAGTCCGAGCGCTGGCAGCCGAAGCCCGCCGGGTCGCGGTCCTGCTTCCGGTAGGGCACGAGCCCGTTGCCCGACGAGTAGCTGTCGCCGAGCGCGACGTAGCGGAAGCCGGAGCGCCGGACCTGGACCACGCCCGTCCGCACGCTGGTGCTGCCGTCCGTCCGCACCGCGGTGACGGTGTAGGGCAGGCCGCCGGCGCTCGCGCCGACGCCCGGGAAGTCGGCCGTCCAGCCGCCCAGCGCGTCGACCGACGCCCGCTGCGTGGTCCCGTTGAACGTCACCTCGATGTGGTCGAGGCCCTGGGGCAGCGCGTCGCCGAGGACGGCCTGCAGCTGGCTCGGCGCGGCGGCGGTGCAGGTGCCGCCGAAGGCGTCGGCGATCGCCTTGAGCGGGCTCCCGTCGCCGCAGCCCGCCGCGCCGCTTCCCACCGACACCGTGTTGACGACCGGCGGCAGGAGGTCGGGGTTGGCGGAGGCCGCCGCCTTCAGCGCCGCGATCTGCGCCGCCGGATACGAGGCGATGCCGTCGGAGAGGAAGAACAACGTGTACTGCGCCTTCACGCCGGCCGGCGGCGCCGCCTCCGCCAGCGCGGCGCCGAACTGCTGCAGCGGCGCGCTGAAGTCGGTGCCGCCGCCCACCGAGAAGCTCGTGAAGCGGCTCACGACGCCGCCCGTCAGGCTCGCCGCGACGGTCTCGACGTCGGGGACGCGGTCACCGTCCGCGTCGGCGATCGCCGACGTCTCGGGCTGGTTGGCCGCGTCGGGCGACATGTCGGCGCGGGCGGCGGAGTCGGCGAACGCGATCAGCCCGACCGGCAGGCCGGACGCGCGCGCCCGCAGGCTCGCGTTGAGTGCCGTGACGCCGGCGATCTCGCAGTCGAGCGTGGTGCCCGGCGCGAGGTCGCCGTTGAGGTCGTCGGCGGTGTCGACGGCTCCGTCGCCGTTGCAGTCGTCGTAGCCGGACTGCGTCGATCCGGACACGTCGACCGCGTAGACCGCGTGCTGCGCGACCGCGGTGGCCTCGCCCAGGTAGCTCCCCGCGAACCGGACCGTGCCGGGCTCGACCGGACCGGATGGCTCTTGGACGATGACGTCGCCGGACGGCGCGTCGGCGTGCGCCGAGCCGGCTCCGCCGAGCATCCACAGACATGCGAGCAGCGCCGCCGCGCGGCGAGCAGGGTGCGACCTCACGACATCCGCCTCTCCGGAAGCTAGTAAGCGACGATGACCATATGCGACCACTCATCGTCGACGCGACTGGTCGATGGTCCAGGAGTGCGTCGCCGTCGGCCCACCCTCACCCCCGCCCGCGACGCCGGCGCAGACGCGGCACCACCGCCGGCACGCTCGCGCGGTAGGCCTCGTACGACGCGCCGTGGCGCGCACGCAGCGTCGGCTGCTCGTAGCCGACGACGAACGCCGTCACGGCGATGGTGAAGAGCGCCAGCCAGGCGACGAGCGGCAGGCTGCGGAAGGCGAGGCACTGACCGGCGATGGCCAGGCCGACGCCGACGTACATCGGGTTGCGCAGGTAGCGGTAGAGGCCGCCGACGACGAGCTCCTCCGTCGGCGCGGCCGGCGCGGGGGTGCCACGGCCCTCGCGGACGAAGCGCGCGAAGCAGGCGATCACCATCGCCAGACCGAGCAGCCCGGCCAGCGCGCCGAGCGCGTCGGCGGCGTCCCAGCCGGCCGGCGACCCGTCCCAGCCGGTGATCAGCCACGGGACCAGGCCGGCCGTCGTGCCGGGGGCGGCGACGAAGAAGACGAAGGTGCCGAGCGCCGGATGCCGCACGCGCGCACGCTACCGGAGGAGCGCGGCCCTACCGCCGCGGCACCAGCACCTGCGCCAGCGCCCCGCTGCGGAACCGCTGCTCCTCGACCACCTCGAGCTTCAGGTGCTCCTCGAGGTCCGCGAACGGGCTGCGGCCCGCGCCGATCGCGATCGGGACCGTCGAGAGCTGGAGCTCGTCGACGAGGCCCAGGCGCGTCAGCGACGCCGCGAAGCCGGGACCGCCGTGGACCAGGATCGTCCCCGCGTCGTCGCGGGCCTTCAGGTCGGCGATGCCCGCGCCCACGTCGCGGAAGATCTCGACGGGCCCCCAGCCCGCCGTCTCGAGCGTGCGGGAGAAGACGGCCTTCGGCTTGTCGTTCATCGCCGTCGCGATCGGCCCCTCCGACGCGGCCCAGTGCGGACCCATGACCTCGTAGCTGCGGCGGCCCATGACGTGGACCCCGGCCTCGTCGAGCGCCCGGAGGTTCCGCTCGGTCGAGTCCTCGCCGAACCACTCGAACATCCACTCGTGGGTCCCGTCCGGCGACGTCGCGAAGCCGTCGAGGGACAGGACCATCTTCAACACGACGTTGCGCTCGCTCATGACACCCAAGACCCGCCGCGCCGCCCGAACTCATCGCTCGGCCCGCTGCCGCCGGCGCCGTCCTGCTCGGCTAGGCTGCCCCCGTGCTCCGTCTCGTCGCCGCCGAGCTGCGCCATCGCCGCGGCCGCGCGCTGGCGCTCCTGGCGGGGATCGCGGTGGCGACCGCCGCGTTCACGGTCCTCACCGGTGCGTCGGAGTCCTCGCACCTGGAGGTCCGCGGCGCCGTCGCCCAGCACTTCCGCGGCACGTACGACCTGCTCGTGCGCCCGCCGAAGACGGTCAGCGCGCTCGAGCGCCGGGCGGGCCTGGTCCAGCGCAGCTTCCTGGCCGGCACGTTCGGCGGCATCACGCTGGAGCAGCTGAGCGCGGTGCGCCGCGCGCCGGGCGTCGAGGTCGCCGCGCCGCTGGCGGTGTACGGCTACATCATGCCCACCGCGGAGATCCCGTTACCGGTCGCGGGCGATCTCCGGTCGCACCCGCCCAGCCCGCGCTCGCTGTACCGGATCTCCACGCGCTGGACCGCGGACCGCGGCACGGTGCGGGTCAAGGACCCCGACTCCTCGATCTACGTCACCAAGAACGCGTTCGCGGCGCCGCCGCCACGCCAGGGCGGCGAGCCCGGTCGCCTGCACGCGACGGAGTACTTCGACACCTACGCCAGCGGCCCCGTCTGCCCGTCGTCGGCCCACGCGCAGTCGGCGTTCACGCCGCAGGCGCGCACGTGGCTGTGGTGCTGGTCGACGCGCAGCGGCCTCGGCCAGTTCGACATCGGGCCCAAGAAGCTCCCGGCGAGCGCGATCGGCGGCCGGCTCGAGTTCCCGTTCCCGCTGCTGGTCGCCGGCATCGACCCCGCCGCCGAGGCCAAGCTGGAGGGCGCCGACCGCGCGATCGTGGACGGGCGCTACCTGCGGGAGGCCGAGAAGCCGGTGCTGAGCTCCGGTGGCCTCATCCGGAAGGCGCCGATCCTGATGGCGGCCTCCAGCGGGATCGACCTGCGCGCCGACGTCGCCGTGCGGCGCCTGCCCGCCACCGCCGCCGAGGCGTTCATGCGGGCGCGCGACAGCGTCACGGCCTCCCGGCGCGCGATCGAGCGCAGCCGCAGCACCGGCACCGTCCTGCGCACGACCGTCACCGCCGACGACGCCTACGCCGCGCTGCTGCGCAGCCAGCGCTCCGGGACCCAGCAGATCACCACGCGCTGGATCGCCGGACCCTCGCGCTACGCGCTCGTCGGCCCCGACCGCGTGCGCGCCGTGCCGACCGGGACCGACCGCTTCGCCTGGGGCGCCCAGTCCAGCTACGACGGCACGGGCACGGGCTTCGTCACCGCGCCCGCGACCGGCCACGACCTCGGCTTCCGGCGGTTCACCGAGCACGTCGTGAGCTACCCCAGCCGCGGCCACGGCTTCGTGCCGCTCTACGACGTCGTCGGGACGTTCGACCCCGACCGGCTCGCCGACGCCCTCAACGCCAACGCGGCGCCGCTGAACCCGTTCCACCGGCCGGGCGCGCCCGCCGCCGACCCGTCGACCGCGCCCTGGCTGCACGGCGGCACGCTCGCGCCCGACGGCAACATGGCCGGCTACCTGATCCCGCCGCCCGCGCTGCTGACGACGATCGAGAGCGGCAGCGTCTTCAGCGACGCGGGGGTCTACGGCCACGAGACCGCGGCGCAGGCGGGGGCGCCGATCAGCGTGATCCGCGTGCGCGTCGGCGGCGTGACCGGCCCGGACAAGGTCTCGCGCGAGCGGCTGCGGGTCACCGCCGAGACGATCACCAAGCGCACGGGCCTGCAGGTCGACGTCGTCTCGGGCGCGTCGCCGCAGGCGGTCACCGTCGACCTGCCCGCGTCGCGCCTCGGCCGGCCCGCGGTCGCGCTGCGCGAGAGCTGGATGAAGAAGGGCGTGGCGACCGTGATCCTCGACGCGGTCGACCGCAAGTCCTTGATCCTGTTCCTGTTGGTGTTGGTCGTCTGCGCGCTGTTCTGCGTCAACGCCACCGCCGCGGCGGTGCGCACGCGCGCGACCGAGCTCGGGATCCTGGCCTGCGTCGGCTGGCCGCGGCGCAAGCTGTTCTCCTCCATGCTGACCGAGGTCGGCCTCATCGGGCTGGCGGCGGGCGTGGCCGGGACGCTCGTGGCGCTCCCCGCGGGCGCGCTGCTCGGGCTGCCGGTCTCGGGCGCGCGGGCGCTGCTGGCCGTCCCGGGCGCGACCGCGCTGGCGCTGCTGGCCGCGGCGGTCCCCGCGTCGCGGGCCGCGCGCAGCGACCCGCTGGCGGCGGTGCGCCCGGCGGTCCGCAGGCCGCGGTCGGCGCGGAGCGTGCGGTCGGTGCGCGGGCTGGCCGTGCGCAACCTGCTGCGCGTGCCCGGCCGGACCGTGCTCGGCGTCGTGTCGCTGGCCGTGGGCGTGGCGGCGCTGACCGCGCTGCTGGCGGTGACGACGTCGTTCCGCGGCGCGGTCGTCGGGACCGTGCTCGGCGACGCGGTCGCCGTGCAGGTCCGGACCGCCGACTACGTGGCGGCGGCCGCGACGCTCGTGCTCGGCGGGCTGGCGTGCGCGGACGTCCTGTACCTCAACCTGCGCGACCGCAGCGCGGAGATCGCGACGCTGCGCGCGACGGGCTGGCGCGAGCGCCAGCTGACGTGGCTGATCGCCCTCGAGGGCGCCGGCCTCGGCGTGCTGGGCGGCGTGCTCGGCGCGGCGGTCGGGCTCGGCGCGGCCGCCTGGTTCGCCGGCGACCTGACGACCGGCATGGGCCTGGCCGCCGCCGGCGCCGCGCTGCTGGCCGTCCTGATCGCGATCGCCGCCTCCCTCCCGCCCGCCGCCCAGCTGCGGCGCCTGCCCACCGCGACCCTGCTGGCCGAGGAATGACCACGACCACCACCGGATCCGCCGTCGCGCTGCGCGACGTGCGCAAGACCTACACCTTGGACGAGGGCGTCACGCTCACCGCCGCCGACGGCGTCTCCCTCGACGTCGCCCCGGGCGAGTTGGTGGCCTTGACCGGGCCGTCGGGCTCGGGCAAGTCCACCATGTTGCACCTCGTCGGCGGCGTGGACAGCACCGACGGCGGGACGATCACGGTCGACGAGCGCGAGGTGACCGCGCTGCGCGGCGACGCGCTGGCCGCGCACCGCCGCCACGTCGGCTTCGTCTTCCAGCGCTTCAACCTGCTGGGCGCGCTGACCGCGCGCGACAACGTGCTCGCGCCGGTCGTGCCGTTCAAGACCGGCTTCGACCGCGTCGCGCGCGCCGACGCGCTGCTGGAGGCCGTCGGCCTCGGCGGCCGCGAGCGCTCGCTGCCGTCGCGGATGTCCGGCGGCCAGCAGCAGCGCGTGGCGATCGCCCGCGCGCTGATCTGGGAGCCCGGCCTGCTGCTGGCCGACGAGCCGACGGGCAACCTCGACTCGCGCACCGGCGCCGCGATCCTCGACCTGCTGCTCGACGTGCGGGCCGAGCGCGGCACGACGATCCTGCTCGCCACGCACGACCCGGTGGTCGCCGCGCGCTGCGACCGGCTGGTGCGGCTGCAGGACGGGCACGTCACCGACGACGTGGACCTGCGCGCCGGCGACGTTGACGTCGCGGCGCTGCTCGCGGGGCGCTGAGCGGCGCGCGGACGCGCGCCCCGCCCCGCTGTGAGCGCCATGTGAGCGCCGCGTACCGCCCCTGTGAGCGGCCCCGCCGATGCTGCTCGCATGACCACGACCGCCACCGCCCCTCCCGCGGCCCCCACCGCGTCGCCGACGCGGACCTACTCCTCCCTCCGCGCCGCCTGGATCCCCCTCGCCGCCCTCTGCCTCGCCTTCTTCGTCGAGATGGTCGACAACACGCTGCTGTCGATCGCGCTGCCGACGATCGGTCGTGACCTCGGCAGCGGCACGACCGCGCTGCAGTGGGTCACCGGCGCGTACTCGCTGACGTTCGGCGGCCTGCTGCTCACCGCCGGGTCGCTGGCCGACCGCCTCGGACGGCGGCGGGTGCTGCTCGTCGGGCTCGGCGTGTTCGGCCTGCTGAGCCTGTCCGTCGTCTTCGTCACGACGGCGGGCGAGCTCATCGTCCTGCGCGCCGGGCTCGGCATCGCCGCCGCGGCGATGGCGCCCATCACGAACTCGCTGGTCTTCCGCCTCTTCGACGACAAGGCGCTGCGGATGCGCGCCATGACGGTGATGATCAGCGTCGGCATGTCCGGGTTCGTCCTCGGCCCGCTGCTCGGCGGCACCGCGCTCGCCCACGTGCGCTGGGAGTGGCTGCTGGTCGTCAACGCGCCGATCGCGCTCCTGGCCTGCATCGGCGTCCGCCTCGGCGTCGCGGCCGACCGCAAGGAGGACCTCACCGACGACGCGCTCGACCTGCCGGGCGCCGTGCTGAGCGTCACCACCATCGGCCTCGCCTGCTACTCGCTGACGAGCGGCGTCCAGCACGGCTGGCTCTCGGCGCTCACGCTCGCGTCGATCGCCGGCGCCGTCGGCGCGCTCGTCGCGTTCGTCCGCCACGAGCGGCGCAGCGCCGCCCCGATGCTGGATCTCGGCCTCTTCTCGAACGGCACCGTCCGCGGCGCCGCCATCGCCCAGGTGGGCACGGCGATCGCCATGGCCAGCGTCATGTTCGGGCTGATCCTCCACTTCCAGTACGCCTACGGCTGGACCCCGGTCCGGGCCGGCCTGGCGAACCTGCCGATCATCGTGACGATGCTCGCCGCGACGCCCGTCTCCGAGTGGCTCGCGCGCCGCTTCGGCCACCGCATCGCCTGCCTCGTCGGCGCCGCCTGCCTGGCCGGCGCGCTGGCCGGCCTCTCGTGGGGCGTCTCGCACGGGTACCTCGCCATCGCGGTCTGCATGGTCGTGATGACCGTCGGCCTGCGCACCGTGATGACGATCTGCGCCGTCGCCCTCGTCGACGCGATGCCGAGCAACCGCACGTCGATCGGCGCCGCGCTCAACGACACCGCGCAGGAGGTCGGCACGAGCGTCGGCACCGCCGTCGTCGGCACGCTGATCGCGGTGCTCGTCACCACCCGCCTGCCCGCGGGCACGTGGAGCAGCGACCTGGTCGCGTCGTTCTTCCACGGCGAGCGGATCACCTACGCCGTCCTCGCCGCCGTCGTCGGCCTGGTCGCGGGCTACGGGGCGCTCACCCTCACCGACTCGCACGCCACGGAGGAGCCGCAGCCCGCGTGAGGGCGGTGGCCTCAGACCACGATGACGACCTTGCCCGACACCTCGCCGGCGTCGCCCCTGGCGTGGACCGCGGGCAGGTCGGCGAGCGGGACGCGCTCGGCGACGTCGACGTTGAGCTCGCCGGCGTCGACCAGCGCGGTCAGCCGCGCGAGCTGCTCGGCGTCGCTGCGGACGAAGACGCCGACGGCGCGGACGTCGCGGGCCTCGTCGCCGGGGGTCGGGATCGTCGGGACCGTGTTGACGACCACACCGCCCGGCTTGACCAGGGCGACGAGCGCGACGAGCTCCTCGGCGGCGATCCGCGCGAGGTTGAGCAGCACGTCGACCGGCTCGGCCACCGCGTCGGCCACGGCGCCGTCGGTGTGGTCGACGACCTCGTCGGCGCCCGCGGCGCGGACGCGCGCCGCGCTGCGCGGGCTGGCCGTGGCGATCACGTGCGCCCCGGCCCGCTTGGCCAGCTGCACCGCGTAGCCGCCGACCGCGCCGCCCGCGCCGTTGACCAGCACGCGCTGCCCGGCCTCCAGCCCCGCGTCGTCGAAGAGCGCCTGCCACGCGGTGAGGCCCACCATCGGCAGCGCCGCGGCGTCGGCCAGCGGGATGCTCGCGGGCGCGGGCGCCAGGAGCTCGGCGGGCGCGAGCACGTACTCGGCGGCCGCGCCGTCGGCGGTCATCGGCAGGAAGGCGAGCACCGCGTCGCCGGCCGCGACGTCCCGCACGCCGTCACCGAGGGCCGCGACGGTGCCGGCGACGTCGATGCCCGGCGTGTGCGGCAGCGTCACCGGGAACGGCTCCTGCAGGTAGCCGCCGCGGATGCCGCCGTCCACGGGGTTGAACGACGTCGCGGCGACGCGGAGGAGGACCTCGCCCGCGCCGGGGACGGGCTGCTCGACGTCCTCGAGGCGGAGGACGCCGGGGTCGCCGTACTCGTGGAACCGCACTGCCTGCATGGGGAGATGCCCTTCGCCTTCGATCGATCCGGATGATTTCGTCCGGTTGTGGGAGGGACAGTACTTCCCGCCGAACCGGTCCGCAAGCCGCTGCGATGATGTGCCGACGTGCCGGATCCCGCCGCCGCCCGCCCGCCGCGCAAGGACGCGCTCCGCAACCGCGAGCGGGTGC